>ERZ808046.79-NODE-79-length-129489-cov-8.250131_pt1 | contig 129489 bp, 112 predicted proteins | sample MGYA00380196_ERZ808046 | MGnify/ENA primary metagenome ERZ808046 (study PRJEB31490, sample SAMN06133421) | mouse gut metagenome | isolation source: Z6_2 | host: mice | place: China: Chengdu | collected 2015-05 ...
TTGGGCATTTTTTGAAAGTTGTGCATAATCAGCAAGGCTGATTGGGAGTTCTGTGGATAGAACTGCGGAAACTCAAGTAAGAAAGGGGTTGATTCCATTGAATCTCATGGTATAATAAAAAAGAACACAGAAAATACAGATCTCAGTTTACACAGAAACCAGCATCTGCCCGAAAGCAGCACGGAAGGATTTTTTCACACGAAGTGTGGTAAAATTCTTCCAGATACCGGGACGAAGTGAGGGCTGATGCGGTACTTGAAATGGAGAAAAAGAATGAAGAAGATTGTAAAAAGAGCATTATCCATGATTTGTATGTTGACCCTTACAACCGTATCCGGAATGAGCGTATGCGCTTCTTCTGACGCAGATGCGAAGAAAGCAGAGTATTACAAAGAATATCAGGCCATTATCGAGCGTTTATCCGGGGAAGCAGAACTGGAGATCGGCCTACTGCCGGCGGAAGAATTTGCAGAAGAAGACTGGCGCAGCCCGGAAGAGTTCGAGCAGCTGGTACGAGAACTGATCCACGCGGACATCGCCTCCTGCGACAACGAAGAGGTGGAGGGAGAACTGCCTCTGGCGGCAAGATCTTCCGTCACCGCATCCAAGAGCAAAAGCTTTACCTGGGGAGACTCTTATAACTGTACGATCAAGATCAGCGCTTCCTTTACCACACAGTATAACTCGGGCAGACAGTATATCTCATCGGTAAGCGCTATCAGCTCCCAGAAGACAAGCGGCGTCGGGACCTGGACTCCCAACGGAAGCGAATACCGATTACTGGACAGCGACCGGACCGCACAGGTAACCGTATCCGGAAAGATCAGCTATGCCGGGGCCTACATTACCAAAATAATGAGCGTAGAATTTTACTGCAATTCCAATGGAGGAATTTCGTAAAAATTACCTGCTTTATGCAAACGGCCGTCACTCACAGCAGTGACGGCCGTAAGACAATCATCCGGGCAATCTACCGCCTCAGCATCTGTTCCAGTTCCCGAATGCGGGCTTCTGCTTTTTCTGCCCGTTTTCTCTCACGTTCTGTATTCTTTCTCTCTTTTGCCACTCCAAGCTCGACTCCTCTTTTTTCTCCTCTCTTTTCACCTCTCTTTTCTCCATCAGCGATCAACAGATCCAGCGCTTTGCACATATTCACTTTACCTCCATCCTCTTCTTTTATAAACCGCTTTAGCCTTCGCTCTCCCACACATTCTGCAATCGTATCGCAGGTATTGCTTCGCACTTCTTCTATTTTTGCTAAATTATTCGTCAGCCGTACAGGATCATCTTTATACTTCAAAAAGAAAAACAGCGCGGCAATATCCGCCGGAAACTCCAGCAGACGCGGATCATCCGTATGACAAACGTCCAGCACCTGAATGTGATAATCTCCGATACAGCCTCTTAGTTCCTTTGGCACTCCCCCAAAATCCAGAAGCTCATGGAGTCTTAGCGCTCCGTCCCATGCTCTTGCGCCGCAGTACAAAACCAAAGAAATCACTGGAATCAGGCGGTCTTCTTTAGAAAATCCAGAGAGTTTTTCAGCCTCAGTCAGATCGTTACGCTCTTCATGTCTGCCTGCAATCCCTGACATTTGTGCCATATAGGAGACACTGTCATAATCCATCACACGAACCGGCATTCCATAGTGAACATTTTCCTGATGCTCCAACCCAATCAGCAGATGGACAGCCGCTCCTTCCACCTTTTTATACAAATCCCGGTAACGTTCCCGATAAATCTTCCTGCCGCTTTTTATAAGAAATCTCCGATCCATATCCGAAATACTCTCTGAACGGATCCGGCCTGTCCCCCGGAACAGCCAACCATCCAGAAGCTCTGCAAAGTTCCGGCTTTCCTGACAATACGATACCAATGGATGCTCCCTTTTTCCCATTGCGCCTCCTCCCGGCGGAACTCAATCCCATTTTCTGCCCGCCATATATATTATTTTTCTCTGAAATAGGACGATACGCCGTGATACACTTTTTGTATATGAATTTCAGAAGTTTCTCCAGATAGGATTATCATAACACAGTTTTTTTCCTGCCACAATCGTTTTTTATACTTTTTTCTGCTAAGCATGACCGAAACCAGGGCATACTGCATTATGTAAAGAATGAGGAAAACCTCATATCAGAAACACCAAGCAAAAAAACATTCCGTTTCAAGATACAATTCAGACCATTTTCTAGTTTTGAAGCACAAAAAAGGAAACGCTGTAAATCAAAGATCCCGCTGCAGAGTAGCGGGATCTTTGACCCTCGCGGCAGTCGCCAAATGTCTGTAAGCAGCCACTTGGCTCGTTGCTCGCGGGAATCAACGTTTCCATCCTTTTTAAAAGAGCACGAGACGGGATTCGAACCCGCGACCCTCGCCTTGGCAAGGCGATACTCCACCACTGAGCCACTCGTGCACATTGTCTCTCAGGCAATGCCTTACTAAAGACAATAAATATATTACATCAAAATCCCTGTGCTGTCAACCATTTTTTTCGTTTTTCTGATCTTAAGACAGAATCAGGCTTCCGGTGTAGAGGTAGTTCTGAATTGCTTTTTCCATGATGCTGTTGAGTTTCTGATATTCCAGATCCAGCCAGTGTTCCTCTGCAGCAAGCAGCATATGAGACAGTACGATTCCGGCGTGAAACAGATTTTTTTCAAGCTGTTTTTGATACCCCACTCTTCCCGGACGCTTGACAAAAAGGTGAATCCGGTTCTCCGTGACCACGAACCGCCAGGGCTGCTGATTCAGAGCTGAGGGTGCTAAGCGCGCACAGTCCAAAAGTCTTTTTAAATTTTTATCCATCGAGCCTCCGGTTTTTACAAGCTTCTGAAACTCCGCCCGTTTAAAATCCGTTCGTGCCCGTTCCAAAGATTCTTCCGGATAGCCGAAAGCCAGGATCATCATCAGCTTCAGGTCTTCTTCCTCGTCTTCCTGCAGTCTCGCGCTTCCCTGATAGCAGCTCCCGATACCAACCGTGTGCATGTATAATACAAGCTGCTCCATCAGGCATCCCGCATAAATCTGGCAGTCCTCACAGGTCTCCGAGTAGAGTGCCGCATAATACGGGGCCTTCACCTGGAAAAGCCCCTTTACTTTCCGGTCACAGGCTTTGTAAATCTTCCATTTGACCCGGACATCCGGCCGGTAGCCCACCGCTTCCCGGCCGTATTCCCTGATTTTTTTCAGGATCGGTTCCTCCACCTCCATCTTTTTATATTTCCGAACCGACTTTCTTCTAAATATTGCCTCATACTTTGTCATTGCCTGCCAGTCTCTCCATTTCATCCAGGTATTGTATAAATACATCCAACGCTTCTTCCACCGGTTTCTTCTGTTCCATATCCACGCCCGCCATCCGCAGAAGATCCAGCGGATATCTGGAACTGCCGCCTTTCAAAAAGCTTTTGTACGCCTCCACCGCAGACGCCCCTTCTGTTAAAATCTTTTCTGACAAAGCGATGGCAGCAGAAAAACCAGTGGCATACTGATATACATAAAAAGGTGTGTAAAAATGCGGGATCCGTGCCCATTCCAGCGCAATCTCCGAATCTACTATGATATCATTTCCAAAATATTCCTTGTTTAATCCATAATAAATCTCACAGAGCCGGTCTGCCGTCAGCGTCTCTCCCTGCTCCTGCATCCGGTGGGTGATCTTCTCAAATTCGGCAAACATCGTCTGCCTGAAAAGGGTCGTGCGAAACTGTTCCAGAAGATAGTTGATCAGATAGGCCCGCTTTCCCGGCTCCTTCGTCTGCCCGATCAGATGGCGGATCAACAACATCTCGTTGCAGGTAGATGCCACCTCCGCCACGAAGATCTTATATCCGGCGTAAATGTACGGCTGATGCTGATCCGAATACCAGGAGTGCAGCGCATGCCCCATCTCATGAGCCAGGGTAAAGACGTTGTTCAAATTCTCCTGATAATTCAGCAGCACATAGGGATGCACCCCGTAAGCTCCCCAGGAATAAGCACCGCTTCGTTTCCCCTGATTTTCATACACATCAATCCAGCGGCCGGCGAATCCCTCTCTTAGCAGCTTTCCATACTCTTCCCCCAGAGGCTCCAAGCCTTCCAGCACCATCTCCTTTGCCTTTTCAAAAGAGATTTTCTCTCCGGCGTCTGATACCACAGGCACATACAGATCATACATGTGCAATTCATCCACTCCAAGAAGCTTTTTCCGAAGCCGCACATACCGGTGCATCTGGGGCAGATAAGCATGCACCGCCTGAATCAGATTGTCATAAACTGCCCCCGGAATATGACTGGCATCCAAAGCCGCCTCCAGATCCGAACCATACTTTCGGACTCTCGCGTGAAACACCGACTGCTTCACATTCGCCCGATACAGAGCCGCCAGCGTATTGCGGTACTTCTGGTACTCCCCGTAAAGAGCCGTAAACGCATCCCGGCGCACCCTTTGGTCAAAACTTTGCAGAAAAGTCAGGAACCTCCCGTGGGTCACCTCCGTCATTTCCCCGTCCTCTCCCTGGATCATCGGAAAACGAAGATCCGCATGGTTGAACATGGAAAAGATATCCTTTGGTCCTTCTGAAAGTTCTGCAACTTTAGCCAGAAGTTCCTCCCGCTCCCGGTCAAGGACATGTTCCCTCTGCCTTATCATATTTTCAAAGTACTGCCGGTATACCAAAAGATCTTCCTTTTCCTGCAAAAACCCTTCCACGGTCCCCTCCGGCAGTCCCAGAATCTCCGGCTCCACATAAGCTGACGCCTCCGAAAGCCGCACCAGAAGCCCCTGGGCCCGATTTGCCAGATTCTGATACTTGCCATTATCCGTGTTCTCATGGAGCCGCTGGTTTGCATATACATACACCCGCTCCGCCAGCTCATTCAGTTCATCCCACTTCCTCTGCATCTTAAGCAGGACCAACGCCCCTTCACCCAGACGCCCCTCATACTGCCGAAGCTGTGGAATCTCCCGTTCCAGACGCCCAAAATCCGCCTCCCAGGCCCCATCACTCTCATACAAATCTTCCAAAGCCCAAGTATCCTCCCGTAAGGCTTCCTCTCTCGTCCTAAGCATTCCCTCTGCCATCTCTACTCTCCTGTCCTGATTTTCTTTCATTATCCGCAGATTTTCTCCTCCTCCTGCTCCGATCTTCCCAGGGTTCAGCCTGACACGGACTGAACTTTCACCCAAGAAAACAAGTGCACCCTTCCTTAAAATCTGCTATACTACCTATCATAACCACCCGCAGTCTTTTCATCCCTGCGGGACACCAACTCATTTCAAAAGGAGGCCACCAAGCCATGTCATTTGTCAAACAAGCGAACGCCAACACCGCCGCCACCATCCTTGCGGGACTGAAAAAGCGCAATATGGAAGGATGGTTCTGTGAGACCTGCGAAGAAGCCGTACAAAAAGCCCTGGAACTGATGCCGGAAGGATCCGTCCTCTCCTGGGGCGGCTCCATGAGTATCCAGGAATGCGGCCTGATGGATGCGGTCAAGTCCCGCTCCTACACCCTCATCGACCGGGCAGCTGCAACCACCCCAGAGGAAAAAAGAGAGCTGTACGCCAAAGCGGTTCTGGCAGATTACTATCTGATGAGCACCAACGCCATCACGACAGACGGGGAACTGGTCAACATCGACGGCCTTGGCAACCGAGTGGCCTGTCTGTGCTATGGCCCCTCCAACATCATCATCGTGGCGGGAATGAACAAAGTCGTTCACAGTGTACAGGCCGGCATCGACCGTATCCGCACCAAAGCAGCACCTCCCAACACTGTACGCCTGAACCTTGACACCCCCTGCGCCAAAAAAGGGATCTGCCAGGACTGTTTTTCCCCGGACTGTATCTGCAGTCAGATTGTCGTCACAAGGAGAAACAAAATTCCAGGGCGCATCAAAGTACTGCTGGTCAATGAAGATCTGGGCTTCTGATCCGTCTTTTATCTGTCAAACAAGGGCTGCCGCAATCTGCGGCAGCCCCGTCTTTTCTGCTGTTTCCTCTGTTTGCCGGAGCATGCAGCTACTCATTTCTGATGGCTGCCAGCGGACTTAATTTCATGGCCCGAAGAGCCGGGAAAAATCCCGCTGCCATCCCCACCAGCACTGCAAAGACCAGAGAGATCAGTACCAGCCAGAGGGGGATAAAGGACAGATGCTCATAGTATCCCTCCGAGGCCGAATGCACCACCGAATTGATGACCAGTGATATGATCTCGCTCAAAATCAGTCCGATCAGTCCCCCGAAAAATCCGATAAACCCGGCCTCCAAAAGAAACATGGTCCGAATATTGCGAAGATCGCATCCAAGCACCTTGATGATGCCGATCTCTTTTGTTCTCTCATAGATGGACATCATCATCGTGTTGGCAATGCCGATGGCCGCCACAAACAAAGACACTGCACCGATGCCTCCCAGCACCATCTGGATCATGCCCATCTGACTTTGGGTCTGCTCCATCCATTCGGCATTGCTGTAGGCGCTGTAACCCATATTCTGGATCTGCTGCTGCACATCCTGCACATTCTCCATACTGTCCACCCGGACATAGACCTGCTCATAGTAAAAATCCTTATAAGGCTTTCCGCTTTTGGTGGAAGGCTGCCCCGGAATCACTTTGTTTTTAAATATCTTTTTTAATTGATTTTTCAGAGCATCTATATCTGCAAATACATAATTACAGTTTTCACTGTATTCGTCCAGCTCTCCTTCCATAAGGCCGCAGGTGGGAATGATATATTTCTTCGGCGGCGGAACCGCCTGACCGCTGCCATCCGAACTGCGCGACTGATAGTAAGCGTCTGTGTCAAAGATGACAAACAGCGGAGCCCCCATCAGATCTACCTCCGGGACCTCTTCCGTATCCCAGTAATAATCGTTGGTTTTCGCATTATAGAAGTTGGTGATAACCTGGTTACCATAAAAAAACTGCAGCCCCTCTTCTGACGAAGGCGGAAGGGTTCCCTCTTTTATGTCCAAATCCATCTTCTGGATGGCCTCCTGACTCATCCCCCGGACCCACAGCCATCCTTCATAAGCCCCCTGCTTGGCCAGGACATTCATCTCCAGCACTGGCGAAGCAATCTCCACATGGGGAATCGCAGCAAGAGTCTCCACCACCTTATCATCAATCCGCTGTGGTTCACTGCTGTCACTGCTGCTGCTGGAAGAGTCATAGTAATAGCTGCCGCTGCTCACATTGATCGTCGTCAGGCCGCCGTATTCCTCAATCTGCTCCAACGAGCTTTTTCGAAGCCCCAGCCCCAGAGAAACCATGACAACGATGGATGCAGTTCCGATGATGACACCCAGGACCGTCAGCGCAGTCCTCAGTTTTCTGCGCAGAAGATTCGAAGCGCTCATTCTGAGCAAGTCAAAATACTTCATCCGTCGCTCCTTTTCCTGTTATTCTGTATCATCGTCCGAATCCAGAAGATCCTCTTCCAGGCTCATCTGTTCCTTTTTCTTTTTTGTCTTCATATAAATAACGCCTGCCAAAGCTCCGGCCACCAGGATCACCACGACCACAAGTGCCACAATATATTTGCTGGTCTGACCGTCTTCGATCTCCATATCCGAACCGTCCATCATGGAATCATCCGTCATGAAATCATCCATGGAAGCTTCCGAGACGAACAAAGAGATCTCTTTATCCACCGCCGTGGAAGCCCCTGTTTCATCTTCATATGTGATCTGGACCTTGACGGTCCCGTCGTCCATAGTCGGAGACTGTCCCGTCACGTAGACGTCCACAGCACCGGTAGCGCCCGGATCTAAGTTTCCCACAAAGGCGTCTCCGCCGCTGACCGTATCGCTCTGAGTCTTCACCTGCACATTGTAGAGTTTGGTCTTGCCCATATTATAAATATTGAACATGATGTTGGCTTCACTGCCCACCGAGATACTTCCAGGCATAACTTCCGGTGCACTGATATCCACCCGGGCTTCCTGCTTCACCGGGATGGACACACTGCTGGTGCTGGTGTAAGCGTTCACATGCTCATCCTCATAGCTCATGTTCACATTCACCGCATAGGGCTTCTGAGTCAGATCTGCTTTTGCCTCCAGCTCAATCTGGATATCCTTCGCCCCGTTTTTCTCCATCCGGTCCACAAAGATCGTGCTGGAACCAGCGGTAGGGAGGAAGGCCGCATATGTAGTGTCTTCGTCTTTCCCCTCCACGGCAGCTTCGATCTCAAATACCATGTTATTGACGCTGGTTGCGGTGGATGTATTCTTCAGATGCAGCGTCAGCATAAAGCTTTCTCCCGCATGTACATTCTCCGGATTGGTCTCAAAACCGGTGACAATGACCCGGGGGACAGAGGACTTGCCGTCAGCGCCCACACCCGCTGTTCCCTTAAGCTGGACAAAGGTATCCAGCGTCGCAGTCTGGCTCTCCCCGTCAGAATCCCGGTAGCGCACCTCAAAAGACAATTTCTGGTAACCGCTGCCGATATCGCTTCTGGTCTTCAGTTCCCAGGTCAGTTCCCGTCTTCGGTCCATGTCCGTCATGCCAGTGTCTGTACCGGGAAGATCGGGAATCGTCTGTGAATAATTAGAACTGGTGATCTCAAAAGGCCAGGCGGAGGTATCCGTGCTTAAGACAGGGGTAACCACCGCGTCGGTCACCATGGTCTTGCCCATATTCACCACCGGAAGAACCACACTGATGGTCTGCCCGGCATTGGCCACCGGAGTGACCCAGCTTCCGCCGACCATCAGGAAATGATCGGGGGTAACAGGGGGATCTTCTTCGTTGTCATCGTCGTCCTCTTCGTCGTCCACGTCTTCTATGATAACGTTGTCATCACCTGTTCCTGGAGTTGTGCTTGTTGAACCACTAAGTAAGTCATTCAATTTTTTCAGAGTTTTTTCCTTACAATCTTTTACGCCATCTATCCCTTTAAGCTCGTCAATTTTCTTATTTGCCGCCTTAATAATTTCATCAACCTCATTTATCTTAGGATCATTATCTGGCAAATTATTGGTTATCCAATCCTGAAACGCATCCTTTGCATCCTGTTTTTCCTGTTCTAAAGATTTCGTTGGTGTACTATTGTTACTATTACCACTTCCTCCAGTATTATCGCCATTTCCACCAGTATTATTATCACCGGTCGCCGGTTCCGCCAACACCACCATCTCTCCCCCCGGCACGCTCACTGCAGCCGCCGGTGCCAGCATCGTCAGGCAGAGCGCCGCCACCATTCCTTTTACCATCCGCATCTTCATTCCTTCTTCTCCTCCTATCAAAAGTTCTGCTTCTCCCCTGCCAGTGCCTCTCAGAAGACGGATGCACTGCCGCTTTCGCGTCCGGTCTTCCATCCTGGCACGGTTCGGGGTTCCGCCGTTTTTACTCACTGCGTTCTTCCACCTTGACGATTTTCCCGTCGATAATGTGAAAGATCCGGTCTGCAAATCCCGCCAGATGATTGTCATGTGTAACCATAACCATGGTCTGGTTCTGTTCCTGCACCACTTTGCGCATCAGGCGCAGCACCTCTGCAGAAGTGTTGGAATCCAGATTTCCCGTGGGCTCATCCGCGAAGATGATCTCCGGATCCAGTACCAGGGCTCTTGCCACGCCCACCCTCTGCTGCTGTCCGCCGGACATCTCATTGGGCCGGTGTTTCATATGTTTGGGAAGCCCCACCAGTTTCAGCATCTTGACTGCTTTGGCCTCCCGGGTCTTCTTGTCCATTCCCCGAAAAGTCAAAGGCAGCGCCACATTCTCGATGGCATTCATGGTGCCCAGCAGATTGAAGGACTGGAAGATAAACCCCACCTTTTCCCGGCGAAATTTCACCAGCTGGTTTTCGTTCATCCGCTCCAGATGCTGTCCGGCGATAATCACCTCGCCCTTTGTGGGTTTCTCCAAACCCGCCAGCATGTTCAGCATCGTGGATTTTCCAGAGCCGGATGTACCCACGATGGCGCAGAACTCTCCCTTATATATGGTCATGTCCACGCCATTTAAGGCGCGGACCTTTGTATTTCCCACTTTGAATATTTTATAAAGGTTTTTCACCTGTATCACAGGCTCCCTTGTCTCTTTCACCCATATCCTCCCTTAACCGTCTTCCGGTATCCGGGCATACTTTCCCCGGTACCGATACCAGTATAACATAAAAAAACGGATCCAATTCTTAATAAATCTTAAAATTTCCTTACAAAATCTGGTTTGACTGCTCACATTGTTTACAGCAGCATTGGCAAATCCATGAGAAAATGCAAAACCCGGTTCAAACAATCATCTGCTGCCTCAGATACTCCTTGACCTGCTTTTCCGGTATCCGGGATTCCCGAATCTTCTGCACTGCCTTCTTTTTGGTAAAATCGTCCAGCGAAAGTGTCTGAAGCCCTTTGAAAGTACGCACCGGATAGGTGACAAAAAGTTCCGCCAGAAGCCAGGCTGCTGCCATCTGCGCATAATACCCTTCCGTAAATGCCCGATCCAGTACCCCCATTATCTTTTCCAGATAAGGACTTTTCTCCTCCTCTTTCTGAAGGTCTTCCATGGTGATCCTGCGCCTTCTTTGGTTCTTCTTTCCGTCTTCCCCCAGTTTTATAAAGTGGCTCAGCAGCATGATCAGCACCACCCGGACTTTGAATTCCTCACCCGACTCCAGATACGGCATCAGAAAATTCCAGGTCTCCTCCGGATGCTTTTCCACCAGTTTCAGGCCATTGCATACGCTGTCACAGACGGACCAGTTCTGCACCCGGGGAATAAAATCTTCCAGATAAGAAAAAAGCTCCTGAATCTCTTTGCATCCATATCCCAGGATCATTCCCCGCAGCATGGTTTCCTCAAAAAACAAATCTTCTTTATAGGAAAGTTCCTTTCTGAAGTCGCCCTTTGCGATCTCCTTTGCCAGGGTCCGAAGGGCCGGCAGACGCACCCCCAGCATGGTTCCCCTGCCGGACGCAGGAATGAGCGATGCAGAAAATTCCTGGTATCCTGCATCGCTCATTTCATATAATTTGTTTCTGATTTCTTCTCTCATCTGGTATACCCTTCCCCTGTTTCGCACATCCGCCGGATCACAAAACTTATGGTTTACAGTATACAGATAGTTTTCCGATTATTCAAGATTTAATTTTGTAGAAAGGATCCGCTCTGTAATCACATGATAGGCGGCCAGCTCCACAATGGTGCCCAGCATCAGGTACAGAAGGTAAGCCGTGCCCATCAGCTCCATCAGATCATAGGACCGGTAGTTATACCAGGTGTCCGGCATCAAGGTGCTCAAACATGCATTTACGATATTTGACACAATAGAGACGATGATGGAGATTCCAATGTAGGATACACAGGATCCGACCACTTTGTGGGTAGGAAACAGATGTCCGATGGCCATGGCCGTATAAATATGGTAAATGCTCTGTACAATTCCCAGTATAATCAGCAGAATAAACAGCATCACATTGAGCCAGAAAGTCGGCCCCAATTCAAAGATACCGCTGAAGAGGTATTTCCATGCCACAAACCAAGACCGGATCACCTCCTCGGTGGAAAACACCATCAGAATCATACCAGAAAAGATTCCTATGAGGATGCTGACAAAGCTTACTATCGTCGCTGCCACCGCCTTGGATACAATCAGCTCCCAGGTATGCACCGGAAGCGTGAACATCAGATATCCTTCTTCTTTCAAAAGCCCATTCCAGAATCTTTGAATCACAAACACAATGGTCATCACAAAGAGAGCCGCCAGCGCCGCGAAAAAGAGAATCCCCATCACCATCACCAGCATGCCGTTGCCCAGGGCAAACATGCTGGTAAGAGGAGAACCGCTGGCCCAGGCAAGGGTTCCTTTGACGGAAAAACTTAAGAGAAGGGCGATCAGCGGAGCCAAACACCAGACGGGAATGAAAGCCCTGGACATGGATTTCAGATCATATTTTATCAATTTTCCAAGCATTACCACTCACCTCCCCCATACGGAACGGTCCGGAACACTTCCCGGAACAGTTCATCCACCGATTTTCCTTCTTTTTCCCGGATATTATCCACCAGATCCTGAAAGACCATCTGGCCATTGCGGATAAACACCACCTCATCCAGCACCCGCTCCACATCCGAGATCAAGTGTGTGGAGATCAGCACAGTCCCTTCCGGATTGTAGTTGTTCAGAATCGTAGACAGGATATAGTCCCGGGCCGCCGGGTCCACCCCTGCGATGGGTTCATCCAGGAGATACAGTTTTGCCTGCCGGCTCATAACCAGAATCAGCTGCACCTTTTCCTTCGTCCCTTTGGACAGCGTCTTCATCCTGAGCTTTTCATCAATCTGCAGTGCTTTGCACATATGATCCGCTTTCGCCCGGTCAAAATCCTCATAAAAATCCTCAAAAAAGTCTAAGAGATCGCTTACCTTCATCCATCCTGCAAAATACGGCTTATCCGGAAGATAGCTGATGATGGATTTGGTATAGGTGCCGGGACGCTCCCCATCCACTAAAACCACTCCCTGATCCGGAGTCAGAAGTCCATTCAGAATCTTAATCAGCGTCGTCTTGCCGGAACCGTTGGGGCCTAAAAGCCCCACAATCTTCCCGCTTTCCATCTGCAGGTTCAGTCCTTTCAGTGCTGCCTGGCTGCCATAACTCTTCCACACATCCTGGCATTGTATCAACATTCCACTCATCTATCCATCTCTCCTTTTTAATAACTCCAGCGCCTGCGCCTTCGTATATCCAAGTTCTGCAGCAGATTCGTAAAACTGCCGGATAATTCCTTCCGCAAGAGATCCCCGCATGCCTTCAATCACTGCCTGGTCCTCTGTTACCGTCCGCCCCATGGTCCGGTTCGTCACGGTCAGGCCCTCCATATCCAACCCCGCCAGCGCCCGCTGCATGGTGTTGGGATTCACGCCTGCCTCCGCCGCCAGCTCTCTCACGCTTGGCAGCTTTTCCCCCGCATGATACCATCCTGATAAAATTTTTCTTGTCAGCTGCTCTTTCAGCTGGATCCAGATCGGTCGATTATCATCCAGTTTCCATTCCATCTGCTCACTCCTTTCCGTTCTGTGTTGTTGTATTACTGATTTAATACAATCATACGACTCTTCGCGGGTCCTGTCAACCCTTTTTTTGTCTTTTTACACAGAATTTTGAAAGAAATCCTTTTCTAAAAGAGCATTGTTCCAATCCGGAAGACCAAAAAAGCCATAACCCACGCAGTCAGCAGCTGAAATGCTGCCATGGCGCCGGTCCATTTCCAGCTGCCGGTCTCCCTTTTAATCGTCGCCACAGCTGCCATACAGGGAACATAGAGCAGGCAAAACACCATCAGGGCATAGGCGTTGGCCGGTCCAAACCCCATGCTTCCAAGCAGGGCGGACAGCTGCCCCATTCCGGCCTTTGTGGTCACGTTGCCGATGCCGAACAGGACAGAACAGCTGGATACCACCACTTCTTTTGCTGCGATGCCGGAAATCAGAGCCAGTACAATCTGCCAGTAGCCAAGGCCGATGGGGGCAAAGACCGGCACCAGTACTTTTCCGATGGCAGCTCCGAAGCTCTGGTCCATATCCTTGGTAAACCCGCCGGGACCGACGTTCATGACCACCCACATAAAGACGGATGCCAGGAAGATTGTGGTTCCTGCTTTGGACAGGTAGTCCTTTACTTTTTCTGACACATAAATATAGATGGTATGGGCATTGGGGGTCTTGTACTCGGGAAGCTCAATCAACAGCATATTGCTCTCCCTGTCTTTATCCAGCAGCTTCATCACAAAAGCCGAGCAGATGGCAACTGCAAGCCCCAGCACATACATGGAAAAAGCCGCGATCATAGCCTTGTCCCCAAAAAACAGCCCCGAGAACATGACATAGATGGGCAGTCTGGCGCTGCAGGACATAAAGGGCGTGATCAGGATGGTCTTCATCCGGTCTTTTGGATTTTCCAGTACCCGGGAAGCCATGACCGCCGGCACCGTACATCCAAATCCCAGAAGCATAGGCAGAAACGCTCTTCCGGACAGGCCGATCCTTCCCATGATCCCATCCATCACATAAGCCACCCGGGCCATGTATCCGCTGTCCTCCAGAAAGGCAAGGGCAAGAAACAAGATAAAGATGTTCGGCAAAAAGGTCAGAATCCCGCCCACGCCGGCCAGGATGCCGTCCGTAATCAAGGAGACAAAAAGATCCCCGACTCCAAGAGCCAAAAGCCCGTCCACCGTGATCTTGGTCAAAAACTCCAAAGCAATCTCAAAATATCCTTTCAGCCAGTCTCCCACCGTGAATGTTAAAAAAAAGACAAAGGCCATGATCAGCAGAAAAACCGGTAACCCAAGCACCGGGTGGGTGAAAAGCCGGTCTGTCCGGTCCGTCGCCTCCGTCTTCCGGGTCCGGTTCACCACACACTCTGCAATCACTTCCTCGATAAACTCGAATTTCTGGTTGATGATCTCTTTTTCATAATCCTGGCTCAGAATATCGGAAAAATCCAGGGGATACTGCTTTTTCAGCTCCTGATCATTTTCCAGAATCTTGATGGCATGCCAGCGAAGATTCTCAAGCTCTGGATATCCTTTTTTCAGCCGCTCTTCGATCTCATCAATCTTGTCCTCGATCTTGTCGGAATACACCATGGCATAATGTCTGTGATGTTCCTCGGCATCTTTATGTCTGCTGCTTTCCGGATCATGATGATGGATGATCTTCTCCCCCTGTGACTTGTCCTGATGATGAGCCACCGTATGGATCAGGATCTCAAGGCCCGTCCTCTTTCTGGCAGAAACCGGAACACAGGGAATGCCTAGCATCTCCGGCAGACGGTGAAGGTCGATCTCCATCCCCCGCTCCTGAACGATATCCATCATATTCAGCGCCAGCACCACCGGCTTTCCAAGCTCTATCAGCTGCAGCGTCAGATAAAGATTGCGCTCCAGCGCCGATGCATCCGCCACATCCACAATCACATCCACATCGTCACTCAAAATATACTGTCTGGCAACCGTCTCCTCCATCGTATAGGAAGTCAGGCTGTAAGTTCCCGGCAAATCCACCAGGCGGTAGGACTCATCGTGAAACCGCATGGCCCCCTCTTTTTTCTCCACCGTTACCCCCGGCCAGTTGGCCACTTTCAGGTTGGCCCCGGTGTAGGCATTGAAAAGCGTCGTCTTTCCGCAGTTGGGATTCCCCACAAAACCAATGGTCAGTTCTTTTGTACTCATGCCTCTTTCACCTCGATACATTCTGTAATGCTCTGGCCTACCGCAAAACGGGTTCCCCGGATCTTCACGATCATGGCCCCCCTCTTTTTTCGGTTCACCACGGTAATCTTCGTCCCTTCCAGCATCCCCAGCACTTCCAGCCGCCGCTCCGTCTGCACCGGAAGTTCCATATGGACCACCTGCAGGGTACTTCCTTTTTGTCCTTCATATAATTTCATAGAAGCCTCCATCCTCTGTATTGCCGCACAAAAAATATAATGCAACTGATAATAATTATCAATTGCATTATATAAGATAACCCGCACTTTTACAAGTCCAAAATTCTCCACCTTTGGAGCCAGGACACCGTGGATTTCTTTCCTCTGATCCGGACGTCCCCCTTTATTCCGCTGCCGTCACCGGCGTAATCGTTATGTTCGCTGCCTCGATCCCGGTTTTGCGCTTCACGATATCTTCGATCTGCGCCCGCTGGGAATCGCTGACCTGAGTGCTGCTGACCACCACATCCGCGCAGGAATCATTGATGCTGACCACCACCTCGTCAAAGCCCTGGGCCGCAAGAAGGGTCTCTGCTGCCAGCTCTTTTTCCGCCACATCCGTCATCTGTACCATCTCATCGATGGCACTTTGCTTCTGCTCATCGGTTACATTCGCACTGTTGATCAACTCCATCAGCATTTCCTTATTTCTGGAACGATTCTGCTCTCTTGTCACCTTGGCCTCCGACACCAGTCCGACGCCCATGGTACTGCTGGCCAGAACCGTCTCTCCGACGTTTTCTTCTGCCAGGTCTGCATCTTCATCCAGACTCTCGATATCTGCGTACTCTTCTTCTCCGGTTTCGGCGTAGACATCCTCCGCAGAGATATCTTCCGCAATTCCCCCATCCTCCGTATCCTCCACCGCCGAACTGTTGGCGCTCAGCAGAGATTCGTCCAGCCTGGTTCCCGAATAATTCAGATAACCGGCAACTGCGATCATGGCTGCAAGGGCAGTGATGATCATCTGGTTTTTCTTAAATACAGGTTTTTTTAACTGCTTCACTTGGTTCCCTCCATTTTCATTATTTTAATTTTATGTGCATCAACCCCAAATAATGCCTGTGCCGCCTCCAGAATCTCCTGCCGGATCCGGCCGTTGCCTCCTCCCTGGGCGATCACCAGCACCCCCTCTACTCTTGGATTGGATTCCGAGGTCACATAAGGCATCCGCTCCCCGCTTCCATACTCCTCATAGACCGTCTCCTGGCTGCTGGCCTCCCCGGAAGCCGACAGATCCTTTTCCACCTTCTTCTCGCTGCTGCCCTCAAACGTCAGCATCACCTTCACCGCTCCCACACCCTCCACCGTCTCCAATAGTTCCTGGAGTTTTTGTTCCATCCGGCTCTCATAGTCTTCGCCTGGCTCTTTTGTCTCCTCCCGGGAAACTTCCTCCGGTTCCTGCGGCACTTCCCTTTTTTTCTCCACCGGAACGGCAATCACGGCCAGAAGCAGCCCGAAAAGAACCAGTACCAGCAGCTGATCCTTTCGCGGCGGCCAGTACTTTTTCTTCATTCCCTCTAATTTCTCTCTCATCGAAGCTGGTCCACCTCCTGTTCCAGTTCATAGATCAGCGCCTCTGCATCCATCTGCTCCGTCAGCCGAAAAATCTCAAGCACCGGCTGCAGCAGCAAAAGCACCAAAAGAAGTCCCAGATAAAACCGCACGTACCGCTCATAAATCTTCCCCGGCAGCAAATTCAGCACCATCTGTTCCAGCAAATAAAACACCGCCACATACCTTACCATATCCAAGATCATATCAAACCCCCGCCCTGCTGTTTCTTAATTCCGCCGCATCTGCTCCTCCTTCTTTCACCGCCCTGTCAGCGCCGTAGTCAGTGCAATTGTCAAAAGAAACAGCACCAGCACCGTAAATACCGCCTGCAGCAAAAGCCGCACCCCGTTCCCCATCCCGCTTAGGCACTCTGTAATCCGCTCATCCGACACTGGCTGCAGAATCGCCGCCAGGGCATAATAGACCACCATAATCACCGCCAGCTTCACCAGGGGAACCAGGCAGATCAAAATCAGTGCCACCAGTGCCGCTGCACCAATTCCGTTTTTGATCAGCATGGCCGAACCAAATACCATATCCGCCACGGAACCGCTCATATCCCCCACTCCCGGGACCATCTCCAGACTCTGGCTTACCGTTGTATTTCGAAACGCATCCGCTGCCGGCGTGATCACGCCCTGAATCAGGTGAAATCCCATCACCAGCGCCAGCACTGCTTTCAGGCTCCACTCCACCACCATCCCCGCCAGTTCCGTAAACCGGGTCAGCCGCTCCTCCTTTGACAGATGATTGGCCAGAACCAGAAGTACATAGACTTCAATGCAGGGCAGGATAAACCGCTCCGTAAAAAGCCGCATCCCTGCAATCAATAACAGCAAAAATTCATAATAAACCCCCGCCGAAGTAATATAAGAGGTAAACGTCATGGCAAGAAAATACGAGGGCGCCAGCACCGTCATAAAGTCCCGCACATGCGCCAGCACCTCCCTGGCAATCCCCATGCTGCTCTGAAAGGACGTGATCAGGAGCAGAAAAAGTATCATGTAGATCATGCAGAAACTGATCCGGGAGACATTTTTATTCTGAAACACATCCGCAAAATGCAGAAGCACCGCCGACGCGATGGCAAGGATCAGGATATGCAGCCAAAGCTGCTTCTGAGCCAGAAGCTCTTCCAGGAAAATCTTCTGCAGCAAGATCCCAAGACGCTCCCAGGACAAAACGCTTCCTCCCTGCATTCCCTGACTTACCATTTGTTTAAAGTCCGTCCCGTTTCCCAGAATCTCATCCAGAAGCATCTGAATTTCTCCAAAATCAAATTCTTCCATAAAACATCAGCCCCCCAGAAATGTCTGAATGGTATTCAAAAGAGCGGTCAGGATCGGAATGCTGACTGCCAGCACCGACAGTTTCCCGAAGATCTGGATCTGTCCGGCGACAGTCTGGTACCCTGCATCTTTGCAAAGATCGGCGGCAAATTCCGCAATATAAGTAATGCCAATGATCTTCATCAAAGTCTGTATATAGCCTGCTTTCAAAGGCAGACAGTTCTGAACTGCCTCCAGTCCTTCCAGGATCACCGAAAGCTTCTCCGCCACAAATGAAAAGATCAAAAGGCTGACCCCAAGACAAAGCCATACGGAGTAATCCGGCTTCAGAGCCTTTAACTGCAGCGCCATCAAAACTCCCACAATCCCAATCAATGCAACCCGAATCATCTGTCACCACCCCTTTCAGCATAAATTCTGCTACAGCAAAAACAGCCGCTGCATGGTCTGAAACAGTTCATACACATAGGGAAGAATCCAGAACAGCACCAGCAGAAGCCCTGCCAGACTTGTGAGAAATGCCTGCTCCTCCCTGCCGCTGTGCTTCAGCACCTGTGAGAGCACGGAGACCAGAATCCCCACCGCTGCGATCTTAAATATCAATGTTTCACTCATATCCGCTCCTGCTTTCCATCATTTCTTCAGAAGATCAGCACTGACAGCGCTGCACCGCTTAAGGCTCCCATATACTGATACAGCTTTCGTTTCCCCTTTGCCGCCTCCATGGCATGTGCCGTGGAAAGTTTTAACTGTTCCAGATAATGATCCAGCGTGTCTACCTGCATCTCCACATCCAGATACCCGAGTACGTCCCCCAGCTTTCCAAACTCCGAAGCTTCCTGCCGGCTGATATGCAGACCCGACAGGTATTCTTTTTGGTTTCGCCTCCAGATCTCTCCCGCAGTCCTTCCCCGGCGCTGTTCTAACTCCTTAGCGGTGCAGCTGAAAAACTGCCGGAAAGGTTCCGGAGCGCTGCCGGATACGTGAAAGAAAGTATCCGTCAACGGCTGCCGCATGTACCGGATCTCTCCCCGGATAAAAAGAATCATCTGCTGGAGCGTCAGAAGCTCCCGGATTCTTAAATCCAGTTCCTTTGCCATCACCACTCCAATTCCCGTACTTCCCGCCAGAATACACAAAATCCCTACACCTTTGAGCATATTTATTCTCCTGATTCAAGTTCCGCTTCGCCCTTCCTACACCCCGAGGGGAGATCAATTCCTGCTCGCCTTCGGCTCTCACTCATTGATCTGGGGTGTCGTACGGGCTTTCGCTATTTTAAATCGCTGCGCGATAGCACTAAAGGGTAAAGTCGCTTCGACACACCTTGAGCGAGAGAAACTTTTATTCGAAAAGGCACTCATAAAAGTTCCTCTCGTGCGCCTTTGCGACTTTACTGTCCAGCAGAAATTTTTTAGGCAGTTGACATTTCTTATCTGGGCTGTTTCAAGTTCCGATGCAGCCTCTCTCTTTTTTGATTGAAGATTTGGCTGATGCGGCCTGGCTGTTTGCTGCCGTCCAGGAAAACATACCGTTCAAAAAGTCCCAGGTCCATCATCTCTTTTAAGACCGGCTTCCCCTGGAGCTCTTCCATGCTGCTTCCGTGGACGGTGGCGAAGATCACACAGCCGCAGTTCATGGCACAGATCAGCGCCTTCATATCTTCCGGACTGCCGATTTCATCCACGGCCACCACCCGGGGAGCCATGGAGCGGATCAGCATCATCATGCCTTCCGCCTTCGGACAGGCATCCAGCACATCGGTGCGCATCCCCATATCGTTCCCGGGAACTCCCCGGAAGCTGCCGGCGATCTCTGAGCGCTCATCCACCACACCCACCGTCAGCCCCGGGCAGCCCCCATATCCGTCAGATATCTGACGGATACAGTCCCGAAGCAGCGTCGTCTTTCCCTGTCCCGGCGCTGACGCGATCAGCGTGTTCAGAAGTCTGCCCTCCTCCCGCAGATCCAAAAGCAGCTCATCTGCGCATCCTTTCACCTCATGGGCAAACCGGATATTCAAGGAGGAAACCTCCGTGATCGTCTTCACCTGCCCGCCTTCCAGCACGGCACGGCCGGAAATCCCCACCCGGTGTCCGCCTGGCAGAGACAAAAATCCCTGGCGAATCTCCTCCTCATAAGCGTACAGCGAATAGTTGGAAAGGTAGGCCAAAATCTCACCGATCTGAGCCCTGCTTACACACTCCTTGGATTGGTATTCCTGATGATCGCACACTGCCAGAAGAGGCCGTTTTACCCGGATCCGGATCTCCTGCAGACACTCTGGATCCAGCGGAAATGCTTCTATCATTTCCGTCAGCCTCCGGGGCAGTATGGAACACAATTCTTCACATTTCATGTTGTCCAACTCCTTCACTCCAATATATGAAAAGGGACAGGTTTTATGCCCCCAAAATCAGAATCGAACCTTTTTTCAGATTATTTTTATGCAGATTGGTTCTGAAAACAGCAACAGGGCTGCTGCGTTGGCCGATCCTCTGATCAGCCGCTGCAACAGCCCTGCTGTCTTTCTATCTTTTTATTTTTCTTTACAGTCCTTGATGGAGAAGCTGATTCTTCCCATCTTGTCCTTGCCAAGGCACACAACCTTCACCATATCTCCCAGGGTCAGTACATCTTCCACCCGGTTGATCCGTTCTTTGGCGATCTTGGAAATATGCACCATGCCCTCTTTGCCTGGTGCAAACTCCAAAAATGCCCCGAACTCCTTGATGCTGACTACCTTTCCAACAAAGATCTGTCCTTCTTCAAAGTCCGTGGTGATGATGCGGACCATCTCCAGGGCCTTGTCCATCATGGCTTTATCCGTACCGCAGATGGATACGGCTCCGTCGTCGTTGATGTCGATCTTTACACCGGTCTGCTCGATGATGGCGTTGATGGTCTTGCCTCTCTGACCCACCACATCGCCGATCTTCTGGGGATCAATCATCATCTGGATGATCTTCGGCGCGTACGGCCCTACCTCTGCGCGGGGTTCGTCAATGGCCGGTTTCATACAGGTGTCCATGATGAACATTCTCGCCTCCCGGCATCTTGCGATCGCGCCTTCCACGATAGGTCTGGTCAGACCGTGGATCTTGATGTCCATCTGGATTGCCGTGATGCCCCGGTCGGTACCGGTCACTTTAAAGTCCATATCACCGAAGAAATCTTCCAGCCCCTGAATGTCTGTCAGGAGCACAAAATCCTCGTCGCTCTCTCCGGTCACCAGACCGCAGGAAATTCCCGCCACCATCTTTTTGATGGGCACACCCGCTGCCATCAGGGACATACAGGAAGCACAGGTGGACGCCATGGATGTGGAACCGTTGGACTCGAAGGTCTCGGACACGGTACGGATCGCGTAGGGAAACTCCTCTTCGCTTGGAAGTACCGGAATCAGCGCGCGCTCTGCCAGCGCTCCATGACCGATCTCCCGGCGTCCCGGACCTCTCGACGGCTTTGTCTCTCCCACCGAATAGCTCGGGAAATTATAGTGATGCATATAGCGCTTGCTTACTTCGTTCTCGTCCAGGCCGTCGATTCTCTGCTGCTCTGACAGAGGCGCCAGCGTACACACGTTGCAGATCTGTGTCTGCCCGCGGGTGAACATGGCGGAACCATGGACTCTCGGAATCAGGTCCACCTCTGCCGCCAGAGGACGGATCTGGGTCAGCTCTCTTCCGTCCGGACGTTTGTGATCCTTCAGGATCATCTTACGGACCGTCTTCTTCTGATACTGATAGACGGCCTCGCCCAGGACCTCCAGCCACTCTTCCTTCTCTGCGAAAGCCTCCGTCAGCTTCTCTGACAGCACCCGGATATTCTCTTCTCTGGTCTGCTTGTCGTCAGTGAAGACGGCACGCTCCATCTCTTCCGGAGGAACGATCTCTTTGATCGCCGCGAACAGCTCTTCCGGAACCGCGCAGCTTGTATATTCATGCTTCGGCCTGCCCACTTCCGCCACAATTTTCTCAATAAACGCGATCAGCTCCTGGTTGATGCCATGGGCCACATAGATCGCCTCAAGCATCCGATCCTCGGGCACCTCATTGGCTCCTGCCTCGATCATCATGACCTTTTCCTTCGTGGATGCCACGGTCAGGTTCAAATCCCCGTTCTTCCACTGCTCCTGGGACGGGTTGATGACAAATTCACCATCCACCATACCCACCTGGGTCATGGCACAGGGGCCGTCAAAGGGGATGTCCGAAATAGACGCCGCGATGGCTGAACCCAGCATGGCCACCAGCTCCGGACGGCACTCCGGATCCACACTCATGACCATATTGTTTAAGGTCACATCATTCCGGTAATCCTTTGGAAACAGCGGACGCATGGGGCGGTCGATCACCCTGGCAGTCAGAACTGCATTCTCGGAAGCTTTTCCCTCTCTTTTGTTAAATCCTCCCGGGATCTTGCCGACAGAATATAATTTTTCCTCAAATTCCACACTCAGAGGGAAGAAGTCGATCCCATCCCTTGGTTTGTCCGAGGAAGTAGCGGTGGACAGCACCACCGTATCTCCATAGTGCATAAACGCTGCACCGTTTGCCTGAGCTGCTACGCGGCCGATATCCACTCTCAGGGTTCTGCCAGCCAGCTCCATTGTATAACTTTTGTACATAGACTGTATCTCCTTTCTTGTTTTCCATTCAGCAGAAGATACCGAAACTACTGAAAAATCCAAAGACCCTTTGCACTTTTCAGTGGTCTCGGTGAGCCTCTTCTGCCAAAATCAGACCGTGGGCGGGATCCAGACATCTAGTCTGTCCGCTGTAAAAAGGTCTGCATCTTACGGTCCCGCCCACGAAAATAAGGCGGAAAAACTCCGCCTTATGACTTTTATTTTCTCAGACCTAATTTTGCAATCAACGTACGGTATCTCTCGATGTCCGTTTTCTTCAGATATGCCAGCATTCCGCGTCTCTGACCAACCATCTTCAGAAGTCCTCTTCTGGAGTGGTGATCCTTCTTGTTCACTTTCAGATGCTCGGTAAGCTCCTGGATCCTTGCGGTCAGAATTGCCACCTGTACCTCCGGTGAACCGGTATCGCCCTCGCTGCGGCCATACTCTGTGATAATTGCCTGCTTCTTTTCCTTTGAAATCATGATAGCTCCTCCTTATATTTTCCCAATCACCAGCCATCAAGGGGCGGTCGGAGTGTCCGGACCCTGAACGGCGGTTAAAATCATACTCACATACTTTAGCATAAAACATCTGCTTTGTAAAGGGATATTTCTTGCGTTTGCATGCAGCCAATATGGAACCGCATCATTTTTCCCTGTGATCCGGCACACTCACTTCCAGCACGGCGGAAGCTTCGGCTCCTTTACCCGGACCGGTTCCGGATACGTCTGACCAAAAAGTGCAAGCTCCACACGATCGATGATCTGAGGTTCCACCGGCCGGTTGATCTCCACCCCTTCGATGGGAAAATCCGTGACCGGAACCGTCTTTACCTGCTCCAGACGGAAGATCTCATCCATGCCTTCTGTCACCCGTCCGAAGACCGGATAGATCCCTTTGTGCTCCGGACAGTCCCGAAGGGGGAAGAAAAACTCACAGCCCGCCAGCCCTGCCTCCCCATAACCGCCCATGCAGACCGCGCCCGGATGAGAAGAAAGCGGCGTAAGCTCCGGGTGCAGAGCAAATTCATTGGGGATCAGATAACGGCACTCGGCTCTGCCAAAAGCTGTATAGCTTACATCCACCCAGCTGCCGGGGACGATGCGCTCAATGGCGTGATGATCCATGCACCCCAAAGATGCAGCGTAGAGAAAACTGTTCACCGTATTCGGTGCGGCCTTTGGAAGCAATTCTATGACGATCTTTGCTCCGTTTGCCATATGAAGGGTTGCTACAGGATTCATTTTGTGCCTCCTTAACCGATGATCTCAAGTTCTTTGGAATACTGGTTCAGCACTTCACAGCCGTCTTCTGTCACCAGCACCAGGTCCTCCACCCGGACCCCGGTATCGCCGGTCAGATAGATCCCCGGCTCGATGGAGAAGATCATACCGGCTTCTGCTTTCTTTGTATTCACAGAGGATACATCCCCTTGCTCATGCTCCGAAAGGCCGATAAAATGTCCAAGCCGATGGGTGAAGTTGGGGCCGTACCCCTCCTTCTCGATCAGTTCTCTGGCCGCCTGGTCCAGCTCACAGAGAGGCACGCCCGGCCGAATCCGGGCGATGGCCGCCTCATTAGCCCTGCGCACCGTGTCGTAGATCCTGCGGTGCTCTTCACTTACTTTCTGAAAATAAAAAGTCCTGGTCATATCGGAACAGTACCCGTCTTTGATGCATCCCACATCTAACAGCACGCAGTCTCCCGGCTGAACAGCCGTGTCATCCGGTCCGTGGTGAGGATCCGCCGCGTTGGCACCGAAAGCGACCAGGGGGTCAAAGGAAAAACCATCCGCCCCAAGGGATTGATAAATCTTTAACATTTTCTCGGCAACTTCCCGCTCTGTGATTCCTTCCCGGATCAGCTTTTTAAATTCCGCCATGGCCAGGTCGTTGATCCGGGAAGAGCGCCGCATCTTCTCCTGTTCTTCTGCGTCCTTTACACCCCGGGTCTCGTCTGCGGCAGAAGAGGCAAGCACAAACCCTTTTGCTGCCCCCAGCTCCAGAAGCGGCAGCAGAAAACCTGCTTTCAACTCCTTGTCCACCCCGAGCACCTGTTCTTTGTCAATCCGGGAAGCCACCAGCTCCATCACCGGGTCCGTGTCCGAATACCACACTTTCTCGATCCCCAGATCCTCCGGCACATGAAACAGCCGGTTCAGAAAAAACACATGTGCTCCATCCGCCCGAAGATACAGCCCATAAAACCGTTCAAAAGGCATCACCTGCACCCCGGTCAGATAATAGACAGACATGGGATCCGTAAGCAGCATCTGATGCAGCCCCATGGCTTCTAATGCCTTTAACACACGCTCTACTCTCTTTTCTTTCATACTCTATCTCCCATCTGATCTTCTTCAAACCTTATTCAGTACTCAGCCCGGTGTGGGCACCTTATGAAACATTAGGTATGTTTTCCTGAAAGACCCATTGAAGGGCGCCGGTCCTTAGGGTGCGTATTTTTGCACCCTTAGTACCACTGCGTCCCTTCATTGTGAAAAATATCTCCATTTTCAAAACTGCTTCCTAAGTTTCGGATCCAGAAGATCCCGCAAACCATCGCCGATGAAATTTGCCCCCACAGCCATAGTAAAGATCGCAAGGCCCGGAAAACCGGCTACCCAGAATTTGTTAAAATAATCCACTCCGTCCGACACCATCATCCCCCACTCGGGCGTGGGCGGCGCAGAGCCAAGCCCCAGAAAACTGAGGGTTGAAAACATCAGGATCTGGTTGCCGATATCCGTCGTGGCCATGATCAGCACCGAGCTGATGCTGTTGGGAATGATCTCCTTTAAGAGGATCCGGATCCTGGAGGCTCCCAGAGCCTCGGAAGCGGTCACATATTCATTTTCCTTGACACTGAGCACCACGCTTCGCATCAGACGGGCGTAGGTAGGCCAGGCCACGATAACCAGGGCAAACATGGTATTGAACAGATTGGAGCCCATGACCGCATTGATGATCATGGCGAGAATCAGAGACGGAAAAGACAGGATCATCTCCGAAAACCGCATCATCACGTTGTCAGCCCAGCCCCCCGCATAGCCTGCAATCGCCCCATAGAAAGTGCCGATGCAGCCTGCGATCACCACCGTCAGGCACCCGGCCAGAAGCGAATACCGGCCTCCGTAGATCACCCGGCTGAAGATATCCCTGCCAAAATTGTCCGTACCGAACAGATGGGCAGCCGAAGGTGCTTTCAGGCGCAGCGTCAGATCCTGGGCCACCGGGTCATAAGGAGCGAGCACCGGAGCCAGTATGGCCGCCAGAATCCACGCCAGGCAGATAATCACCCCGAGGGTGAACAGATAATTGGAGCGAAACATTTTTTTCACAGAACGCAGCATCACTGACACCTCACTCTCGGATCGATCACCCCGTACAGGATGTCCACCACCGTATTGATGATCATATAGTTCAGGGCGATCAAAAGGGCCACGCCGATGATCGCCGGAAAGTCCGCGGACAGCACCGACTCATAGGCAAACTGCCCCACTCCCGGCCAGTTAAAAATCGTCTCCACCAGCACCATGCCTCCCAGGAGATTGCCAAGTCCAAGACCGATGACCGTCAGAACCGGAATCAGGGCGTTGCCAAGGGCGTGCTTTAAGATCAGTCCCACCTGGCTGATGCCCTTGGCTCTGGCCGTCCGGATGTAGTCCATGGACATAACGTCCAGAAGGTTGGAACGGGTGGTCCGGGTAATCAGCCCCATGGTAAAGGCGGCAAGCACCGTGCCGGGCAGGATCAGATGACTTAGAGCGTCCAGCGCTTTTGGAATATTTCCTTCTAAAAGACTGTCCAGCACATAAAGCCCCGTCACGGAAGCCGGCGCCGAAAAGCTGTTGCTCAGCCTCCCCGGCCCCGGAAAAAGATGTAATTTATAATAGAAGAAATACAGTACTAAAAGGGCAAACCAGAAGCTTGGGATGCTGACCCCGGTCACAGAGACGGCACGGACCGCCTGATCCAGGATGCTGTTTCTCCGGATGGCGGAGATCACGCCGAACAGGATACCGAACACTGCCGCGATCAGGATGGCAAAAAGCGCCAGCTCGATGGTTGCCGGATAACAGCGCGCCAGCTCCGAAAGCACCGGCTTGCTGGTGCGGATCGAGGTTCCCAGGTCAAACTTCAGCAGATTTTTCATATACAGCACATACTGCACAAAGATCGGCTGGTCCAGACCGTATTTCGCCCGGTAGGCCGCCACGATCTCCGGGTCACTTAAAGCCCGCTGGCTTAAATTCGCCACCGTAGGGTCACCCGGTATCAGCTTGGTCAGTATAAACACCAGCGTGGCGACCCCGAACAGCATCACCACCAGATAGGCCAGCCTCTTTCCGATAAATTTCAGTTGTTCCATAGGACACTTCTCTCCTGCTCATATCTTTTTATTCCCGCGGGCAACGAGCCAAGTGGCTGCTTGCAGACATTTGGCGGCTGCCGCGAGGGTCAAATACCCCGCTGCTCTGCAGCGCTGCAAGTTTGATACTCCGTTGCTTGCAGCGGGGGCTTTGATTTGATGATACCAGGGGCAAAAGTTCAAAAATTCGATGCAGGCTCGCCTGCAGGAGAATTTTTGAACTTGGGACCCGCCAAAACACCTTTTGACCCCAACATCATTTGATGTTGATAAGCGTCACATCCAGTGCATAAGGATCGGAGAACGCCACGCCGTCCAGCCTGGTATTATATCCAAGATGCACCGGCGCCTGAGCAACCATGATAAACGGACCGTCCTCATATGTCGCATCCTGGATCTTTTCTAACACCGCGGTGCGGTCGTCGTTGTCCGTAGCCGCCATGGTCTCCTGGTACAGATCTGCAAGCTCCGGATTCATCTCCTTGGTCCATCCGGCACGGAGTCCGACCACCGCTCCCGGCAGGAATTCCAGCTGTACGTTGGGATCGTTGTAGTCGGTGCCCCAGTACATAACGGTGAAGCCCAAAGTACCGTCCCGGTAAGCATCGCCGTAGCCCGCCGCCCAGGGCTGGGAGACGATATTCACATTGATGCCGACCTGGGAAAGATCGTCTTTGACTTTCTGCGCCAGATCGGTCAGCAGAATTCCTTCCATATCAAGATCAGACACCGTCAGATCCACGTCAAACCCATCTGCATATCCGGCCTCTGCAAGAAGCGCTTTTGCCTCTTCCAGGTTCGTATAATCCGCTGCACGCTCTCCCTTGCTGCCCATAAAGCCGGACTGAATCACGGAATAAGGAGTCAGCGTACCTTCTCCGCAGATGATCTGGAAGCCGCTGTAGTCCAGCGCCTTGCGGATGGCCTGCTGTACCTTCGGATCTGAGACTGCTCCGCCATACGTTTCGTTCATATTCATCATCACAAAGCCTACCGTCTTGCTGGCCCCGTTGATAATCTCAATGTTCTCTGCGCCCGCAAGCTCTGCCATGGTGTCATCGGTCATGTTCAGTGCCACGTCAATGTCCCCGGTAGAAAGGGTCATCATCTGGGTGTTGGAATCCGGCTGGATCTTGACAATGTATTTGTCCACATTGGTCGCTACGCCCCAGTAATTCGGGTTCTTCTCCAGAACCACCTCTTCATCCGGGATATAGCTGGTCATCACATACATGCCGGAGCCTGCACTGGTGCCGTCCAGGTATGCCTGTGCCGTGTCCGCCGTGGACGCGTCCTCGGCATCCGTTCCGCCGTTCTCCTTCACCACTGCACTGTCCAGGATCGCCAGAGAGCTGTAGGTCAGCTTGGAGAGGATCGCGCTGTCCGGCTGGGTCAGATGGAAGATGATGGTCTTGTCATCCGGAGCTTCCATGCTCTCGATGGTATCCGCGATAAAAGACGGATTCCCCTGCAGATTCTTGCACCGGTTGATGCTGAACAGAACGTCCGCAGACGTCATAGGATTGCCGCTTGCGAAATTGATGCCGTCTTTTAAGGTGACTGTCAGTGTCAGATTGTCCTCGGAAAACTCATAGGTGTCCGCAAGGCACGGTTCCGGCGCCCCCTGATTATCGTAAAATTTAAACAGATTCTCATAGCATGCATTGACGATCAATGGCGGATATTTTTCATACACGTGACCCGGGTCCAGGGTAGCAAAACCGGCTCCCATGGCCACCACCACCGTGCTGGAACCGGAAGTATTGGCACCTTCTGTGGTTTCATCTGCCGCTGCTTCCCCGGCCGGCGCATCGCCCTCAGCTCCTCCGCCGCAGGCCATGCAGCCCAATGCCACCATAACACTGAGCGCCATGGCTAAAAATTTTCTTTTCATATGTTTCCTCCTGAATTCTTTTTCAATCTATTGAGATGCCGACATTTTGGCAGTATCTCCGCTAAAAGTTACTGGTCATACAAGTGGCATGCCACCAGATGTCCTTTCTCCACCTCCCGAAGCTTCGGTACTTCCAGAGAGCAGCGGTCGCAGGCTCTTGGACAGCGGGTGTGAAAATGGCAGCCGTCCGGCGGATTGGAGGGACTTGGCACCTCGCCCCGTAGCCGGATTCTCTCTCTTCTCTCCTCCTGCCCCACCTGAGGAATGGCGGACAAAAGCGCCTCTGTGTATGGATGATAGCGCTTCTCATACAGCTGATCGTAATCAGCGATCTCCACAATCTTCCCAAGATACATAACACCCACCCGGTCGCTGACCTGATAGACCACATTCAGATTGTGGGAAATAAAAAAATAAGTCAGTCCGAGCTTTTCCTTCAGCTCCTGCAGAAGGTTCAGCACCTGGGCCTGAACCGATACGTCCAGAGCGGACACTGCCTCGTCGCAGATGATCAGATCCGGCTTCAGAGCCAGCGCCCGGGCGATGCCAATGCGCTGCTTCTGTCCCCCGGAAAGCTCGTGGGGATAACGGCTCAGATGATAGGCGTCCAGTCCTACCAGGTTTAAAAGCTCCATGATTCTTGCTTCCACGTCGATCTCTTTTGTCATCTGATGGATCTCAAAAGGCTCCATCAAAATCTGCCGGACCGTGCGCCTGGGATTTAAGCAGGCGGAAGGATCCTGAAAAATGATCTGGGCTTTTTTCCGCATCTCCTTCAAATCAGCACCCTTCATCCCGGCGATATCCGTACCGTCCAGATAGATATGCCCTTCTGTGGGTTTCAGAAGACGGATCAGGGTTCTTCCCAGGGTGCTTTTTCCGCAGCCACTCTCGCCCACCACTCCGAAGGTCTCGCCTTTTTTGATCTCCAGGCTGATGTCGTCCACCGCTTTTACGGTCCCTGACCTTTTGTTTTTTCCTTTAAAATATACTTTAATATGATCCGCTCTCATGAGCACATCTTTTTCCTCAGCTGCTGCCACGGCGCTCCCTCCTCTTCTTCGCACGGTCCGTCCTGCAGCCGGCAGAATCTTTCCTGCTGCACACTCTGTGACCGGGCGTCCTTTTCTTCCCTATGCGTTCTCATACAGCCAGCACCGCACTTTCCGGGTATCCGAAAGCTTCATGGGCGGTGCTTCTTTCCGGCACCGGTCTGTCGCGCGGGGACAGCGGGGCGAAAAGCTGCAGCCTTCGATCCGCTCTGTGGGATTGGGCACCATGCCCTCGATGGTTTTCAGAGGGTCACGCTCTTTGCTGATCTTCGGAATGGCGTCCAGAAGTCCCGTCGTGTAGGGATGCTTTGGCTCCCGGAACAGCTCTGCCGCCGGCGCCTGCTCCACAATCTGTCCGGTGTACATGACGATGACGGTGTCGCACAGCTCGCTGACCACCCCCAGGTCGTGGGTGATAAAGACGACGGAGGTGCCCATCTTCTCATTCATCTTCCGGATCAGATCCAGGATCTGTGCCTGTATAGTCACATCCAGCGCCGTGGTCGGCTCATCCGCAATCAGGATTTTAGGCTGACAGGCCAGCGCCATGGCAATCATCACCCTCTGGCGCATGCCGCCGGACATCTGATGGGGATATTCATGGGCTCTTAGCTCCGAATCTGCGATGCCCACCGACTGCATCATATGTACCGCCTCTTCCATGGCTTCTTTTTTCTTCATACCCCAGTGCAGCATCAGGGATTCTGCGATCTGTCTTCCGCACTTCATGATAGGATTTAAAGAAGTCATAGGTTCCTGAAAAATCATGGAGATCTCATTTCCCCGGATCTTCTGCATCTGGCGTTCAGACGCCTTCACCAGATCCTGCCCCTTATACAGGATCTCGCCCTGTGTGATCCTTCCCGGCGGGTTGGGAATCAGCTGCATCATGCCAAGAGATGACACGCTTTTCCCGCTGCCGCTCTCTCCCACGATCCCCAGCTTCTCCCCCTTATGCAAAGTATAACTCAGATGATTGACCGCATGGACCGTACCTTCCACCGTCTGAAATTCCACGCACAAATCCCTGATCTCCAATAATACTTCCGGCTGGCTCATATGCTCCTCCCACATCAGGTATTTTTACTTTTTCACTTTACTTTGTTAAAGTATTATCAAAACACCTGTATAATCTGATGAAATCCATTCAACATGACTATTAAGATATCATATTTTTCGACAAAATTCAATATGAAAATCGTTGTAACTCTGTTTCTTCCATGTTTCATCAGTCCGGATTCCGCCATCGATTGCAGCGATTGAAACCATCTTATTCTCCGCTCCGGTCCGTGATCAGCTTTCGGTTTTTCAGCCGTATGATCGTATCCGCTCCTTTTGCGAATTCCTGGGAGTGGGTCACCACGATCACGCATTTGCCCATCTCGTGGGCCATGCTGCGAAAGAGCTCCCGGATCTGTGCAGCGGTCTCTTCGTCCAGATTCCCGGTGGGTTCATCGGCCAGAATCACCTCTGCCTCCGCCGCCAGCGCACGTGCTACCGCAACCCGCTGCTGTTCCCCGCCGGACAGCTTTTCCACTTGCTGTCTGTAATGTGTCTCCTTTAGGCCCACTCTTCGCAGAAGCTCCTCCGCACGCGCTCTTTTCCCCCCGGTCTTTCCGGAGATTTCCATGGACACCTCCACGTTCTCCCGGACATTGAGATACGGAAACAGGTGGAAGGACTGAAACACAATTCCGATGTGCTGCCTCCGGTACCGCTCTTCTCCGATCTTCCGAATGTCCTGCCCTTTATAGAGAATCGTTCCTTTCTGCGGCCGGTCCAGGGCTTCCAGCAGGGAGAGCGTGGTCGTCTTGCCGGAACCGGACGGTCCCATGACGGCATACATCTCTCCGGTGCAGAATACATAATCCGCATCCTTCAGGATCTTCAGTTCCCTGGTTTTGGAAAAATAAGAATAGCTTACCTTGTCCATTCTTAAGATCTCTTCTCTTTCCATCCGCTCTATTCCTCTCTCAACAATTCCGTTGCTTTCTTTCCGGTGGTTACAAAAAATAACAGGATCAGAATCAGGACCGCCGCCAGAAACGTCACTCCCGTGATCTGCCCGATGGCCCGCCGGGACAGGCGAAAGGCAAGATCCGGAAAAGAGGGCAAAAGCCAGGCCATGCCCGCCGCGAACCAGGACTCCAGCCAGCAGGCCGCCGCGTCCCCTGCGATCATTCCCGCAAAGATCGGAAGCAGTATGCCGGTCCCTGTCTGCACCAGCAGGATCATCCTCGTCTCTCCAAGAGACCTCCAGAGCCCGATCTCTTTTCTCAGATTCAATAACATCCTTCCGATGACCAGGACCAGGATCAAAAGCAGAATCCCGCAGGTGATCCCGAGCATAAGCCCGCATACCTTCTGTACCCCCCGCAGGGGAGTGACCGCCTTCAGATACCGCATACTGTCTTCCTGGATCGCGTATCTTTCTCCCAGAAAGTCCTGCAGCTTCTCCTTAAGCGCCCCGATCTCCTTCGGGTCCCGAACGACCGCCGTCGTCTGCACCACCGCTCCTCTGTTGAAGCGCAGACACTCGTCCAGCGGGACATAGATGTAATTCATCTCCGCATCCGCTATCGATCCACTGTCGTAATTTCCGGAATGAGTTCCGATCACTTTTACCTTCATGGTACGTGTGTCGTCAAACGCGTTGACCAGCGTGATCCAGTCGCCGATCTTCAGCATGTTCCACTCTAAAAAGCGTTCGCTGACAACCGCCAACGCCTGGGATGCGTTTTCCGGAGAAATGCCCTCCCCCTCTGTCACTTCTGCTCCCCTCTTTTTAAACTTCCAGGTCTTTTCAAGATCGTTGCTTCCGATGACGGTGATCTGTCCGGCATTTCTCTCTGCTTCACTTCCGTAGTAGTCTACCCCCATTTCCTCACTTGCTCCTTGAAAGGACTGCTGGGTCTCCGAGAAAACCTCCTTCACATCCACTCCGCGGGCGTTGGCAAGCGCAAGGTAATCCAGCCCTTTCACTTCTTCCCACGATTCCAGCTCCCGGACCAGCTCCCGGGGATAATAGATGTCCTGGTCATAGCTGAACGCCCTCTCGTCCCTGACGCGGATCGTCAGCGTCGCATCCGTCCTCCTGCCGGTCTCCTCGATGGCGGCGGCGACATTTCCCTGGATAGACGCCATGAACGCCAGGATCACCGCGATCACCAGAAACGCCGCGCCGAAAAGGAGGTTCCTCTTCCAGTAAAACAGGATATTTTTGATGCCTCTTTTTACACCTCTCATGCTCTGACTCCTTTATTCCCGCAAGCAACGAGCCAAGTGGCTGCTTGCAGACATTTGGCGACTGCCTAGAGGATCAAATACCCCGCTGCTTTGCAGCGTTGCAATCTTGATACCTCGTTGCTTGCAGCGGGGTATTTGATTTCTGCGGAGGATTTCACTGGGTATCGCCCAGAAGCGTCCTTGGATCTTTGCCCATGGCCAGAAAAATCTGCATAGCCAGAACAACTCCCAGAAGGCCAAGACCCCCGCACGCGGCCCCAGAGATCGCTCCCCGGCTCCGGTACAGATCCACCTGACTGCTCACATAAAAATAGTCATAATTCCCGGCACGCAGCTCTACCTCCATGATGTAGCATATTTCCCAGAAGCCGACTTCCTGGCGCTGTTCCTGGATCTGCCGGTTGAACTGTTCCGAAGTGTCGGAGACGATCATTCGGCTGACCGGCCCTGCCGCCGCCAGGCTGATGGTAAGCGCCGCGGCCCCGGCGACGATGATGGGAAACAGCTTCTCCAGAAGCGTCTGCGTCAGAATTCTGCCTTTTCTTTCCCCGCAGGCAAGCCAGACGCCCAGCTCCTTTCTTTTTTCCCGAAGTTCTCCGGAAGAGATCAGAATCACGACGGCCAAAGTTCCAAGAAGAATCACCGCCATCGCCGCTCCCGTTACACGGCTGATCTCCTGAAACGGAGCGCTCACGATCTGATTCCATTCCTCGTCCCATGTATACCGAAACTGCACATGCCATCCCCTCTGGGTAATGTCCTCCGCCACGTCTCCCAGTTTGGCTCTCATATCCGCGATATACGATTCGATCAGGTCCGGGTTTTGCAGATAAAGGAAGACCATATTGACCTGACAAAGGATCGGCTCCATGGCTGTGATGGTGGTCTGGGGAATAAAGATATAGTTTTCCGGAAGACTGTCCGGCGTATATTCTATGGTATCCCGGATAAAAGAATCCTCCGGGCACGCATAGATCCCCTTGATCTCGGCCTCGAAGGGTTTGCCCTTTGACAGTCCATAGTTTTTTGTCGTGGCGAGGGCGATGCGGTCTCCCACATGCCACCCGTTGATCGCGGCAACCTTTTCCGAGATCAGAACCACATTCTGTCCCTCATCAGCCCGGGTGATGCCGCTTCCGTCGATCAGGCAGAAGCCCGCGCCGGAAAAGAAGACGGAATACTGGCTGTCGGTCACTCCAATGAATTGAGCATTATCTGCCCTTTCTTCTCTGCCGGAAGATCGCTTAAGCAGATCGTCATACAGCGCCTGATCCGCAATGTATGGCGTCCCCTCCGTCAAGTTGGCGCCTCCTTTGACCAGGAGGTTGTAGGACGCCACCCTTGCGTCCGTAGTCAGCGTCTGTATCTCCTCCTCCTTGAACATGCTCAGGCTGTCCCGGATATTCAGATCTTCCAGCCGCACTTTTCTTACAAGGACCGAATTGCCGATACCCATCTGGGTATCCCGGATCTGCTGCTCGGAGGAGATGTTCAAGACTGCCATGAGCAGAAGCAGGGAAAACAAAGCGGTGTACACTGCTATGACCAGCAGGGTTCTTTTCCAGTGGTAGCGCAGCGCTTTTATACTTCTTTGTAGTAAGATCATATATGCCTCCTGATGGAACTGTTGCGAAATAACCGTTATACGCCATATCTGGGATACTATTTGGAATCATATTCTCCATATTCACCGGGCATACTGCCGCATCCACAAATTGCTTTGTTGTCACAGTATTTCTTGTATATAAAATAAAATTTATATACTCTGTATTTTTTTTACATTATTAAATTATCACATAATTTTGAAAAAATCCATACCTTTTTTGCAATTTTGCAGATTTATCCACAGAATCCCAATTCCTTAATCTTTCTTATAAACAACATTCAAAAAATGTATAAAATATAAGGTATCCCGTTCATTTTTGATGCAAAATCAAGCTGCCAAACAATAATCTTACGATAAAGAAAGAAGGCGATTACCTATGACTATTTTTTACATCAAACAATTGCCACATAAAACGGTAGATTTTAAGTTTTCAAATGAAATTTCCAGAACCCCTAAAAAACCGGAACGATCGCTTATTGCAGACATGAATTTATTGACTTAATAAAAAAATTATTTTATATTTATTTTATTGAAAGGAATGGTATTTTGGCTATGAATAAGAAGAATCATGCATATAAGCTGACCAATCGAGAATATGACATTCTGAGAATTCTGTGGGACTCCCAAGACCCGCTGACTGCTTCCGGTATCGTGGAGCGCGGAAACGGCTTATCGATCAACACGGTCCAGGCAATGCTCAAGAGATTACTGAAACGGGATCTGATCCATGTGGACCAGATTGTATACAGCGGCACAGTCCTGTCCCGGGCCTATCGTCCTACTCTGTCTCAGGAGGACTTTGAGACAAGGAGATATGCAGATAACATGCGCCGGATTCAGGGAGAAGACTTTTCCTGTTCTCAGTTTGTCGCCGCCTTTCTTGGTCAGGAAAACGATCATCAGAAAGTATGGAAGGAGATCGATGAGCTGGAATCGCTTCTGGCGCGGAAAAAACAGGAGCTCAAAGAGAATGGAGGTGAGTAAACCATGAATTTTTCCCTGTCCACAGTCCTCAATACTCTGACCATCAGCAGTCTGCTCATATGCATGGCAGCCTTTCTGCTACGGCTCTGTGTGGCGAACCGCCATCTGAGACTTTATACTATCTCCTTTTTATGTGCCGCCGCTGTGCTGCGCCTGCTTTTCCCTTTCGAGTTTCCTTTTACTTATAATGTTCGAATCTACAAACTCTGGTATGGGCTGCATTCTTTTCTAAATCACCATGAGCTGGAGATCTTTCATACCCGCATTGACTACATGCATCTGCTGCCGATTCTGTGGGCTGTTGGTTCTTCCGGAAAACTCATCCATTCTTTTTATACCTGGCAAAAGACCATGCGCGCAGTGAAGGAACTTCCGGAGGCAGAAGATGAAGAAGCACTCCAGGCTTTAAAAATCTGCAATGCAGCTTTCCAAAATCCGGTGCCTGTCCAGCTTCTTATGGACCCATACCTGTCCAGTCCTTTGATCATCGGCATTCGGACTCCTGCCATCATCATACCGGATCTTCGACTGTCAGAGGAAGAATGGTGCTTTATCTTCCGCCATGAGCTTACACACTATTACAGAAGGCACCTGTTGATCCGTATGCTCTTTGAATTGCTGTCTGATCTGTATTTTTGGAATCCGTTTTTGCTGATCCTGCAAAAGCAGCTTTCCAGGCTGCTTGAATTCCATGCGGATGAAGAGGCCGTTTCGTCTCTGACCTACGCGCATCGGATCGATTATTCTGAGTGTCTGCTTAAAATCATGCGGTACGATACCAGAAAATCTCGTATTTGTACCACCGGAATCTCTTTTGGTTCTTCCGGATTTACAGACCGGATTAAGCGGATACTGAACACTTGCCAGACACCCAAAGCCGCCGGTGCCAATTGTATGATTCTGGCTGGAATCACTGCTTTGTTCCTATTATCCTATGCCGTTATTCTGGAACCGGAATATGACACCCATCTTGGTTTTACCATGGACGCTTCTGACACTTATTTTCGTCCCAATGAAGATGGAACTTATGATGTAATTCATGATGGTAAGTATCTTGTTACTATAAGTGAGATATTTGACAACCAGATACCAATCAAGGAGGACTAACACTTATGAAAAATTTACAAAGACTTATTCTATCATCACTTTTTGTGACACTATTATCCATAGCTTCTTTTCCCTGCTTTGCGGAGTCATACCATACACCTGTATTCCAAACAAACGGTCAAATCTCTCCCAGAGTAGATGACTTTGAGTGGCGTTATGAATCGTTTAACGGAAGATTATACCGCCGCCTGTATAATAAAACACAAAATAAATGGATCGGTGACTGGGAACCGGTAGGGTAACATTTATTTCCCAAGCGTTTCTTTAACGAGCGCTATGTGCCCCCGCTAAGCATCTATCTCGTAAAATGCAATAAAGCACAGGAAAACCTCCAAGTTTCCTGTGCTCTGCTTTTTTGTTTAATCATTAATAATCCGTCTTGCCCTCACCGGCGTCCGGTAATACATGCCGGAGATGGTGATTCCGGTCCTGGGATTGCTGGCATGGACCACCTGGCCGCCGCCCACATAAATAGCCACATGGTTGATCCCGGAACGGTTGCCGTAGAACACCAGATCGCCGGGCTTTAACTCCGAGTAGCTCACAGCGCTTCCGCAGTTGCCCTGGGCTCTGGAAGAATGGGGCAGGCTGATGCCGTAATTCTTGAACACCGACAATACAAATCCGGAACAGTCCGCGCCTCTGGTCAGGCTTGTCCCGCCCCACACGTAAGGATTGCCAATGTACTGCTTTGCAAATTCACTGATTGCAATCCGCACATCCGACACCCCTGCGCCGTAGCGGACTTCCGTGATCGTGAGGGCCTCGTCAAGCTTCGCTCCCACGTCCACATATTCTTTGAAGAGATAACCCTCTTCTCCATCCAGATCGATCTTTACCCACTCGTCCAGCTCTTCCAGCACGTCAAAACGCTGTCCGGAACCGACGATGTCCAGCACTTCGCACTCGGTGTTGGGCTCTGTGCGCACCTTCAGGCCGTCCGTGTTCACATCTGCGATGGACTTTAAGAGAGTGGACGCCTGCTCCAAAGCCCCCGGCCCGGTCAGCACATACTCTGCCTTGATGTAGCCTTCCACCTTGCCGGATCTGACTTTCAGCCATTCTCCTTCTTCTCCGATGATATCGCAGCCTGCATCCTTTCCGATCTTACCCACAATCTTTCCGTCCATGGAAGCGGAATCCCGGATGTTGACCTTGCCCTCGCTCACGGTCACAATTCCCAGATCACTGTAGCCGTCCAGATGAAAAGCTTCCAGCACCACATCACTCATGGCGTTCTCAATCACCGCCTCATCTTCTACGGATTCCAGATCCGCTGAAATTCCAATCTGGGCGCTAGTCCCGAGGGAAGCGGTCGCTTCCGCCGTGATCACCGGTACATTTCCGATCATAACTGCTCCTAAAAGAAGGGCGCTGAAATTTCTCAACCATATTTTATCTGTATATTTGATCATCATTATATGCCTCCTGGTATATTGCTGAAAAGTTCGAACAAAGACTTTTCTTTGGCCCATTCACAGGAGCAGTCCGAAATCACAGGGCGGACAGCAAAAACTCCTGTAAATATTACAGAATTATTACATTTCCAATACAATTCTATAACATACAGGAGTATTTGTCAACGACAGATTTTCAAATCTGCCATCCTTATTTTGTCAGCTTATCCACAACAGCCATCAACTCTTCGATCTTCTCATCCCCTCTGCCCTCCAGGATAGCTGCCTTTACGCAGCCTTTCATGTGAGCCTGTATGATCTCATTGTTCACTTTTCTTAAGATGGCATCCGTCGCCATGACCTGAGCGGAGATATCCATACAGTACCGGTCTTCCTCCACCATGCGCAGGATTCCGTCAAGCTGTCCTTTTGCGGTTTTCAAAAGCCGCTCAATCTTCTTTTTCTCTGCCTGCATTGCACTTACCTACAGAATCTCAAGCACCTGGTAGCCTTCCGCTTCCACGGTTTTCTTTAAAAGCTCATCGCTTACTTCCCCGGTGAGGGTCACATAGGCCGCCTGATCCTCCAGGCTTACGGTTGCCTCCACTCCCTCCAGAGCATTTAACGCTTTGTCCACTCTTCCGGTACAGTGACTGCACATCATTCCTTCAATTTTCATAGTTTTTTTCATGGCATAGTCCTCCTTTTTTGCCTGTTTTTCGATTTCTTTTATTTCTGCAGGAGCAGTCATATCTGCCCCGGTAGATTTCCTTTTATAAAATGTGGGACGAAATCCTTTCAGCCGAAGTGCATTGAAAACCACGAACACGGAGCTGAAACTCATGGCGGCACTTCCGAACATGGGGTTTAACTGCCATCCAAGCAGGGGATAAAAGACACCTGCAGCCAGAGGAATCCCCAGAATATTGTAGAAAAACGCCCAGAACAGATTCTCTTTGATGTTGCGGATCACGGCCCGGCTTAGCTGGATGGCCGCCGCTGCATCCAGAAGATCGCTCTTCATCAGAACGATGTCCGCGGATTCGATGGCCACATCGGTACCTGCACCGATGGCGATGCCCACATCTGCTCTGGCAAGAGCCGGAGCGTCGTTGATCCCGTCCCCGACCATGGCAACCTTATGCCCCTCTTCCTGAAGTCTTCGGACCTCCCGCTCTTTGTCCTGAGGCAGCACCTCCGCCACCACCCGGGTGATTCCAAGCTGTCTCTGGATTGCATGAGCCGTCTTCTTATGGTCTCCGGTGAGCATTACCACCGAAAGTCCCATCTTCTCAAGCTCCTGTATGGCTTCTCTGCTGGTCTCCTTGATCGGGTCCGCCACTGCCAGAATCCCGAGAAGCTTCTGATCCGCCGCAATGTAAAGGGCTGTCTTTCCTTCCTCTGCAAAAGCTTCCCCCTGGCTTTCCAGACCGGCAGTCTCCACCTGCTTTTCTTTCATCATACGCAGATTTCCGGCCAGGACTTTTTTGCCCTTTACAAGACCTGATACGCCCTGTCCGGCTGTGGCCTTAAAATCTTCCGCCTTATAAAGAGAGATGGACTGTGCTTTTGCCCGCTCCACAATCGCTTCCGCCAGCGGATGTTCCGATGCCTGTTCCAGGGAGGCCGACAGTCCCAGAATTATTTCTTCTGAAACGCCATCAGCCGTCAGAATATCCGTCACAGCCGGATGGCCTTTGGTGATGGTCCCGGTCTTGTCAAGAACGATGGTGTCCACCAGATGGGCCGTCTCCAGACTCTCTCCTGATTTGATCAGGATCCCCTGTTCCGCGCCTCTTCCGGTTCCCACCATGATGGCAGTCGGTGTCGCAAGTCCCAGTGCACAGGGACAGGAGATGACCAGCACAGCGATGCCGGAAGCCAGCGCGAAGCTGAAGCTTTGCCCCAGAAGCATCCAGACCGCGATCGTGACCACAGCGATGGTCAGCACCACCGGCACAAAGATCCCGCTGACTTTGTCAGCCAGTTTGGCAATGGGGGCTTTGGAGCCTCCGGCCTCTTCCACCAGACGGATGATCTGAGACAGGGTAGTATCCTCTCCGATCCGGTCCGCTTTCATCTGAAAATACCCGGCCCGGTTTACGGTCGCTCCAGTCACCCGGTCCCCGGCCTTTTTTTCCACCGGGATGCTTTCCCCGGTGATGGCCGACTCATCCACAGTACCCGTACCTTCCAGAAGAATCCCATCCACCGGAATGCTCTGGCCCGGCTTTACGATCACGATCTCTCCCACCTGCACTTCTCCCGACGGAATCTCCATCTCCTGTCCGTCCCGGAGTACAAGCGCCGTCTTGGGGGCCAGATCCATCAGCTTTGTGATGGCATCCGAGGTCCTGCTTTTGGAGCGGGTTTCCATGTACTTTCCAATGGTCACCAGCGCCAGGATCATGGCTGCCGCCTCAAAATACAGATTCATCGCACTGGCGTGCGCCCGCCCCATATCTCCGTGTCCCATGGCATATCCCATCACGAAGAGCTGTGTCACACTGTACCCCGCCGCCGCGGTAGAGCCCATGGCCACCAGTGTGTCCATGTTGGGCGCTTTATGCAAGAGTGTCTTAAAGCCGTTTTCAAAATATTTCCGGTTCAGATACATGACCGGCAGTGTCAAAAAGAGCTGTGCCAGGGCAAATACCATAATGTTCTCGTGGTCTTTTAAGATCCCCGGAAGAGGCCAGTCAAGCATATGTCCCATGGACACATACATCAGGACCGCAAGAAAAGCGATGGACCAGCCAAGCCGGTGCTTCATCATGCGGGTATCATCCGAAGCCTTTTTCTGCAGGGCATTGGACTCTTTTGGGGCCTCCTGTCCTTTGACCGAAGCACCATACCCTGCCTCCGTCACCGCATCCACAATCTTCTGTGTACTGGTTGCTCCTTCTGCGTACTCCACCACCATCGAATTCTGCAGAAGGTTCACCTGCACTTTGTCAATCCCCGGCACCTTGCTGACCGCCTTCTCCACGTGCGCGCTGCAGGCACTGCAGCTCATGCCGGTCACATCAAACTTTTGTTTCATCTTTTTTACAGACTCCTTTCTGCTCCGAATACCCCACCGGGGTGTCCTGTCTATTTTGTTATAACACGAATACAGAAAGTTGTCAAGGATCATTTCCGGATTCACAAAATTTTTCAGCCATACAACAGACGCCCCGGATCACCGGGGCGCACAAAGCTTGTCATCTATGTAGTTTATTCATCCTCATCCTCCGGCGCCTCTTCCAAAAGAGCATAGGCGATATTGGTAGCATGATCTGCCACTCTCTCATAGCCGGAGATCGCATCGGAGAAGATCATGCCGGATGCCGCCGTACATTCGTTCTTCGTCAGGCGTTCCACATGATTTTTCTGGAATCTGCGCTCCATCTCATCAATCTCATTTTCCAGCCTTATGATATCCTGCACGTGCTCTCTGGTATTATGGGCGAACATGTCAAGGGAATATTCCAGGATTGTATTGACCTTGGTACTGATCTCTTTTAATTCCTCAAGTCCTGCACCGCTGAAACCGATATTATCTTTGATCCGGTTCTTAGCCGAATCGGCCAGATTCTCCGCATGGTCACCGATCCGTTCGATATCGTTGACCACATGGAACAGCGCACCGATGCTTCTGCTGTCATCAATGGGCAGAGTCATCTGGCCAATCCGAACCAGATAATCCGTGATGGCGTGATTCATAAAATTGATCTGCTTTTCCACCGCATAGACTTTCTCAATCTTGCTTTCGTCCAGGCTGATCAGCGCGTCAAGTGCCCGGTTGAGGTTCTCATAGGCAAGCGCTCCCATATGCTCCAATTCCATGACCGCCTCGATGACCGCCGTCGTGGGAGAAAACATGGCAGTTTTGCCAATATAGTACAGCTGGTGCTCCGAATTCTCCGTCTTCTCCTCTCCTGGTATTGCCAGATAAGTCAGCTTTACAATCCCTCTGGTAAACGGAAGCAGAAGAATCACCTGACAGATCTTAAACAGGGTGTGGGCATTGGCCACACAGCGCCCCGGATCCGAACCGGAGATCTTCACGATGATATCCAGCACCAGTCCGCCTGCCACAGTCAGGACCAGATAGATGATGATCGTACCGATGATGTTGAAAAACAGATGAATCAGCGCGGCTCTCTTTGCGTCTTTCTTTCCGCTTAAGGAAGCCAGCATTGCAGACATGCAGGCGCCGATATTACATCCAAGTATAATGTAAAAGCAGATCGGCAGCTCCAGAAGTCCCTGCTGAGCCATCAGCAGAAGGATACTGACGGTCACAGAGGAGCTCTGTATAATCGCCGTGACCACCGTTCCCATCAAAACACCCAGAAGCGGATTTTTCAGTCCGCCGAAAAGATTCGCCACCTGAGGGGAATCCTTCAGACTGGACATGCTGCCGGACATAACCGAGAGTCCCATAAAAAGGACACCGAAACCAAGCACCACTTCACCGATCTTTTTGATGCGGTCATTTTTTACAAACTGCGTCATGAGAACGCCGATGAACAAAAATACCGGCGCATACGCAGACAGATTGAAGGATACCAGCTGGGAAGTCACCGTCGTACCGATGTTGGCTCCCATGATCACACCCGCCGCCTGATACAGGGTCATCATCCCTGCGTTTACAAAGCTTACGACCATCACCGTCGTGGCACTGGAAGACTGAATCACCGCACAGAACAGGATACCCACCAAAGTTCCCAGAAACCGGTTTGTCGTGACAGCCTCCAGGATGCTCCTCATCTTGGCACCCGCGGCCTTTTCCAAGCCATCGCTCATCTGCTTCATTCCCAGCAGAAACAGCCCCAGTCCGCCCATCAGTGACACTATTACACTAATCTCCATAATCCCTCTACCTCATTGTTTTTATCCTCAGGTATACAACACAAAAGCGTATGCATTCTACATACGCTCTCTATATACTTTACTCCAATTTTATACAACTTACAAGGTATTCTTTAAGATTTTACACAAATTTTACTTTTGCCCCAGTGTACATCCGACAAAATACGCGCTTTCAGTTCCTCCAGAGAATGAAATTTCTGCTCCGGACGCTCAAATTCCAGAAATTCTACGGTCAGATGCCTGCCATACAGGTCCCCGTCAAAGTCAAAGAGGAAGGTCTCCACGCCTTTCCTGGATTCTGCCCCCACCGTTGGTTTGTAACCGATGTTGGTGATCCCATAATAATACTCTTCCCCCAAAAGGGTTTTCGTCAGATAGACCCCGTTAGGCGGCAGAAGCTTCTCCTCGGGCGGCAGAAGATTGGTGGTGGGAAGTCCCAGGGTCCTTCCGATCTGCCTGCCATGCAGCACTTCCCCGCTGACAAAGTACCGGTAGCCCAAAAGCCCGTTGGCCAGAGGGATGTTGCCCTCGTGCAGCGCCTCTCTTACATAGGTGCTGCTGATGTCTCTGCCATGGCTTTTTTCCTTTTCCACCACTTCCACCTGAAAATGATACTGTTCTCCCAGACACTTCAGCGTGTGGATATCTCCTTTTCTGAGATGACCGAACCGAAAGTCCTCTCCCACCGCCACATAGGCGGCCTGTAGCTGTGCTGACAGAACCTCTTTTACAAACACTTCCGGCTCCATCAAAGATATCTCCGGTACGAAGGGACATTCCAGCAGATGGTCCGCCCCCGCAGATTCCAGCAGACGGCTGCGCTCCTCATTGGTCATGATATTTTGTCCCGACAGTCCGGACAGCATGCGGGTGGGATTCTTCTCAAAAGTAAAGATAACCGCCTGCAGCCCCTGTTCCTTTTTCGAGATTATATGGCTTAAAAGCTTCTGATGCCCCTTGTGGAGCCCGTCAAACTTCCCAAGGCTTACTGCACAGGGCGTATCTATATGAAACTTTGTTGTTCCTGTCACATAATGCATCGTTCTTCTCTCGATTTCTTTAGATTGATTCATGTATAAAAGGTTTCCGGCTGCCGGCATCAGGACCCGTAAAACATCTTGACCGGACGGTACTGCCCTTTTTCCGGATTCCATGCATAGATTCCGATAAAAGTCCCTTCATGGTCATAGACACGCACTTCTCCTTTCGGTGCATCTGCCACAAGAAGATCTCTTCGCCGAAATGGATTTCCGTTGTATCCAAGCCGGGCGGCCTCCTCTGTCAGGGTTACCGGAGGAAGCGCGGAAAATACCTTGTCCACCGGAAGCAGAATTTCTTCCAGTCTTCCCTCATCCCGCAGCTGCTCCACCTGGGAGAGACGGACGCTGTCTTTTAGAAGGAAAGGGCCGGCTTTGATCCGCAGAAGCTCCTTCATGCAGCCGTGGCACAAAAGCTTCTCTCCGATATCATGACACAGGGTGCGGATATAGGTTCCCTTGGAACAGGATACCTGCATCCGGATCTCCGGAAGACAAATCTCCAGAATCCGGATCTCGTGGATCGTCACCGGTCTGGCTTTTCGTTCCACTTCCTTCCCTTCCCTGGCAAGATCGCACAACTTCCTGCCGTTTACCTTCAGTGCCGAATACATGGGCGGGATCTGCAGAATAGGCCCTACAAAGCAATCGATCGCCTGCTCTACCTCTTCCCTGGTCACAGACACTTCGCCCCTGGCCGTGACGGTTCCTGTCACATCCTGCGTATCCGTACTCTGGCCCAGCAGAAGCACCGCCTCATAAGTTTTGTCCCGGTCTGTCAGAAGATCGCACAGCTTTGTACCGGTTCCCAGACATACAGGAAGAACTCCCTCCGCATCCGGGTCGAGAGTTCCTGTATGTCCGATCTTTTTCTGTTTTAAAATTCCCCGCAGCTTCGCCACCACATCGTGGGAGGTAAAACCGCGCTCTTTATAGATATTGATTACTCCGTTTTTCACTGCTTCTCATGCTCCGCAAGCTGATGGTCGATATGTAAGGTCAGATTGTTGACAATGTCATGGAACGTCCCTTTCATGGTCACTCCCGCCGCACGCACATGCCCGCCTCCGCCGAAATAGGACGCCACTTCGTTCACATCCACTGTCTTTTTGGAGCGGAGAGAGACTTTGTATTCCAGATTGCCGGTCTCGTACAGAAAGATCGCAACCTCTACGCCCTCTGTCATCCGAAGCTGGCTGACGATTCCGTCCAGGTCAGCGGAAGTCACTCCGAAGAACGTCATCTCTTTTCTGCGCACCACACTGACAATCCCTCTTCCATCCAGGATCCGCATGCTTTCCAGAAGTGCTTTGCCCAGGATCTGATTCTGGCGGTAAGTCTTTTTATAAAAAGTCTCTTCCAGAATCCGGGTGTATGCCACCCCTTTTTCCATCAGCATCGCTGCTGTTCTCATGGTATCCGGAGAAGTACAGCTATACTGGAACACTCCCGTGTCATGGGCAATTCCCATATACAGAGCAGAAGCTGCCCTGACGGAGATCTTCTCCGGCTCCATCATCCGGCAGAGCACTTCGCAGGTGGAGCTGGCGTCGGGATCAATCACCTGCACATCCGCAAAACCGCTGTTGCTCACATGATGGTCCACACAGATGGTTTTCCCTGCCCGGTCAAAGTACCCGGCAGCTGCTCCCAGCCGTTCACAGACCGCGCAGTCCAGCGCAATAAAACAGTCATAGTCTCTGTCCTCTTCCTCTGCCTGACGGATCTTATCAAATCCTTCCAGAACCGCAAATTTTTCATCCGGATTCTCCAGAAAGATATCTGCCTGTATCTGTTCAAAATTTTCTCTGATGTAATGCCAAAGTCCGATGCAGGCGCCCACACAGTCGCCGTCCGGTCTGATATGACCGGCAATGGCGACTGTACGGATCCCCTGCAGTTCCTTTTCAAACTGCATCATTCTTTTTCATCCCTTCCAACCACGTCGTCGATCCGTTTCGACATACTGACTCCGTACTCAATGGACTGGTCCAGAATAAAGGTGATTTCAGGTGTATTCCGAAGATTCAGCTCTTTTGCAAGCTGCCGTCTGATATAACCGACCGCACTCTTTAGTCCTGCAAGGGTATCTTTCTGGGCTTCTTCTTCCCCCAGCACACTGATGAACGCCTTGCAGGTCTTCAGATCCGGAGCCACGTAAACCTGCACCACGGAGGTCATGGGACTGATCCGCGGATCTTTGATCTCACCCCTTATGATCTCCGAGAGCACCTTCTGGACTTCCCCGTTGACCCGGGTGTTTTTAATACTGTTTTTTCTCATTCTATCTTGGCACCTCTACCATTGTATAGGCTTCCACAATATCCAGCTCCTGGATATCGTTGAATTTCTCAAACACCAGACCACATTCGTATCCGGCTTTTACTTCTTTCACATCGTCTTTAAACCGCTTCAGAGAAGCCAGTTCTCCTTCGTAGATCTGCTTGCCCTCTCTGGAGATGCGGACCTTGCAGTTTCTCTGGAACATGCCGTCCAGTACGTAGGATCCAGCGATATTGCCCACACCGGAAGCCTTGAAGATCTGGCGGATCTCCGCATGGCCGATGACCTTTTCCTCGAAGATGGGATCCAGCATGCCTTTCATGGCCCGTTCCACATCCGAGATGGCATCGTAGATCACACGATACAGCCGAAGATCCACTTTCTCCCGCTCCGCCGTATCTTTTGCCGCCGCATCCGGCTTCACATTGAAGCCGATGATGATGGCCTTGGAGGCACTTGCCAGGCTGATATCGGATTCGTTGACTGCACCTACGCCGCCGTGAATGCACTTGACCACCACTTCTTCATTGGAAAGCTTCAGAAGCGACTGTTTCACGGCCTCCACGCTTCCTGCCACATCTGCCTTGATAATCAGGTTCAGCTCTTTTAAGTTGCCGGTCTGTATCTGGGAATACAGATCATCCAGAGACATCTTAAGCTTCGTATCTTCCAGCATCTTCTCCCGGCTTTCCTTGATAAAGGTCTCCGCGAAGTTTCTCGCCTCTTTATCGGTCGTCGGGGACACAAAGATCTCACCTGCCATGGGCACATCGTTCAGGCCCAGAATCTCCACCGGCGTGGAGGGACCCGCCTCTTTGACCCGGCGGCCTTTGTCATCCATCATGGCCCGGACTTTTCCGTAAGAAGCACCTGCTGCGATAAAGTCGCCCACATGAAGGGTTCCCTTCTGCACCAGAACCGTGGCAACCGGTCCTTTTCCTTTATCCAGCTCCGCTTCGATCACAATACCTCTCGCCTGACGGCTGGGATTGGACTTCAGCTCCAAGACGTCTGCCGTCAAAAGCACCATGTCCAGAAGATCATTAATTCCCTCTCTGGACTTGGCAGATACGGGCACACAGATCGTGCTTCCGCCCCAGTCCTCGGAGATCAGTCCGTATTCGGTAAGCTCCTGTTTCACTTTGTCTATATTGGCACCCGGCTTGTCGATCTTATTGATGGCTACGACGATCTCCACCTCTGCTGCCTTTGCATGGTTGATGGCCTCAATGGTCTGAGGCTTCACGCCGTCGTCTGCCGCCACCACCAGGATCGCAATATCCGTGGAGCTGGCTCCCCGCATACGCATGGCGGTAAACGCCTCGTGTCCCGGTGTATCCAAAAACGTAATCTGTCTTCCGCCCGCCGTCACCATATACGCACCGATATGCTGGGTAATACCTCCGGCCTCTTTGTCGGTTACATTGGTATGGCGGATGGCATCCAAAAGGGAAGTTTTTCCGTGGTCCACGTGTCCCATCACACAGACTACCGGAGCTCTTGACACCAGCGTATCCTCCGGATCTTCCTGGTCTTCCAGCATCTTGCCGATCACATCTTCTTTTACTTCCGGCTCCGGATCAAAATTATATTCCAGAGCAATCTCGCCCGCGGATTCGAAATCCAGCTCCGAGTTGACGGTCAGCATTTTCCCTTCTAAGAACAGTTTCTTGATGATGACCGAGGGCTGGATCTTCATGCGTTCCGCCAGATCAGAGATGCTGATGCTCTCCGGAAGCGGAAGCTTCTTCGGCTCTAAATCTTCCTTCCTGGGCGCTGCCGGCCTGGTCTCCGGTCTTATGAATCTGCCCGGTCTGTTCTTCAGCTTGTTGATATCTGCATCCTTATACTGCTTTTCCTGCTTCTGATGGTTGCGGTTATCATATCTTCTGTTCTCCGGCTTGGTCTCCACCGGAGTCTCGAATGCCTTGTTCATCTGACGGCCGAGGGTATTCCTGCCGCCCTGTCCGCCCCGGTTGTCCGGACGGCCTCCCTGGGGACGATCCCCGCGCCCGCGGTTGTTGTAACCGCCCGGACGGTCGCCTCCTCTGTTGTCGGTACGGTTCCCCTGGGGACGATCCCCGCGGTTATAGTTTGGACGGTCCGTGCCGTTATTATTCCGGTTATAATTCGGACGATCCCCGCTTCTTCCATCCGTGCGGTTTCCCTGGGGACGGTCTCCCCGATTGTAGCCCGGACGGTCTGTGCCCCTTGCGTCCGTGCGGTTCCCCTGAGGACGGTCTCCTCTTCCCCGGTTGTTGTAGCCTCCGCGCTCGCCGCCGCTTCTGCCTTCCTGACGGCCGCCCTGAGGTCTTCCGCCTTCAAAATTCCGGCTGCCTGTCTGCCGGTTCTCGCCGCGGCTGTCAGTTCTTCTTGGCTCCTGCCGGTTCTCTGTTCTTAATTCCGTCTTTGCTTCCGGTCTCACCGGCACTTTTGCCTCCGGTTTGAATGCTGCCGGTTTTCCTTCCGGTCTGGCTGCCGGTTTTGCCGCCGGCTTTCCTTCTGTCTTTGTCCCTGCATCCCTTCTCTGCACCGGACGATCCGTCTGGGGCTTTCTTGCCGGGGTTCTGCGCTCCGGACTCTTCTTATCCCGGCTGTTCTCCGGATTATGCACGACGATGAATTTTTTCTTCTTCGGCGCTGCTTTTGCTTCCTGAGGCTGTGCACCCGCCTGCTCCTTTTCCGGCTTTTCCTGTTTTGCCGGCTTTGCCTCTCCAAGCTCCGCGCGCACCATCGATGCCTGATTATCTTCCAGTGTTGCCATATGTGTTGTCACCTCAATATTTTTCTCTGCCAGTACGGCCATTACTTCTTTGCTCGTTTTGTTCAGTTGCTTCGCGAGTTCGTACACCCGGATATTTTTATTCGACATACTTACTACCTCCAATACCTGATTCCTGTTCTAATTTTCGGATTGCCGCATCTGCCAATCCCTCATCTTCTATGGCTGCTGACACCCTTGCTTCTTTTCCGCAGGCTGCCCCAAGCTCTTCTCTGCTTCCGAAAAAATACAGCGGCACTTTGTAGTAAGTACACATGTTGCGAAAATTTTTCTTCGAAGTCTCAGAGGCATCTTCTGATACGAATACCAGCTTTGCTCGGTGCTGTCTCACTGACCTTTCCACGCTGAATTCTCCGCTTACGACCTTGCCGGCCTTTGTGGCCAAGCCAAGATAGGACAGAACTTTATTTTTCTGCAAGCTTTTCGATCTCCTTCTTTAAACTCTCATAAACTTCCGCCGGAATCACGGTCTTTAAGGAGCGCTCCAGTCCCCTGGACTTCTCCGCCTTCTTCAAACATTCTGTACTTCCGCACAGATAAGCACCCCGCCCGTTCTTCCTTCCTGTCGCATCCAGAACAATCTCTCCCTCCGTCGTCCGGAGGATCCGGATCATATCCCTTTTACTCTTTTTCTCGCCGCATCCGATGCACTGCCGCATCGGTATCTTTCTCACTGTTCCCACTCTGTCACTTCCTGCTCTGCAACGCTGCCATCGCCTTCCGGCGCCATGACACCGTCCTCCTCATAGACTTCTGCATCCAGATCTTCCTCATCTGCATCAGAGTCACAGGCTTCCAGCTCTTCATAGGATTCCTCGTCTTCATACTCCTTCGGATCCTCATAAGCTTCCCCGCCTTCATACTCCGAATCGTATGCTTCCTCCTCATCCTCGTCATCGTAAAAGCCTTCATAGAAATCTTCAATGGCATTGGCCTGGCTCTCACTCTTGATGTCGATCTTGAACCCGGTCAGCCTCGCAGCCAGCCTTGCATTCTGTCCTTCTTTTCCGATGGCCAGGGAGAGCTGATAATCCGGGACCACCACTTTCGCTGTCTTATCCTCCGGATCCGCCAGCACCACCACCACTTTCGCGGGGCTTAATGCATTCTCGATCAGAAGTGCCGGATTCTCATTCCAGTTGATGATGTCAATCTTCTCTCCTTTGAGCTCACTGACGATGGCATTGACCCGGGCGCCGTTTAATCCCACACAGGCTCCCACCGGGTCCACATCCGGATCGTTGGACCAGACCGCGATCTTCGTACGGGAACCAGCCTCTCTGGCTATGCTCTTGATCTCCACCGTCCCGTCCCGGACCTCTGTCACCTCGGACTCAAACAGCCGCTTTACCAGCTCCGGATGGGTCCTGGATACGAGGATCCTGGGACCTTTGGTGGTGTCCTTGACTTCCAGGATATAGACTTTGATACGTTCCGTAGGTGTAAATACTTCACCCTTTACCATCTCGTTCTCGTTCAGGATCGCATCCACTTTTCCAAGATTTACGCTTACGTTCCTGCCGATATAGCGCTGCACCACCCCGGTGACCACGTCTTTTTCTTTACCGTAATACTGATTAAACAGCACCTTGCGCTCTTCTTCCCGAATCTTCTGCAGAATCACATTTCTTGCGTTCTGGGTTGTGATCCGGCCGAACTCCTTGGACTTCACCTCTTCCTGTACGATGTCTCCCAGTTCGTATTTGCTGTCGATGAGCTTTGCTGCCGCAAGGCTGATCTCGGTCACGTCATTCTCCGGCTCTTCCACCACTGTCTTTTCCACAAACACGCGGAAATCAAATGTTTCTTTGTCAATGATCACGCGGAAATTGTCCGTATCCCTGCCAAAATGCCCTTTGCATGCAGTTATCAGAGAATTTTCAATGGCATCCAGCATCACATCTTTGCTGATATCTTTTTCTTTCTCCAATATGTCCAGTGCCATCTTTAATTCAGTGTTCATTTTCTGTCTTATCCTCCTTAAAAATCAAATGCCAGACGAATCAAGGCAATGTTTGCCCTGTCGATGGTCAGGACGGCCCCGTCTTCAAACTCCAGGGTCACCGTCTCCTTATCCCATGCTTTCAGGATCCCCGTAAATTCTTTCTGACCATCCAGTGCCCGGAACAGCTTTACATCCACAGACTCCCCCTGACTTCTGATAAAATCCTTTTCCTTTTTAAGAGGCCTCCCAAGTCCGGGAGAGCTTACCTCCAGAATATAGCTTTCCTCGATAAAGTTTTTTTCATCCAGCCGGTCGGACAGTGCTCTGCTGACCAGTTCACAGTCGTCGATGGTGATCCCGCCGGGCTTATCGATATAGGCTCTCAGAAACCAGGTTCCGGCTTCCTTGATAAACTCCACATCCACAAGCTCAAACTGATGCTCTGCAAGCATCGGCATCAGAAGCGCCTCTGTCTTCTCCTCATAACTATCCCTTCTTGCCACGTAACAGCCCTCCTAATCAAAGTTCCGCCACAGCCTCACAGAGGCTTTTGCTGTTTCAAGTTTTGCATACAGACACACATATAAGAAGGAGTGGACTCTTGCCCACCCCTTTCTATCATCTGTGTTATTCAGTTATTATCAGTATAGCACAACTTCCGGTAAATGCAAGCACTTTTTCGCAATAATTTCAGCAAAATCATTTTTGTAGTGTTTTTCAGGAACGGGCACGGATTCCATTCACCATCTCCTGGCAGGTTCGGTAGAATAAGGCCATATCACCCACCGCAACTATGTAATCTGCGCCGCATGCAAACCATTCGTTGGAATCCTTTGCCTCGATTCCCAGCATTCCTGCATAAATCCCTTTTTCATTTGCCTTGCGTATCATTTCCTGGATGCTTTTCTTGACCCGCGGGTCTTCCAGCTGGCCGGGAATGCCCAGAGACACCGACAGGTCATATGGGCCGAAAAATACAAATTCCACCCCTTCTACTTCTAAAATAGCATCATAGTTGGCCACCCCTTCTTCCCCTTCGATCAGCATGACAACAGCAGTCTCCCGGTTGCTTTCCTCAAAATACGTGTCGCTTCTGCCGGTATAGCGGTTTGCACGCACATACGGACAGGCTCCTCTTTTTCCTTCCGGCGCAAATTTGGAATATTCCAGTGCCCGGACGGCCTGCTCCGGCGTTGACACTCCGGGGATCACAACCCCTGCTGCCCCGCAGTCCAGCGCGTATTTGATGGCCGTCTCATCGATCACCGGCACCCGGATCAGCGGAATCGAATCAAAGCTTTCTGCCGCCCGGATCATATCCGCGTTCGTCTCCAGACCCCAGCTCCCATGCTCGTTGTCAATGAACACGAACCGAAATCCCGTCTGTGCCGTAATCTCCACCATCTCCGGACAGCCCGTATTCACAAATATGCCCACCGGCTTTTTTTCTTCCTTCATCAGCTGTTTGAAACTTTTTTTCATCGTTATCTCCTATTCCTTTATTTTAATCAAAGGGGGCTGTTGCGAAATAACCGTTATACGCCACATCTGGGATACTATTTGTGATCATATGATCCATATATTGTGTATAAACTGCGTTTCGCAACAGCTCCATCAAACTTGCTGCGCTGCAGAGCAGCGGGGTATTTGACCCTCGCAGCAGTCGCCAAATGTCTGCAAGCAGCCACTTGGCTCATTGCTCACGGTAATAAAACTCCCGGCAAAAACGTACTGGCTTCCGGTATCCCTATGGTGATCAGCAATACGACAAACACAACTCCGATCACATACAGGATATCCGGAAAGCTTTCTTCCACCCGGATTCCTACAATACGGCATCCGGTAAACAGACACACCGACAGAGGCGGTGTCAAAGACCCAATGGCCGTATTCATCAGCAGTACGATGCCAAACTGGATTGGCGTCATCCCCAGACTGACCATGATCGGCAGCAAAATCGGCGTCATCAGAATGATAATGGATACCGTTTCCATAAATGTCCCCAGGATCAGCAGCAACAGCGTAATCATGGATGTGATCACGACCGGATTAGAACTGATGTCAAGCAGCCAGGAGGTAAAACTTTGCGGAATGTTTTTTACCGCCAGAATCCAGCCCAGCGGAGATGCCGATGAGATAATCAGCAAAATCACCGCACTGGATACCGCGCTCTGTGCTGCAACCTGGACAAACTGTTTCAGTGTCAGCTCTTTATAGACAAACACAGCGAGCAAAAATGCATAGACCGTCGCCACCACCGCTGACTCTGTCGGCGTAAACGTTCCGGACATGACACCGCCCAGAATGATGACCGGCATCATCAGAGGAAGCAGTGCATCCAGCACGATCTGTACCTTTTCCCTGCCCGTTGTTTCCTGATAACCGGTAGGATAATTCCTCCTTTTTGCCAGAAACATAATCAGCGCTATCAGACCGCCTATGGTCAGAAGCCCTGGTATAATCCCTGCCAGAAACATGGCACCGATGGATGCGCCTGCAGACGCTCCGTACACTACCATCACCAGACTGGGCGGGATAAGGCTGGCCATAGCTCCTCCGGCTGCCATCAGCGACGCCGTAATGCCCTTTCCGTAACCGTCCTTTACCATCTCCGGTCCCATAATACCGCCCACCGCTGCTGTACTGGCCACACCGGAACCAGACACCGCGCCAAAAAATCCCAGAGCCGCACAGCCGGCCGCCCCTACCCCTCCCGGGACCTTTCCCAGGATTAAGCGGGCCAGGCGCATCAGGCGCGGCGAACTGCCGTAAGCCATGATAGCACCCGACAGCATGAACATCGGCAGCGCCATCATCGTAAAGGAACTGACACCGTCCGTCATCTTCTGTACCAGAATCACAGCGGATATATCCGAGGTCATTAAAAATGCCATACAGCTGATACCGATGGCAAACCCTACGGGCACACCGATGATCAGACTTACAACTAAGACTCCAAACAGAACACCAACCATAACAGGTACTCACCCCTCCTCTTTGGATTTCACATTCTGTACTGCCAGCAGCACGAAAAACAGAACCATCGTTATGCCGCCCAGCAATACTGCCACATAATTGATTGCCATGGGCCAGTGAAGCCCTGAACTATAAATCTGCAGATTTTTCTGAAAAACCGGCAGGGATTCAAAGACCAGGATCACACAAAACGCCGCACAGACAAGATTTGCCAGCGCATCCACCCATTTTTTTATCTTCCCAGGCAGGAGATTCACGAAAAAATCAATCCGTGTATGGGAATTTTTGCTGACAGCCAGCGCCGATCCCATAAATGTCAGCCATACCATGGAAAAAATAGTAATCTCATCTGTCCAGTAAAATGCCTTCTCAAAAATCAGCCGGTTGCCGACCTGTGCAAAAGAACACAGACACATGATGATCATCAGAACTGCACAAATCTTCTCCATTACCACCTGTATCCCTTTTATTGCTTTCATAATCTCATTCCCTTTTTCGGCACAGCACCCCTGTGCTTCTCCATCTTTTATTCCGCATAGCTTCTTGCCAGATCCACCAGTTCCGTCCCAAATTCATCCGTATAGATCTTCCAGACATCCTGCATCTTTTCTGCAAAGGCGTTCTTATCGATCTCATTTACCTCCATTCCGTTGTCCGTACAGGTCTTGATCATCTCTTCCTCCGCTTCCGTGCTCAATTGTCTGTCATAGTCCCGGCACTCCTGTGCGACTTCCAGGATGACATCCTGGTGTTCTTCCGGAATGCTCATCCAGAAATCCGGATTTACGATAAACAGTGCGGTACTGTAAAAATGACCGGACAAAGACAAATAATCCTGCACCTCATAAAAATTGGAAGAGGTAATGATGGAAAGGGGATTCTCCTGTCCGGCCACGGTCCCCTGCTGCAGTGCGGTGTACAGTTCATTGAAATTCATCGGAATCGCCGTGGCACCCAGCGTTTCAAACATTTTAATGCGAATCTCTGACTGTGCCGTACGGAATTTAATGCCGTCCATATCTTCCGGAACCGTAATCGGCCTTACATTATTCGTAAAATGCCGGAAGCCGCTCTCCCAGTAACAAAGCACTTTGACCCCTGTAGGCTCGATCACTTCTTCCGCCAGCTTCTGACCGTAATCCCCGTCGAAAGCTGCCCTGGCGGTCTCCACATCCGAAAACATAAACGGCAGTTCCTCAATCGCTGCTGCCGGATTCATCGTCTGCCAGTTGGATGCCCCCATCACCATGGCAGCAGAAAGTGTCCCGTCGATTACCTGCTGAATCTCTTCCAGTTCTCCACCCAATATCCCGTTTCCGTACAAATCCACAGTGACTGCCCCATTGGTCCGGCTTTCTACCTCTTCTTTAAACTTTTCCAGAGCAATCGATGCCGGATGCGTCTCACTGTTCACATGGGCAATCTTCAGGACAATCGCAGCATCCCCTGCTCCTGGCCCGGAAGCAGCATCCTGTTCTGTTCCACGGTCTCCCTGCGTCTTTGCGCATCCCCCCAGAGATCCCAGCACAAATACCGCCGTAACCAATGCTGCCATAACCCGTTTCCCCTTTTTTTGTTTCCTCATACTTCTTCTCCTTTCTGTTGTTGGTATTATGGTATGATGGTCGTACCAATTTATGTTTACATTTTATCGTTTTTCTTCTTCTTTGTCAAGTCATTGTTGCCGCCCGGCCAATTTGACTTAAAGAATCTATTATGATATAATGATCGTCAATCTTGTACCTGTTTAACCGTGCCATTATAACCTCAGAAGGGTCTGTCATGATACAACCGCTTACCAAAAGAACCATTGCTGAAGATATTATTGATCAGCTTATGAATATGATACGTTCAGGCGAACTCAAGCCAAATACCCGCCTGCCCAGCGAACGGGAACTGGCGAACCAGTTTGGGGTCAGCCGCACCTCCATCCGGGAGGCTATGAAAGCACTGGCTTTCACCGGTATCGTGGCGATCCGTCCCGGAGATGGTACTTATGTAAATGCCGTGCCCTCTGCAGCGGCCGATGACAGTCTGTACTCTTCCATGCTGCTGCACCACAAGTCCAATTTCCATCAGACGGCAGAAGCCCGCCGCGTGCTGGAAGTGCAGATTTCCAAGCTTGCCACACAGCGGGCCACCGAGGAAGCGATTGATGAACTGGGAAAAAGTATCGAACGAATGGAACGTTTTCTTGCGCAGGAAGATTTTGACGCCTACACAAAAGAAGACCTGAATTTTCACTGTATCCTGGCAAAAGCATGTCAAAATGATGTTCTTTACTGTGCGTTGGATGCCATATGGCGCACAGCTACGGATGTGGTTTTAACCGCTGCCTCTGTCCCCGGACGTAATTTTGACTCTTTTGAGCAGCACAAGCTCATGCTTACAGCCATGAAAAACGGCGATGTGCATCTGATGGAGACCACCATGGAAGCACATATGGATTACGCCTACGAAAATCTGGTGCTGTATTTTAATTCGCTGAAAAAAGAAAGCAAGTGAGCGGCTTCCTTCCGGAAACCCTCCCTTGCTTTTTTCTGTCCTGCATGTTCTTACAGCCGTGCAACCCCGGTCTTTCTCGCCGCCTCTGCCACAGCTGCCGCCACCGCTTTTCCGACTCTTGGATCAAACGCTTTCGGAATAATATAATCCTCACTCAGCTCTTCCTCCGAAATCAGATCCGCCAATGCCTTTGCAGCTGCCAGCTTCATCTCATCGTTGATATCGCTGGCCCGCACGTCAAAGGCGCCGCGGAAAATGCCCGGAAACGCCAGAACATTGTTGATCTGATTCGGAAAATCGCTTCTGCCGGTGGAGACTACTTTTGCTCCCCCTGCCTTCGCCTCGTCCGGGAAAATCTCCGGGGTTGGATTGGCACAGGCAAAGATGATCGCATCTTTGTTCATCGTCTTTACCATCTCTGTGGTCACCATCCCGGGCGCACTGACTCCGATGAACACATCTGCACCCTTTAACAGATCCGCCAGCGTACCGGCTTTTTTTGCCTTGTTGGTAAGCCGTGCCATCTCCTCTTTGACCGGATTCATCCCTGCCTCCCGGCCTTCATAGATGGCGCCGTTGCGGTCACACAGGGTGATGTCTGCAAATCCGGCGGTCAAAAGAAGCCTGGTGATGGAGATGGCCGCTGCTCCGGCACCGTTTACCACCACTTTTACGTCTTCTTTTTTCTTGCCTGCCACTTTCAGCGCATTGGTCAGTCCTGCCAGCGTGATGATGGCTGTGCCGTGCTGATCGTCGTGAAAGATGGGAATATCACATTTTTCTTTTAATTTTTTCTCGATTTCAAAGCATCTGGGAGCTGAGATATCCTCCAGATTCACTCCGCCGAAACTTCCTGAGATCAGATAGATCGTATTGACAATCTCGTCCACATCTTTGCTCTTGATGCACAGCGGAAATGCATCCACATCCCCGAACGCTTTAAAGAGCACGCACTTTCCTTCCATCACCGGCATCCCGGCCTCCGGTCCGATGTCTCCAAGTCCCAGCACCGCGCTTCCGTCCGTCACCACCAGACACATATTGTGTCTTCTGGTCAGCTCATAGCTTTTCTCTACCTCTTTTTGAATCTCCAGACAGGGCTGTGCCACTCCCGGCGTATAGGCCAGGGACAGATCGTCCTTGGTCGCCACCGGCACCGTTGCCACCACCTCAATCTTGCCTTTCCACTCTCCGTGAAGCCTCAATGATTCCTTTGCATAGTCCATCTTTTTTTCTCCTCCTTAAAGTTCCGCATCCGTCCTCACTTCGTTCCGTAAAATCCTTCCGGGAGTGCGTTCGGACAGATGCTGTTTTTTATAAACTGCCTGATCTTCTTTTTTCAGCAGGCAGCCTGCCGGGCTGTTGATTCTATCAAATGTGCTGTCTTGTCACATCTTTCAGCCATACTTTTGACCGGTACCTGAAGGCCGCAAAGGGCAGTTTGATGAATTCATCCATCATCAGCAGGACAAACACCGCTTTCACCGGCAGATGCAGCACAAAAGCCCCGATCCAGCCGGTCAGGATCGAGCCCGCCCAGAGACTGCCCCCTTCTAAGATCAGCCCGAACCTGGTATCGCCTCCCGCCCGCAGGACTCCGACGATCACCGGACAGCTGACCGACTGGCAGAGACTGTAGACCGCCAGGATCACCAGCATAAACAGCAGATAATCCTTTGCCACCGGTCCCAGCGTCAAAGCTCCGGCAATGGTGCCGCGCATGCAGAACATGGTCACGCTGGCACAGGACGTGATTCCGATGCTTAAACACACCATCCTTCTGGCATATGTCTGGGCCACATCCAGTCTTTTCTCACCGATGGCCTTTCCCACCAGCACGCTGGTGGCCGCGGACAGTCCCACGCTCATGACCATCACAAGCTCCCGGATCACACGGACCACGGAGTTGGCGGCCGCTGCCGGACTTCCAAGCTGCCCCAGGATCGCCGCGTTGGCGGACATGCCTGCCCCCCAGAGGGTCTCATTGAGCACCACCGGAATGGACAGCACCAGGAAGTCTTTCAGAAGCAGCGGATCCCAGCGGAAAAAATAGGCCCTTCGGATCCGTACCTGCCGGTTGATCTTCCACATATATCCCACGACCAGTATAAATTCCAGACACCGGGACAAAAGGGTTGCCAGGGCCGCACCTTGCACTCCCATGGCCGGCGCTCCCAAAAGTCCAAAGATAAAGACTGCATTCAGGACTACATTGAGCACAAGGGAACAGGCAAACACCCCGGTTCCGATCTTCGCCCGCTCAATGCTGCGCATCAGATACAGGTAGCCTGTACAGAAAGCGGACATCGGATAGCTGAGTGCCACAATCCGCAGATATGCCGCCCCTCCTTTTATGACCTCCGGTTCCGAGGAGAAGATATGCATGATCTGTTCCGGAAAAAGCTCCGAAGCTGCGAAAAAGAGCACGCCTGCCGTCACGGCAAAGCAAAGGGTCATACTGAATACCTTCTCGATGGTCCCGATCTCTTTCTTTCCCCAGTACTGGGCGGTCAAAACCGAAGCCCCGGAAGTCATCCCGAAGATCATCAGGCTCATGACAAACTGGATCTGTCCGGCCAGCGATCCGCTGGAAAGCGCTGTCTCTCCCACCTTGCCCAGCATCACCACATCCGCAGTCGTCACGGCCGTGTTGATCAGGTTCTGCAAAGCGATGGGAAAGGCCAGACCAAATACGATTTTCAAAAATTCTTTCATATGTGTTATACTCTTTCTGTCAGTAAAACTGTTAAAATCCAAAGTTAGGAGGTTTCCTGTATGAAAACCATAGATCTTCATGTTCACTCCTGCCACTCCGACGGCTCCCTGACTCCCAAAGAACTGGTGGAGCTGGCTTTGAAAACCGGCCTGTCCGCCTTCGCCCTCACCGATCATGACACCACAGGCGGCATCGGAGAAGCCCTCCTTGCCGCTGCAGGCACAAAGCTGGAAGTGGTGCCCGGCATCGAATTTTCCACCCGCTGGCTGCACCGGGATATCCACATACTCGGCTACTATCTGGATTACGAGGCCGATTCCTTTCAACAGAAACTCCGGGAATTTTTAAAAGACAGAGATCTGCGCAACCACAAGATGTGCGCACGCATCCAGGAGTATACCGGATGCCCCCTCTCTATGGAAGACCTCCAAAACAGGTTTCCAAAAGCCGTCATCACCCGTGCCCATATGGCTGCCTGGCTGGTGGAAAAAGGCTTTGCAGCGACGAAAAACATCGCCTTTGACAAATATCTGGGCGAACATGCCCCCTGCTTCGTCCCCAAGTCCGAAGTGACGCCAAAAGACGCGATCCGCCTGATCCTGGCCCATGGGGGCATCCCCGTGCTGGCCCACCCGCTTTTATATGCACTGTCCCGAAAGCAGCTTTGCCTTCTGGTCAAGGAACTGAAAGAATACGGCCTTCTGGGTATCGAAGCCATCTACGTCCTGAACCGCCGGGCGGAGGAAACCTTTTGTCGTTCCCTGGCAGAGGAGCACGGGCTTCTGATCACCGGCGGCTCGGATTTTCACGGCAAAAACAAGCCGGACATTGCCCTTGGAACCGGCATACGGTCCAATCTGTCGGTTTCTTACTCCCTGCTGGAAGGATTAAAAGAGGCAAAACGCCTTAATAGTTCCCAAGAATCTTAAAGTTCACCGCTTCTTCCATGATGCCCCGGATGGCATTTTTGACTGCGCTGTCATTTAAATTGCCGTCAAAGTCCACAAAAAAATGATACTCCCAGTTATGCTCCGGAATAGGCCGGGACTCAATCTTACACATATTCAGATCGTTGTAGATAATATGAGACAGAATATTATAGAGGCTTCCGCTCTTATGAGGCAGTTCGAAGCAGATGCTGACTTTTTTCGCATCTTTTGCATACATCTTCCGGTTGGTGACGATGATAAAGCGGGTGGAATTGAGGCGGTTGTGGTTCAGCGGCACCTTCAGCACTTCCAGTCCGTGATGCCTGGCCGCCGCCGCACTTCCGATCGCTGCCTGGGATCTGTCCTGGTCCGCGGACACCTTGGCCGCCGCCATGGCCGTGTTGGCCACGGTCTCCTGCTTCCATCCCTGCTGTTCCAGATAGACGCAGCACTGCATCAGTGCCTGTGGATGGGAGTAGACGGTCCGGATATCCGAAAGCGCTGCCCCGGGAACCCCAAGAAGCGCATGATCAATCTTTAAGATCTGCTCGCCCACAATAAAATTTTCAAATTCTTCCAGAAGATCATAAATGTCGCTTACCTCTCCCGCAGACGAATTCTCGATGGGCAGCACCGCATAGTCCGCCATCCCCTCTTTGATGGCCTCCATGCACCCTCTGAAGCTCTCCATATGGAAGATATTCACATCTTCTCCAAAGTACTGAAGCGCCGCCTCATGCTGGTAGGCCCCCTCCACGCCCTGATAGACCACCCGGCAGTTTTTCCGGTCAATCTTCTCGATCTGTGTAAATGGCAGGCTCCCTGACACGCCCTCCCGGGCCAGCATCTGATACTGCAGCTTCCGGCTCATGGACATAATCTGCTGAAACAGCTCCTGCACCCCGTGACGGTTAAAATCATTGCCGGCAAGTTCCCCCAGAACCTGAAGCTTCTCCATCTCCCGCTGCCGGTCCAACACCTTTTTCCCGCTGGCAATCTTGTACTCGGCCACCTGCCTGCAGATCTCCATGCGCTCCTCAAACAAACGCACGATCTTTCGGTCAATTACATCAATCTGATCCCTAAGTTCCAGTAAATCCGTCATCTTTATCTCCATTCCTTTCACTTCGCCCGGACACAAAACCTTATGAAAACACGTTCCTTTTTTACTCTGCAGTTCTTTCCTGCAGCACCCGAATCAGCTCTCCCAGATAGGAAAGCGAGCCAAAGGCCAGGATCACATCTTCTTTTCCCGCCAGCTCATACGCCCGCTCCACCGCATCCTCTATGCTCTGTGCCGCCTGCACATGGGGATTGTACTTCTTCACCGCCTCTGCCAGATCTTTGGCCGGAAGTGCCCTTACATTGTCCGGCGTCATCACGGTGATCACTTCCGACGCATAGGATGCGGTCTTTTCGATCACTTTATCATACTCCTTATCCGCCAGCACTCCCATAATATAGATCAGCCTTCTGCCCTTTAGATACTGATCCAGAGTCTCTGCAAGCTTCTGTGCCGCATCCCGGTTATGGGCGCCGTCCACGATCACACAGGGATCCTTGGCAATCACGGTAAAGCGGCCAGTCCAGACCGTCTTTTGGAATCCCTTTCTGACCGTCTCCTCAGACAGCCGGTATCCTTTGTCTTTCAGCACCTCAAGCACTTTCAGCGCCAGCACCCCGTTGGTGAACTGGTATTCGCCGGAAAGGGGGATCTTTACTTCCTTCCATTCCTGATAGTCAAACGTCTGAGAGAACAGTCCTCTTTTCCGGTTTACAGCCAGTCCGCCGTCTGCCGTCACCACCGGACATCCGCACACAGCTGCCTGCTTCCGGATAGCCGCTTCCACCTCCGGTTCCTGCTTGATGGTCACAACCGTACAGCCAGGCTTGATGATCCCTGCTTTGTTGTCCGCAATCTCGGCAAGGGTATCGCCCAGAAATCCCATATGGTCCATGCTGATGGAGGCCAGCACGGCCGCCACCGTATGCCGGATCACGTTGGTGGCGTCTGTCCGGCCGCCCATCCCGGTCTCCAGCACCACCAGATCACACTGCTGCTCTGCAAAATACAAAAATGCCAGGGCTGTTTCCGCCTCAAACATGGTGGGATGCCAAAGGCCCTCTGCAAGCATCTGCTGCCCGGTTTCCCGGATCCGCTCTGTCAGACGCACCAGGTCCTCCCGGGAGATATATTGTTCGTTCACCTGAATCCGTTCCCGGTAGCCAAAGATCGTAGGAGAGATGTATCTTCCCACCCGGTACCCGGCCTCTTTCAAAACCGTGGAAACCAAAGCCAGCACGGACCCCTTCCCATTGGTCCCTGCAATATGTACAAAGGAAAGCTGATCCTGCGGATTGCCAAGACGCCTTAACATCTCTTTTAGAGGCTGAAGCGTCAATTCTCCCGCATACTGATTGCATTCCTCCAGAAAGCTTTTTGCCTGTTCGTAGGTCATGTTTTATTCACTGCGCCCAAAAGGGCCTTCCTTTCTCGTTTTGCAAATCGTATATCAAATCATATCATAAGAAAGCCGCGCTTTCAAGCTTCGTCTTTTTCCCCGGCGGCGTATAATTTTTCTGTATTTCTTTCATACTAACCTGCATGATGAGACAAAATTTCCTTCGATGCGGAATGATTGGATGGGCCCTGGAAATCTTCTGGACCGGCCTGCATGCCTTTCGTGTACGCAATTTAAAACTGGTGGGCAGATCCTCTCTTTGGATGTTCCCCATCTATGGCAGCGCCGCCTTTTTGGCTCCTGTCATGCGGCGGATGAAAAACGCCTCTCTTTTTCTTCGGGGCTTCCTCTATATGTGCTGTATTTTCCTGGGAGAATATATAAGCGGCACCCTGCTGAAACGCAAAGATCTCTGTCCCTGGGACTACAGCCGCAGTCCCTATCATGTTCAGAGCGTCATCCGGCTGGACTACGCTCCGGTCTGGTTTTTGACAGGACTCTTGTTTGAGAAAATTTTGACAGAAACAAGTTGAATTTTTTCTGCATATCGTGTATCCTGTTCATAGTGATAACCCACAGCTATTGCCTGTGATATGCCCGGGAAGAGATTCCGATGCCCAACACGTCGGAGTTTGCTTCCAGTCAGCGGGCATTTCATGGGCGGAAGCAGTACTATGATAGTCCGGCTAAGAAATGTCAGGTGCTTTTAAAAATGATTTCTGCCGGACAGTAACGTCGCAAAGGCGCACGGGAGGAACTCTTATGAGTGCCCTTTCGGATAAAAATTTCTCTCGTTCAAGATGTGTCAAAGCGGCTTTACCCTTTAGTGCTAGCGCGCAACGATTTCAAATAGGAGGTATGTATGAGACATTTGATGAGTCCTCTGGACTTCTCTGTGGAAGAGCTGGACCAGCTTCTTGATCTGGCTGATGACATAGAGATGCATCCCCAGAAGTATGCACACGCATGTGACGGGAAAAAACTTGCCACTTTGTTCTATGAGCCAAGTACCAGAACCCGCCTCAGTTTTGAAGCTGCCATGATGAATTTAGGCGGCAATATTTTCGGTTTTTCTTCCGCGGCCAGCAGTTCTGCTGCAAAGGGAGAAAGTGTTTCCGACACCATTCGAATGGTTTCCTGTTACGCTGACATCTGTGCCATGCGTCATCCCAAAGAAGGTGCTCCTATGGTGGCCAGCGCCGTTTCTTCGATTCCTGTGATCAACGCCGGTGACGGCGGACATCAGCATCCCACCCAGACCTTAACCGATCTTCTTACCATCCGTTCCCTGAAAGGACGGCTTGATCATCTTGTCATCGGACTGTGCGGCGATCTGAAATTCGGCCGGACCGTACACTCCCTGGTCCGGGCTCTGGCACGCTACGAGGGCGTTACTTTTATCTTTATCTCCCCGGAAGAATTAAAGATCCCGGGCTATATCAAAGAAGATGTCCTGGAAGCCCAGCAGATCCCCTACAAGGAAGTGGAGCGCATTGAGGATGTGATGTCCCAGCTGGACATTCTCTATATGACCCGGGTGCAGAGGGAACGTTTCTTCAATGAAGAAGACTATATCCGGCTGAAGGATTTCTACATATTGAACAACAAGAAGATGCGGCTGGCCAAGGAGGACATGATCGTCATGCATCCCCTTCCCCGGGTCAATGAGATCGCCGTGGAAGTGGACAAAGATCCCAGAGCTGCCTATTTCCGTCAGGTGCAGTACGGAGTCTATGTGCGTATGGCCCTGATTCTCACCCTTTTGGAGGTGCATGTATGTTAAATATCGGCGGATTACATGAAGGCTTTGTACTGGACCACATTGAAGCAGGCAGAAGCATGGAGATCTACCAGTATCTGAATCTGGACAAATTCGACTGCTGCGTCGCCATCATCAAGAATGCCAAAAGCAACAAGATGGGAAAAAAAGACATCATCAAGATCGAATGTTCCATCAATGAGATTGATCTGAATGCCCTTGGATTCATCGATCACAACATTACCGTGAACATCATCCAGGATGACCGCATCGTGGAGAAAAAGCGGCTGTCTCTGCCAAAAGAGATCAAAAATGTCGCCAGATGCTGCAACCCCCGCTGCATCACCTCCATCGAACAGGAACTGGATCATATCTTTGTCCTGACGGATCCGAAAAAGGAGATCTACCGCTGCAAGTACTGCGAGGAAAAGTACCGCCGCAAGAAAAAATAAAGATTTTAAAAGGGAGCTGCATCATCTGCCAGCTCCCTTTTGGAACGAAATTGATTCTTCTGCCGCAACAGCCGCGGCTTCTTTTTTTATGTTCTGCTTTTTCAGCCGGTTCAGCACCCACTCTCTTGCAAGCTGATAGAAGAAGGCAAAGACCGGGACTCCGATGACCATCCCGACGATCCCGAACACTCCTCCGAAGAGCAGAATCGCAAAAAGTACCCAGAAACTGCTTAGATGGGTGGTGTTGCCCAGAATCTTTGGTCCCAGGATATTGCCGTCAAACTGCTGCAGGATCAGGATAAAGATAATAAAATAAATACACTTCACCGGATCCACCATCAGAATCAGAACGGCTGTCGGAATCGCTCCGATAAAGGGCCCGAAAAAGGGGATGATGTTCGTCACTCCAATGATCACACTGACCAGTACAGCATAAGGCATATCCACAATACTGGTGAATATCATGCAGATCAGTCCGATGATCAGGGAATCCAGAAGCTTTCCTTTGATGAATCCCCCCAGATAATCGTTGATGATATCCGCCTCTTTCAGAATCCAGTCTGCTGTCTGCATCTGGTCCTCTTTCAGATGCTCTTTTGGCGGAAAAAGTGCATAGACCACCTGCTTTGCCTGGCGGGCAAAAATCTTCCGGCTGTTCATAAAGTACACGGCAACAATCAGTCCGATCACCAGGTCCTTTGCCGTCATCAGAAGCGTCAGAACACTGATCGAGCCTCCGCTGATAATATTATTGATATTCGGAAGAAGCTGTGTTTTGGCAAAATCCTGCACTCCATTCAGAATCTGCTCGGAATACTGCTCCACATAGTTGATCAGAAAAGCGTCTTCCTTTACCAGCTTTTCCATCCATTCGGTGGTGGTCAGGATATAGCCCGGCATGGCAGTCACCAGCATCTGAATACTGCTGAACACCTGCGACACCACCATCGACACCAGCACATAGATCACAAAGCAGAATAAAAACAAGCTGAAAAAAATACTTACGCCTGAAAGCAGCCTTTTTAGCTTCTGTGCTGTCGCTTCCGGCTTTTTCTCAAGTTCAAAAAGCTCTGCCATACGGCGCTCAAACCAGTTGCAGACCGGCGAGAGCAGATATGCGATCACCGCCCCGAATGCAAAGGGACGCAAAATCCTCATGATCGTTCTCACATGCGCCTGTATACGGTCAAAGCGAAAGAGCAGAAAAAAGAACAAGATACACATAGCCACTGTAAAAAATACAGCTAATCCTTTGTGATAATAGTCCTTCCAGTTTTCTTCCATTGATTTCGCCTCATTCTTCTGTAAAATTTTCCATTAGGAGTATTGCCCGACGGCCAAAAGATATACTTTTGCCTCTGCAATCACATTATATTACAGTTTCTTCCATAAGAAAAGTAAAAGTTTGTCAGGAAAGACACTTTAGCTTCCCCTGTTTCAGTACCAGCACCGTGTCCGCCTGTTTTGCCACTTCACTGGAATGAGAGACGATGATCACGCATTTGTGATACACCTTTGCCGCCTCGCGAAAAAGCGCCATAATCTCCATGGCCGTATCTTCATCCAGATTTCCGGTCGGCTCATCCGCCAGAATCACCGGATTGTCGGATGCCAGGGCCCTTGCGATCGCCACGCGCTGCTGCTGCCCTCCCGACAGCATCCGCACGTTTCTTCTACATTCTTCTTTCGTAAGCCCCACCTTTTCCAGAAACAAAACGGCGTCCTTCGCGGCGGTAAGTTTTACATTTTCCTCCGGCGTCATATAGTCAATGAGGTTATAATTTTGAAAGACAAAAGAAATGCTGCTGCGTCTGTGATCCTCCAGCCCCTTTTTCTGAATGTCCTCGCCCTCAAAAAGAACTGCTCCCTGTTTTGGTACATCCAGCCCTCCAAGAAGCGACAGGACTGTCGTCTTTCCACAGCCCGACGGACCGAGAATCACATAGATCTTTCCCCGCTCAAACGTCTCCTGAAGATCCTTAAGGATCATTCGGTCTTTCTCATAATAATAAGAAACATGACAAAATTCCAATACGCCCATGGTTTCCTCCTGATTTCAGTTCCGCATCTGCCCTCTCTCCGCCCCGGCGTCTGGAAGCATTTTCCTTCACTTCGTTCCGTAAAATCCTTCCGGGGCTTCTTTCAGGCAGATGCTGTTTTCCTGATTTATTCGATCATCGCCAGCAGTTCCTTTGGTCTGCGGCGGGCGACGGCCCAAAAGGCAGTGCCCGTGGACAGCCCGATTACCAAAATTCCCACAAGCGCAGCCGATCCAAGCACTCCGGGCCGCATTCTTGCATCAAAGGAAAAATCACGGTTGATCAGATCTGCGTTCACAGCTCCCTCTGCAACCAGATCTTCGGTAAACTCCTTCGCTTCGGTCTCTTCGGCAATCTGGCTGTAGAGCCAGTCCCCCGCTCTCTGCCCGGCAGCCAGCAGAATTCCTGCTGAGATGCAAAAAGCCGCAAAAAAGACAAATGTGCATTCCAGAAAATGCTGCCACCAGATATTTCTCCGGGAAATTCCAAACGACATCAGAATCCCCGCCTCATAGATGCGGTCCCGCTCCCGCAAAATCAGAATCAATGTAAGCACCGTAAGACCTGTAATCACAGTCAGAACGAGCATCAAAAGCGACAGACCGCCAAGCCTTGTCAGCGGTTCCATGCTGTTTTGATACGCAGCATTATTTACCGTGATCTTTGTATACTCCGGATCAAAAAGTTCCGCCTCCTCGATCGTTTGAACCACCTGACCGATCTTTTCCGGATCCTTCACAAAAAAGATCGCCCCGCCGGTATAGACTTTCCCCCTCTCCGGCCCCATGGTCTGTACCATCTGCCGGGTCGAAGCAATATCTGTAAAAATAAAATTCGACGGAATATCATACTCCGGCGTCTGTCCGGAAACCGGCGTCTTCTGCACTTCCTCAAACAACCCGATGATCTCCAGGTCATAGAATTCTTCCGACGCGCCTTCGGCCTCCGTTTTTGGCAGATGCAAGGTCAGATGGTCTCCCAGCGTGATCTGATTCAGCTTTGCCAGTTCTTCCGAGATCAGCGCTTTTCCTGTATCCGCCTCCTTCACATGGCGCCCCTGGGTAAGTTCCAGAATGCCCAGTGAAAAATATTCGTGAAGGCTGGTGTCCGTATTCCCCAGCACTCTGGTCTGGTGCGCCTTTTCGTCCCCTTCTGCGGAAAATTTACCGGGCCTGATTGCAAATTCAGAAGTGTCCATATAACAGATATCCAAAGCGCTGAACGCTTTGATTCCGCCGATCTCCATGATACGGTCCGGCAGTTCCAGATTGATCTGATTCTCTGCATCCGGCCTGCTATAATCCGGGGTAATGCGAAAATAGCCGCCGATGTGCTCCCGAAGCTGTGCGGCCGACCGCCCGGACGCAAGACATATCGATGTGCCTAGCAGAAGCAGCGTCACCATGACGGACAGGGTGACAAGAAGCAGGGCGCTTTGGCCGGTCTTCCGCGTCACATACAGCCAGGCTCTGTGGCGCGCATGGATCGGTCCGGTGAAGGTTTTTCCAAATCTCCGGCGCCGGACGCCGGCGGCGGAAAGACGCAGGCGCTCTCCCCCGAGCCTCATAAAGGTAACGAACACCGTACCTAAGGCCACCGCCATCATGGCCAGAAAAGTCAGAACGCTTTCCCGGAACGTGAGCGCATAAGAGAGCGGTTCCTGCCTCACCGGCGCGCGGTCAATATAGGTAACGCCCGTCTCGATCTCATAGGCCGCCTCAAAAGCCGCCGCGTCGACGGAGGGATTTGTAAATTCGGTCCATGCATCACCGACGATCCGCGCGGCGGGACCGGCCAGAACAAAGGCCAGCAGAAAAGCCGGTAACACAATCATGCTGGTTTCCAGCAAAAACTGGGCCAGGATCGTCCGCTCACGGATTCCAAGGGAACGAAGGAGATTCATCTCCTGTCTCCGGCTATGCATCCACATGGCCAGAACCAGCGACAGGATCACAAGTGCACCGGCCATCATGATCACCACCAGCAAAGTGGCGAGCAGCACCATGGTGAGAAGAGGCTTTGCGGCAGCCCTGTAGTCTTTATCATAGCGGCTGATGGAGTAGCAGCTCCAGTCCACATGCTCATTTCCTTTGATCTCTTCCATAACCCTGCCAAGATCATCCGGATCATCCACATATATGGTGATGCTGCCAAGAAGCCGGTCTTCCTCCAGGGCAAGTACATTCCCTCCGTAAAACGTGTTGTACTGCACCTGTCCCCAGTGCCGAAGCTCAAAAGGAGCGAACACGGTATTGGCAAGAATATTGGGTTCCGCGATCCAGTCCGAAAGCTGCTGCTCAAAATTGATGCGGAAAATGCCCGCGATCTCGGCCCGATAGACCTCTCCGTAGAGTTCTCCGGACATCAGGTCAAAGTTCTGCCCCTCTATAAAATCACCGACGGAAAGGTTATTTCTCAGGGCAAGCTCTTCGGAAATCAGGATTTTTCCGGAATCTTCCCTGTGAAGATGCCTTCCTTCCGAAAGCTCCATGGCTCCGTTTCGAAAATACGGATAATACTCGCTCTCCTGCACGATCCGAAAATCATTGGATGCAGCCTGGCGCCGGTTGGATTCCTGCATCTCCTCGGGTATGCGCTCCTGGCTCTCCCTGCTTTGTTCCATGGACAGGGCAAAACCTCCCGGATGCACCTGAAGCCCTGTGTACAGCATCTCCGCTCCCATCTCGCTGTAATACCCGCTGACCCCATCTATGGACGCCAGTTCCTCCGCCACCGACTCCGTAATCAACGGAATCTTCAGACTGCGGACCAGATCTCCCTCTTCGTTATAACTCAAGTCATAGATCTCGTCTCCGGGAAGCGAAAGCATCTCGATGTTCAGACCGGTCGAAATGCTTCTGCGCATATCTTCCGCCGCCCGGCCGGCGCTTTGACGGATGGAAAATCCGGTTAACATAAATACTCCCATAGACAGAAGAATGAGAAATAACAGGACGCTCCTCACCTTTTTTCTGATCAGATAGAGACCGGCTCTTCTGAAAATATTCATAATACCTCCCCCGTAAGTCCTGGCAGCGGCCCGTATCACTGCTGCAGATAACTGTTGACGGTTCTCTGCAGGATTTTCAGGCTGCTGTCAATGGATTTTTCATTTTCCAGAATGTTGTTGATCTCGCTGTCCGCAAGGGACAGGGCCTGCTCGTACCTCTTGAACTGCGGCTCAATATGTCCCTCCTCGATGACCCGCCCAAGCAGATTTCCGCTGATGACCGTATCTCCTTTTTCCATGTCTTCCTGAAGGATATTCTCCATCTCCCGGGACTGGGTCACCGCCTTCAGCACGGAAGCGCCCTGGGAGTACCGGAAAATATCGGTCTGAAATTTTTCATCATAGGTCAAAAGCTTTAAAAATTCCCAGGCCAGCTTTTCCTTCCTGGTGTTGGCACTGATCCCCATCAGAAGCGTATCCACCTGGGAGAGATTCTCCCCCTGATTTCCCGCCGGCATGGTAATGCAGTCCCACTGAAAGTTCGCATACCGCCGGATCTTGTAAGGATAGGTCTTGTAAGTCCGGTACTCCGCAAAGGTCAGAGGCATAAACGCCACCCGTCCCCCGTTAAAGTCCTCCTGCACCACCTTCTGGCCCTGGTTCAGTTCGTTCAGCTGCCGGATATACTTGACCGATTCGACGATCCGGTCATCGGTAAAATAGCAGGCGGAACCGTCGGACTTGAAGATCTCCCCGCCGTTGGAACACACGGCGTCCATCCAGTCAAAATTATAGATCCCGAAGTAATCAAGGGCCCCATCCCCATCGGTATCCTTGGTCACCTTTTGGCAGATCTCATACAGATCCTCCCAGGTCCAGTCCTGATCCGGCATCTCGATCCCTTCCCTGGTCAGAAGGGTCTTGTTGACGAACATCAGCGTGGGCATCACCTCGTAGGGCAGGGCGTACTGGGCCCCGCCGTACTGACCCGTCCGAAAAGCGCTGGAAAAATACTGCTCCTGGTCAAAATCCGGATCTTTCCGGATCAGGTCGTCCAGATTCTTCATCACGCCCAGGGAGGAAAACTGGTTGAAATCATTACTCAGCACCATGAAGACATCCGGCTCCTCCCCGGCCAGCAGCTTCCTGGACAGCCATTCGGAATAGTCGTCCTTGATCACGCCGCTGTAATAGTGGATCCGCACGCCCGGATGTTCCTGTTCAAACCGGTCGATGGCCTGGTCGATGATGACAAAGCTGTTGGCATTGGCCACGTCCCAGTTGCTCCCGGTAAACATTCCAAACTCCAGCACGATCTCCTGATTTTTTTTATATCCGGCAAAAACAACTGTCAGCAAAAGAAAAAGAAGCATTGTTAAAACCGCCCAGAAAACGCGCGGCACGGATTTGAACCGGATTCGCCTGTACCATCTGTTCATGATTCTTCGTCTCTTACATGCTTGGCCGCATTGGTCTGCACCGCCCAGATCGCAAGCTGAGTCCGGTCTCTGAGATCCAGCTTATTCAGGATCGTGCTCAGATAATTTCTCACCGTTCCGTCCGAAAGCTTCAGCGCTTCGGCGATCTCCTTGTTGGCGGCGCCGGTCTCCACCTGAGCGATGATCTTCCACTCGGTCCTGGTCAGCTCCTCCATGCCTTTGTTGCCCACCTGGATCGTATAATCCGCCTGGGCCATCTGCGAAAAGAGCTTCAGCACCTTTGTGGCGATATCCGGGTTGATCATGGCCCGCCCGCTGTAGACGGTGCGGATGGCATTTTCCAGTTCCTCCATGGACACTCCCTTCAGCAGGTAGCCGCTGGCCCCGAACTTCAGGGCATTGTACACATATTCATCATCATCAAATGTGGTCAGGATGATGATCTTAACCTCCGGATAATTCTCTTTGATGATCTGGGTGCACTGCACGCCGTCCATCTTGGGCATCCGGATATCCATCAGAATCACGTCCGGCTTCTGCCGGCGGATACACTGGATCACTTCCTGTCCGTCAGACGCCACATCGGATACCTCGATGCCCTCCTTGCTGTTCAGTACGATCTGAAGACTCTGACGAATCAGCTCCTGATCGTCTGCAATCAATACTTTAATCATAGGTCTCTCCCCACCGAATCGGTATACGGGCAGTCACGGTAAAGCCGTGCTGTCCGTCAAAAGCGACGGTCCCGCGCAGCATCTCGATCCGCTCTTTCATATGTTTGGTTCCAAATCCATGCTTCATCTCTTTGCACCCGACGCCGTCGTCCCGGATTGTCAAAAGGATCTCTCCGTTGATTCTCTTCAGGGTGATCCAGACAGACCGGGCTCTCCCGTGCCGGACCGCATTGGTGATCCCCTCCTGAATGACCCGGTAAATAGCGTTCTCCTCATCTTCATCGAATTTCAGGTGCTTTTCATCGGTTTCAAAATAAATCCGTACATCCGACACGTCGCTCATGTCCGTCACCATCTTGCGGATGGCCACCTCCAGACTCAGGCGTTCCAGCGCGTCGGGGCGCAGTTCGTTGACGGAACGCCGGATGTCCTTGATCCCCTCCCGGCTTACCTTGGACAAAAGCAGAAGCTGCTTTTTCGTCTGCTCCGGCGAGATCTCAATCAAAGCCAGACAGGCGTCCAGTCCTGTCGCAATCCCCGTCAGCGTATGCCCCAGCGTATCGTGAATCTCCCTTGCCAGCCGGTTCCGCTCCCTGGTCTGGGCCATGCGCTCACTCATATCCGCGTACTCTTTTAACTGTTCATTGGCCGTCTGCAGCTCATGGTAAAGCTGGTTTACTTCTTCAATGGTTCCCCTTTGGGCATTGATCACATAGACGCAGTAGACGATAAAAAGGATGATGTTCAAAGAGATCATGACGTTGTAGACGCTGAACAGATACTGCTGGGTGCTGGAGCTGTAATACCGGATGTAATCATCAATGTTATATAAGGGCATGTAGATGGACAGAAGTTCATAGTCCGCCACCAGATACCCGCCGATGGCCAGAGCCACAAAGAAGAGCTTCAGCTTTCCGTCCTTTACAAAGGCAATCACATTGGCAAACACCAGCAGAAGCAGTCCGTTGTAATTGAAGTCCAGCTGAAAGATCACCCCGCCGCATACCGCCATATCCAGGATCAGCGTCACCACGATCCAGCGGTTCTGCAGCTCCTTCATAAACTGCCGGAGCAGAAAAGTCAGCACCAGAATCCCCATGAGAAACAGGCATATCTTCAGATTATTGCCCGGATTCGCCGGGATCGTCGCCACGCCGTCCAGAAATGCTCTGGCGTCATAGCGAGCAAGTATCTTTCCGGTCGTCACATGGATAAACACGCACAAAAGTGCCACAGCCGCAAAATTGAGCGTCAGCAGCGCGCCCTGAAACAGGGTGATATAATGGTCTTTTTGGTCATTCATATGCCACCTCCAGCGCTACTGCCAGCCGTTGACTTCATAATCATCCAGATTATCCCGGGTGATCATATAAGGTTCGATGCTGATGTAAGGCTCCACTTCCCTGCCGCTTAAGTAGTCGTACGCTGTCTGGGCCGCCACCTCTCCGATGGTCTTGGGACTCTGGGCGCTGGTTCCCGTCACATATCCAAGCTCCAGCATCCCTTTAAAATCCGGAGAGCCGTCGATCCCGTAGATCAGTACATCTTTATCCCTCCGGTACTGCTGAAGCGCCGCCAGTACGCCAAGCGCCGTCGGATCGTTCCCGCCCAGCACCACATTAAACTCCGTCCCTGTCTTCAGAAACTCCGCAACGACCTCCGCGGAAACTTCAAACTCTCCGGCTCCCACGCCGGTATACACCACTTCATAGTTGTCATTCCCTTCAATCATATCCAGAAAGCCCTGCACCCGGTTCTCGATGGAGGTCTGGATCGGATTGCCGATGACCACGATCCTCGCATGATTAAGTCGTCGCATCATATCCTCCGCGCAGAGCGCGCCCGCCAGGTAATTGTCCGTCTCCACGATGGAGACCACATATTCGGTGTCTTTTACCACCGTATCCACGTCAATCACCACCACGCCCGCTTCCCTGCACGCCTCCAGGGCAGGCTTTACTTTCTCCCAGTCCACCGGATTCAGGAACAGGACTTCGATTCCTTCTTCGATCATCTCCTGGATCTGAGCGTTCTGCTTTTCCTGGTTCTGGCTGGGGTCCCGGGAGATCAGAATGTCTCCGTTTCCTTCCACCACTTCCTCCAAAGCCTCATGAAGCACATCAAAATAGGGATTGTTCCTGGTCATATAGGTGGCGCCGAACAGCCGGGGCGGATGTTCCCCTGCCGGTTCCTCCATCCGTCCGCAGCCGGGCAAAAGCCCGGACAGAAAAAGGATTCCCAAAATCAGCCAATACTTTTTCATCTTTTCCTCCGGCACAAAAGTCCCCTAAAGCCCGAAGGCTCAAGGAGACTCTCTTTACATGTGAAAAACCGATTATCTTCCCGCTTTTTTGTTGCGGATAAAGTCTACGTAGACTGCCAGCAGGATGACAAAGCCTTTGACAATATACTGCCAGTTGGAGTCCACGCCCATAAGGTTCAGACCGTTGTTCAGCACACCAATGATCAGCACACCGATCAGGGTTCCTCCAAGCCGTCCGGAACCGCCGCTCATGGAAGTACCGCCCACGACCACCGCCGCGATGGCGTCCATCTCCGCGCCGTCACCGGCTGTGGGCTGTCCGGAATACAGACGGGATGCCACCACCACGCCCGCGATACCGGACATGATACCCGTATAGGTATAGACGATAAATTTTACCCTCTGTACATTGATACCGGAGAATTTCGCCGCCTGGGCATTGCCGCCCACCGCATAGATATGGCGTCCAAGCTGCGTCCGGTTGACCATGAGTACTGCAATGATGAACACGATGATCATCAGGATAACCGGCGTCGGAAACGGTCCTACATATCCAGCACCCGGAAATTTGAAGGTGTCTGTCATACAACGGATCGGAGAACCGCCGGTCAGCACAAGGGCGATTCCCTTGGTGATGTTCATCGAAGCCAGGGTCACGATAAAGGGCGGGATATCCGTCTTACAGATCACAAAGCCGTTGAACATGCCGACCAGCGCGCCCACGCCGATGGCTGCCAGGAAACCTACGATCTCCGGAAGGCCGAAGTTCACCACACAACCGGCTGCCACAACACCGGACAGCGCGATTACCGAACCAACCGAAAGCTCGATGCCGCCCAGGATGATGACCATCGTCATACCAGTTGCCAAAAACAGGTTCGAAGCATTCTGTCTTAAGATATTAAACACATTTTTCGGGGTCAGAAACGTCGTCCGGGTGGTCGGAAAAATCACCAAAAAGATACACATCGCCAGCAGTGCGATGATAATGCCGATATTGTCTTTAAAATATTTGACAACTCCATTTTTCATTCTGGCTGTCATAACAGTTCCTCCTATTCAAGTTCCGCTGCAGCCCTCCCAGAACCCGGGGTATAGATGCATTTCCGGCCGCTATGCGTCCTGAAATCCATCTGGGCCCTGTACGGGCTTTCGCTGTTTTCAAGTTCCGCATCTCATGGGATGCTGTTTTTTATTTTGCTGCAAGTTGCATGATGGATTCCTGGGTGACACTTTCATGATCCAGACATCCGGTCACGCGGCCGTCGTTCATCACATAGACACGGTCACTCATGTTGATGATCTCCGGAAGCTCCGAGGAGATCATGATGATGGACATGCCCTGCTTCACCAGATCGTTCATAATTGTATAGATCTCTGCTTTCGCTCCCACGTCCACGCCGCGGGTCGGTTCATCCAGAATCAGAATCTTTGGATCTGTGGCCAGCCAGCGGCCGATCATCACCTTCTGCTGATTCCCACCGGACAGGTTGCCGATCACCTGCTCCTGACTGGGCGTCTTGGTCGCCATCATATCGATATATTTCTGTGTAATCTCTTCTTCCTTTTTCGCATTCACGTGAAGACTTTTGATAAACTGCGAAAGCACTTCAATCGTGGAATTAAAGCGGACGCTCTGCACTTTGTAAAGTCCCTCTTCCTTACGGCTCTCCGGGACGAGAGCAATCCCATATTTCAACGCATCCACCGGAGACTTGATCTGCACCTTCTGTCCTTCCACATAGACATCCCCCGTCATATGCGGCGCAAGTCCGAAGACTGCTTTCATCGTCTCACTTCGTCCGGCACCAACCAGACCTGCAAACCCGATAATTTCCCCTTTTCTAAGCTCAAAACTTGCATCTTTCGCCATCTTTCCATCGGAAATATGCTCACATTTCAAAATCACATCCCCCGGCGTCAGATAATCCCTCGTATAATAATTGGTCAGCTCCCGGCCAACCATCATGGCAATCAGATCGTCTTTGTTCGTCTCTTTTACCACTTTTGTGCCGACGGTCTGTCCGTCACGCATGACCGTCACCCGGTCACAGATCTCCTCCAGCTCGCTCATCTTGTGCGAAATGTAAATGATCCCCACGCCTTTCTTTGTCAGCGCGCGCATCGTCTCAAAAAGGAATCCCACCTCTTTGTCCGAGATCGAAGACGTCGGCTCATCCATAACCAGAATTCTGGAATTAAAGGAGATTGCCTTTACGATCTCCACCATCTGCTGCTGGGCGATGGTCAAATGCTCCACCAGCGTATCCGCATCAATATGCATCTCATAGGCGTCCAGAAGCTCCTGTGCATCCTTTGACATCTGTCTGCGGTTGATGTTCAGCTTGCTGCCCGGTTCTCTTCCAAGGAAGATATTCTCGGCAACCGTCATATACGGAACCAGCACCAGCTCCTGATGCACGATGGAGATTCCCGCCTCCCGTGCCGCCACAACACCGTCAATCTTTACCTTCTGCCCCTCGATATAGATCTCTCCCTCTTCGGCATGATAGATACCGCCAAGGACCTTGATCAAAGTGGACTTTCCGGCGCCGTTCTCTCCAAGAAGCGCATGTACTTCCCCGGCCTTTAACTGAAGTCCAACATTTTGGAGGGCTTTTACACCCGGGAAAGATTTACTGATTCCCCGCATCTCAAGTAAATATTGTTCACTCACGAAATCGCCACCACCTGTCTTGTATGTATTCAGAAAAGGACTCTGCTCCGCTTACAGGAGCAAAGCCCTTTCACTGTCTTGTTTACCAGTTACGGTCCTTTGTATTGCTTACTGCCAGCCGTCTGTTCCGTAATCGTCTACGTTGTCTGCGGTTACAAGGAAGGTCTCGATCGGAATAAATTCTTCTACCGTCTCGCCGTTCAGCCAAGCATATGCAGTCTCTGCGATGGTCTTGCCGATGGTGATCGGAGACTGAGCGCCGGTACCCTCAAGCATGGTGTCTTTCAGAAGCGCTTTTACGTCCGGAGATCCGTCCACGCCGTAGATCAGCGGAGATACGCCTGCTGCATCGGCTGCTGCGTATGCGCCAAGAGCGGTCGGATCATTGCCGCCGAAGATAGCGACTACATCCGGGTTTGCAGTCAGAAGGTCTGTTGCTTTCTCATTTGCCACCTGCTGGTTGCCCTGTGCATCCTGCTGTCCAACGATATTGAAGGTCACGCCGGACTCCTCGATTGCTTTCAGGAAACCATCGGTTCTGTCGGTTACAGACTGCATGGTCGGGGAATCCAGTACAAGGATATCTCCGCCTTCCGGAACTTTCTTCGCCAGGTCTTCGCCGCAAACATAACCTGCATTGTAGTTATCAGAACCTGCATAGGAAGTCAGATAACTCATATCACCAACCTGTGTATCAAAGCCGAACATGGTAACTTCTGCATCTTTCAGCATATCCAGCGCCGGAATGATACCGTCTGCATCTACCGGGTTCACGAACATGATCTCTACGCCTCTGGAGATCATATCCTCGATCTGATCGATCTGGGTATTGGAATCGTTGCCCGGATCCATGGAAATCAGGGTATCGCCATTGCCCTCTACTACTTCTCTGATCGCTGCTTCCAGCGTCACGAAGAACGGATTGGTTCCATCCATACAGGTATAGCCGAATACTTTTCCGCCGCCTGCTGCCGGAGTCTCCGTCTCAGCCTCTGCATCGCCTGCTGCCTCATCCGCTGCCGGTGTCTCTGCGTCTGCCTCTGCATCTGTTGCCGGTGCATCCGCTGCCGGTGCCTCTGTAGTCTCAGATTTTCCACCGCATCCTACTGCCATTGCAGCCACCAGAGCGGTACATAACAGTGCGCTTACAAATTTTCTCTTCATTTTTATTCCTCCCATAGAGTTATTTGTATTACATGTCCTATCTTAATGGATTTCCTTCTCTTTTGCACCTGTAAAATGTAACCATTTTCAGATGACATTTGTCATGTTATTTTTTAGGGAAACGCTGATGAAAGCATTTCCCGCGCCGGATTTACGCTGCAAAGCAGCATTTTCTTCTGCAAATCCGTGCACATCCGCCAAAGGCTCCAAGGAAGCGATAACGGAATCAGTGCTTCCTTAGAACTTTCTCTGCTTCCATCCGCTCTTAATCTTTGCTTCCAGCTCTTCTAAAGTCTTTATCCCGCTTAAGGCGTCAAACTCTTCCACACAGGATGCTCCTTCTGCTGCCGCCAGACTGACGCACTGCTCCATAGGGTATCCCCTCAGAGCCGCACAGAGAAATGCCGCAATGCTCGAATCCCCGGCTCCCGCACCGGAACGCACTCTCTTTGGAACATAGCTTTGGAAGAATCCCTCTTTGCCTGCCCAGCCGTCAGCATCAAGCCCGGCTGCCTTGGGAATCTTCTGAATCACCTCTTTGGCACCGGCGCGGTAATACATCCCGGAAGCACCACATTTGATCAGCAGAACTTTTGCTCCCAGCTTCATGGCCTGATCCGCCAGAGGCCGGATGTCTTCTTCCACATTCAGGATCTCTGTCACATCTTTTCCGTCCGCCCTTTTCATCCAGGTCTCATATCGGTCATGATCCAGCATATAGCAAAGTTCCTCGGCACTTGGAACAAAGAAGTCCACATAAGGGAGCACATCGGCAAGAATCTGTCCCCAGTCTTCCTTCCCGGCCTCCGATTCTTCATCCACAGCTACCAGGTCCAGAGAAACCGCAATCCCTTTTTCCCGAACTTTTTTCAGCATATGCAAAAGTTCGGCTCCGCCACCTTTGTACATGCGCTTCATGGTAGCTGGATAACCAAAATGAAAAAGCGAAAGATCCGAAAGTTTTTCTTCCGGAATATCTTCTGTGCCAAAGCTGTCATTCGCTCCCGGACTGTGCAGGAAGATCCGGTCGACTCCGGGAGGCGCCACGACGATCGTATAGGAAGTATTGTCCTTTTCGTCCACCACCACATCCTGGTCTGCACCGTATTTTCTCATAATTCCAAGTACCAGATCCCCGAAGGCATCCTTTCCGATCTTGCCCACCAGCCGCACGTCAGCCCCGAGTTTTTTCAACGCCAGCCCCGTATTGGCCACTGCTCCTCCCGTATGGATCGTGGCAGGATCCATCTGTATCAGCTTTCCGGGAATCAGATAGTCCGACAGATTCTGGCTCTTTCCCGGCGGAAACACCGGTGTGATATCCAGGCACAAATGCCCTGCAACCATGATTTTTTTCTCCATAAAAAACCCCTTTTCCATTTAAAATAATTTCGTAACCGTTCAGCCTCCGGCTTCCCTGTTACGGAATCTGCCCAATCCAAATCGCCTTCGGTGTGGGGCAGATTCCCTTGACTCAATTTTCGTGTTTTCACAGACTTTGCAGGAGATGCAAAGTCCTGGGCTGATCTGTTACATAATTTCTGCCTGTGCAGCTGCAATAACTTGCCAAAAGCAGATTCTTATGTTACTAATAATAATATACAGAAAAATAATTGCAAGAGGTAATTGTAAAGTTTCACAAAAAACCACACCAAAAGGAGACTTGTTCTATGGAAAATGTACGTCTGGGAAAGACAGAGATCACCGTCAACAAAAACGGATTCGGCGCGCTTCCCATACAGAGAATCCTAAGGGAGGATGCCGTCCGCCTGCTGCACAGAGCTTATGACGGAGGGATTCGTTTCTACGATACGGCACGTATGTATACGGACAGCGAAGAAAAGCTGGGCGCCGCCTTTTCGGACCGGCGGGCACATCTTTTTATCTCCTCCAAGACCGGAGCTGTGACGGCGGAAGGATTCTGGAAGGATCTTGAGACGACCCTTTTGAACTTAAAGACCGATCATCTGGATATCTATCAGTTCCACAATCCTGCCTTCTGCCCGAAGCCCGGGGATGAGAGCGGGATCTATGACGCGGCTCTGGAGGCGAAGAAGAAGGGGATGATCCTGCACATCGGCATCACGAACCACCGGCTGAATGTGGCTCAGGAAGCCATCGAAAGCGGACTTTACGAGACGCTGCAGTTCCCCTTCTGCTATCTGTCCGGCGAACCGGAATTAAAACTGCTGAAAGGCTGCCGGGAAAAGGATATGGGATTTTTGTCCATGAAGGCCTTATCCGGCGGTCTGATCACCAACGCAGCCGCCGCCTACGCGTTCCAGGCCCAGTATCCGGAGGCACTGCCTCTGTGGGGCATTCAGCGCGAGGAGGAGCTCTCCCAGTTCCTTTCCTTCGTGGAGCATCCGCCGGTGATGAACGAAGAACTCTCAGCGGTGATTGAAAAAGACAGAAAAGAGCTCCTCGGAGATTTCTGCCGGGGCTGCGGCTACTGTATGCCCTGTGCCGCCGGCATCGAGATCAACAACTGCGCCCGCATGTCCCTGCTCCTGCGCCGGTCCCCTTCGGCTCCCTATCTGACGCCCGAGTGGCAGGAGAAGATGAGAAAGATCGAGGACTGCAGACACTGTGATTCCTGCAAAAAGAAATGTCCGTATGGGCTGGATACGCCGGCGCTTCTGAAGAAAAACTACGAAGACTACAAAGAAGTGCTGGCGGGGAAAGCGTTATAGACTGCAACTTTTTATCCCTTTTTTTCATTCCGTTCCCGAAAAAACAGGACAGGGTATGACGTACATCCCTGTCCTGCTTTGGATCTTTGATTAATTATTTTTCATGCTGTTTCTTTTTTCTGGCTGCCAGAATCAGGAAGAAGCTTCCTGCCGCCAGCAGAAGTCCCAGAATGGTCAGCGCCGCATATCCTCCTGCGTCCTTCTGACTCCCGACTCCCGCCGTCAAAGGCACCTCTTCATTTTTAGAGTCCACAAACGTCTCCGACTTCTCCTCCTGAATGATCACTTCTCCCTCAGAAGGCTGTACCTGCTCCGCTCCTTCCCCTGTGTTTGCTGCAGTTTCGGGCTCTGTCTTTTCTGTCCCCGGGACATTTCCGGAAACTGAGCTTCCAAAGACCGTCTGCAAGCGTCCCTGTTCTGCAGGCACCGTCCCCGGCGCCGGTGCAGGAACTTCCGCCGCATGCTCCGTTTTGCCGGAACTTCCTTTCCGCTTTCCGGAGGAACCCTTGCCCGGCTTCTGCTCTTTGTCTCCTGATGTGTTCTGACCTGGTTTCTCCTGCGTGTCCCCTGGATTGTTCTGACCCGGCTTTCCTTCCGTGTCCCCAGGATTGTCCTGACCCGGCTTTCCTTCCGTGTCCCCAGGATTGTCCTGACCCGGCTTTCCTTCCGTGTCCCCAGGATTGTTCTGACCCGGCTTTCCTTCCATGTCCCCAGGATTGTTCTCGCCCGGCTTCTCTTCGGTATCCCCCGGATTGTTCTCGCCCGGCTTCTCTTCGGCGTCCCCAGGATTGTTCTCGCCCGGCTTCTCCTCTCCATCCCCCGGCGTCCCGGTATTTTCGTCTTTTTTCACCAGATTTTTCTGTGCATATTCCAGCGCCTCAGCTGCCGCGTCCACCTCTTTTCTGGAAGAACTTCCGCTCTCCAGCAGTCGCTGCACCTGATCCAGCGCTTCCTGATACGCCCGGAAGCTCTCCGGCGTGTAATCCTCCTCTGCCGGATTACCTGCCTTTTCAAGGGCTTCCTCCAGCACTTTGGTATCCACATAGACATACAGATTCTGCACTTTCAAAGCACCGTCCCACAGACCGACTCCCACATGGCCATCGGAGAAGTATCCGTCTGCCGCATCAAATGTATAAGTCAGGCAGGCTTCCTCTGCATAATCTGCATAAACCTGCAGCGCTCTGTCCGTTCTCACCACTTTGATATGATGAAAGGCTCCGTCGTTGACCGGCCCGGGCAGTTCTCCGAAAGCAATATCTCCGTCCACACCGAACCGGAACAGTCTCACCCGACGGCTGTCTGAGAACTGCAGCGCATAGGCTCCGCCCCGGTCAAAAGGATTCGTCGATGCGGACGCCATAAACAGATTGATCAGGCCCTTTTCAAAACTCAGATCCACCTCTATGGAGCAGTCACCTTCCACCGGTTCTGCCGACATATAAAAATCATTGGCCATTGTATTCTCATCGAAAAGCGTCTCGTCTTCGATGATCCAGTCTCCGTTCTGAATGACATATTCCGGGATATTGGTCTTAAAGTGATTCTCCTTCACCTCTATGGTAAATTCCAGAGTCAGAGAAGGATCTGCCTTGCTGGCCGCTGTGACCACCGCCGTCCCGGCGCTTTTTCCGGTCACGGTGCCGTCTTCGCCGACGGATACCGCATCCGTACCTGACGTCACGCTCCATGTGAGCTCCTGGCTCACACTGATGGGAAGCACATATGCTTTCAGCTTCCGCTCATCGCCGACATAAAGCCGCTGAGTCCGGGCCATCGCGGAGCCCACTGCCTGAGGAACCGTCACTTCCGCTTTGTCCTTCCAGATGCTCTTCAGCGGATAGATCACGATATCCGCCCCGACTTCTGTCCCTTCCACCAGTACGGACGCGCCCACGCTGGAAGGCGACGGGAAGATCTGGTCAGCGCCGGCCGCCGTGTATCCTTTTGTAAACACCTCCACACTGGACTTGTCCACATACACATGAAGATCTACGGAACCGTCCGTATTTCTGGATACATGCTGTCCATATACTTTCGCAAATTCCCCGCTGATGATGATGCCCGAGCGGCTCCTGTCTATACTGATCTGCTCATTTTCCAGATCATACACGACCAGCGTCTCTTCTCCCTCGCCGGTGCGCAGACGAAAGCCCACCTTTCTGGTGCCCTCCTTCGGATAAAAGCGGGAGACAATCTCGTATGTATCACCTGCGAAATCCTGGAGCAGTGTATTGTTCTCTCCGACTGTCACTCCTTTGTATTCCATCTTCTGCTCTTTTGCGCGGAGGGTTTCGTATGCCTCCACCGGCGTCTGGGTCAGCATATATCTGCCGTCCTCAAGAACCAGCCCGGTCTTCAGCTGAAGGTTAAACGTTCCGTTAAAATCGGAACCGTTCTTTACCGCCACCTGATTGCAGTAATCGTTCCACGTATTCATCCAGTTGCATTCGATGATCTCCGGAATCGACGGGTTCTCTGCGGTTCCAAAATCGTGCAGGTAATAAGTCATGGCCGCATAGGAATCATGGCCGAAATTCATAATTCCGTCCTGGGACGCATAATACGCATCCGGAATAAACTGCCAGTTTCCGTCCTGCTGTCGGAAATCACCTACTTTGTAATAGCGTCCCCCTCTGGAAAGCACCCACTTGATCTGCCCGTTCTCCGTCTCCACAGGGTACAGATCCGGGCACTCCGTATGGAGGTCTTTGTAAGCGGCCTCGCATTTCCAGCTCCTGAGATTGTCCGAGGAGTAGATGCGCAGGGGGCCGCCCGCCACCACCATAAACCATTTATTCTCCCAACGGAACACTTTGGGATCTCTGAAATTGCCGTCCTTCAGAGGATCTGCCGTCCAGTCCGCCGCGATCTCGTCCACCTTTGTCCAGCTCATGCCCTCGTCTTCGCTGTACGCCAGCTTGATCCGCTGTCCGTTGCCGTCCGCTGTAATCAGCGCCACCAGTCCGCCCTCGCCTCCTGAAAACAGGCCGGAAGTATTGTTCTCATCCGCCACAATACAGCCGGAGTACATAGCCCCGTTGGCGTCCGGGTACAGCGCGATCGGCTGATCCTCCCAATGCAGAAGGTCGGTGCTGACCGCATGGGCCCAGTGCATGGGTCCCCAGGCCCGGTCGTCATAGAACTGATAAAAGAGATGATATTTCCCTTTGTAATAAACCATTCCGTTGGGGTCATTGGCCCAGCCTTCTTTTACCGAATAATGATACTGGCCTCTGTAGGGCTCGTTGTAGTAGACCTCATCCGGCTTCAGACGGTGCACATTGATGCGGTAGACCGCCGAAGCCTCCGTCTCCCGTTCTTCTTCCTGTGTACGGACAGTACTGGTAACCGTGAGCAGGTTGATCCCCGTCTCCACCGGTATCGCATCCCCGGCGCCGTAAGTATTCCCTTTTTCATCCGTCACGGTTACCTTAGCATCCGCGCTTCTGCCTTCTGCCTGCACCTTCACTGCGGATACGTCGTTTCTTACATACTGGATGGTGATCGGTTCCGTGGAGATGAACTGCGGTCTCCTCTCTGCCGTGCCGGCCTCCGCCGTCACATACAGATCGGCAAGCAGCGGGTCAAAGGTTTCATCCAGTTCTTTATAATAGGTATTCTGGAAGGTCACTTTACTGTTCCAGTTCAGCAGTCCGAAAACTCCTTCTCTGCGCACCGTGCTCTGTCCCAGGTTTCCCGGCTGCAGCGTATAGTCTCCGGTGCTGGCTACCAGCCGATCATTCACATAGTACAGAATCCATGAATCGGCCGCCACGACTTTCAGCGTATAGGTTTCATTCTCCGCAGCCGGAACTTCCTTTTCGTCGATCAGCTGCAGCGCCTCATCGGCCTGCCATCTCCAGAATTTACATTTATGGCTGCCCACATCGATGTTGACCGCATAGCACTCCTTATTTGCCAGATCGCCGTCACTGCGGAAGACAAGGGCCGCGGCTCCCTCCCCGCTCTCGAACGTCACATCCGTTGCGTAGACAAAATTCTTTCCGGCCGTCTCCGAGAGCGCAAAGCAGTCTCCTTTTCCTTCTGCATCGCTGTAGAGACCTTCTTCTGTTATCTTCCAGTCACCGCCGTGGTATGCAAGTTCCTGCAGATTCGTGCGGTATGCATCCGGCACCGCCTCTTCATCTGTCCGGTTCTCAAATACCACGCGGGAGAAGACCGCCTCCGAATCAAAGGTCAGAAGCCCCACATATCCTCCCGTCCAGCCGGGGACCGTCCCCGATATCCTGCAGGATTCCCCGCCGGCATTCCCGAAGGTGTAGGTAAACGCACCGCTTTTTTCCATCTCCAGCTTAAGATGAAGGGGCTGTGTCAGATCAATCCTGCTTCTGTCCCCGTCGCCTTCCCAGACGTCTCCAAGCTCCGGTCCGAATACCCGGAACAGATCCCTGTCCGCGCTCCGCCCCGTGTCCACATTGGCGCCGTACCATCTCGACGGAACCCGGTCCTTTTCGGCCGCTCCGAACACCAGTCCGGCAGAATTCTTTCCGTTCACGTTATCACCGGTAAACCGGACGTCCGCCTCCAGAAGAAACGCCTCTGCCGGCTCCTCAAGTCCGTCATACATTACGAAATGATCTCCGGCATTCTTTGCCAGCCGGATCCTTCCCGACGCTTCGTCAACCTCCATAACAGCGTCTCCGATGTTCCGAAAATCCGTCAGGCCCTTTTCCTCTCCCTCATCCGAAGTCTGCACCGGTGTAAGAACCGTATTGGTAAACTTTGCTCTGCTCTCAAAAGTCAGCAGTCCCGCGTATCCGCCTTCATAATCCTTAAGTCGTCCGGTGACGGTCAATTTCTGATCCGGAGCATCTGTCTGCCACGCCTCATAGGTCACATCTCCTCCTTCCGTCACCTCAAGCTTCAGGTGAATCGGTTTCTTTGCATCCAGCGTTCCCTCAATCGAAGCCTGTCCTATTTCCTGTGTGCCTCCTTCTACCTGAAAGACTCTGATATTCTTATCTGCAAAATTCACATTGGCTCCGGTCCATTTGGCCGGAATGTCCCCTTTGTCCCTGATTCCAAAAGACAGCGCCGCAGAGAATCCGTCTTCCAGCAACATAACGTCCGTCTCAAAGGTAAATCCTTTGACCCATTCCTGACTGAAAATCCGATGCGTATCTCCATCGCTTTTATCCAGCACGATACCTTCTTCACCTTTGGGCTGATCCGCCTTTTGTTCCAGCTGAACCGGCGCCGGAAGCTTCTGTTCCGGAGAAGCCTCTGGCTGCACCTGATTTTCTTCCGGTGCAACCGGACTCTTTTCCGATACATCCGGGTCTTCTTCTGATTTGTCCGGTATCTCTTCTGGTTTCACCGGGGTTTCCTCTGACTGGCCCGGAGTCCCTTCCGGTTTCACCGGGGTCTCTTCTGACTGATCCGGAGTCCCTTCCGGTTTCACCGGGGTCTCTTCTGACTGGTCCGGAGTCTCTTCCGGTTTCACCGGGGTCTCTTCTGACTGATCCGGAGTCCCTTCCGGTTTCACCGGGGTCTCTTCTGACTGATCCGGAGTCCCTTCCGGTTTCACCGGGATTTCCTCTGCCCCGTTCGGGGTCTCTTCCGGCGTGACCGAAGGCTCTTCTGGTACGGTCGGACTCCCTTCCGGCGCGTCCGAAGAATCTTTCGGTGCGGCGGAACTTTCTTCCGGCTGAACCGTTTTCTCTTCCCGCGCCGTCTCCTCCATGATCTGTTCCGGTTCTTCCGCCTGTACACGGAGCTCCCCCACTGTCAGTCCGTTCAGCAGAACCATCAGAGCCAGCGCTGCGCTGAGCTGTCTCTTCCACCCCCATCTTTTCCTTCTACCACCTGTCATCTCTTTCTCTCCTCTTGTCTGATAACTGCATGCATACGCATTCCTTCCTGTGACCAGTGCCGCATCCTCCGGGAGAAAGCAAAAGCTTCTGTATTCTGATCCAGATTTCTCTTTTTCCCGGCAGATATGATTCTCGCTGATTGTATTATATAGGCATTTTCACGAAAACACACCTGAAGTATGTCACGACTTATTGTTACATTTGTCACAATTTTCCTTCTTTGCATTCCAGGATTCCGGCAGATTTTATTTCTCCTGGCCAGCAGAAAATCAATCTCGTAATTGTGGCGGGATGGAATCAAATCGGATACCTACACATCCTGGAGCTTAAAAAAACCTGACAGGACAGCACGCTGCAGATGAATGAATTCCGTTTTTTAATATTGAAAAAGAGGAGGATTTAAAGATGATCCAGACAAAACATCCCGGCCGCTTCTCACAGCCGGGATGTCTTTCCCATTTTTTATAGATTCGTATACCCCATCGGGACCTCGCCTGCTTTTTGGGCCGAATACCGGCCTTAACCGCCACATTGATTCTGGCATACGTATTCTCTGTTTTTCTTATTTCTTAGGCGGTTTTGTCACTCCTGCAGCAGATTGAATCTGTGCAAGTGTGCCTGTCCTGACTCCCTGAGCCGTTACACCAATGACTTTGTAAGAATACTGTGTAGATGGATAAAGCCCTGTATCTATGTAGCTGTTCTTGGATACCCGCTTCGCGTTTTCAAGCAGAACATATTCACCGCTCTTTCTGTCCAGGCGATACACTTCATAATAAAGAACTCCCGGCACTTTCTTCCAGGACAGCTTCATGCTGTCCGCCCCGGATGCACGTGCTTTCAGGTTCTTTACCGTATCAAGAACCGTCGTTGCCACTATCTGATTCGATTCATTTCCTACAAAAGAGTCCCGCTCCGGAATCACTTTATAATAAGCTGATTTTCCGGTAGGCAGGCCTTTGCAGGTGTAACTGGTCCCGCCTTTTGTCGTCAAAAGCTTCCAGTTTTGGCCGTCCGACGACGTAAAAATGCGATATTTTTTTGCACCGGCCACTTTGCTCCACTTCAGCGTCACACTGTTGTAGGTCGTTTTCTTTACATCAAGGGAACAAGCACCCCCAAGCGTCGTCTTTCCTGATGTCTGCGTATACGCCCCATATGTCTTTGTCTTTCCCGACTTCCCGCAGGCACGGACTTTAAAGGTATACTCCACACCGCATTTTGCCTTGGTGAATTTATAAGACGTCTTCTTTGAGACAGCCAGCCTTTTAAAACTGTTTGCATTCTCCGGCGTGGTCGAATACAGAATCTCATAGTTTTTCGCACCGGCCACTGGACTCCAGTTCAGTATAATGGTATTGTATTTTGTCTGCGCCGCAGTCAGATTCTTCACTGTCCCAAGAGCAGCAGCAGAAGTTCCTGAATTGGAAGTGGAATTCGAGTTTCCACCAGAAGCGGAACCAGAAGATGAACCGCTGTTATTTCCTGTAACCTGTGCATCTCCAAATGCAATAAAGATATAATCAAATGTATGGACCGATGACAATTCAAGAATTCCCTGTTCTTTTATCTTTGTTTTATAAAAGTAAAAACGCGCATTCGGCGCAAGCTTACTCCATCCGCATGCGATCACCTTTGAGTCCATTTTCAAACCCGGAACTTCAAAGGATAAAACCGAAAGCTCTCCTCTATTTCCAGAGCTTGTAAAATCTTTCCCGTCGCTGCCGCGCAATTTTAATACAAACGCACTGTACTGACCAGGGTTTTCCACGTAAGGCTGGTAGTTATTATATGTTGTCTCAGCATTAGAATCCCTCCATCTGTCACCCATAAACCAGTTCCTCCTGGCCGAGGCTGCTTCTGATTCAATTCTGCTATACACCAATTCTTTATATGGTGACTCATCTACCACATAGCAGCTAAGCTCTATATTAACGGGAAGCGCCGGATCTCCTGTCGACGTTGTAGGCCTCTCATATTGTGCCTTTTTCACTCTTATTGTATTCGCCGGCTCCGCCGCCTGAACCGACACGCCCATTAAAAGGAGTAAAATGAACGCATAAACTACCAGTTTCACTTTCTTCATGATTTCTGTCCCTCTTTCTCAATTTTCTATTATAAATTCACCCCTGACCAGACACCAGATGTACAAGCAGGCAAACCCATCTGAAGCCCCCATCTCGTGAATTTATAACACTTCCAAAATATGGATATTCTAATTATAAACCACCCCCCCCCCGGGATGTCTACACATTTTATGAAAAATGAAAAAAAGCATGACGCTCATTATAATAGTCAAGACAGCTTATAAGCCCTGCCTTAGCAAATACATCTTTGGAGATTGAAAGACCGTCTGCCTGCAGTACCAGGTAAACGGTCAAAGTGACATATTTTATTTTGCTTTCCGAAAACAAAACGGATATCCTTTTGCGTTCTGTCTATCTTCCTTCCAATCCGGACTCCCTCAGGATCTTAATGGAGAAAAGGGAGAGGACTCCGCAAAAGACCATCATGGCGCCAAACGTTTCCCAGGAGCCGTAGACCTTTTCCAAAAGACCGCTGTCCTGCAGAAGAACGACCAGCAGGTTTGCGGACATATGTCCGATCATGGGAACCAGAATTCTCTGGGTGCGTTCCATCAGCCAGGCCAGGTACAGGCCAATCAGAAAAGCGTAGAGCCCCTGGACCAGATTGCCGTGAAAGAGGCCGAAAACAACAGCGCTGAAAAAGATCGCTGCCGGCGGACGCATCATGGACCGGAAGCGCTGATACATCAGGCCCCGCATGGTGAGTTCCTCCACTGCAGGCCCGAAAAATCCCACGGCTGCCAGCTGAAGCCAGATGCTGCCGCTGTACAGTGCTTCGGCGGTCTCTTCGTATTCACCCGCCCAGGAAGACAGAGGCAGCAGATTGATCAGGCCGTTGCCAAACATCGCCAGCGCGGCAGTGCCAATCACAGCCCAGAGGAGGTCTCCTTCCCTTAAAGGAAACCACTCATCTTTCCAGCCAGCCCATCGTTTTCTCTGAATGTCTTTGTAATACAGCCAGCTGTAGAGGGGGATCGTGACCAGCGCTGCCAGCAGGACCACCAAAATAGTCTCTTCCACCAGATGGTCCAGCAGATAATCTGCTAAATTCCACGGATTTCCCCCCTGGATTGTCCAGACGACGCCAGCGGCTACCACATAGAAGATACTGACGGTCACCTGGATCAGCATGTACAAAAGGACCGGATACAAACTCCTCCAAAGGCCCCCAAAAGTCACTTTTCTTCTGCCATCCATGCTTTTTTCTCTCCTACATCCGCTCGGGCGCTTCAAAGCCAAGCAGGCCGATGCAGGTCTCAAGAACCCTTCTGGTCAGTACCAGAAGCTGGATCCGGCTCTTTTTCACATGCTCGTCCTCGGTTCCCAAAATGCTGGTCTCGTGATAAAATTTATTAAAAGCGTTGGCCAGATCATAAATATAGGCGCATATTTTGTGAGGCGCAAGTTCTTCATATGCATTTTCCATGACCGCATTGAACCGGGCCAGCTCCCGCATAAGCGCCCTGCCGCTTTCATTTTCCTCTGCCAGAATCGGTGCCTCCAAGACTGCTCCCGCCTGTTCTTCATACTTTTTGAGAATCGACTTGATCCGCACGATGGTATACAGAATGTAGGGGCCGGTGTTCCCCTCCGAAGAGGTGAAACGCTCGATGTCAAAGATGTAGTCTTTGGATGCCTGGTTGGACAGATCTCCGTATTTTACCGCAGACAGCCCGACCACTTTCGCGATCTCTCCTGCCTCCTCGTCACTCATGGGACGGCTTTCCCGGATCTTCTTCAGCATCTCCTCGTTGATATCCGACAGCAGGTATTCCAGACGCATGACACCGCCTTCCCTGGTCTTAAAGGCCTTGCCGTCCTTGCCGTTCATGGTGCCGAATCCTAAGAACTTAAGGTCCGTATCCGCCTCCACCAGGCCGCATTTTTTGGCACAGCGGAACACCTGGACAAAATGCATTTCCTGCCGCTTGTCCACCACGTAGACAATCCTCCGGGGATGATAAAGTTTCATCCGCTCCACCAGGGTCGCCAGGTCTGTCGTCGTGTACAAGGATGCACCGTCTGATTTCAGGATCATACAGGGCGGTACTTCTTTGGTGTCCGTCTCCTCTTTTATGTCAACCACCAGTGCCCCGTCGCTTTCATACGCATAACCCTCGTCCTTCATCTTCCGGACCATATCCGGGATATAGGGCTGGGCATCGGATTCCCCTTTCCAGAGATCAAAGTCCACATTCAGGTTGGCATAATTGCGCTTCAAATCAGACACGGACACGTTCAGAATATGCTTCAGCAAAGCCTGATACCCCCTGTGCCCCTGCTGCAGCTCAAAGGTTGCTTTCATGGCAGCATCTTTGTACGCGGTATCTTCCTTGGATCTTGCACTGGCCGCCGGATAGATCTCTTCTAACTCCGCGATGGTAAAAGGAGCCTCTTTTGGATAAGCGTCTTGAAAATCCGGAGCAAAGTAGGGAAGCTCTGGTTTTCTTTCTTTTAATTCCATAATGATCAGCCCCATCTGCAGACCCCAGTCTCCCAGATGGACATCTCCGATCACCTTGTGGCCTGCAAACCGGGCGATTCTTTTGACACTCTCCCCGATGATTGCCGAACGCAGATGTCCCACATGCAGCGGCTTCGCCACATTGGGCCCGCCGTAATCAATCATGATTGTCTCAGGCTCTTTTACTTTTTCATAGCCCAGACGCTCCTCCTTGTGCATGTCATTCAGATAACCGCTCAGAAAACTGCTGCTGATCTTCAGATTGATAAAGCCGGGGCTGACCGCCTGTGCCTCTGCCAAAACCTCTGTATCCGCCAGTGCTTCCACCACATCACTGGCAATCATGATCGGTGCCTTATGATACTCCTTTGCCGCCGCCATGGCGCCGTTGCACTGGTATTCGCACAAATCCGGACGGTTGGACACCGTCACTCTCCCATATTTTCCGTCGTATCCGGCCTTTCCAAAAGCCTTCTCCATCTCCTCTGTAATCAAATCCAGTATCTTCTTCAACTTTGTCATCCTCCTGTCTAGCGTACTGTTTCTTCCATATAATATTGTATTCCTCTCTCACACCGCTCTTGGCATGTTCCAGTTCAGGTGATACGCCAGCATGCGCACCACCATCACAATCAAAGCCCCCGTAAACATGGCATATTCTTTCTGCATGCACAAAAGCAGATAATCATAGCAGGCTGCCCCCAGAAGCGAAGCGCAGGCGTAGATATGCTTTCTGAGAATGGCAGGCGTCAGGCCCGCCAGAATATCCCGCAGCATCCCGCCGCCCACCCCGGTCAGCATGCCAAGAAAAATCACAAACTTATGATGGGAACCATACCCTGCATCGATTGCCACATTGACGCCCAGCACCGTAAAAAGCCCAAGTCCCACCGCGTCCGTAAAATTCAGAATCCACTGAAACAGCCCTTCCGGCAGATACGGAATCAGATGCTGGTTCCAGTGAATGGCAAGAAAGGTATAGAAAGAAGCGATGAGTCCCACGGGGATCAGCATGGGGCTTATGAACATGGACGGAGGCACGATGCCAAGAACCACATCCCGCATAAATCCGCCTCCTGACGCCGTCACAAGTCCCAGAAAAAGAACGCCAAAGAGATCCATCTTCCGGTCAATGGCCAGCATGGCACCGGAGACGGCAAAAGCGATGGTCCCCAGAACTTCCACGATAAATGGTATATTCATAACAATTCCCTTCCGAAAAACGGACACAGCCAGTAAAAACTTAATTCAGTATAGGAAAAATACCGTCGTTTGTCAAGCGGTGCCAAAGCGGCAAAACCGGCCCCTTTGACTTTTCACGGCAAATCTACTATACTAAGCAGAAAGTATGAGCCTGTACAGAACAGGAGAAGGAGAACAAAACCATGTTAAAAATCGGATCCCATGTGGGGATGAATGGAAAAAAGATGATGCAAGGTTCTGTGGAAGAAGCGCTCTCTTATGAGGCAAACACATTTATGCTCTATACCGGAGCGCCCCAGAATACCAGGCGCAAAGAAATCAGTGAACTGCATATAGAAGCGGCGCAGGCGCTGATGAAAGAAAAGGGGATCGAGGAATTTATCGTCCATGCCCCCTATATCATCAATCTGGCCAACTCTGTAAAGCCCGAGACTTATGAGCTTGCTGTGAATTTTCTCAGGCTGGAGCTGGTCCGCACCTGTGCCATGGGGAGCCGCATCCTGGTCCTCCATCCGGGGGCCCATGTGGGAGCGGGAACAGAAGCCGGGACTGCCTCCATCATCCGGGGGCTCAACGAAGTTCTGACCGATGACACCGACTGCCTGATCGCGTTGGAGACCATGGCGGGAAAAGGCTCCGAGATTGGACGGACCTTCGAAGAACTCGCCGCCATCTATGAAGGTGTCTCCAAAAAGGACCGGCTTCGGGTCTGCTTTGACACCTGTCATACCCATGACAGCGGCTATGATATCATCGAAGATTTCGATGGTGTCATCGAGCAATTTGATGCTTTGCTCGGCAAAGACCAGATCGCCGTCTTCCATATCAATGACAGCAAGAATCCCAGAGGCGCCGCAAAAGACCGCCATGAAAATCTCGGAAAAGGAATCATCGGCTTTGAAGCTTTGAACCGGATCGTACATCACCCGGATTTTGCCGATGTTCCCAAGATATTGGAGACTCCCTGGATCCCTGTGGATGGGGACAAGAAGAACACCTGTGCACCCTACAAAGAAGAAATCGCCCGTCTAAGAGCCCATGCTCCGGCATAAGCAGCTATTTTTTCTTCTCCGGCAGCTGTGCCAGAATGATGGCCACAAACATCAGACCACAGCCAAACAGCTCTTTGCCGCTTAAGCTCTGACCCAGAAGTATCCAGCCGGCCAGCACAGAAAAGACAGACTCCAGGCTCAGAATCAAAGATGCTACGGTCGGCTCTGCATTTTTCTGACCCAGAATCTGCAGCGTATAGGCTACCCCGCAGGACAGAACACCTGCATACAGAAGCGGCATCCAGGCGGTCACAACTTCTCCCATGACCGGCCGTTCCCACAAAAGCATGGGCACGGCGCAGACAATCCCGGCTGTCAGAAACTGAATCGCCGACATGCGGACCCCGTCCACCAGAGGAGAGAAGTGGTCAATCACCAGGATATGTACGGAAAAAACAGCCGCACAAAGAAGCACCAGCAGATCCCCCATGCCAAGGGACAGTTTTTCGGTCATACACAGAAAGTAAAGCCCTGCCACCGCAATCACCACACAAAGGAGGATCAGAGGCTTTACTTTTTTGCCGAAAAAGATCCCCAGTACTGGTACGATGACAATATACATAGCGGTGATAAAGCCTGCTTTTCCCACAGTCGTAAACAAAATCCCAAACTGCTGCAGGCTGCTGGCAGCAGCCAGAATCACACCGCAGCAGACACCGCCGGTTACAAGCGTTCTTGTATCCCCCCTGTCCTTTTTCATCTGTTCTTCGGTCAGACCGCCTTTTCTCTTCCTCCCGTCCATCAGGAAAATCACCGGAATCAGAACTATGCTTCCAAGAATGCAGCGCACACAGTTAAACGTAAAAGGACCCACATAGTCCATGCCAACACTCTGGGCCACAAACGCACAGCCCCAGATCAGGGCCGTCAAAAGCAGCATCATGTTATTTTTCATCTGTTTCATCTCTTATTCTCCTCATCACATGAATATGGCGCTGTGCACCGCACAGCACCAACATATGCATCTTACACCATTTCCCGGCGTTTGACAATGAAATAATCTATATATGATGCCAGCCCCAGCCCGCGCAGACAGATGTTCCTGCATGATCCATTGAGAGGCGCCGGTCCTTAGGGTGCGTCTTTTGCACCCTTCGCACCGCTGCGTTCCCTCACGAAGCGCAAGCGGGGTCTGAAAGGAATATCTGCCCGCGCCAGGCGTCCGGCATTGCCGCAGAGCAGACAATAACACTCATACAGCTCCATTGGACTGTCCGCCATATATTCCGCCCCCAGACTTAAGAGATACTCCCGCTCCCGGAATCCCCAGGTCACCGATACACAGGGAATCCCACAGTTTTTCGCCGTCTTGAGGTCCACCTCCGAGTCCCCCGCGTAAATACAGTCTGAAAGCTCTACTCCAAGTTTGCCGGCAGCAGTCTTTACCGTGTCCGGCCAGGGCTTCCTCCGGATTCCTTCAGACTCTCCGATGGCCACCCGGATCACATCCCCAAAAAATCTCTGGCTTAGTTCCCTCACTGCAAAATCCGGTTTGTTGGACACGATCGCCATGGGAACCCCCTCTTTGGAAAACTTCCCAAGAAGCTTGAGGATCCCCTCATAAGGTCTGGTATGGTCATTCATACGCACCTGATAGTCCTCCCGGAAAGCCTGGAGACAGTCCCCAAGATGAGGATCTCCCTCGCCCCCGGGCACTGCCTGCCGCATCAGTCTTTCGGCCCCGTTTCCCACGAACCGCCGGACCTCCTCCAAAGTCCTTTCCGGATATCCGTACCGGGAAAGGGCTGCATTGGTGCTCAGCACCAGATCTTCTAAAGTATCCAGAAGAGTTCCGTCCAGGTCAAAAATGATTGCTTTTTTCATGACAGTTCATATGCCCCCGTGTATAATTGATAATATCTTCCCCGTTCTTCCAGCAAAGACTCATGGTTGCCCCGCTCAATGATCCGGCCCTGATCCAGGACCATGATCACATCCGAGTTCTTGATGGTGGACAGCCGGTGGGCGATGACGAAGACCGTCCTGCCTTTCATCAGCTGATCCATACCTCTTTGCACGATTGTCTCTGTCCGGGTATCAATGCTGGAAGTCGCCTCATCCAGGATCAGCACCGGAGGATCCGCAATGGCTGCCCGGGCGATGGCCAAGAGCTGCCGTTCTCCCTGAGAAAGACTGGTGCCGTCCCCGCTTAGCATCGTGTCATACCCATCAGGAAGCTTTGTGATAAAGTAGTGGGCGTTGGCAAGCTTCGCCGCTGCTGTCACCTCTTCCTCTGTGGCATTCAGCTTTCCATACCGGATATTATCCGCGATGGTTCCGGTAAAAAGATGGGTGTCCTGCAGCACAATCCCCAGAGACCGGCGCAGATCCGGCTTCTTGATCTTGTTAATGTTGATGCCGTCATACCGGACCTTACCGTCCTGAATGTCGTAGAATCGGTTGATCAGATTGGTGATCGTCGTCTTGCCCGCACCGGTGGCGCCCACAAAGGCGATCTTCTCTCCCGGGTTGGCATACATCTTGATGTCATGAAGAACAATCTTGTCATCCGTATATCCAAAGTCCACGCCGTCCAGCACCACATCCCCCTCCAGCTTCTTATAGGTGATGGTTCCTTCCGCCTTATGGGGATGTTTCCACGCCCAGATCCCGGTCCGTTCTTTTGATTCTTTTAAGGTGCCGTCCGGCTCCTCGGTCACATGGACCAGGGTGACATACCCGTCATCCACTTCCTCCGGCTCATCCAGAAGGTCAAAGATCCGCTCCGCTCCTGCCAGCGCCATGATGATGGAATTAAACTGCTGAGATACCTGCGTGATGGGCATGTTAAAGCTTCTGGTCAGCTGCAGAAAGGATGCCAGCGCTCCCAGGGTCAGGCCGCCGATACCATTGATGGCAAACACCGCACCGACTCCCAGAGTCAGCACATAATTGATATTTCCCAGATTTGCCATGACCGGCATGAGGATATTGGCAAAAGTATTAGCATTTTTCGCGCTGTGGAACAGCTCCTCATTCAGCTCATCGAATTTCTCCCTGGACTCTGCCTCATGACAGAAGACCTTGACCACCTTCTGCCCTTCCATCATCTCCTCAATGTAGCCATTGAGTGCACCAAGGGATTTCTGCTGGCGTATAAAATACATCCCGCTTCTGCCGCCGATAAAGCGTACGGCGCTCACCATGACCACAACCATAAGGACGATCAGAGCCGTCAGCGGCACACTTAAGACCAGCATGGACACAAAGGTACTGATGATGGTGATAGAAGAGCTTAGCATCTGCGGAATACTCTGACTGATCATCTGCCTCAGTGTATCTGTATCATTGGTATAGCAGCTCATGATGTCGCCATGGACATGGGTATCAAAATATTTAATGGGAAGACGCTCCATATGGGTGAACATCTCATCCCGGATTTCCTTCAAAGTTCCCTGAGTGATGACGATCATCAGCCTTGCATAGAGGAAGGTTGCCGCTGTACCTGCGTAATAGATACAGGCCATGATCAACAGTGCGTGAAGCAGCGGGGCAAAACTTGGATCCTTCGCTCCCAGAAATGGCAGAATATAGTCGTCGATCAGACTTCGGAGAAACAGATTTCCAATTACCCCGGTTAGGGAACTGACGGCAATGCTGACCGCCACCACCAGACAGTGGAGCTTATAATCTTTCCAGATATAGGCCAGCAGGCGCTTTAAGGTCTTTCCCGGATTCCGGCTTCCCCGTCCGCCCTGCATCCCCCGGGCGCCGGACCCTCTGACTGTTCTTGGATTACTCATCAAAATCCGCTCCTTTCTGCTGCAGTTCATAAATGTCACGATAGATGTCGTTGTCCTTCAACAGCTCCTCGTGGGTTGCGAATCCCACGACAGCTCCCTGATCCAGAACCAGGATCCGGTCTGCATCCTGGACAGACGAGATCCTCTGGGCGATGATCAGCTTCGTCGTATCCGGAATTTCCTCTGCAAATGCCTTCCGGATCAGAGAGTCGGTCTTTGTATCCACCGCACTGGTGGAATCGTCCAGGATCAGGATCTTCGGCTTCTTCAGAAGAGCCCTGGCAATGCAGAGCCGCTGCTTCTGCCCGCCGGATACGTTGGTCCCTCCCTGTTCGATATACGTATGGTAGCCTTCCGGCATTTTCTCGATAAATTCGTGGGCCTGGGCCAGCTCGCAGGCGTGGCGGCACTCCTCTTCCGTGGCCTCTTTATTTCCCCATCTTAAGTTCTCCAGAATCGTCCCGGAAAAGAGCACATTTTTCTGCAGCACCATGGACACGGCGTTTCTGAGGGTCTCGATCCGGTATTCCCGCACATCATGGCCGCTTACCGTCACGGATCCGTCCAGCACATCGTAGAGTCTCGGAATCAGCTGCACCAGTGTGGACTTGGAGCTTCCGGTTCCGCCGATGATACCGATGGTCTCTCCTGCGCGGATCTGGATATTCACATCCCGCAGCACGCATTTTTCAGCATCGTCGCTGTAGGAAAAGTTCACATGATCAAACCGGATGGATCCATCCTCCACTTCCAGAACCGAATGCTTCGGATCGGTCAGTGTACTTTTCTCATCCAGCACCTCCACGATACGCTCCGCCGAAGAGCGGGCCATGGTCGTCATGACGAAGATCATGGAGATCATCATCAGGCTCATCAGGATCTGCATGGTATAAGTGAAAAGGCTCATCAGCTGCCCGGTGGTCATGGTTCCGTCCACCACGATCAGCTTTGCTCCAAACCAGGACACCAGCATAATGCATGTATAGACCGTAAACTGCATCACCGGCTGATTCATGACCACCAGCCGCTCTGCATGGACGCTTAAGTCTTTCAGATTCTTTGTGGCTCCCCGGAATTTTTCCCGCTCATGATCCTCCCGGACATAGGCCTTCACCACCCGGATCCCGGTCAGGTTCTCCTGCACGCTGGCATTGAGCCGGTCATATCCTTTGAACATCTCATCAAAGATGGGAAATGCCCGACTGATGATAAAGGCCAGCACACACCCCAGAAATACAAGCGCCGCCAGAAAGATCAGCGACAGTTTTGGACTGATGGTCACACACATGAACAAGGCCGACACCATCATGATCGGTGCGCGCACGAACATCCTTATGATCATCTGAAACGCATTCTGCACATTGGTCACATCCGTCGTCATCCGGGTCACCAGTCCTGCTGTGGAAAAGCGATCGATATTCCGGAATGCAAAATCCTGAATATTGTCGTACATGGCCTTTCTTAGATTGCGCCCGAATCCCATGGACGCTTTTGCCGCGAAGATACCGGACAAAGTGCCCGCCAGAAGAGAAAGCATGGCCACCACAAGCATAAGCACTCCCATCTTCACCACATAGTTCATATTTCCTGCTTCCACACCCTGATCGATGACCGAAGCCATCAGAACCGGCAGCAGTACTTCCAAAACCACCTCGATTATGACGCTTGCCGGGGCGAGGATTGTATCCCGTTTAAATTCTCCGATATGTGCTGTCAGTCTCTTAATCATATTCTGCCTCCTCAAGTTCAGCCTCTATTTTTCGGATACAGGAAAACCAGATCTGCCGCTCCTCCTGATCAAGGATTTCCATCACCATCTTCTCCAGACATTCCAGACGTTCCAGAACCGTTTTCTGCACTGCAATTCCCTGCTCTGTCAGCATCAGTTCCTTTCTTCTTGCATCCCCCGGCACCCCGATCCGCCGCACCAGCCCCTTCTTTTCCAGAATCTGTATCACGCTGGTCACAGAAGATCTGCGGATCTTAAACTCCTGTTCCAGCTCCTTTTGAAACACGCTTTTGTTTTCCCGAAGCTGGAAGTACAGATAACCCAGTACCCGGCTCTGAATGGAACTTAAACCCAGATCTGCCATCTGCTTTTCCAGGACCCGATGCCAGACGCAGTTTAAGTTGGCCACGGCCCGCATGGGATAGAAATTTTCTTTCACCTGTCTGTCCTCCTATTTGTAGTCGCTGCGCGACAGCTCTAAAGAGTAAAGTCACTTCGGCACAACTTGAACGAGAGAAACTTTTATTCGGAAGGGCGCTCATAAAAGTTCCTCTCATGCGCCTTCGCGACTATTTCAAGTCGCTGCGCGACAGCTCTAAAGAGTAAAGTCGCTTTTAGGCACTTGACCTTTCTTAGCTGGACTGTTTGTTAGATTTCTAACAGATTATAAGTTAGATTTCTAACAATGTCAAGCATAAATATGTGAAAATTTTGTGAAAGAAAGCTGCCGCAAAACAACCTTCGTGTTCTGCGGCAGCCGCATATGTTATTTCTTTCTTCGCTTTTGGATCCGTTCACGGATCTCTCCGGCATTGTCCAAAGCCGTCATAAACCGGGAGCCTGGATTGCCCAGCAGCAGACGCGCCGCCTTCTCTTCCACGCGTTCTTTCAGCTGCTCCTGCCGGTCCTGAAGCTGACAAATCTCCGCCTCCAATTTCAGAAGAAGCTGTTCCTTTGACCGCTCCGCACGTTCCCGCCGTTCTTCCAGTCGTTCTTCGACCGCCGCCTTTGCAAAGACCGCCGCCGCTTCCAGAAGCCGCTTTTTCTCCGCCGCCCGCTGTTCAAGCTCCGCACAGAGCTGTTCTGCCTGGATCAGCATTGCGCGCAGATCCATGGCTTCCCGGAAGGCGCTGCTGAAATCATGCACCATACAGACGGTGATCCCAAACGTCAGCACTGCCACCGCTTCTTCATGCATCCAGAAGATAAACTGCTCCACCGGCTTATGCACCACATAAACCATCAGAAGGCTTAAGAAGCCCCAGGCAATGGTGGAACTCAGGCAGATATGGCCCCGGTACTGAAGCTTCTGGCTGCTGTAATCCCAGTACCGGACCCGGAACAGCCGGACCATGGTTTCACCGGTCACATATTCCAGCACCGTCGCGCCAAGAGCCCCCACCACATAGACCAGCACCGGCGTCTCCTGAAACGGAAGGGTAAGCCACAGCACCAGGATCGCTCCGCTTCCGTACAGCGGAAGCCAGGGGCCCTTTAGGAACCCCCGGTTCGTCAGATGCCGTTCCTTAAAGGACACATATGTGGATTCAAAGCACCAGCCGAAGATACAGTAAAAGTAGAAAAAGGACAGCCATTCCCGAAAATGATAACTGTACATATAACTTCCTATACGTGAATGTCCGCCTTCATCCCCAGAAGTTCCCGATTCGCTTCCAGGACCGGATTCACCACCTGTGTCAAAAATGCCTCTACCTGCTCCGCACTTCGGCCCACATAGCGTGACGGCTCCATACATGCCTGCAGATCTTCCATGGTCATGTTAAATGCTGGATCCTCTGCGATCAGCTCCAGCAGGTTATTCTCTTTCCCGTTTTCCTTTACGTTTCTTCCTGCCTCCATGGAAAGCGTCCGGATCTTCTCATGGAGCTCCTGCCGGTCTCCGCCCGCTTTCACCGCGTCCATCATAATATTTTCCGTAGCCATGAAGGGCAGCTCGCTCATGAGACGCTTCTCGATCACTTTCGGATAAACCACCAGACCATCCACCACATTCAGGCACAGATCCAAAATCCCGTCAATGGCGAGAAATCCTTCCGGTATGGACAGACGCTTATTGGCAGAGTCGTCCAGCGTCCTCTCAAACCACTGGGTGGCGGAAGTAACCGCCGGATTCAGCGCGTCGATCATCACATATCTGGAGAGAGATGCGATGCGCTCGCTGCGCATGGGATTTCGTTTATAGGCCATGGCGGAGGAACCGATCTGAGATTTCTCAAAAGGCTCTTCCACTTCTTTTAAATGCTGCAGAAGACGAATGTCGTTGGACATCTTATGGGCCGTGGCCGCAATGCCTGCAAGCACATTCAGCACACGGGTGTCCGTCTTGCGGGAATACGTCTGACCGGATACGGGCACGCAGGCTGAAAATCCCATCTTCTCTGCAATCATGGGATCAATCCGGTCGATGGTCTTTTGATCTCCTTCAAAGAGTTCCAAAAAGCTGGCCTGCGTGCCGGTGGTTCCTTTGGAGCCCAGAAGCTTCATGGTGCCAAGCACATATTCCAGATCTTCCAGATCCATGCAGAATTCCTGCAGCCAAAGAGACGCCCGCTTCCCCACGGTCGTGGGCTGCGCCGGCTGAAAATGGGTGAAGGCGAGGGTCGGAAGAGATCGATATTCTTCTGCAAACTTCGCCAGTTCTGCAATGACATTCACCAGCTTTTTTTTCACCAGGCGCAAAGCCTCGGTCATAACGATGATATCGGTATTGTCTCCCACATAGCAGGAAGTCGCTCCCAGATGAATGATTCCTTTTGCCTTTGGACACTGGACACCATAGGCATAGACATGGGACATGACATCATGGCGCACTTCTTTTTCACGGGCTTTCGCCACTTCATAGTTGATGTCCTCGGCGTGGGCTTTGAGCTCGTCGATCTGCTCCTTTGTGATGGGCAGGCCCAGTTCTTTTTCGGTCTCTGCAAGAGCGATCCACAGGCGGCGCCAGGTGCGAAACTTTTTGTCCGGAGAAAAGATGTACTGCATCTCTTTGCTGGCGTAGCGCTCGGATAAGGGGCTTTGGTATCTGTCTGTGGTCATGGATTGTTCCTTTCTGTGTACAAAAATAAAAAATAGTAACGCAAAACAGCCGGACTGTCACTGTCCGCTTTTACAGACCCAGTCTATGAAAGACTTCCTGGTATGCCTCTTCCACGTTCCCAAGATCTCTGCGGAAACGGTCCTTGTCCAGTTTCTCATGGGTCTTGGAATCCCACAGCCGGCAGGTATCCGGAGAGGTCTCGTCAGCCAGAATGATCTCGCCCTTATAACGGCCGAACTCAATCTTAAAGTCAATCAGGTCAATGCCAAGCTGCGCAAAATAAGCCTTGTACACTTCATTCACCTTGAACGCATACTCCGTAATCTTCTCAATCTCTTCTCTTGTCGCCAGCTTCAGCGCAATGGCAAAATAATCATTGATCAGCGGATCGCCCAGATCATCATTTTTATAGCTGAACTCCAGAGTCGGAGCTACAAAGGGAGTCCCCTCCTCCACGCCAAGTCTCTTGGAAAAGCTTCCCGCTGCCACATTGCGGACGATCACCTCCAAAGGAACAATCTCCACTTTCTTCACGGCAGTCTCTCTGTCGTTTAACTCTTCAATCAGGTGTGTCGGAACTCCTGCCTTCTCCACCAGCTTAAAGACATGATTGCTCATACGGTTGTTGATCACGCCCTTGCCGACGATGGTCCCTTTCTTCTGCCCGTTGAACGCCGTCGCATCATCCTTATAGGATACGATCAATACATCCGGATCCTCTGTGGTATACACTTTCTTTGCTTTTCCTTCATACAGAAGTTCTTTCTTTTCCATTTTCCTTTACCTGTCCTTTTCTCAGTCTGATGGTTTTTTCTTCATCCTTTTTCTCATGCCTTTTGCCATATCAGCCTTTGGCCGCCGCATCAGGCTTCGCCAACAGTATACCCCGACAAATATCAGATTTCAACTGTTTTCTTATTTTTATATACCCCCAATGGACGTTAAGGCCGCCGGCTGCTTTTTATAAGACTGCCTTCTTTCTTAAAGCAGGTATCCACTCCTGCAATGAAAAAAGGACCGTCACACTCCTGCGGCAGTCCCCTGCAAATCTTTCTATCCATTTGTAAAACGTGACAGAAACTGCTTTGTCCGCTCTTCATGGGAATGCTCAAATACCTGACTGGGCGTTCCTTGTTCCAGGATATATCCGTCATCCATGAAAATCACATGACTGGCCACATCCCGGGCAAAAGCCATCTCATGCGTCACAATGATCATCGTCGTCTTCTGCTCCGCCAGCTCTTTCATTACCTTCAGCACCTCTCCGGTCAGCTCCGGGTCCAGTGCAGAAGTCGGCTCATCGAAACAGAGGATATCCGGCTTCAGCGCCAAAGCCCGGGCGATGGCCACCCGCTGGCACTGCCCGCCGGAAAGCTGATGCGGATAATTGTGCATCCGGTCCGAAAGCCCCATCTGTTTCAGAAGTTCCTCCGCTAACACCCGGATCTCCTCCTGGATCTCCTTTTTCCTTGCCTTATAGTCCGGCTGCTCTCTGGCCAGAAGCTCCTTGGCCAGCATCACATTGCCCAGCGCCGTATATTGAGGAAAGAGGTTGAAAGACTGGAACACCAGCCCAAAATGCAGTCTTTTTTTTCGAATCTCGGATTCCTGTAAGGACGCCGGATTTCCGCTGTCAAACAATGTTTCCCCGCATACACGGATGATCCCGCTGTCCGGGCGCTCCAGAAAATTCAGACAGCGAAGCAACGTTGTCTTGCCGCTTCCGGAGGAACCGATGATGGACAGCACCTGCCCTTCTTCCAGAGAAAAACTGATATCCTTCAGCACTTCGGTTTTCTCAAATGATTTGCAGATATGTTCTACTTCCAGTATCGCCATATATCACAACCTCCTCTATCTGAAGTAATCCAGCTTTTTCTCCAGCCTTCCCAGAAGCACGGTCAATATCCCGCTGAAGATCAGATAATACACCGCGGTAAAGAACAGAGGCCAGATAGCCCCGGAGATCCCCTGGGAACCTTTCATAAACGCCTGCCCTGCCCAGATAATCTCCTGCAGCGCAATAATCCGGGCCAGAGAAGTGTCTTTTACCAGAGTGATAATCTCGTTGGACATCGGCGGCACGATGCGCTTGATCATCTGCAGCAGCGTAACTTTGAAAAAAATCTGGCTTCTGGTCATGCCGAGCACCAGGCCTGCCTCTTCTTGTCCCACCGGGACACTCTGGATTCCGCCGCGGTAAATCTCCGAAAAATAACAGGCATAATTAAAGATGAAAGAACAGGATGCTGCCAGAAAACGCCCGGCCTCCCCGCCTCCCCAGATCGGTTTTCCCAGTACCAGGCCCGGAAAATAATAGATAATCAGAAGCTGAATCATAAGAGGAGTTCCCCGTATGATCCAGACGATAATCTTGGTAATATAACTCAGCGGCCGAAAACGCGACATGGAGCCAAAGGCAATGACAAGCCCCAGGGGAACTGCCCCCAAAAGCGTCACTGCAAAAAGCTTCAGTGTTTGCAAAAAACCGACATTCAAAGAACGAATGACGATTGGCATCTGTTCCAGCATCAATTCCATATCTTTCTCCTGCTTTCTTTATCCTGTCAGACAAACAGAGGGCGAAAAAGGCTCCGCCCTCTGTTCCTGTATGTCAGATTCTACTGTGCAATCACCGCCGCCTGCACTCCGTACTTCTCAGCGGTCTCGGTCATAGATCCGTCTGCGTAGCTTGCAGCGAAGAACTCATTCAATGCGGCTGCAAGGTCAGAGCCTTTGCGGAAGCCCACGCCGTACTCCTCGCTGTTTAAACCAACCGTGTAGGTCAGATTCTCGTAGCCAGTCCCTTCTCCCACCATGGCCGCTGCCATCAGAGAGTCGATCACTGCAGCATCGGAGGTTCCTGCCGCCACTTCCATCAAAGCGTCAGACTGCGCCTTCACCGGCGTGAAGTTAAGACCCAGGCTGGTGACCTCTTTTTCTCCCGCACTTCCGGCCTCCACCGCGAAAGTCAGATCTGAGAGGCTCTCCACATCCTGATACTGATCCGCCTTGTCCGCCGAAACGATCACGATCTGCGCGTTGTTGCAGTAAGCATTGGAACACTCCATAGCACTCATCACCTCATCCGTAAGAGTCATGCCGTTCCATACACAGTCGATGGTCTTTCCATCCAGTTCCATAATCTTGTTGTCCCAGTCAATCTCCACAAACTCCACGCTGACACCCAGACTCTCAGCAAAAGCAGACGCCATATCTGCATCGAATCCAATCCAGCTGCCGCTCTCATCTTTATAATCCATAGGCTCAAAATCCGTGATTCCCACAACCAGCGTACCCTTTTCTTTTACATATTCCAGGTCGCTGTCACCTGAAACCGCTGCTTCCTCCTGTCCGGACTCCGTGTCTGTGGCCTCGGCATTCGCATCTTCTGCAGATCCGTCCTCAGACGGCGCTACTGTCTCAGCCGGCGCGTCTGCCGGAGTCCCGCTGCCTCCTCCGCATCCGGTCACCATTGCCGCAGTCATCACACCTGCTACCATCATAGCCATTAACTTTTTCATATCCATCCTCCTGTCGAAGCACGCCCCTGCGCGCTTCCCTTGATTTCTTTCTGCTATCACTCTACCATGATAAAGCATCAGCACAACACAGAAATCATAACAGGAATCCCGATGCTTGTCAAGTGATTTTTCGATTTACTTTTGCCGCATCCGATACTCCCGCTCCCATTTAAGCAGCTTCTTCTGGGGATCCGAAAAATCAAATTCTTTTTTGCCGGCTCCGGGCAGAATTCCTTCTGCCAGCTGTCTCGCCAGCTCGGCCTGCTGTCTGATGGCTTCCTCCCCCTGGTATTCAAAGGCCGTCTCAAAACACTCGGCTGCTTCCTCAAACAGGAACTGCCTCGCATAGCACACCCCAAGATTGTTCCAGACCGCCCCGTAAAATCCAAGCCCGAGGCGGCTGTTCTGATGCATCCTCAGAATATGCAGGTATTCTTCCATGGCCGCCCATTCATTGTGATTGTTCAAAAGTTCATCAGCCCGCAGTTTCAGCCGTTCCTGTTCCTGCAGACCTGCAAGTCCCAAAAGCCGTTCCCGAAGCTCCAAAAGTTCCTGCCTGGAGAAAAGCCCGCATGCCCCCACCGTTAAAACAACCAGATCCGGAAAAGCCGCTCCTGAAGCATGATGATTCCGAATCTGCGCGGCAAGCTCTGTACAGCCGAACTCTTCCTGAAGCCAACGGCACAGCCGATCGTCAAAAAACTGCCGGTCCGCCAGACAGATATTGTGGTACAGAAAATAGGTCAGCTCCTCCACGCTGTAGAGATTCACCCCCGCCTGCTCCACAAAAAACGGCGTCTTCGTCCTTTGATATTTACAGACGGCAACCTGTCCCATCTTCTTCCTCCTGTTCTTCCAACACAAAAGTCTCCCTCCAGTACAGATCGGAGGAAGGATACATTTCACCAAAACCAAGATCCGTCACTTTCACCTCACACTGGATCGGGGAAGAAAAGTGCACTTCCACAAGAAGCCTGCTGGCACCTTTGGGCCGCTTGGGCAGATCGGTTAAAAACATCCCCGCACGGACCGGCTCTCCGCCCAGCATGGACGGAAAGGAAAATTCCAGGAGGGGTTCCATAAGCAAAAGCACCTCACAGGAAGCTTTCGCCTCATACCAGCTGCATCCGGCGCTCAGAACCGTATGGACCGTATCATTTCCTGCCTCACAGCTTTTGATCCCCACATTATAAAGAAGCGTCTGTTCGTTTAAAAAAAGATAGGGTTTTTGTCCCTTCCCGTCACCGGCCAGACCGCAGGCCCCTCTTGCATGCAGCTGATCAGCCAGAAATACCCGGCGCCTGCTGCAGATCACCTCCCGGCTTTTCTTATAATCTGTGCTGTTTAAATCCGTTCCTGAAAGAAAAACTGCCGATACTTTTCCTTTCTCAAACCGTTTTCTGACCTCCTGGCAGAGCCGTTCATCCCGCCTGCCGTCCAGAAGGCTTCCCACATACCAGTGCTCCGGCTCTTTTACCTGCACCAGCATAGGCGACATCCTTTTATTCACTTCCAGGCAGGTGGCTTTTACCTCTTCCGTCTCAAACTCCAGAAACCATACCCGATGCTGCCAGATATCATTGGTCTGATGCATCACAAAATGAACGATGCTCTCCGGCTCGCTTATAACCTGAAGCTGATCCTCCAAAAAACCTGCTTCACAGGCATCCTTCAGATACCGGCCTACTTCCTCCCCTGACAAATCCGGCAGGATCATGGCCGCCCGGATTTCTTCTTTCTTTCCATAGCGCTTCAAAGCCGAGAGCACTTTGCGAAAACAGGCGTCCCTGCCCTTATGTCCGCTAAAATCCAGCGGCAGCACCTGAGCCTCTTTCATTTCCCGGGTCTGATAACAGACCTTCGGAAATGCCTCCCGGCAGTCAATTCCCGCAAAGACAGTCCCGCTTTCCTTTTCTGTCTCTATCTTATTTACCATCTGAACAAGAGCCCTTTCCTTCCTTCGTTACGATCTGACAGAAAATTGTTCTTCGGTCAGTTCGGTCAGCTCTTCAAACTCCATCATCATCCGTTTCAGCGTCCGCTCCTGCCCATGGTCCAAAACCCTCTGCATCTGGCACAGTCTGTCAAAGCGGCTGCTTCCAAGAATTTTCTCCTCCCGGTTCTCCACAGTTCTGCACTCGGTGGAAACTTCTTCGCCGTCTTTTCTGGTCTCTGTAAAAAACCATGTGAGGCGCTCTCCGTAAAAGAGAATAAAACGTCTTATAAATATGCCCCCGCAGATGGGATAGAGACACTCGGTCGTATAGTCAAACGATTTCTTTCCATGGTATTCCAGCACATAGTGCAAGACCACCTTATGGGCAGGATCGCACCGGTATTCCACCACCATATGGTCGGCCCGCCTCCCCTTTTCGTCCATACAGGGAAGCAGATTTTTCATAAATGCAAAGTACCGGTATTTTGCCGGCAGCTCTTTTATCAGCCTTCCGGCCAGATGCTTCTGTGCATCTGAAAGAAGAAGGAGCACGGACATCTGCCTCAGATAAGACAGCACGGCGGTCTTTGCAAGGGGATCCTCCCACAGAAGATGACTTTCCAGACTGTCAAACAGCTCCGGCGGCACCTCCTGGCCCTTGACAAAGTCAAGCCAGCCTGCAAAGTTCAGATAGGCGATTCCCACCACAGAATCCCCGCCTCTGTCATCCATGGACTGAAAGACCGGAAATACTTCATCTATATACTGTTCGGTGAAAAGAGCCTGCACAAGGATCTGTTCCTCCAGATCCGGCATTGTCATTCCAAACTTTCCCCCTGCCTCCCAGAGCGCAAGGAGTTCCTTTGTGCTTCCGACCGCCTGTTCTGCCAGAAGTGCAACCAGCCGTTCGGTATACATTCCCTTCTGGAATGCCAGACCGGCAAGCCACCGGAACAAATCCGACGGGACCTCTCCTTCGCTCAGCAGACGTTGAAGAAAACGAAGCAGAAGCCTTGCATCCACCTGCTGACATCTGGTTTTTCCAAAAAGCCGAAGCACATCCTCATCCTGGTGAAGCAAAATCAAAATCTCCAGGTAGGCCGCCTGATCTTTCCGGTCAAGCTGCAAGACTTCCTGGTCTGTAAAGAACAGCCGCGGATCCACTGTCTCAAGCTTACGATGCCTTCTCTGATAATCCAGAAGCTCCAGCTGCAGTTTCTGCCGATAAGATTCCCTGATCCGCCTGTCCAACAAAAATCTCCAGATCAGAGGCAGATTTTCCTCCCGGACCGGATGCGCCCCCCGGCCGTCCAGCAGATACAGATTCAGCCCCAGATGCTCTTTCAGCTTTGTCGCACAAAGCTGCAGAAATTTCGGTTCTTTCAGAACCCGCTTCAGCTCATAGTCCACAGTCCTGACATAACGTCTCCCCTGCTCGTCCAGAAGCGTGATCTTCACATCCGGCGTATAGACCGGGATGTAGGCGCAGCCGCCCATAAGCGGAACCACAAAGGCTTTTGCAAGCTGGCTGTAGCTGACTTCCACCTGGCGGATCCTTTTTTCCTGACAGGTAAGCTTCTGGAGAAAAAGAATGTCTGCCAGCGCTTCCAGCAGATTTTCCTCTAAAGTATCTGCCAGCAGGCATTTTCCATACAGCCATGCCAGTTCTTCGTTTATCTTTCTTTCCTGAAGCTGCTCTAAAAGAAATTCCTGCAAAAGCCGCCTGTGCTCTTCATAGACCTCATCGCCCTGCGTGCCGTACCGGACCAGATTGCTGTAAAAGATCGTCTTTTGCCGGCTGGTCAGCGTGTTGTGATAATGAAAATACAAAAGCACCTGCCTCGGAAGCAGTTTATCATAATCCTTCGGCAGCGCATAGACAAAATATTCATAGAGGTTGGTGATCTTTGCATCCCACTGAACCCCTTTTTCATACCATGCAAACGCCTCCGGATCCGTCCGCTGTCCCCGGATATAGACAGAGCACACAGCCCCCGCCGTCTCCCTGGAAGGATTTACCTCATAACATGCTTTCAAAAGCCGTACGGCCAGCGGAGACCATTTTTTAATCCGGACCGCCTGCAGAGCCGCCGCCTGCGCTGTCTGCGGCGTCAAAAGCCCCCTGGCGGCCGCCCAGCCAAACACCTGGAGGGAAAAGTCCCCAAGCTTGACAAAAAGAGCCATATCCTCTTTTAAAAGTTCCCAGGCCTCCTGATAAAGCAGACGGTTCCTGGTCCCGCTGTGAAACTGACGTTCCAGCATCAGATACCGGATCCTGGAATTTTCCCACAGCTTGGGGTCCAATTCCAGCAGACATGCCGTGACCAGCCAGTCCCCTGCCTGCTTCTGATAGATCTTCTGAAGCTGTGAAACCGAAAAAGCCGTCGTCTCCTGGTCTTCCCGGTACAGACTGTTCACATAAAAAAACAAAGCCCTCGCCCTCTGATCTCTCAGCTGCGGCAGACGAGACTTCTCATATTTTTGTATGATCTGGCCGGCTTCCTCTTTGTGTTCCTCCAAAAGCAGTACCCAGGCGTCCAGAAGCGGATAGACTTCCGACTCTTTGTCTGCTGCCTTTAACTCCTCCACCAGCTTTCGAAGACGTCCGAAGGCTTCTTCTCTTGTTAAGATCCCCCTTCTTTCCTGCTCCACCACTCTTTGCAGATCTGCCAGCGCAGCCTTCTGCTGCCTCTTTTCGATCCATTCCCTGCTTCTTCCGCTGCCGAGCCGGTGCACCGGCGGCAGATCCTCTGCCCGAAACTGTACCGGAAGCGGTATCTCTTCTTCCTCTGGCATTGAGGCTCCCCTGATCTGCACCTGTACCGGAAGTTCATACTCTCCGGCACTGGTTTCCAGCCAGATCCGGTCCTCAAACTGCTCGCCTGCTCTGAGACAGACGGGATGATAAGTAAATTCGATTCTTGCTGCCCGGGCAAAAAAATGATCTTTCAAAAGGATCATCCCCGGAATCCTGGTATGTAAAATGCCTTTCAGACGGCGCTCATCTGTGGAACTCAGCACAAAGCTTCCCTGTATGGTCTCCCCCTCAGCCGGTGCAAGAACCAGCTTGGGCGGATCCAGTGTCAGGCCCGGGCGGTCGTAGACAAATATTCCATTATAAAAGCCAATGATTTTTTCTTTCATATAAACCCCGTTGCTTTTTTTGCGTTTTCATATATAATATTATAGCACCGATTGATTCAAATGCGCAACTATACGAGTAAGAGAGGAAACGATATATGGGATCAGACAGCAGAAAAGTACAGAAAGAACATTTTCATGGAAGTGACCTGGAAAAGATTGAGCAAACATTCAAAGTCCCGAAAGAATCCATCATCGGCTTTGGATCCAATGTAAATCCCCTGGGGATTTCTCCGAAGTTAAAAGAGGAACTGGCAGAAAAGCTGGATGTGATCACTGCCTACCCGGATCCGGATTACCGCACGCTCAGAGAACATATCGCCGCCTACGCAGGCTGTCTGCCCGAGCAGATTCTGGTGGGAAACGGATGCACCGAGCTGATTTCTTTGTTTATCCAGGTGCAAAAACCCCAAGAAACACTGATTGTGTCTCCAACCTACTCCGAATACGAGCGGGAGGTCCGGCTGTCCGGCGGACAAGTCCGGTATTATGCCCTTTCTGAGGATTCAGGATTCCGAATGGATGTGACGGATTTCTGCCAAACGCTTTCAGAAAAGAAAACGGACCTCTGCGTCATCTGCAACCCCAACAATCCCACTTCCGCGGCACTGATGCCAGAGGAGATGGCACAGATTCTTACCTGCTGCCAGAACCAGAATATCTTTGTCATGATCGATGAGACTTATGCTGAATTTGCACCGGATGAGGTCAGCGTCTCCTGCACCAGACTTCTGCAGCAATTTGACAATTTTGTCATCCTCCGGGGCATCTCCAAATTTTTTGCAGCCCCGGGACTTCGGCTGGGCTACGCCATGACCGGCAGCCTTTCTTTGCTTTCCCTGGCAAAGGAGCGCCAGAATCCCTGGTCTCTCAACAGCCTTGCAGACGCCGCCGGCGCCCTGATGTTTGCAGACCATAACTATATTCAAAAAACCAGAACGCTCATTTCATCTGAACGGGAGCGGATCTATCAGGAGCTTCGAAGCTGGAAGTATATCAGAGTCTACCAGCCTTACGCCAATTTTATCCTGGTCCGTATCTTAAAAGAAGGAATCACTTCCAGTGATGTATTCCTCCACGCCATAAAAAAAGGGATGATGCTTCGGGACTGCTCAGACTTTCCCGGTCTGGAAGACGAAACGTTCTTCCGCTTCTGTTTTCTGATGCCTGAGCAGAACACCGCACTTTTAAACTGCCTGAAAGAAATCCTTTCAGATTGACCATTCCTACTCAAAATATGTGTGATAAATCTCAAAAAAGGAGCTGGTCTGTACTTCTTCATAGTCCGAAAACCGGATCTTGTCCCAGAGCTTTTCCTGAAACTCAGACAGGGTGTCTTTCATCACCTCCGAATAGATGCCCTGGAACCGCTCTGATTTCTGCTGATTTGCCACCTGAACTTTGTTGGCCTCGGATTCCTCTTCCAGATAGGTACTCAGGCACTTTAATATATAGTACCCGCCGTCTTCGGCAAACACCTGGCTGACTTCTTCATTGTTCAGATCAAAAGCCACCTTCTCATATTCCCCGCCTTTTTCACCTCTGGCCATGGAGACGGTAGTCTGTGTGAGTTTGGAGTAATTGGCCGCGATGCTTCCGAACTCCTCCCCCTCCTCAATCCTGCGGCGAAGCTCCTGTGCAAGATGCTCCTCCGGAACAAAGATCTGCTGAAGCTGAATGATTCTGGCCTCGTCATCACTGATCTCCACGCTGACGTCCTCTGTGATCTCCTGATAGGCCTTGAAAGCCAGGCAGTAGTCTTTGTACATCTGGCTGACTGACTCCTGATCCACTTTCAGAATTCCAATCTCTTCCCGGCTTAAGGTGCCGATATATTCTGCCGCTGCCTGTCCGGCCAGTGACTGCTCCTCCTCGGTCAGGACGATCTCCTGCTCCCGGGCCAGAAGCACCATGCTTTTTACCTGCGCAAGCTCTGAGAGCACCTGATTTTTCAGGTATTCTTCCATGGTCATCTCTCCCAGCGCATGCTGCCACATCTCAATGCCGTAGATATTTTCATATCTCCCTTTTTGGTTCATCAGATAAACCAGCGCCTCGGGAAGGTGACAGGATACTTCTCCGATTCGGAACACTTCATCCGAAGCAAGACCGGTAGTGAGCACAATCTTTGTGTTGCTGCAGCCGGACAGCAAAAGACACAGAGCCAAAACCAGAGAAAGCCATCCACATCTTTTCTTATTTTTCACTTTGCACCTCCTCCAGGATCTGCTTTAGCACCCCAAGAACACCATCTTTTTCATAAGAGGCCACCACATGCCCTGCCGCTTTTTGAATATCCGGATGAGACAGTTCAGAAGCGTAACTTCTGCCTGCCTGCATCATCATGGAGATGTCGTTGTAATTGTCCCCGAACACCACTGTCTCTTCCGGGCGGATCCCATGGACCTCCTGAATCCACCGGACCGCCTGTCCCTTCGTGGCATCCAGTGCATTGATGTCCACCCACTTTGCCCCGGATACATGGATGACAAACCTGTCCTTCCAGCGCTCATAGAGCTGGTCGTAGATCGCTCTGGAACCGCCTTCACAGTACAGGCTCAGCTTGATGCAGGTGTCCATATAGGGCGATATATCCTCCACTACCTTCCCGGCGCCTTTGTACTCTCCAAAAATCAGCCTGGAAAAACTTTCATCCTTGTCATCCGTATAACACCCCTCCCGGGTAGAAAAAAGCAGTCTCTGGCCCGGAATTCCTTTCAGTTCCTCCAGAAAATCCACCATAAATTCCCGGTCCAGGCGCAGCTCCTTTTCGGATACACCGCCTTTTAGAATCGAGGCACCGTTGTCTCCCAGGTAATAGACCAGATCCCGCACCTCGTGAAACATGGCATCAATGCTGGAGGTCTGCCTGCCGCTTGCCACCGCAAACTGCACGCCCAGCCCGGCAAACGTTCGGATCACCTCCATATATTCCGGATTTAAGCCGCTTCCGCCCTCCGGAACCAGCGTACCATCAATATCGCTTACAATTAATCGAATCATTGTTTTCTTTCATCCTTTTTGGTATATACTATAGGAAACGCCATAAGACAGGACTTATGACGTTTCCTAATACACAATATAATAGAAAAGTTTGAAAATCTCAACGGATATTTTCTTAAATTTTCATGTTTTTTTACTTTTCATCTTCTGGCATTTGTATTAGAATAGAGAAAAATCTGATTCATGGTTCTTCAGAAGTCACACCACAGACGCGGAACTTTTCAGGAACCACAACAGAAAACCATACCGAAGGGAAAGGAGTCACCCATGAAAAAACTATGGAAAATGCTTGTAACCATCGGCGGAGCGATTCTCGCCGCCACTGGAGCTGTTTTGCTTTACCGCAAATTCTTCGCCGAAAAAGAAGAAGCCGAAGAAGCATTTGACGACGAAGCGTTTTTCGACGACGGCGAAGAAGAGACAGAAGCAGAACCCGAAGTCTCCAAGGTCAGCGAAGAAATCTTTGAAGAAGAGCACGTGGATCTTTCCGAAGATACCATCCCCGCAGACGAAACAGAAAAAATCTGATTGAAAAAAGGGACCTGTCCATCCGGACAGGCCTTTTTTCCATTAACCTGCATAACCAGCATTTGCGGTCCGTTCCATCTGCACGCCTGCAAAGCCAGACGCAGGCACCACTGCGCCGTCGCTTCGCAGACCCACAGCGAACACGAATCGCAGGCACGATTTACTTCAAGATTCGTGCACCATGCACTAGAAATCTGCCGCCGGCAGCTCATCCGCCCGAAAGCCCGGAATCACGCTCTCCCAGCTCTCGATGCCGATCACAGACAGGGCATCCTGCATGTAGGAGAGAGACTGGGGAGTGTCCAGATTCTGGAATACATCATATGCTGCTTTCTTTTCATGACCGCTGCTGCGAAGCCCCAGATACAGTCCGCTTTTGGTCTCCGCCGGATCATCCAGATACGCACGGATGATATAAGAATCAATCCGCGTATTGAACATGGCAATGTAATAGCCATATCCAACAGCCGCCGCCTGCTCTCTCTGAGCCGCTGCATTCCCGGGCTTTGCGGTATAGCCAAGTTCTCCGATGATCACCCGGATGGAACCGCCCGTTTTTCCATAAGTGGACTCCAGCCCGGACAGATAATCAGTCAGCACCTTTATATTTTTCATGGATATGTACTTTGTACCTGCAGACTGCGTCGTATTGGAATTATCCTTCCAAAAACTGGTTCTGCTCAGAGGCTGGGAGTAAGGATGGAAATTCACATTCCACTGTACCCCGGGAGCAGTCTGGTTCATATAGGCTGCAAACTGATCCAGATAGGACTTTCCGCTGTGGCCTGCCACAGAAGCCGTCCAGCAGTGATCCAGAGAGAGAAACAGCCTGGAACTTTTGGCTGCCCGTTTTACCCCTTTGGAAAGAAGCTGGAAGGCCTGGGCGTAATTGGACACGCACTCTTTCAAAGACATACCGCCGGAATAATTCCACTCCTTGCAGCTGTTTACCTCATTTCCCAAAGTCCAGTTGCTGACTCTGGTTTTGTAAGCCCCGAACTCCTCTCCCATGTAGCGGAACAGTGCCTCAAAGGTCTGTCTTGCACCGGCCTCCTGCATATTCAGTGCATAGTAAGGCGCTGCGCCTCTTTTTCTTGCAGAAGGGTGAATCAGATAGGATAATTCATCCTTCCAGCCCATCAAAAGTACAAAGGTCACATTCCGGTTATGATTGGCCCCGTACGGATTTTCGGCACCTCCCCAGCCATGAAGATGATACACCGTATTCTTCAGAGCAATCAGGTCCCCGAAATAATAGGTTTTCCCATTATAGGTATAGGGGATATATCCCGGCCTTTCGGATGTACTGATCAGGTCCGAAAGGTCCACATTCAAAAGAACATGCTGTGCCCTGGTGTCTTCTGTATAGTTGGATACCCCCTGGATTCCCTTTTTCGAGTAAATCTTATAGCCTTCATAATAACCAAAATACTGGTCATGATCCACGGTCACCGTCTCGTCCGGACTGGTATCTGCCGGTGTATCCGGTTTTGCCGGAGGCTCTGGCTTGATGGTGCTTTGTGCACTGTTGTAGTTCTCACCCAGCACGCCGGGATCACTGGTGACACAGAAGGGGAAAGAGACCGTTCCCTGGAAAAGCCCTTTTCCGGTCAGGATAATCTGATAGTTTCCGGCTTCCTTTATTTTGCTGCTTTTTTTGCCCGCCGCATTCTGGAATTTGATGGTGTAGTCCTTTTTCGCCTGCAGCGTCACCCCACCTACGGTCACAGACGTGGGCATAACTTTGAGGTTCTTTCCTGTATACTGCCATGCATAGGGAAAATAGATCTCGGCGTCCCCAAGAGAAGCTTTGGATATGGTATAGGCGACTTTGGCGGAGCCCTTAAAGTTCCCTCTTCCTTTTATGGTGATATAATTTTTCCCCACCTTCATTTTCTTCGGATAGACTACCGCATAGTCCACGTTCTCCCGTAAGACCATGGAACCATAAGTAACTGTGATCTCTGGAAGCCCTTCTTTTCCCCCGTAAACCCCGGAATAAGACGACAAAGAGATCGAGGCATCTTTCATCATATTTGCCGAAATCTTGAACTTCAGCACTTTGGTGCCGGTATAATTCCCGGTTCCGGTCAGATGAATCTGCGCATTTCCCTGACGGTCATTGTTCACATACTGAATCTGATAATCCGTTCCCGCACTCAGGGACATCTTGTTATAGACGGCCGTCACTCCCGGAGTCACCGGCTGTCCTGTAAAGGCAAAACCTTTGCCGATCACCTTTGTCTTGACTTTCTTGATATTCTGGGGCTTGATGGTAAAATTCACCCGGAGCACCCCGTCGTATCCGCTGCCGGCCACTCCCCGGATCACAGCGGTGGCAGTTCCGGCATTTACATTATTCTCATAAGAAACTGTATATTGCGACCCGATCTTCAGTTTCTTTCCGGTGGACGCATCTTTCACGGTAAGTTTTGGTGTAAGGCTTCTTCCGGTATAAGTCTGCGGTTTGACAGAAGTGACGCTCACCTGGGTCAGCACTTTCTCCGCCGGCGCAGCCTTGCTTTCGGTTACGGCCGCCTGCTGACTTTTGGTCTGCACCTTTTCAGCCTCTGCCAGCAGTTCTGATTCTGGAACTTCCGGAGCCTTCTGGGTCTCCAAAGGCGTCTCTGGTTCTGACTCTTTTGTTGGCTCTTTTATTGTCTCTGTCTTTCCCGCTTCCGGCAGCTGCTCTGTCCCTAAAGTCTCCTCCTGGATCTTCGGCTCTTCCGCTGCCGGCTCTTTTTCCTCTGGTTGATAATCGGTCTCACTGATCACCGGAGAGACAAACAGTCCCTGGTGGCTGTTGGAAAAATCACCATAGACCACCCGCTCCTCTGCAGATGCTTCCTGCTCTTCTCCGGTACCCTTTAGGAACATGGACCTTGGAATATCCACCAGATACCAGTCCCCCTCCTCCTGGCGCACCGCATTCCACATGGAGGCGGTCTCTCCTACGAGTCCTTTCACCAGGACACACTCTGTCTTTGTCTGTCTGCAGAGCTGCTGAAACATCCTGGCATACCGCTCGTCACTGTCGGATGGTACCTCTTCTCCGGCTTCCAGAAAGTCTTCCAGTTCTTTCTCTCTGATTTCGCTCACCTGTGCAAAGATGGATTCCAGTCCGGTATACCAGTCTGTGTCCTCCTCTGTCCGGTTATCTTCCTGTACTTCCTGCAGCACTTCTTCCTCCGGCATGGTCAGATCCCATCCGGCCAAAACCGTCCAGAGAATGCCTCCGTCTTCTTTCCTGGTTCCTTCATACCGGACCTTCAGACTGCAGTCCTCCAGCACTTCTGCCTTTGCACAGTCATACCAGAAGGCGTCAAAAGCATTTCTGGCCATCGGTTCATAACGAGATGCAAAATCAGCCTCTGCATCCAGCACTTCCTCTGAGTCCTCAAAAAACTCTCCCAGCACAACCGCTTCTGCCTTTTGTACTCCTTCCAGACAGGAAAGCAGCTCCTCATAAAGCACTCCTGCCTTTGTGCCCGACAGCTGTCTTCCATACGCTTCCTCGTACTCATACGCCTCTTCTTCCCGGGCAACACCTATCCATTCCTGCTCCAAAAGAAACGTCTCTGCATCCCATGCCTGCTCTCCAAAAAAAGGTTCCCAGACGATCTCCTTTTCCAGTACTTCTTGATCCGAAACCTGTCCTTTGTCGGGAAGTTCCACCCTGTCTTCCTTTGGCGTTTCTACTTCTGGTTCATCCTGCAGAACCTCAGGCTGATCTGCCTGCTCTTCTTCCCCTGGTTCTGTCTCTTTTTCCTGTTCCGGATTCTGTAGCTCCACTCCGGATTCCTGTTCTTCCTCTGCCTTTGGTTCCGGATCTTCCTGATCTGCCTCCTTAGGCTCTGGTTCCAGAGGTGTCTGCTGTTTTGTCTCCGGCTGCTGCATCTCCTCCGGTTCTTTTTCTTCCACCGGTTTTTCTTCTGCACGTTCTTCTGGCAGGTCTTCCAATGCTTCCTCCGCCGGCAGATTCGTAGTTGCTTCTTCTGCATTCTGCTCCTGGCCGGAGGTCCGTATCCCCTCCTGACTCTGCGCATCCTGCGCCTCTGGCTGTACAGCACCAGCCCCATAGATCACACTTTGATCCGTCATCAGCACAGCCGTCATTGCCAACACGGCGGCTGCCCGCTTCCAAATATACTTTCTTTTCATACGTGCCCCTCTTTTCCGTCGTATCCTATCGTACTTCCTACTATTTTACAGATCCCTTTGGTCTTTGTCAAATTCAGATTTGCAGCAGTTATTTCCATTCTCTGTCTGTCCCCAGGCCTGTCTCAGTTTTTCCACCGCCTGAGAGATGTCCTCTGTCTCCATAGTCGCATATCCGAGAATCACCGCAGGTTCCATCTCTCTTTGATCCACACAGTACTCCGACAGCGGATACACCTGTACTCCCTGCTCTGCCGCACGCCGAATCCACTCTGCTTCCGGCCATTTTCGGTCCATATACAGCAGAATATGGACTCCGGACCGCTCCCCTTTGACTGCCCGGACTCCTTCCAGCCGCCTGACCTCCGTCAGCAGAAGGTCATGCCTGCTCCTGTACAGCGCCCGCATCTTATTCAGATGCCGTTCAAAACAGCCCCGTTCCATAAAAAGCTGCAGCATTTTCTGATCCGTTCTGGATACGGTACAGGAGAAATTTTTTCCCACCTGCTCATACCGGACAAGCAGCGGCCAGGGCAGTACCAGATAGCTGATCCGGATAGAAGGCGCTATGGCTTTGGAAAATGTTCCGATATAAATCACCTTCTGATTCGTGTCACTGCTCTGCAGCGAAGGGATCGGCTTTCCCACATACCGGAACTCACTGTCATAATCATCCTCGATGATATATCTGCCTTCCTCCTTAGAGGCCCACTGCAAAAGCTCCTGCCTTCTTTTGATGGGCATGACAACCCCCGTGGGATACTGGTGGGAAGGCATCACATAAGCAATATCCGCACCGGACGCCCCTAATTCCTGTATATCCATCCCCTGGTGGTCCATGGATACGGTACAGCAGTCATAGCCAAGCCGAAGGAAGATCTCGTATGCATGCCGGTAGGTGGGACTCTCCATGGCTATCCGGTGACCGGTCCCGAGCATCCGGGCCAAAAGCATCTGCAGATAGTCATTCCCCGCACCGATGATCACCTGAGAGGGCTGCACATTCACCCCCCGGGCCTGATGCAGATAGGTGCTGATCGCTGAGCGAAGGGCGTATTCCCCTTTCGGATCCCCCAGGTGAAACAGTTCCTGCGGATCATCCCGAAGCACTTCCCGGCTCAGCTTCCGCCAGGTTGCGTATGGAAAATGTGCAAGGTCCACCCCGTTGGGTGTAAAATCATACGGACAGCTCTTTTTTGCAGATCTGTCTTCCTTTTCCTGTACAGTCCCTCCGGGTTTCAGATGATACAGCTCCTCCATCTCACAGACAAAGTATCCTCTGCAGGGCACCGATTCTATATATCCTTCCGATAAAAGCTGCTCATAGGCCAGCTGCGCTGTACTTCTGCTTACGGACAGCTGTCCCGCCAGCTTCCTGGTGGAAGGCAGCCGTTCCCTGCATTTCAGGTTTCCGCTCTGAATTTCTTTCTTAATAAATTCATAAATCTGTTCATACAGATTTTTGTTTCCTTTCCCTTCCAGATCCAGCATAATCTCATACATCCTCATCCCTCCTTTTGCATGACCGGCAGCACACATGGGGCAACGCAAACAGGGGCAGATGCCTTTGTCCTGCATCCACCCCTGTATTTTTTACCATCCTGTTCTCATCCTTTGGGCAGCTTAAAGGAACTTTTCAGCGATACGATCCGGTTGAACACCAGCGCTTCTTCCTCCGAATCCTTTGCATCCACACAGAAGAAACCGTTGCGGACAAACTGGAAGCTGTCATAAGCTTTTGCATCCTTCAGCGCTGGCTCTAACTTCGCCTTCACTACTTTTAAGGAATTGGGATTGACATTCATGGTTCCGTCGTCGTTGTACACTCCTTTTTCCTCATCAATCAGGTTCTCATAGAGTCTGACTTCTGCGTCCACCGCACAGGGAGCCGGTACCCAGTGAATGGTTCCTTTGACCTTCCGCTCTGCAAAGCCGCTGCCTGCTTTTGTCTTCGGATCATAAGTGCAGTGTACTTCCACTACTTTCCCGCTCTCATCTTTTACAAAGCTCTCGCATTTTACAAAATATGCATGCATCAGGCGGACTTCGTTGCCCGGGAAGAGGCGGAAATACTTCTTCGGCGGCTCTTCCATAAAATCATCCCGCTCGATATACAGTTCCCGGCAGAAAGGAATCTTCCTGCTGCCCAGGGCTTCATTTTCCAGGTTGTTGGCCGCATCCAGCTCCTCCACCTGTCCTTCGGGATAGTTGTCGATCACCAGTTTGATGGGATCCAGAACCGCCATCATCCGGGACCGCTTCATCTTCAGATCCTCCCGGATACAGTACTCCAGCATGGCATAATCAACAGAACTCTGCCCCTTTGCCACACCGCACAGTTCGACAAACATCTGGATAGATTCCGGCGTAAAACCCCGGCGGCGAAGCGCTGCGATGGAGACCAGCCGCGGGTCATCCCAGCCGTCCACGGTCCCGTCTTCCACCAGCTTTTTGATATACCGCTTTCCGGTCACCACGTTGGTCAGATACAGCTTGGCAAACTCGATCTGCCTTGGGGGATGGGGATACTCCAGCTCTCTCACCACCCAATCATACAAAGGACGATGGTCTTCAAACTCCAGCGTGCAGATCGAATGGGTAATTCCTTCGATTGCATCCTCAATCGGATGAGCAAAATCATACATGGGATAGATACACCAGGTATCCCCCGTATTGTGATGACTCATATGGGCCACACGATAGATCACCGGGTCCCGCATGTTCATGTTGGGAGAAGCCATATCAATCTTTGCCCGAAGTACTTTCTCCCCATCCTGGTATACACCGTCTTTCATCTCTTCAAACAGCTTCAGATTCTCCTCCACGCTCCGGTCTCTGTACGGACTGTTTTTCCCCGGTTCTTTTAAGGTTCCCCGATAGGTGCGGATCTCCTCGGCACTTAAATCACACACATAAGCTTTCCCTTTTTTGATCAGCTTTACCGCTGCCTCATACATCTGCGCAAAGTAGTCCGACGCAAAGAACAGCCGGTCCTCCCAGTCCGCTCCCAGCCACTGGATGTCCCGCTTGATGGCATCCACAAACTCCGTCCGCTCCTTGGTGGGGTTTGTGTCGTCAAAACGCATGTTGAATTTTCCGTTGTATTTTTTTGCCAGACCATAGTTCAAAAGAATGGATTTGGCATGTCCGATGTGCAGATACCCATTGGGTTCCGGCGGAAACCGTGTGTGAACCGTATCATAGACCCCCTCTGCAAGGTCTTTGTCAATCTCAATCTCTATAAAATTTTTGGAAACCACTTCATTTTCCATCTCCGTACTCCTCCGCTTTCTGAAAGTGTTATTATCATAGCATACTCAATTCTGAATTTGCAAGAATTTCTATCTTCTGTCGGTCATTTCTTTTGTAACAGCCCGGATCTTTTCCTGATAGTCTTCCACAGACACATACAGTTCCTGGCGAAACTGTTCCACCATCTGATCAAAGACCGGAAGCTCCAATACCTGTTTTAATGCATCTTCCAGTTCTGATGCATCCTTCAGAACCGGAAAGGTCTTTTTCACCTGATACCCAAGAGAATAGACTCCGATTTTCTCATCCGGAAAATCACTGAGCATCACTTTCTTTCCCGCCAGGATCGCCAGGGACATCATGGTGGAATAATCGGAAACCACCACATCGCTGGCCATGATGTAAGGGATCCAGTCCTCACCGGGAGAACGGACCATATGCCCTTTTTCCCTCTGACGTTCCACTTGTTCCCCCATGGGATTTATTTCCTTATCATATGTTTTGTATTCTCTTGGATGAATCGAAAAGATAAAGGTATATGTCCCCTTCAGTGCATCACACACCTGAAACAGGTTCTCTCCCAGCACATGAAAGAGGCTCTCCCGATTCCAGGAGCCAAAGAAACTGATCACCGGCTTTTCATCGCTGATTCCCAGCTTCTGCCGATAAAAGCTGCTTTTTTCTGATTCCTTCCCGATCCTTCCGGCAAACCGGTAACCGGTAGGACATACCACCTCCCGAAACTTCTCGTCGCTTTTGTACAGCAGTTCTGCCACCCTTCGGTTTGGCTCCAGCATTTTATCAAATATAAACTGCCCCTTGTCGTCATAGCATTCCGGACCGTAATCATACACGGTCTTTCCCTGATCATAACTTACATTGGAGATTCCATGCCCGATATACAGAAGCGGTATGGTATTGGGGAACATCCAAAAGGGATGCTCCAGATCCGCGCTTACGATCAGATCCCATCTTCGGCAGAACATTTGCCAGAGGTAATGGAGCTGATCAGCCTTTTTCCCAGAAAACAAAGTGCTTTTCAGATTACTCTTCTTCTGATAACCGTCACCAAGAAAAACAAAAAAATGATACTTCTCTTCCTCAAGCTGCTCCATATAATTAAGAAGATGCTCTTCCATTGTGGATGCATTGCAGTACAAAAGAATCCTGTATGGCCCCCTGGCCCCGGACCTTTTTCCATTCACCGCCCGGGAGATCCATTTCCCGGTGTATTTGTATGCAAAGAGAAATTTCTTCTTTATCCATCGATTCATGATTCTTTCCCTTTCCAGATCAGTCCCAGCATCTGTCTTTTATTTTTCCACAAAATCCAGAGCAGACCTGCCAGCAGAAGAAGCCTGACGCCCAGATAGGGGTAGAATACCGGCGTCACAATGGCCGTTGCCAGCACGCCGACACCGATCGCGATCAGTTTTTTTCTGTCATAGACAGCGCTTTTGGTCACCTTCTTCATGGCAGCATAGGCCCACACAACTTCCAGCAGATATGCCGCCAGTGTGGTGTAGCCGGCCGCCAGATATCCCACAAGCTGAATAAAGACCACATTCAGAAGAAAGTTAAGCACCGCACCGGCCACGCCTGCCCCCATGACAAATTTCGGCTTTTTGTGATAATAAATAATATTGGAAAAGATGCTGAACATGGACATATAGAACACACCACCCACAATCGCCGGGATCACATACATCCCTTCCCCATAGCTCGAAGGTGCCAAAAATGCAATCACTTCCGGCGCCATCAGCATGATCATCACACAGACTGCCCCATACCCCATGAGAATCGGATTCACAAATTCCGATAAAGTATGCATCCTGCCCTCTTCACACCGCTTGTAGATAGTCGGAATCATGGTGGCATTGACAGAAGACCAGATGATGTTCACCACCGCCGACATGGTATAGGCAATCCCATAGATCCCTGCCTTGTCCTCTCCGCAGTAATGGGCGATCATCAGCCGGTCGCTGCTGCTTAAAATATAGGTGGACAAAAAATAAGGAATCAACGGCAGGTTATAGAAAAATGCATATTTCCAGTACCTAAGCTTGGGCCTCCCGTTTCCGTGGCATATGGTATATACATAACAGCCTGTGCAGATCATAAGCGTCATAAGCTGCGCCCCGATCACCCGCGCTGCAACCTTGGTACCCGGAAACAAAAAAATACCTGCAACCGCACAAACCGGCGAGCTGATCATAACCAGCACCATAAAAACGCACAAAAGCTTATACTTAAAGTCAAACCGCTGCCGGGTCTTCCAAAACTCAAAGGCAGGCTCCAAAAGAAATGTCAAAAACATAAAAAGGATCAGGGTATCTGAAATGTTCATAAAGCGGAACCAGTACCGGTTGACCATCCACACCCCTGCAAAAACTGCCATCGTAATCACATTTGACAGGGCAAGCATGGAAAACGTAAAGTTATTGCGGTCTGTTTTAAATTCCGTAATTCCATTGTAAAAGACGTTGTTGCACAGGCCGAACATGGCAAAGATCCCGATCACCTCGGTCCAGGAAGAATACACGGTAATCTTTCCATATTCCTCCGTCGTCAGAAGCCGGGTAAAGATGGGGGCTGTCAAAAAAGAAATCCCTTTTTGCATAAAGTTCACCGCCATAAAAGCCATGGACGCTTTCACCTGTATGGACATCTGCTGAAATTTCTGCATTCCTTTTTTTATATGTGCTTTCATCTTTTCTTCCTTTTCTTCCTCACTGCAAAACAAAAAAGACCCAAACCACTTATCAAAAGTGTTTGAGTCCAAAAAGCTGCTGACGGGAATCGGACCCGTGACCTCCGCACTACCAATGCGACGCTCTACCGACTGAGCCACAGCAGCTGATCCTGTCGCTCTTGCCCGCGACTTGATTATAATATCATAGCCTTTCCTGGGTGTCAACACTTTTTTCATCTTTATCCAACTTTTTTTTCAGCCGCTGAATCGTGTTGTCGACGGCTTTTTCATTTTTCCCGATGGCAGACGCGATCTGCCCGTAGGTGTTTCCCACCAGATAAAGTCTGAGCACCTTTTTTTCCATATCCGTCAGCCGACTGTGAATCTGTGCGTACCGGCTCTCCAGATTCTCCCGGGCAATCATAAGCGATTCCGGATCCGGTTCCTCGTACACCTGCGGTTTCTCATCCAGAGATACATAACCATTCAAAGGCGCATGCTTCTTTCTTCTGGACGCCTGTACCGCTGTATACATCTGCCTTTCAATACAAAGTTTGGCAAAGGTATAAAAAGAAGCTTCCTCACTTGAGCGAAAACTTCGGATGGCCTTGAACAGGCCGATCATCCCTTCCTGGATCAGATCGTCATTCTCTCCGCCGATCAAGTACAACGTGCGGGCCTGCTTTTTCACCAGAGGCTTATACTTGTCCAGCAGAAAGTCCACTATCTCTTCTTCCCCTGCCGCCAGCCTCTGGAGCAGTTCCTCGTCTGTCAGTGCCGGATATTGTCCTTTCCCGTCCAAATCAACTCATCCTCTGTCTCACAATCTCATACGCCAGCACCCCGGCAGCCACCGATGCGTTTAAAGAATCAATCTCCCCTTTCACCGGGATCGACGCAACATAGTCACATTTTTCACGGATCAGGCGGCTGACACCTTCGCCTTCGTTTCCGATCACGAGGCCGACCGGCCCTTTTAAATCCACATCATACATCACACGTCCGTCCATATCCGCACAGACGAACCAGAGCCCTTCTTTTTTCAACTCCTCAATCGTCGTTCCAAGATTGGTCACCTTGGCCACCGGCGTGTAATTCAGCGCCCCGGCTGATGCCTTGGCCACGGTGGCAGTCAGCCCGGCTGCCCGTCTTTTGGGAATGATCACTCCATGGGCCCCGGCCAGATTGGCCGTGCGGATGATGGCGCCCAGATTGTGGGGATCCTCAATGTTGTCCAGAAGGATCAGGAACGGACTCTCCCCTTTTTCTCTTGCCAGCTTCAGCATCTCTTCCACAGTCCCGTAGGCGTAGACAGCTCCGTGGGCGATGACACCCTGATGCTTTTTTGTCTCGGACATCTGATCCAGCCGCTCTTTTGTGACAAAACTGATGATGACATCCTGCTTCCTGGCCTCCCGCAGGATGCTGTTCACCGGACCGTCCTGGCACCCCTTCAGTACATATAATTTATCGATTGTCTTTCCGGACCGAAAAGCCTCCAGCACCGCATGGCGGCCTTCGATACTCTGTTCTTCGTATTTCATGGCATTCCTCCTGTTCTCTCCATCCCCATCTTCACCAGATCCACCATCCTGGACATCTGACCGGTCAGATACAGATACCCCATCAATGCCTCAAAGCCCGTAGCATGACGATACTCGCCCATGGTGGCGTTTTTTGCCATGGTGAACGTCTTGGCATTGCGGCCCCTTTTATAGATCTGATGTTCTTCCTCTGTCAGTTCCTCCAAAACAGACCGGATCATCTCCGCCTGAGCGGACGCCTTCACATAATGACTGGCTTTTTTGTGAAGGACATTCGCCTGCCGGTTGCCCTGTCCCACCAGGACTGTACGGATGAGCAATTCGTAGATTCCATCTCCGATGTAGGCCAGCACCTGAGGTGAATAGGTTCTGATGTCCACCTTCGGCAGTCCAAACTGTTCCTTTAGATACTTTATGCTCTCTTCCATTTGACTCCTTCGCGTGTGTCTTCCAGCACAATGCCTTTTTTAAGAAGCAGATTCCGGATTTCGTCCGCCCTTGCAAAATCTTTTGCTTTCCTCGCCGCCTGGCGCTCTTCAATCAGCCCCTCTATCTCTCCATCCAGAAGTTCTCCCTGCTTTTCGGTGATGATTCCCAGAATCCCGCACAGATCCTGCAGCTTTTTGCACAAAGCCAGAGCCAGCGCTTTGCTGCCGCCTTCCTTTGCATGGGTATTCGCATACTTAACCAGGTCAAATACTGCCGCTATGGCATCCGCTGTGTTAAAATCATCGTCCATGGCTTCATCAAACTGTGCTTCAAACCGGCCGGCTTCCTTTAAGACTGCCTGCTCCTCTGCCGTCAGCTCCTGTGTCTCTGCATGATCTGCCGCAAACTTCAGGTTATCCACCGCCGTCTGAATGCGCTCCAAAGCATTTTTGGAAGCCTCCATCAGCTCCCCGCTGAAATTCAGCGGACTCCGGTAGTGGGCGTTGAGCATAAAAAAGCGAAGAATCTGCAGATCGTATTTCTCACTGATCTCCCGCACCGTGAAAAAGTTGCCCAGGGATTTGGACATTTTTTTGTTGTCAATATTCAGAAAAGCATTGTGCATCCAGTATCTGGAAAAAACACTGCCGCTGCAGGCTTCGCTCTGTGCGATCTCATTTTCATGATGGGGAAATACCAGGTCTTCTCCACCGCCGTGAATATCAATCTGCTCCCCCAGATATTTTTTAGACATAACCGAGCACTCGATATGCCAGCCCGGACGGCCTTCGCCCCAGGGAGATACCCAGAAAGGTTCTCCTTCTTTTTTGGGCTTCCAGAGCACAAAATCCAGCGGATCCTCTTTTTCCTGTTCTCCGGACACTAAAAGGGAGCGGTTCCCCGCCTGCAGATCATCCAGATTTTTGTGAGAAAGCTTTCCGTACTCCTCAAACTTCCGGGTCCGGAAGTAGACAGTCCCGTTGACCGCATAGGCATAACCTTTCCCAATCAAGTCAGAAATCATGTCAATCATTCCGTCAATCTCCTGCGTCGCGAGGGGATGCGTGGTCGCCGGTCTGATGTTCATACCTTCCATATCCTTTTTGCACTCTTCAATATATCTCTTGGAAATCTGCTCCGCTGAGACGCCCTCTTCGTTGGCTTTCTTGATGATCTTGTCATCCACATCGGTAAAATTGGACACAAAGTTCACCTCATAGCCTTTGTGTTCCATATACCGGCGAACCGTATCAAAGACGATCATCGGCCTGGCATTGCCGATGTGAATAAAATTATATACCGTTGGACCGCATACATACATGCGGACCTTTCCTTCCTCCAAAGGGACAAAATCTTCTTTTTTCTTTGTCAAAGTATTGTAGATACGAATCATAATCATATTCCTCCTAAATTTAATGAATCTTCACTGCATCCTCCCGGTTGGTGGAGGCCACAATGTAATGGGGTCTTTTTTTTACTTCCATATAAGTCTTTGCCAGATACTGTCCGATGATTCCCATACAGAATAACTGGATCCCGCCGATAAACGTGATGATGCATACCAGCGACGGCCAGCCTGCAACCGGATCTCCAAACAGCAGTTTCCTTATGATGATAAAACCAATCATCAAAAATGAGAAAAAAGTCAGGAAAATTCCGCTCCAGGAAGCAATGGAAAGAGGCAGCTGGGAAAAATTGATAATCCCGTCAATGCTGTATTTAAAAAGTTTCCAAAAACTCCACTTGGTCTCCCCGGCGACCCGCTCCCGGTTCTCATAGGCCAGCCAGCAGGTCCGAAAACCCACCCAGCCAAAGATTCCTTTGGAAAACCGATTGGATTCTCCCAGTGCACAGATCGCGTCTACCATCCCGCGGTTCATCAGCCGGAAATCCCTTGCACCGTCCACAATGTCCGCATCCGAGATCCGGTGCATCATCTTATAAAACATTCTGGCAAACAGGGAACGAATCGGCGGTTCTCCTTTGCGGTTCACTCTTCTGGTTGCCACACTGTCGTATGATCCCTGTGCCAGGATGTCAAGCATCTCGGGCAAAAGAGAGGGCGGATCCTGCATGTCTGCATCCATCACCGCCACGTAATCTCCGACGGCATTGCAAAAACCCGCATACATGGCTGCTTCTTTTCCAAAGTTCCTGGAAAACAGATAATACTGTATCCGTGTGTCTTTTTGCGCCAGCTCCATGATGATACGCGCAGTCTGATCGGAAGAACCGTCATCCACAAACAGCATTTCAAAACGGTAGTCCCTCAGCGTATCGGCAACTCTTTTCATCTCCTCATACAGGCAGGGCAGTGATTCCTCCTCGTTATAGCAGGGAATGATCAGGGAAACCAGCTTTTTCTCTTCTGTTTTCATGTTCCGATCCTTTCTTTCAGCCCCTCCAGTTCCACGCGCAGTTTCCGGTTTTCTTCCTGAAGCGCCAGAATCGCATCCTGAACCGGATCCGGCAGATTCACCTGATCCAGATCATTCCTCGGAATCCGGACGCTGCCCTTTTTCACAACTCTTCCGGGTATTCCGACCACCGTACAGTTGGGCGGAACCGGCCCAAGCACCACGCTCCCGGCTCCGATCTTGGAATTTTCTCCGATGGTAAAAGAGCCCAGAACTTTAGCCCCCGCACTGACCATAACATTGTCCTCCAAGGTTGGATGCCGCTTTCCCTGTTCCTTGCCGGTACCGCCGAGCGTCACTCCCTGGTACAGCGTTACGTTGTCACCCAGGATGGCCGTCTCGCCGATCACCACGCCTGTACCATGGTCGATGAACAGCCCTTTCCCAATCGTTGCCCCGGGATGGATCTCGATTCCTGTCTTTCGTGCGGTCCGCTGAGAAATCCACCTGGCCCAGAAATAATGTCCCTTTTTGTACAGCTTATGGGCAAACCGATAACGCAAAATAGCATGGAACGTGGGGTAAAGAAACACTTCCGCACTGGACTTGATGGCCGGATCCCGCTCCCGGATCACCGCAATCTCTTCTTTGATATAACTGATAACACTCATAACCACTCCTCTGATTTCCAAAATAATCAAAGACCCCGCTGCAAGCAACGGGATATCAAACTTGCAGCGCTGCAGAGCAGCGGGGTATTTGACCCTCGCGGCAGTCGCCAAATGTCTGCAAGCAGCCACT
>ERZ808046.80-NODE-80-length-128794-cov-7.529930_pt1 | contig 128794 bp, 114 predicted proteins | sample MGYA00380196_ERZ808046 | MGnify/ENA primary metagenome ERZ808046 (study PRJEB31490, sample SAMN06133421) | mouse gut metagenome | isolation source: Z6_2 | host: mice | place: China: Chengdu | collected 2015-05 ...
GATTGTTATTCGCAATTCAATTATACCATCAAGTGCAGGTTTGTGCCTTTTTTATGGACTAAAGTATTGATTTTTCACACTTCAGCACACCAATCGGTGTGGGAAGTTTGAGTGAGATATTATTGAAATGAACAGGAATTGTTTGGATTTTCTTTCGAAATGGCAATGAGAGCATGGAGATTTTTTGTTTTGTGTTAGGAAATGGAGATGTCCGTTATAATGAAACCATCAAGGAATTTTATGAAAGGCTATACATATCAACAGCATGTATTCGCAATGTTTTTGGCATTGATGGACACTGAACGACAAATTTCAAAATAGAGGTTGAATCTCTGGATACTAAAAATTTTGATGATATGTATATGGAAACGGTTGGAGAGAATAAATCTTCATATAGGGTTCAGATTAAGAATTATCCTGATACGTTAATTGGCGACATTAAAATTGAAAATAGTAAAGTCGTTATTAAGAACAATGTCAACGAGTATGACAGTCCTGATACTAATGTTCTTGTAGTCAATACTGATAAGATAGTGATAGATGATAAGTTTATGGGATTATTTTGTACAAGAATCAATGATATTGTAATTATACCCTTGACTGTTGATACAATTATGGATTTAATGGATGCAATGTTTGAAAAGCCAGAACGGGAAATTCAGATTTACCATCTTGCAGAAGTTAAAACAGAAAAAGCAATTTTTCATGTGACTATTGATGAACTGCCGGAATTAATACAGCTTTCTTCTGATTTGGATAATCATACAGTCCTTTTGAGAAGTGTGCCAGATGAATTAAAAAAGGTATTACATATATCGAGGGAAAACCTGGAGTTGGCAAAAGCCATTATGTAACAGAGATGTGCAATAAATTTCCAGAAGCAATTGTTTATAGGTTTTGTGTTGATTCGCAAGACATAAATTGTAAATTACGATTGCAGTACAACACTTTTATTAAAGAATTACCGCGACATTATTAATGCAATGTATTCAAGGTATAAAGATTTTGTTTTAGATGGGATAGAATATTACGGCTATACCATAATATCTCCTGATACGGATATTATTCCGTTGTTAAAGGAAAGAGACATAAAGCAGTTTCACAATATGCAGATGGCTGGTATTTAGATTTACCATTTGTAGATGTATTTGATTTGTATAATCCTGATGATATTAAAAAGAATTACTTGGAGATTATACATAATGCAATGTTTGCAAAAGTATCGAAAGGGAATTATATAGCTTATTGGTTTAATTTAATAGGGAATATCCCACTTTTACTATATAAATACCAAATAGATATACAGTGGGGCAAAATGCATAATATATTTAATGATATATTGGATTTGTCATTGGTTTATAGAGGAGATATGAGGACTGGGCAATGAAGGCGGTGGTAAAATGACGATTGAAAAATTAGAAGAATTTTTGAATGAGGGAGAGGGGTATACGCTGGAATATAAGGAAAGTGTCAATTCCTTGAGCGACAGCATATTTGAGACGGTCAGTTCGTTTTCTAACCGTTACGGTGGATATATATTGCTTGGCATAAAGGAAGTGAAACGGGGCAATAAAAAAGTCGGAGAGGTAATCGGCGTAAATCCGGCAAAGGTTGCTGATATGAAGCAAAACTTTATAAATCTGCTCAATAATCCGCAAAAGATGGCTCCCTCTCTATACTTAAATCTTGAGGAGATAGAGTACAAGGGAATGCTTGTACTTTGGGTATATGTCCCGGTCAGTTCGCAGATTGAAATCTGTTGTGGAAAGATATATGACCGTAACGGAGATGCAGACCAGGATGTGACTACATCTGCGGATTTAGTAGCCAATATTTCTAATAGGAAATCGGCAGCATATATTGAGCGTAAGATATTTCCATATGCCACAGAAGAAGATTTGTGTATGGATTTAGTCAGGAAAGCCCGGCAGATGGCAGTCAATAAATTTAAAGATCATCCTTGGGGCAATATGACGGACATGGAACTGTTACGAAGTGCCGGGCTTTATGAAAAAGACATGGAAAGCGGGAAAGAAGGCTTTAACATGGCGTGTATTCTCTTATTTGGAAAGCCGGAAACCATTCAGTCCTGTGTGCCGGGATACAAAACAGATGCCATTTACCGTGTAGAGAACTTAGACCGTTATGATGACCGCTTGATTGTGGAAAACAATTTGATGGAGAGCTATGACCTGTTAATTGACTTTATTAAGAAACACACCGATGATAAGTTTTTCCTGATTGACGGTGTCAATGTAAGCTTAAGAACTGCCATAGCCAGAGAGATTGTCAGCAATCTGCTTGTGCATAGGGAATTTAAGAGTGCGTTTCCGGCAAAGCTGGTTATTGAAAAAGACAGGATATGGACGGAGAACTGGAGCAGGACACAGTGGAAGGGGAGAATCAGTCTTGAGAATTTCACTCCTTATCCGAAAAATCCCATAATAGCGAAATTTTTTGTAAACATTGGATATGCGGATTCACTTGGTTCCGGTGTTCGGAATTTGTACAAATACACGAAAATCTATTCCAATGCGGAACCGGATTTTGAAGAAAATGATGTTTTTAGGTTGATCGTACCTATGCGGCCAGCGGGGGCAACGTTGACAAACAATGGAAAAAGCAGCGAGGTTACAAAAGTTACAGAAAAAGTTACAGATGTTACAGAAAAAAGGATTCTTGAATTATTAAAAGATAACGCAAAATATAAAACTGTAGAACTTGCTGAAATGCTTGATATAAGCAGAAAAACGGTATCTGTTAAGCTTAAAAACTTAAGGGAAAAGGGCATTATAGAAAGAGTGGGGTCTGATAGAAAGGGATATTGGAATATTTATCTGTAACTCTTAGGTTACAGAAATTGAAGATTGACAATCTTTCTCTGATCACAGGTACCCTGTGAACGTAACCGCATATGCCCATTGGAAATCGCCTGCGGCGATGGGGCATATGCTTTGACTCCATAACGGTACTGGCCTGTGGCGAATCAGCGGAGTGATTCGCCATGGTGTGAACAGTAACCTTCGAGCCTTCTTTCTCATGAAAAAAACATATTTTAATCTATACTTATTTATCGACATGATGTATAATAAAGATAATACTTTTGAAAAATCAATTTTATTTTTCCGGCAGCGGAACTTGAAATATGGAGGTACAGTTTTGTCTATCATTATCACAGTTTCAAACCAGAAGGGCGGCGTGGGCAAGACCACCACATCCGCAGCCCTGGCGTCCGGGATCTTTCTCACCGGAAGGAAAGTGCTCGGGATTGACCTGGACCCCCAGGGCAATCTGGGATTCTGTCTGGGCGCAGGCGCGGACAGCCGTTACACTATCCTGGATGTACTGAAGGGAGATATCCCTGTGGAAGAGGCCCTGGTGCGCGGCGACGGCTCCTGTGATCTGCTGGTTTCCGATATCACCTTAAGCAGCAGCGGTCTGGAACGGCTTCCCGGCAAGCGGGAATGCATTCTGCGAGATGCCATTGCCCCGGTGATTGATCAGTATGACTACATCATCATTGACACTCCGCCGGCGCTGAATCTTCTGACCGTCAATGCCTATTCCACCTCGGATTATCTGATCATCCCCATGTCTTCCGACATCCTGAGTCTGGTGGGTCTGGCACAGTTAAAAGAGACGATCGAATCTGTACGCAGCACACTCAATCCGGATTTTCGCGTTCTGGGCATCCTGCTTACCAGATACAACCGGAGAACCAGGCTGGCTCACGATGTGCTGGATATGGCCAATCAGCTGGCAGTACAGATTGATACGCAGGTATTTGAGACCAAGATTCGAAGCGGTGTGGCCATCGCAGAAGCGCCGGCTCACGGCGAAAGCATTTTTACTTACAACCCCAACTCGCTGGCAGTACAGGACTACGCAGAGTTTCTCCTGGAGATTGCGCCGGCGATTCATTTAAAGGAGGCTTAAATCAATGGCAAAAAAAACCAACAAAACTTCACATGTACTGAATCTTCTGACTAACCACACGCCGGGGGAGGATACGGATAACGCCGGAATGGAGAAAAAAAGCGACGTTTCCACGATCCCTGCTGCTTCTGCGAAAGTTACTGTCGTAGATGAGGGAAGCCGAAACGATCGTGTATCCCAGGAGATTTTAAGTCATTTATCCGAAGAATTGGAACTGGAAGTACCAGAACTGGAAGAAATTCCCGAAGAGCTGCCGCAGAACGCTCCGGAGGTCTTAGAAGAGCCTTCGCCTGCAGTGTCGGAAGAAGAGACAGTTTCGGCCGCAGTTCCTGAAGATACCAACACAGTTTCCCAGCCTGAAACAGCATCCGTCATCAAGCAAAGCCATCGACTGGTAGACCAGCTGAAGGATGACCACTTCCATTTCATCAACGTGATGGAAGAACTGATCATGCAGCACGATCTGGACACGATCCTGAGACAATACAACGTATGCACCTGCAACCGCTGCAAAGCCGACGTCTGCGCCCTGACGCTTACCGGTCTCCCCGCTAAATACGTGGTGGCAAGCGACAAATCCCTCTCCCCGGTTCTGAATTATTACAAGAACCGCTACAAGATCAGCATTCTCGCGGAACTGAGCAAAGCCTGCACCGTTGTACGGGAGCATCCGCATCACGAAAGGTAAGACAGCAAAAGCGATTCCTTCACAAGACTGCTTCGTGAAGAAATCGCTTTTGCATGTTTTTTGCTTCTTATCTTTTTTCTGTCCTTAATCTGTAATTTTCAGATACTCTACCAGTTCTTTTACTTTTTTATTATATAATGCTGTCGTCATACTCACAATTTCATCATACTGAGATTCTTCATATGCTATCCCTTTTAAGAAAAACCCACGTTCAATTGCTCTTTTTTGTTTCTTCAGCATACGATAGCAGTTTTGCAAATGTATTTTGCCCATCTCATCAAAAGATTTCGTATCTCCATGTGCATCAATCCATTCTTCCTCATATGCCGCCAGATATGGATAGTCAGACTCTTCCAGCATACCTCTTAAAAGAAACTCATTCATTTGTAAGACTCCTTATTCTATGCAAAATTCAAAGATATTTCTCAAAATATTCTTTATATGGAATGTCCGGCTCCAAAATCACCCCTTCATGATCCGATCCTCCGGGAACCAGCTGATGATAGTCTCCATAGCGCCGGGTCAGGATTTTGTCATACTCTGCCGGAACCGGCAGCTGAATATGCTCAAATGGGAGATAAATAATATCCTGAAACCATTCCTTTTTCACACACTGAGAATGCTTGCCTGTCATATCGTTCAACAGGTAGTTCACGTCCTCCGTCTCGCCGAAATGCTCCTCGCTGAAGGCCTCGAACACTCTGAAACTTTCTTTCATTCCCTTCTGATAGAGCTCCAGGATAAATTCCGGCTTCAGCAGAAATTCCGCTCCGCTCTGCAGCTCCCTCAAAACCGTCACCGGCTCCATCACCATACGCCAGAGCAGATTCCGAATCTCTTCAATCACGCAGAATTCCGAATGGATTCCGTCCGCCACGCTGTCAAAGGGAAAAATATCCAGAAAGATCCCCTGGTGAACCGTATCTTTCAAGCTCAAAAAATTGCGCTCAATCGCCGTCGTCCGGCTGTCCCGGATCTTGGATATCTGCCAGATAATCCGATCTGTATACGCATTCTGGAAAAAATACGGTTCCGTAAACTCGGATGGTGCAATCTCCTGAAATCTTTTGTACTCATCCCGGAACATGATCACGTCAATGTCATCATCCCAGGGAATAAATCCCTGGTGGCGCACTGCCCCCAAAAGTGTTCCGTAATAAGCATAATAGGTAATTCCATGCTTTTTGCACACTTCGTCAAACCGCTCCCAGAGTTCAAGACCAACTGCCCATACTTTTTTGCGCTTTTCTGTAACCAGATATCCGCACCTCTCTTCTTCTTTAAAAAAAGATGCATCCAAAACCATATTTGTTCACCTCGTTCTCTATTTTATTTCTTCGATTACATTCCTTTATCGCTTCATAGAGACATCCTATCATTTATAAATACTTTTCAAAATATTCTTTATAGGGAATCTCCGGCTCCAAGATCATGCCTTCATGAGCACTGCCTCCCCGAATCAGCTGGCGATAATCTCCATATGACCGTGTCAGAATCTTATCATATCCTGCCGGCACTGGTACCTGAATATTCTCAAAAGGAACATAGATCGTTTCACAAAAACAGTCTATGTTGACACTTTGATAAGGAGTGCCCATCATCTCTTCTATAATATAGTTCACCTGACTGGTCTCTCCAAAATGGGCAGTATTGAAGTCTTCAAACACTTTAAACCTCATCCGGACATCCATATGTAATAAATCCAGAATAAAATCTGGTTCTAAAAGGAACTGTCCTCCCTCACTTAGTTTTTGCAGAACCTGATTTTCGTCTGTGACAATGCACCAAAGCAGTTTCCGAATCTCCTCAATCATGGAAAAATCCTGATTGATTCCATCCGAAACACTGTCAAGAGGACAGATATCTATAAAAATACCATGATGAAAATCTCTCAGATACGATAAATTATGTTCAATGGCTGTAGTCCGGCTGTCCCGGATTTTGGAAAATGGCCACACCCTGCAATCCGTATAAGCGTTCTGAAAAAAATAAGGTTCAATAAATTCCTGCGGCGCAATCTCCTGAAGCCTTTCATAATCGTCCCGGAACATCACCACATCTATATCATCATCCCATGGAATAAACCCTTGATGCCGCACAGCGCCAAGCAATGTTCCGTAGTAAACAAAGTAGGTAAGTCCATGCTTTTTGCAAACCTCACCAAACCGCTCCAGCAACTCCAAACCGACTGCCCATACTTTCTTGCGCTTTTCTGTCACCAGAAAGCCACAGCGTTCTTCCTCCTGAAAAAATGATTCATCTAAAACCATATTGTTTCTCCCTATTATCAATCTAAGGTCTCTGTCATGCGCTTATCACACTTATCAAAGATATCTTTTAAAATATTCACGGTAAGAAATCTCCGGCTCCAGGATAATTCCCTCATGTTCCGTGGTTCCCCTGACAAGTTTATGATAATCTCCGTACACTCTTGTCAAAACTTTATCAAACTCTGCCGGAGCCGGAACCTGAAGATGCTCAAAAGGAAGATAAACCGTTTCCTGATACCATTCCTTTCTTACATAATGTGAATGCCATCCTCTCATATCACTCATAATATAATTCAGCTCTTCGGTTTCTCCAAAGTGGGACTCATTAAAATCTTCAAATACTTTAAATCTTAACTTCTGATCCATACGCAGAATCTCCAACATAAAATCCCGTTCCAGGATAAACTGCATCCCATTTTTCATTTCTGTCAACACATTGACCGGATCCGAGACCATGCGCCACAAAAGCCTTCGAATCTCCTCAACCAGAAGAAACTGCTCATTCACTCCGTCCAGCACACTGTCCATCGGAAAGAGATCAATGCAGATTCCCTGATGAAAAGTATCTCCCAAATCCATAAAACTGCGTTCGATCGCTGTTGTCCTGCCATCCCGGATCTTGGAAAACGGCCAGAAAATCTGATCAGTGTAAGAGTTCTGATAAAAATATGGTTCACAGAACTCCTGCGATGCGATCTCCTGAAATCTTTGATACTCATCCCGAAACATCACCACATCCACATCATCATCCCACGGAACAAATCCCTGATGGCGCACCGCTCCTAAGAGTGTTCCATAGTGGACATAGTAAGTGAATCCATACTTTTTGCACACTTCATCAAACTGTTCCAAAATCTCCAGCTCCACTGCCCATACTTTCTTGCGCTTTTCCGTCACCAGAAATCCAGACCGTTCTTCTTCCTGAAAAAACGACGCATCTATTCCCATGTCTGCCACCTCATTGTTGGATCATTACTCTATTTATTTTTCTGCACGCCGATGATCGCCTCCAGTACCCAATCCACACAATTGCGGAAGGTAAGGTTTCTGGAAACTTTCTCATAACCATTCTGAATGATACGTTCTGCCAAATCGGAATCTGTAAGCAGACGACGTACGATCCCCGGAAGTTCATCCAGATGCTTCAAATCATACAAAGCGATATCCACTCCATCGGTAAAATTATCTGTAATCCAGACACTTGGATCTGTAAGCGGCACCGAATGCTGCAGCAAGGTATTGAAAATCCGGTCATGGGTCCCAGCCTTAAACCATGGCATGACATTCAGATTAATCTTGGCATCCGCCATGTAGGCAAGTGTCTCCCCATAAGGAATCCGGTCATCGATGCGATGCACATTGGAAAGTCCGGAAGAAGGATGATTCTCCCAGCCTCTCCCCAGAAGATACAGTTCGAATCCAGCCTCTGCAAGAACGGTCACTACACGCTCCCTTTCAAACATCCGGATTGCCCAGTCCACATGCACTGCACAGTTCAGGATTGTCTTTCGCACATCTTCCGGCACAGACCACTTCATCTGCTCCATTGTTCCAAGTACCGCCTGTTCAATGGTCAACTCTGTATCAGAAACCAGACATTCAAACACACTTTCATAAAAACGAAACATATTTTCATCATCAGGGAACAACCTTCTGACTTCCGCAAGCTGACTCTCCGGACGGTAATAAGTACCGGAGAAAAGGATGTCATATTTTTTATCCTTATAAGGAATCACCTGCGTGCTGCCATCCGGCAAAACACCGATATGAGGCATAAAGGCCACCCATGGCACTTCTTTTGCAAAATATTTTTTGACATACTCTACATGTTCTAAATCACAGCAGAACAGCAGATAATTGCGCGCATGCTTTTCCAACGTAGGGTGGAAACGGAACGGAGGATCCATCAGGATATCCACAACTACCGCATCATGAGAATCCCATGCTTTGATCTCATTTTCTTCTCTCGTCCCCAAACCGTCAAAACAGATGACTGCGTCAATCTTCCTTGATAAAAACCGGTTTAAATTCTCATAGGAATGAGGATCCCCATCCGGCGGATTCAGCAGATCTAAAATAAAGATTTCATGTCCTCTCGCCCGTAGCTCCTCCGCCAATTGATCGGTAAAAAAGTTAAAAGATTCCACTCCGGAATAAAACAGTACCATCCGCTGTCTTCGATTTTCCTGACTCTGCTGCTGAAAACTCTGATCGATGGCAGCTAATTCTTCCACCGTAAACATCTGTCGGACAACCTGCAGCAGTTCCTCATATCCTGCCGCCATCGCTGCCCGAAGCACAAACAGCCGATCCTGTAACTCCTGAAAATGATAAAAAGAATTTCCCAAAAATCCCAGTATTTCCTCGGCGCCCTGTTTTCCTCTTCTCATCGACTCGGCATCTTTTTCAAAAGCGGAGAGCAAAAGAACTGCTGTGCTCATGATATACGGATCTTCTTTCAGAATCGCTGTAGTAAGCTTTACACATTCCACCAGCTGTCCATTATTGAAACAGCAAGCTGCCAGCAGCTCATACGCAGACATAAGATTCCCTGCCAGCATTTTGGATCTGGCCGTACTCCCGTGCTGCTCCAACAGCACCAGTGCCTGCTTTAGATATTCTTCCCCCTGTTGATAATTCTGGCGGGAAGCATAATATTTTCCCATGATATAATCAAAATCGGCTTCTTTGGGCATCCGCGTCCGGGCCTGTTCATAGGTTTTCAGAATTTTCGCCTCTTCTGCTCTCACCTCAAGCGCCAGAAGCTGCAAAAGCCGGGCAAAGGTATCCGAAGCCCTCTGATCGTATTCTGCAAGCCGCTCAGGCATCCGCGCAATCGCTTTTTGATAGGCTTCCTCCGCCAGGACATACTCCTCCATCAGATCATATTCATTACCCAGATATCCATACATCTCCCAGTCATCCGGATGATCCGTAAGTTCCGCTTTGATCAAGCGAAGGTTTCTCTGGCTGCCTTTTTTCTGTTGATTTTCCTGATCTCCGTATCCGGTATGGAGAATGGACAACTCTGCTGTCGCATCACAGGCCCTGTTCTGGCTTCCATCCGTTTTTGTCAGATACTCATGGATTCTTCTTTGATACCTTAAAGATTCCAGATTTCGGAATACCCGGATCTGACTGTCAGCAGCCAGTACCTGTCCCTTATTATCCAGATGAATCCATCTGGTTACAATGCTGTCATAATCATCCGATATGTTTTCAATATAAGAAAGCAGCTTTGACGCATCTTCTGAAGAAAAGAATTCATCCGCATCCAAAAGTGCAATCCATTCATACTCTGCCAGACTAATGGCATAATTTTTTGCAGCGGCAAAGTCATCAATCCAGGAAAAAGAAAAGACTTTTGCTCCCATTTGTCTTGCGATCTCTATAGTCTGATCCGTGGAACCAGTATCCACCACAATCTGTTCTGAAACAATTCCTTTTCCCCAGGAAAGGGCCTGTCTAATATTTTTTTCCTCATTTTTCACAATCATGCACTGAGAAATTCCTGCTTTTTTTTGTCTTTCCAAAGTCATCTCTCCTTTCTGTTCCCCCTGTCGCCATTAAATGCTTGAAAGACTTTGCTCTACAATCTCCAGTTCCTCACATGTAAACATCCCTTTTATGAGGAGAATCAGATCTTCATAACCTGCAGCCATTGCTGCTTTCAGCACAAAAAGTCGATCTTTTAATGTTTGAAAATCATAAAGGGACCTTCCTAAAAATGCCAGCAGCTCCTCTGCACCATTCCCTCTTTTTTTGCCAGTCTCTGCTTCTTTGCAAAATGCAAGAAGAAGGATGGTTAAAGTGCTCATCAGATAAGGATCCTCCTTCAAAATCGCCATGGTGACGCTGACACAGCCTGACCGATTTCCATTATTATAGCAGCAAACAGCCAACAATTCATAAGCTTTTTTAATCTCTGCAGACAGTTGTGTCGATTTACATGCATAGCCATATCTCTCCAAAAGCGACAGAGCCTGTCTCAGATGCTTTTCCCCTGATTGGAAATTGCCGTGAGACGTATAATATTGAGCCACCATGTAGTCATAATCTGCTTCTTCCGACCAAAATTGCACAGCACGATCGTACACCTTTAAAAGCTCATCTTCCTTTGTGGCCCGATCGGCTGCCAGGATCGCAATCAGACGCATTGCAATCTCAGAGGTGGTTCCGTCATATACACCCTTTGCCTCATCCGGCATCAGAAAAAGAGCTTTTCGAAATACCTCTGCAGCCTGATCATATTTTTCCATAATCATATACTCTTTTCCCAGATAACCCAGCATCCGGTAATCCTCCGGATGCTCTGAAAGCTCTGCCTGGATCAAGGGCAAATTCCTTCCTTCTTTTTTCCGGAGTTCCCTTTTCTCATAACCAGTATGGAAAATAGACAGATTTTCTACCAGATCAACCATCTCAGCAGTTTTACCTCCAGACAATACCAGATGTTCGTGAATTCTTCCCTCATATCGAAGTGCTGGTTGATTCCGAAAGACTCTGCATTGGGTCATAACGGAGGTAATCTGCCCCTGTTCATCCAGATTGATCCAGCCTGACATAATCATATCACAGGACGTATCTTGAAGTTCCGTCACATAAGCTGCCAGTTTTTTCCCATCCTCTTCTGTAAAATATTCATCCGCATCCAAAAACGCAATCCAATCACCAGAAGCTTTCCCAATGGCATAATTTTTCGCTGCTGAAAAATCATTTGTCCACGGAATCTGATAAACCCTTGCCCCCATCTGCCGGGCAATCTCTACCGTCCGGTCCGTCGACCCGGTATCCACAACGATCTGCTCTGACACAATACCCTTTCCCCAGGAAAGGGCACGGACAATATTTTGCTCCTCATCTTTCACAATCATACATTGAGAGATCTTTACTTTCTTCCGTGTTCTCAAGTGCCTGTTCTCCTTCCCATTTCCTGATTCCTTATCTGCCATTTCCAAGGCTTTGCTCCACAGCCAGAAGTTCTTCTGATGTAAACAACTCTCTTTTCATCACCTGAACCAGATTCCCATAATCTGCAGCCATCGCTGCCCGGAGTACAAACAGACGATCCTTTAAATTCTGAAAATGATATAAGGACCTTCCCAACAGTTCTGCCACCTGCGCTGCTTTCGCCTCCTCCTGACCAGACCCTTCCAAATCCCTGCGAAACGCCCGAAGAAGCACCGTAAGCGTACTCAGCAAATAGGGATCTTCTTTTAAAAGAATCATGGCATAACTGACGCACCCAGACAAATTTCCATTATTAAAACAGCACACAGACAGCAATTCCCATGCCTTTTTGATTTCTGCCGAAAGCAGTGCCGATTGATTTCCATACCCATATTTCTCTAATATATCCAACGCTCGTTTCAGATGCTGCTCTCCACGGACAAAGTCTCCCAAAGACACAAAATAATGCCCCAATGTATAATCATAATCTGCCTCCCCAGGCCAGCATTCGGTCATTTGTTGATACACTTCCATCAGCGTCTCTAAATCAGTCCTGGGATTTTCCGACATCGTAACCAGAAGAATCAATGCAGTCCCGGATGTAGCCAGACTGTAAACCTTCTTTTCCTCCTCCGGAATCAGAGACAATGCTTTTTGAAGTGTCTTTTCTGCTTTCTCATATTCTTTGGATTCGTGGTAATCGCTGCCCAAATAACTCAGCATCCGATAATCATGAGGATTTTTCAGAAGCTCCGCCTCAATCAAAGAACGGTTCCTTGCTCTTTTCTTTTCCCCTTCTGCGTATCCCGTGTGACAGATCGTCAATTCCTTTGTCGCATCCGCTGTCACAATAGAACTTCCATCTTCCATGACCAGATGTTCGTGGATGTTCCCCTCATAACGAAGTTCTGGAAGATTTCGAAAAATCCGGCACTGCGTAATCACTGACATGATATTTCCCTGAAGGTCCAGATTCACCAGGCTGGTCATCAGATTATCATATGAAGTATTTTGAAGCCCTTTGACATAATATAAAAGTTTCTGTGCATCTTCCTGAGAAAAATACTCATCTGCATCCAAAAACGCAATCCACTCATACTTCGCTTTGCTGATGGCATAATTTTTTGCCGCTGCAAAATCATTGATCCAAGGAAACTCGTAGACCTTTGCGCCCATACGGCGGGCGATCTCCATCGTCTGGTCTGTGGATCCCGTATCCACCACAATCTGTTCTGACACAATTCCCTTTCCCCAAGAAAGGGCCCGCTCTATATTCTCCTCTTCATTCTTGACGATCATACACTGGGAAATCCGTACGATTCCCTCCATTTCCGGCTGTTTTCTTCCTTTTTCCTGCATCTATATTCCCAGCCCTTTCCGTTCCTCCTGTGTAAACATGCAGTTCAGCAAAAAATCATAAAATCCCTCACGCCCCGACAATTTGGCTGCCTTTATCAAGAAAAGCCGGTCCTTCAGATCTCCCATATGATAAAGTCTGGACAAAAAGTCTCTGACTGCTTCATATTCTTTTATCGTTCCCTCACCCGAAAGCAGTGCCATCAAAAGTCTGGACAATACTCCCATTCCATAGCGGTCATATTTCAGGTAAGTCACCGCACGGTTCACACATGCCTGCAGTTCTCCTGTCTGATAATAGCACTGAACCAGCAGATCATAGGCATCCTGCAGATTGCCTGCCAGAAGCAATGCCCGATTACTGCAGCCATAAGTCTCAAGTTTTTGAAGCGCTCTCTCCAAACATGCTGCCGCTTGATCCGGCTGCTCCTGCGCCGCAAAAAAACGGCCCATCATATAGTCAAAATCGGCCTCCTTGGGAAGTAACTGTACCGCCTGATCATACACCTTTTGGACCTCTCCTGCCAGAACTTTCTCTTCTTCTGACAGCAAACGCAAGAGGTAGGTAAACGTAGCCGCACTTCTCTGATCATATTCCTTTAAGGACAGCGGCATATGTTCGACAGCACGACGATACCACCGGATCGCCTCTGCAGTCTCTCCGTCGGCACTGCATTCGTCCCCCATATATCCCATCATCTCATAATCCTCCGGGTGATCTTTCAGTTCTTCCTGGATCAGCCTTCGATTTCTGCCGCTTTTCCCTTTTAACGCTTTTGTCTGATATCCCTCATGAAAGATGGACAGCTCCTGAACCACATCTCCAATCCGAAGTTCTCTTCCTCTTACCGACTCCAACTGTTCATGAATCCGCCTTCGGTAACGAATCTCCGGATCATTTCGGAAAATCCGAATCTGAGTACCGGAAGAAAAGATATTCCCTTCATCATCCAGCTGCTGCCATCCTGTTGAAAGTCCCTCCAGCCCCCGCTGGGAAAGCTGTCTAAGGATCCCCGGGAGCTTCCTGGCATCTTCTGGTCTTATATATTCATCGGCATCCAGCAGAGCAATCCAGTTCCCCTTTGCCTTGCTGATCGCAAAATTTTTTGCCGCCGAAAAATCATCAATCCATGGAAACAGGAAAACGCTGGCTCCCATCGCCTCCGCAATCTCTGCCGTGCGGTCTGTGGAACCGGTATCTACCACAATCTGCTCCCACATAATCTGCTTTCCCCAGGACAGCGCCCGCTCGATATTCTTCTCTTCATTTTTTACAATCATGCACTGGGAAATGCGGATCTGTCTGTCAGCTTTCACTCTGCCCATACCTCCTCCGGCTATATTTTGATAACAGAAAAAGCCATTTCACAGTATACGCTGTTGAAATGGCTTTCTGTGTTACAAGGCCCTGTTACTTTATGCTCCGGCTTACGCCGGAAGAAGATCTATCCTGCGATTCTGCTGATTAGGAAAGCAGACTCAGGACACTCTGAGGTACGGAATTGGACTGCGCCAGCATGGACTGGGAAGCCTGCAGAAGAATGTTATTCTTCGTGAATGCCGTAATCTCATCTGCCATATCCGTATCACGAATCCGGCTCTCTGCTGCGGTGATGTTCTCAGAAGTAACCTTCAGGTTGTTCACCGTATGCTCAAGTCTGTTCTGAGCAGCACCGAGCTGTGCACGATATTTGGAAACGGTATTAATTGCAGTCTTAATGGTATCAATTGCAGTATTGGACTTACTTAAAGTAGTAAGGTTTACAGTATCATCGCTGCTCAGATTCAACTGTGAAGTTGTCATAGCAGAGGTGTTAACCTGAATGGTCTCTGCTGCGCTCGGACCAATCTGGAAAGTCATCTTAGAGATGGTGTTATTACCTTTCAGCGGCTTAATACCGTTGAAGTCCGTGTAGTTAGCGATACGGTCGATCTCCTCCAGAAGACGGTTAACCTCGATCTGGATATTTGCTCTTGCGGTGGAGTTGTAAGTACCGTTTGCAGACTGGGTAGCCAGTGTGGTCAGACGCTGTAACATGGAGTGAGTCTCGGTCAGAGCACCCTCAGCCGTCTGGATCAGACCGATTGCATCGTTTGCGTTAGTAACGGACTGGTTCAGGCCGTTGATCTGAGATCTCATGGTCTCGGAAATAGCAAGACCTGCTGCGTCATCACCTGCACGGTTGATTCTGTAACCAGAAGACAGTTTCTCCAGGTTCTTGTTCAGAGAACTCTGGTTCGTTCCTAAGTTTCTGTAAGAGTTAATAGCCGCTATGTTGTGTTGAATAATCATAAAATATTCCTCCTGTTTATGATTGTAGTAACCCGGGACGTCCCTGTCCCCGGCTGTCTGTTCAAAGAGGGCCTTACCTTGAACAGACTCTGTAAAGCTTTATCTTAACTTTTTCTTTACATTCTTATTTATCGTCGCTGCTTTGGAAAACTTAAGTGTTTTTACAAAATATTTCTCGTTGTTTTCTTTTGCTACTGCAGGAGACTCAAGACATTCTGCACGATGGAATTGGACTGAGCCGCCATGGCGTTGGACGACTGATACAAGATGTTATTCTTTGTAAACTTCGTAATCTCATCCGCCATATCCGTATCCCGGATCCGGCTCTCTGCAGCCGTCATATTCTCTGCAGTTACCGTGATATTATTATGGGTGTGATTCAGATGGCTTTCCACAGCTCCAAAATCTGCACGAATATCAGATACCGCCTCAATCGCCGCCTCAATCTTTGGAATCGACTCATTCGCATCATGTCTTGTCCGGAAACTCGTCTGGTCCAGCATCAGTTCCTTACTGCCCATCTGATAGCGGTGTACATCCAGATTCTCCTCTGCCGTATAACCAATCTGAAGCGGAATGTTTGCCTGCTCCGGATCCGACATCATATTCGGAAGCGGAATCTGAGGTGTTCCGCTTCCGAACAGCGGAATCTCGTCAAAATTCGCATTCTCAGCAATTCGGTCAATCTCATCCAGAAGCTGCAGGCGCTCTTCGTCCAGATTCGCTCTCGCCTCTGTCGTATAAGTACCATTCGCCGACTGAACTGCCAGGGTTTTTAATCTGCCCAGCATGGCATGAACCTCTGTGAGAACACCGTCACCCGTCTGTGTCATACCGATTCCGTCGTTCACATTGCGGATCGCCTGATTCAGACCCGTGATCTGGGAGCGCATCAGCTCTGACAGCGTCAGCCCCGCGGCATCATCTCCCGCACGGTTAATCCGATAACCGGAAGAAAGCTTCTCCAGATTCTTTTTCAGTTTGCTTTCTGAAATTCCTTTATTCCTGGTCGAGTTTATACCAGGTATATTATGTTGTATAATCACTGTCTATCAACCACCTTCCATAGCATCGCAGCTCCTCCGCCTCCCTGCTCTCATCTGACTGATTCAGAGCTGCTGTAATCTGTGATCGTTTCACTTGATGGTTAGTATATCGGCGGAAAGAACAGGACGGATAAGGGGGAATTGTGTATTTTTTGTGAAAGTTACCAACTGGATCCCAAGTCTTTATACCCCGCCGCTTCCGCGGCTTCTTTGACAAATACCCGGTCTTCTTCTTTCTGAAAATCATAGAAATTGCCCAGGAAGGCTTTGATCTGTGCAGCAAAAGTTCCGGACTTTTTTGCCTGTCCTTCTTTTTTGAACGCAAGTAGCAGCTGTTTCAAGGCTTCTATGCGATAGGGAGCCGCTTTCAGGACTGTGACCGCACAGCTTACACACTGATTCAGGTCCCCGTTTTCATTGTGGCACTGAATCAGAAGTTCCCACGCTTCCAGAAGGTTATGGGCCAGAAGTGCAGAACGGCTCTCACTTCCGTACTGGTCCAGCAGTAAAAGTGCCCGCTGCAGATAAGCGGCTCCTTCCCGAAAATACCCCCGAAGAGCAAAGTCCCGGCCCACCAGATAATCATAATCTGCTTCTTTTGGGAAACGGTCTGTTCCTTTTTTGTAGGCATTTTGCACTGCTTTTTCATCACCAAGATCCATATAGATCAGCAGGAGATGTTTGTAAATCATGGTACCTTGTATGGTTTCCTCCCCTGGTAAATCGAAAAAGCAGGCAGCCGCCTTTTCATACCAGTACGCCGCTTCCTGATAGTTCTTCTGCTGAAAATACGAGTCCCCCAGGCAGACAAGCATCCGGTGATCATTTGGATGCTCGTTCAGCTCTTGTTTCAGAAGCTCGATGTTCCGCTCGGTTTTCTTTTTTTCTTTCATTTCCTCATCGCAATATCCGGTATGAAGAATGGAAAGTTCCTGACTGACATCCACGCAGGATACTGGTTTTTGTCCGGCAAAGAGCTTTTCGTGGATTCTGCCCTGAAAGCGAATCCCGGGCTGATTACGGAAAATCCGGATCTGAGTGCCTGCAAGTGACAATCCCCTGCTGCCGTCCTGACGAACGGTCTGAAGCCATTCAAGCTTGCCTTCCTTTTGACTTTGCAGCACATCGGTATCTTTATTCACCTGAATCCAGCCGGCAATCACCGCCTGACTGTCACTGTCCTGCAGATTTGCCAGAAGGTCCGGCAGTTTTTCTGCATCGTCCGGTAAAAAATATTCGTCTGCATCCAAAAAGACAATCCAATCTCCTTCTGCCTGCTCAATCGCATAATTTTTGGCTGCAGCAAAGTGGTCAATCCAGTCAAAATGAAAGATCTTTGCTCCCATTTTCTGCGCTATGGAAACAGTCTGGTCTGTGCTCCCGGTATCCACCACAACCTGTTCCCAAAAAATATCCTTCCCCCAGGACAGGGCACGCCGGATATTCTTTTCTTCATTTTTCACAATCATACACTGGGAAATCCTGATTCCTTGCTCCATGTTCCATTCCTCTCTCATCTGACCTGAACTTCTGCCACCGCTTATTGAGTAACCGAATACGAATTTCTCCTTTCATTATATGGAATTCCCCTGACAGCGTCAATGCTTTTCCGATTCTGTTTATACGAAAAAATTCTATTGCAAACCATTTTTCCCTATGCTACAATATCATTATCACGAAAAGAAAGGAGGAAAATCATGCATGAGTGACCAGGAATTACTGCACGCCCTGTCGGATATGCTGGACCAAAAGCTGGATACCAGACTGAAGCCCATGGAAGAGGATATAAAGTCTTTAAAAAGCGACGTAAAGGAACTCAAAGACGATGTCACTGTTCTTAAAGAAGATGTCGCTGGGCTCAAAGAAGACGTCACTGTTCTTAAAGAAGACGTTGCTGGGCTCAAAAAAGACGTCACTGTTCTTAAAGAAGACGTTGCCGGGCTCAAAAAAGACGTCACTGTTCTTAAAGAAGATGTCGCCGGGCTCAAAAAAGACGTCACTGTTCTTAAAGAAGACGTTGCCGGGCTCAAAGAGGACGTCACTGTCCTTAAAGAAGATGTCGCCGGACTCAAAGAGAATGTAGCCGTCCTTAAGGAAGACGTCGAGACTCTCAAGGAGAATTACGCATCTTTAAATGATGAGCTCCACCGCGTCAAGCTGTTCCAGGAGAATGTCATCTTGCCCCGCCTGAATACGATCGAGTCCTGCTATACGGGTACATACAAGCGTTATCTGAGAGCCGCTGAAAAGATGGAAGCTGCACTGGAAGATGTAGAGCTTCTGAAGGAAGTGACTGCCAAGCACAGCCAGGAGATCCAAAAGCTTCAGCAGGAGCAGTACCGCCAGCAGCAGGTCGTCAATGGCTAGAATGTACCATCTCTGGTATTCTATGATTACAAAGGATAACCGATGGACGCCGCATCTTCTGCCGCTTCCATCGTCATATAGATATCGCCCGCTGCGGACTTTGAAAGCCTGCAGCGGGCGAATTGGTTTTAACACGAATTTTTTATCTTTTCCAACAGATTGTCACTTTGAACAGATCCCCGTCCGTCTCCACACGGAAGGTACCTTTCTGCAGTTCGATGAAACTCTGGGCGATCGCAAGACCCAGGCCGCTTCCTTCGGTGTTGCGGGACAGATCTCCCCGGACAAAGCGCTCGGTGATCTGCTCCGGAGAGAAGTTCATCTCCGTGGCCGACATGTTTTTCAGGTTCACTGTCACTTCCAGACCAGTGTCTTTCAGATCAATGTAGACGCGAGAATGAGGCATGGAGTATTTCAGGATATTCTGGACCAGATTCTCCATCACCCGGAAGGTCCGCTGGGGATCCAGGGTCAGGACACACTTTTCTTCCGGAAGATTCCAGCGGAAATCCAGTTCGCTGTTTTTAATCTTGTCTTCATTCTCCAGGCGCACCTGCTTCATCAGACTGACCAGATCCACCTCTTCAAAATTCATGACAATATTGTCGCTGGTCGCCTTGCTGACTTCGAAAAGATCTTCGATCAATACTTTCAGTCTCTGAGATTTTTTATCCAGGGTATCCACATAGTCCTTTCGCTCCTCTTTAGAGATCCCTTCTTTTTTCAGCAGATCCACATAGGTAATAATAGCCGTCAAAGGGGTCTTCAAGTCATGGGATACATTGGTGATCAGTTCCGTTTTCATATTCCGGCTCCGCACCTCATCGTTGACTGCTTTGCGAAAACCGTTTCGGATAGCGGCCAGTTCATCCCGGATGGGATTGAAGATGCCCATGTCTTCGTCTGTCTCCGTATTCAGATCCCCGGCAGAAATCATCCTGGTCATGTCCAGAAGTTTTTTGTACTCTCCCTGGATCTGGCTGCATTTGTTCTTAACCAGCACATACAGAATGATGGTATAAATGATTGCTCCAACCACACCTCCAACCCAGATACAGCACAAAGCCGCCACAACTACTCCATTTAATCCGACTACCTTCCAGATCCTGCGGGTGAGATTCTCATCCACCTCCACATCCATCGCCCAGTGCCAGAGGCGAAGCCAGAGCTTCTTGATCCATCTGCAGAAAGTGAAGCAGAGCAGATTTTCCCTGCAGGTCTGAATCGGATGTGTAAGATAAGGCAGAATTGACGCAGCCAACCAGTACCAGCAGAAAGCAAAACAGGTCCAGAAAACCCATACGAACAGAGTGGCTGCCCCGCCTGCATAACTGCCAAAACCTATCGTCTCAAAATCCTCAGCAAGACGGGAAGTCAGGGTATAGATCCCAAAATCCGATGCCACAACGCTCCCTGTGGCCGCAAAACCGATTGCACCTGCCCAAACCGTCACCTCGGTCGGAAGACGAAACAGCCGGCTTCGCCGAAGATCCAGCGCCGGAAGATTCTGCAGGACCAGCGCCAGAACTCCCATGATGCCGATGATGGCCAGCATACCAATCAGATAGCCGCTTCTTGCATAGGCACTGCGTTCTGTCCAGTAGTCTCTCCACTGATAGTCTTCTTCTATATTTCCATCGCTGTATACTCCGAACAAAAAGGATGCATTCTGAATAGACGGAGCCGGAACTAATTTTAAAAGCTGGTCATTGTTCTCGGAAACCCCTTCCACCGGAATCTCTTTTTCATATGTCTCACCGTTTTCATCGGTCACCGTTACGGTTTCATAGACCTCCATTCCATATTCATATTCACCTTCATAAAAAGCAGTATCCATCCCGTTGTCTTCCATCAGACGGCTCAGAGAGGCCTGCTGAAGATAACCCAGAAGCTCTGCCTCATTAAAGTCCAGCCCCCAGTGCTCCCGCACGCTTGGAATCCCTCTGCTGTCATAGGTGATTGCGAGAGCCGCCGCATAATACTGGCTGAGTCTTTCTTTATCCCCGTCAAGCATAGCTTGCAGATCACTATTGGAACCATAGCATTTTTCCGGCCCTGCCGCATAACATGCAAAATCCCGGATCCCCTGCATGGTCGTATACTGGTTCCTCATATTGCGCATCAGCCGGGCAGATGCCTCCTTGATCCCTTCCTGTTCCCGGACAGTCAGCCGGCTCATATCATAACCCTGTGTAAAATAAGCAGCCGCATCCATATCCGGGGTCATCTCATAATTCATATAGTAGATTGAAGAAAGAATGTATCTTCGAAACTCCTCGTCCAGATGAATCAAAGATGGTTCATTCTGCTCCCTGGATATCTCCGCTTCTAAGTCTTCCATCCTCTGATTTGCCTGACTCCGGAAGAACGGATAGGCGCTGCACATGACCGTAGATGCGATCATGGCACATAAAAGAACCAACAGGAGTCCTTTTCCTTTATTGCTTTTCCATTTTGTAGCCAACACCCCACACCACCTTTAAGTATTTTGGATTTCTTGGATTGATTTCTATTTTTTCTCTTATATTCCGCACATGGACCATAATGGTATCGGAATTCACCGCTTTCTCATTCCAGACCCGCTCATAAATCTCATCCGCCGAAAACACCCTGCCCGGATGCTTCATCAAAAGAAGCAGGATCCGGTACTCCATCGGCGTCACTTTTACCGGTGTACCATCTACCCGAAGCTCCACTTTTTCCTCGTCCAGCTCCAGGCCTCCGATCCGGTAGACATGGCCATCCTCCCGGCTGCCGCTTGCCAGTTTTTCCAGATAACGGCTGTAGCGCCGAAGCTGGGAATTGACTCTTGCCAGCAATTCCAGCGGAGTAAAGGGCTTGGTTACATAATCATCCGCCCCCATATTCAGACCGAGAATTTTATCTACCTCCTCGGATTTTGCAGACAGCATGATCACCGGAAAATCATAATCTTTTCGCATTTCCATCACCATCTGAATCCCGTCCTTTCTGGGCATCATCACATCCACAATCGCCAGATGAATCTCCTCCCGGTAGATAATCTCCAGACCCTCGATCCCATCCCCTGCTTTAAAGACTTCATAGCCCTGACTTTTTAAGTAAATCTCGATTCCATCCCGAATCTCTTTGTCATCTTCTACCACCAGCACATGATATTGATCCATACTCTTTTCTCCCTGTACTTTCTTCATATGATTTTCATTCTGCCGCTCCTTTCGTCGTCTGCATCCTGTTTCTGACTTGTATTCTATGGGCAGAATCTTAAAAACAAATGCAGATATTTCTAAAGAATTCCTGAAGAAAACCTGCATATTTTTCTCATTATATCACATATTAACAAAAACAACCCATGTTCTTTGTATAAAAAGCGAATCAAAGCCCCCGCTGCAAGCAACGGGGTATCAAACTTGCAACATTGCAGAACAGCGGGGTATTTGACCCTCGCGGCAGTCGCCAAATGTCTGCAGGCAGCCACTTGGCTCGTTGCTCGCGGGAATAAAAAGGAGAAAAAGTCATGAAACACGAGAAAACAACTTCCTTAAATGCACCGGAAGGATACCGTTATCTGACCCCCTGTTCGGCCCAGGATATGACAGGACTGATTCCTGCAGGACCGGTCGGAGAAGAAGAGATGGAAGATTATGAAGAATTGTACCCGTTTCTGCCCAAGGTTCCAAAGGCAGTCAAAGACCAGGAATAATCTTTGGAACCTTTGCAGAAGTACGGTCACACCGGCTTGTTCAGACTGTCCGCAAGCCGGATCAGAGCGTCTTTTACATCCGGACGGTCCTGCAATCCCTTTTTGTCTGAACCGCCCATGGTGACTGCACCGGCGCAAAAGACCCCCAGGTCATCCAGCATATACCGGAAGGTCTGTATGGCGCCCTGAAACTGCTCCGGCGATTCCGGCGCGCCGCCTACCAGCAGGATTCCTCCGGTTCTGGTAACCGGAGGTTTCTCTCCCCGGACGATGGCCGCCCAGTACACCTGCAGGCGGTCCAGAACCGCTTTCATAGAACCAGGGATGCCGTAAAAATAAACAGGCGCAGCAAACACGATCCGGTCCGCCTGATCAAGCTTCTGGTAGATCTCCTGCATGGGATCCTGGATGCAGCAGTGATCATTCTGGAAGCAGTAGCGGCAGTCCCGGCAGGGCATGATATCCGTTCGGTGATCCAGGGAGAGCATCTCCACCTCCCCCTGCAGCCGCCCGGCCAGAAAAGCGGCCATCTTGGCTGTGTGTCCTTCTTTTCTCGGAGATCCGGTCAAAATCAATGTTTTCATCTAATTTTCCTCATCTATCTTATTGTCTTTTCTGCTTTTCAAATGGCCAGATTAAGCCAACAGCAATGGTAAAAGATACATTCCAATGGCACTATACAACAAAAGGTGCACCGGATAAAACCAGTAGAAAAACCATTTGGGCTGTCTTCCCCGCTCTTTGTTGTAAAACCAGATGGGCAAAAAGGCAAGAGGCGCCGTCGTCTCCCAGGCACAGCAAAGCGCGCCCAGGATACACATGGCAGGCTTTTTCTCTCTTAAGAGATACAAAAGTACAATCAGCGCCACTCCAAATGCACCATAATCCAGATGCAAAAACTCTGCCGCTGCTGCCCCGGCCAAAAGTCCGAACATCCGGGCAGGCAGGCTGTTTTTATGGCTGTGGATAAACCAGATGACCAAAAGCCCGGTCAGCAGGGTAAAAAATACATTCTGGGCCTGCCAGTAAAAAGGGCGGATGTGGAGTGCCAGGTCAAAAGGTACTTCGCTGATCAGAGCAAACAGTCCCAGACGCATCGCATATCGCTTCACATCATGGGTGTGCAGAAACCCCTGCACCAGCAGAAAGCAGAAGATAGGGAAGGATGGACGGCCGATATAGCGAAGCACCCGGTCCACCGCCAGAATCTCATCCCATTTCTGTAAAAACATCCCGCCCAGAGGAGAACCGCCCCATGCGTTCAGCACATAAGCTTCTAAAATCCCCGCCCCCATGTGATCTATGACCATGGCAGCGATGGCAATCCATTTCAGGGTACTTCCGCTAAGCCCGGGCTTCGTCTTCATATTTTCTGGCAATCTCTCCTTGTTTCTTATAGATGGAATGCTCCGGCACCACGCCTCTGACCGAGGAGAGCGGATAGATGTTGCTCTCTCTTCCCACCACGGTTCCCGGATTTAAGACAGAACCGCAGCCCACCTCCACATGGTCTCCCACCATAGCTCCGAATTTCTTGATGCCGGTCTCAAGATCTCCCTCCGGCGTGTGGACCTTTACCAGCTTTTTGTCAGATTTTACATTGGAGGTGATGGATCCGGCTCCCATATGTGCCTTATAACCCAGGATGGAGTCTCCTACATAATTATAGTGGGGCACCTGCACTTTATTGAACAGCACCACATTTTTAAGCTCGGTGGAATTCCCCACCACAGCGCCCTCTCCTACCAGGGCATTTCCCCGGATAAATGCACAGTGGCGAACTTCCGCTCCCTTCCCGATGATGGCCGGGCCATGGATGTACGCACTTGGAAACACATTCGCACTTTTGGCAATCCACACATCTTCTCCCACTTTTTCGTACTCTTCTTCACTTAAAGCAGCTCCCAGCTTTTTGATAAAATCACCGATCTTCGGGAGAGCTTCCCATGGATAGGTCAGGCCCTCAAACAGCTCTGCTCCGATGGTTTCTTTCAGATCAAACAGATCCTGAATCGTTATTTTGCTCATACTTTTACGCTCCTTTTCTATTCTCCCTGTTCTCTTTTATCCGAGAGGGAATCTTGTTTGCCGCTTTTTGCAGCCTGGCCCGGAAACCCAGCCGCCTTTTTCCCTTTTTTATAAAAAGCCGCCGCCGCGTCAAAATACGGCGTCATGGCATAATGCTGCCGGCTTGTAAGCACCTGCTCTGTCCTGCTTCTTACAAAGTGCTCCAGTTTTCCCATATATTCTTCCGGGGTAATCTCCCCATTGGCCACATAAGTCAGACCTTTTTCCCAGCTTGCGGTCAGTTCCGGATTCAGCAGAGAACGGATGGACACACTGACCACATCAAAGATATTCTCCCCCAAAAGCGTCGGAGTGATAATCTGTGTTTTTTTATTAAGCTCTATGTATTTAATATGCACCAGCTTTTTCAGGATTTCTGCCCGGGTGGCGCTGGTACCGATGCCGCTTCCTTTGATCTGCGCCCGAAGATCTTCATCCTCGATCAGCTGCCCGGCATTCTCCATGGCCAGAATCATGGAACCGGAATTATACCGCTTGGGCGGGGAAGTCTCTCCCTCCTTGATCCTGGCGTCCTCCACCGGAAGTTTTTTCCCTTTCCGAAGCTTCTGCAGGGCCGCCTGCAGTGCCTGATCACACCCGGATTCTTCCGGTTCTGTGCCGTCTTTTTTCTTCTTGCTGCTGTCATAGGTATTCGGTGTGACTTTCAGATATCCCTCTTCGAAAAGAAAGCGGAAATTTGAAAAAAACTTTTCCTTTTCCATCTGTGTCACCACGGCCGTCTTCTGATACACCGCCGGCGGATAAAAGATACTGAGGAAGCGGCGGACAATCGTCTCATACACCTGCTGCCCGGTGGAAGACATGCCCGGAAGCGCCAAAAGCCCCTGACCGGTAGGAATGATGGCATAATGGTCTGTGATCTGCTTATCGTTGGTGTAGCGGCTCTTCTCGATTCCTTTGTAGCTGCCCTGGTTTAAGATCTCCTGGGCAAAGGAAGCCGCCGCCGGATACTGCCTCAGACCGCCGATATGTTTGTGAATCTCTTTGGCCACCGCACTGGACAGTACTCTTGCATCCGTCCTGGGATAAGTGACCAGTTTCTTTTCGTACAACTCCTGCGTAATCTTCAGCGTCTCATCAGGGCTGATCTTGAATCGCCTGGAGCACTCGTTCTGAAGTTCTGCCAGATTGTAGAGCAAAGGCGCATAGCGGGTTTCCTTCTTGCGTTCCACAGACACCACTTCTGCCTCCGCCGGAGTGACCCCTTTGAGCTTTGCAGCCAAAGCCTTTGCATCCTCCTCCTTTTTAAAGCCATTTTCCTTATAAAGAAGGGGCGACTGGTAATATGCGCTGCCCTCCACTGCTCTCCATTCTCCTTCGAAGGTCTTCCCCTCCAGCTTCTGCACAAGCAGTATCCGGTAGAAGGGAGTCTTTACAAAACTTCGAATCTCCCGCTCTCTTCGGACCACCATGCCAAGCACGCAGGTCATAACCCTGCCCACAGAAATCACGGTCCGGTCCGTGTTCTGAAAGCTGGAAACAGCCCGGCCGTACTGCAAAGTGAGAAGTCTGGAAAAATTGATTCCCATCAGATAATCTTCTTTTGCCCGCAGATAGGCGGAGCTGGACAGATTATCATACTCGGACAGATCCTTCGCCTCCCGGATCCCCCTTAAAATCTCCTCCTCGGTCTGAGAGTCAATCCAGACCCTTTTCCTTTGTTTTCCCCGGACACCGGCCATCTGCTCCACCAGGCGGTAGATGTACTCTCCTTCCCGCCCGGAGTCTGTGCACACGTAGATGCAGGACACATCCTTCCGGTTCAGAAGCCCGCTGACGATGGTATACTGCTTTTTGACACCGTCGATGACTTCATACTTCCATTCCCCGGGGAGAAAAGGAAGGGTACTTAAGGACCAGCGCCGGTACTTTTCATCATAAGCTTCCGGGTAACTCATGGTCACCAGATGTCCCACGCACCAGGTGACAATCGCATCCTCTGATTCCAGATAACCGTCTTTTCTGGTCATATTCTGCTTTAAAGCCTTTGCAAATTCCTGCGCAACGCTTGGCTTCTCGGCAATATATAAGTTTTTTGCCATATTCTATCTTCCATTCTCTGAATTCATGTGAAAGTATAGCACATTTGTGGTATACTTGTCTATAAAGGATCGGAAGGGAGCTGCTATATGAACATCGTCGGAATCATCGCCGAATACAATCCTTTTCATCAGGGCCATGCGTTCCACTTAGAACAGGCCCGCCGCCTGTCAAAAGCGGACTATGTGATCGTCGCCATGAGCGGCAGCTATGTACAGCGGGGCGTTCCCGCCATGTTCGACAAATACACCCGGGCAAAAGCCGCACTTTTGAGCGGTGCTGACCTGATCCTGGAGCTTCCTCTGCACATCGCCACTGCCAGCGCGGAGTATTTTGCCTGCGGTGCGGTCAGACTGCTTTCTGATACCGGCGTCGTCACAGACCTGTGTTTTGGCAGCGAGTGCGGCATGCTGCCTCCTTTAGCGGACATAGCCAAACTCTTATCAGAAGAACCTGCGTCCTATCAAAAAGCTTTGAAACAGGCCCTGCGCCTTGGAAAAACGTATCCAAAAGCCCGGGCCCAGGCGCTTGGCCAGTGCGGATTTTCGAAAATTCCGCCGGACCTTCTTGACAGTCCCAACAACCTGCTGGCTGTGGAATACTTAAAAGCCCTCCAAAAGCTGCCAAGCACCATACGGCCCCACACGCTGAAACGAACTGGTGTTTCCTATCACGGACAGCAGCTTTCGTCTCAGACCGCGGCCTCTGCCACCGGGATCCGTCAGGCGCTTTTAGAAAGCAGAGGTTTTTTCACAGACGCCATAAAAGTACAGCTTCCTTTTTCAGAAATCTACGAACCCTATGAGGGCAGAACCCCCATGACGGAGGACGCCTTTTCTTTACTTTTACTGGAACGGCTGCGCAGAGATCCTTCGGAACATTTTGCGTCCTGCTTTGATGTGCCGGAAGCGCTGTCCAACCGGATTCGAAGCTGTCTGGAAGATTTCCGGTCTTTTTCCCAGTTTACAGACCTGGTAAAGACCAGAAACTTCACCAGAACTGCCGTCAGCCGGGCACTGCTTCATATCCTGCTGCAGATCAGAACCTGCGAGCCGGCGAATCTGATCCGTGTCCTTGGTTTTCGAAAAAGCGCAGAGCCGCTGTTAAAAGAACTTTCCACCAAAGCATCTTTGCCGCTGGTCACCACTCCTTCGGACAGACGGCTTCCAGCAGACTGGCTTTATGCAGACAGACTTTACGAATCGGTCCGGTCCCTTCTGCAGGACTGCCCTTTTCAGGAAGAATCCCGAAGGAAAATGCTGGTTGTTTAAACTTACCAAAAGAACAAAATCAGGAAACTCTTATGAAAAAATATATCTGGAATCTGTTTACCAAATTTGTGAGCGCCATCGCTCCCACCCATACGTTTCACGCCCATTTCAGCCTGCTTTTTACCATTGGCACCACCTTCGCGGCAACCCTTCTGGCAGCGGCTTACTACCGGATCAATCCTTCCGGCACGGCCAATATCGGACTGATCTATATTTTGGCCATCATTCTGATCTCCTGCCACACAGACAAATACCGCTATGGCATCCTGGCTGCGATTTTCAGTGTATTCTGGATCAACTACTTATACACTTATCCGTATTACGAATTCAACTTTACCATGACCGGATATCCCTTTACGTTTCTGGTCATGTATTTCATCTCCATCATGACCAGCGCCACCACGTTCCATATGAAAGATCAGACCAACCGAATCAAAGAGGACGAGATCCTGATCATGGAAGCAGAAAAGGAAAAGCTTCGGGCCAACCTTCTTCGGGCGGTCTCCCATGATCTGCGCACGCCCCTTACCAGCATGATCGGGGCCAGCTCCTCCTATCTGGAGAACGAAAATACACTGCCTGCGGAAAAGAAGCGGGAGCTGGTGGGCCAGATCTATGAGGATGCCAACTGGCTTTTGCATATGGTGGAAAATCTTCTGTCCGTTACACGCATTACCGAAGGGGGATTTGATGTGCTGAAAAAAACTCCGGAAGCCCCGGAAGAGGTGCTTTTTGACGCCATTTCCACCATAAAAAAGCGGTATCCGGATCTGCAGATTCAGGTAAAGATACCGGATGATTTTCTCATCGCACCCATGGACCCTCTGCTGGTCAAACAGGTGATCTTAAATCTGCTGGAAAACTCATACTATCACGCCCGCAGTGACCGCCCGGTGGAGTGCAGTCTGGAACATGAAAAAGAGGCAATCTGCATCCGCGTACGGGATTTCGGCGTTGGAATCCCTCCGGAGAAATTAAGCGGAATCTTTGATGCTGCGCCTTCCGCCCCCACCTCCGCTGCAGACACCAGAAAGGGCATGGGGATCGGACTTTCCATCTGCAAGGCTATCGTGACGGCCCACGGGGGAGAAATCGGTGCGGCAAACTGCCTGGAAGGCACCGAATTTTATTTTACACTACCAAAGGAGGAGAATCCTCATGAATCAAATGGTTAAAATCCTCGTCATTGAGGATGAAAAAAATATCTTAAGTTTCATCTCTTCCGTGCTGACGTCCCAGAAATATCAGGTGATCTCCGCCCTGAGCGGAAAAGAAGGTCTCTCCCAGGCCGCATCCCAATGTCCAGACCTGATTCTTTTAGACCTGGGACTTCCGGATATGGATGGCATGACCATCATCACCCGGATCCGAACCTGGAGCAGCACTCCGATCATCGTCATCTCTGCCCGGATGCAGGAGGAAGACAAAGTCCAGGCGCTGGATCAGGGAGCCGACGACTATATCACCAAACCTTTTGGCAATTCAGAGCTTCTGGCGCGCATCCGGACGGCCCTGCGCCACAGCAACTCCCTGCAGACCGGCCACCGGCCCTACCGCTGCGGCGGACTGATGATTGACTTTGAAAAGCATCTGGTGACCCGGGACGGTCAGGAGATTCATCTGACCCAGAATGAATTCAAGATCGTGGCGCTGCTGGCCAAAAACTGCGGCAGAGTCCTGCTCTATGACCGGCTGATCGAACAAATCTGGGGACCCTATTCAGAAAACGACAATACGATCCTTCGGGTCAATATGGCGAATATCCGCCGGAAGATCGAGCCGAACCCGGCAGAACCGGTCTATCTCTTTACGGAGATCGGGGTCGGTTATCGGATGGCGGAAGAAGATCCCCCGTCCCGGTAAGGGTCTGATCTGCAAGACTTTTTTCGCTGCATACAGCATATTAATAAAATACAGAAAAATCCCCCTGGGGAAGCAGGATATTCAGGAAACCTGCGCCACAGGGGGATCTCTCGTCTGTCAGATGTGCCATTCATATGCGATTATTTCACGGAGGTTGCGCATCAACATCTGATCCTATCTTTGTGCATTTCTGCAATGAGATTCATCAATAAAAGCCGCCTTCACCCATAAAGCCGACAATTCATAAGACAGAAAGCGCCATTCCTCCTGTCTGCTGGATGGAAAGCTCTGCACGGAAGCTCATCTCATATGTCAAGCAGGTTTCCTGGCTTACGGATCAGGCATCTGTCCTCCCCTTCTCGCACATCAACACGGGTGATGCAATGGGATCTTGAAGACAGACTCTCCGAATACAGTGACCGGATCGTTCAGGATTCACACCTGATTCCCTTTTCGCACCGGCAGATATGCGCCGGCACGCACTTGACACAGCAATCTTTTGCACGCTCTCATTATAGGTGCTTTTTTAGAAACTGTCAAGTCTTATTCCAGGTCAAAAGGGTTCCGGTATGCCGCAAGACCCTGCAGCTCTTCCTCTATTCTTAAAAGCTGGTTGTACTTCTCTGTCCGCTCAGAACGACAGGGCGCCCCGGTCTTGATCTGTCCTGCACCGCAGGCCACTGCAATATCCGCAATAATATCCTCGCAGGTCTCTCCGCTTCGATGAGAAATGATGGTCCGGTATCCGGCTTTATGGGCCATATGGATCGCATCAAAGGCTTCCGTCAGCGTACCGATCTGATTTACCTTGATCAGGATGGCATTGGCCGCCTCCAGTTTGATGCCGCAGGACAGTCTCTTGGTGTTGGTCACAAACAAGTCGTCCCCAACCAGCTGGATCCGGCCTCCGATCTGTCTGGTCATCTGCTGCCAGCCGTCCCAGTCATCTTCTGAAAGACCATCTTCAATGGATACCAAAGGATACATGGAAATCAGCTCCTCATAATAGTCAATCAGCTCTTCCGAAGTGCGGCTGACCTTATGCCCGCACATAAGTGCCTCCCCCGGAAAGTCATACCGTCCGGTCTTCTCGTGATACAGTTCACTTGCCGCCGCATCCATGGCAAATACAAAATCCCCTCCCGGCTCATATCCAGCCTCTTCTACTGCTTCCTTCAGGTATAAAAGCACCTCCTTGGCATCCTGGATATCCGGTGCAAAACCTCCTTCGTCCCCCACAGCAGTGATAAGTCCTTCTTTGCTTAAAAGCAGCTTCAGTTTATGGTAGACTTCCACGCCCATGCGAAGCCCTTCCCGGAAGCTGTCCGCTCCCACGGGCATAATCATAAATTCCTGGAAATCCAGTGCATTTTTGGAATGTCTCCCGCCATTTAAGATGTTCATCATAGGAACCGGCATGGTATCCGTCCGGATTCCGCCCAGGTACTGGTAAACCGGGATCCCCAAAGCCTTGGCGGAGGCCTTGGCCACTGCCATGGACACAGCCAGAATTGCGTTGGCGCCCAGGTTGGACTTGTTTTCTGTACCGTCTGCATCGATCAGAAGGTGATCGATATATCCTTGATTCAGTGCATTTTCTCCAAGAAGTACATTGGCGATCTTTGTATTCACATTGGCCACGGCTTTTTCCACCCCAAGCCCCAGATACCGCTCCTGCCCGTCCCGAAGCTCCACCGCCTCAAATCGTCCGGTGGATGCACCGGACGGAACAGATGCCCTGGCCTGGTGCACCCCATCCAGGAGCACCTCTGCTTCCACTGTTGGATTTCCTCTGGAATCCAGAATTTCTCTTGCATAAATATAGGTAATCGGCAGATATTGATTCATAAAAAAAGAACCTCCTCACACTTTTTTGTTAGTATGAGCAGGTTCTCTTTGTCTTATTCGGTCCCTTTCAGATACTGAGACATCACATAGCCCTCTTTTCCATCCTGACCGACACAACGGATCTGCACCCATTCTTCAGCCGGATCGCCTACAATCTCCAGCTCGTCGCCGGCCTTCACGGTTGTCACAACATTCGAACTGGTGTTTGGTTCACTGCGGACATTCATGGAATCCGGAACAACTTTCATGATCAAGGTCTGCGGTTCTTCTGGTTCCGGCTCCTCAACAGGCGTCTCTTCCGGTACTTCCTCCGGTTCCGGTTCCGGCTCTTCCTCGCCGAAATCCTCCTCACCGCCCTTGACGATCAGTTTGTCTCCGTCTTCCCCTTCCAGTTCCTGTTCGGCCTGGACCGGGTCCTGGCTCTCTTCGTCTTTGCCTCCTTTTCCAAGCAGGCGAAAAGCCACAAGTCCGATAATCGCCACGATGATCAGAGCCAGCACGATCCCGAGAATCACCAATCTCCTGTCGCCATCCTCCATATCCCAGTCATAATGGTCATCCTCATCGTCGTCCTCATCCTCGTCGTACTCTTCTTCGTCGTCTTCATCCTCGTAATCTTCGTCGTCCTCATCCGGCTCCTCTTCCATAACAGGAACCGGCTTTTTCCTGGGCTTTGGAGGCTCCGGTTCTGGTTCCGGCTCTGGATCAGCCACAAAGTATTCAAAATCATCCGCCTTCTTCGGCTCCTGTTCCAGCAAAATTCCTGCTGTTGCAGCGGAATCTTTGAACATGTCTTCCACCCAGCTGTCCGAGCCTGTATGAATCACTTCTTCGGATGCGCCTAAAAGCAGTACTTTCCAGCTGGAAAGATAAGCTGCGCGTTCCTCCGGCTGATCTTTTACCAGGGCAGACAAGGCCTTTTCCAGCTTGTCAAGCTCCGTCTGGATCTTTTCCTCTCCCAGTCCAAAGATGTCAGAAATCTCCCCGGCTGTGAAATCATCTTTGAAAGCCATCACCAGCATGATCCGGTGAAGCAGCGGAAACGTCCCCGGGATCTCAAAGAGCGCCTTTACCCCCTCCTGCTGGGAGACTCCCTTTTCCTGCTTTTCCAGCAGTCTGTGATAATGCTTGCGAAGCCTCTGATAAAATTTCTGCAGAAACCATTTCTTCAGATCCGAAGCATCCTCCGCCTCGTCCGGCGCCACGAACAGATCCCGGAAGAAATCTTTCATAAAATCCATCATCTGCTCTTCTTTTCGGATAATCAGAAGGCTGCGTATATAGGCTTCCTCATAGACCGCATTGTATAGTTTTCTGTAACCCTGGCTGTCACCTTTTTTCAGATCCTCCAGAGCGCGTCTCATCTCAAGTACCATATAAACTCCTTACCTGAATGTGTTTATTGGTCACTGATCACAGAGTGAACAGCAGCCTTTATTTTACCAGCAGCGACTTTCCGGTCATCTCTGCCGGCTGTTCCATATCCATTAGCTCCAGAAGGGTCGGTATAATATCCGCAAGGCAGCCGCCTTCCCGAAGCCCGTAGGACCGGTCTGCATTTACCAAAATGAAGGGAACCGGGTTCGTAGTATGAGCCGTAAAAGGTGCGCCGGTCTCATAATCCTTCAGCTGCTCTGCATTTCCGTGATCTGCACAGATAAACATCTGTCCGTTTACCGACTTCAGCGCTTCCACTGCCTTCCCCACGCATTCGTCCACAGCTTCCACTGCCTGGATCGCTGCCTGCTCCACACCGGTATGCCCAACCATATCCGGATTTGCAAAGTTGATGATGATTACATCGTATTTATCCGACCGAATCGCCTCACAGAGCTTGTCACACACTCCGTAAGCGCTCATCTCCGGCTGCAGGTCATAAGTTGCAACCTTCGGAGATTTAACCAGAATGCGGTCCTCACCGGCATTGGGCTCCTCCACGCCTCCGTTGAAGAAGAAAGTCACATGAGCGTACTTCTCCGTCTCCGCAATCCGGGCCTGGGTCTTGCCGTTGGCTGCAAGGTATTCGCCAAACGTATTGTTCAGGACAACTTTATGGAACGCGACCGTCTTATTGGGAATCGTCACATCATACTCTGTAAAGCACACATAGGTCAGATCCAGCTTCTTTTCCCGCTCAAAACCGGTAAACGCATCGTCACAGAAGGCTCTGGTAATCTCTCTTGCCCGGTCCGGACGGAAGTTAAAGAAAATGATGGAATCTTTGTCCTGAATCGTCGTCACAGGCTTTCCATCCTCTGTGACAACAATCGGTTTGACAAACTCGTCAAATACTTCTTCTTTATAAGAATCATTTAAGCCGCATACAGGGCAGGGACTGTGTACTCCCTCTCCCTTTGTCAGCGCCCGGTAGGCAAGCTCCACCCGCTCCCAGCGATTGTCACGGTCCATGGCATAATAGCGTCCCATAACCGTGGCCACCCGGCCGATGCCGAGCTCTTTCATCTTGTCCTGAAGGTCTTTGACATAGCCCTTTCCGGAAGCGGGAGGGGTGTCACGTCCGTCCAGGAAGCAATGCACATACACATGCTCAAGCCCATGGCGCTTCGCCAGCTCCAGAAGGCCGTACAGATGGGTGTTGTGACTGTGCACTCCGCCATCCGACAAAAGGCCGTACAGATGCAGCGAAGACTGGTTCTTCTTTGCATTGTTCACCGCTGCCACGAGGGCTTCATTTTCAAAAAAAGTACCATCCTCAATCTCTTTGGTAATTCTGGTCAGCTCCTGATAGACAATCCGTCCGGCACCCATATTCAGGTGTCCCACCTCTGAATTTCCCATCTGACCATCCGGAAGCCCCACGGCAAGCCCGCTGGCATATCCTTTTACAAAAGGACAATTTGCCATCAATTTATCCATCACCGGTGTCTTCGCTTCAGCCACTGCATTCGCTTCGGCCTTGTCATTCAATCCATATCCATCTAAAATCATTAACACGGTAGGTCTCTTACTCATTCGCCTGTCTCCTTTATGTGTTTCTCTAATCGTCACCATTCACATGGTCTGCAGCATCCGCAAATCCATGAGAAATCTCTTTATACAGACGAGAGTTTCCCACCTCCAAGTCATTTTCTGACAAACTTTGGAAGAAATGCAGCGTCCCGTGTGGACAGTAACCTCTAATCCTTTATTCTACACGAACTGCCCAAAACATGCAAGTGATGGGACTGTTTTTCAGATATTTTTCATCTTTTACCCGACATCCTTCCGCCCTTAAACCTGAGCCTTCTCCTAATAGCTGATCATCCGGTTGTAATCCGTAACCATTGCTGAAACTTTGCTGTCAAATCCGCTGATCGTTCCGTCCACCATAAATGCATTGGATATGGTAAAATCGCTTGGCGCTTCCTGTTCCGCCACTTTGCGGAAAATCTCTTTTAACTCTTCCGCAGAATTCTCCGCTGCCTCTTTAAAGGACACATAATATGCAGACTGGGTGGGATAACCTTCGTTGCGCAGTGCTTCCTCATCTTCCAGATAAGCCAATACGGTCTCTACTTCTTCCATATACTGGTCATACAAAGGCTGCAGCGCCTCCGTATCCAGCTCAAGCATCATGGAATTGTCCTCGATTCCCTGCTCATAAATCGCCTGCTGGATCTCCTGGGCGGTACTGATCATCTTTACAAGAGCGTATGTAACCACATACCCCTCCTCTTTCATCATCTCCATGTCTTCTGCTCTCTGCTCGGATGCCACCCCATTTAAAACATTGACAAAATCCATGCTTGCAATCTCAAACGCCTCACAGTTTTTCCAGACTTCAGCATGAAGCTCTGCCCCTTTGGCATAATCATCTTCCAAAAAAGAATCCTCATCTGTATACGCATCCACCTCGTTTAACACCGTACCCAGTTCCCGAATCAGCGGACTTAAAGCAAGGTATGCTTCGTCCATCTCGGATTTTTCCTCCTTTTTGGCAACCAGCGCATCTGCTTTGTCCAGATCCTCAAAATAGCTTTCAGATACCGAATAGCAGAAATAACCATTTTCCGGCTTGACAAATTCCTCCTGATACTCAATATAATCAAAATATTTGGTAAGAGAGCTGCTCACACTGTCCAGCATGGAATTGTTCACTTTGATATAAAGATTGTAAAGATCCTGCTCCTCTTCCTCTGTCAAAGCCGCCGGTTCCTCCTCCGGCTCCTCTTCTGGTGTCTCTGCCTCTTCTTCCTCCGCCTGGATCGCTGGCTCCTCTGTCTCAGCAGGTGTCTTCCCTGAGCAACCTGCTGCAAAAACCATAACTCCAAGTGCTGCAAGAACTGCCATCAAACTTTTGTTTCTCATAACGTAACTTTTTCCTCCACACAATTTTAAAAGCAACAAACACTGGATAAGAAGATCCTGCCCTCTTATCCAGTGTCCATCATACTCTATCTTTCATAAGTTCCAGGATTTATTTCCAGTTTACGATCTTTCCAAAATCCGGTTTCAGCGCTGCTCCGCCTACCAGACCGCCGTCGATATCCGGCTGCACGAAAAGCTCCGGAGCCGTCGCCGCATTCACGGAACCGCCGTACTGGATACGGATCTTGTCTGCAGTGGCCTGGTCGTAGATCTCAGCGATACATTCACGGATTCCCTTGCACACTTCCTGTGCCTGCTCTGTCGTCGCGGTCTTGCCGGTTCCGATGGCCCAGATCGGCTCATAAGCGATCACTGCCGTCGCTGCCTGCTCTGCCGTCACTCCAAGGAAGCCAACCTTCACCTGCTGGCGGATGAAGTCCATGGTCACACCCTGCTCTCTCTGAGTCAGTGTCTCACCACAGCACATAATCGGAGTGATGCCATGCTCAAAAGCTTTCAGCATCTTCTTGTTCACCGTCTCGCTGGTCTCGGCAAAGTACTCTCTTCTCTCAGAATGTCCCAGCACCACATACTTCACGCCTGCATCGGTCAGCATCGCCGGAGAAATCTCGCCTGTGAAAGCACCCTTCTCCTCAAAGTACATATTCTCTGCACCAATCTGAATATTGGAACCCTTCGCTGCTTCCATCGCCGGAATAATATCAATCGCCGGCACGCAGAACACCACATCCGCATCCTCGGTAGCCACCAGCGGTTTCAGCGTGTTGATCAGCTCCACTGCCTCCGTCGGCGTCATATTCATCTTCCAGTTACCAGCAATAATCTTTCTTCTTGCCATCTCTATCCATCTCCTTATCTTTTTTATTCCCGCGGGCAACGAGCCAAGTGGCTGCTTGCAGACATTTGGCGACTGCCGCGAGGGGCAAATACCCCGCTGCTCTGCAGCGCTGCAAGTTTGATACCCCGTTGCCTGCAGCGGGGTCTTTGATTTTACTGTTGTATCATCCAGCAAGCAACCTGTTTTATTTATCGTCCGCTGCAGCCACACCCGGAAGCTCTTTTCCTTCCAGGAATTCCAGAGAAGCTCCGCCGCCTGTGGAAATATGACTCATCTTATCCGCAAAGCCCAGCTGGTTCACAGCCGCTGCAGAATCACCGCCGCCGATGATCGTCGTCGCGTCTGTCTCCGCCAGAGATTTTGCCACTGCGATGGTTCCCTTTGCCAGAATCGGATTCTCGAACACACCCATAGGTCCGTTCCACACAACGGTCTTGGCAGACTTCACAGCATCCGCATACATCTCTGCTGTCTTGGTTCCGATATCCAGACCCATCTTGTCAGCAGGAATCGCGCTGGAATCCACAACCGTAACTTCGATCTCTGCATCAATGGGATTCGGGAATGCAGAAGCCACCGTGGTATCCACCGGAAGCAGAAGCTTCTTGCCAAGCTTCTCTGCTTTCTCCATCATCTCTTTGCAGTAGTCAATCTTTTCCTCATCCACCAGAGAGGTTCCGATCTCATAACCTTTTGCTTTTAAGAAGGTGTAAGCCATACCGCCGCCGATGATCAGGGTGTCGCATTTTTCCAGAAGATTCGCGATTACGTTCAGCTTGTCTGCCACTTTCGCACCGCCCAGGATTGCCACAAACGGTCTTACCGGATTTTCCACTGCGTTGCCCAGGAAATCAATCTCCTTCTGCATCAGATATCCGACCGCACACTCGCCGCCTTTTGCGCGGACCACGTCCGTTACGCCCGCCACCGATGCATGTGCTCTGTGAGAAGAACCAAATGCGTCACACACATAGACATCACAGAGGTCTGCCAGTTCTTTGGAGAACTCTTCGCCGTTTTTGGTCTCCTCTTTGCCGCGGAAACGGGTATTCTGAAGAAGCACCACATCTCCCTCGTTCATGGCTGCCACTGCTGCCGTCGCTGCCTCGCCGGTTACTTTGTAATCCGAAACAAAATTCACCGGTTTTCCGAGTTTCTCGGCAAGTCTCTCGGCAACCGGTGCCAGAGATTCTCCCTCATTCGGGCCGTTCTTCACTTTCCCAAGATGTGAGCAGAGAATAACCTTTCCGCCGTCATTCATCAATTTCTGAATCGTGGGAAGCGCTGCTTTGATTCTGGTTTCATCGGTGATCTTTCCATCTTTTAAAGGAACGTTAAAATCGCATCTTACCAGTACGCGTTTTCCTTTTACATTGATATCATTTACTGACTTTTTATTCAGTCCCATGTTGGTCTGCCTCCTGCTGTTTTTTTGTAGGAATCGGAAAAAGGATCCGGTCCAAAGACCGGACCCTTTAAGGTCTTAATAATTACAGAAGAACTGCATAGCTCATTGGTTTATGCAAGCTCTGCGAAGTATTTGATGGTGCGAACCATCTGAGATACGTAGGAGTTCTCATTGTCATACCAGGAAACAACCTCTACCTGAGCTTTTCCATCCGGAAGCGGAGAAACCATGGTCTGGGTTGCATCGAACAGAGAACCATATCTCATACCGATGATATCGCTGGATACGATCTCATCCTCGGTATAGCCGTAGGACTCGGTGGCAGCTGCTTTCATTGCTGCGTTGATCTCTTCTTTGGTCACTGCCTTGTTCACAACTGCGAACAGAAGCGTGGTGGAACCAGTCGGGGTCGGTACACGCTGTGCAGCGCCGATGAGTTTTCCGTTCAGCTCCGGAATTACAAGACCGATTGCTTTAGCAGCACCGGTGCTGTTGGGAACGATATTGATTGCTGCCGCACGGCTTCTTCTCAGATCGCCTTTTCTCTGGGGTCCGTCCAGAGGCATCTGGTCGCCGGTGTAAGCGTGGATGGTGCACATGATACCAGACTCGATGGGAGCCAGATCGTTGAGTGCTTTTGCCATCGGTGCCAGGCAGTTGGTGGTACAGGAAGCTGCAGAGATCACCGTATCCTCTTTGGTCAGGGTCTCATGATTTACATTGTAAACGATCGTCGGCAGGTCATTGCCAGCCGGAGCGGAGATAACAACTTTCTTAGCACCTGCAGTGATGTGTGCAGAAGCTTTCTCTTTGGAGGTATAGAATCCGGTACACTCCAGAACAACATCTACGCCGATCTCGCCCCAGGGAAGCTCTGTTGCGTTTGCTTTTGCATAGATTTTGATCTCTTTGCCATCAACTACGATGGAATCCTCTGTTGCAGATACGGAATCAGCCAGTGCGTATTTGCCCTGAGAAGAGTCGTACTTTAATAAATGTGCCAGCATCTTCGGGGAAGTCAGGTCATTGATTGCCACAACTTCATATCCCTCTGCACCAAACATCTGTCTGAATGCAAGACGACCGATACGTCCAAATCCATTGATTGCTACTTTTACTGCCATGTTTCAATTCCTCCTCAAAGTTGAATATTATATGTTTGTCCTTTCAACTCTTACTCCGTTTGTTAAAAGAACATCAACCATTACATATTTTACCTAATTTGTCCCAAAATATCAATACCCAATCAAAATTTTTTCGCCGCATCTTTACATTTGAGGAAATATCTTCTATGATGTTCCCATACCATCATTCGACACAAAAGAAACAAGGAGGAAGCCTGTTTGTATACATTTGCCGACTGTCATGTCCATACTTCTTTTTCCGGAGACTGCAGTATTTTGCCCGAACTTATGATCCAGAAAGCCATCGAACAGGGCATCGGACATCTTTGTCTTACAGACCATATGGACTATGATTATGTGGACAGTGATGTCTGCTTTGAATTTGATCCGGAAGAATACTTCCGCCGCCTGACGCATTTTCAGGAGCTTTACAAAGACCGCATCGACCTCACCATCGGTATCGAGCTTGGACTGCAGCCCTATCTGAGCAAGAAGCATCACAATCTGATCTTCTCTCATTCCTTTGATCTGGTGATTGGTTCCATCCATCTAGTCCACTGCAGGGATCCTTATTTTCCTTCTTTCTATGAGGGAAGAGAGGAAGAAGAAGCCTATCTGGAATATTTTGAATGTGCCCTGCAGAATCTGAAGGCCTATTCGAACTTTGATGTTTTCGGACATCTGGATTATGTGGTCCGCTATGGTCCGAACAAAAACCGCTTTTACTCTTACCGCAGATACAAAGAGCTTTTGGATGAAATTCTGCGCACACTGATCAAAAAAGACATCGGACTGGAAGTCAACACCGGCGGTTACCGTTATGGACTGCATGCACCCAATCCCTGCAGGGAGATCATCTGCCGCTACCGGGAACTGGGCGGAAAGATCATCACCTTAGGCTCTGATGCCCATGACCCTTCTTTTCTTGCCAGCCATTTTAAAGAGGTCGCAGAGCTTCTGATCAGCTGCGGATTTTCTTCTTATTACCTGTTTCGGCAGAGAAAGCCAGAAGAACTTCCTCTTGGAGAATGAAGTTTCAAAACGCGCGCTTATGAACACACAACAACGAGAGGATGCCGCAAAAGGACATCCTCTCAGAAGGTTTCTTATTTACCTGCCATCTGGCGCTCCTGCGCCTCGATCATCTTTTTCACCATATAACCGCCTACGGAACCGTTCTGTCTGGAAGTCAGGTCTCCGTTATAACCGTCTGTCAGCGGCACGCCAATCTCACTTGCCACCTCATACTTAAAGCGATCCAACGCGCCCTTTGCTTCCGGTACTGCTGCTCTGTTCGTAGAATTAGACATAATAAACTCCTCCTTACTGTGAAACAGTCCAACCTGCTGGTCCGCTTCACAATTTGTTGTTGTTTGTTACGACTATAGTATGTGCAGTCCGAAGCTCAATACACTGTCAATTCCTTCAATTTCTGACAAAAATTTTAGCAGAAAAAAGGATCAGCCGGACAGTCTACAGACTTAGATTTTCCCCGCCTTTTTTGAGATAGCAGGCAAGCCTCTGTGCCAGAGCCTGATGGTTGGCATCTTTTAATCCGGGATCTTTTTTCAAAATGTCTCCCGCCGCCTCACTGGCATTTTGCAGCACCTTTGCATCCTGGTACACATCGCCCAGCTGAAATTCCAGCACCCCGCTCTGCCGGATCCCGAACAGATCCCCGGGACCCCGAAGCTTCAGATCTTCGCCTGCAATGTAAAAGCCGTCATTGGACTGATTTAAAACTTCCAGGCGTTTTTTTGTGTCTTTGCTTTTGCTCCCGCTCATGAAGATGCAGTAAGACTGTGCCTTTCCTCTGCCCACACGCCCCCGAAGCTGGTGAAGCTGGGCCAGGCCAAAACGCTCTGCATTCTCCACCAGCATCACCGTGGCATTTGGCACATTGATCCCCACTTCAATCACTGTGGTGGACACCAGAATCTGAATCTCTCCTCCTGCAAAACGCTCCATGATCTCATTTTTCTCTTTCGCTTTCATCCTGCCGTGCAGACAGGCGATCCGGTGTCCGGGCAGAAGATCCGAAAGCTTCTTTGTATAGTCTGTTACATTCTGAAGCTCCAGCTCCTCGTTTTCTTCCACCATAGGACAGATAATATAGACCTGATGACCAAAAGCCGTCTCTTTTTCCATAAAACGATAGGCGCTTGGGCGGTAAGATTCGTCCACCACGCAGTTTTTGATGGGCAGGCGGCTGGCCGGCAGTTCGTCCACCACGGACAGTTCCAGATCCCCGTAGACGATAATGGCCAGAGTCCGGGGAATGGGCGTAGCGCTCATGACCAGCACATGGGGATGCAGCCCTTTTTCCGCGAGTGTCTCCCGCTGGCGGACACCAAACCGGTGCTGTTCGTCTGTCACCACCAGCCCAAGCCTGTGGTAGTTTACGTTTTCCTGAATCAGAGCATGGGTCCCGATGACAATCTGAGCCCTTCCATCCTCTACCGCTTCCCCTGCGGCCCTTTTTTCTTTTGCTGTCATGGAACCGGTCAGCAAAACTGCTTTCAAAGGAATCTCAAATTGGTCAAGCAGTCCCAGAATCGACTCATAATGCTGCTTCGCCAGCACTTCGGTGGGCACCATCAAGGCTCCCTGATAGCCGTTGATCCCCGCCGTCACAAGCGCCAGCACCGCCAGTATCGTCTTGCCGGAACCCACATCTCCCTGCACCAGGCGGCTCATCATGTGTGTTCCGCTCAGGTCGCCCGCAATCTCCTGCCACACCCTTTTCTGTGCCCCTGTCAGCTCGTAGGGAAGCCCCTGAATGATCTTTTTTGTCTCCTCCACCTCACTCATGGGCGCCTCGTTTCTGAGAGACTCCTGGGTCTCCTTCAGCTTTCGGATTCCCAGAACAAAGAAGAGAAATTCATCAAACACCAGCCGCTCTCTCGCCCGGCGCATTTCCTGCTCATCCTTTGGAAAATGCACTTCCTTATGCGCCTCCCACTCAGGGCGCAGACGGTATTTTACCAGAATTTCTTCCGGAAGATATTCCGGTATCTGCACTTCTCCTTTGTCCAGTACCTGCCGGATCGCTTTTGTCACCATCTTGCCCGTAAGCCCGGCTGTCAGCGGATATTTGGGCTGCATCACATGAAGCAGCCGGTCATAGTCCCCCAGCGAATAGTGTTCCGGCTGTTCCATCCGGTACTGACTGCCCCGGATCTTCACAAGTCCCCGGAAGATATACTGCCCGCCCCGCTGAAAATAATTCCGAAGGAAAGGCATGTTGAACCAGGTGCCCTGCATAACCGCTTCCCCCACCTGGATCTGCGCCGTGAATACCTGATACCTGGCATACCGCTTGACCGCCGACACCGACCGGAGGACCCCCTGTACGGCGTACTTTCCCCCATCCTCTGTCTGGTCCAGTGTCACTGGTTCTGTAAAAGTCTCATAGGCTCTCGGATAATAGGCCAGCAGATCCCCAATGGTATGAATCCCTGCCTTTGCAAAGGGAAGAGCTGTTTTTTCTCCGATCCCCTTGATCTTCCGAATCGAATCTTCCAGTTTCATACTCTGTTTCTCTTCTTTCTTTTCCTGGTCAAAAGAGCGGGCACGCCTTACGCACCCGCTCCTGTCTGCTGCTTCTTATTCCACAGAGATTACATAATAATAGATCGGCTGCCCTCCGCTGTGGAGTTCCACCTCCGCATCCGGATACCGCTCTTGGATCTGATCTCTCAGCGCTTCTGCGTCTTCTCTGGCAACCTCCTCGCCATAGTAGATACCGATGATCTCGGAGTCTACTTCCACCAGCGCTTCCATCATCGCAAGCGTCGTGTCCCCGATCTCTTTTCCAACAGCCAGAATCCCCTCATCGCCGATGCCCATGATGTCTCCCAGATGGATCTCTTTGTCGTCGATCTTCGTATCCCGCACCGCATAGGTCACCTGCCCGGTCTTCACATTCTTGATCTCCGCCTGCATCCGAAGCTCATTCTCTCTTGGCGTCTCCTCCGGAATGTAGTTGACCATGGCTGTGATTCCCTGAGGAATCGTCTTGGTGGGAATCACGATCACCCGCTTGTCGGAAGTCAGAAAGCTGGCCTGATTCGCCGCCAGAATAATATTCTTATTATTCGGAAGAATGAAGACATTGTCGGCATTGACCTTCTCGATGGCCTCCAACATATCTTCCGTGCTGGGATTCATGGTCTGGCCGCCCTCAATCAGATGGTCGACCCCCAGACCTTTGAAGATCTCTCCCACGCCTTCTCCGATAGAGACCGAGATAAAGCCCATCTCTTTTCTTGGCTCTTCTTTTTTGGTCTCTTCTTTTTCCTTCTGTTCCATGGCAATCCTGGAGGCATCCTTGATCAGCTTCTCCTCATGCTCCAGGCGCATATTGTCAATCTTCATCTTCGACAGGGCACCATACGTCAGCGCTCTCTGGATAGCCAGTCCAGGATCGTTCGTATGTACGTGCACCTTGACGATATCGTCGTCGGACACGACTACGATGGAATCACCGATGGATTCCAAAAATGCTTTAAAATCCAGCTCTGTCTTTTCATCATAGGCCTTTTCCAGCATAATGATGAACTCCGTACAGTAACCGAACTTGATCTCCGCCTGGGTCTGCGCACTGATCCGGATCCCGGACTCCTGCTTCGGCGTCTCAAAGGAATAATCCACCTCTTTTCCAAGAAGTATATCATAAGCGCCTTTTAACACCTCCAAAAGACCCTGACCGCCGGAATCCACCACGCCTGCTTCCTTCAAAACCGGCAGCATATCCGGAGTTCTGGCCAGAACTTTCTCTGCCTCATCGATCACCAGTCGGGCAAACTCCTCCACATCCTCCACAGACTGAGCCAGCTCCGCCGCCTTATTGGCCGCTCCTTTGGCTACAGTCAGAATCGTACCTTCTTTGGGCTTCATGACTGCCTTGTACGCGGTTTCTACGGATTTTTGCATGGCGTTGGCCAGGTCGATGACATCCAGCTCTTCGTGTTCCTTAATCCCATTGGTAAAGCCCCGCAGAAGCTGAGAGAGGATCACACCGGAATTCCCTCTTGCACCCCGAAGAGAGCCGGTTGCGATGCATTTGGCCAGCGTCTCCATGTTCGGACTGTCTAATGCGCTGACTTCTCTGGCCGCCGCAGTGATCGTCAGTGTCATATTGGTCCCTGTATCCCCGTCGGGCACTGGAAACACATTCAGTTCATTAATCCACTCTTTTTTTGATTCCAGATTCCTGGCACCGCCCAGAAACATCTTCGCTACCATCCGGGCATCAATTGTCTTAATCACAACGCAGATCCTCCCTCGTTAATCAATCACTCTTACGCCTTCTACAAAGATGTCAATCTTGCTGATTTTCATACCGGTAAATGCTTCCACCTGATACTTGACGGAATCAATCAGATTCCTGGAAACCACCGGAATATTGACGCCGTAGGCTACAATCACATGGAACCCCAGATAAATATCATTCTCTTCAATGGCAACTTCTATCCCTCTTTTTATGCTGTCCTTCTTAAGCAGCTTCATCAGTCCGTCACGCATGTCCAGGGATGCCATTCCGACAATTCCGCTGCAGCCAAGAGCCACAGAGCCCGCATAAGTCGCAATTACATCTGCATCTATCGTAATGCTGCCAAGTTCTGTACTAATCTGTCCCTGCATATGAATACCTCCCGATTTCTTACCTGACTGCTTTGGTTCATCCTGTAACCAGCAGTCCATAATCTTTTATTATTATACCCGATATCCTGTAAAAATGAAATAAAATTTTATTTTTTCTATTTTCGGAATCTTCGCATATATATAGAATAAATCATCCTGCTTAAAGGACGGTAATCTCCATGAAAAAACACCTCGGTCTCATCCTGTTTTGGACCGGCGTCGGGATCTTTATCACCCTTTTTCTGCCGGAAGACCAGCTGTTCCTTCGTATCTTTCTCTCTGCCGTCCTGATCCTGTGCGGCTATCAGTGTTACGTAAGCTGCTGATCCTGCCCGGAGGGCTTTTTATATCACAGGGAAGTTCGGAGAACTTTCCTAGTGATACAAGAAAAGGGCTGTCATACTGACAACCCCCTCACGCGATCCTGTCTAATAACCGATTTAAGCTCTCTCTACTTTACCAGACTTTAAGCAAGAAGTGCACACATACATTTTCTTTGCCCCGCCGTTCACTTTGACTTTCACGGATTTTACATTGGATCTCCACATTTTGTTGGATTTTCTATGGGAATGACTCACGTTGTTTCCAAAGTGAACACTCTTGTCACAAATTGCACATTTCGCCATCATTGCACCTCCTTCGGCTTATTTGAGTCCGGGAAGACTCACAACTTCTGTTATTCTACCAGAATCTTTCTGGATTTGCAAGCAAAATTTTACTTTTTTTCGTTCAGAATTTCGCTCACGGTCCGTTCCACTTCCGGATCAGAACTTTCTTTCGACTTTCCGGAGGTAAATTTGTTGACAAAATCCGGCACCATATCGAGGATTTTCGTCACTGCATCCTGGTTCTTCACGTTGACCAGACGAATGTTGCCCTCCTGGATGACGAGAACCGCACTGGGAGAAATCTTGCCGCCTAATCCCCCGGCACCGTTGTTCTTATGTTCACCGGAACTTGCCCCGGCGCCAACTCCGAAAGACACGTCCACCAAAGGCAGGATGATCGTATCGCCCACCGTAATGGCATCGCCCACCACGGTCTTGCTGGAAATGAAATGGTCCATCCCCTGAAACAGGGATGATACGGTGGTCTCAAAACTGTTGTTATTTTTTTCGCTCATGCTTCTAAACATACCTCCTGATCTTAAATTGCGCTGCAGCCCTTTTTTCCTGAACGTTCAGTCCGAAACATTCCCGGACCCCAAAAAGGCTTTCGCTGTTTAAAATTGCTGCCACTGCCGATACATATGGCGTATATCTTTGTGAAAATAAACCCGCAGAAGAATCCGGACAAATACATAACACCGGATCTTTCCTTTGATGAATATCTCTCCTTTTAAAATCTCCTGCTCAAAATCCGGCTGAATCCGAAGCGTCTTTGGATACCAGGCACAGAGCATGCCCGCGGCTCCCATGCAAAGACCCGTATGGGCCGGATCCGAAAAACCAAAGAGAATCTGTCCTTTTATCTTCCTGGGCCTGGATTTTTTCCAGAGATACTTAACTTCTTTCAAAAGTGCTCCTCTGGCACGTCTGTGCTCTTCCAGATTCCAAAAAGTCAGAAAATCATTTTTTCTGTCCCGCAATCTTCGTATGGTCCTGCCAATCTGCTTTATTTTTTCCCAGATCCTGCGGATCTTATGACATAATCTTTGAAACACCCCTTTGATCTTCTGACCCAGCCGTTCAAAAAGCGGCCGCTTCGGGGGCTTCTTTTTTTCGTTTAACCGTTCTTCTTCAAAAGCAGGCGGGACTTCTTTTGGATCCGGCTGCCTCTCTGCCGGTTTCTGCAGACGTTCCTCATCTGCACCGGCCTGCAGAAAGTCAGGCGGCGGTTCCATGGGGCTGCTCATGGAAGACTGCGTCTCTTTTTTCTTTGGACATTTTCGCTTTTTTCGCCCGCGCTTCTTTTTTGCCGGTTTTTCGGACCTTTTTTTGGGTCTTTCCTCCCCCGGAATCTTCCACAGGGGAAAGCCAAACAGCCGCAGCTGAAACCTCGGGGAAAAATCCTCCTCTTCTTTCAGCCAAAAGCGGACCGTGACGACTCGGAAAAGCCACGAAGCAAAAGCAGACACCTGACCGGTCTCTTTTTTTTCCGCCTGGATCTGATAGGATACGGCCACAAACAAAACCGCGTACAGTACAAGCAAAAAAAGCCCCACCAGGACCAGCAGCAGGATTCCCAGTATTTTTAAGATAAACAATATGACATGCAGCATATGGATTCCTTTTAATCCTCCACAAAATCTTCCGCCCCAAAAGAGCTTCTGACATCAAAGCCTCCGGTCTTCCCATAGACTTCTGCCAGAATCTGCCCGGCCAGGCGAAAAGCTTCCATACGGCCCTCTGCCACCCCGACCACATCCAGACACTGGTTTTTCTCAAACAGGGAGTTTTTAAGCATCCCGTTGTGAAAGATATCCAAAAGCCCGCCGGAAGCGGAGGTCAAAGTGAGATAATAGACGCCGGCCATCCAGGTTCCTTCTGATGCTTTTTTCCTGATTTTCTGAATCCTTGGCGCCGCATTCGTTCCCAGATACAGATTCCGATACCATCTCATCTTTTCTTACGCCCCTTTGTAAAAAGAGGCTGTCGTTGCCAACAACCTCTTCGTTATTTACGATTTCCCCAAAGATTACTCTTCTTCATCTCGATATACTCATTGTATGCTCTTTCCAGAATCTGCTTTTCATTCGGAAATTTCAGCAAATGATACGCCTCGTGAAATTTGTAATATCCGGAGTCCATAAAGTATTCTTCACGCTGTGGTTTGCTGTAATAACTGTCGGAGATCATCAGATACCAGTGGACGTCTTTTTCCACCACGTCCTCCGGAACTGTGAAAGTATACTGGCTTTTACCCACATATTTGACAATCCTGGCATCCACTCCTGTCTCTTCTCTGACTTCTCTCGCCGCCGTCTGCCGGTGTTCTTCGCCCGGTTCCACAGTTCCTTTCGGCAGTACCCAGCCTTCGTATTTGTTCTTGTAATTCTTGTACAAAAGCAGAATCTTGCCGCGAAATATTACCACACCGCCACAGCTCGTTGCTTCTATCACTGCAATTCCTCCTGTCGATTGGTGTGTCTCTTAGACTAGCTATAGTCTATCACCTTTTTTGGCGGTTGGCAAGGCTGAAATCTTATCGGCGAATCTGATAGATTCGAAAGCCCCCCACCTTGTCCACCTCCGTGCAGGTCACCCCTTCGTACAGTCCGCTCAAATACTCCAATCCCCTCTCAAAACTGCAGATCAGATAAATCTGGTCCTCTTCATACAGCGCCTTTGCCACATTGGTGATCCCCCGCTTTTGCAGTTTTTCTTCCCAGGCCGGGCAAAAACTGATCCAGTCTCCCAGGGAAATATAGTTCATCTCATACGGCCTGTCAAGCCAGAGATGGATATTGTAAGAACTCATGGCCATGGAAACCACATCGTTAAAATAAAAGTTTTCCGGGCGGGCAGCACAGTATTCTTTCAGCGCTTCCACCTTCTGGTTCTCTTTCTGCATGTTCAGATTCTCCTGGCGGACGGTACCAACAGACCAGCAGGCAGACGCAAAAAGAAATACTAGCACCAGACAGGCGGCCCCTTTCTGAAGCTTCTCTGGAAGCTGCTCCTTATGCAGATGTTCCTTCCACAGAAGGAGAACCGACATCATCAGCATCAGGTTCATGCAGATTTCCACCCGAAGAGGCACTCTGCCCCGGTAGACCAGATACATCCAGAGGGCAAACTGCGCACCGTATACCCCGCAGGCCCGAAGAACCAAAAACCACTCTTTTTTCACCCCATACCAGAGGACCAGCAGACCCAGACCGGCCAGTGCCAGCAGATGGCCGTATCCGTATCCTCCGGTCAGCACATTTTTTACATAGGTCTTAAAACTGCCCCAGAGCCTTAAGGCCGGATTGCGGGTTGCTTTTACCATCTCCATCCGGTGGTCCAGGTAATTTTTAAAGAATTCCATGTCGATCTGATCGTCTGCCGTATAATTATAGTAGTAAAGATTCTTGGCACGAACCTTTTCATAGATCCCCACCTGGTTGTACAGCTCTGTGGCGTCCTCATACCGGGGAAAGGTATAATCTTCATAATCAAAAATCACCGTACAGACGTCGTTGTAGTCATTATACGCTTTCCATCCCTCGCTTTTGTATCCCACAAAGAAGCCCAGAAGATGCAGGATAAGTGCCCCGGCGGCCACCAGCGGAACGAGAAGATGACCTCTGTCCTGCTCTTTTTCCCGAAAATCTTTCCAGAAGCGGAACACCCAGAGGACGCCGCAGACCGGAAGGATCATGCAGTACACGGGAAAACGTGCCTCAGCCGTCAGAAAGCACAAAAGGAACAAAATGATCAGTTCCTTTGCCCGAAAACACTCCGCGGTCAGGTACCAGAACAACACCGTCACTCCCAGGACAGCTGCCGTCGTCGTGAAGGTCACCTGTGCCGCCGTCCGGATCCCGAGGATCACACTGAGCAGAAAAAGCAAAGACAATGTATATATCCGCGCTTTTGGACGCTCCTTCTCCTTTAAAAGCCTCCAGACCATCATTCCGAGGCAGATTCCCTGAAGTGTGAGAAAACCAAGGGCGTACCAGTCCACATTGGGAATGAGACGGTACAGTCCCGCCACCAGACAGGAATACCAGTATCCGATAAAAATTGTATGAGGATCCGGCGTCCCAAGATACTGTCCCGACACCACCTCCATCATGGTTCGGTCATCCACGATGCCGTAGACAAAGGGCGTAAGATTCCATAAAATCACCATATAAAGCAAAGGGAACAAAAGTGCCCACAGAAGATTCTTTTTCTTGATACCCATCGGTTTCTCCTTTTTCTTTCAATATGTAAGTAACACGTATTATAGTCTATAATTCACAATTTGTCATCTGTTGATTCTTTTTCCCTTTGAAAATAGTTGATTCCGGCCATAATATAGTGTAAACTAAGTAAGAATGTTAAAAAGTAAAGAAGGAAACGATATGAGCAAACTGTCAATCGTCGTTCCTGTTTATTACAGCGCAGATACACTGATGCTGCTGTATCAGGATATGAAAGAAAAGATTTTGGGAAAGCTGGGGGATTACGAAATCGTCTTTGTGGACGACGGATCCGGGGACAATTCCTGGGACATCATGCAGGAAATCAAAGAGATGGACGACCGGGTGGTCCTGGTCCGGCTGTCCAGAAATTTTGGAGAACATGCAGCGCTTCTGGCGGGACTTTCCTGCTGCAGCGGAGACTGTGCCGTCACCAAACAGGCTGATCTTCAGGAAGACTCCGAGCTGATTCTGGAATTATACGAGAGCTGGAAAAAAGGCAACAAGGTTGTGCTGGCCGTCCGGGAAGAGCGGGATGACAAGCTGATCTACAAATGGTTTGCCAACCTGTACTACGTCATCGTGCGCAAGCTGATCATGCCGGACATGCCCAAAGGCGGTTTCGACTGCTATCTTCTGGACCGCAAGGCCATTGATGTGCTTTTAATGCTGGACGAGCGCAATTCCTCTTTGTCCCTGCAGGTTCTGTGGATGGGTTTTCAGACGGACAAAGTGTATTTTCACCGGAAGGCCCGGGAGGTGGGCGAATCCCGCTGGACCATGAGCAAGAAAATCAAGCTGATCGTGGATTCCATGATGAGCTTTTCCTACTTTCCGATTCGTTTTATGACCGTACTGGGAGGGCTGGTGTCCTTGTTTGCCTTTCTCATGGGCATCTATATTATCACCAGCAAACTGATCGTCGGAGAGCCGGTGCTTGGCTGGACCTCCCTGATGGCGGTTCTTTTATTTTCCACCGGACTGATCCTCCTGATGCTTGGAGTGCTGGGAGAATACATTTGGAGAGCTTTGGACGCTTCCAGGAACCGGCCGCCTTATCTGATTGATACCATACAGAGGAATGAAAAAGAAGACAGGAGCATAAACATATGAAGATCATGCCAAACCGGATGGACCGGGGATTCTATCAGTATCAGCAGGAATTTGAAGAAAAAGCACTGGAAGTGCTGCGCTCCGGCTGGTATGTGCTTGGAAAAGAAGTCTCTGCTTTTGAAAAGGAATTTGCCGCCTATACAGGCGCGCCTTACTGCATCGGACTTGCAAGCGGACTGGACGCCCTCTGGCTTGCCTTCCGGGTGCTGGGCATAGGCCCAGGCGACGAGGTCATCGTACAGGCCAACACATACATCGCCAGCGTGATGGGCATCACCATCAACGGTGCTGTTCCCGTCTTCGTGGAACCCGATGCGCACTTTGGCATCGACGTTGACCGGATCGAGGAAAAGATCACAGAGCGGACCAAAGCTGTTTTGGTGGTCCATCTGTACGGCATGCCCTGCCATATGGGGCGTATTACAGGCTTGTGCAAAAAGCACGGACTTTACCTGGTGGAGGACTGTGCCCAGTCCCACGGCGCCTGCTTTGACGGTCAGATGACCGGAACATTCGGGGATGTGGGCTGCTTTTCTTTCTATCCGTCCAAAAATCTGGGGGCCTTCGGGGACGGCGGCGCTGTGGTCGTAAAAGAAGAAGCCCTGGACAAAGCTTTCCGCATGTACCGCAACTACGGAAGCGAAAAGCGCTACTACAATAAAGTCGTGGGAGCCAACTCCCGTCTGGATGAACTGCAGGCAGGACTTTTAAGGGTCCGGCTGAAGCATCTGGACGAGATCACCCAGGAACGCATTGCGATCGCAGACACCTATACCAGCCATCTGAAAAATCCACTGATAAAGCTTCCGGTACTGGCAGAACATACCACAGGTGTATGGCATCAGTATGTAATCCGCTGCGAAGAGCGTGACCGGCTTCTGTCCTATCTGGAAGAAAAGGGCATCGGAACCATCATCCACTATCCGATCCCCCCGCACCTGTCGGAAGCTTACCGGTCTTTCGGATACCAAAAGGGCGATCTGCCCGTCACGGAACACCTGGCCGATACGGTACTCTCCCTTCCTCTCTACAACGGGATGACAGAGGAAGAGCTGGACTGCGTCATCCGTGCCGTCAACGAGTTTTGTTAAGAAAAGGGGAATAAGCAAGTGTTAAAAGACAGATGTCCGATTCTGCAGTTTGCCGATCTGGGAGATGAACGGGGGAAACTGGTGGTCATTGAGGGCTCCAGAAATATTCCGTTCGACATCCAGCGGGTCTTCTATATCTATGGTTCCGACGACACGGTTGTCCGCGGACAGCACGCCAACCGTGAGTCCGAATTCGTACTGATCAATGTGGCCGGCGAGAGCAAGGTCCGCATCACAAACGGAAGCGAAGAATTGATTGTAGAACTGAACAAACCGATGATGGGAGTCTATATCCCAAAAATGATCTGGAAAGACATGTATGACTTTTCTGCCGATTCCGTGCTTTTGGTTCTGGCAAGCACCCACTACGACGGGGAAGAATACATCCGGGATTATGACGAATATTTAAAGGAGATGAAGTCTTAGGACTCCATCTCCTTTTTTGGTAAATTCCATATTCCTCCGGCGATACTGCCCGGACGCCGCTTCCTGTGGACTTAAGTGCCGCTGTCTGACCGTCTGTCGGGGTAGGGAGGCGATGCAATCGCCGGTCCGGCAGATCAGGCCGGGAGCAATCAGCTGCCTTAAGTCCACAGGAAACGACGCCATGACCAGTTCTTATAGACGAATTGTAGCACGCAGACAGCAAAAAAGGCAATCCACGCAAAGTAGAATGCCTCTCTACAAAGTAGAATATATGATGTTCACCGGGTACCTGTGAACAGTAACGAATATGTTATGTTCGCACCATGGCTAATCACTTTGCTGATTCGCCATGGGCCAGTACCACTCCTTCTATTCTATCCCATAATACGCATCAAAAATCTTTTTTGCCACCGGAACCGCGTATTCGCTGCCGGAACCGGCGCCTTCCACCAGGACGCAGACCGCCAGATCCGGCTTGTCTCCGGTTACATATCCGGTGAACCAGGCATGGCTTTTTTTCTTATCGCTGCTGTACTCGGCCGTACCGGTCTTCCCATAGGCCGTATAGGGATCGCACAGCAGGGCAGAGGCTGTTCCCTCTGTCACCACCAGCCGCAGGTATTCCTTTATGGCCTCTGCTTCTGCAGCATCCAGAAGACTTCCGTATTCCGTAACCGGGTATCGTTCCACCACCGTCTGGCCCGTATAGCTCTCTGTCCGTTCCAGAAAACGGGGAGTCATCAATACCCCGTCATTGGCGATGGCCCCCATAATCATCCCCATATGCATGGGAGTCACCAAAGTATCGCCCTGTCCGATGGCGGTCATCATATGCAGCGCCTCCGAATCGGAGGCCTTCAGGGAAAAAGAACTTTTTTTATAGGGAAAAGCAAGGGGAAGTTCCGTGTCAAACAAAAGCTGTTCCGTCAGATTCCGAAGCCTACGGACATCCATGGAGCGTCCCATCTCCGCAAAAGCACTGTTGCAGGACTTTGCAAAAGCGCCGCTAAGACTCAGTTCTCCGTGCCGGGTACCATGATAGCAGCTGATGGAGGAATTTCCCACTGCCACTTTCCCGCTGCACTGGAAGGAATAATCTTCTGCCCCGTGGGGATGCTCTCTTAGATATTCCAAAAGTGTGATCGTCTTAAAGGTGGATCCCGGCGGATACAATCCCTGGAGGGCACGATTTAAAAGCACACTGTCCTCAGAACTGCTCAGTTCGCCCCACATCGCAGCCACCTCTCCCGGATCATAGTCCGGCTTGGACACCAGGGCTCTGACATTGCCTGTGGAGGGCTCCAGCACCACCACTGCCCCCGTCTGGGTGCCCATGGCATCGTGAGCCGCCGTCTGAAGCTTCACGTCCAGGGTGGTCACCAGGCTGTCCCCGATGTTCTTCTGCTCTTTCAGTTCATTGATAAACTTTTCTGCAAAATACGCGTTGGAAGTCAGCAGCTGAAAATTCCCAAGCTCCTCAATCCCGGTTCTTCCGTACTCCGAATAACCCAGCACATGAGAAAACGTGCAGCCAAAGGGATACTCTCTTTTCTCTGTACCGTCCGCTTCCACCTTTGTGCAGGCCAGAAGCTGCCCGTCAGAAGCCAGGATGCTGCCCCGGATGACCCGGTTCTCAAAAGTTTCCAGTCTGGCATTGTACGGATTGTTGATCGTCTCCCGGCTTTCTGCCACCTGAAACCAGACCAGATAACCGATCATCAGCACAAAGAGCCCGGTAAAAATCAGCATAATATTGTTATACTCCCGACTTCCTGCCCTTCGTTCCTGCTTTTTCCTTCTTTTCTTTTTTTCGGTCTTTTCCCTGATCTTTTTCATTTCCCTGCACCTCATCACTGCGTTTCAAATACATCCCCTGTATGACCGCCCATATGGTAAACATGCTGACCAGAGAACTGCCCCCATAGCTGATAAACGGAAGCGTCACTCCGGTGGACGGGATAAATTTGATCACCCCGCCGATGGACAAAAAAGCCTGAAAAATCACAAAACTCCCAAGCCCTGCCGCCACCAGCTTATAATAGCCGTCTCTCAAGCACATGGCAATATTTAAAATCATATAAAAACTGCACATGTATACGAAGATCAGAAAGACCGCAAACAAAATCCCGCACTCCTCTGCAATGGCAGCAAAGATAAAATCCTCCTCCACCACCGGAATTTTGTAGGGCATCCCCTGTCCAAGTCCCAGGCCGAACCAGCCGCCGGTCCCGATGGCAAACAAAGACTGGGTGATCTGATATCCCTCTTTTTCGATCACGGAAAAGGGGTCACTCCAGGCCAGCACCCGGGTCTGTACATGAGAAAACAACTTCCAGGCCAGATATGCAGCACCAATCCCCGACAGCAGGCCCGCCAGAAAATAAACAGGCTGCCTGGTGGCAATATAGAGCATGACCAGATAGGTCACAAAAAATATCAGGGCGCCGCCTAAATCCCGGGAAAGAACCAGTACCAGCACATGGGCCGCAGCGGCGGCGGTGGCTATGACCACCTGTTTTAGATCCTGGCTCTTGTAGAGCATGCCTGCCACAAAAAAGACAAACAGTATCTTCACAAACTCCGAGGGCTGAAAGGTAATCCCATGGACTGTAATGGCCAGTTTTGCTCCAAAGCTCAATTTTCCGGCAATCAGGACGGCCAGAAGAAGTCCGAACCCCACAGCCCCGTACCACCAGGAAAGTTTCCGAAGCTTTCCTGCTGACTTGCGGATCAGCCAGGGGATCAGAAACGTCAGTCCGGCTGCCAGTACGGCAAGTTCAAACTGCCTGGTTGCTCTGTCAAAGGAGAGTCTGGCAAGCATCAGAAAACCCACGCCCAAAAGCAGAAGCAGGTTGTGATTCAAAAGCCGGTCTGCCTTTGGATAAAGCAGATGCTGCAGAATCAAAAACCCTGTAAAAAACACAAGCTGGGCGCCGCAGAAAGCAGCTGTCTTCTCATTTCCCGTATTCAGATATAAGATGAGATTGCCCGTCAGGAGCATGCCAAACAGGAAAAAATTCTGCTGCCAGAGAGCCGCTCGTTTTTCCTCTTCTGGTTTTCTCACCAGCGAGAATCCCACCACCGTATAGAGTGCCAGAAACAAAACCATGGCATATTTGGATAATTCGGTAATTACATTGACCATATTATTCGACGCCCCGTTTGAAATGTCCTCTCGTAAAATCACCGGATGGTTTCCTTTGCTCCAGAAGACCGAGAAGCACCTGACGTACTTCCTCCTTTTTCTCGGTGGTAAACATCAGCCGGTAAGCCCCGGCCCTCAGCTTTTTCAGCTCCTCCCGCTGATCCAGAAGGTATACCGGCTGGCTGTTGTAGATGATATTATAACAGTCCTGACAATGATTTTTAACCGGAAATTCCTTCTGATACCGGTCTTTCAGCATCCATATCTCTTCCTGGCCTCTGCACCGGCCAAGGGTCTTGTGCAGGCAGCCTGCGGTCACCATCATCGGATATCTTCCATAGATGACCTGAATGGAATCTTGGGAAGATATCTTTTGCAGCTCCCGGCTGTTCAGCTCCAAAGGATTCGTCTGCATGCAAATCCCCTGTTCTCTCCAAAAACTCCGGCTTTCCCTGTTGCATGTATAGACATTGTGATCCAGGATCCTATCCCCTGCCCGGCCTGTTTCTCTCAAAAATTCATATTCTTCCAGATTCCGAAGAACAAAGCCGTCTGCCTCCAGACTGTCAAAAACTGCTTTTTCTTTTTCAATCCGCTCCCTGGTCTTTAGCCGGAATATGTGAGGAAGCGCCACATATGCTTTGAAACCTTTGCCATGAATCTTTCGAATCCGCTCCTGCAGACTCTTAAAACTGCCAAAAGCTTCTGTATAAATGGCGGAAAGAACGGCCTGCTCCCCTTTCAGACCATCTGCCAAGGCGAGCACTTCTTCCAGCTGTTCCTCGGTTTCCACGGAAACGTGCACGGGCACGAACGCAGTATCTGCCGCATCCTTTGGATAATCCTGACTCCTCTTCTGTCTCTCTTCTGGGCTGCTGCTGCCGGTTCTTTTGCAATTCTTTAACATCTGCTCCCGCAGCTTTTCCAGGGCATCTCTTCTTAGATCGTTCAGCGCCTGCACCGGCACAAACAAAGGCCCTTCCAGCTGAATCGAAAGATCTGCCCAGAAAAATGGCGTATTTCCGGTCTTTCCAAGCTGTTTTTGGAACTGACTTTCCTCCATCGGATGGTTCTTTGGAATCTGGGGAGATGCACCATACACCGTAAGAGATGCGGCTCCTCCTTCCGGCTGAAGGGTCAGTTCCATAGGCTGTCCGGCTCTGGCGTACAGGCTCCCTGTAATTGGTATCTTTTTCTCTGTCTCTGTGTATTCTTTTTTCAGAAAAGCGATCTGCCTTTCATAAGCTTTTTTGTCCCTTTGCACAGCCTTTGTATCCTGAAGCGCCATCAGATCTCTTCCATTGTGCTGCTCATAGTATCCTCTGGAAAATCCGTCTCTGTTAAAGAGCAGCAGCAGTTCTCTTCTGTCTTCCTCCGAAACGGTGTATCCTTCTGCACCGTATTCCAGATAACGGTCTATATATTTGCGGTAAATGCGCACCACCCCCGCCGTATACTCCGGACGTTTCATACGCCCTTCAATCTTCAGCGAGCAGACTCCGGCCCTGGCGATCTCTGGCAGCAGATCAATGGCACACATATCTTTGGGACTCAAAAGTGTTCTCTCTTCTTTCCGGGACACCCGCTTTTTACCTGCAAACGCTTCGTATGCAAGGCGGCAGGGCTGGGCGCAGCGACCCCGGTTCCCGCTTCTGCCCCCAAGGATACTGCTGAACAGACACTGCCCGGAGTAACAATAGCAGAGCGCACCGTGGACAAAACACTCCATCTCCAGATTCGTATTCCGATGGATATGCGCAATCTCCCCGAGAGACAATTCTCTGGCCAAAACGACGCGTTTTACCCCTTCTCGTTCCAGAAATGCCACGCCTTCGGCACCGCAAAGTGTCATCTGTGTACTGGCATGGACTGGCAAATCCAAAAACCACTGCCGGATGCGAAGCAGTGCGCCCAAATCCTGCACAATGACGGCATCCAGCCCCCGTTCATAGCAAGGCAGCAGAAAATCGTATAATTCTTCTTCCAGTTCCTGCTCCTTGAAAAGGGTGTTGACGGTCAGATACAGCTTTACGCCGTGCAGATGGGCATAATCAATGGCTTCCAAAAGCCGGTCCCCCTGGGGATTGTCTGCATAAGCCCGGGCACCAAAACGGCTGCCTCCCATATAAACTGCATCCGCGCCGGCATTGACTGCCGCCTGCAGGCTTTCCACCGAACCTGCAGGCGCCAGAAGCTCCAGTTGTTTTTTCTTCATCATGATTCCCTTCTCCATATAAGAGAAGGCTGTCGCACAAGGAAACCCCAGCACCGGAAGCCTCTCTTTCTCCTGGAAAGCGCTTCCCTGTCAACCGGAGCAGCCTCTGCCGCAGCCTTTTTCGTTCTTTTCTCTTTTGTCATATGCTCAGAGCCTGTGCTCCGGCTTGTACAGTCTGCGGCTGGATGCGGACTTGGCAAGACGGGCCTGGCGCCTCTGCTCCTCTAAAAGACTGCTTTCCAGCTCCTGAATCTTCTGCAGCAGCTTGTCCTTCTCCATCTTCGCATCAATCAGATCATGTTTCAGACTGTAGATCTCCTTGTCTTTGTGCTCCACCTGACGTTCCAGCTCTTCCTTGGCATCACTGGCTTTAAAATAAAGGTCTGCCAGATTCATATTCTTCAAAAGCTGCTTTTCATCCTGGGCAAGCATATGATAATTGTCTGTCTGGGAGATCTTTTCCTCCATTTCATTCAGATATGTGGCGATTTTATGGAGATAGGCGGTACTTTCATAACCGCTGATCGTATAAACTTTTCCGTTTATCAATACTTCTGCTGCATTTTTCTTTGCCATAAAACTCCCCCCGTTACCCCGCAGCGGCGCTGCTCATTGCTTTCCTGAACATTATACCCAACTTAGACGGGGAGTGCAATCCCCAAATGGTGATAGGATGGTTCTGCAGCCACCCGTCCCCGGGAGGTGCGGTTCAGAAAGCCGTTTTGAATCAGATAAGGTTCATAGACGTCTTCCAGCGTTCCGGCGTCTTCTCCCAGGGCGGCAGCAAGGGTGTCAAGCCCTACGGGGCCTCCTGCAAACTTTTCAATGATCGTCCTTAGGATGCGGCGGTCCAGCTGGTCCAGGCCGTGGCGGTCCACTTCCAGAAGATCCAGGGCAAACACTGCCACTTCTTTTGTGATCCTGCCGTCATATTTGACCTGAGCAAAGTCCCGGACACGCTTCAGCAGACGGTTTGCAAGCCTTGGCGTCCCCCGGGAACGTCTGGCAAGCTCATCTGCTCCCTCCCGGTCAATCTCCACCCCAAGCACTTCCGAAGAACGTATGAGGATGGTAGTCAGCTCCTGAACCGTGTAATATTCCAGATGATGCACCACTCCGAAGCGGTCCCGAAGCGGCGCGGTCAAAAGTCCGGCCCGGGTTGTCGCCCCCACCAGCGTAAATCTGGGAAGATCCAGGCGAATACTTCTGGCCGAAGCACCCTTTCCGATCATAATATCGATGGCGTAGTCTTCCATGGCAGGATACAGAACCTCCTCCACCTGCCGGTTCAGCCTGTGGATCTCATCCACAAACAGGACGTCCCCCTCCTGCAGATTATTCAGGACCGCCGCGATCTCTCCGGGCTTTTCAATGGCAGGACCGCTGGTCACCTTCATATGAGTCCCCATCTCATTGGCAATGATCCCGGCCAGCGTTGTCTTTCCCAGTCCCGGCGGACCATAGAACAACACATGGTCCAAAGCTTCATTTCTGGATTTTGCCGCTTCAATATAAATTTTCAGATTATTTTTTGCTTTCTCCTGACCGATGTACTCGGCCAGGCTCTGCGGTCTTAGGCTTCCCTCAATCCGGATGTCCTCTTCGGCTGCATCTGTCGTTATAATTCTCCGGTTACTCATCAATCAACCTCTGTCCTGTTTTTAGAATGTCATCCGCTTCAGCGCTTCTTTCAGAAGGGTTTCCACTTCCATATCTTCTGTCGGATTCACAGCGCGCACCGCCTTTAAAGCCTCCGTACTTCCGTATCCAAGGGCCACCAAAGCCTGCACCGCATCCTGCACGATTCCCTCGGCCAGTGCTTTAGCAGGCAGCGTCTGACTGGAAGCCAGTTTTTTCTCAAAAGCATCCTCAAGGTCCAGTTTGTCCTTCAGTTCCAAGATGATCTTCTGGGCCGTCTTGGCTCCAATCCCCGGCGTCCTGGCAATCTTTTTCGCATCGTCCGCCAGAATTGCAAACCGGAGATTATCCGCTCCCACAGCGGAAAGAATATTCAGGCCTGCCTTGGGACCAACTCCGCTGACTCCGGTCAGCATCCGGAACATCTGAAGGTCGTCTCTTGTCAGAAATCCAAACAAAACAACTGCGTCTTCCCGCACCTGCATATATGTATAGATTTTGATCGTCTGCCCGATTCCCTCCACCACAGACAAAAGCTGGCCCGGAACCAGTACCTCATAGCCGACACCGTTCACATCCAGTATAAGACTGTTCTCCGTCAGGTCGGCAATCTCTCCCCGTAAAAAAGCAATCATTGATTTTCTCTTTCTCTAAATTCCCGTGTTCCTTTTTTCGTTCTTAACATCATACCACGGCCCGCCAAAAACTGCAACCATATGTTCGAACGGTTACTCAAGTATTTCCACGATGACTTTATTGGGCATGCACACAATCACTTCATGGGTGCTGCAGACAGGCGCCGTTTCGACACAGATCTGATCCGGGCAGTCTGCATACACCATAAAAGCTTTTCCATCTTTAATTTCCAAACGGTTGCCCCCCTTGATCTCGATCACCTGATCTTCTGCCAGGTCATAACGTCCAAAGCGCTCCTTGTCCACCTGCACAGAGACATACCTGCCGGAAGACCTTTTTCCATACAGAACAGCCCCGGACAAACAGATCAGCAGAAGAATTCCCAGCACCAGCATCCAGTCGTTTTTTTTCACATGGCCTTCGCTTCGTTCTTTCACCAGAGTCTCCCGGCCAAAAAAGTCAGCCTGATCAGTGTAAAGTGGTCTCCCTCTTTCAGGTTCACAAAGTCTTCCAGTTCTTTGATTTCCTGATCATTCTGAAACACCCGGACCAGACCGTCCTCAAAACACTGCAGCGCATTGTCCACCGCTTTTTGCAGATCCGCTTTTTTGTCAGAATAAAGACTGCCAAACGCTACTTTTCCGGCAGATGCCTGATCCTCCACCTCTTCCTTGGTGAGAAAAGGAACCACCTGAACCTCCGTCCCTTTCTGGTTATAACGCTCCACCTCAATCTTCACAAGAGCGCTCAAAAAATCCCGGAGTGTAATGACTGGTTCGGGAAGTTCATATGGAATATCGGAAAGCATTGGTTTTCGCTTTCCGGCCGCTTTCATCTGAATATAAATCTTCATCTTCGTTTTCTTTCCTTACAGTGTTGCACAGATCCGAACTCCCATGGACCACCACTTCTGTCCTGAGCAGAATTTCCGCTATTTTTAAGACCTGTGCCGTTTACGGGCATCAAAGAGTCAACGTGACCAGAACCGGCACGGTAAAAACACACAGCACCGTGGACAGAATAATCGCTGCGCTGCAGGTACGTCCGTCAATGCCGCGCTCCGTGCCAAGGATCATGGTCATATTGCCGATGGGCATGCCAAACATGATCATGCACACAGAAATCACTGCAGGATCCTCTGTCACAGCCCTGAGAACCGGGTACATCACAAGAGGCAGCACCAAAAGCTTGATCACAGAAAATACATAAAGCCTTGTCTCCCCGAACACGCTTTTCAGATCCGAATGAGCAAGTGTAAATCCCACCATCACCAAAGCCATGGGAGAAGCCACATTGCCCAGATAAGTTACCGCCGTCCGGATAAACTCCGGTATGGGAATCTCGAAGGCGATCACCAGGATTGCAATCGCACAGCAGACGGTCCCCGGGTTGATCATGGACTTCAGAGCCGATGCCGACAGCTTCCCGTCCATCACCATCATTCCATAAGTATAAAAAAAGATATTGAACACCACAAGAAATTCTGTCACATACACGACGTATTCCGGGCCCAGGATGCTGTTTACCACCGGAATTCCAATAAATCCCAGATTGGAAAACACAAACATCAGCTGGAAGATCTTGCGCTGGTCGGGATCTTTGTCAAAAAATGGCGTCAGCACCATGCCCACTGCGATAAAAAATACAAACATCCCCGCTGCAATGGCCCCCATCTGGACCATCGTATTCAGAGAAATCTGTCCCACTGAATTGGCCGCACTGGCAAAAAACAAAAGGGGATTGAACACATTGACAATCATCCCGGACAGCTGTTCATTGGTATGCACATCCATCATCCCTTTTTTGGCAATCAGATAGCCGGTCCCGATCATAATCAAAAGAGCCAGCATCTGAAAAGACACCGTCACGAAAGTCATCTCTTTCTACCTCCTGACTGAAATTTGGCTGTTTCCTCTTACCCCACGAGTTCCATCAGCCAGCAAAACAAAACCGGAACCACCAAAGACGGCAGCATATTCATGGTCTTGCAGTCCTTAATGTTCAGAATCGAAAGTCCGGAGCTGGCAATCAGAAAACCTCCCACCACGGACAGTTCCGTCATCATGTCTGTGGTCATAAAATTTCCCAGCAGCAGAGCCGCTGCGTAGATCATTCCCTGCCAGCAGAACAAAACCCCCGCAGCCAGCGCCATACCGATCCCATAAGTGGACGCCAGCACCATGGAAGTCACAAAATCCAGCGTCGCATTGGTAAACAGATAGGTATGATCCCCGTAGAGTGCACTCTGCACCGGACCAAGTATGGACAACGTTCCAATACAGAACAGAAGGATTCCTGTGGAGAGGCCTTTGCTTAAGTTCCCTTTGGAAAACCGGCCGGTCAGCCTCTGAAAGCGCCCCTCAATGTCCAGGACTGTCCCAATCAGGCTCCCAAGAGCCAGACTGACGATAAACAGCACCGGGTAGCTGCTGTTCGGCATGTTCTGAACCACCGTATTGATCCCAAGTCCCGCCGCCGCCAGGCCCATGGCCGTATACAAGGCACTCTGTTGCTCTTCTTTGATCCCTTTCTTAAAAATACTCCCAATCACACTTCCCGCCAGTATTGTGCAGGTATTTACAATGGTTCCTGTCATCTGTCATTCCTCATTTTCTGTATCTTGTCCGACATGGCGGACACATAATTAAGCATAGCATTTTTTTCCGGCTTGTCAATATTGTATTGCTATTTGTCTGCTTTTTCGGTAAACTGAAGGTAGTGGTTTTTTAAGTATCATATAAGGAGAACAAACATGAAAAAAGCAATGAATCAATCCAAGCTCATTTCCATTTTAAATGGAATCTCCATCATTGCCCTTGTGCTGATGCTGCTTCTTCTGTTCGCTTACGCGACTACAAACAAACAGCTCAGTACGGACAGTGAAAACCGGTTCAACCTTACCTACAACGCCAACCGGTTTATGAATGGTTCCGCCTACCTGACCAATGAGGTCCGCGCCTATGCGGCAACCGGCGAGCAGGTACATTATGACAATTACTGGAATGAGATTAATACCTTAAAAAACAGGGATCAGGGTCTTGCAGCCATGCAGGAAATCGGAATCACCAAGGAAGAGCAGTCTATGATCGATCAGATGTCTTCTATTTCCAACAACCTGGTGCCCTTAGAGGAGCAGGCCATGGAGAATGTCCAGGCCGGACGGCTTCAGGAAGCAGTGGACTATGTATATGGCGCGGATTACACTGCCTCCATCACACAGATCAACACCCTGAAAGAACAGTTTCTCACCACCCTGGACTCCAGAACTTCTTCAGATATCCAGGCTCTGAACCTGCGCTCAATGATCATCAAATCCCTGATCTATCTGGCACTGGTTTTCGTAGCCGTGATTCAGTTCTTCATCATGACGGTAGTCAAAAAACGGGTATTGCAGCCAGTCCTCCATGTCCGTGACCAGATGGGGGAAATTTCCAGGGGTAATCTGTCAGCAGAATTTCTTCTGGAATCTGACACTTCCGAGATCGGAATGCTGGTGGAATCCATCCATGAAACCAAACGGGAACTGAAAAAATACATACATGATATCGATTCCAAACTGGCACAGATGGCAGAGGGAAAGATGGATCTGATCATCGGCAGCGATTACCGGGGAGAATTCCTTCCGATACAAAATGCCATGCGTCAGATCCTGGAGGCTTTAAATGCCGCACTCTCCCAGATCCGTCATACAGCAGACCAGGTATCAGAGGAATCCGAACGGATGGCATCCGATGCACAGGTGCTCTCCGATGGAGCCACCGAACAGGCGTCTGCTGTGGAAGAGTTATCCGCCAGTATCCAGACGCTGTCCGAGCAGGTTAAACACACTTCCCTGGATGCAGATGTGGCCAGAAAGTCCTCCATGGAATCGGCGGACCAGCTGCAGGCATGCAATCAGAAGATGGAAGAGCTGACCTCTGCCATGGGAGATATCTCCAAATCTTCTCAGCAGATCAGCGGAATCATCAAGACCATCGAAGATATCTCCTTCCAGACCAATATACTGGCGCTCAATGCCGCTGTGGAGGCTGCCCGGGCCGGGGAAGCCGGCAAAGGCTTTGCCGTGGTAGCCGATGAGGTACAAGGACTTGCCACCAAGAGTTCTGTTGCCGCAAAGAACATCACCAAACTGATCGAAGACTCCATGCAGTTAGTCCAGCACGGAACTTCTCTTTCTGAAGATACCACCAGCGCTCTGACTACCAGCGTAACCAGCGCGCGACAGTCCGCAGAACTGATCCAGCGGATCGCGGATTCTGCTCAGCAGCAGTCAGAGTCGCTGATGCAGCTGTCAGAGGGCGTGGAGCAGATCTCCGACGTGGTCCAGACCAACGCCGCCACTGCCGAAAAATCTTCCATGTCCGCCAATGAACTGAACAAGCGTGCGGATGATCTGAAAAAATCGGTCCAGAGATTCCAGCTTCGCGGATAAAACCTTTCCGCAAAAAAGCTCCCGGCTGTTCTATAACTGGCGCAGCCGGGAGCTCTTTTTGAATCTGTCATTTGATTATTTTATAATCTTCCGCGGACACTCTTCCACACATTTTCCGCATCCGGTACATTTCTCATAATCCACATGAGCCACGTTGCCTTCCACGGCAATGGCGCCTGCCTCGCAGTTCTTCACACATTTCATACAGCCGATACAGCCGGCTTTGCATGCTTTTGTAACATCTTTTCCTTTGTCATGCGAGTTGCACTGTACATAGTGAACGCCCTTTGCCGGCACAAGCTCGATCAGCTTCTTCGGACAGGCTGCCACGCATTTTCCGCAGGCCTTGCAGGCATCCGGATCCACCACTGCCACACCATTCACAATGTGAATGGCGTCAAACTGACATTCCTTGACGCAAGCACCGTATCCAAGACATCCAAAGGTACAGATCTTGTCGCCGCCGTTTTGCATCATGCTCACAAACCGGCAGTCCCCGGCACCTGTGTACTCGTAGTTGCGGGGCGCAAGATCGCAGGTGCCGGCGCATTTTACAAAGGCAACCTTATGGACACCGGCTCCGGCCTCCACACCCATGATGGCTGCAATCTGCTCTCCCACCGGCGCGCCTCCCACGGGACAGCCGTTCACCGGCGCTTCCCCCTGGGCGATGGCTGCCGCCAGACCGTCACAGCCCGCATAACCACAGCCGCCGCAGTTGTTGCCCGGAAGACATTCCCGGATTGCAACTTCCTTTTCGTCTACTTCCACAGCGAATTTTTCACCGGCCGCTCCCAGAAACAGACCGATGAAAACGCCAACACCGCCTACAATGACTGTAGCGATGACGATTCCAACTATACTCATTGTCTTACCCCCTTAGATAATCCCGGAAAATCCACAGAATGCAATGGCCATCAGCCCGGCAGTCACCAGCACGATGGGAGACCCTTTTAAAGCCGGGGAGATATCATTGTATTCCAGTTTTTCACGGATGCCTGCCAGCAGGATGATGGAGATGGTGAAGCCGGTTGCCACTGCAAAACCGTTCACTGTGCTGGTCAGGATGCTGTATTCTTTGGTCGCATTCGTCAGTGCCACACCGAGCACTGCACAGTTGGTGGTAATCAGGGGCAGATACACGCCAAGCGCCTGATACAAAGACTGCATGGTCTTTTTCAAAAACATCTCCACAAACTGTACCAGGCAGGCGATGACCAGGATAAATACGATGGTTTGAAGGTAAGTCATATGAAGCGGGATCAAAAGCACCTTGTCAATCACACTGGTCACAAAAGATGCAAGCGTGATGACGAAGATAACGGCCGCCCCCATGCCTGCCGCTGTCTCTACTTTCTTGGATACGCCGAGGAACGGGCAGATCCCAAGGAACTGACTGAGCACCACATTGTTTACCAGGGCAGACCCTATGGCAATCATTAATAATTCTTTCATTCCTCTCTACCCCCTATTCCTTTGCACTGCTGCATTTTGCCCCGCAGGAAGCGCAGTCCGCATTGCAGCCGCTCTGAATCTTCGATACATCTTTTCCTTTTTTTGCCATGTTCAGTTTTACTTTATTCTGCAGGCCGGTCAGAAGAGCCAGCACAAAGAAAGCACCCGGAGCCATGACGAAAATGGACACCGGCTCGTAGGAAGCCGGAAGTACCGCAGCTCCAAAAATCTTTCCGGAACCGATCAGCTCCCGTACAAGGCCGATACTGGTCAGGCCGACGGTAAATCCAAGGCCCATGCCGATCCCGTCAAAGAGTGACGCGATCATGGGATTTTTGGAAGCGTAGGCTTCTGCACGGCCAAGAATGATACAGTTCACCACGATCAGCGGAATATAAAGTCCGAGGCTCTCGTTCAGAGACGGGATGTATGCCTGGAGAAGAAACTGTACAATCGTCACAAAAGATGCCACAATCACGATAAATGCCGGCACACGGACATCATCCGGGATCACTTTGCGCAGCATGGAGATAATCAGGTTGGACAGTGCCAGAATCACCATGGTGGTCAGCCCCATGCCCAGTCCGTTCATGGCGCTGGTGGTGACTGCCAGGGTCGGACACATACCCAGCATCATTACAAAAGTAGGATTTTCTTTGATAATACCATTATATAAACGTTCACCTGCTGAATTCATCTATGTCGCCCCCTTTACTCAGCAAAAGACCCGGCCGCACAGAGGGCCGCGTTGACTGCTCCGGTAACTGCCTTCGTCGTGATCGTCGCACTGCTGACCGCGTCGATCTCGTTCGGTGCGGATTTTCCGGTTTTGGTGTAGACGATTTCATCCGCCTGAATGCCCGCAAACTGCGCTTTCCATGTGTCTGTGTTGGCATTCATGCCAAGTCCTGCCGTTTCACTGATAGAAAGGAAGGAAATCCCCAGCATGGTCATATCGTTTTGAATGCCGACGGTCATCTGAATATTTCCACCGTAGCCTTCTGATGTGGTAATGTTGATCACATGGCCGATCACATTGCCGGAAGCATCGCAGGCCTCCGCGATCTCATTGATCACCTGGGCGGTATAGCCCTGCTCTGCAAGACAGGCCGCCGCCTTGGAAAAGTCCTCCACCTCGTTAAAAGATGCTGCCTCAGGAAACACTTCCGCATAAGCTTTTGCCTTAGCCAGCGCCTCCTGCTCTGCGATGGGCGCCGCCGTCAGCTCATGGACAAATCCAAGAAGCAGTCCGGACACCAGCGTAATCGCTGTCAGGATCAGGGTATTTTTCATAATCTTATTCATGATTGGTTACCCCCTTTTACTTTTGCTTTCCCAAATGCTGCCGGAACGGTAAACCGCTCGATCAGCGGGACCAGAAGATTGGAGAAGATGATTGCATAGGACACACCCTCCGGAGACGCACCGAAACACCGGAAAATACCGGTCAGAATGCCCAGTATCACTCCATATACGATCTGTCCTCTCGGGGTAATGGGGCTGGTCACATAGTCCGTCGCCATGAACCAGGCTCCAAGCATCAGACCGCCGCCTGCAAGCTGTGCTGCCAGATAGGTTCCATCGAAACCATGTCCGCCAAATAGCAGCATAAAGACGACAAAGGTCAGAAGATAGGTTCCCGGAATCTTCAGATCGATAACGCCTCTCCACAGAAGATAGGCAGCACCAATCAGGATCGCAACAGCAGAAGTCTCACCGATCATACCTGCCGTATTGCCGATGACCATCTGCAGCACATCAGCCTCCCCGCCATCTCTTAAGACTGCCAGAGGAGTTGCACCGGAAAAAGTATCATAGGCATAGTTGGTCATACGCCCCGCAAACGAAATCATCAGGAAGCATCTGGCTCCCAGGGCCGGATTCATAAAGTTCTGACCCAGTCCGCCGAACAGTTGTTTGACCACAAGGATTGCAAAGATTCCGCCCAGCACTGCCATCCACCAGGGGGTGCTGCAGGGAAGATTCATCCCAAGCAAAAGTCCGGTAACCACTGCACTGAAATCTTTTATCGTAACTGGTTTCTGCATGGATTTTTCATATATGTATTCCGTCGCCACACAGGTTGCGACAGTCAAAAGCAGCACGATCAGCGCATTCATTCCAAAATGAAACACACCGTATCCGGCTGCCGGCAATAATGCGATTACCACATCCCGCATGATATTGGAACTGGTCGCTTTATCTCTGATATGTGGTGATGAAGATACGTTTCTAAGATCACTCACACGACTCACCTCTTTCTCTGTATTCTCTTTTTCTAACTGCTTGATGCCTTCACAGCCATATTATTTTTTACGGTTGGCCATAACCATCCGTCTTACATTCTTGATCATCTGAGCCAGCGGTCTCTTGGCCGGACAAACATAGCTGCAGCAGCCGCATTCCACACATTCCATTCCGTGCCACTTCTGGAACGCTTCCAGATCAAATTTCTCGGAAAACTGAGCCAGTCTTGCAGGAATCAGCCCTTCATCACAGGCTGACACACAGCGTCCGCAGTTGATGCAGGCCGTCGTCTGGGATTCTGACACCGCGTCAGCAGCCAGACAGGTGATCGCTGAAGTGGTCTTCGTTGTCGGTACCTCCAGATCAAACATGGCAAATCCCATCATGGGGCCGCCGGAAATCACTTTTTTTGCCTCCGTTTGAAAACCGCCTGCAGCTTCAATCAGCTCTGCCACATTGGTTCCCATCCGGCACTCGAAGTTGGAAGGATTGGCGATTGCTTCTCCGGAGATTGTCACAACTCTGGAAATCAGCGGCTTGCCAAGAATCACCGCGTCATAGATGGAAGTAATGGTATCACAGTTGTCCACCACACACCCTAAATCTGCCGGAAGCATGGTAGAATTCAGGTCCCTTCCGGTCACCGCATGGATCAGCATACGCTCTGCACCCTGCGGATACTTGGTCTTCAGCACTTTTACCTGAATACGCGTCTCTTTTTCGCAGGCCTTCTGCATAATCTTGATGGCTTCCGGCTTGTTGTCCTCGATACAGATACAGCCTTGTGCACCGGAAAACAGCTCCAGCACCACCTTCAGGCCCCCCACCACTTTCTCGGGGCGCTCCACCATCAGCCGGTAGTCACTGGTCAGATATGGTTCACACTCCGCACAGTTGACCAATATATAATCAATCTTGTCCGGATCTTTCGGAGACAGTTTTACATGGGTTGGAAATCCCGCGCCGCCCATACCGACGACTCCGGACTCTTTAATGATTCCGATGATATCCTCTCTGGACATCTCCTCGAATGGTTTGATCGGAAGACCGGGTGCCTCCTCATACAGTCCGTCATTTTCCACCACAATCGCATTGACTTTCGCACCTGTGGATACAAAGTGCGGCTCAATCGCTTTCACGGTACCGGACACGGATGCATAGACCGGGGAGGATACAAAGCCTCCTGCTTCCGCAATCTTCTGCCCAACCAGAACACGGTCGCCCTTTGCGACAACCGGCGCTGCCGGAGCCCCGATATGCTGGGAAACAGGGTAGATCAGATCCCCCTTCGGCTGATACGGAACAATCGCCTTGTCTTTGGACAGTTCCTTGCCGTCGTAAGGATGCACACCACCCTTAAAAGTTAAAGTAGCCATAAGAACCCCTCTTTCTTATATTTCTACGGGAATGTATACTTCCTGTACATGGACCATCCAGGAATGTATTATTTTTGAAACTTGTGAAAATTTCAACAATCCCGTTATATCAACAGAAGGCATACGAACATTTGTTCGCATGCCCTCCTGTCAATTTTGTATAACGTTTCTTACTCGTCCATCTCATCCGCCGGAGACTCCAGAACTTTCATGCTCAGACTGATCTTTCTGTCTTCCCCGTTGAAGTCTACTACTTTTGCTGTGATCATCTGACCAGCTCTCAGTACATCAGACGGCTTTTCCACATGTTCTCTGGAAATCTGCGATACATGAAGCAGGGCATCCACACCCGGCTCCAGTTCCACAAACGCGCCAAAGTCTGTCATACGCGCAACGGTTCCTTCTACGATGTTACCCACTGCATATTTTTCATCTGCAGTCAGCCACGGGTTTGCATCATCAAATTTTAAACTGAGTGCAATCTTGGTATCTTTGATCTCCTTGATCAGAACCGTCAGCTGATCGCCGACTTTAAACATCTTTTTCGGATGATCCACTCTGCCCCAGGACATCTCAGAAATATGAAGCAGACCGTCTGCTCCTCCCAGATCCACAAATGCACCAAAGTCTGTTACATTTTTAACGACTCCATCCACCACATCGCCTTCCTGGATCCGCTCAAAGAGCGCTCTCTGAAGCTCTGCTTTCTTCGCAACCAGAAGCTGCTTTCTGTCACCGATGATTCTTCTTCTCTTGGGATTAAACTCCGTGATTACAAATTCAATCTCCTGATCCGCATATTTGCCCAGGTTCTTCTCATACATATCGGACACCAGACTTGCCGGAATAAAGATTCTTGTCTCATCCACAACAACACTCAGGCCTCCGTCCAATACCTGCGTCACCTTTGCAGTCAGCACTTCCTTATTCTCAAAAGCTTCTTCCAGTCTCTTGCTGCCTCTCTCGGCAGCGACTCTTCTGTAGGACAGCTGAACCTGTCCTTCCCCGTCATTGACTTTCAGAACTTTCACTTCCATCGTATCGCCCACGGAAACCATGGTGGTCAGGTCCGCATTGGGTACGTTCGTATATTCGTTTCTCGATACGATGCCGTCAGACTTATAACCTATGTTTAAGATGATTTCATCTTCTTTGACGTCAATGACCGTGCCTTCTACGACTTCTCCTGTTCTGATAGTTTTCAATGAATCTTCCAGCATTTGTTCAAAACTTAATTCAGACATCTTGTTTGAACCTCCTCAATAATTTTCTTTGGGGTGGAAGCCCCTGCTGTAATACCTATAAGCCCAGTAGATCGTAATACTTCTAAATCCAGGTCCTCAACAGTCTGTATATAGTAAGTATTCCTACACTCATTTCTACAAATCTCAAATAGCTTCTGCGTATTTGAACTGTGGCTGCCGCCTATGACAATCATGGCGTCTACTTCCCCTGCAATCTGACGTGCTTCGGCCTGCCGCTCTTCCGTCGCATTGCAGATTGTATTTACAACAACTCTATCATACCTCTTTTTATCAAGAATTTCAACTAAATATTGAAATTTCTTGTAGTTAAATGTCGTCTGCGAAACTACACAAAGTGGAATTGCTTCTGACATCTCAAAGTTTTCAGCCTCTTCTGCGGATTCTAGCACGATTGCCGGTGAACTGCACCAGCCTTTGATCCCTTCTACTTCCGGATGCCTGTCATTGCCGATGATAATGATCTGCTTTCCTTCCCGGCTCTTTTCTTCCACGATCCTGTGAATCTTTTTTACAAACGGACAGGTGGCGTCCACGCAGTGAAGACCTTTGCGCTCGATCAGATCGTAAATCTCTTTTCCCACACCGTGGGAGCGGATAATCACCGTCCCCTCTGAAAGCGCCTCCAGCTCCTGAGGGCTGTTTATGACGTTTACCCCTTTTTCTTCCAGATCCCGGACCACCACCTCATTGTGGATGATCGGACCATAGGTATAGATGGGGCGAATCCCCTTCTCCACCTGCTCATAGACCGTATCCACCGCCCGGTGGACGCCGAAGCAAAAACCCGCGCTCTTTGCCAATTTTACCTGCATAACGCCGTAATCCTTTCCACTACCTGGTCGATCGTCAGATCCGAAGAATCCACAAGCACCGCATCCGCTGCCTGGCGAAGGGGCGAATGCTCTCTGTGCATATCCCGGTAGTCCCGGTCGATGATGTCCTGCTCAATGACCGCAAGGTCTGCCGCCTCCCCTTTCTCCTCAAGTTCCAGATACCGGCGCTTTGCCCGGGTGGCACTGCTGGCCGTCAGGTAGACTTTCACATCTGCATCCGGCAGAACCACAGTCCCAATGTCCCGTCCGTCCATGACCACATCCGCTTTCGCCGCCAGCCTCTGCTGAAGCTCCACCAGCTTTTCCCGGACTGCGGGCACTGCGGAAGAATAAGAAGCCATATTGCCCACCTCTTCTGTGCGCAGAAACGGATTCACATTTTCTCCTGACAGAAGAACCACCTGCTCCCCGTCCCGGTATTCAATGGAAATATCCGCCTCTGCACACGCTTTGGCGATCTGCTCCTCGTCTGCCGGCCTGATCCCTTTTCGGATCAGATGCAGCGCCATGGCGCGATACATGGCTCCTGTGTCCACATAAATAAAATTCATTTTCTTTGCAATCTGCTTCGCAATTGTACTCTTTCCGGCTCCTGCCGGCCCGTCAATCGCAATGTTGTACCCTTTTTTCATTTATGCCCCTTATCTAAGTTCCGCTCCCGCCCTACGGATGTCCCTTTTGGAGATGCATTCCCGGACGACTCCTCGTCCGCTCATCCATCTGGACCTCCTTCGGGCTTTCGCTGTTTTCAAGTTTTGTATTCACTTTGCCGCTGTCTGCGTGCTCAGACTGCAGCCCGGGCCGCCGCCACCGCTGTAGACCAGGCAATCTGCAGATTAAAACCGCCGGTCACCGCATCCACATCCAGCACCTCTCCGATGAAATAAAGCCCTGGAACTGTTTTGCATTCCATGGTTGACGGATTAATCTCCTTTACGGATACGCCTCCCTTTGTGATAACAGCTTCATTATACCCTCTTAACCCTGTAATGGTCAATTCCAGTTCTTTTATATTTTGCAAAAAATGCTTCCGTTCCTCCTTTGTGATCTCGTTCACTCTTTTTTCAGCAGATATTCCGCTTAACCTGACCATAACCGGCGTCAGCTTTGCCGGAAAGAAAACGCCTGCCACGTTGCCGAACTTTTTGTTCTTTGCCGCCTCAAATTCTCTTAAAATCCTGGCATCCAGCTGTTCAGCGGTCAGAGCCGGCTTTAAATCCAAAAGCAGTTTCAGTTCCTTTTCCCGCACTTTCTTTCCGCAGACGCTGCTGGCCGTCAAAATCACCGGACCACTGACGCCAAAATGCGTAAATAAAAGCTCTCCGAAATCCTCATACAGCATTTTTTTTCCGTCCATAATCCGGATGGAAATATTTTTCAGCGCCAGTCCCTGCAGTTCTTTCACAAAAGATTCCTTCATATTAAAAGGAACCAGGGAAGGAAAACACGGCACCACTTTCAGTCCCATCTCCTCTGCAAAAAAATAACCGTCCCCTGTGGATCCGGTACTTTCATAAGAAATTCCTCCCGTAGCCACAAATACTTTATCCGCATACACGGTCTGTCCATCTTCCAGGCAAAGACCAAATCCCCTGTCTCCAAAATTCAGGCGTTTCACCCGGCTGTTCAAGTGCACGCGGACACCTGCCTTTTTTATGGCGCGCTTTAAGGTGTCAAGCACATCTGCGGACCGGTCCGACTCCGGAAAAACCCGGTTTCCCCGCTCCACTTTAAGCCTAAGCCCTTCTTTTTCAAAAAAGTCCATGACGTCCTGATTGGTAAAGCCATAAAAAGCACTGTACAAAAACTTTGGATTACTCTTTACACTGCCAAGCAGCTCTTCCATGTCACAGGCATTGGTCAGGTTGCATCTGCCTTTTCCCGTAATATACAGTTTTTTCCCGAGCTTTTCGTTTCTCTCATACAGATCCACAACTGCCCCTTTTTCCGCCGCAAACACAGAAGCCATCATGCCTGCTGCCCCTCCGCCGACCACCGCAAGTCTCATCCTGCTATACCTCCACATTATACTTCCTCACAGTACACTCATACATCGCTGCGCGAATTCCCGGATAACTGGCACTTGCAATCCGTTCCATCTGTATGCCTGCGAAACCAGACGCAGGCACCACCGCGCCGCTTCGCAGACCCACAGCGAACACGATTTATTTCGAGATTCGTACAGCGATGTAGCAGGCAAATATGCTGCCTGTCCATCCCCTGAGGAATATCATTCGATTCCATATCTATTTTTCAACAATTTCCTACAAACACATAGTTCAGATATTTTTCTGCAGTTTGGGCAAGCGCATACACCCGCGACACCTCCGTCGCTTTTCGATCTGTCATCTGGTACCGGGGAAAAAAGCGGGTGACATGGAGAGGAATTTCTCTGTTTATGGAGGCAATCCATGCTGCCTCTTCTTCCATCTGGAACACATCATCATTTTCATCCGGAACGATCAGCGTCGTCAGCTCCACATGACAGTCCCGGGATGCACGGGCGATAAAAGCTTTCACAGTCTCCAGATCACCGCCCAGCTTTTGGTAATATTCCGGCCGAAAACCTTTCAGATCAATATTCATGGCATCTATATATGGAAGCAATGCCTCCAGCACCCAAAGTTCTGCACTGCCATTGGTAACCATGATGTTCTTCATCCCCTGATCATGAACCAGCCTGGCCGCATCACGAACATACTCCCACCCGACCAGTGGTTCGTTGAAGGTAAACGCGACCCCAAGATTGCCAACCAGCCGGTATTTGGAAGCCCTCTCTGCCAGTTCCTTTGGAAGCATCTGAACAAACTCCACAGACGATTCATCTGCCATTGAGATCTCATGGTTCTGGCAGAAGGGGCAGCGCAGGTTGCAGCCATAACTGCCCACAGACAAGATCAGGCTTCCTGGATGAAACATTTTCAGAGGCTTTTTTTCAATGGGATCCAGATTCAAAGAAGTCACCCTTCCGTAATTGCCGCAGAGGATTGTTCCTGCCTCATTTTTCCTCGCTCTGCAGATCCCCTGCTGCCCTGGTTTCAGACGGCAGTGATGCATACATACCTGACAGATATTCTCCATATGGTCCCCCTTTCCACTCTAGGAAACGCCATGCCGGACCACCTCAAATCTTTGCAGTTCCACTTCTTCGTCCGCCCGGATCCCTGCTTTTTGTTTCGCGATGGCGATCTGCTCCTGGACTGTATCCACACCTTCCAGGTTCGGGAGCAACAGGCCCCGCCGATGACCGTTGGTCACAATCACACCATAACGCCTCACATCCAGCTCTGCCAAAGAAGCGACCCGCTTTGCATCTCCCAGTACATCTACGCTGATCGTCAGACGTTCCAGCTCTTCCGGCTGCACGGGCGAAAATCTGGGATCCTGTGAACAGGCACTGACTGCATTATACCGGATCTCTTCTGCAATCGATGCCTGCACCGCTTTTATGGTCCCGATACAGCCCCGCAGTCTGCCGTCTTTTTTTATTGAGACAAAAACTCCCGCTCTGCATTCCCTTAGTTCCTCCGGAAGATCTGCCGGCGCCTCTGGAAGCTGCCCGGTCCGGACATAATGTTCGATGGTCTCCCTTGCCAGCCGGACATGGGCATCTTCTTTTTCCCGCTGCTTTTTCAGACGCAGACGAACCTTTTCTTCATACTGTTCCAGAAACTTTCGGGACGGATCCTTCTCCCCCGTTTCGTAGATACAGATACCATAGCCAACCCCAAAAGGTCCTTCATAGGACAGACGTTCACTTTTCACCCGACAGCCATCCAGCGTTCCGGCCAGAATCGTAAATGAACGGTGCCCGCATTCTCCTGCTTTCTCGCAGAATTCCTCCGAAAATTCCAGAAGCTCTGCAAAATCACCCTGCCCCATAATCTCCATGATCTGCCGGTCGTATTCCGGTCCTTCTTTCTGATACCCGTAGGGACCGTCCTTCTTTAAACGATGGGACAGATCTCCGCTGCCGATCACCACAACATTTTGCTCTAAAAGCTCTGCCGTCTGCTGGATATACTGGCCCAGGCGATAATGCTCCTCCAGAGGAAGTCCCGACAGTCCAACCCGTACCAGCCGGTATCCAGTCCAGAATTTGTTGATAAAATACAGCGGCACCATCGTCCCGTGATCCAGTCTTTTCTCCCGCTCCCCAAGCGTTCCTCCCAAAAGACCTTCTCCATTTATAAACTGACACAGAAGTTCCACAAATCTGGTATCATATGTGACTTCCAATCTCACTTGTTCCGCACGAAACTGGCCAAAGTCACCCACGGCCTTTTCTCCCGGTGAAATGTGAAAATAATCCGCATACATCGTCTGATGCGGCGAAATCAGAACAATCGTATCCGGCTTCCATACTCCAATTCTTCGCGCTGCATCCTCATAGGCATTGATGGTGCACCGAATCTTCTCCTCTTCCCCTCTTCCGACCTCCGGTACAATCAGCGGCGGATGAGGAAGCATACAAGCTGCTGTAATTGCCATAGTGACCTCTCCTATTTAAGTTCCGCTTCCTCCCTCTCAGCCCCCTGGTAGCAGATCAATTCCTGACTCCCTTCGGGACTCACTCTTTGATCTGGGGGCTTTTCGGGATTCAGCTGTTTTTTAAGTTCCGCTTCCTCCCTCTCAGCATTCACTATCATCATAGCCCATGACGCGCACAGACATGGTATCATGAACATGCTGGAGACCAGCTTTTGTTCCCCGTTATTGTTTCCAGTATACTATCAAATCCGGTTGATTTCAAGATTCGTCTTCAGGCAGGGCTTTTCAGGCTCTTATTCCAATTGTTTTTATCCGCCGGTCTCTTTGTGGCGTAATCTCAAGATTCCATCTCACAGTGGACACCCAGGCTCCTGTCTGTGCACTTCCCACCCCGAATCATATTACGGACTTTTACCGATTAGCCTGCATCCATACCGGGCGCACAAAAAAGAACAGCCGGAAGATTTCTCTTCCAGCTGCCCTTTGTTCTCATGCTGATTTCTTCAGAAACAGTCAGCGAATACAAAAATACGCTAAAAGCAACCGGTCTGCAGTTACAAAAATTTACCAAGCCATGGAATCCGTTTCAGTAGCAATACTATGGTCCCTCCCAGCAGACATGCAGTTAGAATCCAGATCAGGCAGGCCGGAAACGTGTGGATCAGCGGCTGCAGATAATAAAATACAAATTTTGTTTCTATTCTGCACATTAGTTCCGTCAAATAAATTCCAAATGTAGTTCCGCCCACAACCGTAATTAGTCTGCAAACCTTTTCGTTCACATCATGTTTCAAAAACCACATTCTTGTTATGTAATAAACAGTAATGGTCGGAAGAAAAATAAGTGTATTGAAAAATAACTGACAGCCAGCCTCCGTCCACTCGTTGATCCTGGTGCAGCGGTAGTCTGTCAAAAAACAACACACAAGGATCGCCGCAATACTTGCCGCTATTAATATCACTGCTTTTTTTCGGGTAAACTCTTCTTCTTTCATCTTTTGATCCATATAATAACCCATCAATGGATAAAAAATATAATTGCTGGTTATAAAAAAAGAAAAATGGCCGTTATGTACCGCATCTCCTTTCCACAAAATATAATCTGCAATTGACAGCATCTGCATCATTCCATACGCCAGAAACATCCATTGATATTCCCTTTTTGTCATAGACACCGCCAGCTTCCTGATCAGAGGCAGCATCAGTATATACGCAAGGTACGCATACAAATACCAGCATGCAGCAGATGCGTTCGAAGTATACAGCAGCCTGAAAAAATGTCTGATGGATACTCCTTCGGAGTTTATTCGCAGGCAGCTATACAGATAGATCAAAAAAGAACTTACCACCAGTATGACCAGGTATTTCGAAAAACGTCCAGTCAGCAGTTTTTTGTATGACTCTTCTTTTCCAAGCAAAAGAGCACCTGACGTCATAAAAAACAGCGGGACTGCAATTTTAATAAAAACAGCACAAAAGAGATAAAACAGATAAAACCTCGAATCACGCGCAACTGTAAATAAGATAAAACCATTGGCATTTGTATGATTAAACAACACCATATAGATAGCAATTATTTTCAAAAAATCGATATATACCTTTCGGACCGGTCTTCTATTGGATTCCATTCCATGTATACTCCCTTTCTGCCGATTCGCATACAATTTCCCAAAATCACACGAATCCATATCCCCCATTCTGCTTTTGAACAGGAATGTATACATTTTACAACACCCCCCCCCCGTCCCGTCAATAGACTTTCTCGATTTCTGTCACTTTCCTGAAAACCATTCGTTACTGCTCACACCATGGCTAATCACTCCGCTGATGAGTCATGGACCAGTACCGTTATGGAGTCAAAACATTCCGACTGAACAAAAAAGGCACAAAGTCTTTGATTCTCACCAAAAACTTTGCACCTTATTATTTTTATACGGGATAAGCTCCGTTCTCGGTGTCCGCCACCGTCGCGTCCATCTTGGTCTTCTGAGCTTCTCTGTATTTGAAGAAGTCCATAGCTACCTGCGGGAACAGTGCATAAGATAATACATCCTCGTCCTGCTCCTTGTACTGTGCCATCTCCGCCTCTAACGTATCCAGTTCGTTGCCCACCAGATCCGCCGGACGGCAGGTGATGATCTCTTCGTCACCGATACACTTTTTCTGCACTTCCGGATTAAACGGCTTGACGGTCTTGCCGTAACGCCCGGAGAGGACGGCCTTGGTCTCCTTGGTCACCATCTTGTAACGCTCGCCCATCAACACATTGAATACTGCCTGCGTTCCGACAATCTGAGAGGACGGCGTAACCAGCGGACACTCGCCCAGGTCTTTGCGCACCCGCGGCACTTCCTCAAGCACCTCGTAATATTTATCCTCCGCATGCTGCTCTTTAAGCTGAGAAGTCAGGTTGGAGAGCATACCGCCCGGCACCTGATACAGAAGAGTCTTGATGTTGACACCCAAGTTCTTCGGATTCAGAAGGCCGCTTTCAAGCGCCTCGTCACGGATCGGACGGAAGTAATCTGCAATCTCTGCCAGAAGTCCCTGATCAAATCCGGTATCGTAAGGCGTTCCTTTGAAGGTCTCCACCATAACCTCGGTCGCCGGCTGGGATGTGCCCAGTGCAAACGGAGACATCGCACAGTCAATCACGTCCACACCTGCCTCCACTGCCTTCATATATGTCATGGAAGCCACACCGGATGTATAGTGGGTATGAAGCTGGATCGGAATCTTCACGGCATCTTTCAAAGCAGTCACCAGCTTTGTCGCCTCATAGGGAAGCAAAAGGCCGGCCATATCCTTGATACAGATGGAATCTGCACCCATCTCCTCAATCTCTTTGGCAATGTTCGTCCAGTACTCCAAAGTGTAGGCATCTCCCAAAGTATAGGAAAGGGCAATCTGCGCATGCCCGCCTTCTTTATTGGAAGCCTTCACGGCTGTCTGCAGGTTCCGAAGATCATTCAGACAGTCAAAAATCCGGATGATATCAATACCGTTGGCGATGGACTTCTGTACAAAATACTCCACCACATCATCGCCGTAAGGCCGGTATCCCAAAATATTCTGCCCGCGGAACAGCATCTGCAGCTTGGTATTTTTTGCTTTTGCCCGAATCTGTCTTAATCTTTCCCATGGATCCTCTTTCAGGAAGCGCAGAGAAGCGTCAAAAGTAGCGCCGCCCCAGCACTCCAGGGAATAATAGCCTACCTGGTCTAATTTCTCCACGATGGGAAGCATCTGCTCCGTACTCATACGGGTTGCAATCAGGGACTGATGCGCATCGCGCAGGATCGTCTCTGTTATCTTAATGGGCCTTTTCGCCATATCACTCATTCTTTAAGTCCTCCTAATCCGTTTACATTACTCCAAAGATCGCCATAAAGGTACCGGCTGCCACTGCTGTACCGATCACGCCTGCCACATTCGGTCCCATGGCATGCATCAGAAGGAAGTTGGTCGGATCTGCCTCCGCTCCGACTTTCTGAGATACCCGGGCCGCCATAGGCACTGCGGACACGCCGGCAGAACCAATCAGCGGATTTACCTTTCCTCCGGTGACTTTGCACATCAGTTTACCAAACAAAACACCTGCTGCCGTACCGAAGGCGAATGCCACCAGACCAAGAACAACGATCTTGCTGGTATCCCAGTTCAGAAATGCCTCTGCACTGGTCGTCGCACCTACGGATGTACCAAGAAGGATGACAACGATATACATCAGCGCATTGGATGCAGTCTCTGTAAGCTGACGGACCACTCCGCTCTCCCGGAACAGGTTGCCAAGCATCAGCATACCGACCAGAGGAGCTGTAGTCGGAAGAATCAAGGATACGATAATCGTAACGATGATGGGGAACAGGATCTTCTCCAGCTTGGAAACCGGGCGAAGCTGCTCCATCTTAATTTTGCGCTCTTTCTCCGTGGTCAGAAGCTTCATGATCGGCGGCTGGATGATCGGCACCAGAGACATATAAGAATATGCCGCCACGGCGATGGGACCCATGATAGCCGTCTGCTGCAGCTTGCCTGCCAGGAAGATGGAAGTCGGGCCGTCTGCACCTCCGATGATGGAGATGGCCGCTGCCGCCTTGTCACTGAAGCCAAGAGCCATGGCTCCAAGATATGCGGCAAAGATGCCGAACTGTGCGGATGCTCCCAGGAGGAAGCTCTTGGGATTCGCAATCAGCGGTCCAAAATCCGTCATGGCACCTACACCCATGAAGATGAGCGAGGGAAGAATCGCCCACTCATCCAGCAGATAAAAGTAATGAAGAAGGCCGCCCACACCGTTGGACGATTCTTCAATACTCAGCATAATATCTGGATAGATATTTACTAAAAGCATACCAAAAGAGATCGGAACCAGCAGAAGCGGTTCATACTCTTTTGCGATAGCCAGATAAAGGAACACACATGCAACAGCAATCATCACGTAATTGCCCACGGTCAGATTGAAAAATGCCGTCTGGTGCACGAGGTTTCCCAAAGTATCAGCAATATAACTCATGTTAAAACCTCCAATGATTCAGTCACGATTTTTTCACAGATCAGCCAATGGTCAGGATTAGTTCATCGTAGCCAATACATCACCGGATTCTATTGCGTCTCCTACGGATACATCAATACTTGCAACGGTTCCGTCCTCCGGAGCAACCACCGGAATCTCCATCTTCATGGCTTCCAGAATGATGATCGGATCTCCGGTCTTCACTGCCTGTCCTACACTCGCCTCCACCTTGAAGACTTTGCCGGGTACCGAAGCAGTCACTTCGATGGAACCGGCATCTCCTGCCGGAGCCGGAGCTGCCGCCGGTGCGGGTGCTGCTGCCGGTGCCGCAGGCGCTGCCTTAGGTGCTGCTGCACGGACCGGTGCGCTTCCTGCGCCGCCTTCTTCTACAGTTACATCATATACGGTGCCATTTACAGTAATGGTATAATTTTTCATCCTTCATATTCCTCCTGTTATTAAATTCCGCTGTTTTTATTAATCTCTCCACTTGGATTTTTTTGCACGTTTAATGGAACGGACGGTAAAGCCATCCGAAGAAGTGCCGGTATAGGCACAGATCGCCGCAGTGATTGCCGCCACCAGTTCTTTATCATCCACAAGATTTCCGCCTGCGTGGGTGCCTGCTGCCGGTTTCTGAGCCGGTTTTTTGGCCGGTCTTGGTTTGGGCGCCTGCTTTTCCTCCTGCTTGGGCGCACGGTTGCCCGGAATAAAGTTAAAGCAGTAGATCACAAGGCTGATGAAGATCAGCACAATAAACACTGTACCCATTCCAAGGATCGTGTTCATGCCTGCCTTTTTTAAGATCTCACCGGTGCTGTATTTGGGATCCAAAGTGGCGGATTCCACAACACCTCTCTTGTTGAAAACAAGGGAAAGACTCGCCTGTCTGTTGCCATAGGTCAGATTTGCCACGATGGTAGCTTCCTCTCCTTTTACTTCCATTGGTTCATACCCATCGGTGGACTGATACGCTCCAAGTTCCTCTTTGGAACTCATATAACTCGCATATGCGGTCTTCAGAGACTCTGCACTGAAACAGCCATACAGATGTCCCATGCTCCGATAGTACTCAATGGTATCTTCCAGAACGTCTGTATCGGCTTCCGAAATCATGGCCATCACGTCGTCTCCTGCCGTATTCCAGTCATCGACCAGGCCATCCGCCACTGACTGAAGATACTCTTCCGTCACAGGGAATTCCGTATCGGATGAAGCCGTACTGCCGCAGGCAGAAAGTCCCAGCACCGATACTGCAAGAACCAGCACCGCAAGGATTCTTTTTATATTTTGTCTCATATGCTTCACCTCGTTCTAAATGGTTCCATGCTTTTTGTCCGGGCGGTCTTCCCTCTTCGTAAACAGCATCTCGAAAGCACCGATCACATACTTTCTGGTATCCTGTGCGTCAATCACTGTATCTACATAACCTCTCTTTGCCGCAGAAGCCACATGATTCTGAAGCTTGGAGTAATCATTTGCTTTTTCTTTCTGCGTGGCTGCGTCCGCATCTGCATACATAATCTTTGCCGCAAGCTTCGCATCCATCATGCCAATCTCCGCATTGGGCCATGCATAGACAAAATCTGCCCCAAGGCCTTTGCTGTTCATGGTCACATACGCACTGCCATAAGCTTTTCCGGTCACCACATTCACTTTCGGCACGGAAGCATCCGCAAACGCATAGGTAAGGGCTGCTGCTGCTTTCGCAATCTTCTTCTCGGTGCACTTAGACGCTTTAAAACCGGAAGCATTGGTGAGGGTCAGAATCGGAATGTTGAACGCATCACAGAACTTCACGAATTTTGCCGCCTTCTCGCAGCCTCTTGCAGACAGCTCCGGCAAAAATTCTTCCGCCTTGTTTCCTTCTTCATCATACCGTACTGTCCGGTTTGCCACCGCACCGACGGTCGTTCCGTTCAGCTTGATAAAACCGGTCACCATGTCTTTTGCATAATCTGCTTTCGTCTCAAAGAAAATGCCGGAATCGGAAATCATCCGAAGGGCAAGCGCCGGATCTTGGGCAGAGACTTCCAGATCTGTGCAGACTCTGTTCAGATCATCATCACAGTCCAGGTAAGACAGATCATCTTCATTGTTTGCCGGGAGCAGGGATACCAGTTCCCGGATCTGTGTGATCAGCTCATCTTCTTCTGCCGTCACATCCACGATCCCCGCTTCTTCGCTCTGGAACTTTGCAGATGCTGTATCACATCTGGATACCTCGTTTCCTTCCAGGGCATTGGGTGTATTTACAAACAGCCTTGCTTTTTTAGTCTCCATAAAGGTGAAGTCGGACATTGCAGACGCCACTGCCATACCGCCGCCGCAGTTGCCGAACACTGCCGTGATCTGCGGAACCACACCTGATGCCATAGCCTGCTTCAGATACAGCTCACCAAAGGCATTCAGTGCATCGGAAGCCTCCTGAAGTCTCAGACCTGCACAGTCCACAAGCCCGATTACCGGAGCTCCCATCTTCATTGCCATATCATAGATTCTGGTGATCTTTCTGGCATGCATCTCGCCCATGGATCCTCCCAGTACGGAAACATCCTGACTGTACACATACACAAGACTGCCGTTTATGACTCCGTATCCTGTCATAACACCATCAGACGGCGTGTCCGTGTTGTTCATGTTGAAATCTGTCGCACGGGCCGTAACGGCAGCACCGATTTCAACAAAGCTGTTCTCGTCAAGCAGCGCTTTGATCCTGCTGCATGCCAAGCTCTGTGCCTTATTACTCATATTTACTCCTCCATTATATTGTTATTTAAGTTTACCCAAGGTCTGCCGAGTCTAATTGTAACAATACTGTTTCCTTTTTTCAAGTCATTTTTTTATTTCCGTAGCTTTCACATGACAATTTTCATTCCTTTCCACCCCCGGGCTGCAGAAGGAGCAGCAATCCCTTTTTCCTATGCTTCTAAAAATCTTAACACAAAATTGGCATTTTATCTATTTCCCTTTGGAATGATATGGATTATAATTTCTTTAAAACGAAAAATATCAGGAGGAACATTCATGTCCAGTTCAGAATATGCAAAAGCCCGAAAAAAAGCGCAAAAAGTGTACCGTACCCATCTGTTAAAAGGTACCTACCCCTATCTTCAGGCTCTTGACGATCTGGTCTCCTTCGCGGAGATCTCTTCCGAAGTGGAGCTTGGACTGGTGGAAATTCCTTTGGAATCCATCGTCGGCACAAGAACCGCCGGCAGAAAACAGGCTTTTGCCAGCAACTTTATGCCGCTTCTGGAAGAAACCAGTGAGTTCGCCCGCAAGTGGACGGCTCTGTACAAAGCGCATATCGAAGAAGGCATCCGTGATCCCATCACCGCTGTGGAGTTTATGAACCGCTTTTACGTCATCGAGGGCAATAAACGAGTCAGTGTCTTAAAATATGTAGAAGCCGTCAGTATTCAGGCCAACGTGACCCGTCTGGTTCCCCGCCGGACAGATTCTTTAGAAAACCGGATCTATTTTGAGTTTCTTGATTTTTACCGGACGACGTCCATCAACTATCTGACTTTCAGCCAGGAAGGCTGTTATGCGAAGCTGCTTTCCCTTCTTGGCAAAGGACCGGAAGAACCCTGGAGCGATGAGGAGAAGATGGATTTTCACTCTTCCTATATTCACTTTCTGGACGTATACGAGGCAAAAGGCGGAAAAAGTCTCTCTCTCACGCCCGGGGATGCCTTTTTAACCTATCTGGAAATCTATGGCTATCAGGATCTGCTGAAAAAATCTTACCGGGAACTGCGGGAAGAGCTGCCTGCCATCTGGAAAGATTTCCAGATTTACCCGGCCAAGAGAAGTGTGGAACTTGTGATGGCTCCGGAAAAAGAATCGGAAGAAAAGACGTTAAAAACCAGGATCCTTCCTTCTGCCGGATCTCCCCTTAAGATCGCATTCATCCATGACCGCACCCCCGAGGAGTCCAGCTGGACTTACGGTCATGAGCTGGGACGGCATTATCTGGAAGATGCCCTGGCCGGAAAGGTAAGCACCTCTTTTTATCTTGCAGGAGGCAGTCCCGAGGAGGGAAGCGAGATCATTAAAAAATCCATTGAAGACGGCTGCACGGTTGTGTTCACCACCAGCCCCAAGCTTTTGAATGCCAGTGTCAAGACCGCTTTGAAATACCCTGCCACCCGGATTCTGAACTGTTCCTTGAACTCCAGTTTCGGACATCTGCGCACTTACTACGGAAGGATGTATGAGGCAAAATACCTCACCGGTATTCTGGCAGGCATTTTAAGCCCGGAACCTTCCATCGGATACATTTCCGATTATCCGATCTACGGCTCCACTGCCAGCATCAATGCTTTCGCTCTGGGCGTAAAGGCAGTAAATCCTCAGGCCCGGGTCTATCTGGAATGGTCCTGCATCAAAGACCATCAGTTTGAACAAAAATTCCGTGACCTTCGCATTTCTCATGTGTCGGGTCAGGATCTTTTGACGCCTTCCCATGGTTCCAGACAATTTGGACTGTATGATATAAGGGATGGTCATATCACCAACATTGCCATGCCGGTGTGCCACTGGGGAAAATTCTATGAACGCATCGTCACCAGCATCTTAAACGGCGTCTGGAAAAAAGGTCTGGCTCAGAGCAAAGACAAATCCATCAACTATTTCTGGGGACTCTCCTCCGGAATGATCGATGTCATCTGCTCCAAACACGTTCCGGCCGCCACGGTATCCCTTCTGGAACGGATCAAGCAGGACATCAGCCTGGGACAGTTTCATCCTTTCTCCTGTGAGATCCGCTCTCAGGATGGAACCCTTCAGAATGCCGACCATATGATCATGCCTCCGGAACAGATCGGTTCCATGGACTGGCTGGCAGACAACATTGAAGGTGCTTTCCCTGCCTTTTCTTCCATGACAGAGGAGGCAAAACGAATCGTCCGGCTGCAGGGCGTCGGAAAATATCAGGAGTCAAACGAAGCACTATGAAAATACTGGTACTCGCAGACAAGGAATCCCTGTACCTGTGGGATTTCTTTGAAAAAAGCAAACTTGAGGGGATCGACCTGATCCTCTCCTGCGGGGATCTGCATCCCCACTATCTGTCTTTCCTCGCCACCTTTTTCCAGGGCCCCATCCTGTATGTGCGCGGAAATCACGATGACTGTTATGAACAGACACCGCCGGACGGTTGTATCTGCATCGACGGAAAAGTCTATGAGCATGAAGGCGTGCGAATCCTGGGGCTTGGGGGTTCCATGCGTTATAAAACCGGCAAAAATCAGTACACAGACCGGGAGATGTACCGGCGGATCCGAAAGCTTTCCTTTTCCCTGTGGAGAAAGAAAGGCTTTGACATCCTTCTGACCCACTCCCCGGCCTGGCAGCTGGGGGACGGCACGGATCTGCCCCACACCGGCTTTAAAGCGTTCCGGTATCTGCTGGACAAATATGCCCCCCGTTACTTTATCCACGGACATATCCATCTGTGCTATGGAGCCGGGATCAAGAGAAGTTATACTTACCAGTCCACCACCATAGTCAATGCCTACGAACGCTACCTCATCGAACTGTGATCCATCGTTCAATGATCTGCCTAAGGCACCAGGGATAATCAATCACCGGAGAATCTTCTTCTATATAGATCGGATACAGGTCAAAAACCTCTCCGTTCAGGTAGTAGACCACGGTTCCCACGATCTCTCCTTTCTCCACTGGTGCCTTCAGCCGGTCCGGCATCAGCACATCCATATGAAATGCGTCTTCCTCTTTCAGAAGAAGTTCTCTGCTTTTCACATCTGCCGCCGCTTTTACCGTCTCCACCTGTCCGTTCTCTACCGGAAGGGGATTGAGCGCTACCACATCTTCTCCCACCGTTTCTCTGTGAAAATTTTCAATGCCGTAATTCATCAGTTTTTTCGTGTCAGACCACTTCCAGGTCTTGTGATTCGGCCATCCGCAGGCAAGCACCACAGCCACAAACCGCTTTCCTCCCCGTTCCAGTGCCCCTACATAGCAGTAGCCGGCATCGTTGGTAAATCCGGTCTTGCCGGTCAGTGCGCCCTCCATCATATTCAGAAACGCATTTTTGTTATTGACGGTAAAGCTTCTGGTTCCTTCCAGATCCGAAAAGGACCAGGAAGGTTCTCTGGTGATTGTTAAAAATTCATCATTCTGCATACAGCAGCGCATGATTCGCGCCAGATCTCTTGCCGTAGTCGAGTGAACTCCGTATGCATCCTGGGCATCCAGCCCGTTGGGGGTGATAAAATACGTCTGGTAGCATCCAAGATCTCTCGCTTTCTGATTCATCATGGCGGCAAAGTTCTCCACGCTTCCTCCCACATGTTCCGCGATGGCCACCGCTGTGTCGTTATGGGATTCCAGCATCAGTGAATAACACAGATCCCGAAGCCGGTAGCGCTCGCCTTCCCGAATGTTCAGCTGGACATCCGGCATGGAAGCCGCATAGGCAGACACGGTCACCTCTCCTTCCAGATCCGCATTCTGAAGGGTAACCAGAAGAGTCATAATCTTTGTGGTACTGGCCATGGGCATCTGCTGCTCTGCATTTTTTTCAAAAAGAATACGCCCGGTATCTGCATCCATAAGCACTGCAGACTGGGCGTATAAATCCGTCGGCTCCCCTTCTGCCTGTACGGCTGCACTTCCAAGAAACAGCACTGACAAAAGAATGACCAGAATATTTTTCACATATGTTTTCATTGTCCACCTGCATATGGTCCTTTGTTCAATGTATGCAGGTATATGGCTGTTCAGTACCTTCACCGTCCCCATGAAGACTGAAGCCCGCCAAGGCCTTTACAGGTCCAGTTTTAACTGCACTTCCTGCTCTGCCTGGCTTTTCATCTCCTCCACCAGATCCGGGCCGATGGAAGGAAGCTCTTCTGTGGAGCGCACACCGAAATTGCGCAGAAATTCTTCCGTGGTACCAAACAGAATCGGACGTCCCGGAGCATCCAGCCGCCCTGCTTCACCTACCAGACCGTATTCTACCAGGCGGTTCAGGGCATGATCGGAGTTGACTCCCCGGATCTTCTCCACTTCCTGCCTGGTCACCGGCTGCTTGTAGGCAACAATGGAGAGCACCTCCAGCTGTACATCCGTCAGTACATATTTTTTTGGCTGTTTCGCCACTTTGATCAGTGCCTCGTAGTATTCCCTGCGGGTTGTCAGCTGAAAGGAATCCTGAAGCTCGATGATCTCCATACCGCCTTCTTTTTTGTTGTACCAGTCCATCATCTGATGGATGATTTTTCGGGTCGTCTCTTTGTCGTGTCCGATGGCAACCGAAAGTTTCTCAATCTCCACCGCGTCCCCCATGGCAAAAAGCACAGCCTCAATGGTCGCTTCTATCTTTTCCCGTTCCAAAACCGTCTCCTTGTCTGTCAAAAGTCTGTCACAGCTGCGCTGTAATCAAGATGTCATCAAAAGGATGTTCCTGCACCACAGACAGCTCTCCTGTCTTCATCAATTCCAGTATGGCAAGAAATGTGACAATCAGCTGAATCCGGCCCTTCTGTCCCTCCAGCAGAGCTGAGAAGCGAAACTGCTGATTTGCAGCCGCATATTCCCGGACCCGGACCATCTTCTCATCCAGGCTGACCTCCTCTTGTTCAATCCTTCCGAATTTGCTCCGAATCGGATCGATCTTCTCGGTCTGCCGGCGCATAATGGACTGAAAGATCTGATTCAGCCGGATCAGTGACAGATCTCCTACCAGTTCCCCAAGGTCCACCGGGGTCTCATACTTTGCCACTTCCTCTGGAATTGTGGGCCCTTTGTACAAAGACTTTCCAGACAGAGACAGCCGGTCTCTCAGTTCATAAGACATATACTTGTACATCTTATATTCCAATAACTTTTGCACCAGCTCTTCCCGCGGATCGATCTCCTCACCGTCCTCGTCCACTTCTGCCGGAAGGAGCATCCTGGCCTTGATCTCCAAAAGAGTCGCCGCCATGACCAGAAATTCACTCATCACATTCAGATCCTGCTCCTTCATGGAAGTTAAGTATTCCATATACTGTGCGGTGATCTCCACAATCGGAATATCAAAAATATTGAATTTATTGATATCAAGCAGATGAAGCAGAAGATCCAGCGGACCTTCAAAACTCTCGATCTTCACGGACAGCGCCATGTTCTTCACCACCTGTTCCTTTTATCCTGATCCCGATCAGCCAGGGGGGATTCCCGATCCGGACGGGCACCGTATGTTCCCCAAGCCCCGGGCTTACTACCATGTATTTTCCATCCTTCTGGTACAGTCCCCGGTCATATTTTGGAAAAAGCTTTGCCTGAGGCGTGATCAGACCGCCGATGACCGGAAGCCTGATCAGACCGCCGTGAAGATGGCCGGACAGCGTAAGATCCGCTCCCCACCCGGCATACTGCGGAAAATAAACCGGATTGTGAGCCAGCAAAATATGGAATGCTTCCCCTGCAGGCCTGCCAAAAATCCGTTTCAAATCCGTTCCATCGTAAGGAATCCGGCAAAATTTCTTATAATACCGAAGCGGCATCTCATAACCATGAACCATAACCTTTGTAGAACCAAAGGAAACGCTGACGGTCTCATTTTCCGGTACCTTTATCCCCAGCTCTCTCAACCGCCTGACATAAGACTGGTACTGTTCCCGGCAGATTCCCGGGGTCGACCGCATCCGCACTTCATGATTGCCGTTTCCCGCCACCACAAGCGTCCGACGCCCGGCAAGCCCCTCAAAAAGCGTGATCGCATCGCAAATCCCTGCCTCTTCGTGTCCCAGTATCATATCCCCGGCGCACAGGATCAGATCCGGCTGCAGCGCATCCACTGCCTCTAAAAGCATCTGCTGCTTTTCTCCCCACAGCCGGTTGTGCAGATCCGCCATCAAGGCAATACAAAGTGGAGGTTCTTCTTTTTTTCGTTTTTTTGTCCGGATCTCACAGGTCCAGGTCTTAAAATGTACCATGTTGTCTTCCTTCTATATTCAATGCCTTCCACCCAAGTCCTGCCAAAACCGCCAGAACTGTATTTTGCGGCAGACAGACTGCCTGCCTATCATAACATAAGTATCTGCCCTCCTGCAATTCCTTTACAGTAAAAAAATATGAAAAACGTTGCAGATGTAATCTCCATAGCCTGCCTTTTCCACACTCCCCGCTGTCAGAATCGGAGATTCTCCCACTTCCTGACCATTCAGGATATAGGCAACTCTCCCCACAGTCGTTCCTTCCTCCACCGGAGCGTCCAGCGATTCCGGAAGTTCTAAGGAACGCTTCATATCGGACAGACTGCTCCCGTCTGTAGACACGTAGGAAAAATCACCCGCGTATTTTAAGGCTACCTGATCCTGTACCCCGCCGGTCACCGGAAGGTCGGTAAGAGCCACCCTGTTTTCATCCTTATACAGACTGCAGCAGGCAAATCCGCTGTTCAGGAGGGTCACCGCATCCTGAAAACGGCTTTTGCTGTCCGCTCCTCCCATGATTACCGCCACCAGTTCGATATCATCTTTTTTGGCGCTGGCAGAGACACAAAAGCCCGCTACGCTGGTATATCCGGTCTTAAGTCCGGTCGCATATTCGTACTGCCTGATCAGTTTGTTTGTATTGGTCAGTCCGAATTCAAAGCTCCCTCTTGCCGTCGTATGTATGATGTTTTCCATCCAGATGGTACAATATTCATGAATCTGGGGATGGTTTAGCAAAAGTTCTCTGGACATGAGCGCCACATCTTTTGCCGTGGTCAGATGTTCGTCATCATCCAGCCCGCAGCAGTTGACAAAATGCGTGTTCTCCATCCCAAGTTCCGCCGCCCGCTCATTCATCCGTTTGACAAAATCCCCTTCGCTGCCGTAGATGTGTTCTGCCATGGCCACACATGCATCATTTGCACTCGCAACTGCAATGCATTTCAACATCGTCTCCACCGTCTGCTGCTCAAAAGCTTCCAGATAGACCTGGGAACCGCCCATGGAGGCGGCGTATTCGGAGACCGTTACCGTGTCGGACAGTGCGATTTTGCCGTCTTCGATGGCTTCCAGGATCAGAAGCATCGTCATAATCTTGGTCACACTGGCCGGATGAATTTTTTCGTCCTCCGCCTTCCCCATCAAAATCGTCCCGGTGGACACCTCCATCAGAAGGGCATGAGGCGCGGACACCTCTGCTGCCACCTGATGCGCCGCGGTCTTTGGTTCCTCTGCAGGCTCCTGGCGCTCCTCTTTTGGCTGCTCCTTCGGCACTTCAGCCGCGACAGCCGCAGACGGAAACATACAGACCAGAATCAACATCCATATACACAGTTTTTTCAGAAATATCACCTCAGAATTCCTTTATACATGTGTAGCCGCAAATCTGGAAAATATGCATAAAAAGGCTGGAAATCCTTTCGTATCCTGTCTGCATGATATTCCGGCAAACCTCCCCTGAATTTCCATCAGACCGCGTGGTCGACGGCCAGTTATGCCGCCGCATCGCCTCCCTGATGAACATTGCTTCTTTGGAGTTTCAACAGATATCATGCAGACAGAACACGAATACTAAGGTTTTTCCAGCCATACAGAAGACAAATACGCTGTCCGCCGCTCTATAAAATCACTCAGAGAATCCACACACGCATCAAAGGTATCTCCGGTATACAAGATCGCATTTCTTTCATAGATTTCTTCTATGTCCCATCTTATAAAATTCATCCTGGCAGAATTTTGCAGCTGCATTTTCCATTCTGGAATCTTGGTATCCGTCAGTTCCTGAAGCACCGGCAGATAACAGCACTCATATTGCGTCCGCATCAGTTCCTGAAAGGCAGCATATTCATATACTTCTTTGTACCAGATATGATCGTTCAGATAAAATTCTTCCGGGGAAAATCCAGGATCATAGTGGCCAAACGCCATATCATAATCCCATGCAGGACCAAAATGAAATGGTTCTTCTCCCCGGTCTTTATACAGAAACTGACTGGTCCAGGGATCCGTGTTCATGCAGATCTCATCCACCAGGTATTTATGTACGAGAGACTCCAGATCCACCAGATCTTCCAGCTTAAGCCCGGTATCCGGCACCATATAATCCTCTGCATACATGGCGTCCTCTGCCCTCTGAAACTGATCCTGTATATAGGTCACCTGTTCTCTCGACGCAAAAGCAGGCTCTTTAATCACTATGGTTTTGTTCCTGCCGGTTCGAAATCCCGTCGTTTCCTCCTCTTCGTATCTGGATGGGTATTCCAGTTCCAAAAGGTATCCTCCGGATATGTCCGGCGGATTCTCCAAAATCTCATACCCCTTTGCCAGCGTACCCTCTGAAGACCGGTCCTGAAATGTCTGGCACTCTTTCAGCGGATTCAAGTTGGACTGCTCGGTCTTCTGTTCCAGATCAAAAAGATCCAGACGATTCTCCCCGATGAAGATCCCCTCCGCCAGCAGGTAGACTCCCATATATTCTCCGTTCACATACAGGTCGATATGGATCCCGTCCGGCTCATACTGATCCGTCGTTTGATTGGCAAGCTCCATGGCCGCCTTATTCTGCATCAGAGAAATATCGCCGTACTCCGCCAGCAGCACATAATCCTTGGAACTTCCCAGTCCGGCCAAAGACGCATCCTGATCCAGACGGATGCGAAAAGGCGTCTTAGGCTGAAGCCTCGTGGAATTCCCCCGAAGTTTTACTTTCCTAAGATCTCCTCCATACTCCAGTATTCCATCTTCATCTACAAAATAAAGAACACCTTCTTCCTGATGTTCTTTTCCTTCTTTCAAACTCTCAAGATCTCCTGATTCTGTTTCCAGCCACGCTGAGGGGATCTTTGAGCCGAACAAAATCTGTATCTGCACCTGATCCCCGGACTTGCTTTTTAATAGAAGCGGTCCTTCTTCCAGGACAAACGTCTGCTCTTCAAAGCACACCTCCTGCCCCCGATAGATCGCCGGAAGAAACAGCCACTGTTCTTCGTCCCGCTCCCAGCACTCAAGTCTGATCGGTTCCCCTCCCCGAAACTGAACCGAAGCAGACACCACCGGTTTTCCGTCTCTTTGACTCATCGAGAACACGCATTCGTGTTTTTCCGACAGAAGCGGCTTTGGATCCCGGTTCGCCCGCACATAACTCCAGGGACCAGCCGATAACAATGCGATCGCCATGACAGTCCCGATCCACATCTTCTTTTTGTACACCAGATATTCCTCCCGATCAAAGTAATCCGGGCGTGTATCCTTGTTATCCACTGAGGATATCACTAAAAAAGCATCAGACAGGCAACCAAAATTCCAAGCAGACATCCTGCTGCCACCTGCAGAGGCGTATGCCCCACAAATTCCTTCAGACTTGCTTCCCAGAATTCATACATTTTATCATTTTTCCGAAAAGCTTCCACAAATCCTTCTGTCCGGAAAAATTCGATCATCTCATTTAACACTTTTCCCTGTTTTCCGGTCTCCATACGCACACCCATGGCATCGTGCATCACAATGATTGCCAGCATACTGGCAATGGCAAACTCAAAAGACTGTATTCCGTACAGAATGCCGGAAGCAGTCGCCATGGCACTGACCGTCGCGGAATGTCCGCTTGGCATGCCGCCGTCTCCTACCATGCGTTCCCAGCGGATTTCATGGTTGACCAGGGCATAGATACAGGTCTTTAGAATCTGTGCCACTGCCCAGCCGCTGACTCCGCAGACCAGCATTTTATTGTTCAAAAGCGCTCTGAAAAAGTTTCCCATTCCTGCGTTTATACTCCCTGTAATCTAAGAAATGCCTTGACTTCACAGTCAAGGCATCACAGCACAATCTTAATTATATTTACGCTTCCTAGCTGCTTCGGATTTTTTCTTGCGTTTTACGCTCGGTTTCTCGTAATGCTCTCTCTTGCGGATTTCCTGCTGAATACCAGCTTTCGCACAGTTTCTCTTGAAACGACGTAATGCGCTATCCAAAGTTTCGTTTTCTTTAACGACTACATTTGACATAGAATCACACCTAACCTCCCTCCAGTTGTGTATTGTGCCAAATACAACTGTCTGGGTATTTTATTGCACTGCATCCATTATATGGGGTGCGACATCTTTTGTCAATATCTTTTTTAATTTTTATTTAAACCATTTTATTTAAACTCATACCAGGTATTCTTGATCAGAAGCCAGATGATCAGCGGCATAATCACTGCGGAAACCACAGATCCCACAATATTCCCGCCTACAATAATGTTGGTGATAAGGCTCACTGCCGCACCTGCGCAGATCAGATAAAAACCTACCTTCTTTCTGGGGAATAAAAGCATGGATGCTCCCGCCACCACCAGAACTTCTGCCACTACGACGATCCACATCAACGGGATCAGCAGTGCTGACACGATCGCCATCACTCCTCCAATTGCATTGAATACCAACACAAGCCAGAGCCATACTTGTAATGCTCTTGTCATCTTAACACTCTCCTTTTACTTTTTTGTCAGTGAATCTGACTTTCTATTACCTCTGCAGCTTTTGCAATCGCCTCATCGACGCCCGCCGGATTCTTGCCTCCTGCCTGCGCCATATTGGGACGTCCGCCTCCGCCGCCACCCACAATGGATGCAACTGCCTTAATCAAATTGCCTGCATGTGCTCCCGCCTTGATTGCTCCTTCGGTGGCGGTTGCCATCAGACTGACTTTTCCGTCTGTCACAGATGCCAGAAGAACCACGCCTTCGCCCAGCTTTTCTTTCAGCTGGTCGCCCAGCTCCCGAAGTCCGTTCATATCCACGCCTTCGATCTTTGACGCCAGCACTTTGACTCCTTTGACCTCCCGGACCTGATCCATCACATCGCCCAGAGCGTCTTTTGCCGCCTTGCTCTTCAGAGCCTCATTCTCGCTTTGCAATGCCTTTACCTCTGCAAGAAGGTGGCTGATCTTCTCTGTCACGGAGAAGGGCGTCGTCTTCAGAATCTTTGCAGCCTCCGAAAGCTTTGCCTCCTGCTCCCTGTAATAGGCAAATACGCCTTCCCCGGTCAGTGCCTCGATCCGGCGCACACCGGCTGCAATTCCGGATTCGGACACAATCTTAAAGGCTGTGATCACTCCTGTATTCGCCACATGAGTTCCGCCGCAGAGCTCTTTGGAGAAATCTCCCATGGATACCACCCGGACATCCTCGGCATATTTTTCGTCAAACAGGGCCATGGCGCCGCTTTTTTTCGCCGCCTCTAAATCCATGATTTCTGTCACCACCGGAAGCGCCGCCTGAATCTCTTCATTGACCATGGCTTCCACTTTCTGAAGCTCCTCCTGGGTCATGGGCTGGAAGTGTGCAAAATCAAAGCGCAGACGGTCAGGCGTCACCAAAGACCCTTTTTGTTCCACATGATTGCCAAGCACCAGTTTCAGCGCTTTCTGAAGCAGATGGGTCGCACTGTGATTCTTACAGGTAGCGCTGCGGCCGGATGCATCGACTTTCAGAGTCACCACATCTTTGGTCTTCATCATACCCCCGGTCATCCTGCCCACATGGCCGACTTTGCCCCCTAAGAGCTTGATCGTATCTTCCACAACAAATTTTCCATCTTTGCAGACAATCTCGCCTTTGTCGCCCTGCTGGCCACCCATGGTCGCATAAAACGGCGTCTGCTCCACAAAGACTGTCCCCACCTGTCCGTCAGACAGTGCCTCGGTAAGCTCTGCATCCGTCGTAAGCACGGTGATCTTTGACTGGTTCTCCAGACTGTCATAACCGGTAAATTCTGTGGTCACCGAAGGATCAATCTCATCATAAACCGTGGCATCCGCTCCCATATAATTGGTTACTTCATGGGACTCCTGCGCCTGTCTTCTTTGTTCCTCCATGCAGGCCTGAAATCCCTTTTCATCGATATCATAGCCCTTTTCCTCCAGGATCTCCCTGGTCAGATCCAGCGGAAATCCGTAGGTATCATACAATTTGAACGCATCGGCTCCGGGCAGCGTCTTCTGTCCGGATGCTTTCATGGCATCTTCCATCTCTGCCAGAATCACCAGCCCCTGGTCGATGGTCTTGTTGAACTTGTCTTCCTCCTGGGTCAGCACTTTGAAAATAAACTCTCTTTTCTCCTCCAGCTCCGGATAACCGTCTCTGGAACCTTCTATAACCGTCTCCGAAAGCTTTGCCAGGAATTTGCCCTCGATGCCCAGAAGACGGCCGTGGCGGGCCGCACGGCGGATCAGGCGGCGAAGCACATACCCTCTTCCCACATTTTCCGGCATGATTCCATCCGAAATCATAAAAGTCGCCGAACGGATATGATCCGTGATCAGGCGGATGGATACATCCTTCTCCTCATCCTTTTTGTATTCGCAGCGGGCATATTCACACACCTTGTCTCTCAGTGCCCGGACTGTGTCCACATCAAAGATAGAATCCACATTCTGCACCGCTACAGCCAGACGCTCCAGTCCCATGCCCGTGTCAATGTTTTTCTGGGTCAGCTCTGTATAATGATTGTTTCCGTCGTTGTCAAACTGGGTGAACACGTTGTTCCAGATCTCCATATAGCGATCGCACTCGCACCCCACCTGACAGTCGGGTTTTCCACAGCCGTAAGCCTCTCCCCGGTCATAATACACTTCCGAGCAGGGACCGCAGGGGCCTGCCCCGTGCTCCCAGAAATTATCTTCCTTTCCAAAGCGGTAAATCCGCTCGGCAGGAATGCCGATCTTTTGATTCCAGATCTCATATGCCTCATCGTCCTCTAAATAAACCGACGGATACAGACGATCGGGGTCCAGCCCCACTACCTCCGTCAAAAATTCCCAGGACCAGGCAATTGCCTCATTCTTAAAATAATCCCCAAAAGAAAAATTGCCCAGCATCTCAAAAAAAGTGCCGTGGCGGGCGGTCTTGCCCACATTTTCAATATCTCCGGTACGAATGCACTTCTGGCAGGTGGTCACCCTCCTTTTCGGCGGGATCTCCGCACCTGTAAAATATGGCTTCAAAGGAGCCATTCCGGAATTGATCAGCAAGAGACTCTTATCATTGTGTGGAACAAGAGAAAAGCTTTTCATCTTCAGATGATCCTTGCTCTCAAAAAAATCAAGAAACATCCTCCGAAGCTCATTTACACCGTATTCTTTCACTTTCGTCCTCCTAAATTATAGTTCCGCTGCCGCCTTTTAAGCTCCCAAAAAATGATGGACTTTCCAACGGCTTCCCACTTTCAGATCCATCCGGGTTCTGTCCGGCTTTGGCTGTTTTCAACATGCAATACACGCTATCCATCATATCACACGATCTTTGCATCCGCAATATTTTCTGCGAAAAACAACCATCTTTTTTAAGAAAGTATTCCGTATCTTGTAACACAAATGTAATCACTTTTTCAAAGGATCATGTTAAAATAAAAACATGTTTTGAATGATGATTTTTATAACAAAGGTCCGGGCAGTTCGCAGATCAAAGAACAGACTTCCAGAAGATCGGGCACAGATCTTCAGCCGGTGCGCGAAAAAAGCCCGAACAAAACTTCGATCAGAAACTAAGGAGTCAAATATATGAAATACAAAAAAATGTTGTTTTTTATAACACTGGTGCTTGCTGCCAGTGTAACTGCCTGCCAGGGCGGGACACCAGACACAAAAGAAACGGTGGCAGAAGCGCCCCCCGCGCCCGCAGAAGAACCTGAACCGACCGAAGAAGAGCTGACGGCGATGCGAAGGGAAGAAACCGTCGTCCCGCTTCTGGCAGAAGCAGAAGAACTGGCAAAAGGATATTTTTATGAAGAAGCTCTGGAGTGCCTTTCGAAGGTGCCGGAAGAATTCGCCCATGATGAAGAAGTGACCGCTGCTGTCCTGGCTTATACAGAAGGACTCGCATCTTTCGTCCCTTATGACCAGCCGGTGCGCCATATCTTTTTTCACTCTCTGATCGTGGATACCAGCCTGGCTTTTGACGGAGATCACATGTCCAACGGATACAACTACTGGATGACCACCACAAAAGAATTCCAGGCAATCCTGGAACAACTGTATGCCAACAACTACATACTGATCGATATCCACGACCTGTGCACAGAACAGACTGCCGAAGACGGTACGATCACCCTGGCTGCCGCACAGCCTCTGGTGCCGGAAGGAAAGATTCCTCTGGTTCTGTCCGTGGATGATGTCAGCTATTATGATTATATGAAAGAAGATGGATTTCCCAAAAGACTCGTTCTGGACGAAAATGGGGAAGTAAAGAATCTTTATATTGATCCGGACGGCACAGAACATATCGGAGACTACGATGTCATGCCGATTCTGGATACGTTCGTCAGGGAACACCCGGATTTTTCTTTCAGAGGGGCCAAAGGCATCATCGCTGCCACCGGCTATGAGGGGACCCTTGGCTACCGGGTCAACGATCCGGAAAGCCCCACTCTGGAAGAAGATCAGGCGGCGGTACGCGCGGTTGCCGCCCGTTTAAAAGAGACCGGATGGCTTTTTGCCTCCCACGGATACGGACACCGGCATACGGCAGATATCAGCTATCATTCCTTGGTGGAGGATACCACCCGCTGGAAGACAGAGATTGCAAGTCTTCTGGGGGATACAGACCTCTACATCTATCCTTACGGAGAGGAGATCGATTATCCCAGTCAGAAGCTGACGTATCTGCAGTCTGAGGGCTTTCGCTTTTTCTGCGGAGTCTGGGCATCCAAACCTTTCGTGTCCGTCCAGGATACCTATGTCCGTCAGACTCGCTGCAACCTGGACGGTTTCACCATGATCAAGCGGCCGGAATCTGTCTCGGATCTGATTGATGCCGCCAAAGTTGTGGATCCGGACCGCCCGGAACTGGAATAATACGGCTACTCTGCTGCCACGTCCTCCAAAAGGCCATCTCCGTCGGCTGCCGTGGTGGCCAGCTGATCACATCGTTCATTCTGGGGATGGCCGTCATGGCCTTTCACCCAGATGAACGTCACCTGATGAGGTGCTTTCGCCTTTAAAAGCCGTTTCCAGAGATCCGGATTTTTCACCGGTTTTTTCTGACTGTTCACCCAGTTCTTTTTCAGCCAGGAATCAATCCAGTGCTGGTTAAACGCATCCACCAGATACCTGGAATCCGAGTACAGCTCTACTTGACAGGGCCGGTTCAAAGCCTCCAGCCCTACGATGGCGGCCATCAGCTCCATCCGGTTGTTGGTCGTCTTTTTGTATCCCTGGGAAAATTCCCGGATATGCTCTTCTCCTTTGGGGTCCACATAGGACAGAATCGTCCCGTAGCCTCCGGGACCATCCGGATTCCCTCTCGCTGCCCCGTCTGTATAAATTTTCACTAACATATTTCCCACTCCTGTCCCGGATGCTTAAGAGGATGATACTGACAGAATAATCCCTGGAACCCCGGTTCTTTTTTCACCTGTTCACAGATCTCATACTTGTCCCAGCAGTGCATGGGATACACATGATCCGCCTTTACTTTTTCCAGAAAATACCCCATTCCCCAGCTGTAAGCATCCGAAAGTCTGGGATCCAGCGGCAAAAATGCCACATCCACAGACTGGCCGGAAAGCCTGTCCACTTCTTGTTTATAATTGGCTGCCATATTGTTGTTCCAGGCCTTGCTCTCCCCTTCCCAGTGCCACCAGTTCAGATCTCCGGCATGATAGATCCTCTTCCCTTCTGTCTCCGCCACAAAAGCCACCCCCAAATCCGTGGACCTCAAAGTGCGAATCCGAAGCTCCCCGATCCCATACTCCTCCCGGGCTTTGACCAGATGCACCCAGTCCCCCTTCTCCTCCTTGGAAAGCCGGATATCTCTCGACAGAATATACTGCGCCCCCGGATACTGATCCCCAAGCTTCAGAATCTCCTTCTTAAAATGATCCGGATGCCCATGGCTGTTCAGAAAATATATCTCCTTCTCCGTGGATATCTCTGGAAGTCTTCCTTCTCCATAATAGTCAAAAATCAACACGCTTCTTTCAAGTTCCACCACAAAACTGCTGTGATAAACATAGGTCACCCTCATCCTGCGTTCCTCCTTTTCTACACCCCCATTCTATCCCAACTTCCTCCCGGATACAACTAAATTTTTACTCCCTCTTCCCAAGACAATTATCTCTCTCCCCTGTTATGATTTAACATCTTACATTGCTCAACCCTTCCAAAGCCATTTGCATCCCGCAAAAGCCCTGTTATGATTTAACATCTTACATTGCTCAACTCATCAGCGTCTCGTGATTCCCTTCTTTCACAATCATTATTCTTTAACATCCAACATTGCTCAACAGATGTCATGCACAGAAAAACAGCCCGCCCCGGACAGGCATTCCTGAAGGACCCATGGAGGGGCACCGGCACTTCGTGAGTGCAAGCGGCCACGCGCCGCACGAACTTAGTACCGCTGTGTCCCCTCACTAAGCGCGAGCGGGGTCCGGAAGGATTACCTGTCCGGGGCGGGCGTCCCGCATTCACCCACCCCATCATCTCCCTAAATAATAATACACACCAGTCCTCCATTGGAGTCATTCACAATCTTCTGCATCGTATCCTGCAGTTTCACCTGACTTTCCTCTCCAATCTGATACAGCTTACTTCGGATTCCGTCCTCCACCAGCTCCTCGATGGTCTTTCCGAAGATGTTGATCTGCCAGATGCCTTCCTCCTGCTTTCTCCCGTCCTGAATGTACTGGATCAGATCTTTTGCCTGCTCCTCATTGCCGACGATCGGCGCAATCTCCGTCTCAATATTGGCCCGGATCATATGTACCGACGGGGACACCGACCGAAGTTTCACCCCGTACTTGCCCCCCTGATGGATCAGGACCGGATCTTCCATTGTGATCTCGTCTTTCTCCGGGAGCACCATGCCATATCCTTTTTGCCGCACCGCATCCATGGCTTTGATCACTTTTCCATACTCTTTTTGCATGGAAGACAATTCCCGAAGCTGCTCCATCAGATCATATTCATCCTGCAGTTCCATACCGGTCAGCTCGCTGAGCATCTGGTAGTAGCAGCTTTCTTCCATATCAATGGAATAGACCGCAGTCCCTGTATTGAGTGCCACCCGGTCCAGTTTCATGCGGCTGATAGCCGGACCCTCACAGTCTGTACTCGCCATTCCGATATCCCGAAGCACATGAAATTCCTCCATCATCTCCCGGACCTTCGTGACAATCTCCTGTTTGACCGGATGTGTGATTGGAAGCATCTCTACCCAGCGGGGCATATGGTACTCCACTTCCGTCAGCGGAAATTCCAGAAGTACCTGTTCTAAGATCATCGTGATATCTTCTTTTTTCAGCTGCTCGCAGTTGACTGGAAGCACCGGGATCTGGTACTTGCGGAACATCTCTTCCGCCTGTTTGCGGATCCCTTCCGTGTACGGTCTTGTGGTGTTTAAAAGAATCACAAAAGGTTTCCCCAGATTCTTCAGTTCTTCGATGGTACGCTCCTCTGCCGCCTGATAATTCTGCACCGGAATCTCTCCAAAACTTCCGTCGCAGGTCACCACGATCCCAATGGTGGAATGATCATGGATGACTTTATGAGTCCCAAGTTCCGCCGCCTTGGTAAAAGGAACTTCCTCTCCGAACCAGGGTGTCTTCACCATCCGTTCCATGTCATTTTCCAGGTGTCCGGTCGCACCTTCCACCATATACCCTACACAGTCGATCAGACGGATCCGGACCGGAATCTTTCCTCCCACCTTGACTTCCACTGCCTCTTTGGGCACAAACTTCGGCTCGGTAGTCATGATGGTCTTGCCTGCCGCCGACTGGGGCAGTTCATCGGTCGCCCGTTCCCGCTCGTGGGCGTCTTCCATGTTGGGAAGAACCAAAAGGTCCATGAACCGTTTGATAAACGTGGATTTCCCGGTCCGTACCGGCCCCACCACTCCGATGTAAATCTCTCCGCCGGTCCGCTCTTTGATATCATTGTATAGATGAAACTCTTTCTGTGTCTGAATTGTTTCCATGAGAATACCCCCTCCCATATTTGTTGTTACCGGCCTTGCTGTGGCCAGTAACCATTTGTTCAAATATATGGGAAGGGGTATCTTTTTATTCTTATGAAACCATAAGTTTTTCCAGCCGGATGCGAATCTCTTTGATAAAATCACCGGAATTTAACACCGTCACATCTTTTAGCGAGGTAATAAGAGCCAGATCTTTGGTCATCTTTCCGGACGCAATGGTCTCAAGCGATGCCTGCTCCATAAGCTCTGCGAACCGGACCAGTTCGGGCAGCTGATCCAGCTCCCCTCTTTTTTTGAAAGCTCCGGTCCAGGCAAAGATCGTGGCAATGGGATTTGTGGAAGTCTCTTTTCCCTCCAAATGCTGGTAATAATGCCTCTGAACGGTTCCGTGTGCCGCCTCAAACTCATAATATCCCTGGGGAGACACAAGCACGGAAGTCATCATGGCCAGGGAGCCAAAGGCCGTAGCCACCATATCACTCATCACATCGCCGTCATAATTTTTGCATGCCCAGATAAATCCGCCTTCGGATTTGATGACTCTGGCAATGGCATCGTCGATCAGCGTATAAAAATAAGTAAGTCCTGCCTCAGAAAATTTTGCCTGATATTCTTTTTCGTAAATCTCTTCAAAGACATCTTTAAAATGATGGTCGTATTTTTTGGAGATCGTATCCTTTGCGGCAAACCACAGATCCTGCCGGATGTCCAGTGCATACTGAAAACAGCTCCTGGCAAAGCTTTCGATGGAACGGTCCAGATTATGCATTCCCTGCACGATCCCCGGCCCCTGGAACGCGTGCACCAGCTCCGAAAAGCTGCTGCCATCTTCTGCGTGATACACAAGCTCCACCTTTCCGGGTCCCGGAATGACAAGCTCCGAAGCTTTGTACACATCCCCATATGCATGACGGGCCAGCGTGATGGGCTTTTTCCAAGTGCGCACATAGGGTTCTATCCCCTTTACAGTGATCGGCGCCCGAAATACCGTACCATCCAGAATTGCCCGGATTGTACCATTGGGACTCTTCCACATCTCCTTTAAGTGATACTCCTCCATCCGGGCTGCGTTGGGGGTGATGGTGGCACATTTTACCGCAACACCATATTTTTTTGTCGCCTTCGCCGATTCCACCGTCACCTGGTCATCCGTCCGGTCCCGGTTCTCAAGCCCCAGATCATAATACTCGGTCTTCAGTTCCACAAAGGGCTCTATCAGCTCTTCCTTAATCTTTTTCCAGAGAATCCTTGTCATCTCATCTCCGTCCATCTCCACTAAGGGAGTTGTCATCCTGATCTTATCCATCTGCCTTTTTGTCTCCTTTTCTCTGTCTTTTTCTGCTACAAAATCCGTTCCAGTCCATACCCTTGTATGCTCTCAATGGTGTGTCTCACATGCTCTTTTGCCAGCTCCTCTGCCTGGTCCGCATCCCGGGACCGGACCGCTTCAAAGATCGCCCGGTGCTCTTCTGTGGATTTGACGGACCGTCCCCGGGATGCGATGGTCGCCTTTCTGACCCGCTTCACATAATCATGAAAATCAGACAGCACATGATTTAAAATCCGGCTGTTGGAAGCGTTATAGAGCTGTTCATGAAACAGGCTGTCCAGCTCATACAGCTTTTCATAATTCCCTTTGCCGGTATGGTATTCGGAAAGACACAGCGTCTCTTCCAGATCTCCCAGCTGCTCCTCTGTGATGTGCTCTGTCGCCCATCTGGCGCAAAGCCCTTCCAGCATGGAGCGGATCACATAGATATCCTGCACGTCCTTGGCCGTAATCATATTGACAAAAGCGCCCCGGTTGGGGATGATACGGACCAGCCCTTCCAGCTCCAGCTGCCGCAGGGCTTCTCTTACCGGAGTCCTGCTGACCCCCAGCTCCGCCCCGATGGCCGTTTCCTTCAGTTCTGTGTTCTGCTTGTATCTGCCGCTTAAGATATCATCCCGGATACTTTCATACACCCGGCCTCTTAAAGAATACCGGTCCTGGTTTTCTCTTTGTCCCTGTCTGTCGCCCATGACCTTTAAGCCTCCTTCAGGATCTGCACGCCTGTCTTTTTACAGGCATCCTGAATCACCATCAGCAGCTCCTCGTCTGTCAGCACCGTCACCCTGCCGCTCTCGTATTCATGATCCACCCAGGCTTTTACCATATGTACCATCTCGGAATTTTTATCCACAGCCTGGTCCTCCTTGAGACCAAAATAAGTGTTGATCCAGTGGGCGATCCCTGCAAGTCCGGATGTATTGGACACCGATACAAGCGCAGGGCGTTTCAGAAACTTCTCCGTATCGAAGATATTGTAGATTTCTTCATTTTTCAGGAGTCCGTCCGCGTGAATGCCTGCCCGGGTCACATTGAAGTTTCTGCCCACAAACGGAGTTCTGGAAGGGATCCGGTACCCGATCTCTTTTTCGTAGTATTCTGCCAGATCGGTGATCACCGTCGTATCCATACCGTCCAGCGTGCCCCGAAGCTGTGCATATTCAAACACCATGGCTTCCAGGGGTGTGTTGCCTGTCCGTTCCCCGATGCCGAACAGCGAGCAGTTAACACCGGATGCTCCATAGAGCCAGGCCGTCGTAGAGTTGCTGACCGCTTTATAGAAATCATTGTGCCCGTGCCACTCGATCAGCTCCGACGGAAAACCTGCATGGACCTGTATGCCATAGATGATTCCCGGCACCGAGCGGGGAATCACGGCTCCCGGATAATTCACCCCGTACCCCATCGTATCACAGCAGCGGACTTTGACAGGAATGTTGTAATAATCCATCATATTTTTCAGTTCCAGGCAGAAAGGAATCACATAGCCGTAGATGTCCGCCCTTGTGATGTCCTCCAGATGACACCTTGGACTGATCCCGATCTCCAGACAGTCCCGCACAATGTTCAGGTAGTGCTGCATAGCCTCCCGCCTGCTCTTTTTCATCTTGTAAAAGATATGATAATCCGAACAGCTCACCAGGATGCCGGTTTCCTTCATCCCAAGATCTTTCACCAGCTGAAAATCATCCTTATTGGCACGGATCCAGCTGGTCACCTCCGGAAATTTGTAACCTTTTTCCATACATTTATATACTGCGTCCCGATCCTTCTTGCTGTACAGGAAAAACTCTGACTGCCGGATCAATCCTTTATGCCCGCCCAGTCTGTGGAGATAATCGTATATGGTTACGATCTGCTCTGTGGAATAGGGTGCCCGGGACTGCTGTCCATCCCGGAAGGTCGTATCCGTAATCCAGATCTCTTCCGGCATATGATGCGGAACGATCCGGTCATTGAATGCAATTTTGGGAATCTCTGTATAAGGATACAGATTCCGAAATGTATTCGGATGATCCACATCCACCAGCGGATACATATGTTCTTCCAGCTGAAGCAGATTTGTATGCCTGTCAAAATGAACCGCTCTGTTATTATCCATCTTCTTCTCCTCGGTTTGTATTATTGTATACAATTGTTTGTCGTATACATTTTAGCATGTTTCCAAAGGTTGTCAAGTGGATTCTCCAAGAGACCATCTGCCAATCAGCAGCTCCTTTAAGTCACCGGTTTTTTCAATCAGGTCATCCGCCGCTGACTGATCAAAGGAAAATCTGGTATCCTTCACCGCCGCAACCCTCAGACCGGCTGCTTTTGCCGCCTGGATCCCGTATGCAGAATCCTCCACCACCATACAGTCTTCTGCCGGCAGACCAAGCTTTTCCAGCGTATAAAGATAAATCGTCGGATCCGGTTTACTTTTTTTAAATTGCTTGCCGCTTACATAACAGGAAAAAAGAGATTCCAGCTGGGTTTCCTTCAGCATCCGCTGTATGGATTCCTCCGAAGAAGAGGAGGCAATCGCTGTGACAATCCCCTGTTGCTTCAGCCACAAGAGCAGATCTTTTACCCCCGGATACAGAATCTCTCCATAAGCAATCTGATCCGACGGGCGGGCCTCTTTATACAATGCCCGCATGTTCTGCGGCGTAATCTCTTCCTTCCACATCTGTGCCACAATCTCCCATGTTCTTTGGGAACTGGCTCCCGCAATCTTATGCAGCAGCGCTTCATCTGTTGTGCACTGATTTTCTTCCAGAAAGCTCTGGAACATCTGAATATACACTGGCTCACTGTCAACCAGAACTCCGTCCATATCAAAAATCACTGCCTTTTGTCTCATACAATCTCCTCCATCCTGTTTTTCCTTCATAATGTTAAGATTCCCTCATTCTACCATACCTTTTCTTATTTTTCCATGCTAGTCCGGATTATATCTGGCGTAACTCCGTAGGATAAATTTTCATCAGCAAGGCGGCATTTTTGCCTGAGCAGCCCCGCCCTCGGCCGGATGTTTCCAAAAGTTTTGTCTCCTGCATCGGTCAAAAGGGCAGTAAATGCCGTTTTGTTCTCTTGCCAGACACGGATGGCTCTTTTAAAAGATATCTGTCCGCCGCCAAAGTCTCCTTTGCTGTTGCCGGTGGTAGAACGACTGGCAGTGAACGGAACCATTCAGCAGGAATCCTTCTAACATTAGAATGGACGTAAAACCCCGTTTTATGATATAATTTATGAAAAATCACAATTCAATAGGGAAATTGAATGAAGGAGAAACAAAATGAAAAGCATCCGAAAAAAAATCACCGTATGCCTGATGGCCACGGTCCTGATCGCCCTGATCGCGGTGGGATCCTCCAGCATTACTCTGAATTACCGGAGTACCCTCGTCACAGTGGATCAGATGATGAGTGAAACTGCAGTGCTGGCAGCAGAGCGGATCGAGCAGGAGCTGACCGCTTACCGGAATGTGGCCATGGACACAGGCTGTATTCCCCAGTTGTCCAATGAGACCGTGTCGGTGGAAGAAAAGCGTGCCATCATCGATGAACGGGTCAAGATGCACGGTTTCCAGCGGGGCAACATCATCGGTCTGGACGGCTACAGCATCTTTGACGGCAAAGACTACTCTGACCGGGAGTACGTAAAGCAGGCAATGCAGGGAAATGTCTATGTATCGGAACCTCTGATCAGCAAAATCACCGGAGAGCTGTCGATCATGGTGGCTGCCCCCCTCTATGCCGGCGGAAGCCACGGCTCTCAGATCATCGGGGTCGTCTATTTTGTACCGCCTGAGACCTTTTTGAATGACATTGTATCCTCAATCAAAGTCGGAGAAAGCAGCCGGGCTTACATGATCAACAAGTCCGGGGACACCATCGCTGATGTTACGCTGGATACCATCACCACGCAGAACATCGAGCAGGAAGCAGGCAGCGATGCCTCCCTGAAAGAACTGGCCTCCATCCATGCGGATATGCGTCAGGGAGCAAACGGCTTTGGAAGCTACCAAAGCTCTGACGGTCCCCGTTTTACTGCCTATGCACCTGTTGGCAGCACCGATGGATGGAGCGTTGCCGTCACCGCGCTGCAGTCCGAATATCTCTCTGATACTTATTTTGGCATGATCATCAATCTGGTGGTCATAGCTGCCTCTATTCTGGCCTCCATCGTGGTGGCTTTGAAACTGTCCAGCAATATCAGCGTACCCATGCGGGCCTGTGCTGAACGGATGAAGCTTCTGGTAGAAGGAGATTTAGATTCTCCGGTTCCCCAGACAAACGGTCAGGACGAAACGGCGGAGCTGACCCGCTCCACCGCCGAGATGGTGACCGGACTGAATACCATCATCAACGATATCGGCTATCTGCTGACGGAGATGGCAAATCAGAATTTTGATATCCAGTCCTCTCACCGGGATGCTTATGTTGGTAAATTCCAGAGTATTCTGGTATCCATGCGCACCTTGAAGATCGAGCTCAGCAATACCATGCGCCAGATTGACAACGCTGCCGGACAGGTGTCTTCCGCCAGCGGACAGGTGTCTACGGGTGCCCAGTCCTTAAGTCAGGGCTCCATCGAGCAGGCCAGTTCCGTGGAAGAGCTGGCGGCCACCATTGCCGATATCTCCAACAGCGCCAGACAGACCTCCGCTGCCGCGGAAGAAGCAGGCCAGTTTGTCGGTCAGGCCGGCGCTCAGCTCGGCATCAGTGTTGATCATGTCAAAGAGCTGAATGTGGCCATGGAAAAGATCTCCCGCTCCTCTGAAGAGATTTCCAGAATCATTGCCGCAATCGAAAGCATCGCTTTCCAGACCAATATCCTGGCACTCAACGCCGCCGTGGAGGCTGCAAGAGCCGGTACTTCCGGAAAAGGGTTTGCAGTGGTTGCCGATGAAGTGCGCAACCTTGCCTCCAAGTCTGACGAAGCAGCCAAAGCCACCAAGGAGCTGATCGAAAGCTCCATCACCGCCGTCAACGAAGGCAGTGAGGCGGTGAACAAAGTTACAGAGGCTCTGGAGCAGACCAGTATCTATGCCGGTCATGTGACCAGCAAAATGGGAATTGTGGTGGAAGCCGTGGAAAGCCAGACAACCGCCATCAATCAGGTCACGGAAGGGATTGACCAGATCTCTTCTGTGGTCCAGACCAACAGTGCCACTGCCCAGGAAAGTGCCGCCGCCAGTGAGGAGCTGTCTGCAGAAGCCGCCGGCTTAAAACAGCTGGTAGACCGCTTTACCCTGGCCAGCAATTAAATCTGACCATAAAAAACCCCTGTACGAAAGAGAACAGACGGCAAACCCATGCTTCTCTTTTTCGTACAGGGGATTTTTTTAAACCATCACCCGTTCCAGATCCGGATGCTCTCCGCCCCATCCAATCTGAGGCAGGCAGCGCAGCAGATATAAATCTTCCTGTGTGATCTCAAACGCCGGAAGTTCCAGGTTCTGACGCATTCGCTCCATGGAGGAAGCCTTCGGGACCACGGCAATCTTTTGCTGCAGCAAAAATTTTAATAAAAACTGTGCCGCCGATACCCCGTATTTTTGTGCCATTTTTTCAACCACCGGCTCTGACAGGACGCGCCTTCTTCCCAGAGGACTCCATGCCTGTACCTGAATTCCCCAGGATTTACAGTACTGCACTGCTGCTTCCTGCATATAACCCACATGCAGCTCCAGCTGGTTGACCATGGGACGGACGTCCGCCTCCTCCATCAGTGCTTCCAGATGATGGGGTAAAAAATTGCTGACTCCGATGGCCCGGACCTTTCCCTGATGATAAAATTCTTCCAGCGCCTTCCAGCTCTCCTTGTCCAGCTCTTTCCAGTTCTCTGCCTCCGGATCCGGCTTCGGCCAGTGAAGCAAAAACAGATCCAGATAGTCCGTCTGAAGACGGTTCAGAGACGCTTCAAAACTCTGCTTTGTCTTCTCATAACCCAGGTTCGTCTTCCAGACTTTGGATGTCAGAAAGATCTCTTCTCTTGGGATCTTGCTCTCCCGGACTGCCCTGCCCACATATTCCTCGTTTTCATAGGCAGCTGCCGTATCCAGCATCCGATAACCGGCATCCAGCGCCATGCGTACAATCCGCTCATCGCTTCCGTCGGTGCATTTGTAAGTTCCATATCCGATGCAGGGCATCTTCACTCCATTTTCCAATACAAAGTACTGTTCCATCTGATCCTTCCCTTCTGTTGCATGTCTTTACAAGGACAGTATAGCCTTTTTTCTCACGGATGTAAACGCCGAAAAATTATGCGGACATTCCGGAAGCAGACAGCAGAAAATTCTTTTCCTCTTTCTGTGTTATTTGTGATAAAATAGAAATACCCTCAGTGGACAAGGGACACGAAAGGAATCATAAACCGATGAAAGGATACAACGGACAGACAATGGATGGGAAAAAATTGATAGAACTGGCACTTGCGCTGGGCTTTGCCGATGCGGCAGTGATCGACACGAAGGAACTGGTGTTCGTCCCTGCCTTCCGCTCTCTCTGCGAAGAAAATCAGTGTGGGAAATATGGGGTGAACTACGCCTGCCCGCCGGACTGCGGGACCGTGGATGAGATGAAAGAACGGGTGCTGCACTGGAGACAGGCTCTGGTCATGCAGACCATGTGGGACATCGAAGATCCTCTGGACAGCTCACAGATCAAGCCGGCCAAGGCACAGCACAATCAGATGACACGCCGGCTTATAGACCAGGCAGAAGCACCAGGCCTGATGATCGGCGTCAGCGGCTGCAGCCTCTGCAATCCCTGCGCAATCACAGAGGGAAAAAGCTGCCGCTTTCCAAAGCTTTGCTATTCCTGCATGTCCGCCTACTGCATCTTTGTAAAAGAGATGGCCGAGCGCTGCCATATGGATTATGAATGCGCGCCCGGCATCACCACCTTTTTCAGTATGTACTGTTTTGATGCACGTACCACTTAAAAGCACATCTTTTTCAGCCGCCCATATACTCGTTGATCACCGCGGTCAGAGCCGGGAGGATCTGCTGCTTTCGGGAGAGCAGATTTTCCTGGAAGGTGTGCTCCTCTCCATCCTGGTCAGGGAATGCCTCCGCTGCCCAGGAAGAGCGGTTTCCTGCCGCGTAGACCACTGAGCCGTTTTCAAGGATGCTGGTAAACACCAAAACAGCCAGATCCATCTGTTTCTTCTGGGAAAAACGGTCCAGTGCACTCACAATCTCCCGCGCATCCGCCCACAGCTCCCGGGTGGACGGAACGATAACCTGGGAGATGGACAGCTTACAGGAATGAATGTCGTAGATCTTTAAATCCTGATTGATCATATCAGAAAAGCTGACATTTTCCTGGTTGGAGGTGACCGTGAACAGTTCTTCTGCAAAGTCTTCGATATCCAGATCTGCGATGGCCGCCAGGATATTGGCGGTGGCCTTGTCCCGCTCTGTGGTAGTGGGCGAGTGAAAATTCATCGTATCCGACAAAATCGCCCCCAGCAGAAGTCCTGCTAAATTGGCCGGAATCAGCATCTGGTTTTCCCGGAAAATCGTGGCGATGATGGTGGCCGTGGAACCCACAATCTCGTTGCGGAAATTCACCGGCTGAGAGGTCGAAAAATCATTGATCCTGTGATGGTCAATGACCTCCAACACTTTGCCTTTCTCCACTGCGTTTACAGACTGGGAGAATTCGTTGTGGTCCACCAGGATCAGCTTTCGCTTCTTGGCATCCATAATATGATAGCGGGAAATGTATCCCACCAGCCTGTCTTCCTGGTCGACAACCGGATAGACCCGGTAGCGGCTTTTGAGCATCTTGTTTCCCACGTCTTCCGCCAGTTCATTCGTTCGAAACGCCACCAGCTTCTTCTTCATAATCCGCTCCACAGACGGTGCAAAATACAGGTAGCGGGATGTATTCATGCTACCATGGCCGGAACGGATGATCGGACAGTGATGCTTTTTCGCAGCCTCGATGACGCACTCCTCAATCTGGTCAGACCACACGACAATCATCATCCCCGCACCAAGCTGTATAAGCCTTAACTGTGCCTCTGTGTTGGCTCCAACGATGACAATCCGGTCTTTCACACTAAAATTCTCCAGGCGATGCAGCTCTGTCATGGCGATGATACTGACTTTTCCGTTGATGAATGCCTGGTCATCGTCATAAACCATGGTGCCGCTTATGGTCTTTCGGATGTTCTCCGCAGGGGTGTGAGCCAGGATATCAATGGACATGGCCGTATCATCAAGACCAACCACTGCCAGATCCGATTTCGTCACCATCCCAAGAAGACGGTTTTCTTCGTCCACCACACCGCAATACGGATGATTGTCTTCCTGCATGACCCGCAAAGTCTCATGGATCGTCGTATCCGGTGTGATGGAAACCGGCGCATCCATGGCAATCTCGGAAAGCTTCATACGGGCATCCTGCAAAAGCGCCGGCTTTTGAAATCCAAACCGGGAAAGAAGATAACGCGTCTCCTCGTTTAATGCTCCCAGCCGGCATGGAACGGCCGGTATCCCCATGGAGCGCTTAAAAAATGCGTACGCAATCGATGATGCGATGGAGTCCGTATCCGGATGCCGATGTCCGGTAATATAGACCGGGTCTTTCTTTTTCATTGTTGTAAATACCTCCTGCCAAATTGATCTATTCTGTGATACCCCCGTATCTTCTTCTATTATAGATGGCCTGTGCCGCACTTACAAGAAGTATTTCGCATAATCCGCTTTACACGCAAAAAGACCTCGGAGCATCCCCTGCTCCGAAGCCTTTTTATCTGTTCCGTTCTAAAGCATCGCTGTAATCCGTTCTTTCGGCTGATAACCTACGGAAGTGTCCGCCACCTTTCCGTCCTTCATTACAACCACCGTAGGTATATTCTCAACCCGAAACATGGCGACCAGCTCCGGTTCTTCATCCACATTGACCTTGCCTACCTTTACTTTTCCTTCGTATTCTTGCGCGATTTCCTCCACAACCGGTGCAAGCATCCGGCAGGGCGGACACCAGACTGCCCAGAAATCCAGCAGCACGGGGACCTCTGACTTGATCACTTCTGATTCAAAATTACTTTTATTAATGGTTATTTCTGCCATTTTTCTCCTCCTTAATCCTGTACTTTGTAATAAAGCATGCAGTGACAGTATCCCTCAAACCCGGGATCTTCGATCTGCTCCCGGAATTCCCGGCACATGCACTTGTATTCATCTTTTCGCTCGGTCCGGCAGGGACAGTAGCCTCCGGTCTGCTTCAGCCCTTCTTTCACGGTCCGGACAATCTCCTGGTCAGGGTTTAATGTAATTTTCATTTGTCTATACCTCCTGAAATCACTTGTGTCTGATGATTGTATCTGTACTTTACCACAAAAAGGAGGAGAAAACTGTGACCAGATCACGCTGCTGTCTTTTTTAGATCTGTCTTAACCCTTCCACGTCCCGGAGGGTAATGACTCCCCGGCTCACCTCTACCAGATTTTCTGCTATAAAACGCCGGAGCATTCTCGCCACCACTTCCCGGGCAGAATTGATCTGCCGGGCGATCTGCTCCTGGGTCATCCGGATCTTCCGGCTTCCGGTCCGGTCGTATTCCCGAATCAAAAAACCTGCAAGCCGCCGGTCAAGCCCGGCGAACAGAATCTGCTGCATGGTCCACATCACATCCGAAAAACGGGCGGTCATCAGTTCATACACAAAACATTTCGCATAGATATTTTCTTCTGTAAGCTGACGAAACGCCGCCGCACGGATCACCAGCAGATCACAGTCCTGTTCTGCCGTCATATGGGTATCAAAGGTGATCTGGCTGACCACACAGGCGGCAGACAGCACACAGGGATCTCCCTGCTCCAGACGAAAAAGCGTGATCTCCCGTCCCTCTTCGGAGAGCAGATATACCCGAATGCTGCCTTTTAATACACAGGTCATACCAAGACACATACTCCCGCTGCTATAGATCATACTGCCCTTTTCATAATGATGAACCATCGTATGATGTATGATGTATTCTTTCTGGGATTCTTCCAGGTGCTCCCAGAATGGAAGCCCGGAAAGCAGCTCCATCTCTCTGGCTTTCTGTTCTCTTTCGTCCGCCATGTTTTTTACCTCCAGAAATTCTTCCGGCCTGATCCATCTGCCTTTCTGATTCATCATACCAGAAGAAGAGAGGCCTGTAAACAAAGACCTGAACCAGGTCTTTCAAAAGGATTCCCGTATCCCCCGCATGGCTCGAAAACTGCCGTAGAGATCCAGTAAGCCAAATCCCCAGATTTTATTTGGATAGCTGTATGTTCCAGGCCTTCTGGCTCCCCGGATCAGGAAACGCTGTACGGCGGAACCGTCCATGGTTGGCACATTCCCTTTTACGATCCCCCATTCCATCAAAAGCACCGCTGCCCCGGCGGTCAAAGCTGCCGCCGCACTGGTTCCGGTCAGCGTACCGCCCCGTCCAAAACGGTCGATAGCCGATACATTCACGGCGGGAGCCGTGATATCCGGCTTCTGATTCGCACTCCGGGTTTTTCCCCGGCTGGAATCCATCCACACACTCTCCGTACTGCCCTCATAACCCGCCACCGTCAGCACCCTGAGGGTATTGCCCGGGTCTGTCGTCGTTGTATCCGGATCCGGCCGAAGAAAATAGGTCCCGTCGCTGATGAAACCGGTCACCGGAAGCCAGATATGAAAGCTGTTTTCCAGGTCACCGGAAGAAAAGATCCGAAGCCTCCAGATACCAGGCGTGGGATCACGAAAAGACATCAATAACCGTTCGTCCCCTGACACCACCTCCGACAATTCATACTGTACATCCAGTATCGTACTTTCAAACACAAAATCAAACCGCTGCTGTTCCAGAATCCTTGGGAAAATCCGTGGTACCTGTTCTCCCGACGGAGAAGTCACCTCTGCCGCGAACATTCCTGGTGCATTGCCCCACAGATTCAGCTGGAATCCTTTCTCCTGCTCCCCCACCCGGAGTTCCACATCCAGATAACCCGGATTTTTCGGAACCACGCCGAAAAAATGATGGCCTTTATTGCCCTCATTTCCGGCAGCCACCACCACGGCCCTGCCTGCCCGGTTTCCAAAATCATCCAGATACTGTCCAAGCGCCGTGTTTCCCGTATGACCTCCGGAATTGCTTCCAAGCGCAATGCAGATGATCAGCGGAAGATTTTTTTCAAAAGCCAGCAGATCCAGATAGCGGATCGCCAGCATCATATCCGTCTCCTGATAGGCGATGCTGTCCTTTGGGATCTCCTGCAGCTGCCGGATAAAGGGCTTTGCCTGTTTTAGTTTTACAAACGCAATGGAGGCCTCCGGTGCAGCTCCGATAAAATTTTCACTCTCCACCTGGGATCCGGCTGCAATGGACGCCACCTTTGTGCCGTGCCCGTTGGGATCCGCTCCCGGAAGCGGTGTTTTTCTTTCTTCCAAAAAGCCATCGATCTCTTCCTGTGAGTAAGCACTTCCATAAAGAAATCCCTCCGGCGGAGTTCCGCTCTGATCCGTCTGGTCCCAGAGTCCGATCACTCTGGTCTTTCCCTCCCGGGTCTGAAACACCGGAGCGTCCAAAGCAATCCCGGAGTCCAGAAATCCGATCAAAACCCCGCTTCCGCGCAGGCTCAGCGCAGGCTGATTCTGAATCGGCAGGATTCTGGTATATTCCAGACTTTCGGTATCCATCTGGGTATGGCAATTCGGAACGGCATAATCTCCGATCGGAACATTTTCTGTGTCCCTTAGAACCTCGTCCCTGCTTCTGTAAAAGACACTGAAATTCCGGTTGATATACTGCGTGCATATCCCAAACGGATGTTCAGTCTGTCCGCTTGACCGTACATCTATTTTCCATATAAAATCCAGATAATCATCTGATAATATTGCTTCTTTACAATCCATAGAGCCGCTCCAAACCATCGCTTCTTTTATAGATATGAAAAAAGCAAAAGACCTGTGAACCGTCTTTTGCTTTTTTATCATCCTTTATTTTTTCTTGCTGACCCACAAAAAATCATGGCCTGGGATCTCCACATTCACCATCTCGATCTTTTTCCCTGTCCAGAGATTGACAAACGCTCCCGGCTCCTCCATCCATGCAGTCCGCGTGTCATCAGAGAAGTTAAAAATTCCAAGGAAACGCTCCTCTTCGTTCTCCCGAAGGATACACAGGATGGAATCGTCTTTTACATCATATGTATAGACTGCGGCATCGCTTCGGAAAACCCTGCGTTTTTTCCGGATCTGCTCCAGTTTGGAAAGCCCTGTAAAAATCTGCTCCTGCAAAGTACCCTTCTCCTTGTTCTTTGCAGCCAGATACCAGGGGAATTTCCCACGGTGAAGATACCTGGAATCCTCTTTTTTCGCCGCATCCTCTTTGTATGTATAGTCGTTGACCTGCCCGATCTCATCACCGCTGTACAGCATGGGGATTCCGGACTGGGTCAGCATATAGGCATGCAACATCAGATCCTGTCTGACCGCGGCCAAAAGCTTCTCTTCATCCTTCTCATAAAGAGCACTCTCCACACCGCACATAGACGCTGTGGTCCCGCAGAAGCGGGCGTCCTGTGTCACCGGATCATCGTTGTACAGCTCTCCTCTGCTCTCACTGCCCTCGAACCGCCCGGTAAAATACTGGTTCAAAAACCGCTTGTGGTCCACCTCTTTCATACCCCAGATTCCCAGGGTATCATAGTCTAACCCCCAGCCGATGTCATCATGGCAGCGCAGATAATTCAGGAACAGATAATCCTTTGGCAGTCCGTTCACGATATCCATCTGCTTTTTCAAAAGCCGCACATCCCGGGTCGCCACACTGTGCCAGGTTGTCGCCATGGTTGTCACGTTATAAAGCATATGGCACTCCGGTTTTTCCACTGTTCCAAAATACGGCACCACCTTCTCCGGCTCCATGACAACTTCTCCCAGAAGCAGAACACCCGGACACACGATCTCACAGATCATGCGCATCATGCGCACAATGGTATGTACCTGCAGCAGATTCCGGCATTTGGTGCCAAGCTGCTTCCATATATAAGGCACTGCATCAATCCGGATGATATCCATTCCCTGGTTGGCAAGGTACAGGAAATTGTACATCATCTCATTGAACACCCGGGGATTCTGGTAATTCAGATCCCACTGGTAGGGATAGAAAGTGGTCATCACATAGTATCCCATCTCATCCAGATAGGTAAAATTCCCCGGAGCCGTGGTTGGAAATACCTGGGGCACCGTCCGGTCATACTCCCTTGGAATGGACGGATCCTTGTAGAAGAAGTAACGGCTCATATACTCTCCGTCTCCTTCTCTCGCCTTCTTTGCCCACTCATGATCCTCTGAAGTATGATTCATGACAAAGTCCATGCAAAGATTGATCTTCTTCTTATGGCACTCTTTTGCCAGTGCGGACAAATCTTCCATCGTCCCAAGCTCCGGCTGTACCTTCCGGAAATCCGCTACCGCATAGCCGCCGTCCGAGCGGCCTTTGGGAGATTCCAAAAAAGGCATCAGATGAATACAGTTCACATTACAGGAGGACAGATAATCCAGCTTTTTCTGCACGCCCTTCAGATTCCCTGCAAAGTTATCAATATACAGCATCATGCCCAGCATATCATTTCCCCGGAACCACTGGGGATCCTTTTCCCGCTCCTGATCCAAAGCCACAAGCTGCGCATCCCGCTGCTGTGCATAGGTATACATCTGATCACACAGCTCTGCAAACATATCGCTGTTGTCGTACAACTCCATATAAAGCCATCGAAGCTCGTCATGATGTCTCTTTAAACGCTCCTGAAATACTGTCTTCATCTTTATGCCTCCACCATCTTAAAATACATCTGATATGCCCGGTATTCGCCGCTTTGTTCCGGCAGCGGGATCCCCGCTTCCATCAGCGCATCCGATGCGAAGATATCCCCGCTTTTCTGCTCCTGATACCATTGTCCCGGATTCAGTCCCTTCAGCCTAAGATACGTCACGGTCATATTCCCGTGAATCTCCTGCATCACCGCGCCAACTAAGACTTCCCGGCCATCCTCTGAGACAAACTCCCAGGCACTGGCTTCCTCCCGGAAAGGATCCGTCAGACGGTAATACCGTCCATTTCGTATCAAATCCTCATGCTGCAGGTATTCCCGGATCTGCTCCCGGATCTGCTCCTTCTCCACTTCCAGCAGACTTCCAAGATCCAGCTCATACCCGAAGGTACCGGCCATGGCAGTGACTCCTCTGGTGCGCAGAGGGGTCAGACGTCCGGTCTGGTGATTGGGTACCGCCGACACATGAGAACCCACGGAAGAAACCGGATAACCGAAGGAAGTCCCATACTGAATACGCACGCGATCCAGTGCATCGGTGTTGTCACTGCACCAGATCTGCGGCGTATAGTAAAGCATACCCGCGTCAAACCGGCCGCCGCCGCCGCTGCAGCCTTCCAAAAGCAGGTCCGGATATCTTCCGATCAGACGCTCCAGAAAATCATACAGTCCCAGCACATAGTCATGCAAAACTCTGCCCTGATCCGGCGTATTTCTGGAAAAACAGTCCGACAGACTTCGGTTCATATCCCATTTTACGTACTCGATCTTCCCCTGATCCAATACATTGCATACCTTCTCGTAAATATAGTCTACCACTTCTTTCCTGGAAAAGTCCAGCACAAGTTGATTTCTGGCCCGGACAGGATTGCGGCCGGGGACAGCCAGAACCCAGTCCGGATGTTCCCGGTAAAGTTCGCTGTCCTCGTTGACGCATTCCGGCTCTAACCAGATGCCAAATTTCAGGCCCAGTGCCCGGATCCGCTCCACCAGACTTCCCAGAGACTCGCCAAGCTTCTGTTCGTTGACGAACCAGTCCCCAAGACCGCTGTTGTCGTCGTCCCGCTTTCCGAACCAGCCGTCATCCATAACCAGCATCTCGATCCCCAGATCTGCCGCCTGCTTTGCCAGCTCGTAGATCGAGTCGCCGTGAAAGTCAAAATACGACGCCTCCCAGCTGTTCAAAAGCACAGGACGGTGGGCATCTTTGTATTTTCCTCTGCACAAATGTTCCCGATAACATCGGTGCAGATTATGAGACAATTTCGAAAGTCCCTGACTGCTGTATGTCAGCACAACCTCCGGGACATGGAAGACCTCCCCTGTCTCCAGCGGATAGGAGAAAAGTTCATCTGACAGACCCAGAAGTGCCCTGGTCTGGTTGAACTGGTCTTTCTCCACTTCACCTTTGAACCCCCCGCTGTACACAAAAGACATGGCATAGCAGCTTCCTGCATCCTCCGTGGTCTCATGTCCCGCAAGAATCATCATGGGGTTGTACTGATGGCTGGAAGTGCCCCTTCGGCTTCCGATGACATGCGCCCCATGTGCCACCGGAATCCTCTGAACATTCCGCTCCATTGCATGGCGTCCGTAGAAACTGATCAAATCGTATTCCCCATACAGCCAGTCCAGACAGGCCGCCTGCACCTTCTCCAGATAGATTTTTCCTCCGCCCGAGTTCCTGATGCGAGCACTCCTGGTAATAATGTCCAGATCCGACAACACCCCATATAAAAGCGTAATCTGCACTTTTGTCACCGGGTCTTCCAAATGGATCTCAAGCGTCTCTCCTCTGCCCTCATCGGCATAAACTGCCGGAAGGCCTTCTATATGATACTTTCCTTCCCGAATCTGGTGGCCGCGATAACGGAAATCACATCCATAAGAGCCGTCCGTGTTCTTTACTATCACTGCCGGGCTTCTGTAATCGCCCGTTCCCTGACAGGGCAGCTCCTGGGGGAGCGCATCCATGGAATAGGTCCGGTCTGTTCCCGCATCATATGGGTTTCCTGAAAAGCCCCGGTCGGCATAACGCAGAAGGTATTCCATATTCCCCTCTGTTCTGCGCCCATAGTAGAGATGCAGAAGAAATCCATAGCGATCCACCTTCATCTGATAGGTTGTATCCTTTGTGTGCAATATGAAAGTGTTATCTTTTTCAGAAAAAATAATACTCATGTTGCCTCCTGATAATTGGACCGGCAGACCGGCCCGTTCTCTATACAAAACGGCAGATTCGGCCATGCACAGTTTTGGGGTCTATGCATGGCCAGAATGTCTGCCTTCGTTGATTATACTGCTGAGGACCTGTTACTGTTTTTTTTGCAGCCAGTAACGATTATTTCACTGCACCGTTCACAACGCCGTTCAGAATCTGCTTCTGACAGATGATGTAGAAGACCAGAAGCGGCAGAAGTGCCAGCAGGTAAGATGCAAATGCAAGGTTATAATTGGTACCGAACTGCGTCTGGAAAGACATCTGAGCCAGCGGCAGCGTATTCATTCCGCTTCCGGACATGATGACCAGGGGAGTCATCACATCGTTCCACACACTCAGAGCCGTGATGACTGCTACCGTCGCATGCATGGGTTTCATGATCGGGAAGATAATCTTCCAGTATGTTGTCCATGTAGTTGCGCCGTCCACCCGGGCTGCCTCCTCCAAAGCCACCGGAATATTTACCAGGTAGCCCGAATACAGCATCAGGTTCATGGGCATGTAAAATACCACATAGCAGATGATAACACCGAAGATATTTGCAATACCCCACTGTGAGGTCTGCTTAACCAGAGGCATCATCAGGATTGCGAAAGGCACAAACATACCGCTGACAATATACAGATACACCAGATTGTACCATTTGCTTTTCGCTTTGTTTCTTCCGATGGCATAACCGACCATGGAATGCAGAACCACCGACAGAATCACCGTCACGCCTGTGATCAGAAGGCTGTTCCGAAGGGAGTTCCAGAAATCAGTCACACGCATGGCCTCTGCGAAGTTGGAAAAGCTCCAGGTCTTCGGCAGAGAAAGGATCCCTGAGATGCTGTTGGTCATCTCTGACGGCTGCTTGAACGCGATCACAATGGTCATGTAGAGCGGAAAGACAATCGTAATCAGCCCAAGAATCAAAAGGATCGTAACAGGCATATTATATCTTTCTTTTACTTTCAGATCATTCATTATAACTGCTCCTCCTTACTGCTTGTAAACTGAAGCTGTGCCACCGAAAATGCCACGATGATGACAAAGAACAGAACCGCATTGGCACTCTGGAAACCGAACTGTCCGCCTGCCATACCATTGTTGTAGATCAGGAAGGAGATAGACTCGGTACTCTGTGCCGGACCGCCTTTGGTCAATGCCATGATCTGGTCAAACACCATCAAAAAGTTCTTGCCGGACAGCACCATGTTGATGCTGAAGAACGGGATGATCAGCGGGAAAGTCAGGCTTTTAAAGCGCTCCCAGCCGGTCGCTCCGTCCAGGGAACCCGCCTCATACACATCTTCCGGTACCGTAGACAGACCGGATATGTAGATGATGGTGTTCATGGCCACCGCCTGCCATGCACAGACCGCCACGATGCCGACCCATGCCCAGGTAGAGCTTGCAAGGATACTGGTCGTATTGAACAGCGCCGGAATGATGTAGGTAAAGAAATAGTTGAAGATATAACCCACAACCAGCGCGCCCAGAATATTCGGGACAAAATACATTCCTCTTAAGGTGCTTTTGAACTTGATCTTGCTGTTTAATCCCAGCGCCAGAATCAGGCTGATCACATTGGTCACGATCGTCGCTGCCACTGCCATCTTCAGGGTAAACAGATAAGACTTGCCCACACGTCCGTCCTGAAACAGATCAATATAGTTCCGAAGTCCGACCCAGTCATAGGTGCCGTATCCTCTGAAGTTCGTGAAGCTGTACATCACACCCTTGATCAAAGGCAGGGTATTAAAAGCAAAGAACAGTGCGACAACAGGAATCGTCATCAGCAGAAATGTTCTTTTTCTGTCATTTGCATGTTTCATGTCTTCTCACTCCTCTCCCTCTACTGATTGCCATTCTGCGCGTTATAGTCTTTTACCATCTGGATGATATCGCGGTTGTACCGCACCCAGTCGGAATCAAATTTTGTAAGGAATGCGTCCACATCCTGCTCGATCAGGAAAGTCTGGATCTGTGCATCTACTGCCATCTCGGACGGATAATAGTGATCCTGATAGTCCGCGATCTTTCCTTCGGTAATATATTCTGTCATACCGTCCAGATTGGGTGCCAGCGTAAAGTTTCCGGATTTACACGGAACCGCACTCTGATCATCCAGATACATCTGCAGGTTCTCATCGGCCAGCAGGAAGTTCAGTACTTCATAGGCCGCCTCTTTCTTTCCTTCGTCCTCGCAGGCTTTCGTCACGCAGAACTGCAGGTCCACGCCGGAGTTCAGGATCTGACCTTCCGGATCGCTGCTTCCCGGTGTCACGAAGGAATCAATATCCATATCCGGATTCACCGATTTGATCTGAGGCACTGCATAACTTCCAATGGCGAACATGGCAGACTCTCCGTTGGCAAACGCTGTACACGCATCGTTATAACCGTAGGCAAAAGGCCCGTCCTCTCCATAACTTACAAGTGTCTGGATCTTCTCCGCCACTTCTCTGTATTCATCAGTGAATGTAGTCTCTCCTGCGTTCACCTGCTGGCATACATCTGCCGGCGCCAGGCCGACTGCAAGCGAATTCCACGGTGCCAGACAGGTCCATGTATCCTTAAATCCATAATAGAACGGAAGGATTCCCTCGCCCCTGATGGTGTCACAAAGTGTGATCATCTCTTCCCAAGTTGTGGGGATTTCCCATCCATGTTCCTTGAACATCTCACGATTGTACAGAATACCTGCCGCATTTGCCACAAAGGGCACGCCATAGGTTCCTTCTGTGGGGACGAACTCAAGTCCTTCCAGGATGTCCCTGTATCCCTGATTGATGTCTGTGATACCCGGATAATCGGATACATCTGCCAGAATTCCAGCATCGATGAAATAAGAGTAGTTGATGTCACCGCCGATCCCGAGAAGGTCCGGATAGTCCTCCCGGATAAATCTGGTCTTCAAGATCGTCATGGCATCATTGGGAGAATCAATCTTCAGGAGGATATCATCGTGAGTCCGGTTGAACTCCTCCTCCAGCTGCTCGAACACATCCACCGCCTCCGGTTTATAATGTACAAGCTCGATCACGATCTTGCCGTCCTCGGCCTCACTGCCGCCGCATCCGGTCAAGAGCATGGAAGCGGGCAACGTACATGCCAGGAGAAGGCTTATCATTTTTTCCCTCTTTCTCATCCCATTTTGCTCCTTTCTTTGTTGGATGTAACACTGATTTTTTGTGACTTTATTATAACATCCCAAAATGCGTCTATAAATACCCTGTTTTTTTCTCTTTTATGCCATTATGCCGTTTTTTTTATATATAGAAAAAATCATGTAGCATTTTGATATATTTTCCGTTATACTAATAAAAACGACATTTCGACAGACTGCACAAAAATATTGGAGGCCACCTGCATGAAGGACATCTTATTCTCCATATTTCCCAATGAAAATTTTGTAGATCTAAATCTTTATCAGTTTGGCTGGGAACGCTGCGCGCCCTCCCACAGTTTCGGGCCCGCCGCCCGCGCCCATTACCTGTTTCACTATGTGATCTCCGGCACAGGCACCCTGAATGCGGATGATTCCTCCGGGGTTACCAAAACCTACCAGATCCGAAGCGGACAAGGATTTATGATATTCCCGCAGCAGATCAACACCTACATTGCAGACCATGACCTTCCCTGGGAATATGTCTGGATCGAATTTGACGGTCTTCGGGTCAAGGAGGCCCTCTCTCTTGCAGGACTCAGTCTCAGCACACCGGTCTATCATGCCCACTCCCGGGATCTTCGGGAAACCATGATGCAGGAGATGCTCTACATCGCCAAACACGGCGACATGGCCCCCTTCCATCTGATGGGGCATCTGTATCTTTTTATGGATGCGCTCACCCGCTCCATTGCTCCGGTGCGTTTTGTGGCATCCAAGCCAGGAAAGCTCCGGGACTTCTATATCCATGAAGCGCTGGCCTATATTGAGCAGAATTTTCAAAATAACATCTCTGTGGAAGATATTGCAGACAACTGCGGCTTGAACCGCAGTTATTTCGGAAAGATTTTCAAGAATGCTGTGGGGCGAACACCCCAGGATTTTCTGTTAAATTATCGTATGACAAAAGCCGCAGAACTTCTGAAGCTGACCCATCTTTCCATCGGCGATATCAGCAAGGCCGTCGGTTATGACAATCAGCTTCATTTTTCCCGGGCATTTAAAAATATCTACCGGCTCTCACCGAGAACCTGGCGCAATCAGAACCAGATCATACAGTCCTGAAAGCTATACTCTGGACAGATCGATCTTATCGCGGATTTCCTGCATCTGGTAGTCCAGTTGCTCGATCGAATCCGCACAGGCTTTCAGCTGGCCCACGATCTCATCTGCATTGTCTACATCTTTCTTATACTTCAGCTTGTGTTCCAGGCTTGCCCAGAAGTCCATGGCGATGGTGCGGAACTGTACTTCCACATTCATGTATTTCACTTCCCGGGACAAGAAGATGGGCACGCTTAAAATCAGATGAAGACTCCGGTATCCATTGGATTTCGGATACCGGATATAGTCCTTTCTTCTCACCAGATGGATGTCTCCTTGTTCCGTAAAAAGCTCCGCCAGACGATAGATATCATCCGGAAAGGAGCAGATTACCCGTACCCCTGCCACATCGGTCAGATGCTCCCGGATGCTTTCCACCGTAAAAGGATATCCTTTGCGCTCCAGTTTTTCGGAGATACTCTCCGGAGATTTCAGTCTGCTTTTAATGGACTCGAAGGGATTCCGGTTATATTCCTGCGAGAACTCCGCATTCAGTACATTCAGCCTGGTCTCCACTTCCATGATCGCTGAGCGGTACTCTGTCATCAGGGTGTTAAACGGTTTTGCCTCCCTTAGCTTCTCCGCCTGCCTCTGAATGATCTGATACTGCTTTTCCAGGGTCGCCTCCTGCTCCTTCACTTTTTTCTCCAGCTGCCGTTTGCATAAAAACAGTTCCACCGCATTGCGTATCCGGTTCTTCACGATAGACTGATCAAACGGTCTGTGGATAAAATCCGAGACTCCCAGTTCAAAACATTGATTTTCAACCTCCACCCCGAACTCACTGCTGATGATCAATACCGGGATGTCCCGCATCCATTCGTTCTCCTTCATCCTTTTGATCACTGCAAATCCATTCATCCCAGGCATAATCAGGTCCAGAAGAAGCGCATGGATTTCCTGCCAGTACTCTTCCAGTTTTTGAAGCGCCTGGTTCCCATCTCCGGCCATCTCAATCTCATACTCATCTTTCAGCAGTTCACACAGCAGCTCACGGTTTAGCTTTGAATCGTCTACTACCAGTATCTTTTGCATATCAATCCCCTTTTTCTGCCAGCCTGCTGTCCCTCCTTACAAACACCAAAAACAGCGGCTGCTCACGCCTTACATACCTCTATTGTATGCATTATTCCCCAATTACGCAACAGAAAAATGGACCATATGCGAAGTTCACCCTTTCCGAAAACCATGCAGCAAGTGCAGCACCCCAAATAAAAGTGCGGCAAGTATTTTCCGGCTCCCAAGGATAAACAGGCAGACCGCCAGCACCAGAACGGCATACTCGAAAAACTCCCTTCGGTCCGGCAGCCAGATCTTTTTCAGAGCCGGAATCCAAAGGACAAACATCAGATACCAAAACAACGGGGCCGCTGCCCGCAGAAGTTCTTTTCTTCTGACCTTTTTCCCCTCAGCGGACAAAAGAACACGGAGCGTACGCTCTTTTGATCCGATTTCCATCCAGCACAAAAGACGTTCTGTCAACTGATACAAAAGCACAAGAGAGGCAAAATATACAGCCGCCCCGATCATCGTATGCAGTTTTTCGGGAGTCAGCCAGCCGTTCATAAGACCTGCCTGTCTGCACAGAACAGGCAGATCCATGGACAGTACAATGCGGATGCCGTTGACAAAAATCGTATACCCATAGGCGCTAATGAGGCTGCATGCCGCCCAGAGCAGTCTTTTTTTCTCCGTATTCATCCGGTGCAGGAACGTAAAGAAAAGCATGGCCACGGTGATGATCAGAAACTGCATGCCGCCACAGGAGGGTGCAATGAAAAACCGAAGGGAATGATTGACATACCCTTCCCCGGGAATATAGGCAAAGGAGCAGCCGCTTAAAAGCTTCACCCACCCTGCAACCGGTGCGAGGAGCCACAGAAGCTCCCCGCTGCCTGCCAGACGGTAATAATATTTTAGAAGGAAAATTGCTGCGATGCCTGCACAATAATACATTCTGCATTCTTTATATCTCATAAAGACCTCTTTCTTTTCCTTCGGTTTAAGAGGCCTGCTGCCAGGATCAGAACCATCATTCCAAAGAGCATGGCTTCCTCAGGTTCTGTCCCCACCAGATAGCCTCCCACAGAAAGTCCGGACACTCCCCGGGGCAGAGGCGACGGCTGGTCTACCTCGGCACTTTCTCCCTGCGGATTGCGGACTGTGTCCAGCACAGCCACAAAAGAAGTATAGGGTGTGAGCATACTGTGGGAAAGTCCTATGGTTGTGATCTCCTCCTTCGTCTGATCATCCACACTTGCGAAACCATAAGATGTAAGCTCTTCTACTTTTTTTCTCGCCCACAGATAGCGGATGGCTTCCTTGTCTTCGGAAGGCACGGCATCAGACACCTGCACCCGTTCCTCATAGTCTTCTGCACCGGTCTTTCCCCGGACATAAATTGACCCTTCTGGTTCTCCCCGCCATTTGCCCAGCAGGACCACCGGCTTTTGTGCAAACAGCGTCGGCAGGTTAGACGGTCCGACCTCGTAGGCATCAAAACCGTCAAAGGATACCTGGATATCCGTAAGAAGCGGCGCTTCGATGTAAGTACGGAACCGTTCTGCCGTCGCTTCTGCCTCTTCTTCCTCTGTCACGACAAAAGCTTCTCCCATCCCCGCCCCGGCAATTCCTTCCATCAAAGAGCGGTTGACCGAGCTTCCGATTCCGAAAGAGAAAAAGCTTGTCTCACCGCCGGAAGTGTCCTTTATGAGTTCGAATACCTCGTCTTCATCCCAGATATAGCCGTCTGTGATGACCACCACATTCCGGGAGACGCCCTTTTTCGCCGGGGTCTGTAGGGCATCTTTCAGTGCAAGCGCAAGTTCTGTGCCGCCTCCGCCCTCCTGCTGATCGATCAGATCCAGGGCACATTGCATGTTATCTTCGGTAGCCTCCACAGACTCCAAAGACATCTCTGACACAATATCCGAGAACAGAAACAGATTAAAGCAGTCGGTGCTTCTCAGACCGCCAACCATATTTCGGATCAGTCCTTTCGCAGTGTCCAGAGGATAACCATTCATGGAACCGGATACATCCAGTACAAACAGATACTCCCGGGGAAGGATCTCATCTGGTTCATACCGCTTCGGCGGCTGCACAGTCAGCAGAAAATAATTTTCCTCTTCTCCTTCATAGAGTATCAGTCCGGATCCAACTTCCTCCCCGGTCATCTGGTATTCCAGAATATAATCCCGGTCTCCGGCAAAGTCTTCTGCATCTTTCAGTGTAATCCTTGCCTCAGAATTTTTCTTCCACTCCACATCCGTCTCATGGGTTTTGCAGACAAGATCGCTGATGGGAACTCCGGTGGACAGACTGACCGTGATGTCATAGGCACTGTCAGGAGAAACTCCTTCTGGCAGATAAGGACTCTCAATCCAGCTCCCCTCTTCTGCTTCCGCCTCATCCATCCCGCCCCCGTAACGAGGTCCCACAACTGTGGGAAACACAAACTGACAGGTTCCTTCCGACGTCTCAAGCAGTTCTGTATAATGCAGTTCAATGGATACCGTGTCCCCCGGCATGATATTGGCCACATCCATCGTAAAGACGTTGGATCTTTTTTCTTCCAGCAAAGAGGCGCTCTTTCCTTCTGTCTTTGCCTCCTCAAAGTCCGCCTTTGCTTCTTCCTTCTCTTTGATCACGGCTGTGATCTTCTGGTCCCCGATCTGCATGGTCATTCCGTGGACCGACACTTTGGTAGAAGCAGGAAATACATAGCTGGCGCTTAACGGCCGTTCTCCTTCGTTTTCATAAGTCTGCGTCACATAAGTCTCCGCAATGGTACCATTGATGTTTGTCTCTACTTCTGTCCCTTTCAGAGGAAAGGAATCCACCGAAGGATCCCCGTCCTGAATGAAAAAGTACGGCGCAAGGGTTACATCCTTGTCCTTTTCTTCTGTTTCTGCATGTACTGCAAAACGGCATTCTGCAAACATACAGACAAGCAAAACCAAACATAACCATTTTCTTCGTTTCATAATGTACCCCTTCCTGTTCTTCTGATGTGGATCCTGCAGTATTTTCTCTGAAACAGTACTGATTCGATCAGCCTTTCTTTCATTGAAAATACTACAGGATCAGAGCATCAGAAGGTCATCAGAAAGCCATCAGAAATGCATCATTTTCTTTAGTCAAGTTTCTTTACCGTGAGAACTGCGCTGGCCCCGCTGCCCAGTGTTACCCCGACTGCAAGCAGTGCGGAGATTGCCATGTCGACGACATCTCCTGCCGCCAGCGTGACAATCGTATTGCCGCTGAACAGGGAATTCACACCGACGGAAAGCAGCCTGGATACGGTTGCACTGGGAATGTTTGTTCCGTTCTGCCGCACGGCTGTGGTCACGGTGGTTCCGAGTGCTGCCGACATGGTAGTCTCATAATTGATTTCATACACACCGGGCAGGGTGATCGTAATGCTGTTGGCCGGAGTGTATGTCACAGATTCGGAAGGCATTGTCGATGCCATCGGAATCTGCGTCGTTCCTCCAAGGGTCAGATTCAGCGTCTGCGGCGCCGTATTATATACCCCGCCGTAAGACGCCAGCCCGTTTGCCGGTCCGGTTGGGCCAGTTGGACCGGTGGGACCGGTGGGGCCAGTCGGGCCGGCAGGACCAGCAAGGCCATCGGGACCAGTGGCTCCGGTCGGGCCGGCTGCACCGGTCGGACCAGTGGCTCCGGTGGGGCCGGTGGCTCCGGTGGGGCCGGTGGGACCAGCAAGGCCATCGGGACCAGTGGCTCCGGTCGGGCCAGTCGGGCCAACTGGACCAGCGGCTCCGGTGGGACCCGTCGGACCGATCAGTCCCTGAACCCCCTGGAGGCCCTGGGGACCCTGAGGACCTGTGGGACCAATCTCACCAGTGGCTCCAGTTGCTCCGGTGGGGCCGGCTGCACCGGTCGGACCAGTGGCTCCCTGAGGTCCAACCGGACCCTGAACTCCCTGCAGGCCCTGAGGACCTTCCGGACCCGTCGGGCCAGTCGGACCAGCTGGACCTGTCGCTCCGGCCGGACCGACCGGACCCTGAACTCCCTGTAAGCCCTGAGCTCCGGTGGGGCCAATCGGGCCGGCGGGACCGGTGGCTCCGGTGGGGCCAGTCACACCCTGAGGACCCTGGATCCCCTGTAAACCCTGGGGACCGGTCAGGCCAGCCGGGCCGACTGCTCCTTCAGGTCCTGTCGCTCCGGTCGGGCCAGTCGCACCCTGGGGGCCCTGGACTCCCTGTAAACCCTGGGGACCGGTCGGGCCGACTGCTCCTTCAGGTCCCGTCGGACCGGTCACACCTTCAGCTCCCGTCGCTCCGGTTGGGCCGGTCGCCCCCTGAATCCCCTGCAGACCCTGAGGACCCGTCGGACCCTGGGGGCCGGTGGCTCCGGTTGGACCAGTCGCTCCGGCGGGACCAGTGGCTCCGATACTGCCCGGAATTCCCTGGGGTCCCTGAGCTCCGGTGGGGCCGGTGGGACCCTGGGGACCGGTGGCTCCCTGAGGTCCGGCCGGACCCTGAGGACCCTGAGGACCGGTGGCTCCT
>ERZ808046.81-NODE-81-length-127744-cov-7.850196_pt1 | contig 127744 bp, 107 predicted proteins | sample MGYA00380196_ERZ808046 | MGnify/ENA primary metagenome ERZ808046 (study PRJEB31490, sample SAMN06133421) | mouse gut metagenome | isolation source: Z6_2 | host: mice | place: China: Chengdu | collected 2015-05 ...
CAATTTCACAACACAATTCTGCTCTTGGCAGATCAAAACTCATGCTGCGCAAAAGAGAGAGCAGCGCGGATTCTTCCTGCCCCAGCTGGTAATAGCAGTTGGCGCAGATGGAACATGCCTCAATTTTATTTTCGATCCATCCCTCCGCCGAGAGCAGAAACTCTTCTAGCACAGAAACAGCCTCTTTGTATTGTTTGTGATAGTACAGCTCCCGCCCATAATAATATTGCTGTCTTGGTTCCAAAGGTTTTCCATCAGTAATCATCTTCTGGTATATTTTCAGATTGCCGCCCGGTTTTTGAATATCTCGTAAAAAAAGGCTGCTGCAGAGAGGAGAAAATCCTTTTGCAGCAGCCTCTTTGCGTGAGCCGGGCGCGGGTGTTTGCAACCGCATTCGGCGAACGCCGCGCCCGGCAAGGCAAAAGCCGGACGTAAAATATTATTTTTGTGCCAGCGAAGCCGCCCGCATGGCTGCCCGCTTGCGCATGGTAGGGTCCAATATTTTTTTGCGGATACGGAGAGATTTGGGGGTAATCTCAAGCAGCTCGTCCGTGTCGATAAATTCAAGAGCCTGCTCAAGGCTTAAAATTTTGGGAGGCGTTAAGCGGAGCGCCTCGTCCGCACTAGAGGAACGGGTGTTGGTGAGCTGCTTTTTCTTGCAGACATTCAGCTCGATATCCTCGCCCTTGCCGTTCTGACCCACCACCATACCGGAATAAACCTTTTCGCCGGGGCTGATAAACAGCGTGCCCCGCTCCTGGGCGTTGTAAAGACCGTAGGTGATGGCCTCGCCCGCCTCGAAAGCGATGAGAGACCCCTGCTTGCGGTACTGGATGTCCCCCTTGTAGGGGCCGTAACCGTCAAAAGTGCTGTTCATAACGCCGTTGCCCTTGGTATCTGTGAGAAATTCGCCGCGGTAGCCAATCAGCCCTCTGGCGGGAATGGAAAACTCAAGGCGGGTATAGCCGGTGGAGGCGGCGCTCATATTTTGCAGCTCGCCCTTGCGCATACTCAGCTTTTCGATTACCGTCCCGGAAAATTCCTCCGGCACGTCGATGTAGCAAAGCTCCATAGGCTCCAGTTTCTTTCCGTTCTCGTCCGTTTTATAGAGAACCTCCGCCTTGCTCACCGCAAACTCATATCCCTCACGGCGCATATTTTCAATCAGGACGGAGAGATGAAGCTCCCCGCGGCCCGACACCTTGAAGGCCTCCGTGGTATCCGTTTCCTCCACCCGGAGGGAAACGTCCGTGTTGAGCTCCCGGAAAAGCCTGTCCCTGATGTGGCGGCTGGTGACATATTTGCCCTCCTGACCTGCCAGAGGAGAATCGTTTACAATAAAATGCATGGCAATGGTAGGCTCCGATATTTTCTGGAAGGGAATGGGAGCCGGATTCTCAGGGGAGCAGAGAGTGTCTCCGATGTGGATATCAGAAATACCGGAAATCGCCACGATGGAGCCGATGGCGGCCTCGCTCACCTCCACTTTATTCAACCCGTCAAACTCATAGAGCTTGCTCACCTTTACCTTCCGAATCTTGTCGGGGTCGTGGTGATTTACAATGACAACCTCCTGATTGACCTTTACGGAACCGTTGTCCACCTTTCCCACGCCGATTCGTCCCACATACTCGTTGTAATCAATGGTGCTGATAAGCACCTGGGTTCCGGCCTCGGGGTCTCCCTCGGGAGCCGGGATATAGTCGATTATGGTTTCAAAAAGAGGCTCCATGTCTTTCCCGGGCACGTCCAAATCCAGAGTGGCGGTGCCTGTCTTTGCGGAGGCATAGACGAAGGGGCAGTCAAGCTGGGCGTCGTCCGCGTCCAAATCAAGGAACAGCTCTAACACCTCGTCCACAACCTCTGCGGGCCTTGCCTCCGGGCGGTCGATTTTGTTTACGCATACGATAACCGGCAGACCAAGCTCAAGGGCCTTCCGAAGTACAAAACGGGTCTGAGGCATTGCGCCCTCGAAAGCGTCCACCACAAGAATGACGCCGTTTACCATCTTAAGGACACGTTCCACCTCGCCGCCGAAGTCGGCATGTCCCGGCGTGTCGATAATGTTGATTTTGCATCCTTTATAAGTGACGGCGGTATTTTTGGAAAGAATAGTAATTCCACGCTCCCTTTCAATGTCGCCGGAATCCATAACGCGCTCGGCAACTGCCTGATTTTCACGAAATACGCCGCTTTGCTTTAAAAGCTCGTCAACCAGAGTGGTTTTACCGTGGTCAACATGGGCGATAATTGCTATGTTTCTCACATCTTCTCTTTTTTGTCTCATAAATTTACTCCTATCTTAATTTCAAACGGCTTTAGTATAGCACCAACCCTGATAGATTGTAAATAAAAAAATCATAGCGGCACTTTCGTCAAGTTGAGTATTTTGAAAAAATTAGTACTTGACATTGCATAGTAGTGGGTGTAATCTAATACCAGAAAGGAGAGGTAGGACATGAATCCACAATTTAAAAAAGGAGTGCTGGAACTGATCGTGCTGGAATCCGTGCGCCGTAAGGATATGTACGGGTATGAGCTTGTAGAGGAGGTCTCGGAGGTCATTGATGTGAATGAGGGGACCATCTATCCGCTGTTGAAGCGCCTGACCAATGAACGCTATTTCGAGACTTATCTGCGGGAATCGTCCGAGGGGCCGCCCAGAAAGTACTATCATCTGACGGCTGCCGGAATTCTGTACCTGGAGCGGCTGGCGACGGAATGGGAAGAGTTTCAGGCGAGAGTCAATGCATTTGTAAGTGGCAGCGGAGGGTAACGGTTTCGCCCAGAGCAATGCGAAAGATGCGGCGAATAGAGTTTCGTCATGGAATGGAGGTAGACATGAGCAAAGAGCGATTTTTGAGTGAGCTGCGGGAATATCTCAGTATTTTGGAGGATCAGGAGCAGGAAGATATTCTGGCGGAATACGCCCAGCATATAGATATGAAGATGTTAAAGGGGCTGAGCGAGGAGGAGGCGATCCGTGATTTCGGTTCTGTCAAAGAGCTGGCGGCGGAGATTCTGGCGGCCTACCATGTGGATTCGGAGCATGCGCTGGCGGCGGGACGGCGGGGAATCTGGCCGGTTACGCCGGGTGCAGGCAGGAACAACGCCGGTTTGGGGCGGTCGGGACCGGGCAGGCATAGCTGGGGACTGTCAGGACCGGGCAGGATATTTGGCGGTGCAAACCGGCCGGAACAGAACGGGCAGGCCGGGAGCGGGGCGCATGAAAAGGGGCTTTCGGCATACGGGACAGAAGAGGCGGAAGGGGATGAAAGACCGGAAACCTTTTTCGGGAGATTCTGCAGGCGGGGCAAAGAACTGCTGCTGCGCGTACTGCGGGGGATGCAGGCAGGCTTTTGCTGGATTGGCAGGAAGTGCCGGGGTGCGGCGGCGTGGTGTGTGCGGCCTTTTACCGGCAGAGGAGCACAGGCGGACGGCCTGGATGTTGATGAGGAATATGCCGGCCTGCTGGAAGACGGCGAGTACGAGGGATCCGATGCTGGTGCGGAAGATGTTAAAAGTGACAAATGTGTCGTAAATAAGGAAAGCGCCAAATGCGATAATTATGACAGAAATGTCACAAACGGCAATGCTTTACGAAGGAAGAAGGCCGGAATAAGAGAAACGAAAGAGAGGAGCAGCGTAATGGGAGGATTTTTCGGAGCGATGGGCCGGGGGATGGTGCAGATGTGGCAGTGGATGCTGGGTTGTTGTATTTTTGGGCTGCGGTTGTGTTGGAATACCGGCTGGCTGCTGTTTTCGCTGCTGTGTGCGGGAATAGCCATGATCATGCTGCTGGGAGTCGGCATAACGATCGTGTTATTGTGCTGTGGGTATCCGTTTACAGGAATTTTTATAACCGGTCTGGGAGGGCTTCTGTGCTTTGGCGCGCTTGCGGCCGGAGGATTCGGAATGATGATCCGGAAGAAAAGGGAGAACGAAGACGGAACAAAGGGGAAGAAGATGGAGGAGGTGCACTATGAGCAGACTGCATAAAATATCGATCATTGTATTCTGTTTCGGGGTTTTGCTGAGTGGAATCGGAGCAGGGGTGGCATTTATGGAATTTGGCGGATATACTTACGGGGGAAAATATATCCTGGGGGAGCCGGATATGAGGACGGATCTGATTGATGTCGCATTCGAGCCGGAAGAGGAGGCCTTGGATATTTTCGGAGTGATCGGATCCTATAACCGCAGAAGTACCAGGATCGAAACGGACCGCAGTGTGCCAAAGAATACCGCACGGTTTTGCGTGACCTATAATGCAAAACGGGTGGAACCCTTTGCATGGCTGGAAGAAGAGGACGCGAGGATCGACTTTGGCTGGTACTGGAAGTATACCGGTGACGAGATGGGACTTATGATGGAAGCAAAGGATGTTATCCTGGAAAAACTGAAAGAAGGGGAACTGGTTTCCTGCGATATTGCAGAAGTGGAGAGCGTGACGGTGCTGATCAATCCGGCCAATGAGGGGGACGTGCGGATCATGTATTAGAAGTTACGGTTTGATTGCTATAGTTAACGACATTAAATATTTCGTTTACTATATTTGCAGTGCAAAGGAATTCTTAAGAATTTTTCGTCTTTCTATAGATGGCTTATTGTGTTATGATAATTATAGGGTGTTTCCTGAAATTATTGTGGGTTATACCGGATAAGTCAGGCCTGACAGGCATGGAAACGGAGCTTACAGGTTAAAGCAGCAAAGTCATCAAAGGGGGATGAGGAAATGTATCGTAAAAGAAGAACAGCGGTTTTTCTGGCAGGGGTACTTCTGGCAGGTATGTTGAGCGGGTGCGCCGGGCCGACGGGAGGCGGAACGCCGGGACAGACGGAAGGAGAAAGCGCCGGGGAACAGGCCGGGACAGAGGCAGATGCCGCAGGGGGAAACCGTGAAAACACCGCGGATACAGATGGAGCGGGCGGTTCAGAAAGTGCAGGCGGTACGGATGACGCCGGAGCGGCGCAGACAGGCGGCCGGCCGCAGCTGGTCACGCCTTCTGCTTCCGACGCGGCAGATCTGGCGGCATTGGGCGTGACGCCCTGTGTGGAGCCTTATACGGTGGAGCCGGATTTAAGCAATATTGACAATCTGTGGCAGTTTTATCTGGACGATGAGGTGAAGGAGAAACTGGTGGAGAACGGGTTTGTGGTGTTTGGAAATGCCGGGCGGGAGTTTTTCCAGACCTACGAGATCGACCGCTATGAGCAGATCGCTCATTTTGTGACGGTGGATTCTTTGATGCACACGTACCATCTGTATTTCAGTTATCTTTTGAAAAATATAGAAAAGACATATCTGTCAGAAAATATCCTGCAGCTGAGCCGCAGGATGCTTGACAACAGTGTGGCACAGTATGAGAAGCTAAAAGGCAGTGAGTGGGAAAATGCTGCGAAACGTAATGTTGCCTTTTTTACCGTGGGTATGAAACTGCTGGATGACAGTACTGTCATAAATCCGGAAGCGGCCGATATGGCATCGTATGAACTTGACTGTATCGGGAAGGCAGACAGTATTTACGAATCGGCGATTACGGGAGAGATGGAGGACTATACCCAGTACGCGCCCCGGGGCTACTATGAGGGAGACGAGGAACTGGAGCGGTATTTTAAGGCGATGATGTGGTATGGCCGGATTCATTTCGAGCAGAGAAGTGAGGAACTGGACAGAAGCGCACTCCTGATCTCCCAGGCGCTTTTGGCGGATGGGGAGGCTTACGGCCTGTGGGAGTCCCTGTATGCCGTGACCAGCTTTTTTGCGGGAGCCAGTGACGATCCGGGTGTGTGCGAGTATGGGCCGGTGATCGAGAAGGCCTACGGCAGCGGTGTGAAGACAGAGGAGCTGGCCGGGAACGCGGAGGGATTTGCGCGTTTTCATGAGATGACGGGAGCGCTTACGCCGCCGCAGATCAATTCCGTGCCCATAGGGGACGGGGAAGACAATGTGATTCTGGGCTTCCGCTTTATGGGGCAGCGTTTTACCATAGACGGCGCGATCATGCAGAAGCTGATCTACAGCGCGGTGCAGGAAAACGGAAACGGGGACAAACGTATGCTTCCCGATGTGCTGGATGTACCGGCGGCGCTGGGCAGCGATCTGGCTCTTCGCATTCTGGAAGAGAACGGCGCAGCAGAGTATGCGGGCTATTCGGAGAATATGAACAGGCTGCGGGAGGCGCTTTCACAGGAAAATAATGCCCTCTGGTCGGCCAGTCTGTACGCGAACTGGCTGCACACACTGCGGCCCCTTCTGGAAGTGAAAGGCGAGGGCTACCCGGTGTTTATGCAGAGTGAAGAGTGGCAGAAGAAGGATCTGGAATGCTTTGCGGGCAGCTTTACGGAGTTGAAGCATGACACGATATTGTATGCAAAACAGGTGATCGCGGAGATGGGCGGCGGCGGTTACGAGCAGGAACCGGACGACAGGGGGTACGTGGAGCCGGAACCTGTGGTCTATGCACGGTTTGTGGAGCTGGCGGATCGAACGGCCGAGGGGCTTAAGCGCTACGGGATGTTGAACAGCGTTGAGGAAGAGAATCTGACACGTCTGTCACAGATTGCCGGCCAGATGCTGGAGATTTCCAAAAAGGAGCTGCGGGAGGAAGTGTTGACAGACGAGGAGTACGAGTTTATACGGAACTACGGCGGCAATATCGAGCATTTCTGGTATGAGGCGGCAAAAGCGGCGAGCGGCAGAGAAGAAGGGGTGGAGGTACAGGAATTCCCGGCGGCGCTTGTGGTGGATATCGCCACGAATCCAAACGGAGAAGTGCTGGAAGCGGCCACGGACGTTCCGTCGTTTATCTGTGTGATCGTGAAGGTGGACGGCAAGCTGAAGATCGCCAGGGGCAGCGTGTATTCTTTCTATCAGTTCAGCTGGCCCATGGAAGACCGCCTGACAGATACAAAGTGGCGGCAGATGATCGGCGTGATGGAGGGCGATGACGGCACATACAATCTGGAGAAGCCTGTGCAGAAGCCGGCGTGGACGGAAAGCTACCGGTGGATCTATGAGTATTGAAAACAGAAGCCGGGGATTTCATAAAGCGGTATGATGGGAAGCGTGAACTTTGAGAAGAAGGATGACAAAGAGAATTTGTATAGTGATAATGGCGTTGGTATGTACCGGCGCCGTTTTCTATGGACTCTGGCGGGCCGGGGCATTTCTGCCGGCGTGGATTTCCTGGGAGAGCGGGACGGTGTGCGACAGGTCGGGAGCATATACGGCGGTATTGGAGAAAGGACAGGTTACGGTATTTTGTGACAACACTGTCATATGGAATTCACCGAAGGAGATAAAGGTGCAGCAGATGCTGTTCGGCGATGCGGACAATGATCAGGAAGAAGAACTGCTGCTGCTCTGCTGGAAAATCGGACGATTCGGGGAGAGCAGACCCTTCTGGATGGAGCGGGATGAACGGAAATGGTCGCAGCATATATATGTCTATCAGTGCCGGCAGGGTAAGGTGAAGCCGCAGTGGATGTCCTCTTATATCGGGCAGGATGTGACAGATATGTCAGTTCGAGCGGAGAAAAGAATGACAGAAGACAAACGGGAAGGGGATGCTTCGCAGGAGCGGAACCGCCTCTTTCTGACGGATCCGGCGGGGAAGGTCAGCCGCTGGGTCTGGCTTTCTTGGGGCTTTACGAAGGAAGAGACGGAAGTATCCTTTGTGGTGTTCGGAGACAACCTGATCCATGAACCGATCTACCGGTACGGCCTGCGTCACGGCGGGGATTTCGGCTTTTTGTATGAGAACAGCAGGGAACTGATCGACAGGAATGACGTGGCGGTGATCAATCAGGAGACGCCGCTTACCGATGATCCGGCCATGTACGGCGATTATCCCAGATTTGGCACGCCGGTTCAGGTTGGGGAAGCGATCGTGGACGCCGGATTTGATGTGGTCACCTGCGGCACCAATCATGCGCTGGACAGGGGGGCGGCAGGCGTAAATTTTACGAAACATTTTTTTGACGGACAGGGAATTGTCTGTCTGGGGATCCAGTCTGAGGAAGAAAAAGAAGAGCGGCCCTATGAGGTTGTGACAAGAAATGGAATCCGCTTCGCGCTGTTCAATTATACCTACGGAACGAACGGGATCAAAATACCGGACGAGTGCCCCGCTATGGTGCATCTGCTGGAAGACGAGGACAGGATTCGGGAGGCGGTCAGGGCAGCGAAGGAGGAAAGCGATATGGTGCTTGTCTTCGCCCATTGGGGAACGGAATATGCGAAGGAGCCGGATGCTTTTCAGGAGAAATGGACGCAGATTTTTCTGGAAAGCGGCGTGGATGCAGTGATCGGTACGCACCCGCATACACTCCAGCCTTACGAAGTGCTGCAGGACGGGGACGGTCATCAGATGCTGGTCTATTATTCCATCGGCAATTTTGTCAGCGCCCAGTATGAGCAGGCCTGTATAAAGGGCGGAGCGGCGGAATTCACCGTGTCCCTGACGGCGGACGGCTACAAGATCACACAGTATTCGCTGCAGCCGCTGGAGATCACGCATGAGAAAGGAAAATACAGCGTTGCACAAAAATCTATTCAATAAAACATTAACGAAGAAAGCGTTGTGATTGCGCTGCCGGGGAATTTTTTAACGAATATCAGTTGACTTTTTATAAAGAGATGTTATAATGTGTTTATAAAAAGGTGCCGGCCGTGAAGCAAACGGTTCACCTTGGTAATTTGTCAAAAAGCAACTTTACCTTGGGGATTGGCGGTTGCTTTTTTGATTCTTACGTTTCTTACAGGATTGTAAGATGCTGATCATAGTGACGATGATGCTGATGATCGTCACTATGATACCTGCAAGATTTACAATGCCTGTGATTGTTTCTGATATCATATCCTGTACCTTTCACATGATTTTCCATTATGTACCACCTCCTCAGATACGTACCCGGAAGTTCTCAAAATGTACTCATTTTGGCGAAAGGTGAACTGCTTACAAAAGTATTTTATGTTGAATAATAGGATGAAATAGCCCCTTTATTGTGGTATACTTAGAACACTTGTGGCAACCATTTGGCTGTGAGAAAGTGTACGTGGCTGCCGTTTGTGATAAAACGCAGGAGGAGCGGAAAAGTGGAAAGAGAAAAATTGGGTTCAAGGATGGGGTTCATCCTGTTATCGGCGGGGTGTGCGATCGGAATTGGTAATGTGTGGAGGTTTCCGTATGTTGCAGGGATGTATGGGGGCGGCATGTTTGTGCTGTTTTATCTGCTGTTTCTGATCGTTATGGGCGTACCTGTCATGACGATGGAATTTGCGGTGGGCCGTGCCAGCAGGAAAAGTGTGATCAGGAGCTTTACGGAGTTGGAGAAACCGGGACAGAAGTGGCATTTGCACGGCTATATCGGCATGGCCGGGAATTATCTGTTGATGATGTTTTACACGACAGTGGCGGGATGGATGCTGTATTATTTTTACCAGATGCTGACCGGAAAATTTACCGGCAAAGATCAAGAGCAGGTGGCAGGCCTGTTTCAGGAGATGCTTGAGAGTCCGACGGTGCTGACGGTGGTGATGGTGATCATCGTAGGGACAGGCATACTGGTCTGTTCCCTTGGTCTGCAGAAAGGGGTGGAAAGGATCACCAAGGTCATGATGATGCTGCTTCTTTTTATCATTGTGGTGCTGGCGGTGCGCAGTATGACGCTGGAAGGCGGAACGGAGGGTTTGAAGTTCTACCTGCTTCCCGATGTGCAGAGAATGCGGGATGTAGGCATTCTGGAGACCATCACGGCGGCCATGAATCAGGCGTTCTTTACGCTGAGCCTGGGGATCGGCTCCATGGCAATCTTTGGCAGCTATATTGATAAGAGCCGTACCCTGCTGGGAGAATCGGTGAATATCGCGATGCTGGATACTTTTGTGGCGTTGGTTTCGGGGTTGATCATTTTTCCGACCTGCTTTGCTTTTGATATCAGTCCGGATATGGGGCCGAGCCTGATCTTTATCACGCTGCCGAATATCTTTAATCATATGGTGGGCGGACGCGTGTGGGGGACGCTGTTCTTCGTGTTTATGACGTTTGCGGCCTTCTCCACGATCCTGGCAGTGTTTGAGAATATCATATCCTGTGGCATGGATCTTTTCCACTGGAGCAGGAAGAAATCCTGTCTGATCAACCTGGTGGCGCTGATCGTGCTGTCGCTGCCCTGTGTGTTCGGCTATAACATCTGGTCTGCGATTCAGCCGCTTGGAGAAGGGAGCACGATCCTGGATCTGGAGGATTTTATCGTCAGCAACATGATGCTGCCGGTGGGGTCCCTTGTCTATCTGTTGTTCTGTGTGACGAGATATGGATGGGGATTCGACCATTATCTGAAGGAAGCAAATACCGGAGAGGGTATCAAGATGCCCGGAGGTGTGCGGTTCTATGTGACCTTTATCCTGCCGGTGCTACTGTTCTTCCTGACGGTCAAAGGGTGGATCAGATAAAGTGTGATAAACTGTGGTTCAGTGAAGAAGTAACGGACTCATTTCAGTGAAAGGGGGATACCGCCTGTGAAACTGCTGATCAAACAAAGAGTGTTTTCCTGGACGGATACTTATGATGTGTATGATGAAAACGGCGGGAAGAAGTATTTCGTCAAGGCGGAGTTTTTGACGCTGGGGCACAGGCTGCATGTTTATGATGCGGCGGGCAGTGAAGTGGGTTTGATCCGGGAAAAACTGATGACACTGCTTCCGGTCTTCGAGATTGAGACAGGCGGTGCGGTGCGCGGCCGGATCGAAAAACGTTTTACCTTCTTTAAGCCAAAGTACGAGGTGGATTTTAACGGCTGGCGTGCGGAAGGAGATTTCCTGGGATGGGACTATGACGTTTATTCCGGATGCAGTGCGGTACTCCACATTTCGAAACAGTTGCTCCATTGGGGAGATATGTATGCGATCGACATTGTGAACCCTGCGGATGAATTGATGGGGCTGCTGCTGGTCATCGCCATAGATGCGGCAAACTGTACCCATGGGAACTAGTATAAAATTACAGTCATGCGTAAAATTACGGTACTAACAGAAGCAGATTTATGGTAAACTTATCTTATATAGTTCGGAACTTTTTCAGGCGGGAAGGGGGAAATACTTATGGACAATTATGTAATTGCGGTGGCGCGTGGATTTGGCAGCGGCGGAAAGGCGATCGGAACGCAGCTTGCAAAGGAATTGGGAATCTCCTGTTATGCACAGCAGCTTCTGGACATGGCGTCGGATTACAGCGGCATCAATAAGCAGCTGTTCGCCGAGGTGGATGAGAAGCTGCGCGGGGGTTATATGGTGCGGCATCTGATGAAGATTCCTTATACTTATGTGGTGGAGCCGAGTGATAAGGAATTTACGTCCGATATTAATCTTTTCAATATCCAGTCGGAGATCATCAGAGAGCTTGCCAAGACGGAATCCTGTGTGATCATCGGTAAGTGTGCGGATTATATTCTGCGCAATGAGCCGAATGTGGTCAGTGTCTTTGTGGATGCACCGGAGAAGGACTGCATAGCTACTGTTATGGACAGAATGCAGGTGAATGAGAGCAAAGCCAGGGATCTGGTACATAAGACGGACAAATACCGGGCAGATTACTACCGTTATTATACGAGGGGAAGAGACTGGAAGGATCCGCTAAACTATGATTTAATATTGAACAGCTCGAGAGTCGGCTGGGATAATTGCGTAAACCTGATCAGGGAATGTCTGCAGATGAAGCTGCATGTGCAGCTGTGATCTATATATTCAGGTAATTGCAGGGTAGCAGGATGTGCAGCAACCGCGATGCGGAAAATAATGGAACGGGTGTTTTTATGGAAGACAAGAGATTTGCAATATTGATCGATACGGACAATATTTCATCAAAATATATCTCCGCGATCATGGATGAGATGACGAAACATGGAATCGTCACATACCGCAGAGCCTACGGTGACTGGACAAGCACGCAGGCCAGGGGATGGAAGAATAAACTGATGGAGAATTCCATCACGCCGATGCAGCAGTTTTGCAATACAGTAGGCAAGAATGCGACGGATTCCACGCTGATCATTGATGCCATGGATATTCTTTATACAGGCAATGTGGACGGCTTCTGTATTGTTTCCAGTGACGGTGATTTTACGAGACTGGCGATCAGACTGCGGGAATCCGGCATGAGCGTGGTTGGCATGGGGGAAGAGAAAACCCCCCGCTCTTTCCGCACGGCCTGTTCCCAGTTTACGGTGCTTGAGAATCTGATCGACGAGGATGATCAGGAACTGCAGGAGGAAGTGCAGGATCCGGCTCACGAGAGTGCGCACGGCATATCACGCAGCGTTGGACTCAAAGGCAAGGGCAGGAAAGCAGCGGCCAGGAAGGCAGCCGAGGAGAAGGAATCCACATCGATCAGCAAGGAAGTGATCGAGAGCGCCATCATCAATATCATTACAGAGAATGAGAATAAGGATAAGGAGACGGGGCTTGGTGAGATCGGCAGCAGATTGCTGAATAAATATCCGGATTTTGATGTGCGAAATTATGGGTACAGCCTGTTATCCCGTTTCCTGGAGGAGATCCCGAGCCTCAAACTGGTCAAAAATAACACGCGTATTAACGTGGAACTGAAAGAGAACCAGGAGTCTGAGGATGAGATAACGGCCTATATCAAGACGATCGTCAAGCTGACCGGCAGGAAAGGTATGCGGGTGAACGAGCTGAGCAACAGCGTGCACCGTAAATATGCGGGATTTACGCCCAAAAACTACGGGTATTCACAGTTTACCAAATTCCTGCAGGCAATACCGGATATGGAGCTTTACGGCGATGTTAATGCGAGGAAAGTGCGTTTCGAGGAAGAAGAATAAGGCGGTCTTAATAGACTGCTTCCACCTCCGTGATCTGATTATCTTCCACGCAGAAGCGCCAGAGGGAATGTCCGGGCAGGCGGTGCTCCGTCAGATAATATGCGTTATCTAACTGCGTGATGTAGTAAGGCGTGCCGCCGCCGATAAAATTCTCATAGATATCTTCATAGCCGCCTTCTGCAAGCGCGGACAGATCCCGGGTGCGCAGAATGGTTGCATGATCCTGATTGCCCGTGATATCCGTGGAGACGGTGATATAGAAATAGTCCTGAATGCGGGTAAGCTGGATCATCCCGGCCATCTGGTCGGGAACAGGATAGGTTTCCAATATCTCAAAAGTGTCCAGATCAGCACGGATGATGGAAGCATTGCCGGATACAAAATAGATTTCATCCCCGATGATCGTGAAAGAACGCACATATACCTGATCGAGAGAGTCTATGCGGCGGATTTCCGTCAGATACATACGGGTATCACCGGGGTTGTGGCGGAAGAGATACATTTCACCGCTCATGGAGCTCCAGGCATAGAAGGTATCTGTGGGCGCATGGTAGATTATGTAGTGCGGCCGGTTTCCGATCTCCTGAAAAGTCTGTGTATGGACATAAGCATCCGCCTGTTTTTCAAAAATTAAAACACGATTTTGTTCTGTGTCGTCGATCAGATACACTTCTCCGTCACTGGCAAGGGTATGTCCCTTATCAATATCACTCGTCATTACTTTCCAGCTGCTCAGCGGATCCTCCAGATTATCGTGGTAGATCACCTGGTTGTGATAACAGTCTACAAGAAAGTAGGTATCTTCCACTTTGGTAAGCCAGGTCGGCACACTCAGATCGGGATAAGGGTTGGAAGCGCCGGCCGGAGCGGTTTCGCCGGAAGTGGCCGGCGCATTACCGGAGCCGTTTTCGGGTACGGGCTCGGATGCCCGGATGTAATCTGTGATGGGCCCAGATGTTTGTACAGTGGCTTCAAAGGGGGAGGAACAGCCGCACAGTGCTGCGGTGAAAGCGGCCGATAACAGCAGCGGAGGAACAGCCGCAGATAATTTAGAAACAACTGTTTTTAAAACATTAAAGCCTGATTTGATAATTACATATCTTGAATTGCATCTGCTGTCATATTTATGTTTTTTGTGCTTTTCTCTCATGGCGTATGCTCCCTGTTACTATTCATAGTGCACTGAACCCTGTTGTATGGTCATTGAGTACGCATAGTAAACGACATAACAAATTTCTATTTCCGACTCTTGCGGGAGCTCCTGCAAGGGCGAAAACAAAATCTCTAATGTCGTTAACGATAGTACCCGCCGATCACTTTATGGTTTCAGGCATCCAGCCCATTCCTTTTTATCATAACATTTTGATGAAAAATATGGTATACTAAAAAACATGTAAAACACAAAATACAAAATAGTAGTCACAGTTCACGGCCGGTTGAACCATGAATTATAAAAATAATGGGTGTTATAATGAAAAAAGCAGCAAATGCAAATGCGAATATAACTATAAACACAAATAATGTAAAAACAAATAATATAAAAACAGACTATAACATGACGTTTGGTTTTTTGAGCGGACTGGCGATCATTATGGTGGTGGCGGGGCATCTTGGCTATAATATCCTGACGGTGGGAGATCTGTTTCCTTATTATTCTTTTCATGTGCCGCTTTTTATGTTCATTTCCGGTTATTTTTACAAAGAGACAGAAGAAACGCATCCTTTTGGCTATGTGGTGAAGAAGGCGCGCAGACTGCTGATGCCTTATTTGATCTGGAATCTGGTCTATGGACTGACTGCATGGCTGATGCGTTGGAACGGGTTTGCCATGGGGGAGGAGATCAGCCTGCGGACACTTTTTCTGGCGCCATTTATGCACGGCTATCAGTTTATCTATAATTATGCGGCCTGGTTTGTGCCGGTGTTATTTGTGACAGAGATGATGAATCTTCTCATGCGGCTTGCAGGCGGATGGATTTTCGGAAAAGTTTTGAGCAGACAAAATCTTGAATGGCTGTATCTGACAGGCAGTCTTGCGGTCGGGATGGCCGTAGTATATCTGGCGGCGGGAGGGCATGTCTGGGGAGATTACAAGGCGCCGGGCAGGATTCTTTTTCTCTATCCCTGCTTTCAGATGGGGCAGTTTTATAAGAAGAAACTGGAACAGCATGATACAATGAGGAATCTGCCGTATTTTTCGATTTTGATTGCGATACAGGTGTTATTAAATATAGGCTGCAATGGCCTTGCTTTTAGCAGTGTGTGGTGTACGGGATTTGCCAACGGGCCGGTGATCCCTTATGTGACAATTGTGTCAGGTATTGCTTTTTGGCTGCGCATCGCCAGGATTGCGGCGCCTCTTTTAAAGACGAACGGGCCGGTTCGATATTTGGGGCAGCATACCTATACGGTGATGATGCATCACGTAATGGTCTTTATGGTGGTGAAAATGGTTCTGGCGGGCCTTGCGGCATCGACAGGATGCTTCGCGGACTTTGATCCTGCACAGTTTCGTTCCAACATTGATTATATCTATCTTGTAAACGGTGCGGAGCATTTTAAGATGGTCTACCTGACAGCCGGAATCGCAGTGCCGCTTGGAATACGGTATCTTGCAGAACGTTGCCGCCCGGAAAGGCGTTCAGAAAGTCGTTCAGAAAGTCGTTCTAAAAAGGCTTGAGATTGCAATATGGTAAGGAGTATGCTACTCTATGACTATTGGCAGCGGGCAGGTATGGCCCGATGACATGGAAAGGGAATTTGCTTGAACAACGACTATAACGGCTTTATCAACGAAATTTATGCAGGCGGAATCAGAGAATTTTTTGCAGGCGGATCATCGGCAGATTTTCCGGTCCTGCTCTGTGTGGCGGGCGGCCTGCTGATCCTGGCAGTTATGTTGCTGACAGCGCTGTATGTGCTGCGCAACCATACGGTGCGCATCTATAACTGGAACGGGAAACGGTATTGTTATCTTGGCCGGGCCGGCCTGCGCCGGGAGAGGGACGGCTGTCTTGTGAACATCGGGGAGCGGATGGCGGATCTGTCCTACACTACCTTATACCAGATCTGTCCGTCAAAAAGGTTTGTCCGCAAAAACCGTTACAGAGATATGACGCTTCGTGCGGGGGATGAGAGGTGCATTGTGCACGTGGATAAGTGTATGCGGCAGTCAATTTATTACAGGAGAGGACTGTCGTTATAAAAGCTGTGCGGCGGTTTTGAGGCAGAGGGGAGAAGAAGAGTAAAATGATCACAATCAGTCTGTGCATGATCGTGAAAAATGAAGAAAAGATTCTGGCAAGGTGCCTGGACAGCATTGCGGACCTGGTGGACGAGATCATCATCGTGGACACCGGCTCCATGGACGATACGAAAAAGATTGCCGCCGGCTACACGGACCGGCTCTATGATTTCACCTGGATCGGGGACTTTGCAGCGGCGCGTAATTTTGCCTTTTCCAAAGCAGAGATGGAATATATCTATTCTGCCGATGCGGATGAGGTGCTGGACGGGCAAAACAGAGAGGCGTTCCGGCGGTTGAAGGAGACGTTGCTGCCGGAGATTGATATCGTGCAGATGTATTACACGAACCAGCTTTCTTTTGGGACGATCTACAATTTTGACCGGGAACTGCGGCCCAAACTTTTTAAAAGACTGCGGACGTTCCGGTGGCAGGGCGCCATTCATGAGCAGGTAGGGCTGATGCCGGTGATCTATGACAGTGAGGTGGAGATCTGCCACATGCCGGAAGATAACCATAAAGACCGGGATCTGGCCGCTTTTGCGCGTATGACGCAGGCCGGGGTCAGGCTGGATAAAAGGCTGCACACTATTTACGCCCGGGAACTTTTTATCTCGGGAGAGGATCGGGATTTTGTACAGGCGGGGCCTTTTTTCGAAAGCTCCTGTCTCGATACGGAAAGAGGTGTTGACGAGATCAAGGAAGCGTCCTGTGTGGCGGCCCGGGCGGCGAGAATAACGGGTGATATTGCAAAATTTTTCAAGTATGCCATGAAGGTGACGGCCTGTGAGGGCTGTGCGGAGATCTGCTGTGAGCTGGGGGCATATTATGCGGGAATAGAGGATATTGACGAGGCTGTTGTCTGGTATTATAATGCAGCCTATGAGACGGAAAGCATCCTGAATGTCAGATGCAGCGGCGAGATTCCGCTGCGCGGTCTGGCGCAGTGCTACCGGATGCTTGGCGATGAGGCGCAGGCGGCGGAGTATGAGCGGCTGGCCGGGGAACGGGCCGCGGCAGGAAATTGATGATCTGGACAGAGAGGCATATATGAAGATGAAATGGGAAGAAAATGTGCGCAGAGTGGTGCCTTACATACCGGGAGAGCAGCCCGGCGGGCGCAGCGTGATCAAGTTGAATACCAATGAGAATCCGTATCCGCCGGCGCCTGGAGTGGCAGAGCGGCTGGCCGCGATGGAGGCAGATAAAATGCGCCTGTACCCGGCATTTCCGGAACAGACACAGCTGGCGGAGGCGTTGGCACAGCATTATCGGATCAAAAAGGAGCAGCTTTTTATCGGCGTCGGATCGGATGACGTGCTGTCGCTGGCGTTTATGACGTTTTTTCAGTCGGACAGGCCGGTCCTGTTTCCGGATATCACCTATTCTTTCTATGACGTGTGGGCGGATCTGTACAGAATACCTTATGAAAAGAAAGCGTTGGACGAGAACTTCTGCATCAGGCCGGAAGACTACAGGCAGCAAAACGGCGGCGTGATCTTTCCGAATCCCAATGCGCCCACCGGTATTTTGATGAAGCCGGATGAGGTGGAGCAGATCATTGAGGCGAACCGGGATGTGGTAGTGATCGTGGATGAAGCCTACATTGATTTCGGCGGTACAAGCTGTCTGCCGCTGATCGGGAAATATGATAACCTGCTGGTGGTGCAGACCTTCTCAAAATCCCGGTCGATGGCGGGCATGCGGATCGGCTATGCCATGGGGAACGAGAAGCTGATCGGCTATCTGAATGACGTAAAATATTCGGTGAATTCCTACACGCTGAACTATGCGGCGCTTGAGGCGGGCGTGGAGGCAGTGCGCGATGTGACTTACTTTAAGGAACACTGTAAAAGAATCGTCGATACACGGGAGCGCGCGGAAAAGGAGCTGGCCGCACTGGGATTCACATTTCCGAAATCATACGGCAACTTTATTTTCGTCAGCCACAGGAAGATACCGGCGAAGGAGATTTTCGAGAGATTAAAAGAAAATGACATATATGTCAGATATTGGAACAAGGCGCGTATCGACAACTGCCTGCGCATCACGATCGGCACAGAGGGCCAGATGAAGGCGCTGTACCAAGCTCTGCAGAAAATTTGCGGAGCGTGAAAGTTTGCGTGCCGGCGGACACATATTTACAATACAAACTTTATAATATATAGTAAAAAAGAGTTGAAAACAGCAAACGGAGGAGATTATGGAGAAATTAGCGGCGGCATTTGCGGTTACTTTGGGAAAGTATGTATCTAAGGAAGCGGTAGTGTTTATCATCTCGATGATACCGATTCTGGAGCTCCGGGGCGGCCTGATCGTATCCAAACTTCTGGAGGTGCCGATCACCACGGCGATTCCGTTGTGTATCATCGGCAATATCATTCCGATCCCGTTCATCCTGCTTTTTATCAAGCAGATTTTTAAATGGATGAAGAAGATCAGACTTTTCCGCGGACTGGTGGAGAAGCTGGAGAACAAGGCCATGAGCAAGAGCGACAACATCAAGCGCTACGAGTTTTGGGGGCTGGTGCTTTTCGTGGGCATTCCCCTGCCTGGAACAGGCGCCTGGACGGGTTCGCTGATCGCCGCGCTTTTAGACGTGGACTTTAAAAAGGCGGTTCTGGCGGAGCTTCTTGGTATCGCGATCGCGACGGTCATCATGTCAATCTTTTCCTACGGGCTCCTCGGGGTGCTTTTGTAGAAACAGAAACGTCTCGTGGCAGTCTTTCCGCATGGTCTTGTGGAGGCCCTGCGGAAAAGGTCATATTCCGAAATGGTAGAAAATATGGGTCATACAAAAAGAAAATATGCCGCCTGCCTTCTTGCGGGGATCTTCGCGGTCATTCTGTTTGCCGTGGTCATCGGGGCGGTGCTTTTGCGGGGAACTTTGAAGAACCGCGCGAATCTGGCGCTGCGAAAAGGCGTTATCGCCACCAGTGACAGCACGGAGAATGAGAGCCTGTCGGCATATATGGCGATTGACGGGGATGACAGCACGCTGTCCTCCCGTTGGTCCAGCGAGAATAACTGGGAGGATGCGTCCCACTATATACAACTGGAATTTCCGGAAGAAATTTCAGTTTCTTTTGTTGTCCTGAAATGGGAGCGTCGCAACGCAGTCTCCTACGCGCTGGAGGGCTCGCTGGACGGGGAGTCGTGGACAGTGCTGCAGTCCTTCGACACCGCGCCGGAGATGAAGCATCAGGAGATCGCGCTGGAAGAGGCGGCCAGGGTCAGGTTCCTTCGGCTCAGCACGTATGCGGTATCCATGAATGAGGGGGATTATTCGAACCTGTATCAGAACATCTCCCTGTATGAATTTGAGGTGTATGCGGACAAGCCCGCCGCTTACCGGCTGGAAACGGCCAGGATCGGCTGCGGGGAGGCGGGCGGCCGTTATCTGGTGATGCCGGAGGCGCCGGAAGACTATGAGGTCACTTATCTGGGGGCTGACTATGAACAGATCATCGGAGAAGACGGCGTGATCTATCCGACCATTCAGGAAAAAGAGGTGACAGTGGGATTTCGTGTCAGCAGTGTGGAGGATGCGTCGGATACGAGGGAGATCGCACAAAAAGTGACAGTGCCGTCATATCTGGATGAGGATGACAAGGCACCGGACAAAGCGGAAGGCGGCCCGGAGAGTGGCCTTGAGAACCTGTCTGCGCCGAATGCCTGCCCGGAAGTCATCCCCGCTCTGGCGGAGTGGAAGGGCGGCAGCGGCCGGTTTGTGCCGGCGAAAGATTTGTGCGTGATCGTGGAAAAAGGCTCTGCGCTGGAAGCTGTGGCAGCGCTTTTTGCGGACAGGTATGAGGCGGTGACACAACGTCCCGTGGAGGTAAAAAGCGGCAGCGTGGAGGACATGGCGGCCGGGGATATCTATCTGGGGTATGCGGACGCGGCAGCAGGCCTGGGGGAGGAAGGATATTTCTGTGATATAAGTGACAAGTGTGTCATATCGGCAGAAACTGACACGGGTGTCCGCTGGGGAACGGTGACGCTGCTGCAGATCCTGAGCCGAAATAACGGTATCCCCCAGGGACAGATCCGGGATTATCCGCGCTATGAGGTGCGCGGATTCGGGATAGACGTGGCGCGCAAGCCGGTGTCTCTGGATACGCTGTATGCCATGATGGAGACCATGTCCTTCTATAAAATGAACGATCTGACGATTCATCTGAACGACAATGAGATCCTGAGTACAAGCGGTCTGACGGATTCCGTCGAGCAGGCGATGACGGCGGACAGCGCGTTTCGGCTGGAATCTGACCTTGTGGGGGAGGACGGGCAGAAGCTGACATCATCAGAGTATGCATACACGAAGGAAGAGCTTGCACATTTTATCGAGACGGCGAAAACTTATGGCGTGACGGTCGTGCCGGAGATTGATACGCCGGCCCATTCCCTGTCGATCACGCAGCGGTTTCCTTCGTATGCGCTCAAGACCAGACCGGAAGCGGTGGATCAGATCGACTTAAGCAACAGGGAGGCGGTGGAATTCGTCAAAAGCATCTGGCAGGAAGCGCTGTCGGGAGAAGACGCGGCTTTCCGGAATGCCGGGATCGTCAACATCGGCATGGATGAGTACTACGGGGACGGAGAGCAGTACAGGAAGTATCTGCAGGAGATCGCAGAGCTTGTGCAAAGCGAAGGCCGGACTGTGCGCCTGTGGGGGAGTCTGAGCAATATGCCGGGCACCACGATGCCGGATCCGGAAAATCTGCAGATGAATATCTGGAGTACCGTCTGGGCGGATCCGCGGGAGATGTATGAGGCTGGCTATTCGCTGATCAATATGCAGAACAATCATCTGTATGTGATCCCGGGCGGCGGCTATGACCATCTGGATACGAGAGACCTGTATGATAACTGGGAGCCGAACAAGTTCTACGATTATAACCTGCTGGAAAAAATACCGGTGTATTCTCCGCAGATGCTGGGAGCGGTCTACATGCTGTGGAATGATATGTGCGGCAGGCTGGATGTGGGGATCAGCGAGTATGACCTGTATGACCGGTTTGCGGAACCGCTGCCCGTGCTTTCGGCCGGGCTGTGGGGAGAACGGGCGGCGTCAGACTATGAGGCATTCATGGCTCTGGCGGAGCAGATCGGGCAGGCATCCGAAAAGCTCCGCGGAGGAAAAAACCGGATCTACGACGAAGAGACCGGGCTGGAGCCGTATTATGAAGTAGATATCCGGGTGAAACTGTCTGATGAAGCCGGACAATATACAGAAAACCGGCAGGCTGGAAATGCAGGGCAGGCTGTAGAACAGGCAGAGGGCGATCCGGGCAGCGTGGCCGCGGCAGAGGAGGCGGATGGCGTGCCGGCCAGAGGATCCATGGCAGAGGAGGTGGATGGTGCGCAAATCATCGCCGAAAGTACCAGTGCTTACGGGAAGTGGGCCTTTTATGCGGTGGAGCCGGAAACCGGCCGCGTCGGCTTTGCGCGGGAGGGCAGGACCTATACGTGGGAATACGAACTTCCCCGGGAAGAATGGGTGGAATTGAAAGTGGTCGGAGAAACGGGCAGGACCACTCTTTATGTGAACGGTTCGTTTGTGGGGACGCTGGGAAACGAAAAAGCATTCGAGGAATATGCAACGTTTGTCTTTCCGACGGAGCGGATCGGGGAGGAGACGGGGCAGTTTACGGGAGAGATTACATTTAAAACGGTTAAGAGATAACGGAGATATGAGATTATATGCCGGTCTGCCTGCCGGCCTGTAGGACAGCTTGTATGAAAGATGATTTTTCGTAAGAATAAATACGGAAATCATCTTTCGTACAGGCTGTTTCTTTATTGTCTGCGGGACTTTGCGCTGCGGTGTATTGTTTGCATTTGCGCTATTCTGCTGCCGTCGACGGCTGGTCCTCTTCCTGTCCGTCGGGGTGGAGATGCAGAAGCTCCGGCTCTGTCTTGCTGATATAGGTTTCCAGCGTCAGCTTGTCTACCAGAGAGGAAACGACGCCCAGATGAGAGATACAGAATCCGGCCGCGTAGGTGGCGATGCGGATCGCCTGATCCAGAGAGTAGCCCTCGGACAGATAAGAGACGAGCGCCGAAATGAAGGCGTCGGCGCCGCCGGTCGTATCTACCGCCATAAAGGAAGAGGCCGGAAAATATTTATCCATATCGGCGGTCTTGAGGTAGCAGCCCTCTTCGCCCAGCGTGATGATCACGGTCTTGATGCCTTTTTCCAGAAAGTAATTGGCCTGCTCCTCGATAGAAGCGCGGTCGGGACAAAGGGTGGCCGCCTCCTTGCGGTTGGGGATGAACAGATCGATCAGGGAGAGCAGGGATTCCGGCAGGCTTTTTTGCGCGGACGGTTTGATCACGATGCGCGCACCGGCCTGGCGGCCTGTTTTGGCGGCTTCCAGTATCGTAGCAATCGGCAGCTCCGTGGACAAAAGGCAGTAGCCGGCATTGTCAAACAGATAGCGGCTGCGGGCGATGCAGTCTGCCGACAGGGAAGCGTTGGCCCCCTCCATAATGGTGATGGCGCTTTCACCGCTGTTGTCTGTATAGATATAGGCCTTGCCGGTAGGCAGGCCGGGATCGCGCCTGATCCCCTGCGTGGAAATATTTTCCTGATTCAGAATATCCAGTATAAAAGCAGAGTCCGCGTCGTTTCCGATCTTGCCGATCAGTGTCACGTCCCGCCCCAGCTTCGCGGCGCCTACCGCCTGGTTGGCGCCTTTTCCGCCAAGTGTTGTGGTGGCCTGAGAGATCTTCACCGTCTTGCCGGCCTGTGGGAAGCAGTCAACATTAAAGGTGGAGTCTATGTTGATGCTGCCCACGGACAGAATCTTCTTGCTGCGCAGGGAGGGCGGTATGCTGACGCTGTCCTCGGTGTCCAGGATGTTTTCGATGCTGAAGGAAAGAGGGGCCTCTGTCGTTGCCTTTTTTTCGCAGAGGTTGATCAGCTGGCTGCAGACGTGACAGCCAAATTCCCAGTACGGGATCCTCATACAGGAAATAGACGGGTAGGGGAGCGGTCCCCGGATTCCGTCGCTCAGGCTGACCAGTGACAGGTCAAAGGGAATATGGTAGTGCAGCTTCCGCATCTGCTCATAGAGGAACAGAGCAGATGCAAGATGCGGATTCACGATACCCGTAAAACGATAATTGAGTATGTTTGGCAGAAATGCTTCATCCGGATAACGGAGAACCATTTGGGGCTCGAAGACGATCTGATGGTCGTACAGGCATTTCTTGAAGCCTTCCAGAATAAGCGTGGAACGGAAATCGGTTTCCTGCAGCACACAGCCGATCCTGCTGTGCTTGTGGTCTAATAACTTTGAAGTCAGGTCATATCCCATCTTTTCGAAGTCGATCAGATAAGCGCCGGGCAGCGCCGGGGCATTGATATAAGTAAAGGGGATGTTCTGCTCCGACAGATAATGCGCATATTCTCTGCTCTGACCGCTGACCGGCTCCCAGATCAGGCCGTCGGCGTTGTTGCGGCAGATGGTAGTGATATGCCTTAATTCCATGGTGGCGTCATCCTGACTGTCGAAGAGCATGATATTATAGCCGTATGCCTGTGCAGTCTGCAAAACGCCATAGATAAACGGACTGTTTTCGTCGCAGCTGCGAAGAAGGACAGCCAGAAGAAAGGTTTTGGCCTGGGAAATGTTCCTGACAGTTCCATAAGGGGTATAATTATATTCTTTTACAATTTTCAGTACGCGTTTTCTGGTCTCCGGGTTGATATCCTGATCTTTGTTGTTGATGATCTTGGAGACGGTGGATATTGATACGCCTGCCAGACCGGCGATTTCCTTTATGGTCATATAGCCCTCCGTTGTGTGCGGCGATCAGCCGCCGGTTTTAAAAATATGTAAATCGTTATAGTACACTATATAGTATCGCACCAATCTTTTCAATGAAATTAATCATTTGTTGCTGAAGGGAATGCAGATAAGAACAGTAATTATGTATTCTGCATAAAGAAAATGGTTTCTGAAAATATTTTTACCATCATAATAAATATATTGTTGACAAGAAAAAAGAAATAATATAGTATATGGTGCATAAGAAAATATTTTAGGAAAATAATTTCCTAAAATAGCGGAAGGGTAGTCAGTAAGATTTTCATTGCAGGGAAAGGAGAAGTATGGGAGAAGAAAAGAAGAAGACAGACTGGGCGGAGATGATACACCTGTTTCCGGAGAAGAAGCAGATCGACCAGAGCAGACTTGTCTCACGTCTGGAGAAACCGAAGGGCAAAGTGGATGTGATACTCGATACGGATACTTATAACGAGATCGATGATCAGTTTGCGCTTGCCTATCTGATCAAGTCCGATGATAAGCTGAATCTTGAGGCCATCTACGCGGCGCCTTTTTACAATCACCACTCCTCGGGTCCGGGGGACGGCATGGAGAAGAGCTATCAGGAGATCATGAAAGTTCTGGATCTGATGGAGCGTCCGGAATTCAAGGAAGTGACTTACAGGGGTTCAACGATGTATCTGCCCAGTGAAGAAGAAGCGGTGGATTCCCCGGCGGCCAGAGATCTTGTCAGAAGGGCGATGGAGCGGGATGAGGACAACCCGCTGTATGTTGTGGCGATCGGCGCGATCACCAATATTGCCTCCGCGATCCTGCTTGAGCCGGAGATCATTAAGAAGATCGTAGTAGTGTGGCTTGGCGGCAATGCGTTGGAGTGGCATGACAATCATGAGTTCAATCTGTACCAGGATGTGGCGGCGGCCAGGATCATTTTTGGCAGCGGCGTGCCGCTGGTACAGCTGCCGTGTATGGGCGTGGTATCCGCATTCGCGACCACAGGTCCGGAGTTGACCTACTGGCTGAAAGGCAAGAACGCCCTGTGCGATTATCTGCTGGAGAATACGGTCAATGAAGCCGAACTGGTAGGCCAGGGCAAGTGCTGGAGCCGTGCGATCTGGGATGTGACGGCAGTAGCCTGGCTTCTGGATGAGAAATTTATGTTTGAACGCCTCGAACACAGTCCGATTCCGGAATACGATCATAAATGGGCGATTGATAAGACGAGACACTTTATCAAGTATGTATATGGGATCAACAGGGATATGCTGTTTGAAGACCTGTTTGATAAATTAGCCAGGTAAGGGAGGAAAAAAGATGAACAGGAAAAGAGTACTTGCAGTTTTATTGTCGGGTGTTATGGTAACGGGATTCCTCACCGCATGCGGCGGAAATTCGTCAGGTGGGGGTACGAACGAGAGCGCCGCTCCGGCAGCGGATAACAGCGAAGCGGCAGCCGACAGCGGGGCGGAAACAGAGCCGGCAGCGGATGCGGCGGACAGCGGTGATAAGCCGTTTGCGGGACAGAGCATTACTTTTGCGGATACCGGTGCGGGTGACTGGGAAGTGAGTCTGGAGCCGATCGTGGAGAAATTCGAGGCGGAAACAGGAGCGACCGTCAACGTTGAGCTTTATTCTCATGCGGATTATCTGGAAATGCTGCAGGTGAGACTGGAAGCCGGAAGTGATGACTATGACGTTATCGGTATTGATGTACCGCTGGTTGCTTCCTATGCGGTAAAAGACTGGGTGGCGCCGGTAGACGAATATTTCTCGGAAGAGGAGAAGCAGCAGTTCAGCCCTTCGGCTTTGGAAGCGGGCAGTTGGGACGGCAAATTCTATGCGCCGGCGATGAACAGTTCTTCACAGTTACTGTGGTATAACAAGGATCTTCTGGATGAAGCCGGGGTGACGGTGCCGGAAAGCGATGTGGAGAATCGTCTGACCTGGGATCAGGTGGTGGATATGGCGAAGCAGACACTGGCGGTAGTGGATCCTGACGGTTCGAAAGGAATTGCAGGACTTACCTTCGGACAGGTCAGCAGAACTTATCAGATGAATCAGCTTCCTAACAGTATGGGCGGCAAGAATATCGGCGATGACGGTTATACGGCGCAGGGCGTAGTGAATGATGATGCATGGGTGGAAAGTGCGACCTGGTATCAGAAGCTGTACGAAGACGGCGTGTCACTTCGCGGCATATCGGCGGATGATGCGGGAGACTTCTTCCGTGCCGGCAAGGTGGTCTTCATTATCGATGGTTCCTGGATGGCGAGCACCTGTGAGAGAGAAGGGTGGACAGGGTACGGTTTTGCGCCGGTTCCTGCATTCTCCGGACATGAGGGTGAGGTCGGAACACCCACAGGAAGCTGGCATTTCGGTATTCCGAAAAACGCAAAGAACAAAGAACTGGCAACTGAATTTATCAAATATATGTCCGTTGGAGAAGGAAATACCATGTGGCTGAACAGCAATGGTGATGTGCCGGCAACGAAAGCGGGCGCAGAGATGATCATGGAGAGCGCGGACGCTCAGGAATATATGAAGATAGCGGCTTATGAATCGGCTAACACAGCGGTTCCGAGAGCACTGACTCCCGGGTATACCGAGTATGACACGATCATTCAGAATACATGGGAAGATATTAAGAACGGTTCTGATGTCAAAGAGTCCCTTGACAACGCGGCAGAAAAGATAGAAAAGGCAATGGAGAAATTTAAATAATACACCTGTTACGGACAATGAAATAAATGCTGTTTTGGTTTATCTCATTGTCCGTATTGCCAGTAAGGAGGAAAAAATGTTACATTTATCTAAAAAAATGCAGTTTCTCCCCTATGTCCTGATCCTGCCGGCATTTCTGTTGATCTTTGTTTTTAAGCTGTATCCGATCATAACGACTCTGCTGGAAAGTTTCATAATAGATTCGGGTTTTTCCCTGGAAGCGTATACGGATCTGTTCGCGGACTCTTCTTTCTGGAATTCCCTGTGGATCACGATTAAGATCAATCTGGTCATGATTCCGATTCAGGTGTTGATCGCTTTTCTGATCGCACTGCTGGTAAATTCCACGATCCGCGGAATCGGTGTTTTCCGCACGATCTTTTATCTTCCAGTGACGATTTCCCTGACGATCGCCTGCCTGGTATGGAACATCATGTTAAACCCCAACAGCGGCGTTGTGAACAGTATATTGAATATGTTCGGTATTCCCTCGCAGGATTTCTTTATCAGCAAATCACAGGCTTTATGGTGTATTGTACTGGTGGCTACATGGAAGGGCGTAGGATACTGGATGATGTTTATACTGGCCGGTCTGAAAAATATTGATGTGGCGATTTATGAATCAGCCAGGATTGACGGCGCGGGCTGGTGGAAGACGGTCACCAGGATCACGGTGCCTTTGTTAAAAAAGGTGCTGCTTTTCGTTTTTGTAGCGAATACGACCGCGAATATCCTTCTGTTTGTACCGATGCAGGTGATCACGGGAGGCGGACCGCAGGAAAGCACGAATGTGCTGATGTACGAGGCCTATCAGTCGGCTTTTAAATATGGTGACAGGACCAGGTCATCAGCTATTGTAGTGATACTGCTGATTCTGATCATACTGATCTGTCTGTTCCAGGCGGCGATCCTGAATGAGAAGGAGGAGGGGAGAAAGGGGAAATGATGACGAGAAGATCCAGACGTTATTTGAAAAATATTTTGATCTATCTGTGTTTGTTTTTTGTTGCCGTGTTGACGCTGTTTCCCCTGATCTGGGGCATTTCGGCTTCTCTGCGGGATGATTCGGAACTGTTCAGCTATATTATGCCTTTTTCGGTTCACACGTTGATACCGGTAGAATTTACATTTCAGGCATACATAGATCTGTTTGCGAAATATGGCTTTTTTACACCGGTCAAAAATACGATCCTTGTGACGGGTATTTCCATTATTTTTGGCTGTATCGTCAATTCGGTCGCCGCCTTTGCCTTTGCGGTATTTGATTTTAAATTTAAGAAACCGCTTTTTGCACTGGTGCTGCTGTCCTTTATGATTCCGTTTGAGGCCATTGCCCTGCCGTTATATAAGGTAGTGGATAACATGCATATGGTGGACACTTATCAGGGTATGATCCTGCCGAGTATTGCCAGCGGGCTGGTGCTGTTTCTCTTTGTTCAGTTTTTCAGGGATATCCCGGCGGATCTGCTGGATGCCGCCAGGGTTGACGGCGCCGGGATTGCAAGAATATACAGATCCATTCTGCTTCCGCTGTCGAAACCGATCTTTATCACGGCGGCACTGATGATCTTCATGGATCAGTGGAATTCGTATCTTTGGCCGTTGCTGATCGCCCGCTCGAAAGGGATCAGGACGGTGCAGATCGCTCTGACGGCATTTAGTACGGAACATAAGACGGCGTGGTCTGCTTTATATGCCGGTTCGATGTTCTCGGCGCTGATTCCGCTTGTTCTGTTTCTGCCGTTACAGAAATATTTTGTACAGGGAATCACCAGCAGCGGCGTCAAAGGGTGATCTTATAGTATGAGCAGGGCTGTTCCTGTCCTTGTGGAGAGGGATGGAAACTGCGGATGACAATGACACGATCAGGAGGTGCTTTGTGAAGAAACTATTGATTATAGGAAGTCTGAATCTGGATATGACGGTCAATGTTGATCATATGCCTGCAGTGGGCGAGACGATCATCAGTGACAGGATGCATCTGGTTCCGGGCGGAAAAGGCGCCAACCAGGCGTGTGCGGCCGGCTGCCTGCGGGCTGATGTGGCCATGCTGGGGGCCGTAGGGGAGGATACCTATGCGGATATCCAGATGGCGAGCCTGCAGAAAGCCGGTGTGGATGTTTCCAGGATCATCCGGCGTCAGGATGCGTCAACGGGGGTTGCTTTTATCACTGTCAACAGCGAAGGAGACAACAGTATTGTCGTAGTGTCGGGAGCGAATGCCACATTGTCCTGTGAGGATATTGATGCGCATATTGATCTGCTCAAAGAGGCGGACGTGATCATGTTCCAGCTTGAAATTCCCATAGAGACGGTGCTGTATGGCGCGAAGATGGGCAAAAAGTTTGGCAAGACGGTGATCCTGGATCCGGCGCCTGTGCCAAAGGACTTTCCGGAGGAATTGTACCGGTATGTGGATGTGATCAAACCCAATGAGACGGAACTGCAGATGCTGACCGGAATCGCGGATATAGAAGAGCATCTTCCGGAAGCGGCGGACTGGCTGCGGAAGAAAGGCGTGAAGCATGTGCTGGTGACCCTGGGAGAGAAAGGCGTGTATCTGGAGGCGGAGGGGGAAGCGGCCTGCAGGATACCGGCTCTGCAAGTGGAGACGGTGGATACCACTGCTGCAGGAGATTCCTTTACGGCCGCTTTTGCAGTGATGCTGGCGCAGGGAAAGAGCATGAAAGAGTCGGCGGTTTTCGCCAATTATGTGTCAGCGCTTGTGGTGACGAGAAAAGGGGCACAGTCTTCGATTCCGTCTCTGGAGGAAGTGGAAGATTTTATCCGGCAGACAGAACAAATGAAATAGACAGATTTATAGAAGGCAGCAGAAAAGCAGGGAAAGAAAGGCAGAGGATGCCGGTTTTTCCCTGCCTTTCTTTGACTTTACCTGTTTACAAATGTCGAAGATACGTTTATACTATAATTCTAATCAGATATGGTTTCGGGTTGGACAATGGGGACAGGATATCCTGTCGGTCATAAGTCCGATCATTCTTATGGGGCAACACCCAGTCTAAAGACTGTCCGATCTGTTTCCGGCTGGAGACAGAGGCAGAATTCATTCCGAAAGCCGGAATTATTTCCCAAACCAATTGATTACACAGGAAAAAATCTATATAATGGAGGTAAGTGTATGGAAAAAAGAAAACGAAAGCAGTGGTTTAAGCGCGGGGCATGGTGGAGGAGAATCCGGCTGAACCGAAAACACAAGGACCAGCTGTTCCGCTATTTATTTGATGATAAGAAATATCTGCTTGACTTGTATAATGCCCTGCACGACAGTTCATACACAGATCCGGAGGCGCTGGAAGTGGTCACGATGAAGGACGTTATTTTTATGAAGATGAAAAATGATCTGTCTTTTATGATCGACAGCCGTCTGAATCTGTATGAACATCAAAGTACATGGAATCCGAATATGCCGCTCAGGGGATTGTTTTATTTTGCACAGCAGTATGAAGGGCTGCTGGGTGTGGAAGAGGCCGACGTCTATGGTAGAACGCGGGTAAAACTGCCCACACCGGAATATATTGTGTTTTATAACGGCAGTGATATAGCTGAAGACAGACGAACGCTTTATCTGTCGGATTCTTTTTCGCTGGGACATGGCCAAGGGTGTCTGGAATGTACCTGTGAAGTGATCAACATAAACCGTGGGCATAATAAAGAACTGCTGGACAAATGTCACAGATTGTGGGAATATTCTGAATTCGTATCGGAAACAGAGGCCAACATAAAAAAGGGTATGAGCCGGGAAGAAGCGATTCAGGCAGCGATAGAGCATTGTATCGAACAGGATATTCTTGCGGATATCCTGAAAACGGAGAAAAGCGAGGTATTGCATATGATCTTTCTGACAGAATATGATGAGAAAAAACATTTACAGCACACGTTTGAAGAGGGGAGAATAGAAGGAATAAAAGAAGGAATGACCAGAGGTGGTGAAGATAAATTGTTCCAGATGATTCAAAAGAAACACAACAAAGGCAAAAGCATGGAGCAGATCGCAGAGGAACTGGAAGAGGAAACGGAGATCATTCAGGAGGTGTGGAGGCGTTATCGTGTAAAATAGCAGGAAGCAGCTGTTTTAATATAGGATAGCTGTAATTGTTATGCGAAGACATACTTTGGTGCGGAGAGGAAATTATGAAGCAAGAATATATCGAGAAGATTTATGCAGGCTGGATGGCGAAGATAATCGGCATACGTCTGGGAGCGCCGATTGAGGGCTGGACCTATGAGAAGATCAACAGAATTTACGGCGAGTTATATCATTATCCCGTAGATTACAAAGAGTTTGCTGCGGATGACGACAGCAACGGTCCACTGTTTTTCCTGCGGGCGTTGGAAGACGGCAGACACGGATTTGACCTGAAAGCCCAGGATGTGGCGGAGGCGCTGCTCAACTATGCGCCTTTTGAACATGGTTTCTTCTGGTGGGGCGGTTATGGGGTATCTACAGAGCATACGGCTTATCTGAATCTGTATAACGGCATGACTGCGCCGCAAAGCGGCAGTATCGCTCAGAACGGCAGTACTGTCGCAGAGCAGATCGGAGGTCAGATCTTTATTGATACCTGGGGGCTTGTGGCACCTGGCAATCCTGACCTGGCAGCCCGGTTTGCGAGAGAAGCGGCCAGTGTGACCCATGATGGAAACGGCATTTACGGCGGTATTTTCGTGGCAGTGTGCATCAGCTGTGCTTTTGTGGAGAAGGATATGCGCAGGATCATGGAAAAAGGGCTGTCCTATATTCCGACGGACTGTGAATATGCAAAGGTGGTGCGTGCCGTGATGGCATACCATGAAGCGCATCCTGAGAACTGGAGGGACTGTTTCCATTATATTCATGAGCATTACGGCTATGATAAATATGCGGGTAACTGTCATATCATTCCTAATATTGCGGTTATGATCCTGTCGCTGCTTTACGGGGAAGGTGACTTTACGAATACGCTGTGTATCTGTAATATGTGCGGATGGGATACAGACTGTAACGTAGGTAATGTGGCTACGATCATAGGCGTCAGAAACGGTCTGGAGGGGATTGACTATGATAAATGGCGCAGACCGATCAATGATTTCCTGGCCTGCTCCAGCGTTATGGGATCCATGAATCTTATGGATATTCCCTATGGAGCACTCTACATCGCCAGACTGGCTTATGCACTGGCTCAGGAACCGATGCCGGAGCCGTGGAAGCAGATCGTGGAACAACGAATCGACAGTTGTCATTTTGAGTTTCCGGGTTCCACACATGCGATGCATGTCCGGATTGGGAATCAGGAAGAAGAGTCCCGGAAAGACAGCCGGGAATCCTGTATTCACAACACGAACGAGGCGGCGCACACAGGAACAAGAAGCCTGAAATTTATTGCAAAACCGGTGGAGGCAGGGGAGGCTGTCTATGTCTATAAGAAAACTTACTACAGACCTGCAGATTTTCATGACAACAGATATGATCCGAGCTTTTCCCCTCTGGTCTATCCGGGACAGAAGGTGCATGGCAGTGCAATGATCCCGGAATATGGTGACAATGCGCTGGTCTGCCTGTATGTGAAGGATATCCGATCCGGAAAGATTTATGAAGGCCCGAAAGAGCAGCTTACAAAGGGTGTGTGGAAAGAGCTGGAATTTTTGATCCCGGCGCTGGAAGGGGCTTTGTTGGGAGAGATGGGATTTTGCTTCCATATCCAGGGAGTACATACGCAGGTATTCGATTTTACAGGAATGATCGACGATCTCTATGCGGACGGGACGCCGGACTACAGCATCCTGCTGGAGCGGGAAAATGAAGAAGTATGGACTGGACTGCATCGGGAGATCAGCCAGTTTTCCAGGCTGAAAGGACTTCTGTATCTGGATCAGGGACAAATGCACTTATCCTGTTCGGATTTTGCGGAAGCCTATACGGGTCATTACAACTGGAAAGACTATAAAGCGGAATTTTGCTTTACGCCGTTGACGGGTGAAAATCACAGAGTCAATGTGCGCGTACAGGGCGCGATCCGTTCCTATGCCTTCGGACTGCTTCCGGAAGGAAAGGCGGCCATCCTGAAAAATGATCACGGTTACCGGATTCTGCGGGAAATCCCATATGCATGGGAGATTGGCAGGGAATATACAGTCACGATGACGGCAGTGGGAAACAGGATTACGGCTATGATCGACGGTCATATCATGACGGTAACAGATGAAGAAAGGCCTTTCCTTACAGGTGCAGTCGGAGTATCGATGCAGGACGGAAGTCATGCCCGGTACAGGAAGATCAGGATTTCGTCCAACTGATCTGTTGGTGGCAGTGGCAGTGGCGTTGGAGCTGCTCTTGTTGAATCTCAGCTAATAAAGGGAATCGGTGTAAAAGTGCCTGCATGGAGCGGGCATTTTTGCTGTCCCGGTATATAAAGGAGGTGAATAAAATGTGATCATATATGAACATGAAAAAGAAAAAATGAACAAAAAAGATTATTAATAATCATGAATAGTGACTAAATTAACAAAAAGCATTGACTTTTTGCGTGCCTGGTAGTAGCATTAAAACAAATAAGAACAAAATCAATCAAAAATAAACAAATGAAAAACAGAATTAAAGGGAGATAAGGATGTTACAGGAAGAAAGACTTGAGAATATATTTGGATATATCAAACAGAAGAAATTCGTCACGGTAGAAGAACTGGCTCAGAAAATGGTGGTTAGCCCGATGACGATCAGAAGGGATCTGAACAATCTTTGTGAACAGGGGAGAGTAGAGCGGTGTCACGGCGGTGCGCAGTTACCGCAGAGTCTTATTTCAGAAATGGATTTCAATACCAAACAGGCACAGAACCAGGAGGCAAAACAGGAGATCGCAAGAAAAGCGTTGGGCTTTATCAGAGAGCGGGATACGATCTATCTGGACAGTGGGACAACGACCTGTGAGCTGGCAAAGCTGCTTTGCGATTACCACAAACCGATATCGGTTGTGACGAATGATCTGAATGTGGCAATGATTCTTTCGGATTCGGAAGTTGACTTAACAATCGTGGGAGGGAATGTACAGAAGAAGACGAGGAGTATTTTCGGACATGCCAGTGAACAGTTTTTGAAACAGTTCCGGTTTTCCAAGGCTTTTCTGGGAGGATCCTCGGTAGGAGATCAGTTTGATCTGTTTTCTCCTACTTATGATAAAGCGTATTTGAAAAAAATCATCATGGATTTGGCCAATCAGTCTTATCTGCTGGTGGACTCCAGCAAATTTTACCGGCAGTCGATGTGTCTGATCGAGAATATATCCCGATTCAGCGCTGTTATCACAGACAAGAGGTTCGATGAGAAAGAGATGGAACGGATCACGGAGTTGAATATACATGTGATCAACGTATAAAGAAAAGAGAAGGAGAAGGAAATGGGGAAATATTGGTATCAGAAACAGTTGAGGATGCTGCAGACAGTATTCCGGGAACCGGACATCATGCATTATGACGCCGTGTCGGTTGTAGATTATCTGAAAAAGACCAGTACGAACTGCATTATTGTAAATGCCGGTGGAATCGTGGATTTCTTTGAGAATGATACGGAGTTGGGGCAGAAGAATCCTTTTATGACTACGGAAGATATGCTGAGGGACCTGACTGGTGAATGCCATGACAACGGCATTCGTGTTATGGTACGGGTCGATTTCAGGGGAGTTGATAAGGCGCGGTATGAGCAGAAGCCTGACTGGTTTGCGCAGGAACCGGACGGCAGTGCGAAGATGGGGTGGAATAAGATTCACAGGCCCTGTTATAATGCCTACTATTCCAATGAACATGCGGTTGAGTTTATTCACAGGATGATGGAGCGGTATGACATAGACGGCGTTTGGGAAAATTGTGTAGGCTTTGGCGACGGGCCCTGTTATTGTCAAAAATGCCGGACAATGTTTCGGGAGGAGACAGGGAAAGAGATTCCGGAAGGTGTCAGTTATGCTTCGGAGGAATTCACAGAGTACAGAGCCTGGAAAGCCAGGTGTGCGGATATCCATCTGCAGAGAATGCGGGATGCGGTGAAGAGTCACGGAGAGGACAAGGCCTATTGTGCAGAGATTTTTGGCATGTTTCATGCTTCCAATGCTTTGCAGACAGGAATTGATCTGTACAATGCCAAAGAATATTTTGACTTTCTGGTGAGTCCGGCGTTTCAGGACGGGTCGGCCAATCCGGGGCGAAAGTGGGATACGCTCACCTATGCGGCATCGGCTATGCGTTTCCTCAAGGCCATTGATAAGAACCGTCAAAGTGTGCTGCTGTATGGTAACAACGGTACGAAATGGAGATACGTCAAAGCGCCGTCGGTGGAGACGAAGATCTGGATGTGGGAAGCAGCCAGTGTAGGAGCCGGATTCTGGAACTGCATGTTTAACGGACAGCATCCAGGTCAGACTCTGGACAGAAGAAATCAGGGAATCGAGACAGAGGTTTATCAGTACTTAAAGGACAATGAAGTCTTTCTGGACGGACAGTGCCCGAAAGCAGACGTCGGGATCTTCTATTCCAAGTTCAGCAGAGATGCGCTTGGAAATGATGTGGAGGAAAAAGATCAGTACGGTGTATTCATAAAAGGGGTAGAGCGTGCTTTGGTCGAGAGTCACATTCCCTATGGTTTCATTCCAGATCTGGATTTTACCCGTGAGAGCCTCCGGGGGATTCAGACGCTGGTACTGCCAAATGCGGCTTATATGAGTGACGAGCAGATTGAGATCATTCGAGCCTATGTAAGAGATGGCGGTGGTCTGGTGGCTTCCTTTGAGAGTTCTCTATATGATGAAAAAGGCCGACGTCGGACTGATTTTGGATTGGGCGATGTATTTGGGGTCAGCTTTACGGGGATGAGAAAGGATACTTCGTTTGACTGTTATCAGCTGATCCGGAAGAATCATCCGGTGCTGGAAGACATGGGGGCTGAGGAAACCTCTGTGTTGATGAATGAAGGATGTACATTGTTATGTAAACCGATTAAGGGAAAAGAAGACGGTATGGTGTGCAGCTATGTTCCCATGATCTACAATCAACCGCCGGAATATGCCTGGATTCCCGAGATGCGTACAGAATTTCCTACGATCATGGAGAATACTTACGGGAAGGGCAAAGTCATATATTTTGCAAATCAGACAGATAAACTTATATTTACAAATGGACATGAGGATTTTTGGCACACATTTATCAATGCAGTGACCTGGACAAAGAAGGAAGAATTCAGTCTATGGGTGAAAGCGCCCACAAGTGTTCACGTGGTGCTGATGGAAAACAAAGATCATCCGGAGCAGAAAGTGATTTCCTTCGTCAATACGACAGGCGGTTGGAGCAGGCCGCTACGAAGTATCTGTCCGGTATATGATATTGAGGCACTGGTAACTTTAAAAGAAGGAGGCACGCTGGAAACAACGATCATGAAAGGAGAGGGAGCGATCGCAGTTGAAGAAGTGAAACAGAACGGAAAAGCAATGGCCAGGATCATGGTCAGGGAACTGAAGGATTTTGCGGCGGTTTCAATCCGGGAAGGATGAGGCGGCCGGACTGCCGGATGAAGGGCAGTAGAGGGTATGGCAAATGATGATAAAAAAGAAGGAGGAACTACTATGAAAAGGAAACTTGCACTTGCAATGGCAGTATGCTTGACAATCTCTGCACTTGTTGGATGTGGACAGACACCGGCCGACACGCAGGGAGCACAGTCTGCACAGCAGGAAAGCACAGAGGCAGAGAACACGGAAAAGGAAGCTGCACCGGAGGAAGATGCACAGTCGACAGAGGCTGCGGCGGATGATACGCAGACGTCAGGGGAATTGCCGGATGTGCCGGTGACGATACGGTTTGCAACACAGAGCATGGATCGGGAGACATCGGTAAGATATCAGGTTTTAGAGCAGTTTCAAAAAGATTATCCGAATGTGACACTCGAGATTGAAGAGAGTCCAGGTAATGACCTGATCACGAAGATAAATACGGATGTAATGGGGGATAATACACCGGATATGTTTACATTCTGGCGGCCGGAGGCAAAATGGAATGTGGATAAATATGTTGAAAAGGGAGCTATCGCAGATTTAACTGACTGGATAAATGAAGATGAATTTTTTACAGATTTATTTCCGGAATATGCCTGGAAAACTTCTACAGTAAATGACAGGATTTACTGCCTTCCGAAAGAGAACTTTTATGTTGAATTTCTGGTAAATAAGGAGATATTTGAACAGTATAACTTGGAGCTTCCTACAGATTGGGACAAATTAGTAACAGCATGTAATGCGCTTCGTGAAAATGGTGTGATCCCATGGACGGTGGATACAAAAGAAGGTATGGATGATTCTTCCCGTATTTTTAATGCGATCATTAACCGTGCAGTCGGAAACAGTAAGGGATTGGAGCTTTTAAAAGGAAATGAAAGTTTTCAACAGGAAGATGTAATCCGTGCGCTGGACTATTTTCTGGAAGTGACGGTAGGAAATGCACCGGAGGATGCAGCTGCTTTGGATTCTTCACAGATTATCACGAAGTATTTAAATACCGGAAAGGCGGCGATGATTTTAAATAATGTTTCTCTGGTAGATAAGAATTTAACAGATGATATTTTTGACAAATTGGTCCCGTTAGATTTTCCACTGACTCCGGTATCTGTAATTGATAAGCCATCTTTGGAGCAGGATTTGACACAGCTGGTTTATATTGGAGCAGATGGATGGAACGATGCGGATAAACAGCCGTATTTAAAAGAACTTGCGAGAAGACTTGTTAGCAGGGAAACAGCAAAACTTTATGTTGAAGAAGAAAGAGGAATCGTCCCTCACCTCGGTCTGGAAGTCGATGAATCCAAGATCACGGATCTGCAGAGAGAGGCATCCGCGATCGCGGAGAACAGCGACGGCGATAAGTGGCTGTTGTCTTTTGCAAAAGCAGGACCGGTAGATGAGTTCAGAAGAGTCATCAATGAGGCGTGGGCAGGCAAATATGCGAGTGGAGAAGAACTGGCAAAAGCGTTGGATGATGTGCTGTACGGAAAATAAAGATAAAACAGATCACAGATTGACATCCCCCTCTTAACGAGGGGGATGGTGCTAAGAGAGAGAGGACAGACTATGGGAGGTTTACGATATCAGAAGAAAATCCTGTTGTTTATCATACCGGCATTGTTTCTATATATTTTGTTTTTCATTTATCCTTTTTTTCAGACTGTTTTTTACAGCTTCACGAATTGGGATGGTTTTACCGGGGCATCTCTTATAGGGGTGAAGAATTTCGGACAGATTCTGGGTGATGAGGTATACAGGACGGCAGTGGGAAGGATTTTTATCTGGGCAGGGCTGTCCATTCTTTTAAAAGTGGGGTCTGCGCTGGTGATCGCATATGTGCTGCGCAAAGGCGGAAAGGGTGCTTCCTTTTTCAGAACAGTGGTGTTTCTGCCTTATGTGATCTCGTCTTCTGCCATGTGTCTGATGTTTTCGGTCATGTACGACAAGGAGATCGGATTGATCAATATTCTGCTGCGCGCGATCGGTCTGGACAGTGTGACACGCTACTGGCTGGTAGATGAGAAGACAGTATTCTATGCCGTGATATTGATCCCCATCTATCAGGCGATCGGTTATTTCTTTGTCATTCTTTTTGCGGCGATGAAGGATGTGCCGGAGGATCTGTACGAGGCGGGAAGGCTGGACGGCACTACACCGCTGACAGAGTTTACGCGGATCACAATTCCTTATATCTGGCCGACACTTGTGGTCTGCATCGTACTTGCGATCAACGGGGCATTTCAGAATTTCGACTATATCTTCATTATGACAGGTGGAGGTCCGGGACATGCCAGTGAGGTGCCGGCAACGTACATGTATAAATCAATTTTTGTAAACGGACAGTATGGATACGGCAGTGCGGCCGCATTGATCCTGTTTGTGATCACACTGGTGGTAACAGGATTTGCCAGGAAGGGCCTGAACCATATGTACAGGACAGAGTAGGGAGGGATGCACCATGAGTAAATTGAAGAGAAGAGGTTATCTTGTTATAAAGAATATCTTTCTGGTTCTTGTAGTGCTGACTTCGCTGTTTCCGATCTATTGGACACTGGTGAATTCCTTCCGCACTAACACCCAGATCTTAAGCGTATTCCGCCTTTTTCCGGAACAGGTGGGCTTTGAGAACTATGATAAGATTTTTCGGGTAGATGTGCTGCCTACGGCTTTTATGAATTCAGTCGTGATCACAGGCACTACAATGGCACTGACAGCATTGTTGACAATGATGGCGGCCTATGCGCTCAGCTGTTATCGGTTTAAGCTCGGTGGCTGGATCTATTCCCTGTTCGCAGCGGGTATCTTCATTCCCAGTGCAACGACGATGGGTATGATCTATAAGCTGCTGCAGAGTATGCAGCTTTTGGGAAAACGAAGCGGCATCGTGCTTCTGTATACGGCAGGAAGGATTCCGTTGTCTATTTTCCTTCTGGTGGCATTTATGAAGGCGATTCCGGATTCCGTGAAGGAGGCGGCCGTGATCGACGGATGTTCCCCGTGGAAATTATTTACGAAGATCATATGTCCGCTGTCCCAGAATGGCCTTATCATCGTGCTGATCCTGACGTTTATCAACGTTTGGAATGACTATATCTGGTCTATGATCCTGCTTCCGTCGGCGTCCAGGAGGACATTGACTGTGGCATTGGCTTTCTTTAAAGGAGAATATTTTACCGACTATGGACTTCTGTCTGCCTGTGTGATCGTAGGACTTCTGCCGATCGTAACGGTCTATCTGATCATGTCGGATAAGATCATCAACGGAATGGCGGCAGGTGCGGTAAAGGGTTGAGTTTGATACAGTTTACAGGAAAGGGATACTTATAAAGATGGAATATAAGACATTTGGAAAAACAGGAAGAAAGGTAAGCCGCATCGGATTCGGCGGAGCGGTGGCGGGATTAAAAAATTATCTGCATGAATACGATCCCGAGAGTGATGAGAGCATCAAAGGCGTGGTGGCGGCCATTGACAAGGCACTGGAGAAAGGTATCAATTATTTTGATACAGCGCCCGGATATGGAGAAGGGCGAAGCGAGAAGATGTTCGGTATGGCACTTGAGGGAGTCGATCCGGAACAGATTTTTCTGGCGACTAAAGTAAGCTACGGCAGTTATGACGATGTGATGCGTTCTGCGCATCAGAGTCTCAAAAATTTAAGGCGGGATCAGATCGACCTGCTGCAGATTCACGGTGATTCGATTGGCAGGAAGCGGGCGGATGACATTATGGGCACCCGGGGGATGCTGGCGGCAATGGAAGAACTGAAAGCGTCCGGCATGGTAAAATATATCGGTTTTACCAGTGAAGATAACAATGACGTTGTCTACAGGCTGCTTCACAGCGAGCGGTTTGACGCGATACAGATGTGTTACAACCTTCTGTTTCAGCATCCATATGAACCGAGCAGACCCTTTGGCAGTATGTATGAGGCAGAGGAAAAAGGAATGGGGATCGTGACCATGCGAGCTCCCACATCCGGTACTTTCCAGAGGTGGATTCAGATGGTGAATCCGGAGAATACCTTTAACTACACAAGGGCATTGATCCAGTTTGTACTCTCGAATCCGCTTGTGGATGTGGCGCTGATCGGTATGCGCTCTGCAGAGCGGGTACTGGAGAATGTGGCGATCTGCGAGGAGCTGGACGGCAGGATCGATATTGACCGGATGCATACCAGATATGTTTAGGGAATGCATGAGAGGGGAGAGGTGTTATCATGGTAAAAATCGGTCTGGTAGGACTGGGGAAACATATGCTGTCGCAGATGATCCCCAATCTGTTGAGACTTCCGGTCATCATCACGGCAGTCTGTGACAAGGACGGGGATAAGCTGAGACAGATCCGGCGCATTCTTCATCTGGACAGTGAGAAATGCTATCTTTCCTGGGAACAGATGCTGGAGAAAGAGGCGCTGGACGGTGTGATCTGTGTGGCAGATGCAAATCTGCATTATATGGTTTCCAAAACTTCTCTGCAACGCGGCATTCCGGTATTTGTAGAGAAGACGCCCTGCCGGAGTGCCGCTCAGGCAGCAGAATTGTGTCGTCTGCAAAAGGAACATCATTGTTTCGGAATGGCAGGATTTAACCGCAGATATACGACGGCTTATCGAATGATGAAGGAAGTGACGGAGTCGGAAGCATTCGGACGTCCCTGCCTGTATCTGGCAAAATATAATTCATCTGCGTATTCGGACAGTCAATATTTTGTTTTTAATCATGTGATCCACCATCTTGACCTGATGCGGTATCTGCTTGGTGAGATCGACAGCATCGCTGCACAGAGGATAGAGAAAGCAGACGGAATGACAGGGTATCATATCAGGTTTCGTTCGGTGTCAGGGTGCATGGGCTTTTTACAGTCGGCATCTCTCCAATGTGAAGCCTACCCTGTGGAACGGGTCGAGATCACCGGGGACGGATGTTGTGTGACGGCAGATAATGTAAAGATGCTGCAGTATAACAGACCGGTTTCTGCCAAAACCGAGAAAAATCCGCTTCTGGGTGAGCATGATTCGCTGTGTTGGAATTACAACCAGGGCCATTCTTCCATGTACGGTCATTATGGGTATGAACGGGAACTGGCGGATTTCGTGGAAGCCGTACAGGCAGGCAGCCGGCCGGAAAATACGTTTGATGATATCTGCGGGACAATGCTGCTTTACGAAAGATTACTGGAACACTGCACCACCGTATCTGGCGGAGCGGAAACCGACTGCAAAGTGTGAAGGAAAAGAACAGGGATATAAAGGGATAAAATGGAAAAAACAATGATAAAAGAAATTGAGGAATACGACATTATCGTGATCGGGCATTTGAAGTGGAATCCTTATTTTGGAGAGTCACAGGATGCTCCGCCCAGAGGGGATCCGTCTACCTGCACTTCTGTCCTGGTGCGGGGAAAAGAGCAGGATGGACGAAAGTTTGCGTTGTTGATAGATCCTACACTGCGTCTTGACAAGGAGGCGTACTATTTTGATCTGAACAGAAGATGCGGACTGCAGCCGGAAGACATCACACACTGCTTTTGCACCCATGAACATTTTGACCATCAGGCAGGGCTTGCCTATTTTCCGCAGGCCGAGTGGATAGCAGGAGAACAGACGGCGGAAGAATTGAAGCATTCTCCCTATATCGACGGCAGCAGGGTGCGGGGCGTCAAAGGCAGCTTCTTACCCGGCGTGGAAGCCGTGCCTTTGCCGGGACATACGGATTCTCTGCACGGCGTGGCATTCTGGTATCAGGGCAGGCATATTCTGGCAGCGGGAGACGCTGTGATGACGAAAAACCATTTTCGGGAGAATACAGCCATGTTTGAGAAGGATACGGCCATGGCGGCAGAAACGATCCGGCGGATCAAGAGAACCTATGATGTGGTCATTCCGGGTCATGACAATCTGATCTTAAATACCTGCGTTGCAGCTTCTGAAAATGGTTGTTTTGGCGACAAAGGATAAGAGGACGCGGATCCGTAATTTTCCAAAGGAAAATCTGAAACAGGCAGGAGTATGAGGATGATAAAAGTGTTGGTGATATCCGACGATATGACGGGAAACAACGATACCGGTGCGTTGTTGAATCAGGCCGGTCTGGACACTGTGGCAGCGCTGCGTGACAGTCTTCCCGGGAAATATATCGAGGGCAGGGATGCGCTGTGCTTAAATACGGACAGCAGGGCGCTTCCTGCGCAGGATGCAAAAGAACTGGTCAAAAAAGCGGTGGAACAGTATTGGAAGCCGGGCGTGTTATGCTGTAAAAGAATAGACAGTACGCTGCGGGGTAATATAGGTGCGGAGATCGAAGGAATGTTGGAAATGCTTCCGGAAGGCTGCAAGGCTGTGGTAGTACCGGCTTTTCCGAGAGCAGGGCGCATCTGTATCGGCGGATATATGATGGTGGACGGCGAGCTTCTGACTTCCAGCGGCGCGAAGAGAGATCTGAAGACACCGGTGCATTCTTCCAGAGTACAGGAGATTCTGGCAAAAGAATGCAGAAGAAGTATACAGACAATAGAGCTGCCGGAAATTCGGAGTGGAGAAAAAGAACTGGCATATAAGATACTGAAATCGGAAGCGGATATTCTGATCATGGATGCCATTTGCGAAGCGGATATTGACAGGGTTGCGAAAGCCTGTGTAACGGCAGATATCCCGGTAGTCTGCGTGGATCCGGGGTGTTTCACCGTCAGGATGGCACAGCGAAAATTTGTGGAGAAGACGCGCAGTGCCAAAAATCTTCTGGTGGTGGGCAGTCTTTCCGAAGTGACGCGAAAGCAGATCGCCTTTCTGGCAGAGCAGACAGAGCTGTTTATCTGCCGGGTGCCGGTCAGGCGTCTTTTGAGGGAATTTGAGAGCGTGCGGCAGGAAATACTGGAGAAGGTCCGGGAGAATGCTTCACAATATGAATCCATCTGTCTTTTGACAGATGAGAATGAGCCGGAAGAAGGCATTGCCAAAGCGCAGGAGATCTCGGACCGGTTTACGGAAATCGGGGCCGGCGTCTGGAGAAACCTGCAGGCAGAGATTGCCTGTGTTTATCTGTGCGGCGGAGATATCGCCAAAGACTTTCTGGATAAAGTCCGGGTATGCGCGATTGACATGAAAGAGGAAATAGCGCCGCTTGCTGTCTATGGGACGGCTATCGGAGAAAATCAAACGACAAAGGAAAAAGGGTTCCAAGTATTGACAAAGGGTGGTATGATAGGTTCCGAAAGCACTGTATATGAGATGCTTGTATATGCGAAGCGCGCACGGAGAGAGGAAGGAGATAAAAGAGCATGAGGGCAAAGCGAAACATTGTGATTCCGATTGGAGATATCGCCGGGGTGGGGCCGGAGATCGTTGTCAAAGCATTGAGTCATCCGGAAGTATATGAATGGTGTAATCCGGTCGTGGCGGGGGAACGCACGGCATTAGAGCGTGCGCTGCAGGTGACAGGCCTGCCGCTTACACTGCGGGAGATACAGGATGCGAGGGCGCAGGAATATTGTTGTGGTCAGGTTGCCTTCTATGATTTGAAGAATGTAAATGCTGCGGAAATTGCATTTGGCAGGATACAGGCGGGAGCGGGAAGAGCGGCCTATGAATTTATCGAGAAAGCGGTAGATCTGATGAAAGAAGGCCAGGCGGATGCCATCGCTACCACCACGATCAACAAAGAAGCGTTGAAAGCGGCTGAGATACCTTATATCGGCCATACGGAGATCATAGGAGCCCTGCTTGATACGCCGGATCCGATGACCATGTTTCAGGTACGGAATCTGAAAGTCTTCTTCCTGACCAGGCATCTTTCACTTAAAGATGCGATCGCGGCCGTGACGCGGGAGAAGGTCTATCAGTACATAAAGAGATGCTGTCAGGGTATGAAGAATCTTGGCTATGAGAATCCCAGACTGGCAATCGCAGGATTGAACCCGCACAGCGGTGAACACGGCCTGTTTGGCTGGGAGGAAGTGGAGGAGATCATGCCGGCCGTAAAACAGGCGCAGGAGGAGGGAATCATGATCAGTGGACCGATCGGGGCAGATTCTGTATTCCATCTGGCGCTTGCAGGAAGTTTCGACGCGGTCATCTCCCTTTATCACGATCAGGGACACATCGCAACCAAGATGGTGGATTTTGAAAGAACGATCTCGGTCACGATCGGAATGCCTTATATCAGGACTTCGGTGGATCACGGAACGGCCTTTGATATTGCGGGAACGAATAAAGTAAGCGAGTTGAGTATGTATGAGGCGATCAGACTGGCAGCAGAATATGCTGATGTGTATACAGGAAAAACCTGCTGAGGATAAAAAGTTTTGCTGCTGCTGTACGGCCTTTGGCAGAAAACCGGCAGAAAAAGTCTATTGAAATATCTGTCTTATTTTGGTACTATAAATAATAAATATAATTTTTTGTGTGTGAAGGAGGAGAAGCGAGATGGATGAGACATATGCTCTTGCGACAGGTATTTTGGTTGTGTACATGGTGATCGTTCTTGCGGTTGCTGTCATCAGCCTGGTCGGTATGTGGAAGATCTTCGTCAAGGCCGGCAAGCCGGGCTGGGGTGCGATCATACCTTTTTACAACATGTACTGTCTGTTTGAGATGAGCTTTGGGACGGGATGGCTGTTTCTGCTGTGTCTTGTGCCCTGTGTGAATGTGGTGATCACAATTATCATGTGGATCAAGCTGGCGCAGGCTTTCGGCAAGGGAGCGGCTTACGGCATCGGGATTTTATTCCTGCCGGTAGTGTTCCTGCCGATGCTTGGCTTTGGCGATGCGCAGTACATCGGGCCTGCGAATCATTGACAGAACGAGTGAATAAAACAGCCTTTGTATTTTTTTTAGTACAAAGGTTGTTTTTTGTTTTTGTCTGTGTTATATGTAAACTATATACTTTGAAATGCGATGAAGGAGACTCACCCGGCGGGAAGCGACAGGAATACGGCGTCACCGACTGAGAGCGCTGTTTGTGAAAGGCCGGGAACGGGAACACTCCGGAGCAGATTACCTGAACTGTATGCCGCAGGGTCATCACAGAGTACGGAGTGATTTTGTGATATCCGGCACAGAGGCCGGAGCGGATGGCGGGAAGATACACTAGGGTAATACGTTGCACGCGTTAAGTGTCAAGAGTGGGTAAGGCGAAGAAGCACCTTGTTGGAGGTGCCGGCTTATCAATGCGGGTGGTACCGCGGATACTATAACTATCCGTCCCGGAATGCAGAGATGTGTTCCGGGACTTTCTTTTTGTCTTCCGGAGCACGGCAGTCAGCGAAAGGAGACCAGAACAATGATGATCAGGAACATCTACAGAGACGTAACCTTACAACAGATCGGCGAGTCCGATGTCGGCCGGGAAATCCGGGTGGCGGGCTGGATCGAAAACATCAGGGATCATGGAGGCGTATCCTTTGTAGATCTGCGCGACATGTACGGTGTGCTGCAGATCGTGATGCGCGACACTACCCTGTTAGACGGCCTTACAAGAGAGATGAGCGTTTCGATTGCCGGGCTGATCGAGCACAGGGACGAGGAGACGTACAACCCGAGAATCCCCACCGGTACGATCGAGATGGAGGCTCATGAGGTGGAGGTGCTGGGCCGGGTTTACCAGCCGCTTCCTTTTGAGATCATGACCTCGAAGGAGACCAGGGAGGAGGTGCGGCTGAAATACCGTTACCTTGATCTTCGCAACCAGAAGGTGAAGGACAGCATCATTTTCCGTTCCGGGGTGATCGCATTTCTGCGTGAAAAGATGGTACAGATGGGATTCCTGGAGATTCAGACCCCGATCCTGTGCGCATCGTCGCCGGAGGGAGCCAGAGACTATATCGTGCCGTCCAGAAAGCATAAAGGGAAGTTTTATGCGCTGCCGCAGGCGCCGCAGCAGTATAAGCAGCTGCTGATGGTGTCCGGATTCGACAGATATTTCCAGATTGCCCCCTGCTTCCGGGATGAAGATGCCAGAGCGGACCGTTCACCGGGAGAGTTCTACCAGCTGGATTTCGAAATGAGTTTTGCCACGCAGGAGGATGTATTTCGTGTGGGCGAGGAAGTGTTGTCGGCGGTTTTTGAGAAATTTGCGCCGGCCGGTTATGCGGTAACGCAGGCGCCCTATCCGGTGATCAGCTATAAGCAGGCCATGCTGGAGTTCGGAACCGATAAGCCGGATTTGAGGAACCCGCTGCGCATTATTGACCTGACGGCATTTTTCCAGGGGTGTGAGTTCAAACCCTTCCATGACAGGACAGTTCGTGCCATCCGGGTACATGCGCAGATGTCCAAAGGCTTCCATGAGAAGCTGCTGCGGTTTGCCATGGATCTGGGCATGGGCGGCCTGGGGTATCTGGAAGTGGCGGAGGATCTGGGTTACAAGGGGCCTATTGACAAGTTCATTCCCGGGGAAAAGAAGAAGGAGCTGGCTGCGCTGGCAGGACTCGGCGCGGGGGATACGATCTTTTTTGTAGCGGACAGGGAAGAGCGGGCGGCCTTTTATGCGGGACAGATCCGCACGGAGCTTGGGCAGAAGCTGGGACTGATCGAACAAAAAGCGTACCGGTTCTGTTATGTGAATGATTTTCCGATGTTTGAACGGGATCCGGAGACGAAGCAGATCGGCTTTACCCACAACCCCTTTTCCATGCCCCAGGGCGGTCTGGAGGCGCTTACGACCAGAGATCCGCTGGAGATTCTTGCTTACCAGTATGATATCGTGTGCAACGGTGTGGAGCTGTCTTCGGGGGCGGTCCGCAACCATGATCTGGCTGTGATGGTGAAGGCTTTTGAGATAGCAGGATACGATGAGGAGACTTTGCAGCGTAAATTCGGTGCGCTGTACAGTGCGTTTCAGTTCGGTGCGCCGCCGCACGCGGGTATGGCGCCGGGGGTGGACCGCATGATCATGCTGCTGCGGGGAGAGGAGAACATCAGAGAGGTGATTGCTTTTCCCATGAGCGGGACGGCGCAGGATCTGATGTGCGGTGCGCCGGGTGATGTGACGGAGAAGCAGCTGCGGGAAGCACACATTAAAGTCAGGGCATGAGAGGAGCAGGTTATGGCAAATATCATAAGCGATGAGACAATAGAATATATCGGTATTCTGGCGAAGCTGGAGCTGTCCGGGCAGGAGAAAGAACAGGCCCGGTCGGATATGGGCAGGATGCTTGACTATATCGACAGGCTGGGCGAGCTGGACACGTCGGATGTGGAGCCTGTGTCGCATGTGTTTCCGGTACACAATGTATTCCGGGAGGATGTGGTGATAAACGGCGATATGCGGGAGCAGATGCTTTCGAATGCGCCGAAGCAGAAGGACGGAATGTTCGTGGCGCCCAGGACATTTGCGTAATGTATGGAGGAAGAACGGAGTTGAAAGGAGGCTGTCAGAGATGCGTATGACGGAAATGACGGCGGTGGAATTGTCTGCCGCGATCAGGGCAGGGCAGGTGACGGCGGTGGAGGCAGTAGAAGAGATGCTTGCCGGCATAGAAGAAAGAGATGCGCTCTACAACTGTTATGTGACGGTGGACCGGGAGGGCGCTCTGGCACAGGCACAGGCGGTACAGGCACAGATCGAGGCGGGGGAGCTGACCGGGCCGCTGGCCGGTGTGCCGGTGGCAGTGAAGGATAATCTGTGTACCAAAGGGCTGCGGACGACCTGCGCCTCCAGGATGCTGGAGAATTTCGTGCCCACTTACACGGCGGAGGCGGTGGTGAATCTGCGCAAAGCGGGCGCGGTCATTCTGGGCAAGACCAATATGGATGAGTTTGCCATGGGATCCACGACGGAGACATCCGCCTATGGGGTGACGAGAAACCCGTGGAACCGGAAGCATGTGCCGGGCGGTTCTTCGGGCGGTTCGGCGGCCGCGGTGGCGGCCGGGGAGTGCATCTGCGCCCTGGGCTCCGATACCGGCGGTTCTATCAGGCAGCCGGCCGCTTACTGCGGCATGGTGGGGATGAAGCCTACTTACGGCACGGTGTCGCGGTATGGGTTGATCGCCTATGGTTCCTCTCTGGATCAGATCGGCCCGCTGACGAAGGACGTAAGAGACTGTGCGGCGATGCTGGAGGCGATCGCTTCTCATGACGTAAAGGATTCCACTTCGCTGCAGCGGCAGGATACGGATTTTATGGCTGCGCTGACGGAGGATGTGCAGGGGATGCGCATCGGTATTCCCAACGATTATCTGGGAGAGGGGCTGGATGAGGATGTGCGGGCAGCCGTCTTAAAGGCGGCGGAAGAACTGGCCGGCCGGGGAGCTGTGGTGGAGCGGTTTGACTTAAGTCTGGTGGAATATGCCATTCCGGCTTACTATACGATCGCTGCGGCGGAGGCCAGTTCCAATCTGGAGCGGTTCGACGGCATCAAGTATGGCCACCGTACAACAGATGATGCCGGGCTTCACAGCATGTACAGGAAATCCCGTTCCGAGGGCTTCGGGGAGGAAGTAAAACGGCGCATCATGCTGGGTTCCTTCGTGCTCAGTTCCGGTTACTATGACGCCTATTATCTGAAAGCGCTGCGGGTGAAGGCTCTTATTAAGAAGGCGTTCGATGAGGCGTTTGCGAAATATGACGTGATACTGGGGCCGGTGGCGCCCACCACGGCGCCGAGACTGGGAGAGAGCCTGGCGGATCCCCTTAAGATGTATTTAGGAGATATCTACACCATTGCCGTAAATCTGGCGGGCCTGCCGGCCATCAGCCTTCCCTGCGGAAAAGACAGGAAGGGACTGCCCATCGGGCTGCAGCTGATCGGGGACTGCTTTCAGGAGAAAAAGCTGATCCGGGCGGCCTATACGTATGAGAAGAGCAGAGGACCGTTCGGGACAGCTGTTGGTGCAGAGAAGAGGACTGCGGCAGGCGAACGGACGCAGGCGGATACCGGAAGTTTCCGGGCGTCAGGGGAAGGGCAGATAGCGCAGTGTGGAATGCTTCGGCATGGAGGGAAAAGCGGAAGGCCGGAAAGCGAACAGAGTACAGAGGGAACAGACAGAACAGACAGAACAGGAGGGATACCGTCATGAGTAAACAATATGAAACCGTGATCGGGTTGGAAGTGCACGTGGAGCTTGCCACAAAGACCAAGATCTTCTGCGGCTGTTCCACCGCGTTCGGGGCGGCCCCCAATACCCAGACCTGTCCGGTCTGCACGGGGATGCCGGGGGCTTTGCCGGTGTTGAACAGGCAGGTTCTGGAGTACGCCATTGCGGTGGGCCTTGCCACCGACTGTGACATTACCCGCTATGCGAAATTCGACCGCAAGAACTATTTCTACCCGGATAATCCGCAGAATTATCAGATTTCCCAGCTCTATCTGCCCATCTGCAGAAACGGCGGCGTGGAGATTGAGACGAAGGCGGGCGGCCGTAAGACGGTGGGGATCCATGAGATCCATATGGAGGAAGACGCCGGCAAGCTGCTCCACGATGCGTGGGAGGACTGTTCTCTGGTGGACTACAACCGTTCCGGCGTGCCGCTGATCGAGATCGTGTCCGAGCCGGATATGCGCAGCGCGGAGGAAGTGATCGCCTATCTGGAGAAGCTGCGCCTTTTGATCCAGTATCTGGGCGCGTCCGACTGTAAACTGCAGGAGGGCTCCATGCGCGCGGATGTGAATCTGTCCGTGCGGGAGGCGGGGGCAGAGCAGTTCGGTACCAGAACGGAGATGAAGAACCTGAATTCCTTCAAGGCCATTTCCCGGGCCATCGCCGGGGAGACGGAGCGGCAGATCGACCTGATCGAGTCCGGAGAAAAGGTGGTACAGGAGACGAGAAGGTGGGACGATGTAAAGGGCGAGTCCTATGCCATGCGGAGCAAGGAGGATGCTCAGGATTACCGCTATTTTCCCGATCCGGATCTGGTGCCGGTGGTGGTGAGCGACGAGATGCTCCAAAAGATCCGGGCCGCGCAGCCGGAATTTCGCAATGAAAAGATGCGGCGCTACAGGGAAGAATTCGGGCTTCCCGATTATGATATCGAGATCATTACCGAGTCCAGGCATATGGCGGATCTTTTTGAGGCGGCGACGGCCATCTGCGGCCAGCCCAAGAAGGTGTCCAACTGGTTGATGGGAGAGACCCTGCGTCTGATGAAAGAGAAGGAGACGGACGCCCAGGATCTGTGCTTTTCACCGGAGCATCTGGCGAAGCTGATCCGTCTTACGGACGAAAAGGTGATCACCGGAGCCGTGGCGAAGGAAGTCTTCGAGGTGATGTTCACGGAAAATATAGATCCGGAACAATATGCAGAAGAGAAGGGCTTAAAGACCGTCAACGATGAAGGGGCTCTGCAAAAGACGGTCGCGGAAGTGATCGCCGCCAATCCGCAGTCTGTGGAGGATTACAGGAACGGGAAGGAGAAAGCCATCGGTTTTCTGGTAGGCCAGACCATGAAGGCCATGAAAGGCAAGGCCGATCCGGCGGCAGTAAACCGGATCCTGAAGGAGGCGTGCAGAAAATAGGGCCATAAGAAGCCCTATTCTCCCAACTGAAGATATGCAAGAAATTTGACTACAAGCTCCGGCTGGCTGTTGGAGACGGGAATGCCCAGGACCACATCAGCCGGATGTCCCTGATAATCATATTTGCTGTCTGCAAGATAAGCGTACAGCCCTGCGTCGGCCAGCGCATTATCCTCAGTGACGATGATTCCCACTGCCACCGGATCTTCCATGGTGGAGGGATCGCTGTGGTCGATGGTCAGCACGGAAAGATCGCGCACCTCGGTGGGATCGTAGTCGTCGTCGGGGAAGGTGGCGGTATCCGTGTAGTAGAAGTAAGGGCGGTATTTCTCAAGCTCTTCGGCGGATAAAACATCCTCAAGCGGACAGAAATATTCTGCCTGCGCGTATTTTTCGAAAGTAGCCGTCTCGGCAACGATGGTACTGAGGGAGCCGGTCTGCATCATAGCTGCCATCTTCTGCTGATTGGCCATGGTATATTGTGACAGATCGGTATCGGAAAGGGTCATGGAAGTGTCAATATAAACTTCATATTCGTCAGGATCGATTTCGGCATATGCCTGGAATTCGTCGGCCCATGTCTCCGGCAGAGCGGCGCTCACATCGCTGACACCGGCATTGATCAAGGCGGCGTAAAAGCCGTAGTCTTTGTAAGTGGCGTACTGATAGATAAAGGAAGAAGCGGCAATGACCACAGCGACTGTGACAAACGCATGAATTTTATAATAATCCCAGAAATAGGCGAACTTCTCCTTCGGACTCATGCGGCCCATAGCCTTTCTGCGTTCTTCTCTGATCTCGTCTCCCACTGAATTACCGATTGCCATGCTCGTATCTCCTTAAACGAAATTTCTAATGTCGTTAACTATATCTATGATAATTAGTTTGAAAAATAATGTCAATGAAGGAACGATATAATTGTATGAATTTTTCATTAAATAAAAATAAATTGGGGGAATCTGCTTCGTGAGAAAGTCTGTTGTATTTTTAAAGGGGCAGTGATAGAATGATAGAAGTATTTGCCAGAGAAGAAAGGAATTGTGAGAATTATGATGCAGTCAAGAACACACACATGTAATGCGCTCAGGCTGTCCGATGCGGGAAGTCAGGTGACGCTGGCCGGATGGTTTGAAAATATCAGACAGGTCAGTAAAAATCTGGGATTTTTGCAGCTCCGTGACTTTTACGGGGTGACGCAGATCGTCTTCGAGACGGAGGAGATGATGGAGCGGTTAGAGGGCGTGAACAAGGAGTCCACGCTGCTGATCGAAGGTACGGTGCGGGAACGTTCCAACAAGACGAACACGATTCCCACCGGTGAGATCGAGGTGGTGCCCTGTCGCGTGGAGGTGCTGGGCAAGTGTACGAACAATGTGCTGCCCTTCGAGATCAGACAGTCCAGGAATGCGGATGAGAATATCCGTTTGAAATACCGTTATCTGGATCTGCGCAATCCGGAAGTGAAGGACAGGATCCTCTTAAGAAGCCGTATTGTGACGGAACTGCGCCAGCGAATGAACGATCTTGATTTCGTGGAGATCACCACGCCGATCCTGACCTGTTCGTCACCGGAAGGGGCCAGGGACTATCTGGTGCCGGCCAGGAATCATCCCGGGAAATTCTATGCGCTTCCGCAGGCGCCGCAGCAGTTTAAGCAGATCCTGATGGCATCCGGATTTGACCGCTATTTCCAGATCGCTCCCTGTTTCCGGGATGAGGATGCAAGGGCGGACCGTTCCCCGGGTGAGTTTTATCAGCTGGATATGGAGATGGCTTTTGCCTCTCAGGAGGATGTGTTTGACGTGATCGAACAGGTGCTGCCGCCGGTATTCGAGAAGTACGGCACATACGATCAGGCTTCCGCGGCGCCTTTCGTGAGAATACCTTATCTGGAAGCGTTGGAGAAGTACGGCACGGACAAGCCCGACCTGCGCATTGACCTGCTGGTACAGGATGTGACGGAATTGTTCGGACAGTTTGATTTCGCACCGTTCAAGGATCAAGTGATCAAGGCGGTGGTGACGGACGGCTATACGGCTACGAGAAAAGAGATTGATAAGATGTGCGCGGATGTGGAAGTGGAGACCGGCAACAAGGCTTACTGGTTCCGTGTGGACGAGGCCGGCAATTATGTGGGCGGTATCTCCAAGTTCCTTACAGAGCGCAAAGAAGAGGTGGATAAGCTGCTGGGATTAAAGCCGGGCGATTTCGTGGGCGTGACGGCCGGAGACAGGAACGCGGCGGTGAAGACTTCCGGCGTGCTGCGCAGAATGCTGGGCATGAAGTCGGAGGGCCATTTCAGACAGTCCTGCTACGAGTTCTGCTGGATCGTGGATTTCCCCATGTACGAGATCGGGGAGGAGTCCGGAGAGATGGAATTCTGCCATAATCCTTTTTCCATGCCGCAGGGCGGTATGCAGGCGCTGGAGACGATGGAACCGCTTACCATTCTGGCTTATCAGTACGATCTGGTGTGCAACGGCGTGGAGCTGTCTTCCGGTGCGGTCCGTAATCACGACCCGGAGATCATGGTGAAGGCGTTCCGGCTTGTGGGACTGGGTGAGGAAGACGTGAAGGCGAAATTCCCGGCCATGTACAACGCATTCTGCTATGGTGCACCGCCGCATGCAGGCATCGCTCCCGGCGTGGACAGAATGGTCATGCTGTTAGCCGGGGAGGACAGTATCAGGGAGGTCATTCCTTTCCCGATGAACAAGCAGGCCCAGGATATTATGATGGGTGCGCCCGCCGAAGTGGATGCAAGGCAGCTTAAGGACGTGCATATCGAGATCAGGATGCCGAAGGAAGAAAAATAGAATGTAGAATCTAATATAGAATTTTTATGCTCCTTCCTGTCGGGCGGATGGAATGATCCGTCTGACAGGAAGGAGATTTTTTATAAAAGTTGAAAAAAATAGATATTGAATTTTATTGGTTGCCGTGGTATGCTTCTATAAACTTTCAACTTGTAACTTTTAACTTGTATTATTCGCATACTTGATTTATCGGCTGTAAAAGCGAACCTCTTGCTTGAAACTTTGTCCGGTTTGTTATATGATTAAGATATATATTTCGACAAAATGATCCCGGAGGGGACGTGCCGGTCAGAGGCGGTGTTTTTCAGGCCTGCGGATTGATGCGGCAAGAGCGGCCCGGGCCGGGAGCAGGTCGAATACAGGAGGTATCATAGATGAGTGAAACATATGTGGAATGTCTGGTGGCCAGGAAACCTTCGGTGATCCTGTCTTTTTTGAAAATACTGCTGATCATGCTGACGGTGGTATTTCTCATGGTGGGAGGGGTGTTCCTTCCCGGTCTGGTGGTGGCGATCATTACCGGCGTTGGTGCGTACTTTGCCACGATGAATGCAAACATCGAGTATGAGTACCTGTATCTGGACAGGGAGATCAGTGTGGACAAGGTGATGGCCAGGAGCCGCAGGAAGAAAGCCAATACTTTTTCGGTTGACAAGATGGAGATCCTTGCTCCGCTCAATTCACACAGACTGGATTCTTACAGGAACCGTAATTCCAAGACGCTGGATTACAGTTCCGGTGTTGCTGCGCAGCCGGAGAGACGGTATATGATGATCTGCGAGGGAGATATGAAGGTTATTTTTGAACCGAATGCGGAGATGATCAAGGCGATTCAGAGCATTGCGCCGCGTAAGGTGTTTACAGATTAATAGGTATGCATGTGATCATGGAAAAGAAATACTGTCAGTTAAGTTAACTGGCAGTATTCTTTACATAAATGTAACTATCGATACTGTTTAAATTTTTTATGGTAAACGACATTAAAAATTTCGTTTACTATAACACAGGAGGAGAGAAGATGGGTCAGATTATTGGCGAAGGAATTACTTTTGACGACGTACTGCTGGTGCCGAGTTATTCCCAGGTGATTCCGAATCAAGTGGACTTGACAACATGGCTTACGAAGAAGATTAAACTGAACATCCCGATGATGAGTGCCGGGATGGATACGGTGACCGAGCACAGGATGGCGATCGCCATGGCCAGACAGGGAGGCATCGGTATTATCCACAAGAATATGTCAATAGAAGCACAGGCAGAAGAAGTCGATAAGGTAAAGCGTTCAGAAAACGGTGTCATCACGGATCCTTTTTCGCTGACACCGGATCATACATTGGCCGACGCGGATGCGTTGATGGCCAAATTCAGGATCTCCGGCGTTCCCATCACGGAGGGCAGGAAGTTAGTCGGTATCATCACAAATCGTGATTTAAAATTCGAAACAGATTTCACCAAGAAAATTAAAGAGTCCATGACGTCGGAAGGGCTGATCACCGCAAAAGTGGGCATCAACCTGGAGGAGGCGAAGCAGATCCTTGCCAAAGCGAGGAAAGAGAAGCTGCCCATCGTGGACGACGATTACAATCTGGCAGGACTGATAACCATCAAAGATATTGAGAAGACGATCAAATATCCGCTTTCCGCCAAGGACAGCCAGGGAAGACTGCTGTGCGGCGCGGGCGTGGGCATTACGGCCAATGTGCTGGACAGAGTGAGCGCGCTTATGGATGCCAAGGTAGACGTGATCGTGCTGGACAGCGCTCACGGCCATTCCGAGAATGTACTGCGCTGTGTGAGAATGATCAAGGAGAAATATCCCGAGGTGCAGGTGATCGCTGGCAATGTGGCTACCGGCGAAGGGACGAAGGCCCTGATCGAGGCGGGAGCAGATGCCGTAAAGGTTGGTATCGGACCGGGTTCCATCTGTACCACACGTGTGGTGGCGGGTATCGGTGTTCCCCAGATCACGGCGATCATGGATTCCTATGCGGTTGCGAAAGAGTACGGTATACCGATTATTGCCGACGGCGGTATTAAGTACTCCGGCGATATGACCAAGGCCATCGCGGCGGGCGGCAATGTTTGCATGATGGGCAGTATCTTTGCCGGATGCGACGAGAGTCCGGGTACGTTTGAACTGTATCAGGGCAGAAAATATAAGGTATACCGCGGTATGGGTTCGATCGCGGCCATGGAGAACGGCAGCAAGGACCGCTACTTCCAGTCCGATGCCAAGAAGCTGGTGCCGGAAGGTGTGGAAGGCCGCGTGGCTTACAAGGGAACCGTGGAGGATACGGTGTTCCAGCTGATGGGCGGTATCCGTTCCGGTATGGGTTACTGCGGTGCATCCACCATTGAGGAATTGAAGCAGAACGGTAAGTTCGTGAAGATCTCGGCGGCATCTCTGAAGGAGAGCCATCCACACGATATTCATATCACGAAGGAAGCGCCGAACTACAGTGTGGATGAATAGAAGACGAAACGGCCGCGCAACATGTGGCCAATGAAAGTCTGGATTTTGCCCGGAAGGCTCACAGGGAGCGTTCGGTGCGCCTGGAGCGATTCTTCCGGAATAGCGTAGGGTACTGAAAATACAGGGAAGAAAGGCACGGTTATTTATTATATGGAAAAGAAATCTTTGGCGAAGGAGCTTTCCGGCAACAGCTATCCCGGAAGGGGGATCGTGATCGGGAAATCCGCGGACGGGAAATATGCGGTGACGGCTTATTTCATTATGGGAAGAAGCGTAAACAGCAGGAACCGGATCTTCGTGGAGGACGGTACGGGAATCAGAACACAGGCGTTCGATCCTTCCAAACTGGAAGATCCCAGTCTGATCATCTATGCTCCGGTGCGGGTGCTGGGCAATAAGACGATCGTCACCAACGGCGATCAGACGGATACCATCTATGAGCTGATGGACAGGCAGCAGACCTTTGAGCAGGCGCTGCGCACCAGGGAGTTTGAGCCGGACGGGCCAAACTATACGCCGCGTATTTCAGGGATCATGCATCTGGAAAATGGCGGATACAATTACGCCATGTCTATTTTAAAGAGCAACAATGGCGATCCGGCATGCTGCAACCGTTTTACGTTTGCTTACGAGAATCCGCTGGCAGGTGAAGGGCGGTTTATCCATACTTATATGGGGGACGGCAATCCGCTGCCGAGCTTTGAGGGTGAGCCGAAGCTGGTCGGTGTGGAAGGCGATATCGACAGCTTTACGCAGATGATCTGGGAGAATCTGAACGAGGAGAATAAAGTTTCGCTGTTTGTCAGATTTATCGAGATTGAGAGCGGAAAGTATGAGACGCGTATCATCAATAAGAATCAGTAAGAGATCCATCCGGTCGGGCATGCAGCGGTGTATGCCTGCCGGATGATTGTAACAGTGAAGACAAAAGGTGAAACTGTTGCCGGAAGTCAGGACTGAGAAAGGATTGTGAGATTCATGAATGAACTGGAATTGAAATACGGCTGTAATCCGAATCAGAAACCGTCCCGCATTTATATGGCGGACGGCAGTGAGCTGCCGATCAGGGTGCTGAACGGGAAGCCTGGGTACATCAATTTTCTGGATGCTTTTAACGGATGGCAGCTGGTGAAGGAGTTAAAGAAAGCGACCGGGATTCCGGCAGCGGCTTCTTTTAAACATGTGTCTCCTGCGGGAGCGGCGGTGGGCCTGCCGCTTACGGAGGTGGAGAAGAAGATCTACTGGGTGGACGATCTGGATATGGAGTTTACGCCGCTGGCCAATGCCTACGCGAGAGCCAGAGGAGCGGACAGAATGAGCTCCTTCGGGGATTTTATTTCTCTGTCGGATGTGTGCGACGCGGCGACCGCCAGGATCATTAAGCGGGAAGTGTCTGACGGTGTGATCGCACCGGGCTATGAGCCGGAGGCGCTGGAGATCCTGAAGGCGAAGAAAAAGGGCGCTTATAACGTGATCGAGATCGATGAAAGCTATGTGCCTGCACCGACAGAGGTGAAACAGGTATTTGGCATCAGCTTCGAGCAGGGCAGAAACGAATTGAAGATTGATGATGACTTTTTTAACCATGTCGTGACGGAAGCAAAGGAGCTGCCGGAGCAGGCGAAGATCGATCTGGCGATCGCCATGATCACGCTGAAATATACGCAGTCCAATTCCGTATGTTATGTGAAGGGCGGACAGGCTATCGGTATCGGGGCCGGGCAGCAGTCCAGAATCCACTGCACGAGGCTGGCGGGATCCAAGGCGGACAACTGGTTCCTGCGGCAGGCGCCCAAGGTGCTTGGCCTGCAGTTTGTGGACGGCATCGGACGGGCCGACAGAGATAATTCCATCGATCTGTATATCGGTGAGGATTACATGGACGTGCTGGCGGACGGCGCATGGCAGAAGATCTTCAAGGTGAAGCCGGAAGTCTTTACGGCGGAAGAGAAGAGGGAGTGGCTGAATGAGATGACTGATGTGGCGCTGGGGTCTGATGCGTTCTTCCCCTTCGGTGACAACATCGAGCGCGCCCACAGAAGCGGCGTGAAATATGTGGCGCAGCCGGGCGGTTCCGTGCGCGATGATAATGTGATCGCGACCTGTGACAAGTATGGTATGACCATGTGCTTTACGGGAATCAGATTGTTCCATCATTAAAACAGGAAACAGCAGAACAAAGTAAAACAGGATAAATGAAATGCCGTTGCATGGAGATATTTCTTCATGCAATGGCATTTTTCAGTGGTTATGGTCTTGATTTCAGTTGTATGAGCGATCTTTTTTCCGTTTTATAATCGGATCGCCTCGTCGGTAAATGGATGAGCTTTTTCGAACAGGGACGCTTCATTGCTGATCGCTTCGGGGGTTTTTGCGTCAAAATATTCTCTCTGCCATTTTGTATAGTCGAATTTTTCGCGGATAATAATGGAAATGAATTGTTCTGCTTCTATACTTCCCAGATGCTGCGTCAAACATTTCATCCCCTTGTTCATAATTTCAGTCATGCTTTCCATCATATAGCGTTTCCTCCATTTCTATAATGAATTCGATCGGTGAAACCATCTTTATTGCTTCGCTTTAATATTTTAGTAATCGCTTATCGGTAGAGATAAAGTATTCACATTTTGCATAAACTGCGGAAGCTACATGACAGGCATCTTTAAATTTGACCCCGGTCTGCATGATTTCAGCAGCTTTTGCTTCTATAAGCATTTTACGTTCGTCACCTACATATGCGTAAGTATTTTCACGAATAAAGTCTAAAATTGTATTGCGACGCATTTCAAATGGATTATTGCTGCATTCATATCGCAGCATATATGATGTGATTAATTTAAGTTTCTTATCCCTGATCAAGGCCTGGATATGCAGCTTGGATTGTGTTTCCAGAAATATTTTCAGTTGGCTTTGATCGTCGTATGGTCTGTTATAGCAGCACATATCGAGATAAATTTTCAATGGTTTCACATCACTTCCAACGATTGACATATGATCGTTAAAGATAATAAGTTGATTATGAGATAATTTTATCATAAATGTGCATATAAATCATCTTTATTTTTGGGAGTGAGTCTGGTTTGTATGACTATATGATATGATGAAAGAAATCAGAGATTTTTCAGGAAGTTGGCCACGCAGAAAATACACATATAATTTGATTTTTCAAGCCGATAGTGTTATTATTTTAACGATGGGTCTGCCAAAAAGTGAATCTGCTTACAGGAGTCTGCGAAGCAGATCCCGCAAAGTTAATTTGCGAAGCTGATTTACTTTTTTTACAAGGCAGCAGTACGATGATAAAACAAAGGAGTGGAAGGGAAAATGAGTAAGAGTTTTGAGGATTTGTTATCAAAAGTGTCCGAGTGCAGCGTCAAGAAAGTGGCGGTAGCGGTTGCACAGGACAGCGCCGTGCTGGAGGCGGTAGCGGCAGCGAAGGAGAGGAACATTGCCGAGGCGGTTTTGGTCGGCGACGCAGATAAGATCAGGGAAGTGGCGGCAGCAGACAACGTGGATATCAGCGGCTTCGAGATCATCGACGAGAAGGACGATTATACGGCGGCCCTTAAGGCGGTGGAACTGGTACACCAGGGGAAGGCTGACATGTATATGAAGGGCCTGATCGACACCAAGTCTTTCTTAAAGAGCGTGCTGGATAAGGAAGTAGGTCTGAGAACCGGCAAGGCATTATCCCATGTGTGCGTGTTTGAAGTAGAGGGCGTGGATCATCTTCTTTTCCTGTCAGACGTGGCTTTCATGACCTATCCGACTCTGGAAGATAAGGTACATATCATCGAGAATACAGTGGACGTCTGCCATGCATGCGGCATTCCGAATCCCAAGGTAGCGCCGCTGGCAGCAGTGGAAGTTGTCAATCCCAAGATGCCGGTAACCGTTGAGGCGGAAGAATTGACGAAAATGTGTGAAGAGGGCAAACTTACAGGCTGTATCGTAGACGGACCGCTCTCCTTGGACCTGGCTATCGATCCGGAAGCGGCGAAGCATAAAGGGGCAGAAGGAAGAAAGATCGTTGGTGATGCGGACGTGCTTCTTTTCCCGGATATCCACGCGGGCAATCTGGTATACAAGTGTCTGGTACACACGGCGAAGGTGAAGAACGGCAATATCCTGACAGGAACAAAGGCTCCGGTCATCCTCACTTCCCGTTCCGACGATTTCGAGACGAAGGTGAATTCCCTGGCGCTGGGCGCAGTTATGGCGGAAGCGCTGTCCAAGATGAATTAATATCGAAGGTAATGCAGGAAACAGCAGACTGTATGACACAGGAGGTAAAATAACATGTCAGTAAAAAGTTTGATCATTAATCCGGGTTCCACTTCCACCAAGATCGGTGTGTTTGAGGATGAGACACTTTTGTTTGAAGAGACCCTGCGGCATTCCACGGAAGAGATCGCACAGTATGCATCCATCGTGGATCAGAAGGATTTCCGTAAGGATATTATCGTGAATTTGTTAAAAGAGAAGGATTTCGATATCAACTCTCTGAATATGGTAGTAGGCCGCGGCGGTATGTTAAAGCCGATCCCGGGCGGTACCTATGCAGTCAGTGACGATCTTCTGGCAGATCTGAAGATCGGCAAGCAGGGACAGCACGCCTCCAATCTGGGCGGTATTCTGGCGAGAGAGATCGGGGATTCCATCGGTGCACCGTCTTATATCGTAGATCCCGTGGTAGTTGACGAGCTGGAACCCATCTCCAGATATTCCGGCGTTCCGGAGCTTCCCAGAACCAGTGTGTTCCATGCACTGAACCAGAAGGCGGTAGCGAAGCGTTTTGCCAAGGAGAACGGCAGGGATTACAGCGCACTGAATCTGGTGGTCGTACATATGGGCGGCGGTGTTTCCGTGGGAGCACACAGACAGGGCAAGGTAGTGGATGTGTTTAACGCACTGGACGGCGACGGCGCTTTTTCACCGGAGAGAGCGGGAGCAGTGCCCAGCGGAGCGCTGATCAGGATGTGTTTCTCCGGAGAGTATACCGAGAAGGAAGTCTATAAGAAGATCGTAGGCGGCGGCGGTTTCAATGCTTACTGCGGCACCAACGACATGCGCGACGTAGATAAGATGGTGGACGACGGCGATGCGAAGGCGGAGGAAGTGCGCGCTGCATTCATCAGGCAGGTGGCGAAGGATATCGGTTCCATGGCATGTGTTCTGGAAGGCAAGGTAGACCAGATCGTTGTTACCGGCGGTATCGCATACGATGAGGCGGTGGTAGACGGACTGAAAAAGCAGGCAGGCTGGATCGCTCCCATGACCGTATATCCCGGTGAGGACGAACTGCTGGCGCTGGTACAGGGCGGACTGCGCGTGCTGAACGGGGAAGAGACCGCGATGGTATACTAAGGCAGGAAAGTATGCCGGATAAATAGAGATAGACAGGGTGTGAAGCCGTTGCAGTGAAGGCGGTCTTTACACCCTTTTTATTGTTATGCATTCTAAGAGACAGGACAAGGCCTGGGTATTTACTATGAAAGTCTTCGACTTTCACAGCATGGATGGCCATGCGGCCGGCCCGACGGCAGGCTGAGCATGATGTAAGTTTACTGTACTGACTTCGTGAAAGAGCAGGAGTTGAAAGGATTTGTGATGGTAAGTTCAGTCCTGTGCTTGACATGAGAGAAGAATTGCTGTAAACTGGTTTATAATATAAATAAACAAATAAACCAATGAGCCGGGAAACGAAGCCATACAGAGAAGGGAAGGCGAACAGGATGAATGACAAAATCAATATCGCACTGCAGGACATTACAGCCATCAAAGAGACACTGGATGATGCCAAAGTACATTACAGGGGCATGTACCTGATGTGTTTTCTGCTGGCGGCTTTTAACGGGGTCAAATATGTGTGGCTCCTGCTGGAGATGCATTTCATGCCCCGTGTTATGCTGGGAAGTTATGTGATGAGCTATATCTGGCCGCTTTTGCTGGTGGTGAGTTTTCTCTGGATTTATCGCAGTGAGAAGAAATATTCGAATAAATATTATCTGAGCATGTTCGGGATCTGGGGCTTTATGACGGGGGTGATACCGGCGACAGCGGCCGTCGTGAATGTTTTCCGTCTTTTTACAGCGGACGGACTCGTTGTGGAAGGGGCAGGACAGATCCGGGGTAGTAATTTTATGGAAAGTATAGCGAGTATCCTATTGGTCTCCATTTTTCTCGTCATATGCGGATACATTCTACAGAAGAGGATTTTCATGGCGTTGGCGGTTTTGAACCTGTTCTGTTTTATGCTCCTGGAGACATGTATGCCTTCGTCCGGCATTCCCTTTTCCGTAGGCGGGCAGACACAGACGAATCTTGTATACAGTTCGGTCTATTCCATAGCCGTTACCTGTCCGGGGTATGTGGCGCTGGGCGTTTATCTGTGGAATAAGAAGAAAGAAGAGCGCCGGGAATCCGGAGAGCGCCGATAAACGGGGCCACCGGCAGATAGAACTGAAAGAAAGGCATGACTGTGATCAATGAACATAGATACGATACCCGAAGCGTTCAGCGTGACGCTGCGGCTTAAGATCCTTACGGCGCTGGTCAGCGCCTCGAGAACCTTTAAAGAGCTGCGTGAGATCACGCAGGCGACTCAGGGAAATTTGAGCGTACAGCTGACGAAGCTGGAGGAATGGGGCTACCTCACCTCACAGAAAGTGATTGAGCAGAAGAAAACCAAATCAACCTATACCATCACCCCTTTTGGACTGCAGCAGTTTGAGGAGTATGTTTCCCTGCTGCAGTCGGTGCTGCGCGGCGATGCGGAGGCCTGAATGCCTGCATGTAACAGGCAAAAACACTCCCGCAACCTGAAATTGACAAAGTGCATTGCAGGAAAGATGGCAAATAACAGGCTGCGTCCGATAGTATTTACCTGCCAGGCAGCCGGAGGCGGCGAGGTGAGACTGACAGCCGCCTCTTTGGCAGCCGGGTAAAACTGAGCCGTGGAGGCAGAGAAAGGATGCAGGAGGTGCAGAGATGAAGTTAGGAGAAAAAATCGTTAAGCTGAGAAAAGAAAGAGGACTTTCCCAGGAGGCGCTGGCCGAGCAGATCGGAACTACGAGGCAGGCTGTCAGCAAATGGGAGAATGATCAGGGTTTCCCGGAAACGGAGAAGCTGCTGCAGCTGTCCAATGTGTTTGAAGTGTCAGTAGATTTTTTACTGAAGGATGAAAAGACGGAAACCGGGATTGACGAGAAAGGCTACTATGTCAGCAGAGAATTTGCCAGAGGATATCTTGCGAATGAGAAGAAGACGGTTCTTGGTCTGGGACTGTGCTTTTTCTTCTGGGCATTGGCCGGTGTGCCCTGGGTGATCTTTCCGGAGAATGCGGCATGGCGCATGGCAGGCATGGGCGTATGTGTGATTCTCGGGATTCTGATGCTGGTATCGGCCATGTTCACAGAGCAGGATCGCTATAAGATTCTGCGCCGGGAACCGCTGCTGTTTGATTATGATGTGCTGAGAGAGCTGACGGCGGAATATGGGATTGTGGGGAAGAAGTGCAGATGGATCGCAATGCCCAGTGTTTCCATGTTTATCATCGGTATGATCGTCATTTCGCTGACGGTTGGCGGGACGATACCGTGGACGGGATACCATGCGCTTGTGATTCTTGTATTTGCAGCCAGCCTGTTCGGATATGTCTATTCGCTGGGCCTTATGGAAGCCTATGAACTGCTGGTCCGGAATGAAAAGCATACCGGCAGCCTGTGGTTTCGGCTGAAGAAGAAGATCAGGGAGAAGCTGTAAGATCTCCCGGCAAGACTCCAGGGTTTTCTTTTTAGTTGAATTTACCTTCTAAATCTGCTACAATATACGTTGGTCTTTTATAATTTTATATTTATAGAAAACGGTAGTGCATATATATGTAAGCTGAGCTGCCGCAAAGCCTGAAAAGATCAAATACCGGCGCATTCCGACATGAAGGAAAGGCCGGGCAGTTATTTCAGCAGCCAAAGAAAGGTAAGTAGTGCATCGGAGTGCAGGGCAAGGCATCCGGTACACGGAAACGAGGCGGTCATGAGTGTAATACAGAAAGTGTTTGGAACGCATAGTGAGAGGGAGATCAAGCGCATCAGCGGTCTGGTCGATAAGATCGAGAGCCTGCGCCCCGGCATGATGGAACTGTCGGACGAGCAGCTGCGCGATAAGACGAAAGAATACAGAAAGAGACTGGAGGACGGCGAGACGCTGGACAGTCTGCTGCCGGAGGCTTATGCCACGGTGAGGGAGGCGGCCCGCAGGATCCTGAAGACGGAGCACTACCGTGTGCAGCTGATCGGCGGTATCGTGCTGCATCAGGGGCGTATTGCCGAGATGAGGACCGGTGAAGGTAAGACACAGACCTGCCTGCTGCCGGCGTATCTGAATGCTCTGGAAGGCAAGGGCGTACATGTCGTTACCGTCAATGACTATCTGGCGAAACGTGACGCGGAGTGGATGGGACAGGTTCATGAATTCCTGGGCCTGAAAGTGGGCGTTGTCTTAAACGACATGAAATCCGACGAGCGTCGGGAAGCCTATAACTGTGATATCACTTATGTGACCAATAATGAACTGGGGTTCGATTACCTGCGCGACAATATGGTCATCTACAAGGAACAGCTGGTGCTCAGGGATCTGCACTATGCCATCATTGACGAGGTGGATTCCGTCCTGATCGACGAAGCCCGCACACCGCTGATCATTTCCGGGCAGAGCGGCAAGTCCACGAAGCTGTATGAGGCCTGCGACATTCTGGCCAGACAGCTGACCCGCGGCGAGGACATGGAAGAGCTGACCAAGATGGATGCCATCATGGGTGTGGAACGTGAGGAGACGGGTGACTTTATCGTCAATGAAAAGGATAAGGTAGTGAACCTGACCGCACAGGGCGTGGCCAAGGTGGAGCGCTTCTTCCAGATTGAAAATCTGGCGGATCCGGAGAATCTGGAGATCCAGCACAACATTATTCTGGCCCTGCGCGCTCACAATCTGATGTTCCGCGACCAGGATTATGTGGTGAAAGATGATCAGGTGCTGATCGTTGACGGTTTCACGGGCCGTATCATGCCGGGCAGACGTTATTCCGACGGCCTGCATCAGGCGATCGAGGCCAAGGAACATGTGAAAGTGAAGCGGGAGAGCAAGACGCTGGCTACCATCACGTTCCAGAACTTTTTTAATAAATTTGAGAAAAAAGCAGGTATGACCGGTACGGCTTTGACGGAAGAAAAGGAATTTCGCGATATCTACGGTATGGACGTGGTGTCGATTCCGACCAATAAACCGGTTGCGCGTATCGATCATCAGGACTGTGTATATAAGACAAGGAAAGAGAAACTGCGCGCCATCGTGACGGCGGTGGAGGAGGCGCATGCCAAAGGACAGCCGGTGCTGGTGGGCACCATCAATATTGATGCTTCGGAAGAGTTGAGCGGCCTGTTGAAACGGCGCGGCATAGAACACAAGGTGTTGAATGCGAAATTCCACGAGATGGAGGCCGAGATCGTAGCCGACGCCGGTATTCACGGGGCGGTTACCATCGCAACCAACATGGCGGGCCGTGGTACGGATATCAAGCTGGATGAGGAATCCAGGGCGGCAGGAGGGCTTATGATCGTCGGTACGGAGCGGCATGAGTCCAGACGTATCGACAACCAGCTGCGCGGCCGAAGCGGTCGTCAGGGTGATCCGGGTGAATCCAGATTCTATATTTCTCTGGAGGACGATCTGATGCGCCTGTTCGGTTCGGACAGAATGATCGCCATGTTTAATGCGCTGGGCATTCCGGAAGGACAGGAGATCGAGCACAAGGCGCTGACGAAGGCCATCGAGTCGGCACAGAAGAAGATTGAGAACAACAACTTCGGCATCAGAAAGAACCTGCTGGAGTATGATCAGGTCATGAACGAGCAGAGAGAGATCATCTATGAAGAAAGAAGACGCGTCTTAAACGGCGAAAGCATGCGGGATGCCATCTACAAGATGATCACGGATATCACGGAGAACTGCGTCGATATCTGCATCGGCGACGATACGGACTTCGAAGAGTGGGATTTCAAGGAGCTGAATACGCTGCTTTTGCCTACGATTCCCCTGCAGCCACTGAATGCGGAGCGGGTCTTGAAACCGAAGAAGAACAGTTTAAAGCAGCAGTTAAAGGAAGAAGCGGTCAAGCTCTATGAGGCAAAGGAAGCAGAATTCCCTGAGCCGGAAGCAATCCGGGAAATTGAACGCGTGATCCTTCTTAAAGTGATCGACCGGAAATGGATGGATCATATTGATGATATGGACCAGCTGCGGCAGGGGGCAGGATTACAGGCATATGCCCAGAAAGACCCGCTGGTAGAATATAAAATGAACGGTTATGAGATGTTCGACGATATGACCCAGAACATCAGGGAGGAGACCGTCCGTCTGCTGCTCCATGTACGCATCGAACAGAAAGTAGAGCGGGAGCAGGTAGCCAAAGTTACCGGCACCAACAAGGACGATACGCTCCAGAAGGGACCCGTCAAGCGCGTGGAGGCCAAGGTCTATCCCAATGATCCCTGCCCCTGCGGCTCCGGAAAGAAGTATAAGCAGTGCTGCGGGAGAAAATAAGATCTGTATAGAAAGAATATAACACATTCGATGTTATAAAATAAAAAATAAAGGTGGTGACGTTAAGTGGTAGAATTGGATAACATGAAATCCGAGCTCCTGGCTTATGAAAGTCCCTTAGCGGAAGTGAGGGATTCACTTTGACTTAGCGAATAAGTCAAAGCGGATTGAAGAGCTGGAAATGGAAATGCAGGCCCCTGATTTCTGGAATGACCCGGAGAAGTCGAACCAGAAGATGCGGGAGGCCAAGAATCTGAAGGATATTGTCGGCACGATGGACGGCCTGTCCAGTCAGTACGATGACATCCTGACACTGATCGAGATGGGATATGAAGACAATGACCCGGCGATCATACCGGATATCCAACAGGAACTGAAAGAGTTTAAGGAAACCTTCGAGAATATCCGGATCAATACGCTTTTGTCCGGGGAGTATGACAGGAACAATGCCATACTGAAATTGAATGCGGGCGCGGGCGGTACGGAGAGCTGTGACTGGTGCAGTATGCTCTACCGTATGTACACGAGATGGGCTGAGCGCAAAGGATTTGCCCTTGAGGTGATCGATTATCTGGACGGTGACGAGGCCGGGATCAAGTCGGTAACCTTCCAGATCAACGGGGAGAATGCTTACGGCTATCTGAAATCAGAGAAAGGCGTGCACAGACTGGTGCGTATTTCGCCTTTCAATGCACAGGGCAAGCGGCAGACCTCTTTCGTATCGCTGGATGTGATGCCGGACATTGAAGATGATGTGGACGTGGAAGTTAAAGACGAAGATATCCGAATCGACACCTATCGAAGCAGCGGTGCGGGCGGACAGCATATCAACAAGACTTCTTCGGCGATTCGCATCACCCATTTCCCGACGGGGATCGTGGTAACCTGCCAGAATGAGCGCAGCCAGTTCCAGAATAAGGATAAGGCGATGCAGATGCTGAAAGCCAAGCTGTATATGCTCAAACAGGAGGAAAATGCCGAGAAACTGTCCGATATCCGGGGCGATGTGAAGGAGATCGGCTGGGGCAACCAGATCCGCTCCTATGTCATGCAGCCCTACACGATGGTCAAGGACCACAGGACCAATGAAGAATCCGGCAATGTGGATGCGGTGATGGACGGAGCGATCGATCCGTTTATCAATGCGTATCTGCGGTGGATCAATTCCTGATTTTTGAAAGTTTACAGGAACAGTAAAAAAATCCCTCAGCCTGCGGTATTTCAGGCTGAGGGATTACTGTTTCCATTGGAGTGCTTTTTGAAACCGCTTTTGCAATATAAGATTACTGTCTGACCTGATTGGTAACGATGTCCATATAAAACTCCGTCAGTGTCGCATTCATATACGGAAAAATCCAGAGAAACGCAACACCGCAGGAAAGGACACCCAGCAGCAGAAGCGGCAGGTAACTGAGATAGATATAGAACAGCCTGCCTTTATGGCCTGTCATCAGTCTGCGGCTCATAGCGAGCAGTTCCCGGGCGCTGTACTGTGGAAAATCATGCAGCAGGAAAAAGGCCGGTGCATAGAACAGGTTCAGTGCAAGAGAGACGATACCGGACAGGATCATGCACAGCCCGTACTGCGTCAATGCGGAGGCATCCATGCGGAGCGGCATTCTGTACATAATGATATATTCCGGTATATTGCCTATGAAAGTGAGCAGTGTGATCCAGGCCTGGATCGTGAGCGCCTTATCGGAGTACATCCGGAAACCGTAGAAAACATCGTTGACAGTGGCCATATGCCCGGTCACGATTTTCAAGTAAAAATATGCCGTGCCGGAAGAAAGCAGTCCGCTGAAAACAGATACCGCAAAAAGCAGCGCGTAATGGATGATCACGCCGAAGACAGTACTCGTACCGCCGGCAATGGACGAAATGGAGATGGTGGCGAAGCCTGTGAGAAAAGTCACAAGCAGATAAGCGCCGACAGCGCTTCCGTAACGTCCGAACATATGCTCTTTGGCAGCGGCTTTTAACGCCGCAGAAGACTGATGATAACTCATGTCTGACCTCCCTTGTGCAGCTTTGAGAAATGATTCTCAAAAACCTGCGTCGAAATTTCTTCCCCGGTATTTGCCTGCCGCATCGGCGGATTTCATATCCTTCTGGTAAGGGTTTTCTTCATTGTAATATTTGATCTGGGTAGCGGTGGTGCCGCCGGATACATAGGTGCGCCCGCATTCCGGACAGACTGCCGACTTGATTGTTACGTTGCAGGAGAGTACTTTGCCATTGTTCTGGGCAGCATCCTTGTAGGCGTTGCTCACATGCTCCTGTTCGTGACTCCGCACCCTGGATGCGGCAGCGTTTGGATCGATGTGAGACGCCGCTTTAAAAGATACGTTTTCGTCTGAACCGTCCTGATATTTTCGTTCTTTGCATGTCTGACATTCGGCAGGGGATGATTTCCGGCCGGCTTTCTTTTCCGTGGATTCACCGGGGTTGCGGACGACGGTGCGCTCCGCTTCCGGGCCTGCTTTGATATGATTATAACCGTTTACAGCATTATAATTGGAACCGATCATTTGCGTTTCCTCCTGTTTTGAAATTCAGAAAATCCCATGTCTGTGGCTGGCGTACAGCGGCTATGGAATAGACGTTGTGTCGTCATAGAGTATACTTTCAATCATTTCGGTATAGGACATGCCGTACTGCGATTCAAAGATATCATTGACCTGCTGCATGATGTCCGGTTTGGTGTAAAGCATATAGAGAGTGGTCGAACACAGGGCGCAGTTGGCGGCCAGGCCGATGGCGGCACAGATGATGCCGGCTCTTGCTTTGGCGGTCATTCCGGGGGCACGGCCTTTGGACAACAGCGCCAGCACAATGGCGATACTGCCAAAGATGAAAGGCGGATAGATCGTCATGGAGATAAAAGAAGCCAGTGCCAGAATACCCAGCACCATAGCCGCCAGTGCCAGACGATCCCCCGATATATTCGCCGGATATTGCCGGGGATTCGGGTTTTGACTGTTGTTGTTATATGGATTATGGTCATGATACGGATTATTGCCGTAAGGATTGTTATCGTACATGAAAAAGCCTTTCTGTGCTGCAATAGTTTTGTTAATGTGTGCGGTGATGTCTGGCATGGGATAGCGTGCGCATATTTGTGCAAGGTTTCCAGGCACACGCAGGATACTGCGCAGGCATGAAATCAGTATAGCACAGTTTAAATTGAAAAACTACAGAAACATATAGATGTGAAGCATTTGATAAGTTTTAGAATGAAATAGCAGTGAAAAACGGATAATCTGCGCTTTTATGTTGTTATGACTTTGCTCTTTTCTATATAAATTAGGTGGCGGGAATGGGAGGGTTCATGATATAATAGAACACGAGACTGTACTAAGGTGCTGAGGGACGGCACACAAGTACAACTATAACGACATTAGAAATTTCGTTTTCGGCCTTGCAGGAGTTACCGTATATGGCGTCTGCAAGAGCCGGAAACAGAATTAAGAAGAAAGGCACAAGAGCAAGGATGGATATTATTTTAAAACTCAAGGATGAACTGAAAGTGGAGAAATGGCAGGTGGAAGCTGCCGTAAAGCTGATTGATGAAGGAAACACCATTCCTTTTATCTCCAGATACCGTAAGGAGGCGACGGGTTCCCTCAATGATGAGGTGCTGCGCGACCTGCATGAACGATTGACTTATCTGCGGAATCTGGAAGAGAAGAAGGAACAGGTTTTAAAGAGTATAGAGGAACAGGGGAAACTGACCGAGGAGCTGCAGGCGAAGATCGTAGCGGCGGAAACCATGGTGGTAGTGGAGGATCTTTACAGGCCTTACCGCCCGAAGCGTAAGACAAGAGCCAGCGTGGCGAAGGAGAAGGGGCTGGACGGCCTGGCGCAGTTTATTCTGGCGCAGGAGACGACCGCGCCCATCGAGGAAGAAGCGGCGAAATATGTTCATGAGGATGAGGATGCTGCCAGGACGGTGGCCACTGTGGCGGATGCCATCCAGGGTGCGAAGGATATCATAGCCGAGATGATCTCTGATGAGGCCGATTATCGTATCTATATCCGGAATATCACGACAGAGGAAGGTAAGCTGACAAGCGTTGCCAAGGATGAGAAGGCAGAGAGTGTGTACGAGATGTACTATCAGTACGAGGAACCGGTGAAAAAGGTTGCCGGCCACAGGACGCTTGCCTTAAACCGCGGAGAGAATGAGAAATTCCTGGTGGTGAAGGTGGAGGCGCCGGTGGAGCGTATTTTACAGTACCTGCGCACGAAAGTGATCACGAAGGACAATGCGGTCACTTCCCCGATTCTGGAAGATGTGATCGAAGACAGCTACAGCAGGCTGATCGCACCGGCTATCGAGCGGGAGATACGCAACGATCTGACGGAAAAGGCGGAGGACGGCGCAATCTCCGTATTTGGCAAGAATTTAGAGCAGCTTCTGCTGCAGCCGCCCATCGCCGGCAAGGTGGTTCTTGGCTGGGATCCGGCTTTCCGTACCGGCTGTAAGCTGGCGGTGGTGGATGAGACGGGTAAAGTGCTTGACACGAAAGTGATCTATCCCACGGCACCGCAGAACAAGGTGACGGAGGCCAAGGCAGAGCTTAAGAGATTGATCAGGAAATACAATGTATCCCTGATCTCGGTCGGTAACGGCACGGCCTCCAGAGAATCCGAGCAGGTGATCGTGGAGCTGTTGAAAGAACTTGATACGCCGGTACAGTATGTGATCGTCAACGAGGCGGGCGCGTCGGTGTACTCGGCGAGCAAGCTGGCCACAGAAGAATTCCCCAATTTTGACGTGGGACAGAGAAGCGCCGCTTCCATCGCCAGAAGACTGCAGGATCCGCTGGCGGAGCTTGTGAAGATCGATCCGAAATCCATCGGTGTGGGCCAGTACCAGCACGATATGAACCAGAAGAAATTGAGTGAGGCGCTTCATGGCGTGGTGGAAGACAGCGTGAATAAAGTAGGCGTGGACTTGAATACCGCTTCTGCATCCCTTTTGGAATATGTTTCCGGCGTGAGTAAGGTGATCGCCAGAAACATTGTGGATTACCGGGAGACCAACGGCAGATTTTCCAATCGTGCGCAGCTGCTTAAGGTGGCCAAGCTGGGGCCGAAGGCTTACGAACAGTGTGCTGGCTTTATGCGCATTGCGGACGGCGACAACCCGCTGGATGCCACCAGTGTGCATCCGGAGTCATACGAGGCGGCGAAGAAGCTGCTTGACAGGATGGGCCTGACCATGGAAGACGTGAAGGAAGCCCAGAAAAAAGCGGCTGCGCAGAAGGCGTCAGGTAAGAAGGCAGCGGCAGCGCCGGTAAAAGAGAAAAAGAAACAGCAGCCGAAGGTGGTCATCCGCAATACCAACACCGCCATGGGCAAGGCGCTGGCGGCGGCTATGGGCGGCATGACGCTGGAAGGAGAAGACGCCGGCAGGAACAGTAACGGCAATGCAGGCGGTAAGGCAGCCAAAGGCGGCGATAAGCCGGATATGACGGTCAGCAGTCTGGAGAAGAAGATCAAGGATAAAAAGAAGCTGGCGGAGGAACTTGGCATCGGTGAGATCACGCTGACCGATATTCTCAAAGAGCTGGAGAAGCCGGCCAGAGACCCCCGTGACGATATGCCGGCACCGATCCTGCGCAGCGATGTGCTGGATATGAAGGACTTAAAACCGGGCATGATCTTAAAGGGCACGGTGCGGAACGTGATAGATTTCGGTGTGTTTGTGGATATCGGCGTGCATCAGGACGGGCTTGTGCACATTTCGCAGATCACCAACCGCTATATCAAGCATCCGCTGGAGGCAGTGAGCGTGGGCGACGTGGTGGATGTGCAGGTGCTTACGGTAGATGTGGCCAGGAAGCGGATCGGGCTGACCATGAAGATCAAGCAGGAACAGGACATGCAACTGTCCTGAGGCAGACAGGAAAGCCGCCGGGAAAAACGGACAATAGTAAAGCAGTCATAAATGACAGGAAGTCAGGTTTGATTTACCTGACTTCTTGTATCGTTAACGGCATTGGGACTTTACATGCCTGACAAGGCTGTCCTCATAAATGCAGTAGATGCCGTCTTCATATTGTATAGCGCAGTCGGGCAGGTCCGCAGCCGTATTATGTGTGACCTTCTGTATAGGTCACGGGAGTCTGGTTATATTCAATCGTCAGTTCGTATTCTGCATCCGCATCAGCCGGGGTGTAGCAAAAGGCCAACAGCACATAACGATTGGCGGATTTCATTCTTGCAAGGAGTGGTGAATTTGACTTGATATCCACAATGCTGACGGTGATCAGGTCGCCCTTTTCACTGCCGGTGATCCGCGGCTCATAGGCATAGGTATGGGACAGGCCGTTGTAGTAGATATATTGGCAGCCGTCCGACTCGATCACATACCACCTGCCGTCCTCGCAGGTGTCCAGGGCTTTTCGGACTTTGTCCGATACTTCCGCCCGCGTAAGGCGGTTCAGATCCACAACAGCCGGTTCAGTGTTCATGGATGGTGCAGGGGTGGAACTATCGGAACGGCGGGGTGTAATGTTTTCCTCTGCAGTATCGGCCAGGGTATCATACAGATCGCCTATGATCCCGGCGGCCTCTTCTGCGGGCAGATATTCTATGCGGATGATTTTGTTGCTGCCGTCGCGTACCAGCCGCAGATCCACAGTCCCCCGGTCGTTATAGTCGAAATTTTCGAAAGAACCGTCAGGGCGCAGATCCATCAGGATGCGGATGCGGGTATTCTGATAGTAGTAATCATTTTTGACAGTGACAATACCGTTTTCGTTGTATTCCTCCAGAAGTCCACGGTTTTCCAGATAGTCGCTTAAGTAATACTCATCGAAATCCTTCCTGTCATCATCAAAATCATAGGTATAATCGTAATCAAAATCATAATCAAAATCATCATCATTATAATTATGATCGTCATTATCGTCCGGATGATCGAAACCGTCAGCTGAAGCGGAATAAGACTGTTCATCGGAGGTAGACCATGCGTCCTGAATATCGCCTGCGACCAACAGGTAGAGCTCCACATCTTCCTGTGAGATCCTGCCGTTTTCAAGCAGAGTACGGCACTGGGGTTCCAGATTACGGACAAGGTTTGGCATATCTTTTCTTCGGAACGAGCCGAAGGTGGAGTAGCGGTCTTTGTAGACAAAAACCAGCTTATAGAAACCGTTTGTAACGTTGGAAAGGGGTTTGTCTGCTTCGCCTGCGCCATCCACATAGATGTAGTAGATGGTGTCCTCGCATTCTATGCGGTAGTCGGACCGGGACGGTGCGGCAGAGAGAGGAGCGTCGGCAGCGTCAGCAGCGGTATGGCTGTCCGGCGCGGCATAGGCGCCAAGGACTGTTGCGGCACCAAGGAGAATGCCGGTAACAAGCAGGGTGATAAATTTTATCGGTTTAGAACATTTTTTGTATTGCATAATTGCATTCAGTCTTCCTTTCAATAATTCTTTGCTTTCGTGTAAGGTGACAGAGGCCAGTGTATCTTTGTAGGAACCGCCCGCGCCGACGGCATTTACCAGGGTAGTGCCGTAGGATTTCCTTGCATTATCGGAAAGTGTGGCAATAACTCTCTCATCACAGGAGAGTTCGCAGAGTCGGTTGATCTCCCGGCTCATAAGATAGACGCAGGGATTAAACCAGTGCAGGCATACGGTAAGCTGTGACAGCCATTTATAGAACATATCCCGTCTTCGGTAGTGCGTCAGCTCATGCAGAGCCGTATAGTAGAAGTCGCTTTCCGACAAAGAAGTATGCGGTAAAATGATGCGCGGACGCAAAAAGCCGATCAGCAGAGGCGAGGAGACGAGGCTGTTGACGTACAGATCGACAGCGCCTTTTATCCGGTTCTGTTCCATGATATGACCGAAGCTCTCCAACAGACCGATGTCTTCCAGCGGCCGGCTGCCGGCATCAACATATTTGACGAAACTCTGATAGACGGTGAGCTTACGCACGAAAAGAAGCAGGGCGCCGGTCAGCCAGAGGAAAAAGAAAATTTGGCTGTGGTCTTCGTTATATGCCTCTTTGTCCGGAGAGACGGCGGACGCGGACGGGCTGTTTTCTGCGGTAGTCGCGTCACGAATAAGATCATCGCTGCTGCCGGCTTCGTGCTTTATGGTGTTGTAGGCAGTCATGGACTGATCGTTTGGAGATTCGGGAGCGGCTGTGCTGTCCGTCCCTCTCATCTCTTCCAGAGAAAAAAGGCTGCCTGCCAGGCTTGTTTCCGGTGTGACCGGCAGCAGCAGCCGCAGGATCACCACAATCCAGATATAGTACTGCCAGCTTTTGCTCAGACGGTTCCTGTATAAAGGGCGAAACAGGAGTAAAAGCAGGATCAGCAGACTTCCAGACAGCGAGAGGGAGAGGATCAATTTCATCAATGCGGTCATGTTAATCGTATGCTCCTTTCTCAGGCAGCAGGGTATCATCCCTGCGGTGTCCCGGATTCCGCTTTTTCGAGGATGGTCTGCCAGTGTTTTTTCAGATCTTCATAATCCGAAGCGGACAGCAGGTCCTTTTGGATCAGTGTGGATACAAGCCCCTTGGCGTTTCCTTCATAGACTTTGTCAAGAAAATGTTCGGTCTGGGAAGACTGGTATTCATCGGCGGAGACGATAGCCGTATAACGGTTGCGGTGGCCGATCTTATTTGTTTTGAGAAGTCCCTTATCGATCAGCCGGGAGAGAAGGGTAATGATCGTATTCTTCGTTAAATGCATGTCTCTGGCGGACAGCGATGCGACAATCTCTGCGTAGAGCGCCGAACCGCCATTGCCCCAGATCGTTTTCATAAGTTCCAGTTCATAGTCTGATATCTGCTGCATAGTTTCCTGCCTTTCCTGTGTATGACAGCCGTCCGGTGAGGATAAGAAAAACGGTGCCTTCCGGGGTGTGTTTTAAGAGCACAAATTGTAATCTATAAGTTTAAGATAACAAAATGTACTCTTTGTGTCAAGAAAAATATTTTCCGGATTTTTACCTGTTTTAGATGGGTTTAAAGGGATAAACAGCTTGACGACTCCGGCAAATACGATTATGATAAAGGTGAAGAAAACGAGCGAACCTGACATCAGTACTTTAATAATATAGTAGGAAACAGATATTCGCAGGAAAGGAGGACAGTCATGAGTGCGATGACAATTAACGGTGGATTTTTGAATTCTTATTCCCACATTGCCAGCGGCAAGCGGATCAATTCGGCGGCGGATGACGCTGCGGGTCTTGCGATCGCGAAGAAGATGGAACGGGAAGAGACCGGACTTCGTGTCGGCGCCGAGAATGCGCAGGCCGGAATCGGCGCTCTGAATGTGGCAGACGGTGCACTTGACGGTGTGACGGACTATCTGCAGAGGATCAGAGAGCTTGCACTGCGATCCATGAACGGGTTGAACTCTGCCGAGGATAAACAGATCTACCAGAACGAGATCGATCAGTTGAAGGAGGGTATCCAGTCACTGGCGAAAGACACCTCGTTGAATGAGCAGAAGCTGTTGGACGGCAGTATGGCAGATATGGGACTGGCAACGAATCCCAATGGCGGCGGCATGAAGATTCAGATGGCGAATTCCACACTGGAAGCGCTGGGGATCGCCGATCTTGATGTGACATCGGCTGATTTCAGTCTGGATGCCATTGACAAGGCGCTTAAGACGGTAACGTCACAGAGGGGGAATCTGGGAGCCTTTACCAATCGTCTGGAACATACGTTTAATTACAATACGAGAGCGTCCTTAGAACAGCTTGGATCCAGAAGCCGTCTGGAGGATCTGGATCTGCCGAAGGCAGTTTCGGAGAAGAAGAAACAGGAAGTTCTGGTCGGCTATAAGAACTTCATGATGCGGGAACAGATGAACCAGCAGAATTTTATGCTGAGAATGTTCCAGTAGCATTGTATATTTCGATGCCTGCACCCGATTTTTCGCATGTATTTTTGTCGAAGTCAATACAGCGGATCAAAATTTTGCTTGCATTCGAACAGATCGCGGTGTATACTGATTTCTGTGAGATAACTGATTTTATCCGTTCAGGTATCGCACAAAGTAAACATTACAATTTAATCAAATGAATCAAAGAAAAAGTTCTTCGGGGTCGGGTGCAATTCCCTACCGGCGGTATAGTCCGCGACCCGCTGCAGTGTCGATACACAGAATCACGAGAATGCGAAACTGCTGCGGCTGATTTGGTGAGATTCCAAAACCGACAGTAAAGTCTGGATGAGAGAAGAAAAGACAGTGTAGCACATGCATGATATGGTTATGTGTTGTATTGTTTGCCTTGTCTATGATCCCCGGAGCCGGTGCTTCGGGGATTTTTTAGAACTTTTTCCGCCGGTAAGAAAGGAGAAAGAAGTAAAATGGGTAACGGATTATTGCAGAGTATTGCGGACAATGTTGTGTTTGTGCTGGTATGTGTGGGGGTGGCAGCGGGATTGTTTGCCATCGCCTATGCGGCGGAGAAGTATGTGTACAAAAGAGACGGTATTACAGAGCGGATCTTAAGCACCAGGAAGATCACCATGATCGGCCTGTTTTCGGCACTGGCGATGATCTTACATATCTTTGATTTCCCGGTGCTTTTTCTGGCGCCCGGATTCTACAAGCTGGATTTCAGTGAGATTCCGGCATTGGTGGGAACCTTTGCTTTCGGGCCGGTGGCGGGGGTGATGATCGAATTCTGTAAGATCCTGCTGAAACTGGTGGTGAAGGGAACGAGCACGGCTTTCGTGGGTGATCTGGCTAATTTCGTGATCGGCTGCAGCCTTGTCCTGCCGGCTTCCATCATCTATATGTTTAAGAAGACCAGAAAGAATGCCATGCTCGCCTGCCTGGCGGGGTCTCTGGTGATGACGGTGTTTGGGACGGCCTTCAACGGCGTGTATCTGCTGCCGGCCTTTTCCAAACTGTTCGGTATGCCCCTTGAGGCTATCATTGCAGCCGGAGCAGAGATCAACGGCAATATCAACAATATCACCAGCTTCGTATGCTTTGCGGTGGCGCCGATCAACATCATCAAGAGTGTGGCGGCATCCGGAGTTACACTGGTCATTTATAAGCCTTTGAGCCCGATCTTGAAGCATGCCCATGTTCCGGCCGGGCAGAAGGTGACGGACAACGTGAAGAATGTTACGCAGTAGAAGGAAATTATTCCCCGATAAATGGAATCAGAGCAAATTGAGATCGACCTTTACAGGAAACAGGAAATAAGAAAATCTGCATCGTGGACAGAGCAAGTTCATGATGCGGATTTTTTGTGATCTTTTTTTATCGGCAGAAGTTATTTGTTAGAGAAAAGAAAAAGGTCGTGAATACAATTAAGATTAATTTAAGGTTTTGAGAGGTACGTTTTAAGAAATAAGTGCTATTTTATTGATGAAAGTTATTTTTGGACAAAGAATGCAATATATTTTGAAGAAAATGGAAGTTCGGATCCGTTACTGATAAGGGAGATCAGTACGGGCTGCCTGTACAAACCTGTAGATTGAGAAGGAGGCATGGTTAGTAAGATGGAAGCATTGGTGGAGATCAGGGATATCTGCAAGACGTATAATCCCGGTGAGAATGAGGTGAAGGCGCTGGACCACGTGAGCCTGACGATCTATGAGAAGGAATTTGTAGCGATCATCGGGCATTCCGGGTCCGGGAAGTCTACGCTGATGAATATGCTTGGATGTTTGGATGTGCCGACCAGCGGTGAATATTATCTGCATGGCCATGATGTGGCCAGTATGTCGGATGATGAGCTATCGGATATCAGGAATCAGGAGATCGGCTTTGTCTTTCAGGGATTTAATCTGATTCCCAGCCTGACGGCGCTGGAGAATGTGGAGCTGCCGTTGATCTACCGGGGTGTGGGTAAAAGAGAGCGGATGGAGCTTTCCGATAAGGCGCTGGAAAAGGTAGGGCTTGGTAACCGCAAAGAACACAAACCCTCGGAGATGTCCGGCGGGCAGCAGCAGAGGGTGGCGATCGCCAGAGCCATAGCGCAGGCGCCGCCGGTTATACTGGCCGATGAGCCTACCGGCAATCTGGATTCCAATTCTACCAGAGAGATTATGGATATTCTGAAAAGTTTACATGAAGAGGGACGAACCGTCATTTTGATCACCCATGACAATGATATTGCGGCACAGGCGAAGCGGGTGGTGAAGATCATGGACGGTAAGATCGTGGAAGATTTTTACCAGGAAATCTGATAATAGATGTTTCATAGAGGGAGGAAGCCGGAATGGAGGAAAAAATGAGCAGGGCGGAAAAGAAGATGGCACAAAACAGCATCACTACAAAAGATATGGAAGAGACAGGGATGACAGGCATGGATTCACAGGAAACAAAAACAGCGCCTGACGGTATGGCAGTCGGAGCGGAAAGCGGGACGGAGACCGGAAAAGGCAGGAAGAAAAAGCAGAAAGAACCTAAGATAAAGAAGCCTATGGAGAAGGCAAGAAAGAAAAAGATCATACGGCGCAGCATCCTTGGCGGTGTGGCGCTGGTGATCGTATTCTTTGTAGTGGCCAATTCGATGGCGGCACAGAATATGGGCCTGATGGTCAGTACGGTATCCGCCGCGGTGCAGGACGTGGAGCAGAATCTGAGTACCAGCGGCACGGTCAAAAGTGAAGAGACGAAGACGTATTTCGCACCGGTAGCAGTGGAAGTCGGCACGGTGGATGTGGCGGCCGGAGACAGTGTGAAAAAGGGACAGTCTCTGCTGCGGTTTGACGCGGATGCCCTTGCGGAGGCAAAACAGATGGCGCAGTTGAAGCTGCAGGCCAATGAAGGGGGCTACAACAGCTCGATCTATAAGAATAACAAGTACATAGCCGATCTGGGTGAGGCCAACGTGAATCTGGGCGTTCTGGAACAGCAGATCGCGGACAGTGAGAACTATGTGAAAGAACTGGAGCAGAAGATCAATGATAAGAAGGCGGCCATCGCCCATGAGGGAACGCTTTTGCAGATTTCGCTGCTGGACTGGTCGGATAAGCCTGATTCGGAGGAATATCTGAATCTGCAGAAGCTGATCCAGTACAACAGCTACGAGCAGCAGAACAACAAAGAAGTGGCGGCGTGGCAGAAGGAGATTGATACCTATCAGGAGATGATCGCGGCTTACAAAGAGTACCGCTCCGAGATGAAATCCCAGAAGAGCGCGTCCGAGGGCGGCTCCATGGACAGCGGCAGCAGAAGCCAGCTGGAGGCCAACACCGAGATGGAAAAAATGAATAACCAGGATACGCTCACGGCGATCGAGGAAGTGGAGAACGGTATACAGTCAGACTTTAACGGCGTTGTCACGGAGGTGGAGATCGTGGAAGGTTCCACGCCGCAGGAAGGGCAGAAGCTGCTGACTGTGGAGAGTACGGAGAAGGTTAAGGTGGAGATTACCGTTTCCAAGTATGATCTGGATAAGATTGCCGTAGGACAGGAAGCGGAGATCAACATTGCAGGAAAAGAGTATAAGGGTAAGGTGAGCAAGATCAACCGGATGGCAACCACCAACGCCAGCGGTGCGGCAGTGGTAGGAGCCGAGGTGGAGATTGAAAATCCGGATGAGTCCATTTTCCTGGGAGTGGAGGCTAAAGTGGAAGTCCATATGGCGACGGCAACAGATGTTGTGACCGTCCCGGTGGAGGTGGTCAATACGGACAGAGAAGGCGATTTTGTATTTGTGGCCGAGGAAGGCCTGGTGAAGAAGAAACGCGTTACCACCGGTATTTCTTCGGATACCGATATCGAGATACAGGAAGGACTGACAGCGGGCGAGGCGGTGATCATGACCACCGGACAGGAACTGGAAGAAGGAACGCCGGTGACGGTGCTACCTCAGAATCCGGGAATGGCGGAATAGGCTGAAAGGGAAACTGTAACAAGAAAGGTACAGGTTGTAGTAATGGCACAAATATGGGAATACATCAAGATTGCCCTGATGAATATCAAGAGCAACAAGGGCCGCTCCATTCTCACCATGCTGGGTATCATTATCGGTATCGCTTCCGTGATTCTGATCATCTCCATCGGTAACGGTATGCGCAGCGAGATCAATAACGAACTGGAAAGTATGGCGGGCGGACAGGTGGCGCTGTATACGAACGATTCCGTGGAAGGCAATGATGTGGTGTTCACGGACGAAGATTTTGAACTGGTTCAGGAAAAAGTGGAGCATGTGAAAGGCGTTACGCCCCAGTATAGTATGTGGGCGAATGCGGAAGGCAAAAAAGGCAATTTCGAGGCGATCGTGTATGCCGGTAACGAGGCGCTGGAATACTGTGCGGCTACGGAACCGCTGGCCAGAGGAAGATATTTTACCCAGAGCGATTATCTGTCGGCGCACAAGGTGTGTGTGATCAACGAGAGCAGCGCCAGAATGCTTTTCGGGACAACGGACGTGGTAGGCATGAGCTTTGATCTGACGATCTATAACGTGACCCAGGAGATAACCATCGTCGGCGTCAGGGAGGACAGTAAGGCTACGCTGATCTCTGCATTAAACGGCGGCGGGAATCTGCAGATCGAAATGCCGATTTCCACATTGGGAGCCGGGTACACATTCTGGGTGGAAGATTTCAGCCAGTTTTACATAGTGGCCGAGAAGGCGGAGTATTCGGCGCAGGTGGCGGCGGATGCCATCAGACTGATGGAGAGCAGACATAATGTGCGCGGCGAGAATAAGATCATGATGCAGAGCTTTGCCGATGTGCAGTCGCAGTTCGACAGCATTTTAGGCATTGTCACGGTATTTATCTCCTTCGTGGCGGCCATATCGCTGCTGGTGGGTGGTATCGGCGTTATGAATATCATGCTGGTGTCCGTGACGGAGCGTACCAGAGAGATCGGTATCCGCAAAGCGCTGGGGGCAAGAACCCACTCGATCCTGCTGCAGTTTCTGGCGGAGGCGGGTATCATTACGCTGATCGGCGGCCTGGTGGGGATCGCCATCGGATCGGCGGGCGCCGTGGGTATCTGCGGTATGCTGGGATTTCCGGCGGAAGTGAAGGCGACGACGGTACTGTTTGCGGCGGTGTTCTCCTCGGCGGTGGGTATTTTCTTCGGTATCTATCCGGCCAGAAAGGCAGCCAGGTTAAGTCCCATCGAAGCGCTGCGGCATGAATAGAAGAAGAGGATCAGACACTGACAGTTCCCCGGTTTATCCTGTATTTGTTATGGGATATGCCGGGGATTTATGCAAAACGGTGCTCTTTCATTGGCAGGCAAAATAGCCATGAGTTTTTCAGAGCTGCTAAATAGTCAGAATATTCAGAAAAAACTATACATAATAACTGAAAGAAATTGGTAAAAATAACGATATTAGAAAAATAATAAAAAATAGGTTGAAAAGCCTGAAAATATATGCTACTATATAACTACATCAAAGGAAAGCCAGAGGAAAAAGAAAAAGCTCAAGAGAAACGAATGGCAGGAGCTTGGAAGAGCATTTGGAAGCAAATGACACAGACTTTAGAAAACAGCAGACAATTCTGGTAGAGTGGATGCTTCGGAGAGGAGAGGATTCCATTGGCAAAGGTAATAACCTGACTACAATAAAGTAGATCACTTAACAAATAGATTGAGAAGAAGCTGAGAACAAAATTTTTGTACAGCAAATGTAAGGTTAAGGGACAGTATTTACAATATATGTGAGCAGGGAATCAAAACGGTAACCGGAAAATTTGATGTTTGGCATGAAAGGATGCCGGGAAAGAGGAAAAATTGAATATTGAAATAAGTTGAAGCGGTCGTTGTATCTTACCGGAGAAGGAGATATAACGGCCGCTTATACTATGCCTGGATGCATTTGCGGCAGGCTGCCCGTAGCAAAGCCGATTCCAATTATAACACTTTATCAAAGCACCACTGTAAAACAGCTTCCGCCGCCTTCTGCGTCCGTAACCTGAATGCTTCCGCCGTGGGCTTTTATGATCTCGTAGGCGATGGACAGCCCCAGGCCGAAGTGATCCTTCCGGCTGCGGGATTTTTCCACCCGGTAGAAACGATCGAAAATCCTTTTCTTGTCTGCGTCCGAGATGCCGATGCCGTTATCCTGTACGCTGACGGCGAAGCGCTCTTTATGCCGTGCGAGGGACAGTTCGATGCGGCCCTGATCCGGCGTATAGCTTATGGCATTGTGCAGGAGGATGGCGATCACCTGACTGATGCGCTCCGGATCCACATCGCACAGCGGCAGTGCACCGTCGGGCAGTGTTAACGACAGCTGAAGGGATTTTTCCCGGGCCAGCGGTTCAAAGGCTTCGTAAGAATTCATCAGTAACGTGTCCAACTCCGTGGGTTCTTTTCTGACAGGGAAGCGGTGGCTGTCCGACTGGGAGAGGGTAAGCATGTCTGTGACGAGAGAAGAGACGCGCAGCCCTTCCTGATAAATGGTCCTGATAAAACCCTCCTGCCGCTCCGGGGTCGCGTCACGGCAGCATTCCGCCGCCGACAGGATGACAGATAAGGGCGTGCGCAGCTCATGGGAAGCGGCGGCCACGAACATGGCCTGCTTCTGCTGGTTTTCCGCGATGGGTTTTAGCAGGATGCCGGTGAAGAACCAGGCAAAGACACCCAGCAGAATGGTAGCGGCAATGTCGATCAGCAGAAAGCGGACGCGCTGTTCCTGCATCTGCAGTTCCAGCCTCTGCAGAGAAGAAAGCACCACCACCTCCAGCACAGAACTGCCCGTACCGAGCTGGATCACACTGCAGAAATACCTTGTTTCCGTTGAGGGAGAGGAGAATTCATATTCGTAGTGGGTAAGGGTGCCGTTTATGCCGTCGCTCACCGTGACGGTGGCATTTTGTTCCGACAGTTTGTTCCGGCTGTCGCGGCTTTCCAGAAGGAGCCGGCTGCTGCCGCTGTCCGCCGGATCATTCAGTTGATTAAAGAGAAAAGGGACGCCGTTATCCAACACAAAGAAACGATAATTCCCCTGTGCTTCCATCTTGGAAAGCCACTCCATGGAAATGACATTCTGCTGTTCCAGATTGGTGGAGATGGTGTTGATATCGTTTTGAAAGGCCTGAAACTGATTGCGGTACAGGCCTTTTTCCGATACATAAAGATAGCAGAGGGACATAACGAGCATGATGACGGCGGTGATCCCTGCGCAGAGCAGCGTCAGCCGCAGATGTACTTTTTTAAACATGGTAAAATGAGTTCCTCTCTACATACTGTGATTCCATTTAGATAAACGCTCTGCTTTCTTCCGGCAGGCGGCGGATCAAAGAATGATTTACCTGTCGGGCGATAACTGCTATTGCAGCGTATAGCCGATTCCCCGCACGGTCTTGATCTGCAGGCTGCTTCCGGTATTTTGCAGGCGCCGGCGCAGGAAATGGATGTAGTTGTCGAGATTTCCTTCTTCCACGTTGCTGTCCGGGCCCCAGACTTTCATGAGGATCATGCTCCGGGGCAGGGTCTGGCCTTTGGAGTGGAGGAAAATTTCCAACAGGGCGGCTTCCTTCTTAGAGAGGGTACAGTGTCCGGCGGGACCGGTGAGAATGCTCTCGGCGGCCTGCCATGTAATGTCCCCCACCGTAAAGGAGTCATCCACCGCCAGTGCGTGGGGTCTTCTGGAAACGCAGCGGATCCGGGCCATCAGTTCCTCGAAGGCAAAAGGCTTCACCAGATAATCGTCTGCGCCCAGATCAAGGCCGGTCACCTTATCGGTGAGCGTGCCAAGCGCGGTGATCAGGATAACGGGGGTCTTGATGCCCTTATGGCGGAGGGCAGTCAGGATATCCGTGCCTTCCATGCCGGGCAGCATTCTGTCAAGCAGGATCACGTCGTAAATATTCTGCTCCCCAAGGTACAGCGCTTCTTCCCCGTCCAGACAGGAATCCACGGTGAAATGCTGCTGTTCCAACTGGTAAGTCAGTGTATCGTTCAAATGTCTGTCGTCTTCGGCGAGTAAAATTCTCATGCTTAAACTCCATTCCATAGATAAGTTTGTCTGGCAGCCTGTTGTGTTCTGTCTGCATCGAACAGCGGTCAGCTGCGTTCTGCTTCATATACCGGCCGGTTGTCTGCGGCAGGAAGAACAATGAACAGGAAAACGCTTCCTACACCCATGCCGCCAAGCAGAACCGCCACAGCGCGATAAGGGATGAACTGCCCAAGTGCGCCGGCCAGAAACTGGAAGGCCACCCTGCCCACGGCGAACAGTACATTGAAGAAGGCATTGACTCTGGCCCGCATCTGTTCCGGCAGATAGGACTGCACGGCGCTCTCCCGGATGGTAGCGCTGCAGATGCCCAGACTGCCGCAGTGTATAGGAAGAGGCGGCAGCTTTTCGAGTTTCTCGGTGGATCGCTTCATGATAAGCTGCATATCGCGCTGGGTACGATAGTAATCTTCCCGGGCTTCGCATTCCATACGGATCCGCTCTTCCTGTGTGAGCTTGTACACTGTTGACGCTGCTTCCCCGATGGTTTCATTATTCTGTGCAAGCATATGGAGTTCCTCCCATGTTGTGGCTTTGAAGAATCTGGCCCAACAGTCAAGCTGACATGACCGGTCTTCTTCGGTAGCGAGATCTATACGTGTTAAGTCTAGCACAGAAAGTCTCAGTTTGTCACTATATAAAGAATAATCTTTAACATTTAACAACTGATAAGTTGCATAGAATTCCGGATGCTCTGGAAAAAGTGTGAAATTTAAAAGGCCAATCTGTGTGACAGGCTTGACCTCCAGATAGGAGTCTCCGATCAGCAGGCTGTCAAAAGCCCGGCAGAGATAACTGAGGGAGCGCTCGACCCAGTTGTGTTGATTGATCACCTGGAGTTCCAAATTTATGACATCATTGTCATTCAGGCTGATCCGGATATCCAGAATAAAAGTTTTGTCGTTGATGGCAGTACCAAGCACAAAAAAGATAGTCGTTGGTCATGGGGATAATGAGGGGACCGGATGTTTTGATCTGTGTCATAGAAGTGTCCTTTCTTTTGTAAGAGATGTTCAGATGTGATAGAAAAGCAGATCTGAAATAAATGAAGTTGCAGGTAGAATTGATCAATTCCCTTAAAGTATAGTAAACGAAATTTCTAATATCGTTAACTATAGTTTATAGCATGGAAAAGGATAGAAAACAATAAAATATTTTGAAATCCGTGTAGAAAAAATCTGGCTGTATTAATGACAGATTAAATTATAAATACAATATATTGTAGAAATTGAATTTCAAAGTACAGTAATATACAAGATAATGTATTGTATAATTTTATAAATATAGTACAAACGACTTTCTTTAAATTTTTTTGATTTTTAGAGATTAAATAGAGAAAAGGCTGTTAGGATGAAATAGTGAAGAAGATGATCAAACCGTGCAGGGAGGTATATGGTTTCATGAGATGGAAGGGATATGAAAAGAAGAGACAAAAGAGCAGATGGCTGGCAGCGGGCCTGGCAGCGCTTATGACGATGGCAGCGGTATGCGGCTGCGGCAGTGGAGAAACCGGGAGGAGCAAAGGCGATAAAGCAGACGGATCGGAGGGCACCGTGACCGGCGAAAACGGCCAGTCGGCGAAGTATGGTGGAGACGGTGAGGCCATGGGCAGGTATCTGGAAGAGGAGAGTGACCTGTCGGAGTATCTTGAGGGGTATCGGAATCATCTTTTCAGGCTGCAGGACGGGAAGCTTGTCATTGCCGAGCCGATGCAGCAGCTTCTGGTGTCGGAAGATAACGGTGCAACCTGGACATGGGAAGAGAATGACTGGCTTTCACCCCTGATCGAGGAGGGCAATTATATCCAAAGCATTGCGATCGGGGCGGACGGAACGAAGGGTGTTGTCTATATGCTTATGGATACGGCCGGGGGTATGTCAGCTGACGGACAGGACGAGGATGAGCCGGAAAGCGGCGAAGAACAGGACGGGGATCAGCAGGAAAGTAACGGGAAACAGGAAGAGGATCAGCAGGAAGGCAGCGAAGACCAGAACGAAACAGACAACGGGCAGACATCACAGGATACCGATGCGGCAGACGGAGGAGCCGGTGCAGAAACGGCAGATGATGCAGCGGACCCGGATGCGTCAGGAGATGAGCCGGAAGACAGCTTCCAGGAATCAGCCGGCAACGAATGGTGGATTTCCCCGAAATCCTCGGTGCTCGTCGTGAAACCGGACGGCACGCAGCTTCCTGTGGAATTTCCGGCAGCGGAGGAGGAGTATCCGGTGCATATCTGGATCGCGGACAACGGACGCATCTTCCTTGGCACTTACGGCGATGTGCTCTATGAGGTGAAGGAGGATGGCAGCTGTGAGAGTTTCCTGACACTGGAAAACAGTCCGCAGATGATCGCTTTTCAGGGAAGCCGTATGATCATAGACGGTTACGAGTTTGAGGGTCTTTTGATCTATGACATGGAAGCGCAGGAATATATCAGCGATGAGGTGCTGGATACTTTTGTGAAAGAGAATTACGGGGACCGCACTTTTAACGGCGGCAGCTGGTACGATCTGTATTGTTTTCCGGGCGGGGAGGATGTGATCTATCTGGCCGGGAAAAAGGGAGTACACCGCCATGTGATCGGCGGCGGCGCCATGGAACAGATCATTGATGCCAGTCTTTCTTCCTTCGGCAATCCGGCCAGACATCTGCTGGGGATGGTGACGCTGGACAATAACGAGTTTATGACAGTTTTTACAGATGCGCGTCTGGTTCGTTACGTCTACGACACCACAGTGCCCACGGTACCGAATGAGACGGTGCGGGCATACAGCCTGACGGATAATGCTTCGCTGCGGCAGGCAATCTCTCTGTATCAGGCGCAGAATCCGGAGGTGTACGTGGAATATGAGATCGGTATGGAGGAAGGAAGCGCCGTCACGAGGGAGGATGCGTTGAAGAAGCTGAATACCCGGATCATGGCGGGACAGGGACCGGACTTTCTGATCCTCAGTGATCTGCCGGCAGACTCTTATATAGAAAAAGGGCTTCTCGCAGATCTTGGCCCTTTGATCGACAGTCTGGAAGGGGAGGAAAAGCTGTTTGACAACGTTGTAGATGCATTCAGGAAAGACGGCAGTCTCTATACCGTCCCCTGTGATGTGAACCTGCCGACGATCCTGTGCCGGGAGAAGTATATAGCGGACGTTCAGGATCTGGAAGATATCGCGGATGCGATGGAAAAGCTGCGGGCCGACAATCCGGGGAAAGATCTGCTGCGGGTCTGCTCGGAAGAGGGCGTGATGAAGACTTTCAGAGTAGGCTATGCCCCTTTCTGGAAGACGGAAGCGGGAGAGATCGATCCACAGGCGGTGGAGGAGTTTCTGACACAGACGAAGCGGATCTATGATGCGCAGATGGACGGCCTGCCGCAGGAGATCGTGGAGGACTATGAGAGACGGAATGAGGAGTATATAGAATATACCGGAACGCGCTATGAGGATGATACGTATTTTGCCTACGGCATGGACGATATGAACTATACGATGGGATACCGGCAGTTTTTGGCCGGAACACTGGGCGGCCCTTACGGCTATGCGGAGCTGACAAGCGTACCGCGGACGAAGCAGTTTGCGGACTGCATAAACGTTCCCATGGACGGAAAAGAAGGCAGCGTGTTCTGTGTACATACGCTGGCAGGGATCAGCGCGGTATCGGAGCATCAGGAACATGCGGAAGGCCTGCTTAAGGTGCTGCTGGGTTCGGAAAGTCCGGCGGACGGTTTTCCGGTAAATCAGGCGGCTTTTGAGAAGGAGCTCTATCCGGATGACTATGAATCGCCGGATGTGCCTTATTCGGATATGGCTTATGTGGAGGAAGACGGAAAGGCATACACATGGACAATCTACTGGTTTGACGAGGCGGCGGCGGATGCGCTCCGCAGTCGGATCAGATCGGTGAACAGGGCTTATGTGGAGGACCGGGAGCTGGAAGAGGCAGTCTATCAGGCCGGGACCGCCTACATGCGCGGCGAGATGAGCGTGGAAGAAGCGGTTGCGGATGTGGAGAAGAGCATGTCAATCTATATGGCGGAATAGAGCAGGCAGAGGGCCGGAAGAAGGAAACGGCCGGAAAGAAATGCGGTGCAGATGACAGCGCAGGATGGAGGAGATGTTTGATCAATGAGTGTGACAAAGCGTAGGAAAAGGCGAAAGGGCGGCTTGCGGGCACATAAGGATATGCGGGCGTTTCTGGTGTTTTTGGCGCCGAGTCTTACGGGGGTGGCGGTGTTTGTGCTGATGCCGTTTCTGGATGTGTTCGGCCGGTCTTTCAAGACGGTGGTGACGGGGCAGTTTGTCTGGTTCGAGAATTATAAGACCATCTTTGCGAACCAGGCATTCCAGCTGGCGGTGAAAAATACATTCCGGTTTACACTGGTCTGTATTCCGCTGCTGGTAGTGATCGGGCTGATGATCGCCATGCCCGTCAGTAAGCTAAAGAGTATGGGGACGATCAAATCGCTGTATCTGTTCCCGCTGGCAATGCCTACGGCCACCATTGTGATCGTGTGGAAAATGGTTTTCTATAAACAGGGATTCTTAAACCTGTTTTTGACGAAGCTGGGAGCGTGGACAGGGCTGTGGGGTGAGTTTCATACGGATTACCTGGGGACGGGGGCGGCCTTCTGGGTGCTGGTGTTCAGTTATATCTGGAAAAATACAGGCTACACGGTAGTGCTCTGGCTGGCAGGGATTCTGGGGATTCCCAATGAATATCTGGAGGCCGCCAGAGTGGACGGGGCCACGGAGCGGCAGTGCTTCTATCGGATCATTCTGCCGAATCTGAAAGGGAGTCTCTACACCATCGTGATCCTCTCCTTCCTGAATTCTTTTAAGATCTACCGGGAGGCTTATCTGGTGGCGGGCGCTTACCCACAGCAGGATATGTATCTGCTGCAGCATCTTTTTAACAACTGGTTCGTCAATCTGGATTTCGATAAGATGGCGGCGGCAGCGGTCTGTGTGGGCGGATTTTTGTTTGTGGTGATCATGCTGCTGCAGAGAATGTGGGACAGCAGGACATAAGGCTGATAACTTTACGGTTTGCGGCCGGTTGACCGTGAACCGTAACACCATAGTGGATATAAGAATCAGGAAACAGATCAGGTTGAAAAAGAAAAGGATGTGACAAAGAGATATGGATTTTAGGAAATTGGGAGCAGGGTGGAAAGAGCTCAGGCGGGGGATTACGATCTGTCTGCTGTTTGTGCCGACGCTGCTTGTCTGTCTGCCGATCGTACTGCTGGTGACGGGATCGGTGATGGGGAACGGAGAGCTGCGGCAGTATCTGGCGCCGGTGTTTTCGGATGCGCTTACCTATATCAGCTGGAAGCTGGTGCCGGATTATCCTACCTTTGAAAGCTACGGGAAACTGCTTTTTATGACGCCGCAGTTTTTTGTGCTGTTCTGGAATTCGATGAAAATGGTGGGCTGTATCCTGCTGGGGCAGCTGGTGATCGGGGTGCCGGCGGCGTGGGCCTTTGCGGTCTATGAAGTGCGGGGGAGCAGGGCGTTGTTTGTCCTTTATGTGGTGTTGATGCTTCTGCCCTTTCAGGTGACCATGCTGTCCAGTTATCTGGTTTTAAACCGGCTGGGAATGCTGGACACGCCGGCAGCGGTGATTTTGCCGGCGGTGTTTTCCACGTTTCCGGTATTTCTGACGTATGGCGGATTTCGTTGTATTCCCGTGCAGCTTTTTGAGGCGGCGCGGATCGACGGTGCGGGCGAGTGGCGTATCTTCTGGAAGCTGGGGCTGCCGCTTGGCAAAAGCGGCCTGCTGTCGGCGATGGTGCTGGGCTTTCTGGAGTACTGGAACATGATGGAACAGCCGATGGCATTTCTGGAAAACAAGGCGTTGTGGCCGTTGTCCCTGTACCTGCCGGAAATTACCTGGGCGCAGGCGGGATATGCCTTTACGGCATCCATCATTACGCTGATCCCGGCGGTTTTCGTGTTTGTCTGGGGACAGGATTATCTGGAGCAGGGCATTATTTTTTCCGGTTTGAAAGAGTAATGTAAAGCGGCAGACCGCAGCCGGTAAGAAATATGGCGGTCGATAAGAAATGAAAAATAAGTGCAGCAGGAGGAGATAACGTTGGAGGATAAGAGGAAGAAAAAAATCGTGACGGGATTCCTGGTATTTCTGGCGGCCATGTGGCTGTGTACCGTGATCTCGAAAAGCATCTATGCATCCAGGCTTCCGATTGTTTCGACGGAATCCATTGAGAGTAAATATGTGGAGCATGTGGTGAAGGTAGACGGTATCGTGGTGGCCGGGGAGAAGAATCCGGTCACGGCGCTTGGCGGTCTGCGGGTGGAGCGCCTTGCGGTGCAGGTAGGCGACCAGGTGGAAGAGGGGGATGTGCTTTTCGCCATTGATCTGGAGGATCTGGCGTCTATCATGGAAGAAAAGCAGAATGCCATCGCCAGGATTCAGACACAGGTAGATACGATCCTGGCCAATGAAGAGCTGGCAAGGCAGCGAAAGGCGCTGGAAGAACAGCGGGCCAGAGAGGATTACGATGAGCTGGCAAGGCACGAGGACACGCTGGTGGGCCGGGCGGCGGAGGCTTACAGTCAGATCAAGGACGAGATAGGGGAGCAGCGGGAGGGCTCTTTTACGGAAGACGGCGAATATATCAGCGGTGCAGCCGATGAGGAACTGGAGGATGCGCTGCAGCAGGCGGCCTATGCGGAAGCGGATGCCAAATGGCAGAGGGATTCGGCGATGAAGGATGCCGGTCGAAAGGTGGAAGATATTCTGGCGCCGGAGAATGAGGACGCCACGCTGGAGGTGAGCCGGCTGGAGCTTGCCGATCTGCGGGCGGATCTGGAGCTCTATCAGGAAGTAAAGAATGCAAACGGGGAGATCAGGGCGGAACATGGCGGCATGGTCACGGATATTTTCATCACGACGGGCGGCAGAACATCGGACTCGGCGGTGATGCTGCTGGCCGATGATTCCGTGCCCTGCCAGTTCAAGACTACGCTGACGCAGGAACAGAAAAAGTACGTGGGGTTAAGCGATACGGTGTCCTTAAAGCTGGACGGCAGCAGTAAGGAAAAGGAAGCGGTCATCGACTATCTGGCGGAGAGCAGTTCTGCTCCCGGCAGCTATGAGGTATACATCAATCTGCCGGAAGGAACGGGGGTGCCGGGGATGTCGGGCACGATGAGCCATGTAGAGTCTGGAGAGAAGCGTCCCTGCTGTGTGACGCCCGCCGCGGTGACGACGGTGGAAGGGCGCAGTCATGTTTATGTGGTCAGAGAGCGGGAGGGCATTCTGGGTATGGAATACTACGCGGAGCAGGTCAGCGTACGGATCGCGGATCAGAACGACTACTTTGTGGCGCTGGAGAATGCGCCGCTGGATCAGGAGGACAGGATCATTATATCTTCTACCAAGGCGCTTGAAAATGGGGAGATCGTCAGGCTGTCGGAGTAGGATAAGATAAGTCATTGAGTATGGTATTGGCAGTTCGGGGAGGCCTGCGCAGCAGCTGTGCAGGCCTCCCCGAAGATTACAGCTTCCCGCACAGATACGCGTAGGCGTTCAGGATCGTAGCGGGGCGTTTTCCGGCGATGAAATAGTAATCCATCTGTACTTCCTGTTCTGCACAGAGGTAGGTGCCGTAGGTTGGCAGGTCGCAGCAGATCACCGGGCTGTCGGCGGCCAGAACGATGCCGTATCCCTTCTCGGAAAGCAGGAAGGGCAGCGTGCCGGGAGCGGTCACAGCCTGTGGTTTTTGGCCTGGCGCCATGCTGTTATGTGCGTTGAAGACAGGCTGGTCTTTGTGAGAGATATATCTGGCGGTCTTACGGATATTCATGCCTTTGGTCTCTCCGGCTCCCATAGCGTAGACGGTCTCGTTTTTGGGCCAGTCGGGGTAGAGCCAGATTTTCATCCGGCCGCCGGCAGCCCCTTCCAGCTGCCGGCACTCTTTGTTCCGCTCCGCAAACAGCAGTTTCTTATCCCGCGTCATAAAGCGGATGGCGCCGCTTGTCTTATCTGTCTGCACAAGCAGCTCGTCGGTCATCAGGTCTATGGTGGTGGCAGATTCTTTGTACATCCAGGTGCGCTCTGTCCTGCGGACGGCGATGGCGGGATGGAAGCGGTCTTCAATCTGTCCGCTCTTTGCAAAAGTGACCCGCACGATGGCGCTGCCCACGGGACTTAGGCGCAGTACACCGTAACGGCTGTGAAGATAGAGGCCGTCCGGCTGCTTTGCGCTCCAGCGCACGGCCAGATCGATCTTGCCGTGGCCCGCCGGACGCAGAATCTCGGTGGCAGGCATATCGCCGAATTCCGGGAAGGTGTCCTGCATCACAGGGGCGTTGTTCTCCGGTTTTGGCAGGGCAGGGTTCTGTTTGGCCGGGGTGTGCGCAGCACGGCGCTGTAGTGACCTGCCGGATTTTCTCTGTTCGGCGGACAGGGCATGAGGAGCGCGGGTGGTGTCTGCGGTCTCGGTTCTTGTCCCGGCGCTTTTCCGGGGATTGGTATGAGCTGTTCTGACAGGTGCGGCGGAAGAAAGCGGGCTGTTTGCAGTGGGAGCCTTGTCTGCTGGAAGTGGATGTTCCGGCACGGGATCCGCGATCAGACCGGTCAGATTTCCGGTGTGCAGGATGCAGAGCTCATGCAGGGCGCGGGTTGCGGCTACGTAGAGCAGCTTTGCATGGCCGTCCTCCACGGGATAGTCTTCCCGCGTGGGATTTAAGAGCAGTACGGCGTCAAATTCCAGTCCCTTGGTATAGTCCACCGGCAGAACCATAATGCCGTTGCCGAAGACTGCCTTCTCCGGATCGCTCTCGATGCCTTCCAGCCAGGCGGACAGCTCACCGGCGGTCTTTGCGGCATCGCTTAAGCTGCGGCAGATCACGGCGATGGTATCCCAGCCCTTTTCCCGCCAGCCGCGGCAGGTGTCGGCCACGGATCTGATGAGGGCAGGCCTGTCCGGCAGCTGTCTTGTCTGAACCGGACTGCCATGACGCAGGACGGGTTCTACCGGATAGACGAAGAAACGGCCGTGGCGCAGGATGCGGGTGGCAAAGTCGGAGATTTCCACCGTGTTGCGGTAGCTCTTTTTCAGAAGGCCGAAGGTATCGGCGGGGGCGGGCAAAAGCAGTTCGCGCAGCGCTTCCCAGTCGTTTAAGCCGTAGCCGAAATGGATGTTCTGGGAGACGTCGCCCATCACTGTATAGGTACAGCCGCGGATGCAGGCGTGCAGGACGTGGTAGGCCATCATGCCGAAATCCTGTGCTTCGTCGATGACGATATGGTGCGCCTCGCTGATGACTTCCGTCTCCTTGACCCGTTTGTAGAGGTAGGCCAGTGCGGCCAGGTCGTAGACGTCGAAGGCGGTGTCCGGGATGGCGATCGTTGCGCCGTCTGCATTCTGTTTTACCAGAAAGTCATGATAAAGTTCATAGATTGACTTTTTCCAGACATTGGCGCCGTAATGCCGGCGGTAGGCTTTGAGGATGGCTTTCTTCTCCGGGTCCGTGTATTTGATGCCTTTGCCCAGAAATTCTTCTTTGATCTTATTGCGCAGGCGGTCGTTCAGCATGTTGATCTTGCTCTGGATGGAGACGGTGGGATTCTGCCGCAGGTAGCGTTCCACGGCTTCGCCTTCCAGCAGGCAGACAAGGTCGCAGGGGTTGGTTTGGCCTCCGGTGGTGTCGAATACGCCGAACTTACCGTCCAGCAGGCCTTCTACGAACTGTTTCGGGTTCAGGTAGACGGATTTACAGGAGATGGTGCGCTCTTCCAGCCGGCGGCAGTAGTCTTCCAGTGCCTGGAACCAGACGGCGCTGCCCTTGATGCTTTCGTCAGCGCCCGAATTTGCCGATCCGGAAGAAGAGGCGGCGGAGGGCACGGTCCGGTTCACACTTCTGATGGTATATTTCTCTTTATCCCAGTCTTCATACAGAAGCCTTACGAAAAGCTCTTCCATGGTCATCTGGCGCACGCCGTAGACGTCCAGATCCGGCAGGACGCCCGTGATATAATCCAACAGGATGCGGTTGCTGCCCACGATATAGAAATCATCGGGGCGGAAACGGTCCTCGTAATTGTAGAGGATATATGAGATCCGATGCATGGCTACGGTGGTCTTGCCGGAGCCTGCCACGCCCTGCACGATGATATTGTGGTAGGGTGATTTACGGATGATCTCATTCTGTTCTTTCTGGATCGTGGCAACGATCTCACTTAACACGGCCTGCTTGTTTTTGGCCAGATATTTGGTGAGCAGGTCGTCGTTGGCGATCACTTCGCTGTCGAAATAGTCGAGCAGCTTACCCGATTCGATCTCGTAGGTACGTTTCAGCTGCAGGTCGATGGCGATTTTGGCCTCACCCGGTGCCTGGTAGCTGCATTTTCCAAGGCCGTTTTCGTAGTAGACGCCTGCCACGGGAGCGCGCCAGTCAATGACGATCTGGTGAGTGGAGTCTTTGGCGATGCCGCCCTTGCCGATGTAGAGAGATTCCGTCTTGTCAAGGGATTCGTCATGAAAAATGATCCTGCCGAAGTAGGGCTTGTTCTGCGCCTTTTCATTTCGCTGCAGGGCGCGCTTCATATGGTCGTGCAGGGTGACGGTATTGTTGAGGATGGTGAGGACTTCTGCGTCATTGTCATGATAATGGGCAAGCATTTCGTCGATATCTTCCTGCATCCTTGCAACTTCTCTCCCATAATGGGAGAGATTGTCCTCCACGACGGCAAGCGTCTGTTGCAGGTAGGCTTCTTCGGCCTTCCGAGAAGTGGCTGCGTTCGTCTGGGTTGGTTTTGTGCTCATGTGTGACCTCCTGTGTTCCGATGCCGGACAAATGATAGTAACAGTTCAGCCCAGCACTTTGCATTTACTGCAATTGCACTTTGCTTTGGCAAAGTGCGTGAGAATGCGTAAATTTTGCCAAAGGAATCTGCCCCTCGCCACAGGCGACTTGGAATGGGCAGATTCCGTAACAGAGAAGCCGAAGGCTGAACTGTTACCTATTGTAAGGAAAAAGAGAAAATATTACTAGACTTTTATTTTCCGATGTGATAAAGTGGATATTAGAGTTGTGCCTGAAATAAATGTTCTTAATATAGTCAACAGAAGTTCACTTTTTGGGAAAACAGTGCGGAATAAGTGCACCTGCAGATTCGGATCAAAAGGCGGGATCTGTCATCTGTTTTTCTAAGTATCTGCGAAGATCGTTCATGATGTTTGTCTCCTTTCCCGGGTTCTGTGCTCATAATCGGCTTTGTATTGTCTGGGCCGGTTTTCGTTGAGCGCGTGGTAGTCAAACACAGTTCCCTTTCTTATAAGACATTCCTTTTTTGATAGAATATCAATAGTTTTTCATTTTTTTGTTGCAGATGTTACTTTATTGCTTTTCGGGAGAATGAAATCTCCGTCTGGGTGATTGGAAGCGGGAAGCGTTCCGGTTACAATAGACTCATAAGATACGGAAAGAAAAGGGGGATGCGTAAATGGCGGCGATCAGGCTTAGGATTTACGATCTGAGAAAAGCAGGGCAGATGAGTCAGAAGGAGCTGGCGGACGGGGTCGGCGTTTCCGTGCAGACGGTGAGCAAGTGGGAGAACAATGTCTGTATGCCGGATATTGCACTGCTGCCGGATATCGCGAAATTTTTCCGGGTGACGGTGGATGCGCTTCTGGGGCTTGTGCCGCTGGCCGGAGAAGAGTATATACCGGTTCGGAGCGGAGAGAAGGATTACTGGGAGGACAGGCTGGCCTATCTGAAAGCCAGCAGGCGGGCGATGTGGAACGAGGATTATCTGCGCTTTCTGGTGGAGCAGGTGTGGGAGATCGACAGGCCGGTGGACGTGCTGGACTGCGGCTGCGGCTTCGGATATATGGGCCGGATGATGCTGCCGCTTCTGCCGGAGGGCAGTACTTACACGGGGATTGATTTCAGCGCCGGCCTGCTGCAGGAGGCAAAACGGCTTCTGGGACAGGAGAGCTGGCAGAGCAGGTTTATCTGTGATGATTTTATTTCGCATGAATTTCACAGGCATTATGACGTGACGATCAGCCAGTGCGCCATGCGCCATGTGAACGATCCCCGGGCGTTCCTGCGTAAGATGATCGCGCAGACGAAGCCGGGCGGTCTGGTGATCGCCATTGATGTGAACCGGGAGCTGGAGAGCGACGGGCTGTATATAGAAGGCCTGGAATACGCCGGACTATGCGACCGCATGGGATTTCGTAAGATGTGGGAGAAGGAGCGGCAGTGCCAGGGACGGGACTACGCCATCGGTATGCGGCTGCCGATGATGATGTGGGAAGAAGGGCTTGCGGATGTGGATGTGCGGATGAATGACCGCGTGTCGCTGATCTGTCCGGAGCGGGAGGATCATGAGGAGATGCTGGCCTGTTTGCTGGAGGAAAAAGGCTGGACGGAGCGTATCAGCGCCGAGGCGGAGGAAGAGACCGTGCGCGGGTTTATGAATCACGGTATGGACCGGAAAGAGGCGGAGAGTCATTGCCGCAGGCAGCGGAAGATCCAGCGGTATGCGGCGGATAACAGAGCGGCGCTTAGATGTTTGCATTATCGGGGGCTGCTGGTGAGTTATGGGTGGAAGAGAAAGCCCGGTGCAGCTGCGATATAGGCAGCATAAAGGAAAGAAAAACAAAGCAGGAGGAAAAAGAAAATGGGAATTGTGATCAAAAATGCGTTGGCGGTTCTGCCGGAAGGGGCAGAGGATGTGGTACGGGAGACGGGTATCTACGTGGAGAAGGACAGGATCGTGGGGATCGGACAGGCACCGGCGGGATTTCAGGAGGAAAAGGTGATCGACGGGACGGATAAGCTGGTGATTCCCGGTCTGGTCAACTGCCATACCCATTCTTACATGTCGTTTATGCGGAATGTGGCGGATGATCTGTCCTTCATGGACTGGCTGTTCGGCACCATTGATCCGATCGAGCAGCAGATGACGGATGAGGATACGTACTGGGGTGCGAATCTGGCCATCATCGAGATGATGAAGAGCGGGACGACCTGCTTTAACGATATGCAGATGAACATCCATCAGACGACCCGGGCGGTCAGGGAATCCGGGATGCGGGCGGTGATCAGCCGTGGGCTGGTGGGCAGCGGCAATGACGAGGGCGGACAGATGCGGCTGCGGCAGGCTTACGAGGAGCGGGACGCGGCGAAGGACTGTGACCGGTTGTCCTTTGTGCTGGGGCCCCATGCCCCATACACCTGTGATGAGGCATATCTGAAAATTGTTGCCGAAGAGGCGAAGAAGAACGGTATGGGCATCCATATCCATCTGTCGGAGAGTGAGAGTGAGATCGGACAGATCAGAGAGAAATATGGCTGCAGTCCGATCGCGCTGGCAGACAGATGCGGCCTGTTCGATGTGCCGGCCGTTGCGGCCCACTGTGTGCAGATTGACGAGGCGGACATGGATATTCTGAAAGCAAAAAATGTCAGCGTAGTGACCAATCCGGCCAGCAATATGAAGCTGGGCAACGGTTTTGCGCCGGTGGCCGGTATGCTGGCAAAGGGGATTAACGTCTGTCTCGGCACGGACGGCGCCGCCAGCAACAACTGTCTGAATATGTTCCATGAACTGAGCCTGCTTACGCTGATCCATAAAGGCACGGGCAGAACACCGCAGTGCGTCAGCGCCAGGGAGGGCTTTCGCATCGCGACGATGAACGGTGCCCGGGCGCTTGGCATGGAGAAGGAGATTGGCAGCATTGAAGTCGGGAAAAAGGCGGATCTGGCGATCCTTGATCTGAATACGCCTTCGCTGACACCGAGAAATAACCTGATCGCAGGCCTGTCTTATTCGGCGAACGGGTCGGAGGTAGAGACCGTGCTCATCGACGGTAAGATCACCATGGAGAACAGGAAACTCCTGACCGTCGATGAACAGCTTGTGTACCGGAAGATTCAGGAGATCATCGAGAGGATGGGGCTGGATAAGAAAGTATATTAAACAGTCGGTGACCGGTATCATCCCGGCAGCCGCACGACGAACACACTCCCGCAGGGAAGATTGTCCTGCACGGATATTCTGCCGTGGTGGGCGGAAATGATCTCATAGGCGATGCTTAAGCCAAGCCCGAAGTGCCCTTTGGTGCTTCGGGCTTTTTCTGCCCGGTAGAAGCGGGAGAAGATGCGCTTCTTATCGCTGTCGGGTATGCCGACGCCGGTGTCGCTGACGGTGATCTCGAAGAGATTTTTTCTGTCCTGACGGCAGGTGAGCGACAGTGTTACAAGGCCGTTTTCCGGTGTATAGCTGACGGCATTGTGCAGCAGGATGGAGAGCACCTGTGCGATGCGGTCGGGATCGCAGGATAAGCGCGGCAGCGGCACATCCGGCAGCGTCAGGGAGAGGGTCAGTTTCTTTTGCCTGCACAGCGGTTCAAAGGCTTCGTAGGCATTGGTACACAGGGTATCCAGCTCGACTTCCTTCTTTTCGATGAGGAAACGGCCTGAGTCGGAGTGGGCCAGAGTCAGCAGATCGTCGATCAGCGTGTTCATGCGCCGGCCTTCTTTGCGGATGGTTTGGAAGAAACCGGCCTGCTCCTGCGGGGTGGCGGTGATACAGCATTCATTGGTGGCCAGGATGGCGGACAGGGGCGTGCGCAGCTCGTGGGAAGCGGAGGCGATAAACTGCATCTGGTTCTCGTGGTTCTGCTGCAGCGGTTTTAGCAGTCTGCCGGTAAAGAACCAGGAGAAGACGGAGAAGGCCAGAGCCGCCAGCAGGTCAAGCAGCAGGAAAAGCAGCCGTTGATGGGTGATCTGTGCCTGCAGTCCGGCCAGCGGATTTAAGATCAGGATGCGGGAGTGGGTCTGACCGCGTTCAATGTCGATGAGGCTGCTGTAATAGTGCTCCCCTGTGGAAGGCGAAGTGAACTCATATTCGTCATGATGAATGCCGAAATAGTTGCTGCTATAGGAGATGACCGTTTCGGATTCAAACATCATGTCGTATGCCTGCAGACTTTCTGACAACAGATATTGACCGGACAAGTCATTTGAAGAGCCGGTATCGTTGCTCCCTTTTGTACCAGATGCACCGGTTTTTAGGGTATTGTAGAGAAAAGGTTTATCGTTGTCAATGACGAAGATCAGATAGGCATTTCTGGCTTCCAGTCCGGCCAGCCACTGCATGGAAATATAGGTGGACTGTTCCAGGCTGGAAGCGATCGTGCTGATGTCGTTGCGAAAAGAAGCGAAATGGTTTTTGTAAAGGCTGTTTTCGGATACCTGCAGGTAGAGCAGGGACATGAAGATCATGATCGCGGTAGTCGTACCGGCACATAATAAGGTAAAAAGAAAATGAGCTTTACGGAACATGCGGGAATCCTTTCTGAGCGCACTTTTTGTATGGGCATTGCCCTTTTAACTGATGAACAGGCCATACCCCACGCCGCGCACGGTCTTGATCTGCAGCGTGCTTTCCACGGATTTCAGGCGGCGGCGCAGGAAATGGATGTAGTTGTCCAGATTGCCGGTCTCCACATCGCTGTCCGGGCCCCAGACTTTCAGGAGCAGGGTATCACGGGCCAGTGTCTGCCCCGGGGTGTGCAGGAAGGCTTCCAGCAGGTCGCCCTCGTGTTTGGAGAGCGTGCAGGTGCCGGAAGGGCCGGACAGGCACATGTCACGGACGGCCCATGAGATATCGTGGTAAGTGAGCCTGCCGTCTGCCTGCCCGCTCAACATCAGAGAACGCCTGGTAACGCAGCGGATTCTGGCCAGCAGTTCTTCAAATTCAAAAGGTTTCACGAGATAATCATCGGCGCCCAGATCCAGCCCCAGAATCTTATCTTTCAACGCTCCCAGCGCCGTGATCAGGATCACGGGAGCAGTGACGCCGTGCCTGCGCAGGGAGGAGAGCACTTCGGTTCCTTCCTGAAAGGGCAGCATACGATCCAACAGGATCACGTCGTAGATATTCTGTTTTCCATAATAAAGAGCATCTTCTCCGTCGTAGCAGCTGTCTACATTATATCCCTGTCCGGTGAGCTGCCAGGTCAGGGCCTTATTCAGATCCCGGTCGTCTTCCGCCAGTAAAATACGCATGTGAAATTCTCCCTTCAAATTTTCTTTTTTTATGATACCACAGGATTCTTTAAATAATCTCTAAGAATTTCTTAATATGTTTAGAGATTTCTTAGAGATTATTCTGATAAGATGCAGTAAAAGAGAGCAGGCTGAGAGAGGGAGGAAGGTTTTGGGCATGAAGAAGATGTGTTTGCGAAAGACAGTGAGTTTCCTGCTGGTTCTTAGTATGATCGCAGCGTTTACAGGCTGCGGCGGAGATCCGACATCTTCCGGCAGTGGGACGGATGCCGATAGCGGTATGGATGGCGTCAACATGGATTCGGTATCCGGAGACGTAGACGCCGTGGAGGCGGATGGCGCAATAGCCATGGGACGCTACGTGGAGACGGAGCTTGACCTGACGGAATTTTTGGCAAACAGCGACGGCAACAGAGGACTCCGCAGGCGCTTAGACGGCAGTCTGGTGATCTTAAGCACGATAAGCGGCCTTGTGGTATCCAGGGATGAAGGCGCTACCTGGCAGGTGGAAGCACCGGACTGGTTTCGGGCCATGAAGCAGGAAGAGAAATATATCATCGATATGGATATGGCTGCGGACGGCACCATGGCTGTCCTGTATAACAGCGGCTGGGCGGAGGAATATGACCCTACGCTGATGCTGGTGCTGCCGGACGGTACGCAGGTGCCTGTGGAAGCGGAACTGACGGAGGAGGAGAGCAGTTTCAGCACGCTGGCCGTTTCCGGGGAAGGCAGGATCATAGTCGGTACGGCGTCGGAGACTCTGTATGAGATCCATACGGACGGCAGCGCAGAGAAGTACCTGACGGTGGAAGAGCGGCCGCAGTGGATGAAAATACAGGACGGTCTGCTCTTTATGGACAGCGAAGTCGGCGATATGCCGGTAATCTATGATATGGAAGCGGAAGCCTGGGTGGAAGATGATGTGCTGCAGGAGTTTGCGGCGGCCAATTATGGCGACCGTTATTATAACGGCTACACCTTCCAGAACATGTACCTCCTGCCGGGTGAGGAGCAGACGGTCTACACCATCGGCGGCAAAGGGATCCACCGTCATGTGATCGGCGGCAATATGATGGAACAGATCGTGGACGGGAATCTGTCCATGCTGAGCGATCCAAACCATACCATCAATTCGGCCATCCGGTTGGAGGGGGATGAGTTTCTGGTACTTTTTGCCAACTGTAAGCTGATGCGCTTTACCTACGACCCGGATGCCCCGGCGGTGCCGGAAAATATGCTCAAGGTCTACAGCTTGAGGGAAAGCGATGACATGCGGATGGCCATCGCCGGCTTCCAGTCTCAGAATCCCGATAGTTTCATCTCCTATGAGGTAGGGATGCCGGAGGGGGCGGCGGTAACGAGGGAAGATGCGTTGAAGAAGCTGAATACCCAGATCATGGCCGGTACGGGGCCGGATCTTTTGATCATGGATGATCTGCCGATCCGCTCTTATGTGGAAAAGGGGCTTCTGGCCGATCTGACGGAGTATCTTGCACAGTACAGTGTGGAGAATGCGCTTTACGATACGATCATCAATACGATGAAAATAGACGGTAAGGCCTATATGGCGCCGGCCACGGTCAGTCTGCCCATGATGGTAGGGGAAGAACAGTATGTGTCGAATGTGACGAGCCTGTCAGATCTGGCGGACCGGATTGAGGCGAGACGAAAAGCGGATCCCGGACAGGATATCATCGGGATGATCAGTGAGCGGGGCGTCCTGAAACGCTTCGCTCCGGTGAGTGCGCCGACCTGGATCGACGGGGACGGCCGGATCGACAGGCAGGCGCTGGGGGAGTTCCTGGAGCAGTGCAAGCGGATCCACGGGGTACAGATGGAAGGCCTTGCGGCGGATGCGATCGCCAAATACGGGGAGAGGGACGCCAATCTGCTGGAATATTACGGGATGGACGCGGATCTTCTGGAATGGCGGGTGACACACGACTTTTTCGAGGTGCTGACAGGGGAGATGGCTATGGCCTCCGGCTGGGTGGAATCTGCCGCCGACTGGCGGGAGGTGGTCTCCATCAACAGGGCGGACGGTTTTCAGCAGTATGCGGCCGCAGAGATGAAAGGGCAGTGCAGCGGTGTATTCAGGCCGAACACATTGCTGGCGGTCAGCGCGGCTTCCGGGAAAAAAGATGCTGCAATGCGGTTTTTTGATTATTTCCTCTCGGCGCAGGCGCAGAGCAGTTATGACGGACTGCCGGTGAACCAGGAAGCCTTTGACATGCAGTTTACGCCGGTTGAGGAGTATCTGGCAGAGGATGGAGGATACAGCTATCTCTCCGTGAGCAGTAAGGACGGCACGAGACTGGAGTATGTGGTGTACTGGCCCGATGATGAGCAGATCCTGGCCCTGAAAGAACAACTGGGCCATTTACAGACAGCCTATCTGCCGGACAGCGTGTTGGAAGATGCCGTGTTTGAACAGGGAGTGGCTTATATGCAGGGTAAACTGTCGTTGGAACAGGCGCTTGACGGGATCGAGCAGAAAGTTTCCATCTATATGGCAGAATAATGATAGAAGAAAAAGCCAAAACGTAACGGTACAGTTATCTGTACTGTTACAAGATTCATAGAAAGGAAGAGGAGAATATGTTGAAAAGGAATCTGAAAAAAGCGTGCAGTCTTCTGCTGGCGGCTTCCATGGTTTTTGCCATGGCGGGCTGCGGCGCGGGAGGTGCAGCAAGCGGAGAACAGGAAACGACCGGCAGCACGGACGCTGCCGGGGAAAAGGAGCAGGACGGTACGGCCGGGACGACCGGCGGAGACGGCCCGGTGGCCATGGGCCGGTATGTGGAGGAAGAGATCGACCTGTCCGAACAGCTGCAACAACCCAGCAGCATGAGCAGGCTGGCGGACGGCAGCCTGGTGATCATGGACAAATCCGCAGGGATGCTCGTATCGAAAGATGAGGGCGCAACCTGGACGGCAGAAACGCCGGACTGGTTTGCCGAACTGAAAGCCAATGAAACTTATATCAGCAGCATGTACATGGGACCGGACGGCACGGCAGCGGTGATTACTGGGGAGAGCAGCGGGGAAGGCGACGACGTGACTTTTATCCTGCGTCTGTCTCTGTACCTGCCGGATGGCACACAGGTTCCCGTGGAGAAGGAGATGACCGAGGATGAGATGTATTTTAAGCAGGTGGCCTTCAAGGAAGACGGAACCATTTTGGCCAGTACTTACAGAGGAGTCTACGAAGTGCAGCAGGATGGCAGCTGCGAGCAGATCCTGACGTTAGACTATAATCCCCAGTGGATGTGGGTCAGGGATAATCTGCTTGTGGTCGATAACGACTGGGGCGAGCAGGAGATGCCCATGCTCTATGATCTGGAGGCGGGAACGGCCTTTGAGGATCAGGTGCTGACGGAGTTTATGGCGGAAAATTACCAGAGCCGCAGCTTCAACGGCATGGATTACTGCGACGTCTACCTGCTGCCCGGCGAGGACGGCACCGTCTATGTCACCGGCAGCAAGGGCATTCATCGCCATGTGGTCGGCGGCAATATGATGGAACAGATCGTGGACGGCAGCCTGTCCATGCTCAGCAATCCGCAGTACTATACGATCTCTATGATGCAGCTGGAGGGGGACGCTTTTCTGGGACTTTATACGGGAAACAAGCTGATCCGCTTTACCTACGATCCGGATGTGCCATCGGTGCCGGAACAGGTGGTCAAACTCTACAGCCTGCAGGAAAATGCGAATATCAGACAGGCAATCTCCCGCTATCAGGTGCAGCATCCGGATGTGTTCGTGTCCTATGAGGTGGGTATGGGCAGCGGGGATTCCGTCACGAGAGAGGACGCCATCAAGAAGCTGAATACCCAGATCATGGCCGGGGAAGGACCGGATCTGCTGGTGATGGACGATCTGCCTTTTGATTCATATGTGGAAAAAGGCATGTTGGCGGACCTGACCGATTATCTGGCGCAGTACAGCGCGGAGGAACCTCTTTTTGACAATGTGATCGAAGCGCTGAAAAAGGACGGCAAGGCCTATGTGGCGCCGGCCACGATCGGCATCCCGCAGATCGCAGCGGCGGCGGAAGGCGTGGAGAATGTGAAGGATCTGTCAGATCTGGCAGACGTGATGGAACAGCTGCGGCAGGCACATCCCGACAAGGACATCATGGGCATCGGCGGTGCGTCTGCGATTTTAAAAAGGCTGGCAGCCACCAGTGCGCCGAAGTGGATCACGGCGGACGGCAGTATTGACAGAGAGGTATTGCAGGAATATCTCGAACAGTGCAAACGGATCTACGATATTCAGATGGATGGTCTGGATCAGGAAACGGTGGAAACCTATCAGGAAAGAATGGGAAGGCTGACAGAGTATTATGGCGTCGGCATGGAGCAGATTGATTGGGAAGTCTACCTGGATCTTATGTCTTATCTTGGTAAAGAGCAGCATATGATGATCGGATGGATGTGTGCCCAGTACGGGTATCTGGAACTGGTATCCCTGTCCAGGAACGAAGCCTCCAAAGATGCGAAAGTGATACCCATGCAGGGACAGTGTACCAAAGTCTTTAAGCCTGCGACCATGCTGGCGGTCAGCGCGGCTTCCGGGCAGATTGATGCGGCGAAAGATTTCATGAACACATTCCTGTCTGCGGAAGTGCAGAGCGAGTATGACGGACTGCCGCTTAACCGGAATGCCTTTGACACCCAGTTTACGCCGAAAGAGGATATTATGGGTGCGGAAGGGGAATACACGTCCCTGTATGCGACGGATGCGGACGGCAACGGGATCGGCTATACCATGTACTGGCCGTCGGATGAGACCATAGCCGCTTTCAAGCAGGAACTGTCAGAGCTGACTACGGCGTATGTGCCGGATCAGATGCTGGAAGGAGCGGTGTTCAAACAGGGCGCCGGCTATATGCAGGGAGAGCAGACGATCGAGCAGGCGCTGGATGAGATCGAGAAAGCAGTAGCCATCTATATGGCGGAGTAACAGAAAGTAAACATCTGCATGAGTGACAGATAAGGGAAATCCGGCGCGGCCTGCGGGCAGGCGGCCGTGATTTTCCTTATTTCGTCTTTTCATAAACCCATGTTCTTTAAGTCTTTTACGAGATTGACATAGAACTCGCGCACATCAAAGCCGGGAATGTTCTCCCGATTTAAGTCGATCATATCGCCGTGGGAAATGCCCCGGCCGGTGGGAACTTCCGGGCAGATGAACTTTGCACCCCATTTCATGCTGTCCAGGGACACCAGCCCGTCGCACTCGCCGTCGAAGTGCTTTACAAGCGGATAGGACATATTTAAAGGGAATCTGCCGCTCACCGCATGATGCATCCTGCTGCCCACACTCTGGTAGTAGACCCGTGGGTCGTCCGGCAGCAGTTCATTCAGACGGGAGCAGGAGGAGGCGGTCAGATCCTGTACGGCTTCCAGAAAATCAGGCTCTCTATCCCCGAATCGTTTCAGGGCGGCGTTATATTTGACGGCTACACTCTGACATACCCTGTCCGGTATCCTGTCCAGCAGATAATCCGCAAAGATACATCCTCTGTGGGGCGTGTTGACGGTGGTCAGGGAAGCCACGTAAGGAGCGGCTCCGCTCCTCGAGATGGCGTAGCGGCTGTCCAGACCGCCCTTGGAGTGGGCGATGATATTTACCTTCTCACAGCCTGTTTCCGCGAGGATCTGCCGGATGCGCCCGGCCAGTTCCTGTCCGCATTCCGCCACGGAAGCGGCCGACTGTTGATTACCGTAGAAAAGCACGGCCCCGTTTCGTTTCAGTTCGCCGGGGATCCGGCCCCAGTAATTGAAGAACCGGAAGTCCCGGAAGAAGACGCCGTGCACGAGAAGGATCGGGTATCTGGTACGGCATTCCTGATTCTCGGCCCGGATCTGGTTCAGCAGATACTTCTCCTCTTCCAGCAGCACTTCGCTGCCGGCGATGCGGATGATCCGGCACAGTACGTAGAGGTGTACCAGAGGCATAAAACCGCAGACGATCCCGATCACCCGCCACCTGATCCCCAGCTGTACGGAAGTCAGGTAGACGCGCAGGATCCCGTTCCAGAACAGAAGAAGCTCCACGAGGAAGACGCTCAGAAGGTAGCGCAGCCAGAACGTCCACGAAGAAAGGAAGGGGGCACTGGTTTGCCTGAGGGCGATAACCTGGAACAGTCCGGCAGTGCAGCAGACGGTCTCAAAGACTGTGGTCGCGAGGAAGATCTGCAGCAGGGCCGTACCGTCTTCCAGAACTTTGCTGCGGATGGTGGAAGTTCTGCGCACGCTTAAGAGCGGGAAGAAATTGATGTATACGATCAGAAGATACCCCAGGATCTCCGCCGCCGTACACCATGAAGGGAGCGGGGCGGCCGGATTTGTGCCGGCATACGGAAGGCGGCAGAGGAGGCGCAGATTAAGCGTCATAAGGATCAGGCAGCAGGATAAAATTTTGCAGAGTATTTTTTTCATGGCTTTTGTATCCTTTATGTTTACGAAATGAGATGGCCGTTTACGGTTGCCAAAAACCGGAATATGGTATATGATGCATCATGACAGTTTTGAAAACTGCATAGATGGTGCAGCGTTTTTTAAAAATTGCACAGACGATGCAGTATGTTTGAAAACTGCATGGATGATGCAGCGTGTTTAGTATTATGTATATCATAACCGAGGGAAGATCAAATGGCAACAGAAACGAAACCAGCAATGACAAGGGAAGAACGGATGGCGACGCAGCCCATCGGCAGGCTGATGGCAGGCATGACGCTGCCGGCTATCCTGGCGCAGATCATCAATATTTTATACAGTATTATCGACCGGATCTATATCGGCCATATGGAAGGGGTGGGAGCCAATGCCCTGACGGGGGTAGGCGTGACCTTCTGTATCACGGTATTTATCTCGGCATTCTCTGCTTTTATCAGCAATGGCGCGGCGCCGCTGGCGGCTATCTGGCTGGGCAAAGGAGACAGAGAACATGCGGAAAAGATCCTGGGCAACAGCGTCAGCTTCCTTATGCTTTGTACGGTGGCGCTGATGACATTTTTCTATGCGTTTCAAAGACCGCTGCTGTATATGTTCGGAGCCAGCGACGCCACCATAGGCTACGCCATGGACTATCTGTCGATTTATCTGCTGGGCACACTTTTTGTGGAGCTGGCGCTGGGCCTTAACGCCTTTATCATCTGCCAGAGTCAGCCCCGGATCGCCATGTTTTCCGTGCTGATCGGCGCGGTGGCCAATATCGTGCTGGATCCGGTCTTTATCTTCGGCCTGCATATGGGGGTAAAAGGAGCGGCCATCGCTACCGTGATCTCGCAGGGGCTGAGCGCTGCCTGGGTAATGTCCTTTTTACTGGGAAAAAAGACGTCCCTGAAAGTCCGCAGAAGCTGTATGCGTCTGGAGGGACGGATCCTGGGAAGCGTGTTCTCTCTGGGGATCTCGCCTTTTATCATGAATGCCACGGAGAGTTTCATCAGCATCGTATTAAATCACGGCCTGCAGGCTTACGGCGGGGACCTGCATGTAGGGTCGCTCACCATTATGCAGAGCATCATGCAGCTTTTCTCCGCGCCCATCAACGGATTCACACAGGGTATGACGCCCATTGTCAGTTACAACTACGGATCCAGGAATTTCGACAGGGTGAAGCTCCTGTACCGCTGGATGATCGGGATGTGTTTCGGCTTCCGGTTCCTTTCCACGGCTACCGCCATGCTCCTGCCGAGATTTTATGCCGGATTCTTTACCAATGAGACGCAGCTGGTGGCACTTACCGGGGAAGTGATGCCGATCTTTATGGCGGGTATGCTGGTGTTCGGCCTGCAGAACGGTATCCAGCCCACCTTCCTTGCGCTGGGACAGGCGAAAATCTCCCTGTTTATCGCCGTGCTGCGCAAGATTATCCTGTTGATTCCGCTGGCCATCATCCTGCCGCGTTTTATGGGCGTGATGGGGGTATACTGGGCGGAGCCGATCTCCGACACGATCTCGGCGGCTACGGCGTCTGTGCTTTTCATGCTGAATATCCGGAAGATATTGTCGGAGGAATCGCTGGCGAAGATACATTAAGAAGATGTCATGATCATTCTTTTCAGATTGGCATGGAACAGCAGATGTATAAAATGCTGTATAAAATCTGCAAAGAATGGGAATTGCTGTCTTGACAGGGAAATCATCCTGTGGTACGCTACCGTCATGCGATACAAATGTAGTACACGTTAAGAGGGAGTAGTTATCCTGTGTAAGCAACATACCCTGGCGCACGCCATGTTTACACGCTTTCTAGCTTTCTACTTAGAAAGAACGAGACTTTTAGCATCGAAAATGCCGGAGGTCTCTTTTTGTTTGCCTGATGCCTCCGGTGTGAGTTGAGAATCGCGCAAAAGGTTATGCCGCAGACGGCGGCAGAATGAGAAAGGAGCAGGGTATTATGGCAGTGGTAGTTCAGTTGGTGTTGTTGGCAGTAGGGTTCGTTCTTCTCGTCAAAGGGGCGGACTGGTTTGTGGAAGGTGCGGGTAAGCTGGCGGAGAAGTTCGGTATTCCGCAGCTGGTGATCGGTCTGACGATCGTGGCCATGGGTACATCTTTGCCGGAGGCGGCAGTCAGCGTGTCGGCGGCGCTTAAGGGAAGCGCGGAGATTACCATCGGCAATATTGTGGGCAGTAATATTTTGAACGTTCTTTTGATTCTGGGAATCACCTCGGTCATCAAGCCGATTGCGGTACAGAAATCAACGGTACGCTATGAGATTCCCTTCGTCATTGCGGTGACGGGGCTTTTGATGGGGCTTGGCCTGACAGATAACGTGGTGGCCTTTACGGACGGCCTTATTCTCTGGGCCTTGATGATCTGTTATCTGCTGTATCTGCTGCGGATGGCGAAGCATGGAGGGGACATGCCGGAGGAGCTGCCCGGCGAGGACAAAGAAATGCCTGTCTGGAAAATGCTCCTGCTGATCGTGCTCGGCGGCGTGATGATCGTCTTTGGTTCCGATGTGGCGGTGGATGCGGCCACGGAACTGGCGCGTATCTTCGGCATGAGTGAGCGTCTGATCGGCCTGACGATCGTAGCCTTCGGCACGTCGCTGCCGGAGCTTGTGACTTCCGCAACGGCGGCAGTCAAGGGCAAGGCGGATATTGCGGTGGGCAATATCGTGGGCAGCAATATTTTCAATATACTCTTCGTAGTCGGCACGTCGGCCCTGATCACGCCGGTCACTTATGTTTCCGACTTCCTGGCGGACAGTGTGGCGTGCATTGCGGCGGCTGCGCTTCTGTGGGTGCTGGTATGGAGGAAGCACAGGCTTGGCAGACTGGGCGGTGTGTGTCTGCTGGCGGGGTACGCGGTGTATTTTGTGTATTTGATCGGGTGACGAATCAGTCAACCCGTTCCCTGCCCCAAAAGAACACGGCTACCGTGCCGGGGCCTGTGTGGCTGCCGATGGTGGTGCCGATGCTGTTGATCAGCACTCTGCCGTCCAGATGCGGGAAGCGCTCTTCGATCAGGTCGGCGACGGCTCTGGCGTCTTCCCCGCAGGCAGAATTCGAGATATAGCATTTGCCGCTGTATGCACGGCCTTCTTCGATGCATTCCTCCATCTTGTCCACGACAGCCTGAATGACCTTGCGTTTGGTGCGGATCTTGTAGCGGGGGATCAGCTGGCCGAGGTGGTTGACATTCAGCAGAGGACAGATGCTCAGCATACCGCCGATAAAACCGGAGGCCCTGGAGATGCGGCCGCCTTTAATATAGAAGGTAAGGTCTGTGGAGAAGAACCAGTGATTGAGCTTTAACCGGTTGGCAAGCGCCCAGGCGTGGACTTCCTCCAGACTTTGCCCCGCATCCCGCAGATCGGCCAGCCTGTCCATCAAAAGACCGTAGCCCGAAGAGGCTGCCAGAGAATCTACGATATAGATCTTGCGGTCGGGATAGCGTTCCAACAGAGTATCCCTTGCTACCATGGCAGAGTTGATGCTGCCGGAGATGCCGGAAGAAAGGCTTAGATGCAGGATGTCTTTGCCTTCCTGCAGAAAGGGTTCAAAATAGGTGCTGTATTCCTCTACATTGATTTGAGAAGTTCTGGTGTCCGCACCGCCGGTCATGGCATCGTAGAACCTGTCGAAGGGCATGGATCTGCCCAGATCATCCAGATACTGCACGCCGTCCAGTTCATAATGGAAACAGATATAGGAGATGGACCGGCTGCGGAAGTGCGCTTCCGACAAGTCTGCGGTGGAACAACAGCTGAGAATATATTCGTTCATAGAAGTACCTCTTTTCATTTTTATTTGGGGTTAAGAAGCAGTGTAACACTTTTTCCCTGAAAATTCAATTCTTTTGCGTTGACAGATGACGGTGACGGTAGCAGTCGGGCCCGGGGATTTGTTGTTGGAAAGGTCTGGGATACTATGTAGATTTGGACGGGGCACTGTTCTTTGCTGCGGACTGTCAGCTTTGAAACCGGAGATATATGTAGTTGAATATTTTGCAGGTGTCAGATATAATCCAATTTAAAAGGTACGAAAGGTGGAGGATTATGGCAGGTATCAGAGATGTGGCGAAGAGAGCGCGGGTGTCTACGAGTACAGTTTCACTTGTATTGAATAACAGCGGGTATGTATCTGAGGATACAAGAAAGAAAGTAATGGAGGCCGTGAAGGAACTGCACTACATACCGAATGAACTGGCACGTAATCTGTTTCGCAGTAAGACAAATATGATAGGCGTAATATTGCCGGATATTTACCATCCCTTTTTTGGTTCTTTTGCCAAATATGTAGAGATTGAATTATATGCATATGGTTACAAAATGATGTTATGCAGCACAGCACAAAGGAAAAACGGCGAGAAGGAATATATCGATATGCTGAATCGGCAGATGATGGATGGCATCATTATGGGGACACATTCTCTTGATGTGGAGGAATATAAAGGAGTTGCCAGACCGATCATCAGTTTAGACCGATATATTAATGAGGAAATTCCAATTGTAATGTCTGATCATGAGACTGGCGGCCGACTTGCAGCGGAGGAACTTTTGAAGGGCGGCTGTAAAAAGGTATTGCAATTGATGGGCAGCAGGGAGGTTGATACGCCGGCTCATTGGCATCACCTGTCCTTTGAGAAAGTTATGCAGAAAGAAGATGTTGTTGTATATACGGAGGAGATGCCGTGGAATCAATGGGATTTTAAGACGTTCGAGGATTTTATAAGAAGTATAATTGACAAATATCCGGATATTGATGCCGTATATGGTGCGGATCTTTCTATGGTAGCCTTTATGAAAGTAGCGCAGGAAAAGGGGATACAGATACCGAAAGATATTCAGCTGGTAAGCTATGACGGAACGGATGTCACACTAATGAACACAACCACTATCACTGCTGTACGTCAGGATATACAGAAGCTGGCAGAGAAAGCTGTCAGTTTGCTTATAAATAAAATAAAAGGGCAGCCTATAGAGAAAGACAGGATTGTTATTGGTGTGACATTGGTAAAAGGAAAAAGCACATTGTAAAGATGCATAAAACAAATTTACCATAAATCACCATTTTAATAGAAGTGTAAAAAATTATTGACAGGATCAAAAATAAAGTGTACAATATGTACATATCGAACGGGTTCGATATGGAGAGAATATAAACAGAACACACCTTTTTGTTTATAATTTTTTTTTGAAAGAAATCGAACCGGTTCGATATGGCAAAAATCATACTAACAGGAGGATGAATGATGAGGAAGAAGATGTTAAGTTTGGTTATGGCGACCGGTATGCTGGCCACGCTTTTAAGTGGCTGTGGTAATGAGAGCAATACAGGCAATGCGCCTGAGGCAGAGAACGCAGATATTTCAGTAGAAGCAGAAGTGGATGGCGAGATTGAAGAGACTGCAGAGAAGACGCCGGAAGACAAAATTGTTTTGAAAGCATCTGTAATGGCAAATGAAGAGGAGAAGAAAATATTTGAGAACGCAATTGCCCGTTTTGAAGAGGCGCATCCGGAATATTCGGTAGAGGCAAGTTATACGTCCGGAAGTACATGGGGTGAGTACTGTGATAAGCTCCTTATACAGATTGGTTCTGGAGAAGCACCGGATGTCATTCATGTGGCTATTGAAGGAACACAGATGCTGGTTAAGAATGATGTGCTTTTACCGTTGGACGATATGGTGGCGCAGGATGCAGAAGGACAGGCGATGCTGGATGATTTTGTGAAATCGACACTGGACGTATTTACGATAGACGGAAAACTTTATGAATTGCCGACCGACTGTAATGATGGGGTGATGCACATCAACAAAAAGATGTTTGAGGATGCAGGAATAGAAATTCCGTATGATGGATGGACTTGGGAAGAATTTAAAGAAACGGCAAAAAAACTAACAACAGGAGAAGGCGATTCAAAGGTTTACGGATATGCAACGGCCCTTTCTCCGGCATGGCTGGCAGGATGGTTTATGTCAAACGAGAGCGATTATATTACGCCGGGCTGGGCTGATTCGAACCTTTCTGATCCGAAGGCAGTAGAGACAGTTGAGTTTTTGAACAGTTTGATCAATGAGGATAAAATAATGCCGATGCCGGAGGTGACTCTGGATCCCACAAGCCTTTTTGCAGCAGGCCGGGTAGCAATGATCGGTACAGGCATCTGGCCTTTTCCGAGCTATAAAGCGAATGGTTTTGAGGATGTGGATGTGGTTCCGTTTCCGACAAACAGCCCGGATGCAAAAGTAGGTTTTGGGGTAGGCGGTGTAGGAATCTGCAGCAAAACAGAAAACCCGGAAGCAGCTTATGAATTGTTAAAAGAGCTGACTTCTACGGAGACGGGTAAAGAAAAATGTGCCAGCGGCACATGTGTGCCGGTAAGGTATTCTTTGAGTGAAGATGAAGGATATCTGACACAATGCCCAAATGCTAAATTGTTTTTTGAATCATTGGAAGGTGCACAGGCGCTTCCTTCTCCGATGAATTATTCTGATCTGGAGAGAATAACCAATTCCATGTTTTCCTCGATTTTTACCGGGACAGCATCTGTGGAAGAGGCTATGCAGCGTGCGGATGAAGAATTGAAGCAGTCTTTTGCCGACCTGAGTGAATGATCAAAAAAGCATTACAGGAAAATTGTTGCAGTTCAGCCTTCTGCTGCGTAAATGAGGCGGCAGGCTGAACTGTACTGTTATAACGAAGTAAAATTTTTAACAAAAATGTAGAGGGAGGAAGAGCGTGAAAAAGAAAAAAGAAAATCTTGCCGGGTATCTGTTTATCTGTCCGGCTATTATTTTGTTTGTTGTTTTTGTATTAGTACCAACTATCGCAATGATCTATCTTGGTTTTACCAAATATAATCTTTTTTCGGCGCCAAAATGGATTGGAGTAAGGAATTTTATTAAAATTTTTCAGGACAGGCGATTCTGGACAGTGACCGGCAATACGGTAATATTGGCACTCTTCTCTGTTATTCTCAATATTGCGGCAGGTCTGTTTCTGGCATTGTTGATTGCGAATAAGAAAAACATGGTCTTTAATTATATTGTGAGGCTGTTCTACTTTTTTCCGCTGATCGTTGCACCTGTATATATTGCGGTAATCTGGTCAAATATTCTTTCTGCGGACAGCGGTATGTTGAATTATTACGTGGAGTTGGCAGGATTTGAGAGGGTCGGATGGCTGACGGATACCAGGATAGCCCTGAAAACCATCATTGGGATAGAGGTGTGGAGGCTGGTGGGGTTTGCCATGGTAACGTTCATTGCTGGTATCAAGAATATCTCGAGAGACTATTTTGAGGCAGCTGCACTGGATGGAGCAAGCGCAGTGCAGACGGCATTTTATATCACAATACCGCAGCTGACGCCGACGATTCTGTTAAATCTCATCATGTATGTGATCACAGAATTAAAAACCTTTGATATTCCCATGTTGATGACAAAGGGAGAACCGGCGGACAGTACAAGAACGATCGCCATGTATATTTATGAAACAGCTTTTCAAAAACAGGATATGGGATATGCCTGTGCTGTTTCGCTGTTGTTTGTAGCGGGCATTATGATTTTGACATGTATACAATTTTTAACAAGTAACAGGTGGGTACATTATGACTAATTCTACAAGAAATAAAATTATAAGTTTCAGTATTTCATTTATGGTGATTGCAGCAGGGATTATAGTGTTCATTCCATTTTTATATATGTTTTCCTCTTCTATGAGAACCCCGGCAGAGGCGTTCAAACTTCCGCCGGCCATAGTACCGGAGCGGTTTATGATCGAAAATTATATCTCACTGTTTCAGTCAGACCTTCCATTCGCAAAAATGTTTTTAAACAGCAGCATTGTTACGATTGTGACGATAGGTGTACAGATCGTGATCTGTTCCATGGCAGCATATGCTTTTTCCAAGATCGATTTTGTCGGAAAAAACTTCTGGTTTCTGGCATTTTTGATGTCAATGATGGTTCCGGTGCAGGCTACGATCATACCGGTTTATATTATTATGAGTAAGATTCATTTGATCAATAAACTTTCATCGGTCATATTGATATCTGTGTTTAATGCTTTTGGAATCTTTCTCCTGCGTCAGTCTATTGCCTCAGTGCCAAATGCTGTTATCGAGGCGGCAAAAATCGACGGGGCAGGACATTTTAGGATTTGTTGGCAGATTACGATTCCGATGGTGAAAAGCACGATTGCTACACTGGTCATATTAAACTTTAATGCTATATGGAATGATTATTTTGTGCCCTATATATTCATCAGTAAATGGGAAAAGATGACAGTGCCGTTAGGTGTGGCGGCTATGAAAGGATATATGGGTTCCGGCAATAAATCTGTAGTGCTTGCAGGGGTTACGGTAGCGATTCTGCCTATTTTACTTATTTTTCTTGCCGGGCAGAAATATATTGTGGAAGGTTTAACGGCATCATCAGTCAAAGGATAGGAGGAGTTGGAGAGGATATGAAGATAGAAAAAGTATTATTATGGGAAAACAGAGAGGATGTAGTGCTTGTTTCATATGTATTAGAAGAAAATAAAGAAATTATCGGAAGTGATAGACGGCCGGCGGTGGTCATTTCGCCGGGAGGGGGATATCTGGGTTACACGGAGAGAGAAGGGGAAGCGGCAGCCCTGCGTTTCACTGCAGCTGGGTATCAGACGTTTGTGCTGCACTATTCCTTAGGTAAAAAGGCAAAATTTCCATGTGCGGTTTATGATATTGGTAAGGCACTATGCTACTTGCATGAAAATGCAGACAGACTTTCTCTGGATCCGAAAAAAATAGTGGTCTGTGGGTTTTCTGCCGGGGGTAATCTTTCAGCCTCGCTGGGTGTTTTATGGGATAAGCCTTTTTTTTACGAAAAATTGCAGGTTTCTCCGGAATGGTTGAGACCGGCAGCTATGGTGCTGGCTTACCCGGTCGTAGATTTTGCATTGGGACAGGGATGTGGAGAAAGTCGCGAAGAACAGGAGATGTCAAGGGCTTGTATAGCCAGTGTGACCGGTACGGATAATCCGGGAGAAGCTGACTATGAGAGGATAAATCTGCTGCAGTATGTGTCGGAAAATACACCACCGGCGTTCCTGTTTCATCTCAGTGGTGACCCGGTGGTTCCGGTGGAGAATACGTTATCTTTTGCCGGACTGCTGGCAAAGAATCATGTGCCGTTTGAATTGTATGTGGCAGAGGATAAGTGGCATGGAGTGTCTATGTTTGAAGTAAAGGATACTGATGCGGGATTTTTCAGGAAAGATTATGCGGGCTGGTTTGACCTGGCTAAGGCCTGGCTTGATAAGAAAATATTTTCAGAGGAAGGAAAAGGATGAAAAGATTTACAGTAGAGAAAAAATATTTGTTAATACCAATATGTACCGGAGAGGAAAAGAATATCCTGCAGATATGGGCACAGGAGAAAAAAATATATGAATTTTCCATTCCGGCAGGGAAGGCGGAAGGAATCTACCGGTATGAATATTATGCATCCGTACCGGTAGATATCTGGATGGGAAAGGAGCTTACCGTAAGAGGAGATTTTGCGCGGGCGTTTTTTGAAGCGCTCGCCTTTTCTGATGATATAGCTCAAGTTGCCCAGGAACGTCCTGAGATTCATTTTTCTGCAAATACAGGCTGGATCAATGATCCAAACGGATTGCTGTATGACAAGGGATGTTACCATCTGTATTTTCAGTATAATCCTTTTGATGTTGTATGGGATAATATGTGTTGGGGACATGCGGTCAGCAAAGACTTATTACACTGGGAGCAGTCAGAAACGGTTCTGTTTCCTGACGAAGAGGGGACTGTCTATTCAGGATGTGGGCTGCTGAATGAGAGAAATATGCTGAGGCTTCCAAAAGATGCTCTTCTTTTTATTTATACATCAGCCGGAACAAAATCAATGTGGAGCCGGAACAGTAAATTTCGGCAGAAGATTGCCTACAGTCTGGACGGAGGAAAGCATGTAAGAACAAGAGAAGGTTTTGTGATTGACTATATAGCGGAGGAGAGTCGGGATCCTAAAGTATACTGGCATGAGAGAAGTAATGGCTATTATATGGTACTTTATCTACAGCGAAATGATTTTGGTATTTTTCGTTCGGAAGATCTGGAGCACTGGGAGCAGACGCAGGAGTTTACGCTGGACCAGGCGTGGGAATGTCCGGATCTGAGAGAAATACCCATCGAAAGCGGAGGGACAAAATGGGTTTTTATCAGTGCAGACGGATTCTATTTTTTGGGAGATTTCGATGGATACCAGTTTGAGACTGATGGAGTGAGAAAAAATGCCTATCAGACCACACTTCCCTATGCAGCGCAAACTTTTTGGGGGCCAGATGATATTATCATGATTTCATGGTTGCGGACCAAAAACAGGAATAAAATCTATCGTGGTGTTATGAGTCTTCCTAAAAAGCTGACATTGGATTATTATCGTGGAGTATTGAGCCTCAGACAGTATCCGGTACAGGAATATTGTCTCGCGAGAAAAGAAGTTTTTCAGAAAACCACTAAACAGATTCAATGGCGGCATGAAAGAAAAGAGCCACTGGAACTGCAGATTTACGGTAAAGAGGATATATCCTTTCGGGGGAAAATTCTGGGTAATACATATTCATATGATGCAATATCGGGATATCTGGAAGTTGGAATGGAAAAAGTTTTTATGGAAGAAAAGATTCACAGACTGGACATCCTGTTGGACGGAGAAATCTGTGAGGTGCTGGCGGATGAAGGATTTCGTTATGCGGCGTTTGAAATAGAGGTATATGAGGAAGAAAAGGACATTACTCTGGAGGCGGAAGACGAGCTTGCTGTGACAATTTATGTGCAGAGAACATAAGTGCGACTTAATATAGAAGTTCTGCATGATAAAGGTGCATTATCTCCGCCGAAAACAGGCAAAAAATGTATTGACACACGCGGGTGCGTATACTATAATAGGCGGGTATGAAAGTGAAAAGAAATGCCAAGCCAAAGCCCCGGCGAAGCATTTTGAAGATAAGAAACAGGATACACCCGTTGTTACAATGGTTCATGAGTGTGGCCGGACATCCGCACAAAGAGCAGGAGGAACAGCACAGCTTATTATTTGGAGGTAATATTGATGAAAACTTTTATGGCAAGCCCGGCTACGATCGATAGAAAATGGTATGTAGTTGACGCGACTGATATGACGCTCGGACGTTTATCATCCGAGGTTGCTAAGGTGTTAAGAGGTAAGAATAAGCCAATCTTCACACCGCATATGGACACAGGCGACTATGTGGTCGTTGTGAATGCGGATAAAGTTAAAGTTACAGGAAAGAAGCTGGATCAGAAGATTTATTACCATCACTCGGATTATGTGGGCGGTATGAAAGAGACTACCCTGAAAGAGATGATGCAGAAGCATCCGGAGAGAGTAGTTGAGCATGCAGTAAAAGGTATGCTCCCGAAAGGCCCTCTGGGAAGACAGATGTATACGAAGCTTCATGTATATGCAGGCGCAGAACATCCGCATGCAGCGCAGAAGCCGGAAGCATTGGCGTTTTAATTCACAGGGACTGAAAGGAGAAGATAATAATGGCTAAATCAGCAGCAAAATATTATGGAACTGGTAGAAGAAAGAAATCTGTTGCCAGAGTATATTTAGTACCGGGTAAAGGTGAGATCACTGTCAATAAGAGAAACATTGATGATTATTTTGGATTGGAGACGCTTAAGGTTATCGTTCGTCAGCCGCTTGCAGCGACCGATACGGTAGATAAGTTTGATGCGATCATTACCGTTAAAGGCGGCGGTTACACAGGTCAGGCAGGTGCAGTAAGACATGGTATCGCAAGAGCATTGCTTCAGGCAGATCCTGATTACAGACCGACTCTCAAGAAAGCAGGATATCTGACAAGAGATCCTCGTATGAAGGAGAGAAAGAAGTACGGCCTCAAAGCGGCCCGTCGCGCTCCGCAGTTCAGCAAGCGATAATTTTACTACAATTTCAAAAAGCTTTAAAAACTCCCGGAAGTCCAGTATTTTCGGGGGTTTTCTTTATTTTCTAAGTGTTCAATAATTTTTATAAAACGTCATAAATTTTGCCATATAGCACCACTACAACACCAGTACAGCACCATTTATATATAGTTTCTGTGTTGTGTCTTGCGTAAGACTTTGCTAAAATGCTTAAAAGCCAGTAAACAAGGGAATTTGCAGTTAAATCTGTTTTGATATGTTTCTTATTATGCAGGTTCTCAAAAAAATCATAGATAGCAAAGGGGCGAAGCTATGACACGAACATCATATAAAAATCAGCATATTAAAGAGCATTATGACAGAATAAACTTTGTTATTCCCAAAGGCGAAAAGGACAGAATAAAGAAAATATGTTCTGAAATAGGGGCAAGTGTCAATGAATACCTTTATATGCTTGTGTGTAATGACCTTGCGGACGGCACAAGCAGAATGGCAGAGAAGAAGCAGGGCTTTAATGCAGAACAGGAACGGATGCTTGAAAAGTGGCAAGTACCAAGAAAATATTATGAAATGATAGAGGATTTGTCCTATACCAAAGACGAGGGATATTTTATCTATCTGAAAAAGGGCTATATAAATGACGTGACGGGCAGCAGGAACATACATTGCATGAAAACATCAGAAGTAAGGCAGATTATTGGGAAAACGCATAAAAAGTAAAAAGGGCATCTGCATTTTACAGACACCCTTTAATACGGTTCTATGTAACGGTTATTGCTTATGCTTATAATATTGTGCCGGACAATAAGGAATAATCCTTTAAATGCTCTAAAATGATATTCTGGACATATTCAAGAATGGCAGCAGTATCATAAGAGAAATTGTGTTCGTCCAGTACATCATTATTCAATAAATCTTCGGCTATTGCTCTTGCTATGTCAGTTCTATTCATCAGTGCCACCGCCTTTCTCTGCCGATAACATACCCATGATAAAGCTGTATATGCTTTCGATAGTATCAAGGCTTTCAATATCGTATACCATTCTTGCGATATTGCAGCGGTATTCTCTGGCTTGCTTTGCTTCGGCGTCGGTCATATTCTTAATCTTCTTCATCGTAAAATCTTCCTTTCTTTTGGTTGGGAAGTATGCTACAATGAACATACTCCCTCTAATTTGCGTAGTGGCTTATTACTGGGTAGCGGCTCTATGGTATTTGCGGTACTGTAGAGCCTTTTTAATTGCTACAATCAATCTGTATCAACTCCTTTCCTAAATTTTGTTTATGGCTTCTATCAGCAAATCTATTTCAAGATGCGTATAGACGGTTTCTGTAACGGTTTTTCCTGCATGACCTACAATTTTTCTGATAATTTTATCATCAACCTCATTTGCCGTTAAAAGAGAAATGCAGGTGTGCCGGGTATCATGTGGCTTATGTTCAAAATTCAGTAAATCCATTGTAGGCTGCCAATAACTATCACGAAAATTCCTGTCTTTAAACTGACCGCCCTGTCTGTTAGTAAAAACATATTCAGTATGTTTGGATAGCCAATGTTCAAAGAATGGAGTAATCTTTTCAGCAATCGGTACAGTTCGGACACCGGCATCAGTTTTTGACTTAGTTACTTCAAAATATCTGTCTGCTAAATGTACATCTTCTGTTCTTAAGTTCCATAATTCTCCGACACGCAAACCAGTGTAGATAAGTACAAGTGGAATTTGCATATATTCATCATGGTTTACGACATTCCATAGCTTTTTAATTTCTTCCTTGCTAAAAGTGGTATGTTCGTTTTTGTTAGGGTTACGGTCTTTGTATTTGTTTATGTCAACAAATTCTGAATAATCTTTAGAGCATACGTCATTTTTCATTGCGTAGCCATACATAACATTGAATAAAACTTTTAATTTGCGTAGCGTTGGGTAATTCTTGCCGCAATCGTCAACTATGCCTTGCAAATGGGAAAGCCTTATATCTGCAAATACCATGTATTGTATATCAGTACAGAGTTTATAGGCGGCGTTATATCCATGTATATTACTTTGTGAGATATTAGGAAAATGTTCTGTACTCCATTTCTCAAATATTTCTGCAAATGTAATTTTGCTTGCATCAATGTTATAGGGATTTTGTATGTAGTTGGCAAGTGCTATTTGTGCATCTGCCCTTGTTTCAAAGTACCCTATATTTTTTCTGATCTGCTTTACTCTGCCTTTTTCATTGTCATACTTCCAGCCGACAGTAACCGTTACCCTAAAGGGTTTCCGTAAGTTGCCTTTAACGTGTGTGATAGAGCCTGTACCATTGCCATTTCTGGAGGGTTTACCGTTTCGTATGCGTGATGGTTTTGGACTGGGTGCAGCAGTATCAACGGATTTTTCTTTTAACGGATAAAAGCAATAACCGCATTGAATGGCATATTCTGAAATATCTTTACCGCATTCCGGGCATTTGATTAGAGCCATTTAATCACGTCCTTTCTATAATATGTAGAGCCAGAGTAATTAGATAGTTTTGCCTGAATTTTTCTCTTTTTCTAAATATTCAATAAAATCATTAAATCCCCCTTTACCACTTTTCCTAAATTTTTCAAATTCTTTTGAGGCTTGCTCCATGCTTTTTCTGAAATCATCACTTAATATGACATGTCGTAAGATTTCCATATCATGTTCATATTTGTTGTATTTTTTAATATCTTCATCGTTAGCCAATTTGTTTATGAGAGTATCTGAAAAATGTTTCGTTGCTCTGTATTCTGCAAACTCCATCTTTTCTTTATCTTGCAGTTTTACATTTTCGGTACTATCATCTTGTATTTGAAATTCTTTATAGTATGTCTGCATATATGAGTAAATTGCATAACAAATATCCCCAAAATATTCTTTTTTTAATATGGTATCAAGTATTAGTTGCTCGTATTCGGTTGCGTTCTGTATATATAAGATAGCATCGCAAGAAAGATTAGTTTCTTTTGAAATAAATTCTATGTCATGAGTAGGTGCAGGCATATTTGTAAAAAAATAATCTAAATCACAGTCCAGAGCATTGCATAAGGCTAAAACATCGGAAATTCTTTTAGGATAGTTGTTTCCCTTTAGCCAATTACTGATATTGCGTGTTTTATCTGTAACGGACTGTCTGTCAATTCTGCAATCATCTTCTGTTATAGCATCTGTAGGACATAGAAGATTGTACAAAGCGATTTTGTCGGGGTTTCCTTTTTTATCTATCATATCCTTTTGCATTAACAAGGAAGATAGTTTTTGTGAAAATAAATGAGTATCAATTTCATATTTCAATACAAATCACCTCCATTAATGAAATAAAAATGTAATGCAATTTCATTTTACTGTTGCTATTATTATAATCATAAGACGACCGGAAGTCAATAGAAACTATTGATATTGTTATTTTTTTGGAGGTAAAAACGTGAAAAATATTGATGTAAGAAATTATGCAAAAGAACACAAAGTAAATCTTTGGGAAGTATCGGAGCGTTTAGGATATGCCCATGAAACAGCATTTTCCAGAGTTTTAAGGCACGAGTTAGCAGAAGATAGAAAAATAGAGATTAAGAAAATCATTGACGAATTAGCGGCAGAATAGGTGGTGGCATTATGAAAGATACTTCTGTTTTAACTGTCGCACAAGTGGCGGTAGCTTTACACCGGGATGCTCAAACAATTCGTTATCTTTTGGACAATAAACTTGTTTCATGGGGAATGAGTTTCCGAAAAAGAGGTAGCAAACGAAAAACATATATCATTTATGCAGATAAATTCATGCAGGAAACAGGCATAAAGATTGTAGAAAGCGAGGTATCTAAATGAATATTCTGAAAAGATACCGATTGAAAAAGCAGCAAAAGGCGTTGAGGCGTAAGTATGCGATATATGAACAGTTGCAGACAGAACACAGTGATGATGAATATTTTTACAGATGCACACAGAAAGAAATGGATGCCATCGACGAGGAAGCAGAGCAGATACGCCATGTGTTAGAAATGGGGTGCTGTGAATGAGAATGACAGGGCAAGAAGAATTAACCGCATTAGAGCAATACATAAGGTCACGCAGTAGTAAGGTAAAAAGGAGTGGTAACGGTATTATTTTTAACTGTTTCTATCACAATGATAATTTACCAAGTGCCTCTATGAAAATTGGAAGAAATGGGATGCCTATGTGTTATTGCTCTGTGTGTGGAAGTATTTATCATCAACTAAAGAAAGATGCTGGATTGTGGCAGGATAAATCCGATAGCGGAGGGCTTACACCATTTGAAAAGTTTCTTTATTACAATACAGAAGATGAATATAAAATGTACGATTTTGTGACAGAAAAATATTTATGTTCACATTTTCGCATGAAAGACAAAGAAAAACAGGGTTTTCCAAGAGGTATAAGAGACGGCGAACACGTTACAAAGGGAACAGATGGAGTTGATACAACTTATGCGGTTTTCTGTAACGGACATTTAAAGGAAGTGAAGAACGCCATTGAGAAGAAAAGTCTTGTTTGCTATACGGAGGGAGAAAAAGATACTAAATGCTTATGGAATAATGATTGTATCAGTTTCACTTGTGGAGGTACAAATACTTTTAAAAAAGAGTTATTGCCATATTTAAAGGGTGGTAGATTTGCAGTATTTGGCGATAACGACAGAGCTGGAATTGCAGATGCGGAGCGTATTACAGCATTACTAAATACGGTAGGAACTGCAACCATGATTATACCGCCAGAAGTGCCAGAAAAGGGTGATATTAGTGATTATATGAAGAAACACACAAAGGAAGATTTGCAAACATTGATTGAAAATGCACTCAATAAGAGTACCGTTAAAGAAACCGTAATGGAGGGAGTAGCGAAACACAACACCCCTATAAAGGCACAGGGGCAGCAGGACAGCCGCTTAGAACAGGTGTTAAAGAATTTACATGCTGAAAGGTATGAAACATCAGATAAGGGCTTCGGGCGACTATTTGCGGATGTTTTTAAGGACAAGCACAGATATAACCCGTCACGAAAAGATTTTATGCGGTATGACGGTAAACGGTGGATTGATGATATTGAGGGTTTGTCTGCGAGAGCGTCAGCAAAGATTCTGTCAGATGTACTTATCAGATATGCGGTAGGCATTGATACAGAGGGTAAATACCTCAAAGCAGTAGCGGCATTGTGTAACATCAGAAACCGAAACAATATGTTACAGGACAGCAAAGATGTATATTTTTTTAGCAATGAGCAGTTAGATGTGAATGATTATCTTTTGAATGTGCAGAACGGCACACTGGATTTATCCGGGAATGAGCCTGTATTTTTGAGCCACAGCCCCGATATGCTTCTTTCAAAAATATGCAATGCTGAATATGATCCTGCTGCCGATTGCAGAGAATGGAAGAAATTTCTATTGGAAATCATGCAGGACGATAAGGAGAAAATATCGTATCTACAAAAGATAGCAGGGCTTTCATTGACAGGGAACACAGAGCAGGAAACTTGTTTTATCCTTTATGGAAGTACCACACGAAACGGAAAATCTACTTTTTGCGAAACACTTATACATCTGTTGGGCGATTATGCGGTAACAATGAAGCCGGAGAGCCTGGCAGTAAGACAAAATCTTGATAGCCGACAGGCAAGCGGAGATATAGCACGATTGGCAGGGTGTAGGTTCTGTAATGCCAGTGAGCCGCCAAAGCGAATGTTATTTGACACAGCTTTATTAAAATCACTGTTAGGCAGGGATAGCATTACAGCAAGGCATCTGTATCAGAGAGAAACAACATTTATTCCAAAATTTAAACTTGTAGTAAATACGAATTTTTTGCCAACGATTACAGATGATACGGTTTTCAGTTCCGGCAGAATCAATGTTATCAGTTTTGACCGACACTTTGAGCCGCAGGAGCAGGATAAAGACCTAAAGAACCGATTGAGGGATAAGCAGGAACTATCTGGCATCTTGAATTGGTGCATTGAGGGATTGCAGTTATACCGCAAAGAGGGATTGAAGCCCCCGGCAGCAGTGCAGACCGCTACAGACACTTACAGAACGGACAGCGACAAAGTAGGCAATTTCATCAATGAATGTCTGGCTAAAACTGGCAGGAACAGCAAGGCAAAAGATGTTTATGAAGCCTATACGAAATGGTGTGATGATAACGGTTTTGGGTGTGAAAACAAATCGAATTTTTTTGCAGAACTGAAAACTAAGGGCGTATTTGCGAATAGCGGAACGGTGGAGGGCAAGACCGTTAAAAATATCGTAAAGGGCTATACGGTGGAAACAGATTTTGTTGAGTACGAGGGGCAAGAGCCGCTACCTTTTGACTAAAGAAAAACTGGAAATGTGCAATTTGTTCAAAGCAAACGTAAACCCTCTATAAGGACTTAACTTTAGGAGGTCTCGGATGAAATGAATATTTTGCACAAATCCAGTAAAATCAACGGTTTCAAGCACTTTAGTGAATTGAAGTGTGCAAAATGAATGTAAGCAATTTTACGGTTTTTGTAACGGAATTTCAGAAAGAGAGGAAAACATATTATGGGTATTATTCAGTTGGCAGATGTTCCAAAGTGTAGTTGTGAAGTGGCGATGTTTTATCACAGATACAGAGAGCCAATTTCAAGAATCAGGACGATAGAGCAGAGAAATCATATGCTTTCTGTCATGCAGGAAGATTTTGAAAGACACATCAGAGCATATCCGCAGGAACGGAACGAATATTCAGAAACGTATCAACTATTGAAAAGAAAATGCATGGAGGTTTTGTGATGGTGAGTGATGAAGAATTAAGACGTATTTATAACTTATTTACGGATTGCTGGCGTTACTTTAAGAAATATGTGGATGTGAGTGACGAGGATATTTATTGGGAAAATGTCGTTGGTGAATCCGGCGAACTATCAAAGAAATATAACAATGATAAGTTTGCGATTGCTTTGATTTTGGCAGTTGTTAATGAATTTGAGCGGAAAGCAAAGGAGTTGAGGAAAAATGCGGAAACACAGTAAGGAATATAGCAGCTACATGAAGTCGGACGCATGGTCGGCAAAGAGGGAAGAACGCCTACAGCTTGACGGTAACCGTTGTGTCATGTGCGGTAGGCCAAACGGATTGCAGAAAGACGGTGTAACGCCTGTTTTGCAGGTTCACCATATCTGTTATTCCAATCTTGGAAACGAACCTATGAGTGATCTCGTTTCACTCTGTCCCGGATGTCACAAAAAAATCCATAAATATTATCGGAGACTTCGTTCATGGGAGGATAAAGAAGTAGTTGCAAGGGCGTAAAAATTCAAGTACATCACATGTGTACAAATTATAAAAAGGTAAATATGTAGAAAGTAGGGATAGTATGAGTGATATTGAAGAAAAGAAGCGTTTTATGGTGCGGCAATGGGAAGATTTGAAGAAATCTGGCGGTGTGACATTCAGCTTAAACCAGATGGAGCAGATTTTACAGGGAGGTGATGGAACTGTGTTGACGCGAGAAGAAGTAATGAGAAAGGTTATAGACTATTTTAATAGCTGTGTAAAAGTGGTTCTTGATGAAGATACGCAGGAAAAGGTTACTACATGGGTGCGTAATCCTACAAAATCCGGCCTTGCATTATGTTTGGGAATTGATAAACAGACATTGCTTGATTATGTTAAGGGCGTTAATTCAGATGGGAAAGCCTATAGCCGAACAAATCCAGATTATAAACGGATTGTTGCTACAGAGGATTTTGATATTTTACAAAGGGCTTACAGTCTGATAGAAACATTTTATGAAGAAAAACTTGGTGAAAACAGAAATAATGCCGGAACCATCTACTGGCTTAACAATGCTAATAATACAAAATGGAGCAATGAGCAGGAATTTAAGTTCGGAACGATAGACCAGCCGGAACGCAGGGTATTAACTGCTGCCGAACTGCCAAAACTGGGAGAACCTGCAACTCTACAGAGCGAGGATTTACCAAAATTGGGAATGAAACTGGGTTATGGGGAGGGAGAAGATGAGTTTTAAAGTATATGTTGAAGAAATCCTGCGAAATGAGGTTTTAAGCGTGGTTAGGCAGCAGGGATATGTTCTTGAAACTGAAATCTGCACTATGGTATGTGAAAAATACAATCTCCACTTATACATAGTGCGTGCAACGCTTAGAAGAATTTATCCCGAAATGTCATTATTGAAAAGGCGTATGTCAGACGATTTGAAGCGGTTTTACGGATTGGAAGCGAAAGGCTATCCGATTGCATATCTGCCGGATAAGTGATTTTAAGGTAACAATAAAAATTATCATAAAGAAAGAATGAGGTATCAATATGAACGCACGAATAGCAAGGCTGCACAGCAAAGTATTTAGCACGCCGCAAGGAAGCCGAGAACGGGAACAAGCCATAAATTCATTAAGCGATTCAGAAAGGACGGCGGTATTCAATCTTGAAAAAGATTATATGCTCGGACGAATCACAAGACAGGATATTATGGATATGGAACGGGTGGAAAGCGGAACTATGACCTATTCACAATACAAGAAAATAATGAACAATGATTGCAAAGGACAGCTTCAGGAGTTGTCGCAATTTGCTAAAGAGAACCGGGAATTGTACAGGCAGTATAGAGATAGATATAGAAAAGAAAGAGAAGCAGAACGAAAATCACGATTTACTGAAAACACATTCAAAAATAAACCATATAGCTTTTAGGTAATTGTTAAATGTTTTTTGTCTTTGATGTGGATAACTATCCGTATATAAGGAGAAAAAACGAGTTATTATTCGGAATTATTTCTGAATTGACAGACAATATTGAATTTCAGACATATTTTAATAAGCCTGCACAAGAATTATGAAA